>ERZ857480.51572-NODE-79728-length-380508-cov-29.0245_pt1 | contig 380508 bp, 364 predicted proteins | sample MGYA00519767_ERZ857480 | MGnify/ENA primary metagenome ERZ857480 (study PRJEB31778, sample SAMEA3449210) | human gut metagenome | biome: human gut; feature: human-associated habitat; material: faeces | place: United Kingdom | collected 2010/2012 ...
CTCTGCTGGAGCCATTGCTGAACCCCGTGTGGGTCATGCTCTTTGACGGGGAAACGCCGGGCCCCCGGGCTCTGCTGGGGGGGCTGCTGGTGTTGGCGGTGGTAACGGCCTACAGCCTGTGGGAAAACCGGCCAGCGGCGGCGACCGCCGGGCAATAAAAAAAGCAGTTCCCTCCCCACTGCGGGAGAAAGCTGCCGCAAAGCGTATGTACGTCATGCTCTCCTCCGGGGGAGCTTTTTTCGTGAAAGCGGGGGTGGGCGGGGCTGCCTTTGGCCCCGGAGGGGCCAAAAGCAGCGCCCCGGGCCGAAGGCCCCGGGCGCTGCGGGCCGGGGACCGGCCTGCAGCCCCGCCCCATCGCTTCCCGGTAAAACGGAGCGGGCACGCCGGATCCGGGGCCTGTAAAAAAAGCGTTGGGAGCTACATCCGGTCCAGATACGCAGCGCCGATCATCCCGGCGTCGTTGCCCAGGGCGGCCCGGCGGATAGGGGGCGTGCCGATGGCGTCGGAAGCCATAACGTACCCCGGGGTCTTGCGGTTCAGCCGGTCCGTCAGGTAATCCCCCTGATTGGAAAGCCCTCCGCCGATAAGCACCACCTGGGGCCGGAAGCAGGTGATCAGGGAGCCGATAGCCTGGCTCAGATAGTCCGTATAGGCTTCCACCACCCGGTGGGCGGCGGCATCCCCCAGCTTGTCACATTCAAAGGCGGTGCGCCCGTCCACCAGCCCCGCTTCCCGGGCAAAGGCGTGCATCCGGGAGGAGGGATTCGCCTCCATGGCCCGCCGGGTATCCCGGATCAGGCTGGAAACGGAACAGTAGGCCTCTATGCAGCCCCGGTGGCCGCAGCCGCAGGGCTCTCCGTTCATGCACAGGGTCATATGCCCCAGCTCCATGCCCATGCCGTCTCCGCCGCAGAGCATCCGCCCTCCGGCAATGACGCCGCCGCCTACCCCGGTGCCCAGCGTCAGCAGCAGCACATCCTGACAGCCGCGGGCGGTTCCGGCCAGCGTTTCTCCGATAACGGCGCAGTTGGCGTCGTTCCCCACATAGGCGGGGATGGGCAGGTGCTTTTGCGCCTCCTCCAGAAAGGGCACCTGGTGCCAATCCCCCATATTGGGGGCCAGAGCCACCAGACCGGTGCGGCCGTTCAGCAGCCCCGGTATGCCAAAGCCCACGCAGGGAAAGTCCGCCAGCTCCCGGCCGGCCTGCCGGGCCGCCAGCTCCGCTCCCCGGACTATGTTGCCGATGACCTCTTTATAGGGTTTATCCGCTTCCGTAGGCACGCTGACCCGGGCCACGATGGTGTTGTCTTCTCTGATTACGCCGGCTTTGATAAAGGTGCCGCCAACGTCTACTCCCAATCTGAACATACTTTTTTCTCCCTATTCCATGGTTTTCAAGGCTGCCGCCAGATCGCTGGCCCGCAGCATTCGTTCTTTCAGCAGGGCAAAGGCTTTTTCGGCGCTGACGCCCAGCAGCCAGCTGCCCAGACAGGCCCCTTCCGTGGGGCTTCTGCCCTGACACAGCATGGCCAGGATCAGCCCCGTCAGCGTGTCGCCGGAGCCGCCCTTGGCAAGGCCGCCGTTGCCTTCCGCCGTCAGATAGGTTCCTTCCGGCCCGGAAATGACCGTTACCGTGCCCTTGAGCAGCACCACGCAGCCCCAGTCCTCCGCCATGGCCCGGGCCATGGTCAAAGGATCCTGCAGGATCTCTCCGGTGGTCTTGCGGGCAAGGCGGGCGGCTTCCCCCGAGTGGGGGGTCAGAATGATGCGCCCGTGGAGCTTCTTCAGCAGCTCCCGGCGGCGGGCCATATGGTTCAGCCCGTCCGCATCCGCAACGGCCGGCAGCCCGGAAGAAAACGCCGCCTCCAGCAGAGCGGAAAAGGTGCCCCCGGCGGGATCCGGATCCGTTCCCCAGCCGCAGCCCAGGGCCAGAGCCGATTTCCCGGGAAGCGTTTCCTCCAGCAGCGGGAGGGCGTTCCTTTGCCAGCTTTCCCCTACGGAACGGAACACCGCCTCCGGCAGCCGGGCAAAATAGGGCCGGGCGGATTCCGTGCTCAGGGCCGTCAGCACCCCGCAGCCACCGGCCAGGGCGCTTTGCCCGGCCAGCAGCGCCGCCCCCGGGTACTGGGGGCTTCCGGCCAGCAGGAGCCCCTTGCCGCAGTCTCCCTTATGGGCGTTAAAAGGGCGGGGCGGGAGCGCGGCCTTTGCCTCCGCCTCCCCGAAGGGGCGGACGATCCCGGCCTGCAGGGCGTTTCGCCAATAGGGGGTCAGGGCCTGTTCTCTCACGGTTCCGCCTCCCGAAGGGCTTCTTCACAGGGAGCGGTTTCTTCGTCTCCCAGAGCTTCCGCCGCCAGGGCGTAGGCCCGGCAGCTGATCTCGCCGGAATAGCCGCGGCTCATGAGCCGCCGGAGCACCCGCTCCCGCCGTTCCTTTTCCGGCAGGGAAATCATCTGCCGGTAAAATTTCTCTGCAACCTTTTGGGCGTTATCCAGGTCTGTCTGTTGTGGGAGCTTCTCCAGAGCGGCCTCCATAGCCTCCTGAGAGAGCCGGTGCTCCCGGAGCTGCCGCATCAGGTGGGCCCGGCTCACCGGTTTGGTGGCCAGCCGGGTGCGCACAAACTCCCGGGCATAGGCAAAGTCGTCCAGCAGCCCCAGCTCCTTCAGCCGGGCCACGGCGGCCTCCACGTCCGCTTCCCCGTAGTCAAGGCCGTCCAGAAAGGCTTCCACCTCCCCCACAGAGCGCATCCGGGGGGTAAGATACCGCAGGGCGGCGTCCAGGGGGCCTTCATAAGTGGGTGTTCGCTTCATACTCATATAAGGAAGTATACACGCAAATCCGCCGTTTGTATATCCTTGGGGGCAAAATGGCTCTTTCTTTTTCCGCCTGCAGAAGAAGAAAAGAAAACGGCGGAAAGCGGACATATTTCACAGAATTGTAACTTCTTCTTAAAGACTTTGGGCAGGGTATGGATTTCTGAAAAAAATCCGTTACAATGATAGATACCAGAATGAGGAGGACTGTAATGAGCGGTTTGAGCAAAAAACAAAAGGGACTGGTTTTCGGCGGATCCGCTGCCGTGCTGGGGGTGGCGGCTGTGGCCGTGGCCCTGCTGATGCAATCGCCGGCAGCCCCGGTTATCGGTGAAAATCCCACTGCTACAGCCCATGTGGGGCAGGCGGACGTGAGCATCTCCACCCCGGCGCCGGACGTGGAAAAACAGCGGCAGGAGGAGCTTGCCCTGATTACCTCCCGGCTTACCATGCTCAAGGGCACCCGGATCCATGGGGTGGATGTGAGCAATATGACCAAGGAGCAGGCCAAACAGGCCGTGGAAAGCACACTGGAGGCTTCCGGTGCAGAGGTGAAGCTGACGCTCCTGCAGGAAAACGGCGTCATGCCCAGCGCCGCCCCGGCAGATGAGGCGGACGCTCCGGCGGATACCGGCGACGGGGAGGAAGAGGAAGCCCCCATCCTGTATACCAAAACGGACAAGGGGGTGGTATATACCCCCACGGCCCGGAACCTTATTCTGACCGCCGATGTGGACAAGGCCGTGCAGGAGGCCTTTGATCTGGCCCGGGACAGCCAGGATTATGAAGGCACCATGGCGCTGGTCAACAACATCGCCCAGAACGGGAAGGATATCGCCCTGTCCTATACCGCCAGCCCGGAATCCGTTCAGGCCTATGTGGAGGATATCTCCTTCCTGATCGACAAGCCTGCGGTGAACAAGGCCTATAACGTGGATCCGGATACCCACAAGCTCTCCGTTACCGAGTGTGAAGACGGATACGGCATTGACCGGGAGGCGCTGGAAAAAAGCATTCTGGAGCTGGATCCCACCCGGGAAGCGGAACTGGTCATCCCCATGCAGGTGCTTCAGGGCAGTGACGCCGCCCAGGAATATGTGCTCCGGGGGGAATACAAAACCAGCTTCAAGGGCTCCTCTTCCAACCGCAAGTATAATATCAAAAAGGGAAGCGAGCTTATCAACGGCACCATCCTCAAGCCCGGAGAGGTGTTTTCCACCAACGCCAAGCTGGGGCAGCGCACCAAGAAAAACGGCTGGAAGCTGGCTCCCGCTTATGTAAGCGGCGCCCATGAGGATCAGCCCGGGGGCGGCGTCTGCCAGCTGAGCAGCACCCTGTTCAACGCCGTGACCTATGCGGATCTGGAGGTGGTGGACAGGCGGAACCATTCCATGCCCGTAAGCTATGTGAGCAAGGGCCGGGACGCCACCATCAACTCCGTGGGCAATATCATCGACTTCAAGTTCAAAAACAGCACCGAAGGGGATATCATCATCGTCAGCTATGTAAGCGGGAACGACCTGTACTTTGATATCTACGGCCTGCCCAAATCGGATGAATTTGATACCATCGAGATAGAGACCAAGCAGATATCCTCCCAGAGCATCACCACGGAATATACGGAGGATCCCACCAAGAGCACCGATTACGAAGAAGTGCTCAGCAAGGGCTCCAAGGGCTACAAGTACAAGACCTATGTCTATTACTACAAGAACGGGCAGCTGCTGGAGGACAGGACCATTGTGTATGATTCCGTATACAAGATGTTCCCCAAGCAGGTGGTGGTAGGCACCAAGGCCGGCGAAGGGGGCAAGAGCGATCCTACGCCCACGCCCAAGGGGGAGGATCCCCCCACCGTTACGCCGGATCCCGGTGCGGAGATACCGGATACCCCGGAGGGATAAACCAGCGCACATACAGCCACAGCAGGCGGACGCGGCGGATACCGTGTCCGCCCTTTTATATGGTCCGTATACGCAGCCCCGCAGGCGTGCCGCCAGGCACGCGGTGCGCCCCCGCCCTGCACTTCCCGCTCAGGCTGCGATCGGGCGCACCCCGGGAAGCGCTCACAGGGAAACCCGCAAAGGCGGGGCCTGCCGTTTTTTGCTCCGCAGGCCACGGAACCGGGCGGGAAGCATATTCCCTTTTTCCTTCGGGGCGTGTATAATAAGCAGGATATTTTCCGTGAGGTACACTTTGGTATGAAAAAAAGACAGCATATTCTGTCTGTGCTCAATCTGGCGGGCTTTGCCCTGGGGGCGGCTTTGGGGCTGCTGTGGCCTGGCTTCTTTGAAAAGATCGGGTTTATCGGCACCGTATATGTAAATCTTCTCAAGCTCATGGTGATCCCGGTGCTCATGTGCACGGTGTTCTGCGCCGTGGCGCAGGGGGTGAGCCGGGCTACCCGCCTGCTGGGAAAGACCGTGACCCTGTTTGCCCTGATGTTTGCCCTCTCCTTTTTGCTGACGGCTGCCGGGGTGGGGCTGCTGCAGCCTGGAGCAGGCGTTTCCCTGGCCGGAGAAGTCTGGCAGGGGGAAGGGGCGGCCCTGTCCCTGAGCGAGTTCTTTATCAGCATCTTTCCTTCCAACATCATAGACGCCATGGGCCGGGGCTCCATGATGCCCTGCATTCTCTTTGCCGCCGCCTGCGGTCTGGGCGCAGGGAAGAAGGGGGCCGGGGGGCTGATCTCACTGGTAAAAGAGGCCGAAAGCGTCCTGTATTATGTGCTGGGGGGCATTATGTATCTGACGCCCCTGGGAGTTTTTTCCCTGATGGGCAAGGCGGTGAGCAGCTTTGGCGGGGAGGTGCTGGCCACTTCCCTGACCTATATCCTCTTTGCCTGGGGCGGGTGCCTGGCGGTGCTGCTGGTGGTGATGATGCTGCCTTTGTGGCTGTTTGCCCGGGTAACGCCCCTGCAATACTTCCGGCGCATGAGCCGGGTGCTCATAACGGCCCTGTCCACCTGTTCCTCCGCCGCCACCCTGCCGGAGACACTGCGCACCTGCCGGGAGGAATTCGGCGTGCCGGAAAAGTTTACCGGGCTGGTGGCGCCCCTGGGCTGCACCATCCATATGTGCGGCGGGGCGGTAAGCTTCTGCCTGCTGGGGCTGTTTACCATGCAGATGGCGGGGCAGAGCGTCAGCCTGGGCAGTTTTGTGTATATGCTGCTGGTGGCGGAGATCATGAACATGGCTGCCCCGGGGATCCCCGGGGGCGGCATCGTTCTGGGGGCGGGCTATCTGGGCATTATCGGGGCGCCGCTGAGCATCATGGGCATGTACAGCGGCATATACCGGGTGCTGGATATGGCGTATACCACCCTGAACGTAGCCGGAGACGTAACGGCCAACGTGCTCCTGTATGAAAGCGAACGGAGGAAACGCCAATGAAGTATTCTGCCGCCGCCGGGATAGAGCCCTCCCTGATCATGGAGCTGGACGCACTGGCCAAGGAGATGGCGCTGGCCGGGAAGCGCATTTTGAATCTGTCTGCCGGAGAACCCATAGAGGCCGCCGCTCCCGCCGGGAAGGAAGGGGCGTTGCAGGCGGTGCGGCAGGATTTTTCCGGATACACCGCTGCTTCCGGGGCGCCCTTTATGAAGGAGGCCGCCGCCCGCTTTCTGGGAACGGATTCTGCCCATGTGACCGTATCCGCCGGGGCCAAGCCCCTGGTCAATGCGGCCCTGCGGTGCGCGGCTGGGCCGGGGGACGAGATACTTATCCCCGTGCCCTGCTACCCCAGCTTTTATGAGATGGCCCTGCTGACGGGAGCCGCCCCCGTGCTGGTGCAGGGCACCGGGCCCCTGTACAAGCTTACGGAAAGAGATCTGCTGGGGGCTGTTACCCCCCGGACGGCCGCTTTGATCCTGAACAATCCCAACAACCCCACCGGCGCCCTTTACAGCCGGGAGGAGCTGGAGCCCCTTGTGGATATATGCCGGCAGCGGGGCATTTGGTGCGTGGCGGACGAGGTATACGGGGGGCTTGTGTATGACGGGCAGCCCTTTGTACGGGCCATGGAACTGGAGGGGAACGAGGGCTGTGTGGTAACGGTAGACTGTGTTTCCAAGCGTTTCTGCATGCCGGGCTACCGGATCGGCTTTGCCGCCGGGCCTCAAAAGATGACCCGGGCCATGAGCGCCTACCTGGGCCAGACCCTGGGCCCTCCCTGCTCCCTGACCCAGCAGGCCGCCGCCGCCGCTCTGGAGGCGGGGCCGGGCTTTACCCGCGCCATGTGCCGGGCATACGAAAAACGCCGGGACTATTGCCTTTCCCGGCTGGAGGCCATGGACGGTCTCCGGTGCGAAAAGCCCCAGGGGGCCTTTTATCTCTTTCCAAACATAGAGCAGGCCCTGAAGGACGGGGGCTGGGAAGGGGATATCCCCTTCTGCATGGAGCTGCTGCGGAGCAAGGGGCTGGCTATTTCCCCGGGGACGGCCTTCCGGCTGCCGGGGCACCTGCGTATTGCCTATGTCCGCCCGGAGGAAGAACTGAAGGAGGCTATGGATCTGCTGGAGGCCTTCCTGCTTGGGCGGTAAGCCCCTGTGCGGCCGCAAAAAGGCAAAAAACGTGTTTCTGAAAGCGGTGTGACTGCGGTCGCACCGTTTTCTTTTTGTGGAAGGGAAGCCCGCCCTGCCGGAGCCGGTAAACGACTTTTTCGGGTATCCGGGACAGGAACGCTGTGCGATTCCATAAAAAATGCACAAGGAGGGGAACCCTACGCTGTCTGTCTGCCGGCTTTTGGGCTGGCCGCTCCGGTTCTGCCCGTGCTGAGACGAAAATTCAAATCCGGCAGAAACGACCGGGACTCTGAACACAAGCGTATCAGCGGAAAGCTTCCGGATAATTTTGACGAAGAATCCGGTTTTGCTGACAGGTATGCCCGCAGATGTTCCGGAAACGGCAAACCCGGGCGGAGTATGGCGACTTCTGTGCTGTGTGAACCGGGCAGAATATGGGAGAAGCTACCGCTCCTGCACTTCCTTGCCGCTAAGGTGCTCCACTTCGATCTCAAAAAGGCGGACGGCCTTTCCGGCCCGGGCGATCACTTCCTCCACCAGCGCCTCACAGGAGTAGTATTTCATGGCAAGCTTTCTTAAAAGCTCCATGGCCCGGGGGTGGTCCGTCACCGGACGGCACAGGCCGAACACAACAACGCTTTGCACAAAGGGCGCCCATGCTTCCGCTTTGACAGTCTCATTGCCGTATACCGTAAAGCACACCTTGCCGCAGGCTTGCAGGGCATCGGCTTTGTGGCCGGTGGGGGACCCATGAAACCAGATCTTTTGGGAATCCCGGTCATAGAAGTAGTTCACCGGAATGGCATAAGGATAGCCGTTATCTCCGTTTACGGCTAAAACGCCCCGCCGGCAGGACTGCAGAAGCGCTTCTGCGGCCGGGATACTGAGTTCGTTTTTCTTTTTTCGAATTTCTCTGAACATGCAGGCACGCTCCTGGCTGCATTGGAATATGGTTCGGGCCTTCGTTCCTGCTGCCTCACATCTGTAAACGGGGCATGGGACCGGGCGCAGCGGGGTAAGATCCATACGGGGGCTGGGGCGTGCCCGGCCGGTTTTCGCGCCGGTTCGGGGTGGGGGCGCTGGGCTGCGGCACAGCCGCAGCGCGGCGGCCGCTCTGCGGCCCCCGCTCTTTGGCGCCTCCGGCGCCAAAGCCAGCGCCCCCGCCTCCCGAACAGCCGCTCAAAAGGGGAGTGCTTCGGCTTCGAGCACCCGCAGCTCCGGGGGGGCAGGCTCCCCGGCGGCAAAGGAGAGCACGTATCCCGGCCGCAGCAGGGTGCTGAAATGGTACAGCCGTCCGGCGTACAGGCAGGGCTCCAGCACGGAAAAGGAGCGGGGCGGCAAGGCGAACCCCAGGCCGCAGGCCTTCATCATGGCCTCCTTCCGGGTAAAAAGCGTAAAAAACTCCATCCCGGCGGCCAGTTCCTCCGGCCGGGCCAGCTTGCGGAGCAGCCCCGGGCTTACCGGCCTGACCTGCTGGATATCCGCCCCCAGAGGAGCGTCGCTTACGGCCAGCAGGGCATAGTCCCCGCTGTGGGAAAGGCTGAAGCAGGGGCCGCCGCCGGATAAAGCGGGCTTCCCCCAGGGGTTGAAGGAAATGTCCTCCTCCCGCCGCACCCCCAGCACCCGGTGCAGGAGCATACCGGCCCCCAGCAGCCGCCGCTGCTCCTCCGGCAGGGGGCAGGCTTCTATCCGTTTCTGCCGGGAGGGGAGCGTCATGGCAAGCGCCCGGGCAAACAGAGCCGGGTCGCAGAGGGGGGAAACATCCAGTAGATACGCATTCATGTTCCTATCATAGCAGAGCCTTGCCCAAAACGGAAGCCGGGCCGTGGAAAAACAAGGAAAAACCAAGGCCCGGCATATATGGATGCGCCCCGCAGGGCGGAATTTATAGTCTGCCTTTTTTGTAAAAGTAGCTATCTTTTAGGGGTAAGGCAGGAAACCCTTCCATACGGATTGATGAGGTTGGGGATTTAGGGATTTGGCCTCCTTTCTCTTGAACTGCCGTAAGTGTACCAGTAAAAAATGGCAGGACTATGTTTTGGAAGCGTCCAAAAGGCATTTTCTGTGTTAACAGTCTATGAACAGCGTTGACTTTGTTTTTTGCCGGGGATACCATGGTGCTATGAAAAAGATTTACCGTATTCTGGCAATTTTATCTGTCCTGCTGGGGCTGTGCGCCTGCGGGAAAAACGGGGCGGCGCAGGGCCGGCCCACATATCCGCCCGTACAGGCGGTGATCGTCACCCTGGAGCCCATGCCCGCCACCCCCGATCCTACGGCGGTGGCCAGCTTCCGCCCGCCTGCGGAGACGCCTGTCATTTCCGACGTGATCCCGGTATCGCCTTCTCCCTTCCCGGAGGATACGCCTTCTCCGTCTCCTTCTCCGCTGACCTATGCGGCTCCGGAGGGCGTGGATACAGTGGCGTGGATCAGCGATACCCAGCATTACGCCAACATAGACGAAAACGGCATTGCGGATATCTATCCCACCATCACCGCTTTTCTCTGGAGCCACCGGCAGGAGCTGGGGCTGAAGTATGTGGTCCACACCGGGGATCTGGTCCACCGCAACGGCCGGGAGGATAACTGGCAGCGGGCCAAAGCCGCCATGGACCTGCTGGAGGATATCCCTGTGGGCGTGCTGGCCGGGAACCACGATATGGCCGAAGATACGGGGGGCTACACCCTCTACAGGAAATACTTTGGGGAAAAGTTTTATAAGGACCGGGCGTATTACGGCGAAAGCTTTGAAGACAACCGGGGCCATTACGACCTGATCACCCTGGGGGGCCGGGACTATATCTTTGTATACATGAGCTTTGCCCCGGATGAAAAGTCCCTGCGCTTTATCCGGGACAGTCTGGACCGGTATCCGGACAGGGTGGGCATTTTGTGCCTGCATGATTTTCTGACCACCGAAGGCACCCGTTCCCAGATGGGGGAGACCATCGAAGCGCAGATCGTGGCCCGCTGTCCCAACCTGTATATGGTGCTCTGCGGCCACCGCTATGGCCTGTACTGCCTGACCAGCCGGTATGACGATGACGGAGACGGCACCCCCGAGCGGACGGTGTATGAGATGATGCAGAACTATCAGGCTGCCGGGAAGGAGGGGGGCGGCGGCTACTTCCGGCTCATGCAGTTTGATGAAGCGGCCGGGTGCATCCGCACCATCACCTACTCCGCCTATCTTAACGATTTTAACTGGCTGGATGATCCGGCTCACCGGGAAAAACGCTACGAAATGGACGAAAACAGCGAGACCTTTACCCTGCCCATGCCCTGGAAGCAGGGAGGATAAAGCGGGAAGGAGCAAGGTATGACCGCCTTTGCACTGAAACTCATCGCCGGGGTCTGTATGGCTATCGACCATCTGGGGATAGTGCTGAGCTACAGGAATCCCGCCTTTTCCGGGGAGGAATATCTGGCCTTTCGCGCACTGGGGCGGGTAGCCTTCCCCCTGTACTGCTTTTTGCTGGTAAACGGGCTGGAAAAGACCCGCAGCCGGGAGAAGTATCTGGAAAGGATGCTGCTGTTCACCCTGCTTTCGCAAATCCCCTTTTCGCTGGCTTTGACCCATGGGAACTATATGCCCGGGGCAGCCTGGGGCCCCCTGACCCTGACCCTTGCCCGGGAGCCCCGGCAGCTGCTGCTTCTGGGGCTGGCCTTTGCGCTGTATGCGGGGGGCTGGGCCTGCAGACCCCGCAAAAGCTGGCTGTATATGGGCCTGTGCCTGGCGGCATCCTGCCTGCGGGTCACGGCGGGGAACATCATTCTGCTGGAGGGACGGGGGCTTTCCGTCATGGTCACGCTGAGTCTGGGGCTGGGGGCCGCCTGCCTGCTGGACGGGCTGCTGACCCGGAAGCAGGCATACCGCTGGTATCAGTATCTGTGCTGGGCGGGGGCTTTGGGGATACTGGGCGTTGTGCTGCTGCCCGAGGCGGATTACGGTCTGGCGGGGCTGGTGCTGATCCTGGGGCTGTATCTTTGCCGCAGCAGCCGCTTTGCCCAGGGGGCCTATGTGTGTCTGTGGAGCTGGTGGTATTTTGCCGTATATTTTGAATACGGGTTCTGGGTGCTGCTCCTGTTTGCCTGCTGCTATGGCCTGTGCCGCAAAAAGGTGTGGCTCCGGGGGCTGGTTCTGGGGGCGTTTGCCCTGGTTTCCCTGCTGCTGAGCGGCGGGTATTCCTATGGCATGAACGCCTATATCATCTGCACCGCTCTGGCCGCCGTGCCCCTGTGGCTGTATGACGGGCGGCGGGGGCCGGGCTCCCGGCTGGGATTTTATCTGGTATACCCGGTGCATCTTTTGCTGCTGGGGCTTGCGGGGCTGCTGCTTTAGGGTGTATGATGCAAGGGAATCTGCCGGATAAAAGAGAGGTAACGTATGCTGCATTTTGACAGTGACTATATGGAGGGCATGCACCCGCTGATCCTGGAGCGGCTGCAAAAGGAAAACCGGATCGCCCACACGGGCTATGGGCTGGACGATATCTGCGACAGTGCCAGGGAAAAGATCCGCCGGGCCTGCGCCGCCCCGGAGGCGGAGGTGTATTTTCTGGACGGAGGCACCCAGACCAATGCCGTGGCGCTGCGGGCCATGCTGGATCTTCACGAGGGGGCGCTGGCTGCCGCAACGGGGCATATCAACGTTCACGAAGCGGGAGCCATAGAGGCGGCGGGCCACAAGGTCATCCCCCTGCCGGCCCATGAGGGCAGGCTGGATCCGGAGGAGGCAGAGGCGTATCTGAAGGCCTTTTATGCCGACGCCACCTGGCCCCATATGGTGCGGCCCGGCCTTATTTATATTTCCCACCCTACGGAATACGGCACCCTGTATACAAAGGACCAGCTGGAAAGGCTGCGGGCCCTGTGCGACAGGTATTCCCTGTACCTGTATATGGACGGAGCCCGGCTGGGCAGCGGCCTTTGCGCCCCGGGCACGGATGTGACGCTGGAGGATATTGCCCGGTACTGCCACGGCTTTTATATCGGCGGCACCAAAATGGGCGCCCTGCTGGGAGAGGCGCTGGTGTTCCCCAGGCCCCTGCGCCGGGGAATGTTTTCCATCATCAAGCAGAGCGGGGCCCTGCTGGCCAAGGGCTGGCTGCTGGGGGTGCAGTTTGATACCCTGTTTACCGGGGATCTGTACCGGCAGTGCGGGCAGCATGCCGTGGATATGGCCATGGAGCTGAAGCGGGGGCTGCTGGAAAAGGGATATTCCCTGTATCTGGATTCTCCCACCAACCAGCAGTTTGTGATCCTGCCCAACGAGCAGATCCGTTCCCTGCAGGAGAAGGTATCCTTCGGCCTGTGGGATCCGGTGGACGGGGCGCATACCGTCGCCCGGTTCGTCACCTCCTGGGCCACGGAAGAGGAGCAGATCCGGCAGCTGCTGGCCCTGCTGTAACAACCAATAAATTGTAGAAAAACATATTTTTTTGCTGTTTGCAAAAGCGTGTGCGCCGTGCTATAGTCAAACCAACGGTACGCCCTGCCGCTTAACTGCGGAACACGGAAAGGGGTAAGAACCCACGAGTCGGTCACTGTGCGGGGGAGAGATCTCCCAAGTCAGATACGTGGGGGCGGGCCGATGTTTTCTGCCGAAACTGGAAAGCATGCATGTAATCCGATATGATTCGCCTCCTGCCGCCCTTTGTACGCCTGTCGTAAAAGGGTCTGGTGCGGGGCTGGATGGGATGCCATGATGCTTGACGGCGTCCCTGTTTTTTACAAAAAGGGACTCCGTCAGGGGTTCTTTTTCGTGCGGAAACATCCGGCCGGCACCTGATATGCGGGAGGCTTTTTGTATGCCTGCGCTCCCGGTATCCGCTGCCGGACGGGCAAAAAGAACTTTTATAAGGAATCATGTATGCACGAACGTATCCGCTGCAAAGCGCTGGAAGATAAGCTCATGACCGCCCGGGAGGCCGCCGCTCTCTTTTCCGGAGAAATGACCGTGGCCACCAGCGGCTTTACCATGGCGGGGTACCCCAAAGCGGTGCCCATGGCCATAGCCCAGCGGGCCAAAGAGGGCGTCCCCATGGCTTTGACATTGATCACAGGGGCTTCCGTAGGCCCGGAGCTGGAGGAATCCCTTCTGGAGGCAGGGGTGATCCGCCGCCGCTTTCCGTATCAGACCAACGCCCGTATGCGCCGGGCCATCAACGACGGAAAGGTGGAATATGCGGATCTGCTGCTGAGCCAGGTGCCCTTTCAAATGGAATACGGCATCTTTGGGGATATAGATGCCGCCATTATAGAAGCCTGCGCCATAGACGAGGAGGGGAATCTGTATCCCACCACCTCTGTGGGCATCAGCAATACGGCGGTGCAGGTGGCCAAAAAGGTCATTGTGGAGCTGAATACCTCCGTGCCCCTGGAGCTTGTGGGCATGCACGATATCTATGCCATAGAAATGCCGCCTCACACCCAGCCCATTCCCCTGACACGGGTGGAGCAGCGCATCGGCACCCCCTATATCCCCTGCGACCCGGAGAAAATCGCCGCCGTTGTGCTGACGGATATCCCGGATGCGCCCCACAGCATTGCTCCCGTGACTCCGGGGGAACAGCGTATGGCGGAGCATATCGTAGCGTTTCTCAAGGAGGAGCACCGGCGGGGCCGTCTGCCGGAAAACCTGCTGCCCCTGCAGAGCGGGGTGGGGAGCGTGGCCAACGCCGTGCTGTACGGCCTGACCGATTCCGGCTTCAGGCATCTGAATGTTTACTCCGAGGTGCTGCAGGACGCCGTGCTGGAGCTGATGGAAAAGGGCGTGGTAGACTATGCCAGCGCCACGGCTCTGGCCCTTTCGCAGGAAGGAAAGGAACGGTTCAGGAAAAACTTTTCTTTCTTCAAGGAGCGGATCCTGCTGCGTCCCCAGGGGATCAGCAATTCCCCGGAGGTCATCCGCCGGCTGGGGGTCATTGCCATGAACACCGCCATAGAGGTGGATATTTACGGCAACGTAAATTCCAGCCACATTGCCGGCTCCTGCCTGATGAACGGCATAGGCGGTTCCGGGGATTTTGCCCGGAATGCGGCGGTCAGCATCTTTACCACCCCCTCCCTGACCAAGGACGGAGACATTTCCCGGATCGTGACCCAGGTGAGCCACCTGGATCACAGTGAGCACAGCACCCAGATCATCGTAACGGAGCAGGGGCTGGCGGATCTGCGGGGCAAAGGGCCGGTGCCCCGGGCCTGGGAGATCATCGAGCACTGTGTGCACCCCAAGTTTCAGCCCATGCTGCGGGAGTATCTGCTGCAGGCGCTGCGCAACAGCAAGTATCTGCACATACCGCATTTTCACCAGTAAGCATACAAAACAGCCAGTTATTACCTCACTGCCACGGGGTTATCTGGGAGGAGCCGCCGATAAGGGGCTCCTCTTCTTTTTTTGGGCAAGGGCAAAAAGAGATTGCGCCGGGGCGGGGTGTCTGCTACAATCGGGGCAAAAGAAGGGGGATGCGTAAGCATGAACACATGGATGCTGCTGGTGCATTACCGGCTGAAAGCAGGGCAGGGAAGAGCTTTTTTGCAGGCACTGGAAAGCAGCGGCCTGCCGGAGAAGGTGCGCCGGGAGGAAGGGTGCATCCGCTATGCATACTATCTGGCGGAGGATGAAAAAGAGATCCTTCTGCTGGAAGAGTGGGCGGGGGAGGAGCAGCAGCAGGCGCATCTGCGCCAACCCCATATGCAGGCGCTGGGCCGGTTGAAGGCTCAATATGTGGAAAGCACCCGGGTGGAACGGGTGCAGCCGCAGTAAGGCGCATATAAGGGGCTGCGGGGCACGCGGGGCGTGCCTTTGCGGCTCTTTTTTTCGTATAGAGACCGGGACGCGGCACTCCGGGGCATGGTACCCGGTGGAGCGGAGATCGCCCCGTATACGGGGGGGTGGGGGTGCACCGTGTGCCTGGCGGCATGCCTGCGGGGCGAAGGCCCCGCAGAGTTCCGGCGGCTTGGCCGCCGGAACGTGCGCCCCCGGGCTTCGTATACGAGCCTGCCCCCGTAAAACAACGTCCCATCCTCCGCCCGGCGGAATATCCGCAGAGCCGCACAAAAAAACGCAAAAAAACGGGGCCTTTCACAGCCCCGTAAAACATATTGTATTATCGGTCCGCAGGCAGGCTCACGGTGACGGTGGTGCCCTTGTGCTCCTGGCTGGTCAGGGTCACGGTGCCTCCGTGGTACTGCACGGCGTGCTTTACGATGGAAAGCCCCAGCCCCGTGCCGCCGGTGGCCTTGGAGTGGCTTTTATCCACCCGGAAGAAGCGTTCAAACACCCGGCTCCGGCAGGCTTCGGGGATGCCGATGCCCGTATCCTGCACAAGGATCTGCACCTGCCCGGGGGTCTGCACCAGCTTTGCCAGCACGGTGCCGCCCTCCACGTTATAGCGGATGCCGTTATCCATCAGGTTGTAGACGATCTCATACAGCAGCCGCCGCACCCCCCGGATATACAGGGGCGCTCCGGCTTCCACCGTCAGCTCCACGTGCCGCTTCCGGGCGGCGTCCGCCAGATCCGAAGCGGCCTCCCGAAGCAGACTCCCCAGCTCCACCTCTTCCCGGGGCATGGGATCCCCTTCGTCCAGCTGGGAAAGGCGTATGATATCCCCTATGAGGGAAACCAGCCGCTGGGCTTCGGTGCGGATGTGGCCCACAAAACGGGGCATGTCCTCCGGTTTTACCAGCCCCTGCTCCATCAGCTCCGCACTGCCGATAATGCCCTGCAGGGGGGTCTTGAGCTCATGAGAGACGTTGGCGGTAAACTCCCGCCGGTTCTTTTCGGCTTCGGCCTGCTCCGTGTTGTCAAAGGCCAGCAGCACGGCCCCGGCGATCTCCCGGCCCGTCTGGGTGCGGCTGATGTCATACCGGTAGATCCGCCCGTTCCGCTGGGTGGTCAGGGCTCCGTGGCCCTGCTCCATGGCTCTGGTCAGGGCGGCGTTCAGGGCAGGGGTCCGGTCCACGGTCAAAAAGTCCTTGCCTATGCAGTCCTCTTCCGCATTAAAAATGGTTCTGGCGGCGGGGTTGATGCTCAGCACCTTGCCCTTGCCGTCCAGCAGCACCAGCCCCTCCTCCATAAAGGAGATGATCTGGTTGAATTCTTCCGATTTTTTCTGCAGAGCCTGCATCTGCTGGTCTATCTGCACCCGCTGGCGGTGAAGCCTGCCCAGCAGGGGCGAAAGCTCTTCATAGGTATCGTTATCCAGCGGATGCTCCAGATCCAGCCCGTTCAGGGGCGACACAATCTTTCTGGAAAGCCGCCGGGCCAGGAACAGGCTCAGCGCCAGGGCCAGAAGCAGCACCAGCAAAAAGGGGTGGAACATGCCCAGCAGCAGGGTGCCTACGGTAGCCTGGCTGGCGCTGATGCGCAGCACCGTGCCGTCAGAAAGGCGCCGGGCCCGGTACATGGTCTTTTCCAGCAGGGTGGCGGAATAACGGGTGCTCTGGCCGGTGCCCCGGGTAAGAGCCTGCCGGACCTCCTCCCGGTCGCCGTGGTTCTGCAGGGATTCCTGATCCGCCCGGGTATCCAGCAGCACGCTGCCGTCTGCGGCGATCCAGGTCAGCCGGTAGCGGGGGGAAGAGATTTCCTTCAAAAAGTCAATGCCCCCGTTTTCCACGGCCGCCGCCGCCATATCCAGCTGATCCTCCAGGTGGTTCTGCTGCACCTTGCCGAAGTAGTCATACAGAAAGCCCGTGATGATCAGCAGGCTGCTCAGCAGCACTGCGGCCGCCGCCAGCAGGATGGAATGAAATATCTTTTTTGTCATGACCGGTTCGCCTCCAAACGGTAGCCTACTCCCCGCACGGTGCCGATGCATGCCCCGCCGGGGCCCAGCTTCTGCCGCAGGGTGCGGATGTGCATATCCACGGTGCGGGTCTCCCCGCAGTAATCGGTGCCCCACACCTGCTCCATAAGCTGATCCCGGCTATAGACCATGCCCGGGTGGGAAAGAAACAGCTTCAGAAGCTCATACTCCTTATAGGTCAGCGTTACGGGTTCCCCGCCGGAAGTGACCTTGTGGGCATCCAGATCCATGCATATATCCCCGGCGCTGAGCCTGCGGGCCTGGAGGGGCTGGCAGCGGCGGAGCACCGCCTTTACGCAGGAGACCAGCTCCATGACCCCAAAGGGCTTGGTCAGGTAGTAATCCGCCCCCAGATCCAGCCCCCGGATCTTATCGTATTCCGCCCCTTTGGCCGTGGCCATGATCACGGGGATAGAGCGCATATCCTCCCGGGCGCGGATCTGCCGCAACAGCTCCATGCCGTCCAGCCCCGGGAGCATCACATCCAGTACGATCAGGGTGGGCCGCTGGGGGGTAGTGAGCAGGGCCTGCCAGAAATCGGCGCCGTCCTCAAAACCAAGGGCCTCAAAGCCCGTGGAGCGCAGGGCATAGACCTCGATATCCCGGATGCTGGGGTCGTCTTCCACGCACCAGATCATTGCGTTATCCCTCCTTGTGTTCGCCGGTCACAGAGAAGATCACCCACTGGGCAATATTCACCGCATGGTCGGCAATGCGTTCAAAATATTTGGCGATCATCAGCAGATCCAGCGCATATTCCCCTTCGGCGGGGTTGGCGGCGATCCGGTCGATCAGGCGGCTTTTGACCTGGTCAAAGTAACCGTCCACCGTGTCGTCATCCTCTATGACCTTCTGCGCTATGGAAAGATCCCCCTTTACATAGGCGTCCACGCTGCTGGTGACCATGGCTCCGGCTTCATGGGCCATCCGCTCCATCAGGGGGCTGTTTTCCCAGGAACGTCCCTGCACAAAGGGCAGGATCTCGGCAATATCCTCCGCCTGATCCCCGATGCGCTCCATATCCGTGACCATCTTCAGTGCGGCGGAGATCTGCCGCAGGTCCCGGGCTACGGGCTGCTGCTGCAGCAGCAGCTTCAGGCACAGGGATTCTATCTCCCGCTCCTTCCGGTCTATTTCCTGATCCATAGGAGCCACCTTCTTTACCAGTGCGGCGTCGCCCGAAGACAAAGCCCTGGAGACCGTGGAGATAGCCTCTTCGCACAGGGCGCCCATTTCGATCAGCTCCCGGTGGAGCAGGGCCAGCTGCTCGTCAAAACGGCTTCTCATATTAACCGAACCTCCCTGTAATGTAATCTTCCGTCCGCTTGTCCCGGGGCTGGGAGAAGATCTTCTCCGTCTGCCCGTATTCCACCAGATCTCCCAGCAGGAAGAAGGCGGTGTTATCGGAAATACGCACGGCCTGCTGCATATTGTGGGTGACGATAACAATGGTGTAGTGGGCCTTCAGCTCCATGCACAGCTCCTCTATCTTGGAGGTGGAAATGGGGTCCAGGGCGCTGGTGGGTTCGTCCATAAGCAGCACCTCCGGCTCCACCGCCAGTGCCCGGGCAATGCACAGCCGCTGCTGCTGCCCGCCGGAAAGGCCCAAAGCGTTCTTTTTCAGCCGGTCCTTGACTTCCTCCCAGATGGCGGCCTTCTTCAGGGACTGCTCCACGATCTCGTCCAGCCGAACCCGGCTGCGCACCCCGTGGGTGCGGGGGCCGTAGGCGATGTTATCGTAAATGCTCATGGGGAAGGGGTTGGGCTTTTGGAACACCATGCCGATCTGCCGGCGCAGGTCGTTCACATCGGCGGCCGGGCCGTAAATATCCTGCCCCCGGTAGCACACCTCCCCGGTGATCTTCACCCCGGGGATCAGGTCGTTCATCCGGTTCAGGGTCTTCAAAAAGGTGGATTTCCCGCAGCCGGAAGGGCCGATAAGGGCGGTAATGCTCTTTTCGGGAATACGGATGGTAATGCTTTGCAGGGCCTGATGCTGCCCGTACCACAGGCACAGATCCCGGACGGTAAGTATATCGCTCATAGGCTCTTTTTCCTCCTATAATACCATTGAACGGCGGCTGCCGCAAGGTTGATAAGCAGGGTCATCAGCATCAAAATGGCGGCAATGGCAAACGCTACGCCAAACTCTCCCTGCTCCTTGGCGTATACATACAAAGCTACGGTCAGGGTGGAGCCGGCCCCGTGGATGCCGTGCCAGAAATCATGGGCCGTGTGGGCAAACCCGGCGGTAAACAGCAGGGCGGCGGATTCCCCCAGAATGCGTCCGGCGCACAGGATGCAGCCGGTGATGACCCCGTCTACACAGCCGGGGAGCACCACCGTGCGGATGACCCGCCACTTGCCAGCCCCCAGACCGAAAGCTCCCTCCCGGTAGCTTTGGGGCACGGTTTTCAGGCTTTCCTGGGTGGTGCGCAGAATGGTGGGCAGGTTCATGATCACCAGGGTCAAAGACCCTGCCAGCAGCGAGGTCTGCATCCCCAGAAACTGGCAGAAGAACAGCATGCCCACCAGCCCGTAGATGATGGACGGGATGCCGGAAAGGGTCTCGGCGGCATATTCGATCAGACCTACTATCCGCTTGTTGGCGGCGTACTCCGTCAGATAGATGGCGGCCCCCACCCCCAAGGGCAGAACGATGAGCAGCGTGGCCGCCACCACATACAGGGTGTTGAGGATATCCGGCCATATGCCGATCCGGCCGGAAAGATAGCTGGGGGCGGTGGAAAGCAGCTCCCAGGTAACGTTGGGCAGGCCCTTCCAGAGCACATACCCGATGAGGAACAGCACCAGGGCGCAGGTAAGCCCCGCAGCCAGGTACATCAGCCCCCGCATATATATGTCATACGCCCTTCTGCGGCCGGAAAGGCCGTGAAAGATGGGCTTTTGCAGGTTGGTCTCCATATCAGCCCTCCTTGTCCCGCTTGAGGAAGAAGTTCAGCAGCCCGTTGATGAGCATGATGAACAGAAACAGCACCAGTGCAATGGAAAACAGCGCCTGCTGCTGCAGCCCGCTGGAATAGCTCATTTCGCTGGCCACGGCGGTGGTAAGAAAGCGCACGCTTTGAAACAGGCCCGGCATATTGGCCACGTTGCCCGAGACCATCATTACGGCCATGGCTTCCCCTATGGCCCGGCCTACCCCCAGCACCACGGCGGCGGCAATGCCGCTTTTGGCGGCGGGCACGCACACCCGAAAATAGGTTTCCACCGGGGTGGCCCCCAGAGCCAGGGAAGCATCCTCATACTCCATAGGCACGGCGTTCAGGGCCGTGACGGATACCTTGATGATGGAGGGAAGGATCATCACCGCCAGCACGATAATGGCGGCCAGCAGGCTGGCCCCGTCAGGCAGGTGAAAGAGCTTCCGTATTCCGGGCACCAGCACCAACATACCCACCAGACCGTATACCACCGAGGGGATCCCGGCCAGCAGGCTTACGGCGCTTTCCAGCAGGCCCCGGATCTTGGGCGGGGCGATTTTGGAAATATACACCGCCGTAAGGAACCCTATGGGCACCCCCAGCACAATGGCGCCCGCCGTGCCGTACACGCTGGTGAGAATAAAGGGCAGGATGCCGAAGGAGGGCTCCGCCGCAGTGGATTCCCAGCGGGGGTTGAAAAGGAAGTTTACAAGGCCGATTTTACGGATGGCCGGTATGCCGGAAAGCACCAGATACACCGTTATAAGCAGCACGCAGCCCACGGTGATGAGCCCCAGCAGCAGAAACAGCAGGTGCATGGCGTTTTCAAAGAGCTTTTTGCCCCTTTTGGCCGTTTTGATCCTGGGGGCGGGCTCATGGTTCTGTATCATACATGCCTCCCATGTTCTTTATACGCACAAGGGTGGGAGCCGGAACCCCGGCTCCCACAGGTACTTATCCGCCTTTTAGTTTGCGGCAACCGCACCGGCCGCAGAGATGATGCCGGAGGCATCGGAGGAAGTCGCATAATCGAAGAAGTTCTGTGCGGCGGCTGAAAGGGAAGTATCCGCTTTGGTGACCAGCACGAAGGGGCGCTGGATCTTGTAGCTGCCATCCTTTACGGTGGCTTCCGTGGGGGCTACGCCGTTAACGTTCAGGGCCTTGACGGTATCCTTCAGGGCCGCCAGAGAGGCATAGCCGATGGCGTCGGGGTTCTGGGCCACGGTGGCGATTACATCGCCGGTGGAGGTCAGCTCCTGCCGGTACTGGCAGGCGTCTTTGGTATCGGTGATGGATTCAAAGCCGTCCCGGGTGCCGCTGCCGGCTTCCCGGCCGATGAGGACGATCTGGGCGTCGTTGCCGCCTACATCCTTCCAGTTGGTGATCTCGCCCTTATAGATGGCGGCGATCTGCTCCAGCGTCAGGTCGCTTACGGGGTTGGCGGGGTTGACGATCATGGCGATGCCGTCATAGGCCAGCACGGTCTCCTTCAGGCCCTGGGCTTTTTCCTCTTCCTTCAGCGCCCGGCTGGAAAGGCCGATGTCGCAGCGGCCATCCTGCACGGCCTGGATGCCGGAGCCGGAGCCCGTGGGGTTATAGGTGAAGGTCACGCCCTGATTCTTTTCCATAAAGCTTTCGCCCAGAGCGCCGATGACCTTTTCCATGGAGGTGGAGCCGTCGGTGGAAACGGTGCCGGAGGCAGTTTTTTTGGCGCAGCCGGCAAACAGAGCGGTCAGCATAAGTACGCTTACAAGCAGTACAATAATCTTTTTCATATTCTGGTTTCTCCTTTGTTTTTTCTTTTGGTTCTTTTCTTGTTTCAACGTCTATGAGGATAGGATTCCCGTGTAAAAAGGGAAAGGAAGCTTATGTAAAATCCATGTAAAAACAGGCGGATGGGCATATACGCCCGGATCCGTGCTTTTTTGCAGGCTTTGAAACCGGGGAACGGGGGCAGACTATGGAGGATGAAAAAAGATTTTTTTACCCTGCTGGGCTTTGACCGGCCCTATACGGATTTTGAACTGCTGGAAACGGAAAAGGGAGCGCCCCGGTTCTTCGGCCCCGGCCCCTTCCGCCGGGAGACTGCGCCCAAAGAAAGCCTGGGCCCCGTGTTCCGCTCTCTGGGGAAAAACCGCCGGGCCATAGAGGCCGCCTGTCTGGCTGAAGAGAACACGGATTTTATTTTCCGTCCCTTTTTGCTCTGCGGAAAGGTGCCCGCCCTGGCCGTGTTTGTAAACGGCATGGCCGATGGGGAAACCATCAACGATTTTATCCTGAAAGGGGCCATGCTGCCCCGCTCCCTGCCTAAAGGGGAGCTGACCCGGGTGGTCATGGAGCAGGTGTTTCCCATGCAGGAGGCGGAGACCCAGGGGGAGCTGGATCAGGTGGTGGCCGCCCTGTGCGAAGGGCGCACGGCGGTCTTTCTGGAGGGGGCGGGGCAGGCCGTTCTGCTGGATACCCGGGGCTTTGCCAGCCGCTCCATCGAATCCTCCCAAAGCGAAAACGTGGTGGTGGGCCCCCACGAGGGCTTTACCGAAAACCTGCGCACGGGGGTGACCCAGCTCCGGCGGATCCTCAAGCGGCCGGACTTTGTGTGCGCCTTCCGCCGGGCCGGGGGAAAAAACGGCACCAAGCTGGCTCTGTGCTATCTGGGGGGCGTATGCAACGAAAGCCTCCTGCAGGAGGTAAAAAAGCGGCTGCGGCAGGTGGATGCGGAGATGATCCTTTCCGCCGGCACACTGGAGCAGCTGCTGGAGGATCACAGCCTGTCGCCCATTCCGCAGATACTGCTGACGGAGCGGCCCGATCGGGCGGCGGCGGCGGTCATGGAGGGACGGGTGGCCATTCTGGTGGAAGGCAGCCCCCAGGCGCTGGTGCTGCCCGTTACCCTGAGCGCCCTGCTCACCTCTCCGGAGGATGATTATCTGCGCCGGCCCCTGGGCACCGTGATCCGGGTGGTGCGGCTGGCGGGGGCACTGCTTTCCGTGCTGCTGCCCGCCTGGTTTCTGGCGCTGGCCACCCACCATCAGGGGCTGCTGAACAGCCAGGTGCTCTCTACGGTGGTCTCCTCCCGGCGGCTGGTGTTCATGCCCCTGCCTTTGGAGGTGATCTTTCTGCTCATGGTCTTTCAGCTGGTGCGGGAGGCCGGTATCCGGGTGCCCGGGGCCGTGGGGCAGACGGTGGGCATTATCGGTGGCCTGATCCTGGGGCAGGCGGCGGTTTCGGCCAACATGGTCTCTACGGTGGTGCTGATTATCGTGGCGCTGGCGGGGCTGGGGAACTTCTGCATCCCGGATTACAGCATGCAGCTGGCCGTTTCCTGGTACAGGATCGCCCTGTGCATCTTTGCGGGGATGGCGGGGCTGCTGGGCACCTTTGTGCTGCTGATGGCCAGCCTTGCCTGGCTGTGCAGCCAAAAGTCCTTCGGCGTGCCGTTTATGAGCCCCTTTGCCCCCAAAACCCGCAGCCGGGCGCCCCTGCTGTTCCGCGGTTCCCTGCACAGGCCCGGCGGGGGGGAGGATGTGATCAACCGGGAGGCAAGCCTATGAACCACCGGGAAGGCCGTTTCGGTATGCAGGAGGCCGCCTCTGCCTGCGGGCTGAGCGCCCTGCTTTCGGGCATGTTCACCCTGAACCCCACCGAGGTCTACCGGCAGGGGAACGTTTGCTGGCTGGCCACCCTTCTGGGGCTGCTGGGGGCGGCGCTGGTGTTTCTGGGTCTGCTGAAGGCCATGGAGAAGCAGGGGGCGGATTCGCTGGATCAGCTTTTGAAGGGGATGTTCCGCCCGGCGGCGGGGCTGGCGGCGCTGCCGCTGCTGGTTCTGTTTGTGCTGGCGGCGGCCCTGCCCAGCTTCCATTTGCTGGTGGGCATGAACCGCTATGTGTTTGAAGGGGCGGACTATGTGCACATTGCCCCCTATCAGCTCTTTCTGCTGGGGCTGCTGGCCCTGCTGGGCATGGAGACCATCGGCCGGGTGAGCCGTATGCTGGTGCTGCCCGGGGTGCTGAGCATCGGCATAGCCATATATCTGGCCTCCCCGGCCTTTGCCTGGTATCATCTGTTCCCCCTGCTGGGGGGCGGCATGGAGGTGCTGCTGGAGCAAAGCGTGCAGGCCCTGCTGCGTTTTTTGCCCCCGGTGCTGGCCCTTTGCGCCGTGGGACGGGGGTGCCAGAGCCGGGCCGCCCTGAAAAGGAGCGGCATGGCGGGGCTTTTTACCGGGGGTATGCTGGCGGCCGCCATACAGTTTTTCCTGGGGATGACCTTCTTTTCCTGGGATCTGCCCCGGATCCGGGTGCCTCTGTACCGCATGGCCACCACCATGCGCTATGATGCCGTGACCGTGCGGCTGGATGTGGTAACGCTGTTCGTCTGGGTGATCTGTGCCCTGGCGGCCGGGGCCTTTTATGTGTATGCGGGGGCGCTGGTGTTTGTGCGGCTCCATGGGCTGGAGGATATCCGCCCGGCGGCGGCGGGCATGAGCGCCCTGAGCATGGGATGCATGCTGCTGCTGCATCTGGATGCGGATATACTCAACCGGGCGGGGGAGCTGGTTTACCGCTGGGGATGGCTGCTGGGGGCGCTGCCCTGCGGGCTGCTGCTTCCGGGCGCCTTCGGTTCCGGAAAGAAAAGGAGAGAACCCGTATGAGAAAAAAGAAAACCGCTTTCTCCCGGGCCGGGCGGGCATGGCTCCTGCTCCTGCTTCTGCTGCCCTGGGGGCTGTGTGCCGGGTGCATAGAGGATCTGCCCCTGGATGCTTACAGCTATGTGGTGAACATCGGCATTGAGCGGGGGGATACCCTGCCCTACCGGTTTGTATTCGTTATGAATCAGGAGGAGGGGGCGGACAAGGCCTCGGAAGGGGAAACGGGGGAAAAGAAGCTCATGATCCTTTCCGCCGAGGCCCGCACCCTTCGGGAAGCTGCGGCCACGCTGGTTTCCGCCGTTCCTTCCCAGCTGAACTTTGAAAGGACGTCTCTGCTGGCCCTTTCCCGGGAGCTGGCGGAGGAGGGGGACTTTGCCGGGCTGGAGGATATGGCTTTCGGCCGGATGAAGCTCAGGGAGAATATGCGCTTTGTGGTGGCGGAGGGCAGGCTGGAGGAGGTGTTCTCCGGCCTGATGAGTCAGGCGGATCCCAGCATGAGCCGGCTGAAGACCAACGTTATCCATTATGAAAGGCAGGAGGGACTGACCCGGGACTGCACCCTGCGGGAGCTGCTGGAAAGCGCCCAGAGCCGTGTATACGACGCTATGACCATCTACTGCGGCATAAACGATGCCTCCCCGAAGGAGGACATGGTCGGCGGGGAAAGCTATCCCTATGTGGGCGGCGCCATGCTGGTGGCGGGGGAGCTGGGCACCACCATAGGGGGTACGGCGGTGTTCAGCGGAAAAAAGATGGTGGGGATCCTTTCCGGACAGCATACCATGCTGGTGCGCATGGCCCGGGGGGAATTTTCCAGAGGGCAGCTGCGGATCCCCTGGCAGGACGGCACCATGCTCACCGTGTATTTTTACCGGGCGGGCCGCCCCACCCTGACGCTGGAGGCGGGGAAGGGGGTATGCACCATTCCGCTGGAAGCCAACCTGGAGATCCCCCTGCTGCTGCCGGGAGTAAGCTCCCGGGAAATGACCGCCTGGCTGGAAGCCTATCTGGCGGGAGAGATGCAGCGGGTATTCCGGGCCGTGCAGCGGGAAAATGCAGATGTATTCAAGCTGGGCTGCCATATGCTCATGGGGTTTTCCAGCATGGAAAAGTGGCAGGCGTTTGATGTGAAGGCGGCCTGTAAAGCCGTGGATATGACCTTTGTGCCCCGGGTGACCCTTTCTCACAGCCCGGATAAAACCGTATTGGAGTGAGCCTATGCTGTTGATGGGACTGATGCTGTTTCTGGCCCTTGCCTATGGGGGCTTGTACAGTGTATATACATGCAAAAAGAGCGGCATTGCCGCCGCTCTTTCCATGATATTGCTGTGTGTGTGCCAGGGCGTGTGCCTGGGATTGCTGCTGTATTACCGCCTGAACCCCTGACGCCTTACAGGTTGGAGGGGATGCGGTTGCGGGCATCCAGAATATGATCCTGCAGCAGGGAAGCGGCCTTTTCGGCGTCCCCTTCCCGGCAGGCGTCCAGAATGGCCTGGTGCTCGTGGATGGAATTTTCACGGGCATCCTCCCCGGTGTAAAAGCCGGAGCGAAGATACCGGTCCATATTGGCGTGAAGGATCTCGATGATCAGGTCGGCAGTGGAGTTGCCGGCCTTTTTTGTGAGCAGTTCGTGGAAACGGTAGTTCAGCGCTTCGGTCTCCATCAGGCCCGCCACATGCTTTTCTTCTTCGATAATTTCCTGAAGCTGGGCAAAATCATCCCTGGTCATCAGGGGCACGGCCCGCCGCAGCAGGCAGTAGGAAATGCTGGCCCGGATTTCCATCATGTCTTCCAGCGAATCCCGGGAAAGCTGGGTCACCGTGGCGCCCCGGTTGGGATGGATGCGCACCAGCCCCTGGGCTTCCAGCTGACGGAGCGCTTCCCGCACGGGGATGTGGCTGACGCAGAGCGCCGTAGAGATCTCGTCCTGCTTGAGCTGCGTGCCGGAAGGAAGATCCCCGTTGATAATGCTGTTGCGAAGAATCTGGAATACCCACTCCTGTGTGGCGCCGTTTTTCTGCGGTGCAGATTTGGCGAGCAACTGATAATCCATTCAACAAACCCCTCTTTGCATGGTCTATATATAGTATACAGGGAAGGGGCTGAATGGTCAACCGGAATATGCAATTTTCGTCAAATGAATATATATTAAGCTATCCGGCCTGAATATACCCCGGTAGGGCATACAGCGCCACGGAAACACGGGGGCTGGCGGGGCCCATGAGCGCCTCGCCCCGGGCGCCCATGGCGGCGGTGGAGGGCACCACATAGTATTGCACCGTGCCCGTAAGCCCCCTTACATCGTCCACATAGGTCACGGGGCCCTGCTCCCCGGAGAAGGTGCCCAGCAGCACCGCATACCCGGCGGCGTTCTCCCGGTACAGGAGGTAGCTCACATAGCTTTTCAGCGGGGTAAAGCAGATGCGTACCCCATCCCCCACCCGCAGTGCGGTTATATCTGCGGGCGGCTCGGGCATGGTCCAGAAGGGGCTGGCTTCCTTCGGCTCCGTGCCCCGGATAAAATACTCCCACAGGCCGTATTCCTCCGGGGTATAGGCGGTGCAAAGGGTGGCCTCGTGGGTGTTTTTCAGGCTGTAGCCGTCCAGCTGCACCCGGATCACCGAGGGGGGCTGCACAAATTCCGGCGCCCGGCGGCCGGCATACAGGCCGCCGAACACCTCCCGGATCACCTGGGCCGGATAGCTGCCGCCTCCCTGCTCCGGGGGGATCAGGTGTCCCCCCGCCCGGCTTTCGTCAAAGCCCATCCATACCACCGCCGCATATTCCCGGGTATAGGCGGCCAGCCAGATATCCCGGTTGCCGGTCTTATCCCCGGTGGTGCCGGTTTTGGCGGCAATGGGAATACCCAGGTCCCCCAGGGCTCTGGCGGTGCCGGTCCGGGCCACGCTGGTGAGCATACTGGTAAGGATAAAGGCGCTGCCCGTAGACATGACCCGCCGGGACTGGGGGGTATCCGCATAGAGGATCTCCCCGCTGCTGTTCGTAATGGAGGTGATGAGGGTGTCTTTATGATACAGGCCGCCGTCGGCAATGGCGCCGTAGGCCCGGCACAGCTCCAGAGGGGATACCCCATAGGTAAAGCCTCCCAGAGAAAGGGCCAGTCGGGTGTCCTGCTGGTCGAAGGTCAGACCCATGTTCCGGGCAAAGGCCTTGCAGCGGTCTATGCCCAGCTGGGAAAAGAGGGTGACGGCAGGGATATTCAGGGAACGGGTCACGGCCTCCCGCATGGTCACCCAGCCGGAATAGCGGCCGCTGGCGTTGGCGGGGGCATACTCCCCATATTCCGTCTGCTCGTCCAGCAGCATGGTGGCGGCGGTGTACCCGGCCTCCAGCGCAGGCGCATAGACCAGCAGCGGCTTTATGACCGACCCGGGCTGACGGCGGATATCCACCGCCCGGTTCAAAGCCAGCGCCACCTCCTGATCCCGGCCCCCTACCAGCGCTGCAATGCGCCCCGTGGCGGCTTCTATAACGCAGATGGCCCCCTGCGCGCTTTCTCCGTCCTCCCGGGGGAAGTTTTCGTCCCGGCGGAAGGCTTCTTCGCAAAGGGCCTGCAGGGAACTGTTCATGGCCGTGTGGATCTGGTAGCCCCCTTCCAGCAGCTCCGTCATGGATACGCCCAGGATCCGGCAGCTCTCCTGCAGGGCATAGTCTACATAGTAGCCCCGGCGGCCCAGCGCAGGGTCTTTGGCAAGCAGCAGAGGCTCCCCCTTGGCGGCTTTGGCCTGGGCATCGGTAATAAATCCGTATTGGGCCATAAGATCCAGTATGACGCCCCGCCGGCCCATAGAGGCTTCCGGCCGCAGATGGGGGGCAAAGCGGGCGGGGGATTTGAGCACTCCTGCCAGCAGCGCCGCCTGAGAAAGGGAAAGATCCCCGGCGGATACGCCGAAATAGCCTCTGGCGGCGGCCTCCAGCCCGTAATAGCCCCCGCCGAAGTAAACCGTATTCAGATACATGGTCAGGATCTGATCCTTGGTGTATTTCCGCTCCAGCTGGATGGAAAGGATGGCTTCGTCTATCTTGCGGCTCATGACCTTCTCTGCGCTCAGGTGGGTGCGCTTGATAAGCTGCTGGGTAATGGTGCTGGCTCCCTCCACATAGGCGCCGGCCAGCAGATCCTTCCAGGCGGCCCCGCAGATGCGGATCAGGTCAATGCCCCTGTGGGAATAAAAGCGGGCGTCTTCGGCGGCGATAAAGGCATTTTTTACATGTTCCGGCAGCGATTCCCGTATGAGCAGCCGGTTTTCCTTATTATACAGGCAGGAGACAAGGGCGCCCTCTTCATCGTAAACGCACAGGGAGAGCTGGTGCTCCGTGAGCTTTTTCGTATCCAGCATCCCCCAGGCAGGGCGTGTGAAAACAAACCCGGCCAGAGCCGCTGCCCCCAGCAGAAAGACCCCGCCCAGGATCAGAAATATGCGCCGCAGCAGGCGGCCCTTTTTGGACACGTTCTTTTTTGTGCAATGCTTTCCCATACAGGATAGTGTGCCGGCAAAGAGGCGGGCATATGCGCTTTCCGGCGGGGAAAATATGTAGTATACTATCCAAAAAGAGGGAGGGACGAAGAGGATGCTGTACAGAGACTACAGACCGGAGGACCGGCAGGCCATAGGCGCCGTGCATGATGCCGCCAGAAAGACAGAACTGCGGCTGGCCGGGCTGGAGGAGGCTTTTCTGCCCCTGGAGATCGCAGGGGAAAGGGAAGGGCTTTTTGCGTATCCCGGCCTGTTTGTGGCGGAGGACGGGGGCCGGGTGAGGGGCTTTGCCGCCTGTACGGAGGAGGAACTGGCCTGGCTGTATGTGGATCCAGAATACATGCGCCGGGGCATGGGCCGGGGCTTGGTGGAGTTTGCTCTGGCAAGGTTCCCGGGCATACGCACGGTGGAGGTGCTGGTGGGAAACACACCCGCCCGGGCTCTGTATGAAAAGGAGGGATTCTGCCTGACCGGGCTGGAAAAGGGCCGTATGCCGGGCAACGAGGCCTTTGCCGTGGAGGTATGGGTGCTGTCCCGGCCGTAAGGCAAGGCGCAGGACGGTGCAAAAGAGGCTTGGCAGGAGATGCTGTCCCTGCCTTTGCGGGGGCAGCGTTGGCTCGGCGCCCGGGGGCGCACGTTCCGGCCCCGGCCGGAACTCTGCGGGGCATCCGCCCCGCAGGCGTGCCTGCGGCACGCGGTGCGCCCCTCGTATACCGCGGAACCACGGCAGCGGCGGGCAGCAGGCAGCTCTCCCCGGAGCAGGGGGCTTCCCGGGCGGAAAGACGGAGCCGAAGCAAAAAGCTTTATCCATAGGAAAAGGGGCGTGCATCCGGTTTGGATGCACGCCCCTGCGTTTCCGTTGTGTTACAGGCTCAGATCCTCTACATACAGCTCTCTGGGCTTGCTTTCGTCCTCCTGAGCGGCTGCGGGCGCAGCCTTCTGGGCGGGTTCTTCTTCCTCGCGGATGCCGTCCCGCCAGTCGAAGTACTTCATGGCGATCTCCGGGAACAGGGCGTAGCTGAGCACGTCCTCCTCCTGATGGGCCCGGTCGCCCAGCTCCTTGCGGTACTTCTCCAGCTCGGGCTCCAGCAGATCCGCCGGGCGGCAGGTGATGACCTTGTCATTGCCGATGGCCATCTTCCGCACTTCCTCGTTGACGGGGGCGGGCAGACGGCCGTATTCACCCCGCAGCAGAGCCTTGGAGTTCTTGGGGAAGGTCTTGTAGCGGCCCATGAGCACGTTCATAACGGCCTGGGTGCCTACGATCTGGGAGGTGGGGGTCACCAGCGGCGGATAGCCGAAGTCCTTGCGGACCACGGGGATCTCGGCCAGCACCTGGTCATACTTATCCTCGGCACCGGCGTCCTTCAGCTGCTTGACCAGATTGCTGAGCATTCCGCCGGGCACCTGATAGATCAGGGTGTTGGCGTCCACCTGCATGGACTTGACGGTGTAAATGCCTTCCTGCATCATTCTGTCCTGCACCTTGCGGAAGTGCTTGGCTACTTCGGTCAGGGCGTTGAGATCCAGACCGGTATCCAGCTCCGTGCCCTTCAGCGTAGCCACCAAAGACTCCGTGCAGGGCTGAGAGGTGCCGTTGGCAAAGGGGCTCAGGCAGGTATCCACAATGTCTACCCCGGCCTGGGCGGCCATCAGGTTGACCATGTCCCCGGTGCCGGTGGTGTTGTGGGTGTGCAGATGGATGGGCACGTTCACCTCTGCCTTGAGCTTCTTTACCAGACTGGCCGCCTGATAGGGCAGCAGCAGGTTGGCCATGTCCTTGATGCAGATGGAGTCTGCCCCCATCTGTACCAGTTCCTTGGCCAGCTTTACAAAGTAAGCCTCATCGTGAACGGGGGAGATGGTGTAGCTCAGAGCCGGTTCGCACCAGCCGCCGTACTTTTTGGTGTACCGGATGGCGGCCTCCAGGTTGCGGGTGTCGTTGAGCGCGTCAAAGATGCGGATCACATCGATGCCGTTTTCAATGGCCTTGCGGCAGAAAGCTTCCACCACATCGTCTGCATAATGCTTGTAGCCCAGAATGTTCTGGCCCCGGAACAGCATCTGCAGCTTGGTGTTGGGCAGGGCCTTGCGCAGGGTGCGCAGCCGCTCCCAGGGATCTTCGTGGAGGTAGCGGAGGCAGGCGTCAAAGGTGGCGCCGCCCCATACTTCCAAAGACCAGTAGCCGATAGCGTCCAGCGCTTCACAGGCAGGCAGCATATCGCTGATGGGCATACGGGTGGCCGCCTTGGACTGGTGGCCGTCCCGCAGGATGGTATCGGTGATCAACAGTTTTCTTGCCATGGGATCCTCCTATCCGATCAGTGTCCCAGCATGGAAAGGAACACGCCTGCGGCTATGGCAGAGCCGATAACGCCGGCCACGTTGGGGCCCATGGCGTTCATCAGCAGGAAGTTGCCGGGCTTGGCTTTCTGAGCCTCTACCTGAGAGACACGGGCGGCCATGGGCACGGCGGATACGCCTGCGGAGCCGATGAGGGGGTTGATCTTATCCTTGCGGAACAGGTTCATGAACTTGGCCAGCAGTACGCCGCCGGCGGTGCCGCCTGCAAAGGCAAACACGCCCAGCGCCAGAATGTACAGGGTCTGCAGGTTCAGGAAGTTCTTGGCCGTGGCGGTAGCGCCTACGGAAATGCCCAGGAAGATGGTAACGATGTTGCACAGCTCGTTCTGGGCGGTCTTGCTCAGGCGCTCGGTAACGCCGCATTCACGGAACAGGTTGCCCAGCATGAGGGCACCCACCAGAGGCGTGGCATCAGGCAACAGGAAGCTGACGAAGATGGTGACCACAATGGGGAAGAGAATCTTCTCCGCCTGGGATACGGGACGCAGCTGCTTCATGGTGATCTGCCGCTCTTCCTTGGTGGTCAGGGCCCGCATGATGGGGGGCTGGATCACCGGGACCAGCGCCATATAGGAATAGGCCGCTACAGCAATGGCACCCAGAAGCTCCGGCGCCAGCTTGGTGGCTACCAGAATGGCCGTGGGGCCGTCGGCGCCGCCGATGATGCCGATGGCCGCAGACTGGGGCATGGTGAAGCCCAGCAGACCGTTGGCCAGAGTAAAGGCAATATAGATGCCCAGCTGAGCCGCAGCGCCCAGAAGCATGGACATGGGGTTGGCAATGAGGGGCCCGAAGTCCGTCATGGCGCCTACGCCCATGAAGATCAGACAGGGATAGATGCCCAGCTTTACGCCCAGATACAGATAGTCAAGCAGACCGCTGACCTTGGGGTTGGAAAGGCTGGCCCAATCCACTTCCCCGGCAAAGTATTCCGCATGATACATGCCTGCGCCGGGCAGGTTGGTCAGCAGCATGCCGAAGGCAATGGGCAGCAGCAGCAGGGGCTCGAACTTTTTGACGATGGCCAGATACAGCAGCACGCAGGCTATGACGATCATGACCAGCTGCAGCGGTTCTTCCGCAATGCGCGCAAAACCCGTTGTCTTTATGAAATCAAAGAACGCATCCAACATAGCAGCGTCCCCTTATCAGCCGATGTGGCACAGGACGGCGCCGGTGGCTACGGCGGAGCCCTTCTGCACGGCAACGCCGCTGACGGTGCCCGCTGCGGGGGCCATGATCTCGTTTTCCATCTTCATGGCTTCCAGAATGAAGAGGACGTCCCCAGCCTGAACGGCCTGACCGTCCTTGACCCGGACTTCCAGAATGTTGCCGGGCATGGGAGCCTTTACGGTCTCGGCGCCTGCGGGAGCGGCGGCGGGACGGGCGGGAGCAGCCTTGGGGGCAGCGGCTTTGGGAGCGGCAGCCTTGGGAGCGGCGGCGGGGATAGGCTTGCGGGCGGGAGCGGCGGCAGCGCCTGCCTGGATCTCATCCACCTCTACTTCATACAGGGTACCGTTGACGTTAACGTTAAACTTACGCATGATGCATTCCTCCTAAAATCAATCAACTTTTCTTACAGAGTGAATCCGGATGCCGGTGACATCCTTGCCCATAACGGTGGCGATGGCGGCGGCCATGGCGGCGATCATGCTTTGACGATCCTCCGGCTCCTCCGCTGCTTCTTCCACCGGCGCCGCGGTCTCGGGTACGGGTGCGGCCGCAGCCTTCGCCGCTGCAGCAGCCTCCTCCTTGGCGGTCCTGCCGGCCATGATCTTGCCCATCAGGCCTATAATGGCTATCAGGCAGAGCAGACCCACAAAGACGGTGCCAAAGCCCAGAATCACGACCTGATACGCCTGTACTTCTGCGGCCATGACCCACATGGTGTTGGTGAACATATTTCCCTCCTGCAATCGCATTTTGTGAGCTTCATTCTTACCCACTTATGTATATATTTGACGTTTCTCCTTTATTCCCTTCTTTTTCCGTACATATTTTTTTTACATTCCGGACAAAATCAGCATATGCTTATTTTATTTTTGCGGGCCGTGCTGCTTTACTGCTTTATTCTGGTCATTCTGCGCATGACGGGCAAACGTCAGGTCAGCGACCTGGAGCCGTATGATCTGCTCATTACCATGAGCATAGCGGATCTGGCCTCCTTTGCCATAGCGGATACCAGCATCCCCCTGCTGTACAGCATCGTACCCATTCTGGCTCTGTATCTGGTGCAGCAGGTCATTGCCAAGCTCTGCCTGCACAGGCGCTCCTTCCGCTGCTTCGTGTGCGGTTCGCCTCTGGTGCTCATCCGGGACGGAGTGCTGCAGGAGCAGATGATGAAAACCGCCAATTACACCGTTACCGACCTGTGCGACCACCTGCGGGCCCGGGATATATTTGATATGGAATCCGTCTCCTATGCCATACTGGAGACCAACGGCGGCCTTTCCGTTATGGAAAAGCCCCTCAAGCCCGGGCAGCAGCCGGGTCTTCCCTATATGCTTATTACCAACGGGGAGCTGTGCCTTTCCGCTATGGATACGCTGGGCATACAAAAAAACGGGCTCCTGAAGGCCCTGCGGGCCATGGGGGTCAAAAAGCCCGGGGAGGTGTTTTATCTGCAAAGGATGCCGGAAGGGACCCTGCGGCTCCAGACCCGCAGCCGGTACGGCGCAGTGGTCAAGCATCTGCCGGCAAAGGAGGCAAACGCATGTTTCTCCGCATAAGACGTATTTTTACGGCTGCAGTCTGCCTGAGCCTGTGCGGGCTGTTCATCCTGCCGGGATTGTTTCTATATAATAAAGGCCGGGAGCTGCACGCCCTGGGGGCTTCTCTGGATGAGGCGCTGCTCCGGGAGGATAAGGAAAAAGCAACAGAACTGCTGGAAGCCATGGAAGCGGTGTTTTACCCCATGGAGACCCGGGCGGAGGCCTTTCTGCAGCATGAAACGGTGGATGCCTGCACCCTGCCCCTGTCTTTGCTGCGGGTGCGGCTGGAAAACAACGCCCTGCCGGAAGCTCGGGAATCCCTGAAGGAGTTTCTGCTTTCGCTGGAGCACATCGTTTCCATAGAGGTCTTCGACTGGCGGATGTTCCTGTAACCGGGGGCGCTTTTTTATCCGCATATGAAAATCTTCAACGCAGTTACGTTGACCGCATCGCCTGAGCGTGGTATGCGACCGTTCCATCTTAATATGTGATAGGGTGAGGCCATTACAAAAAAGGCCTCACCCATAAATATGCATTTGCAGAAATAAAAGAAGCGTTTGAACGATATCTGTTTCGGTTTATTCCGGACAACATGACCTTCATGCTGATCCGCCTGATGCTGGCCGTAAAGGTGCGGAAAGGGGATACTATTCAGAGCATCAATCTGAATAGTGACCCCGGCAGGAAATGATCTCCAGTACTTCGCCGCAGAAGCGATACACTATCCTGTTTGTTTCGTCTATGCGCCTGCTCCGGAATCCGGCCAGATCGCCTTTGAGCGGTTCCGGCTTTCCCATACCTTTAAACCGGTTCCTCTCTATGTCTTTGATCAACGCATTGATACGTTTGATCGTTTTCTTATCCTGAGATAGCCAGAAGACATAATCCTCCCAGGCTTCATCAAACCATACCTTGTGCATCAGTCAACATCTATCAACTCATGCTCGACACCTTTTCCGGCATTTATGGCGGCAACACCCCGGCGCAAATGGGCCATGTTGCTGGCGGAACAGAACGGATCCGCAGAAAGCTCAAAGGGAATGCGTTTTTCCCTTGCAACAGCTTTCAAAAAAATGTTGATAGCCGTTGTCATGCTCAGTCCTATCTCTTCAAAGGTAGTTTCGGCTTCCCGCTTTACAGCATCCTCTACACGCAGACTTATCTGTGCCATTTCTCTCACCTCCTTGCATTAACAAGTATATGCGATCATACAGTAAATTGCAGGCAAAATAACAGCAAACTGCTATAAAAATCGCAAACAAAAAATTATGATAGGTTATTCCCTTGAACCGTCTGGGAAAAGAGCCCGCCTCCGCAGTTGGGAGACAGGCTCTTTTCATACTTTGTGTTTTTATTCCCGGGCGGCGTTGAGCAGGGAGCGGATCTCCTGCTGGGTCAGATAGCGCCACTGGCCGCTGCGCAGATCCCCCAGGGTCAGGGGGCCGTAGCCCTCCCGCTTCAGCCGGAGGGTCCTGTGGCCCACGGCTTCCAGCATGCGGCGGATCTGCCGGTTGCGCCCTTCGTGAATGGTGATGGAGATCCCCGTATCCCCCTTTTGATTGGTGGTGGTAAAGTGGATCCGGGCCGGGGCGGTCATGCCGTCCTCCAGCATGATGCCGTTGGTCAGCCGGGCAGCCTGCTCCGCCGTAAGTCTGCCGTCGCACACGGCGTAATAAGTCTTGTCCACCTTGTAGCGGGGGTGGGTCATTTTGTTGCACAGCTCCCCGTCGTTGGTCAGCAGCAGCAGCCCTTCGGAATTGAGATCCAGCCGGCCGATATTATACAGCCGCAGGGGGATATCCTGCACATACTGCTGCACCGTGGGGCGGCCCTGGGGATCGGAACTGGTGGAGACCACGCCCCTGGGCTTGTAGAGCATGATGACCACCTGCTTTTTTTCCGGGGAGACGGGGGTGCCATCCACCTCGATGCGGTCGCCTTCCTCTACGGACATGCCAAGAACAGCCATGGCCCCGTTTACCGTGACCCGGCCGTCCGTAATGAGCTTTTCGCAGGCCCGGCGGGAGGCTATCCCCGCCTGAGCCAAGTACTTTTGCAGCCTTTCCACTTTGCTTCTCCCGGAGCCGCTGCCTTCGGGCCCCAAAGGGGCTTCGGCTTAAAAGAAGGAAGCGGCCATCTTTTTGAAATACCACAGGAAGTCCGGGGGTGCGGCGCTCTGGGCCGCCAGGATCTCCCGGGTCAGGACGGGCACATCGTTGACATAGAGGGTCAGCTGGCCTATCCGCTGCCCCGCCTCTATCGGGGCGGCAAGCCGGGTGGGAAGGGACCGGGCGAGCCGGGTCCTGTCCGAACCGTCCTTCCTGATGGGATACAGTATACCTGTTTTAACAACGGCGGGCAATGCTTTTTTATCGCTGCCGGTGACTTCCACCTGGCAAAGGGGCCGGGATGCGTCCACCATGGGCTCCAGTGCATAGGTATCAAAGCCGTAACGCAGCATGGAAAAGGCGTCCTGCCACATATCCGGGCAGTTGAGCACCGTTCCTATAAGCAGCATGCCCGCCCGCCTGGCCGCAAAGACCAGGCACCGGCCGGCCTTTTTTGTAAAACCGGTTTTTATGCCGCAGCCCCCCTCAAAGCTCCACAGGGTTTTGTTTTTGTTTTTCAGGGTTCTGACCCTGCTCCCGGTGGAGGTCTTGTGGTACCGGGTGGAGACGATTTTTGCAAAGGCCTCCGTCTCCATGGCCGCCCGGGCGATCCGGCACAGATCCAGAGCGGTGGTATAGTGCTCCGGATCATGGAGGCCGTGGGGGGTGACAAAGTGGGTATCGGCGCACCCCAGCTCCCGGGCCTTATCGTTCATCAGGGCGGCGAACCCTTCCAGGCTCCCGCCGAAATAAAGGGCAATGGCCACTGCGGCGTCGTTCCCGCTGGTCAGCATCAGTCCGTAGAGCAGATCTTCCAGGCTGAGCCGCTCTCCGGCTGTAAGATACATGGACGAGCCCTCCGTGCCCTCCGCTTCCCGGGGCACGGGGATGAGCTCCTGCAGATCGCCCCGTTCCAGGGCGATCAGGGCCGTCATGATCTTGGTGGTGCTGGCCATGGGCAGGGGATCGTTTCCGTGGCTTTCATACAGGATCCGGCCGCTGGACGCCTCGATCAGCGCTGCGCCCCGGGCTCCGGTGGACAGGGATTCTCCCCGGGCTTCCCGAACCGGCCACAGAAACACCATGCACAGGCATCCCAGGCACAGGGCCAGGGCACGCCTTCTTTTCATAGGGAGGTTCCGTCTCCGCCTTCCCCGGCGGGGGCGGCGTTCTCCCGGCCCGCTTCTTCCGCATCCGGCTTTTGGGGAGCATCCTCCCGGCGGCAGGCTCCCGCCGCCCGGCTGATATCCCGGACCATCTGGGGCATCAGCTCCACCAGCCGGTCAAAGGTGCCTTCGTATTCCGCAGGCAGCACCTGCACCCTGCCTCCGGAGGCGGCCAGAAAGGCCTTGGGCGTGATGGACACGCCGGCCACGGCGGTCCCCAGAAAGGGATAGCCCTCCTTCTGCACGCTTTCGGCGCTTTTGAGCACCTTTCCCATGGGCGGGTATTCCCCGCCGCCGGAGAAGAAACCGAAGGACACTTTGCTCACCGGCACCACCAGAATATCCTTCTGGGAAAGCACCGGTTCCCCCACGATGGTGTTCACATCCACAATGGATCTGAGCTGGGCCATGGTGGTTTCGATAATGGATTCAACGGACTGCATGTTCTCTCCTCTTTTCTTTCAGGTATACGAAGACAGTTTCTCCCGGATGGAGGGAAAGTATACCCCGCAGCTCCAATTTTGCGGCGTTCATTTCAAAACAGGGCTCCGGCCGCAGGCGCACCCGGGCAAAAAAAGCCTCGCCAAGGGACTTTGCCAGCATATATCCCAGTCCCGTGAGCAGGGCGGTGGCCGCCCCGTCCCCCCGGATGCCGGTAAAAAGGGTCCCTTCCAGCGATTCAAGGCGGATCGGGGGCATAAAGGCGTGCTTTTTGCGCCGCCGCTGCATTTCGGCCAGAAAAACGGTTTTGCTTCCCCCGGGCAGAAGCAGCTCCAGACTCAGGGCGGGCACATCCCCCAGACTGATCCGCACCGGCACCGGGGGCAGGGGGAACGGTCCCCAGAAGAGCGCCGCCTCCCCCCAGCCGCCCCGGGGGCTCAGGGTAAGGGAGCATCTGGCCCGCCAGGGGGTCAGCAGCAGCAAAAGCAGCAGGCACACAAGGCCCGTCCATACATACGTCATACCCTCAGTGTGTCCAGAAAGGAGAAAAAGAAAAGAGTTTGAGCCTGTTTTCCATCTTGTTCACAATTCCCCTGTTCCATAAAAGAGAATTATGCTATACTATTGAATCAGCAAAAAACGCAGGGGAATCAGGGTGTTCGGATATATCGTACCAAGGGAATGTGAGCTGAAGGTCAGGGAGCAGGCGGCGTATAAATGCGCCTACTGCGGCCTTTGCAAAAGCATTCAGCGGCATTACGGCCCTCTGAGCGCCGGGTGCCTGCAATACGACTGCACCTTTCTGGCCCTGCTGCTGGGTTCGCTGGCCGGAGAAAAAGGGGAGAGCAGACCCTGCCGCTGCCTGCACCGCTGGCCGGATCCCCGGCGGCGGTACCGGCTGGAAAGCCCCTCGCTGCATTTTTCCGCCGCTGTCAATGTGCTGCTGGCCTATTACAAGTGCCTGGACGGGCAGAAGGACGAGCATGCCCTGAAAGACCGGGCCGGAGCCCTGCTGCTGGCGGGGGCCCATAAAAAAGCGGCGGCGGAGTTCCCGCAGGTGGAAGAGGCTGCCCGCCTGTATATGCAGGCCCAGGCCCGGGCGGAGGAAACCCATGCCGGCCCGGACGAAGCGGCTCACCCCACGGGCGTTTTTCTGCGGCGGCTGGCGGCGCTGGCCCCCGGGGTGCCGCAGGAGGCGCAGCGGCCGCTGGACTGGCTGCTGTATCATCTGGGACGGTGGATCTACTTTATGGACGCCTGGGACGATCTGGAAAAGGACAGGCAAAGCGGCGCTTTCAATCCTTTTTTAACGGAGAGCCGGGAGACGGCGGCCTTCTGCATCCATTCGGCCATGAGCCAGTGCAGACAGGCGGCCAGCCTGCTGCCCTTGACCCGGGACAGGGGCCTGATAGAGAACATACTGGAACTGGGCTGTCCCCACAGGGCTGTTGCGCTGCTGGGGCAAACGCCGGAAGAAGATAAAAAACTGGAGGAACGGGATGAACCCCTATAAAGTTTTGGGCGTCAGCGAGAACGCCTCCCAGGAGGAGATACGAAAGGCCTACCTGACCCTGGTGAAAAAGTACCATCCCGATCGGTATACGGACGAGGCCATGAAGGAACTGGCCAACGAAAAGCTCAAAGAGGTCAATCAGGCCTATGAGATGCTGGTCAAAAAGAAGGATGATCCCCGGAGCCAGAGCTATCAGACTTCCGGGAACTACTGGCAGAACCGGGGCAGCTATACCGGGGAATACCGGAACGAATTTGCCCAGGTGCGCAGCTACCTTTCCCAGAGCAATCTGAGCGCTGCCGAGGCTCTGCTGCGCAATATCCCCCTCCACAACGGGGAGTGGAACTATCTCAGCGGCGTGCTGTACTTCCGCCGCGGCTGGTATAATCAGGCCCGGCAGTATTTTTCCGAGGCCTGCCGCCAGTGCCCGGATAACCAGGAATACCGCCACGGCTATGAGTCCCTGCTCCGGAACAGCGCCCCCTATTCTTCCGGCGGGATGAATATGAACACGGAGGAATGCGATATGTGCGATATCTGCTCCACCATGCTGTGCATGAACTGCCTGTGCAATATGGGAGGCTGCCACTGATGAAGGACAGGACCAGGGCCCTGGCCCTGACGGCCATGGTCACGGCTTTGAACGTGCTGTGCCTGTATGCCTCCGAGGTGGTCACGGGCACCCGGCTGCTTTTCTGCTTTCTGTGCAGCCTGTTCATTCAGGTGCTGGTGTGCGAGGGGTATATCCGCTGGGCCTTTATGAGCTATCTGGCCACGGTGCTGCTGGGCTTTGTGCTCTGCCCGGACAGGATCAGCTGGTTTTTTTATACGGCCCTGCTGGGGCATTACGGCATTGTGCGGCAGTTTTTCCGCCGGTATATTACGGTGGGGTACATCCGCAGCCTGTTTACGGTGCTCTACTGCAATCTGGGCACGGCTTTGGCCGTGTGGGCCCTGTATTCCATTGCCGCCGTAGACATACGCAGCTTTCTGCCGCAGATCCCGCTGGCATTGCTCCTCATCCTGGGAGAAGGCTTTTTCTTTTTGATGGATGTGCTTTATGAAGCCTCCGTCAACCTGTATATAAAGAAGATACGCCGCCTGCTGGTGCGGTGAAGAGATCAGGAAATAACGCCGCTGCCCTATTCCCTCCACTATGAAGCGGCCTGTCCCGGTATCGGGATCCGCAGGTGTGCAGAAAGGCGGATAATAAGGATCACCTGTACTCCATGGAGGAGCCGGAGCGGATGCACGCCTGACTGAGCACCCATGGGGAATGCCATTATATCACCTTGCCGGATACTTTTGAGATCGCCGTCGTTATCTGCATGAAATACCAGAACCGGCAGCCGGCGGGCATGTACCCGAATGGATTTTGGACAAACGGGGGAGGAAACCGTTCGCTTTCTGCGGCCGCAGGAGGCATAACGGAAAGAAGTTTGCAGCCCGGTTTTCTGCCCGTATGGCTGCGGATCATACTGCCAAAACGGATCCGGCGCTCCACGAGGGGGCGGGGTCCGTTTCTGGTTTTGGGACAGTTTATTCCGCGGAGGCGTACATAGGCCCGGAGGTACGGAAGCTGCCGGGAAGCGGGAGGCGGGGCGCTGGGCGGCGGGACGCCGCCGCCCGGCCGCAGGGCGGCCGGGCCTTTGGCGCCTGCGGCGCCAAAGTCAGCGCCCCTTCCTCCGTATACGGACCGGCCCAGCTTTTGCAGCGTCCCATGCCTGAAGCGGGGAGCGTCTCTTTCTTGCGGTAGACCGGGGCAAAAAGAAAAGGGGCTTTACACCCCCCTTGCGGAACAGATATGTTTTGCAGCGGCCTTCAGGGCTGCTCTTTCACCAGACCGGAGCGGTAAGCCCGCAGTAGGGCCTGCAGATCCTCTATGCGGGTCTTGAGCCGGCATCCTACGTCCGTGTCCGCTACCCGCAGCCGCTGCTCCGGTTTCCATACGCTCTGACGGGTGGAATGGATATCCACCTCGCTTTCAATGGCCTCCTCCAGCGTCACAAAGGGCTCGTGGCAGGAAAGCGCCACCTCCCGGGAGCTGAAGATCAGGGTGTAGCCCGCCATGCCCGTAACGGACTGATAGGCTTTGGACATGCCTCCGTCTATGACGATGATCCGCCCGTTGGCCTTCAGAGGGGATTCCCCCTTCTTGATCTTTACGGGCACATGGCCGTTGACGATGAAGGCATTGGGGCCGCCGCAGCCGAATTCCTCCAGGAGCTTCAGAGCAAAATCCTCCCGCTCGGCCCAGACAAAATATGGGTTCTTGATTTCCGTATGGGTGCTCTTGTCCTTAACAAAATAGCGCTCAAAGGTGGTCATCCGGTCCTTGCCGAAAAGCGGGCTGTTGGGGCCGCACCAAAGATACCACATGAAATCCAGCCCCCGGTCCCGCTCCGGCGTGCCCCACCTGGCAAAGTATCCCTGGCGCACCAGGGCGTCCGCCCGGTCAAAATAGGCCCTGCCGGCATAACTCTTTCCGTCCATGTCCACCTGGGTGAACTGCCCGTCCTCCCGGCAGGGGACGCAGCCGTGAAAGAGCAGGTTTCCGTTGCACACCAGATACATGCTCCCGCGGGCAAAAAGGAAGCGTACATGCTCCTGCAGCTTTACCGAATGGTGGAAGGCGCTGCGGAGCTTGCACATAAGCGCCTCTTCTCCGGCGGAAAGGGCATAAGGGGAGGAAGGCAGCACCGTAGGCAGGGAAGCGTCCGTCAGAGGGAACTCCCCTTCCCGCAGTGTCACGGTGCCCCGCTCAAAATCGATGCGCTCCAGCGTCTTTCTTTCGTCCATCCGGTATTCGGGGTGGCGTTCGATGAGCTGCCCTTCCAGCTTGAAAAGGATCACCGCCATGGCCTTGTGCATCTTGGCCACCACCTCCGCCCGGCGGGGATCCATGGATCCGTCCAGAAGCCTGGGGTAAAAGGGGCGGCAGGGATCTTCGGCGTATACATCCAGCGCATAGCTCAGCAGCGGGCTGAGACTGATGCCGTAGCCGTCCTCTATGGAATCCAGATTGCCGTATTTCAGGGAGTTGATAATGGCCGTGGCGATCAGTGCTTCGCTTCCGGCTGCCGCACCCATCCACAGGATGTCATGGTTGCCCCACTGGATGTCCACGTCGTGATAGTCCTTGAGCCGGTCCAGAATGATGTGAGCTCCCGGCCCCCGGTCGAAGATGTCCCCTACGATGTGCAGCCGGTCAATGACCAGCCGCTGGATCAGATCGCTCATGGCGATAATGAAAGCGTCCGCCTGATCCGTCTCTATAATGGAGCGGACGATCTCATGGTTATACATGGCCTTGGCGTTGGTATCCGCCGCATGAAGGAGCTCGTCTATCACATACTCAAAGCCCCTGGGCAGAGCCTTGCGCACTTTGGAGCGGGTATATTTGGCGGAGACCAGCCGGCAGATGCTCACCAGCTGCAAAAGGGTGATCCGGTACCATTCCTCCGTTACGGTCCCGGCGGCATGGAGGCGTTCCAGCTTTTCACGCGGGTAATAGATCAGGGTGGCCAGAGCGTTGCGCTGGCGGAGCGTCAGAGAGTTTTCAAAAAGAATGTCGATCTTTTCCCGAACCACGCCGGAAGCGTTTTTGAGTATGTGCAGAAAGGCGCCGTATTCTCCGTGTATATCGCTGATAAAATGCTCCGTGCCCTTGGGCAGGCAGAGAATGGCCTTGAGGTTGATGATCTCCGTGGTCACCTGCGGGATGGTGGGAAAGGAGCGGCCCAGCAGCTCCAGATATCTGAGTTCCAGCGGGGAACAGGGATTCTGCATGCATACACCTCCGTATTCGTTTGCTTCATCATAACATAGGCCCCGGCGGGAATCAATCCGGCCGGGGGAATATAAAAAGCGGCGGCTTTTTGCCCGGCAGTGGCCGGAAGCTGGCACTTTTCCGGCGTTTTTTTATAAATATTTCTTGAATTTACGGATATACTATGCTATACTGCAAACGTAGGAACGTGAGACTGTGATTTGGAGAGTGGGGTGACCCACTCTTTCATTATGATAGGAGGATTTCCGTTGAAGACCACAGAACTGTGCGAAAGTCTTTGCCGGCCGGCGGTGGAGGCCCTGGGATTCACCCTTTGCGAGGTGGAGTTCCAAAAGGAATACGGGGACTGGGTGCTGACCTTTTTCATCGATAAGGAAGGCGGCGTGACCATCGACGACTGCGAGACCGTCAGCCGGGTTCTGGAGCCGGTGCTGGACGAGGCGGATCCCATCGAGCAGGCCTACTACCTTTCCGTTTCCAGCCTGGGCATCGACCGGCCCCTGAAAAAGGACGCCGATTATGAGCGGAACCTGGGCAAGGAACTGGAGGTAAAGCTCTACGCCCCCCTGAAGACCGATGCAAAGGGCAAGGGGAAAAAGGAGCTTACCGGCGTGCTGGAAAGCTACGACGGCGAATCCTTCACCCTCAGGGCGGGGGAAAACAGCATAAGGCTCCTGCGCCGGGATGCGGCGCTGGTCAGGCCCTATATCCGGTTTTAACAAATAACGAAGATACAGCAACAAGCAGAAAGGGATTGGCATGAACGCGGAATTTATCGAGGCATTGAACGCACTGGAAAAAGAAAAGGGCATCAGCAAGGATGTGCTCCTTTCTGCCGTTGAGTCGGCTTTGATCTTTGCCTATAAGCGCAACTATAACTCTCAGGGGAACGTCCGGGCAGAGGTGGACGGCAAAACGGGCGAGATGCACATCTACGCCTCCAAAACCGTGGTGGAGACGGTAGAAAACCCCACTGTGGAGATTTCCGTGGCGCAGGCCCGCAAGGTCAATCCCCTGTATGACGTGGGCGACGTGATCGAAGAAGAAGCGGATACCCGCAAGTTCGGCCGTATCGCCGCGCAGACGGCCAAGCAGGTGGTGGTGCAGCGCATCCGGGAAGCGGAGCGGGGCAACATCTACGATGAATACGTAGAAAAAGAAAACGAGATCCTCACCGCCATCGTGCAGCGGGTGGAAAAGGGCAACGCCTTTGTGGAACTGGGCAAGACCGACGGCATCCTCACGCAGAACGAGATGATCCCCGGGGAAAGCTACGAGCAGAACCAGCGCATCAAGGTCTATGTGCTGGAAGTCCGCAAGGATAACAAGGGCCCCCAGGTGCTGGTCAGCCGCACCCATCCGGGTCTGGTCAAGCGGCTCTTTGAGCTGGAAGTGCCCGAGATCATGAGCGGCGTGGTGCAGATCAAGTCCATCGCCCGGGAGGCGGGCTTCCGCACCAAGATCGCCGTGTGGTCCTCCGATCCCCAGGTAGATGCCGTAGGCGCCTGCGTAGGCCCCCGGGGCATCCGGGTGGAGCGCATCGTCAGCGAGCTCCACGGGGAAAAGATCGACATCGTGGAATGGGATATGGACAGCGCCATCTATATCGCCAAATCCCTGTCTCCGGCCAAGGTGCTCATGGTCTATATCAACGAAGAAGAAAAGGCCGCCAAGGTCATCGTGCCGGATAACCAGCTGTCTCTGGCCATCGGCAAGGAAGGGCAGAACGCCCGCCTGGCCGCCAAGCTCACCGGCTGGAAAATAGACATCAAGAGCCAGAGCCAGGCGGAAGAGGCCATGGAGGCTGCTTCCGCAGAAGAAAGCCAGCAGGAGGAATAAAAACGGCCCATGAAGAAGATCCCTATGCGCATGTGCGTGGCCTGCCGGGAGATGAAGCCCAAAAAGGAGCTTATCCGGGTAGTGCGCACCCCCGAGGGGGAGGTATTGCTGGATCCAACCGGGCGCAGAAACGGCCGGGGGGCATACCTGTGCTGCAAAAAGGAATGCCTGGCCCGCGCCGTAAAAACCAGGGCGCTGGAGCGGGCGCTGGAACAGCCTGTAGGCCCGGAAACGGCCGAAAAGCTGGAAAGGGCTTTGGAAGAATATGGAACAGCGTCTGTTTAACGCCATGGGCTTCTGCCAGAAGGCGGGCCGGTGTCAAAGCGGAGATTTTGCCGCAGAGAAGGCCCTCCGGAGCGGCCGGGCCAGAGTGCTCCTGCTGGAAAAGGGAGCCGCTCCCAATACCGTAAGCAAATATACGGCGCTGTGCGCCGGGCGGGGCGTACCCCTGCTGCTGGTGGAAGAAGTGGGGCGGGCCATAGGCAAGCCGGGGCGGATCGTTATGGCGGTCACGGACGAACATTTTGCAAAGATGATTCTGGATGCCGGGCATCCAAATAGTAAAGCGGGGGAATAAGAAAGTATGGCAACGAATTTCATGGAGACGGCAAAGAGCGTAAGGACCGGCGCCAGGGATCTGCTGGAGCGTATCGAGCAGAACCGCAAGGCGGCGGCCGCTCTGCTGGATTCCGCCAAGGCAGCCGAAAGCAGGCTTGTTGAAAAGGAAGCCAGGCAGCGGAAGATCCGGGAAGAAAAAGAAAAAGCGGAAAGACTCCAGCGCTTTCTGGAATCCGGCGAGACCGGCGGCTATGTAGCCGATGCGGAACCGGAGCCCCAGCCGGAGCCCCCGGCTCCCAAGGCGGCCGAACCGGCGCCTGCCCCCAAAGAAGAGGTGCCCCCTGTTCCGGAGACCCGGCAGGAGGAGGCGCCCCAGCCTGCCCCCGCTCCCGCACCGGAAACGGCTCCTGCGCCCCGGCCGGCGGCAAAGGCGGAGCATCCTGCCCGGACTGAACAACCTGCACAGCCTGTGCAGCAGCCTGCGTCTGCCCGGAAGCCTGCCTATGACGGCAACCGGCAGCCCCGGAACGACAGGCCCCAGCAGCAGCGCCCCCAGGGCAGCTTCCAGCAGCGTCCCCAGCAGGGGCAGGGAAGACCTCAGACCGGCAGCGGCCAGCAGCGGCCTCAGGGCGGCTATCAGAGCCGCACGGCGCCAGCGGACATGACCCCCGGCCGTTCCGGGCAGCGGTCCGGCATCCGCGCCGTGGTCATCGGCGATAACAAGCCCGCCGAGAACAAGCGCCCCTACGAAACCAAAGAAAAGAAAGCCAAGAACAAGAAGGCCATGCAGAAGGAAGCCGCACCCGATAAATCCTCCTGGGACGACGAAGGCCCCATGGGCAACCGCCGCAAGGCTCAGAGCAAGAAGCAGGTGCAGGCCAAGCCCGCTCCCGTGGTCATCGAGCATGCGGTGATCACCGGCGACGCCATCACCGTCAAGGAGCTTTCCGAAAAGATCGGCAAGCCCGCCGCAGAGATCATCAAGAAGCTGTTCCTGCTGGGCATCATGGCCACCATCAATCAGGATATCGACTTTGACACCTGCGAGCTCATTGCCAGCGATTACAACATCACTCTGGAAAAGCAGGTGGCCAAGACCTTTGAAGACGTGCTGGCCGACAACGCCGAGGAAAAGGACAGCGAAGACCAGCTGGTGCCCCGTCCCCCGGTGGTCACCATCATGGGCCATGTAGACCACGGCAAGACTTCTCTGCTGGATGCCTTCCGCCACAGCAGCGTAGCCGCCGGGGAAGCGGGCGGCATCACCCAGCATATCGGCGCTTATACCGTTATGTGCAACGGCCGCCAGATCACCTTTATCGATACGCCCGGCCATGAGGCCTTTACCTCCATGCGTGCCCGGGGCGCACAGGTGACGGATATCGTCATTCTGGTGGTAGCCGCCGACGACGGCATCATGCCCCAGACCATCGAGGCCATCAACCATGCCAAGGCGGCCGGGGTGCCCATCATCGTGGCCATCAACAAGATCGACAGACCCAACGCCGACCCGGAGCGGGTCACCCAGCAGCTGACGGAATACGGTCTGGTCAGCGAGGACTGGGGCGGCGACACCATTGTGGTGCCCGTTTCCGCCAAGCAGAAGACCAACCTGGATACCCTGCTGGAAATGGTGCTGCTCCAGGCGGATGTGATGGAGCTGAAGGCCAACCCCAACCGGCTGGCCAAGGGCACCATTGTGGAAGCCAAGCTGGATAAGTCCAGGGGCCCAATCGCCACGGTGCTTGTGCAGAACGGCACCCTGAAGAAGGGCGATACCATCATCGCCGGCACCGCCTTCGGCCGTGTCCGCGCCATGATCGATGATAAGGGCCGCACAGTGAACACCGCCGGGCCCAGCTGCCCCGTGGAGATCCTGGGCTTCAACGAAGTGCCGGAAGCCGGGGACATCATGAACGTGGCCGATGCCGACAAGCTCACCCGCCAGGTAGCCGAAGAGCGCCGGGACAAGATCAAGGCTGCCCAGATCAAGGCCAAAGAGCGTGTCTCTCTGGACGATCTGTTCAGCCAGATGGCCGAGGGCGATCTGAAGGATCTGAACATTATCGTCAAGGCCGATGTGCAGGGCTCCGTAGAGGCTATCAAGCAGGCCTTTGAAAAGCTCAGCAACGAGGAAGTCCGGGTGCGGGTCATCCATGGGGCCGTGGGCGCCATTACGGAAAGCGATATCGTGTTCGCTTCCGCCAGCAACGCCATCGTCATCGGCTTCAACGTCCGCCCCGATGCCGCCGCCAAGGCCGCCGCAGAAAAGGAAAAGGTGGATGTGCGTACTTACCGGGTCATCTACAGCGCCATCGAGGATATCCAGGCCGCCATGAAGGGCATGTTCAAGCCCGTGTTCAAAGAGGTGGATATGGGCCGTGCGGCCGTGCGCAACACCTTCCGCATCAGCGGTGTAGGCACCGTAGCCGGCGCTTATGTGCAGGATGGGAAGATCACCCGCAGCGCTCAGGTACGGGTGGTACGGGACGGCGTCATCCTTTACGACGGCAAGCTGGCCGCGCTCAAGCGCTTTAAGGACGATGTGAAGGAAGTGGCCGCAGGCTATGAGTGCGGCATCTCCTTTGAAAACTTCAACGACGTCCGGGAGGGCGATATCATCGAAGCCTATTCCATGGAGCAGGTGGAGAAGTAACCCTTCGGCAACAGAAAAACAACTGCGAAAGCGGCGGTGAAAAGCCGCCGCTTTTTCAACAGAAGGAGGCAAATTATGGCGAAAAACAGAGGCGAACGTGTAAACGAGGAAATGAAAAAAACACTGGCCGCCATCGTGTTTGATATGAAGGATCCCCGGATCTCCCCCATGACCACCATTACCGAGGCGGAGGTCACCAACGATCTGAAATACTGCAAGGTAAGCGTCAGCGTCTATGATACGGACGAAAACGCCCGCAAAGAGACCGTGGCCGCCCTGAACCGGGCCGCCGGGCACATCGGCTGGGAGGTGGGCCGCCGGATGCAGATCCGGGCCATCCCCAAGTTCAAATTCACGCTGGATGAATCCATCGCCTACAGCGTGCATATCTCCGACCTGATCAACCGGCTCCACATCCCCCACGAGGAGGAAGGGGAGCAGGAGACGCCGGAAGCATGAGCGCAGGGGAAGCCGCAGCCTTTATCAGGCAGCACAGGCGGTTTCTGCTCCTGTGCCATGTTTCTCCCGACGGGGACGCGCTGGGCTCTTCGCTGGCTCTGGGGCTGGCTTTGGAAGCGGCGGGACGGGAGTGGACGGCGGCCTGCGACACGGTCTGCTATCCCCACAAGTATGCCTTTCTGCCCGGAGCAGACCGGGTGCACGTAGGCACTCCCGTGACGCCGGAGCCGGATACGGCCCTTATTTTTGTGGACTGCGCCTCTGCCGACCGGGCGGGGCTGTATGCCTCCCTGCTGGAGGAGGAACGGCCCACACTGTGCATAGATCACCATATCACCAACCCCGGCTGCAAGGGGCAGGGGTATGCCGGGGTGAATTATGTGGAAGACTGCGCCGCCGCCGGGGAACTGGTGTATCTGCTCATACGGGAACTGGGCGTTCCCCTTACGGCGGATATGGCGGCCTGCCTGTATACGGCTCTTTCTACGGATACGGGGAACTTTGCCTATGATTCCGTCACAAAGCGCACCTTCTGCATCATGGGGGCGCTGCTGGAAGCCGGTTTGGATCTGCCCAAGTACAATCAGCTGCTGTTCCGGCAGGAACGGCTGGCCAAGACCCGCCTGCGGGCCAGGGCGGTGGAACATATGACCCTGTATGAAGAAAATACCGTGGCCGTGGCCTCCCTCACCCTGGGGGAGATCGAAGCGGCGGGGGGCGTCAGCGCCGACTGCGATGGGATCATCGATACCCTCCGGGATATAGAGACGGTGGAGGCCGCCTGCTTTATCCGGGAGAGCACCCAGGGACTGAAGGTGAGCCTGCGGAGCAAGGGGCGCCTGAACGTGGCGGAGCTGGCGGGCCGGTTCGGCGGCGGGGGCCACGTGCTGGCGGCAGGCTGCACCCTGCTGCATATGACCATGGAAGAAGCCTGCAGCCGCATGTCGGCGGTGCTGTGTGAAGCCTGGAGGGAGAGCCGCCCATGAAAGAAGGCATAGTTTCCGTATTGAAGCCCCCGGGCATGTCCTCCAGCGATGTGGTGGGGGATATCCGCCGCCTGTTTCAGGAAAAGCGGGTGGGCCATCTGGGCACGCTGGATCCCGGGGCGGCCGGGGTGCTGCCCGTGTGTGTGGGCCGGGCGGTAAGGCTGTTCGACTATCTGGTGGATAAGGAAAAGACCTATCGCTTTGAACTGCTTTTCGGCAGGGAAACGGATACGCAGGATGTATACGGCCGGGTAACGGACCGGACGGAAAAGAATCTGTCCCGGCAGGAGCTGGAGGGGCTGCTGCCTCGGTTCCGGGGGGAGATCATCCAGCAGGCCCCGGCCTATTCCGCCCTGAAAAGCGGCGGCAAAAAGCTGTATGATCTGGCGCTGGCCGGGAAGGAGATACCGGAAAAGCTGCGCCCCGTGACCATAAGCCGCCTGGAGCTGCTGGCACAGACCGGCGAAAACCGCTATCTGATGGAAGTCACCTGCTCCCGGGGCACCTATGTGCGCACCCTGTGCCACGACATGGGGCGGGCAGCGGGGGGCTGCGCCTGCATGGGTATGCTCCTGCGGACGGCTTCCGGACCCTTTTCCATAGAAAGCGCCCATACGCTGGAGGCGCTTCGGGCGCTGGCGGAAGAAGGACAGGCAGAAAAGGCGCTGCTCTCCTGTGAGGCGGCTCTGGGCTATATGCCCGCCCTGAAACTGCCGGCGGAACGGTTTCAGCCTGCCAGAAACGGTCTGCCCACCTATGTGAGCAAGCTCCCTGTGGAAACGGTGCGCCTGTACTGCGGGGACAGGTTCATGGGTATCGGGCAGGTGGAGAACAGGCAGGTGCGCCTGCGGGTGCATCTGTATGACGAATAAAGAAGGATATGCAGGATAACGGCTTTGTCATTGCCCTGGGCATGTTTGACGGGGTACACAGAGGGCATCAGGCCCTGCTGCAAAGGACGGCGGCGCTGGCCCGGAAACTGGGCGGGCGGCCCATGGCTTTCTGCTTTTTGAATCACCCGGCAGAGATATTCGGCAGGGAAGTCCGGTATCTTTCCACGGCGGAACAGCGCCGGGACTGGATGCTGGCTCTGGGTATGGAACGGGTGGAGATGATCCCTTTCACCCGGGACTTTGCCGGTCTGTCGCCGGAAGCCTTTCTGGCATACCTGCAGGAACGCTTCCCCGTAAAGGGGCTGGTAGCCGGATTCAACTATACCTTCGGCCGGGCAGGCGCAGGCACGGGGGATACCCTCCGGCAGCTGGGACAGGCTGTGGGGATCGCCGTGGATATTCTGGAGCCGGTGCTCCTTGACGGCAGCCCCGTATCCAGCTCCCGCATACGGGAAGCCCTGCTGGCCGGGCGTCTGGAGGAAGCGGAGCAGATGCTCACCCGGCCTTATACCCTGAGGGGGGCCGTGGTGGCCAACCGGCATATAGGGCGCACCATCGGCTTTCCTACAGCCAATATGGAGTACGGCCGCTATCTGCTGCCCCCGGACGGGGTATACGCCGCCCGGGCCCGGGCAGGGGAAGAAAGCTATGCCGCCGTGACCAACATAGGCTGCAACCCCACCGTAGAGGGAAAAAAGCGCACCGTGGAGACCCACCTGCTGGGAGAGCGGGTGGAGCTGTATGGCCGGGTGCTGGAGGTGGAGCTTTTGAGCCGGATCCGGGAGGAGAGGACGTTTTCCTCACTGGAAGCGCTGAAGGAGCAGATCGCCCGGGATGCGGCGCAGGCGGCGGCAAAACAAAAAAGTTTTTGATAATAAGCAAAAAACGGTTTACTTTTTCGATCTGTTGTGCTACTATTCTAAAGGTTAAACCGCTTACTGGGCTTTTGCGTTTCTCCGTGCCCTATGGACATTGGCTCAGGCGCAGTTTGCGGGGATCAAATTATGGAGGATATATACTATGACCAAACAGGAAATCATCGCCAAGTATGCCATCCACGAGGGTGACACCGGTTCCCCCGAGGTGCAGATCGCACTGCTCACCGCACGGATCAACCACCTCAACGAGCATCTGTCCGTCAATAAGAACGACCACCACAGCCGCCGCGGTCTGCTGAAGATGGTCGGTCAGCGCAGGGGCCTTCTCAACTACCTGAAGGAAAAGGATATCGAGAGATACAGGGCTATCCTGGCTGCATTGAATCTGAGAAAGTAAGGGCAAAAGCACAGGGCGGGTTGCAACACACCCGCCTTGCTTTCTATAGCGATCTCAAAAACAGACGGCGGCACCTGTATGCGTGTGTCTGCTTTTGAGAGCGGCTGTAGCTCCCGGATCTTCCGTATCCTCCCCGGGAGGCATTTTTCTTACGCCCGGAAGGGCCTTGAAGCAGGAATCAATTAAGAAAGAGGAAATATAAAGAATGTTCAGAACCTTTGAAACCATGGTCGGCGACCGCAAACTGGTCGTTGAGACCGGAAAGTATGCCGAGCAGGCAGGGGGATCCTGTCTGGTCCGCTGCGGCGGCACCGCCGTGCTGGTATGCGCTACGGTGGCCAAGGAGCCCCGACCCGGCGTGGATTTTCTGCCCCTCAGCGTAGAATTTGAAGAGAAGATGTATGCCGTGGGCAAGATCCCCGGCGGCTTCATCAAGCGGGAAGGCCGTCCCTCCGAAAAGGCGATCCTGGCCTGCCGCCTTATCGACCGTCCCCTGCGGCCCCTGTTCCCCAAGGGATTCTATAACGATATTCAGGTCATCGCCACCGTGCTGAGCGTAGATCAGGACGTGCAGCCCGATATCATCGCCATGCTGGGCGCTTCCATTGCCCTGTCCATCTCCAACGCCCCCTTCATGGGCCCCATCGCCGGTGTGGTCGTGGGCTATGTAGACGGGAAGTATGTGCTTAACCCCGGTGTGGAAGAGCGGGCCAAGAGCCGCCTGCACCTGACCGTGGCCGGCACCAAGGACGCCGTCATGATGGTGGAGGCCGGAGCGCAGGAGATCTCCGAAGAGGAGATGCTCAAGGCCATTCTTTTCGGCCATGAATACATCAAGCAGATCGTAGACTTCATTGCCGGCATCCAGCAGGATGTGGGCAAGGAGAAAATGCCCGTAAACATTCACCATGCTTCCGAAGAGCTCACTGCCAGGGTCCGCGAGCTGGCCATGGACAAGGTCGTCTGGCAGATGGATACCTTTGACCGTCATGAGCGGGAAGAGCGTACCGAGCAGGTCAAGAAGGAAGTCCACGAGGCTCTGGACGAAGCCTACCCCGAAGAGGGCAAGGATATGGACGATATCCTGTATGCCATGACTAAGGAAGTCATGCGCAAAAAGATACTGGATCTCAACATCCGTCCTGACGGCCGTACCCAGGAGGAGATCCGCCCCATCTGGTGCGAGACCGGCCTGCTGGAGCGCACCCACGGCAGCGCCGTGTTCACCCGGGGCCAGACCCAGGTCATGACCATTGCCACGCTGGGCACCCTTTCCGAAGGCCAGATGCTGGACGGCATCGGCACCGAAACGGGCAAGCGCTATATGCACCAGTATAACATGCCTCCCTACAGCACCGGCGAGACCCGCCCCGTCCGCAGCCCCGGCCGCCGCGAGATCGGCCACGGCGCTCTGGCAGAGCGTGCGCTGCTCCCCGTGCTGCCCTCCGAGGAGGAATTCCCCTATTGCATGCGGCTGGTCAGCGAGGTCATTTCCTCCAACGGTTCCACCTCTCAGGCTTCCATCTGCGCCAGCACGCTGGCCCTGATGGATGCGGGCGTACCCATCAAAAAGCCCGTTGCGGGCGTAGCCATGGGTCTCATTCAGGATACCGAGACCGGCAACATCGCCGTTATGACCGATATCCAGGGTCTGGAAGACTTCCTGGGCGACATGGACTTTAAGGTAGCCGGTACCCGTGACGGCATCACCGCCATCCAGATGGATATCAAGATCAAGGGCATCAACGAGGAGATCCTCACCCGTGCGCTGGCGCAGGCCAACCGGGGCCGTATGTTCATTCTGGACAAGATGGCCGAGTGTCTGCCCGCTCCCCGGGAGAATATGTCCCCCTATGCGCCCCGGATCATCTCCTTCAAGATCCATCCCGATAAGATCCGCGAGGTCATCGGCAGCGGCGGCAAGACCATCAACGGCATCATTGCCCAGACCGGCGTAAAGATCGACATCGAGGACGACGGCTCCGTGTTCATCGCCTCTCCCGACGAAGCGGCCGCCAAGGAAGCCAAGGGCATCATCGATTCCATCGTGAAGGATATCGAGGTGGGCGAGGTGTATCTGGGCACCGTGGTCAACATCCAGACCTTCGGCGCATTCATCAACCTGACGCCCGGCAAGGACGGCCTGCTCCACATTTCCCGCATGGACAAGAAGCGGGTCAACAAGGTGGAAGACGTAATGAACCTGGGCGACAAGGTGCTGGTGCGGGTCATCGAGATCGATCCCAAGACCGGCAAGATCAGCCTGGACCGCAAGGGCCTGCTCCCCGAAGAAGAGGGCAAGGGCGAAGGCAAGTAAGCACAGAACCGCATACCGGGGGCGCAATGAGACCCATTGCGCTCCTTTTTCGTAACCGCCCTTTCCGGGCGAAAAAAGGCTGTTTCCGCCGGAGGGAAAGATACTTTCTTTCCGGGGCATGCTATCCAAAAGGAGAATGACGCAATGATCACACAAACCACCCTGCCCAACGGCCTGCGGCTGATCCTGCTGCCCATGGAGAACACCCGCTGCGTATCCATGGGCGTATGGGTCAACGCCGGCTCCGTGTATGAAACGGAAGAAAACAACGGCATCAGCCATTTTATCGAGCACATGGTGTTCAAGGGCACAAAAAAGCGTTCCGCACGGGATATAGCCGTAGAGATGGACGCCGTCGGCGGCAACCTGAACGCCTTTACCGCCAAGGAATGCACCTGCTTTTATGCCAAGGTGCTGGACAGCGACCTGCCCCTGGCCGTGGATATCCTTTCGGACATCCTGCTGCACTCCGCTTTTGAGGAAGACTGCATGGAGCGGGAGAAGCAGGTGGTCATCGAGGAGATCGGCATGAGCGAGGACAGCCCGGAGGATCTGTGCTTCGAGACCGCCGGCAGCGATTTTTACCGGGGCACTGTGCTGGAAAAGACCGTGCTGGGCACCCGGGAGACCGTGGCCGCCCTGACCCGGCAGCAGATAGAAGCCTATATGGCCGCCCGTTATACCGGGGGGAACATGGTCATTGCCTGCGCCGGGAGCTTTGAGCCCCGGGCCCTGACGGCCATGATAGAAAAGGCCTTTGCGGACGTGCCCGCGGGAGAAAGAGACCTGATGACGGAGGGAGCGCCCGCCGGGCGGCGGCCCTGGATCTTCCGGGAGCGGGATACGGAACAGGTGAACACCTGTCTGGTGCTCCCGGGCTTCAAGAGCAGCTGCGAGGAGTATTATGCCCAGGCGGTGCTCAGCAACATACTGGGGGGAAGCATGTCCTCCCGGCTGTTCCAGAAGGTGCGGGAGGAACGGGGGCTGGCCTATAGCGTATACAGCTACCCCATGGCCTACCGGGATACGGGCTCCCTGTGCATTTATGCAGGCAGTTCCCCCAAACAGGCGCCTTTGGCGCTGGAACTCATTTTGCAGGAGGTGGAGGATATCCGCCTGCACGGCGTTACGGAGAGGGAATTCCTTCTTTGCAGGAACCAGCTGCGGGGCAGCTTCCTTATGGGCATGGAAGGGTGCAGCGCCTTTATGAACGCTTTGGGAAAAAGTTTACTTTTACAAAACAAAGAATACGCAATAGAGGCTACGCTAAAGGCCATCGAGTGTGTTACAATGGATAAAATACAGGCCGTCATCCCCCGGATCCTTTCGGGCAGCTGCCTCAGCTGCGCCATGGTGGGCCGGGTAAAGGGAGTCAGAAAGCAGATGGGCTCCCTGCTGGACGGCTGGGCGGGCGCTCTGGACTGATCCCGGGCGCCGTTCCCCGAAAAAAAGGAATGAGGTGAGCCTTTGGCTGGCAAAAGAAAATTCAAGCTGCGCTTTTATATGCTGCTTCTGGTCCCGGTGCTGATCATCGGGGCCTATTTGGGGTATAAGATACTGAATCCTTCCACGGGACGTCTTTCTTCGGATACGGTAGAGGCGGACGTGGCCTTTACCGGCGTAGTCATCCGCAAGGAGACCGTGGTGGAGGCGCCGGAGTACAGCAGCCTTCGCTATCTGGTGGGAGAAGGGGAGTATGTGGAAAACCAGCAGCCCGTAGCACTGCTGTACGGCAAGGACTATACCTCCCAGCTTTCGGAAATACTTTCCCAGTCCCAGAAGATATACCGGCAGCAGATCACACTTCTGAAGCTGGCCTCCTCCGACACGGTCACCCTGCCCCAGGAGGTGTCGGCCTATAACGCCCAGATCGAGCAGACCATGGAAAAGATGACCCAGGCGGCCATGGGGGATTCCCAATACAACTATATGACTCTGGCGGATGAACTGCAGGCGCTGCTCACCGCCCGGGAGACCTATATGCGGGAGATCACCCCGGCAGATGCGGCCCTGACGGCCAATTACGAGATACTGGACCGGCTGAAAAGCTCCTTTTCCGCCCAGAGCACGTTGCTGAACAACGGCGGCTCCGGCTATATCTCCTTCCATCTGGACGGCTATGAAACGGCCATGAACATCCTCTCCCTCAGCGCTTCGCAGGTGCGAAAGACCGCTTCCTCTCCTCTCAGCTCCACCACAGGGAACGGGCTGTTCCGCATTGTGGAGCCAGGCGGCTTTTACATCGCCTTTACCGTAAGGGGGGATGAAGCACACCGCTTTGTGGTGGGGGAGAAGTACGATATGCAGGTCTCTCATCAGGATAAGGTGTTTTCCGGCCGGGTGGTGGCAGAAAAGCCCTCCGAAAGCTATGTGCTGTATATTCTGGAAGTGGAGGAGGATTCCCTGCAGGTGCTGGAGAACCGCACCATGGATCTGAGCATCCACTATACGGGCAGCGGCACCGCCGTACCGGTGGACGGCATCTACTTCAACGGCGGCGTACCGTATCTGTATGTGTATACGGGGAACGGCTACAGCCCCATCAAGATCGAGATCCTCTGCGCCGATGACAAGACTGCCGTCATCCGGGCGGCAGACCGGCAGATCCAGCTCAAGAGCGGCATCCGCTTCCTGTATTATGAGGAGCCCAGTGCAGATGAAGCAGGCCCCACGGCCACGCCCATCCCCACGGCCACGCCTTCCCCGGCGCCCACTCAGACGGGGACCATAGAGCCCCCCAACCTGGGCAGCCCGGCCCCGGTAGACCCCAACCAGTTCCCCACGGATCCGGGGGCGCAGGCGTCCCCCGGGAGCAGCGGACAGGAGGCCCCATGACCATACGGGAAAACATAGAGCGCATCCGGGAGCGGATGGAAGCCGCCTGTCTCCGGGCCGGCCGGCCGGCGGGGGAAGTATCCCTCATGGCCGTGACCAAATATGTGGACACCGGCCGCATGGCGGAGGCTGCTGCGGTAGGCATTGCCCTCATGGGGGAAAATCATGCCCAGGAAGTCCGGGAAAAGTTAAATTTTTATAAACAGCAGGGGATAGCGGTCCATTTCATTGGACAACTACAGACCAATAAGATAAAATACATTTGCAATACCGTTTCCTGCATCCAGTCCGTAGACCGGGAAAAGCTGGCTCTGGCTCTGGAGGCTCATGCCGCCAAAGCCCAAAGCGTCCAGCCGGTGTTGTTGCAGGTGAACATAGGCAGAGAGCCCCAGAAGGGCGGCGTGCTGCCGGAGGAAACGGAAAAGCTTCTGGAGCAGATCCTGGCGCTTCCGCATCTGCAGGTGCAGGGGCTCATGTGCGTGCCTCCCGCCGGAGAGCCGGAAAAGGCAAGAGCTTATTTCGGCGCACTGTACACCCTTCGGGAGAAGCTGGCGGCGGCATATCCGCAGGCGGAGCTGCACACCCTTTCCATGGGGATGAGCCACGATTTTGAAGCAGCCATTCTGGAAGGCTCCACCCTGATCCGGGTGGGGTCGGCCATATTCGGACCAAGAAACAGATTGTAACCAAGGCAGGAGGAGCATACGGTGGGTATTTATAACAAATTCCTTGACTTTATAGGCATTGAGGAAGCGGACGACAAGCAGCACGACGACGACCTGTTCGAAGAGGACGAGGGCGCAGCCGAAGCCGCTCCCGCACGGAGGCAGAAAGCGGCCCCCGAACCCGTTGCCAAAAAGCCCCTCCGGGAACAGCGGCTTCAGGGCGGCGGGGAGACCGTGCCCATGCCCAATGTGGGCGCCATGAAGATGATCGTCTACCATCCCGTCAGCTATGAGGATGCCCAGAACATCATCGACAATCTCAAGGCCCGCAAGCCCGTCATCGTAAACATGGAGGAACTGGAGGTCAGCTGCGCCCAGCGGATACTGGACTTCCTTTCCGGGGCCATTTATGCTCTTTCCGGCACCATTATGAAGATCAGCCGGGGCATTTTTGTAGTGGCGCCCAACAACTATGACGTCATCGGCAACGAAGACGGGGAATACAGCGACATGTAACACCGGGTATCCCGGTTCTTCTGGCGGAGCGGCTTATACGGGCTCTCCGCTTTTTTCAATCACCCGGAGCGGATATCGGGAACAGGAGGGGGCTCATGCTGACGCCGCAGACCATTGCCAATAAAACCTTTCGCCGGACGCTGTTCGGCTACGATCTGGAACAGGTGGATGATTTTCTGGATGAGATCATCCTGCGCCTGCAGCAGATGGAGCAGGAGCGTAAAGAGATGATGGAGACCATCGATTATCTGGCCGGAGAACTCAGACGGGCCAACCCGGAGAAGGCGCTCCAACCGGAGGAGGAGATCACCGAGCCCACCAGCCCCCACATCCTCCCGAAAGGAGCCGGCGCCCATGGGAACAGATAGGGCGCGGGGCACGGTGCCCCCCGCTTCCCGGCAGGAGATGGAAAAACTGGGGCTTGCCCAGGTGGACTTTGTGTATGTGACCGGGGATGCGTATATCGATCATCCCAGCTTCGGTTCTGCCATTATCACCCGGGTGCTTATGGATGCAGGTTTTACCGTGGGGCTGATCTGCCAGCCCGACTGGCACGACCCGGAAGCCTTCCGGGCGCTGGGCAGGCCGAAACTGGCCTTTCTGGTGTCTTCGGGAAATATTGATTCCATGGTCAACCATTACACCGCCGCCAGAAAGCGCCGCAGCGAAGACAGCTATACAGAAGGGGGCCTGGCGGGAAAGCGGCCGGATCGGGCGCTGATCGTCTACTGCAACCTGTGCCGCCGTGCGTATCCCGGGGTGCCGGTGCTGGCCGGAGGCATAGAGGCCAGCCTGCGCCGCTTTGCCCACTATGATTACTGGGACGACCGGGTGCGCCACTCCGTTCTGTATGATGCCGGGGCGGATATCCTCATGTACGGCATGGGAGAGCGTTCCGTGGTGGCGCTGGCCCGGGCGCTGGCGGAGGGGCGGCCCCTGAAGGAGATACGGGATGTGCCGGGCACCTGCTATCAGGCGGCGGATATCAGCCACCTGAAGGATCCGGTGGTGCTGCCCTCCTATCAGGAGGTGTCCGCCGATAAAAAGGCCTACTGCCGTGCATTCATGCTGGAGACCCGGGAGCAGGACGCCGTCCGGGGCCGGGTGCTGGTGCAGGCTCACGAAAAAGGCTATCTGGTGGCCAATCCCCCTGCCGGACCCCTGACCCAGGCGGAGATGGACCGGGTGTACGGCCTGCCTTATACCAGGCGGCCCCACCCCATGTATACAAAGCCCATTCCCGCCCTGCAGGAGGTGGAATTTTCACTGACCAGCTGCCGGGGCTGCTTCGGGGCGTGCAGCTTCTGCGCACTGACTTTTCATCAGGGACGGGTGGTGCAGGTGCGCAGCCATGCTTCCCTGCTGCGGGAGGCAAAACTTCTGACGGAGCTGCCGGGCTTTAAGGGATATATCCACGATGTGGGAGGGCCTACGGCCAACTTCCGCCAGCCGGCCTGCGCCAAACAGCTTACCTGCGGCGTGTGCCCGGACAGGCAGTGCATCGGCTATAAGCCCTGCCCCAACATGAAGGCGGATGAATCAGACTATGTGGCCCTGCTGCAGAAGCTAAGAGACGTGCCCCGGGTCAAAAAGGTGTTTGTCCGCTCCGGGGTGCGGTTCGATTACATGCTTTATGATAAAAGCCCGGCTTTTCTGAAGGAACTGGTGGAGCATCATATATCCGGCCAGCTGAAGGTGGCTCCGGAGCATGTGAGCGACCGGGTGCTCTATTATATGAACAAGCCCCCGCACCGGGTATACGAAGAATTTGTCCGCCGCTATGAGACCCTGAACCGGAAGGAGGGGCGGGCCCAGTATCTGGTGCCTTACTTTATCAGCTCCCATCCGGGCTGCACACTGGACGACGCCATTGAGCTGGCGGAGTATATCCGCAGGACGGGGCACCGGCCGGAGCAGGTGCAGGACTTTTACCCCACCCCGGGGACCCTGTCCACCTGCATGTATTACACGGGGCTGGATCCCCGCACCATGGAAAGCGTCCATATCCCCCGGGATGAAGAAAAGCGCATGCAGCGGGCTCTGATGCAGTACTGGATCCCTGCCAACCGGCCGCTGGTGCGCAAGGCGCTGCGCCTGCGGGGCCGGGAGGATCTTGTGGGCCGGGGGCCGGGGGCCCTTGTTCCCCCGGAGAACGCCCGCCCGGAACGGGAGGCGGGCCGCTCCGATCCCCGGCGGAAGGAGGCTCCTGCGGGAAAACCGCCTGCAAAGAGCGGAATATATAAAAATTCCGCAGAAAAAAGAAAAAAGTTAAGCGGAACAAGGTTGACAAAAAGGTCATAAACCAGTAAAATAGCTGATGGTTGATTTTAGGGGTACCGTTATGGAACTATCTGTGCATGAAGCAGCAAAGCGCCTGGGGGAGGTCTTTCCTTTCTCTTTGAGCCAGGAACTGGGCACCATTACCTACTGCGGCAGGCAGCTGGCCTTTAAGGGGCCGGCCAAAGCCCGGGGGACCGTGTCCGGGGACGGAGGCGGCTTTACCGTGGAGGGCTGCGGCGAGGTTGTGTTTTTATCCCGCTGCGCACGCTGCAATGAGCCCTTTGAAGAACCCTTTTCCTTCACCTTCCGCGAACGGTTCGTTCGCCCGGGTATGGCCGGCAAGGAGGAGGAATGCTATCCTTATGAAGGGGACACCCTGGAACTGCGGGACGCCTATCTGGACAATCTTCTCTTGCAGATGCCGCTGGTGAGCCTGTGCAGAGAGGATTGCAGGGGTTTGTGCCCCATTTGCGGTATCAATCTCAACCGCGGCCGGTGCAGGTGTACCGAAACAAACCGCAGCAATCCGTTCGACGTGCTGCGGACCTTGAGTTTTGAGAATAAGGAGGTGTGATCATGGCAGTACCCAAGAGAAAAACATCTAAGGCAAGGAGAGATTCCCGTCGTGCAGCAAACAGCACTCTGGTAGCCCCCACCCTGGTGGAGTGCCCCCAGTGCCACGAGCTGAAGGTTCCCCATGCCGTTTGCAAGAAGTGCGGGTATTATGATGGCGCGCAGGTCATCGACATGGACAAAAAGGATAAGAAAAACGCCTGATCCCATGATTACCCACTGATTGTAAAGCAAAAGCCTCCTCAGCGGCGCAAAGCGTCCGGGAGGTTTTTTTGTGTGCTTTTTAAGGCATTCCGGGTGTTGCCAAGGACCGGGAATGAAGTATATAATGGATCATAACGAATATTCGGGAAAGGATCGCATACAATGATTATAGCCATAGACGCCATGGGCGGGGATTTTGCCCCCAAAGCCGTTGTGGAAGGGGCGCTGCTGGCCCTGCAGGAAACAGGGGAGGATGTGTGCCTCAGCCTGTACGGGGACGAAGCGCAGATACGGGCCTGCCTGGAAGGGCAGAGCTATGACGGCGGCCGGCTGAAGATCGTTCCCTGCACGGAGGTCATTTCCTGCGAGGAAGCCCCCGCCGCCGCCGTGCGCCAGAAAAAGGATTCCTCCATGGTGCGGGCGGCTCAGGCCGTGGCCCAGGGGGAGGCGGACTGCTTTTTGAGCGGAGGCAGCTCCGGGGCGGTGCTTACCGCCGGGACGTTGATCATCCGCCGGATCAAGGGCATTCAGCGGCCCGCTCTGGCCACCCTGATCCCCAATATGCAGGGGGGCTACACCATGCTGGTAGACAGCGGGGCCAATGCCGACTGCAAGAGCGTCTATCTGGTGCAGTTTGCCCATATGGGCGCCGCCTATATGCAGCGGGTCATGGGGGTGGAGGATCCCCGGATCGGCCTGCTGAACAACGGGGCCGAAGCGGAAAAGGGCAACGAGCTGACCAAGGAGACCTATGCCCTGCTGGAGCAGGAGCCGGGGATCCGCTTTGCCGGGAATGCGGAAGCCCGGGAGCTGATGAGCGGCGATTTTGATGTGCTGGTGGCCGACGGTTTTTCCGGCAATGTGCTGCTCAAGGGCACGGAGGGGGCGGCCAAGGCCATTACCGCCATGCTGAAAACGGAGCTGATGGGCACCCTGCGGGGGATGCTGGGGGGCGCCATTGCCAAGCCTGCCTTTGCGGCCCTGAAAAAGCGCATGGATTACAAAGAGGTGGGGGGCGCGCCTCTGCTGGGGGTCAACGGCGGCGTTATCAAGGCCCACGGCAGTTCCGACGGGCGGGCCTTCAAAAACGCTATTCTGCAGGGGGAGAAGCTGGTGCGGGGTTCCGTTACGGAGCAGATCGCCCAGGCCTTTCATTAAAAATACGCCTGAAAAGGCAAAAACAAGTTGACATTGCCCTTCGGCTGCATTAAAATGTCAAAAGAAAATTCATGATTTGTTCATAGCAGCAGCGGAGGTGAACGGTGGGAGGCGGATGTCCTTCCCAGAGGGGCCCGGCCGGGCGGCCCGGTTCTTGCAAGGCCGTTCAAAAGCACTACCTCCGGAATTTTCAAAAATGCAACGCCCCCGGGCGGGAATGGAGATTGAAAATGAAGTTTGAAAAGGTACGCGATATCATTGCCAAGCAGCTGGATCTGGATGCTGCCGCTATCACTCCCGAAAGCCGTCTGATCGAGGATCTCCATGCGGATTCTCTGGATATCGTGGAGCTGGTCATGGATATGGAGCAGGAGTTCGATGTGGAGATCCCCGATGAGCTGCTGCCCAAGATCAAGACCGTGGGCGACATCATGCAGTTCCTCGCCGAAAAATAAGAATCAGCCCTCAACCCATGGGCCCGCATCAGCTGGTGCGGGCTTTTTTCAAATGAAACAGGAAAGGCTGCGCCTGCAGGGGCGCAGAAAGTATGATTTATGACAGACAGGCTCAATGCATGTATGGAACGGCTGGGGTACACCTTTCGGGATGCTTCCCTGCTGGAACACGCCCTGACCCATTCCTCCTATGCCATGGCCACCCATTGCCCCATGGGCGATAACGAGCGCATGGAGTATCTGGGGGATGCGGTGCTGGAACTGCTGGTATCCCGGTATCTGTTTGACACCTTCCCCGGCATGAAGGAAGGGGCCATGACCCGGGCTCGGGCCAGTCTGGTGTGCGAAGAAAGCCTGTATGAGGCCGCCCTGGGCGTAGGCCTGCGGGAAGCGGTGCTGCTGGGCCATGGGGAAGAGCAGTGCGGGGGCCGGGACAAGCCCTCTATTCTCAGCGACGCCTTTGAGGCGGTGCTCTGCGCCGTATATCTGGATGGCGGGCTGGAAAAGGCCCGGGAGCTGGTGGAGCGTACGGTGCTCACCCAGGCGGATCAGCGGCTGCTGCCCAAAAAAGACAGCAAGACCTCCCTGCAGGAATATGTGCACAAGGATCATAAAAACACGGTGATACGGTATGAACTGCTGGAAGAATCCGGCCCGGATCACCAGAAGAGCTTCCGTATGCAGGTACGCATAGGCGGCCAGGTCATGGGGGAAGGAACGGGACATTCCAAGCAGAGCGCCGGTCAGGAAGCGGCCCGGGCCGCTTTGGAGGCGCTGAAACATTCATGAGAGTCACCAAACTGGAACTGCAGGGGTTCAAATCCTTTGCAAAGAAAACCGAATTGACCTTCGGCAACGGGGTCACGGCCATCATCGGCCCCAACGGCAGCGGCAAGAGCAACCTTTCCGATGCCATACGCTGGGTGCTGGGGGAGCAGTCGGCCAAAAATCTTCGGGGCGGCCGGATGGAGGATGTGATCTTCGGCGGCACCCAGAAGCGCAAGCCCCTGCCCATGGCGGAGGTGACCCTTACCTTTGAAAACGCCGATCATAAGCTGCCTACCGACTATAAGGAGGTGGCCGTTACCCGCCGGGTATACCGCTCGGGGGAGAGCGAGTATGCCCTCAACGGCCGGAACTGCCGGTTGAAGGATGTGCTGGAGCTGTTCCGGGATACGGGCATCGGCAAGGACGGCTATTCCATCATCGGTCAGGGAAAGGTGGACGAGATCCTTTCCAACCGTTCCCAGGACCGGCGCACGGCTCTGGAGGAGGCGGCTGGGGTCATGCGCTACAGGGTCCGCCGGGAAGAGGCAGAGCGGAAGCTGGAGCAGACCCGCAAGAATATGGAGCGAATCCGGGATATTCTTTCCGAGCTGGAAGGGCGGCTGGAGCCCCTGAAAAGGCAGAGCGAAAAGGCCCGGCAGGCCCTGTGCTATCAGGAGGAGCTGCGGGATCTGGAGGTAAACCTGTTCCTGCGGGAGACCCAGCGGGGCCGGGAGAAGGTGGAGACTCAGCAGCAGTCCCTGACCCTGATAGAAGAAAACATTGCCCAGAACCGGCAGGAGGATGCCTCCCTGCTGGCGGGAGTGGAAGCGCAGGAACAGAAGCTGAAGGCGCTGGAAGAAGCTCTGGAGCAGGAGCAGCAGTCCCTTATGTCCCTGACCGCCGCACTGGAAGGGAAGCAGGGGGAAAAGAGCCTGCTGGAAGAGAAGCGGGACAGGAGCCGGCAGGAGATCGACCGGCTGGAGTCCCTTTCCCGGGAAGGACTGGACCGGGCCCGGGCGCTGGAAGAACAGGCGCAGGGATTGGAAAAGCTGGGCGCGGGGGATACCGCAGCCCTGGAGACGCGCCTGCAGCAGGAAAACGAGATCCTGGATGCCCTGACCGGGGAAGCCCGGCAGGGAGAGGAAGAAATAGAAGCCATGAAGGCGGCCATTATGGAAAGCATGAACCGCCTTTCGGACATGCGCAGCAGCCTGTCCCGTTTTGAGACCATGGAAGGGGCTCTGCGGCAGCGGGAAAGCGCCATGGAGCAGGAACGTGCCGCCCTGGCGGAAAAGGAAAACGGGCTGCTTTTGGAGGAGCAGGAGGCCGCTCAGGAGGAGAACCGCCTGAAGGACGCCTGGGGACAGGCCAAACGGGATATGCAGGCGGCCCGGGAGCAGAAGCGGCAGAAGGAAGAGGCGCTGACCCAAGCCAGAAAGCGCCTGAACGAGCAGGAGCAGAGCTGCGCCGCGCTGGCTTCCCGGCTCCATGTGCTCAAGGAAATGGCCCGCCGCCGGGAGGGGTATCAGAACAGCGTTCGCCTGCTGATGGAGGATGCGGCCAAAGATCCCTGCCTTTCCGAAAAAATACTGGGCGTGGTAGCGGAAAAGATCCGGGTGCCCCGGCAGCTGGAGGCCGCCATTGCCACGGCTCTGGGCGGGGCGGCCCAGAATCTGATCTCTCCCACGGGCCGGGACGCCAAAGCCATTTTGGAGCGTCTGCGCGCAAAGGAGTACGGCCGGGCCACGGTGCTGCCCCTGGATCTGCTGCGGGTGAATCCCCTGAAGGAAGGGGAGCGCCGCTGCCTGAAGGAGCCGGGGATCCTGGGGGTGGCTTCGGAGCTGATCGGCCGGGAGGAATCCGTAAGCCGGGCCATAGACCATCTGCTGGGCCGGACGGTGGTGGCCGAGAATATGGACTGCGCCCTGCGTGTAAAGGAACGCTTCGGCGGTTCTTTCCAGATCGTGACCCTGCAGGGGGATATCATTTCCGCCGGGGGCGCCATGACCGGGGGCAGCCGAAAGAAGGAGAGCTTTTCCATCCTCAGCCGGGAGCGGGAGATAGAGGAGCTGGACGCCGGTCGCCGGGAGGCGGAAGCGGCCCGGAAGTCCCTTGCCGAAGGTATGGAGCAGACCCAGAAGGAGCTGCTGCTGCTGGGCGTGCAGGGGGATGCGCTGAGCGAACAGGTCCATGAGACCGCACTGGAGCTGGAACGGCAGAAGGACAAGCGTTCCATCATTGCCCGGGATATACAGCAGTGCCGGGAGGAAAAGGAAAGTCTGGAAGAGGAGCATGCCTCCAATCTGGAAAATCTGGCTTCCCTGAAAAAGAGCATAGACGGGTTTTCCCGGGAAAAAGAGGATCTCCAGCAGAATTCCGACGTGACCCGGGAGGACGTGATGCAGCGGCAGAAAGCCTTGTACGCCCTGCGGGAGAAACGGGAGGCTCAGGCGGCGCTGGTAACGGATATACGCCTGAAGCTCACCGCCGCCCGGAAAGAGGCCGACGCCCGGCAGCAGGAGCAGGAACGCCTGCGTCGGGAGCGGGAGCAGGTCATGAGCCAGAGTCTGGAAGCCAGGAAGCAGATCGCCCGGCAGCAGGTGCAGCTGGAAGCCCTGAACCGGGAGCAGCAGGCGCTGGAAGAGACTTTGCAGACTCTCAGGGAGCAGGTCCGCACGGGCAAAACGACCCGGCAGCAGAAGAGCGAAGCGCGGGCCGCCTGTCAGGAGGAGCTGGCCGACGTGCGGCGGCGCAGAGACGGGCTGCTGACCGCCACCGGCACCCTGATGGAGCAGCGCACCCGGGCGGAAATGGCGCTGGGGAAGCTGCGCACCCATCTGGAGCAGATACAGGACCGGATCTGGACCACCTACGGCCTGACCTATGAAAACGCCATGGCCCTGTATAAAGAGATCCCTCTGAGTTCCGCCTCCGGCCGGGTGACTGAGCTGCACCGGGCACTTCGGGAGCTGGGGGAGGTGAACCCGGGCTCCATCAAGGAGTTTGAAGAGGTCTCCGCCCGGTATGGGGAGATGAAGCGGCAGTATGATGATTTGACAAAGGCAGCTTCGGATCTGGATACGCTCATCGCTTCTCTGGTGCGTACCATGGAAAAGGTGTTCTCCGGGGAGTTCATCCGGGTGCAGGAGCAGTTTTCTCAGGTGTTCAGGGAACTGTTCGGCGGCGGGCAGGCGGAGCTGCGGCTTTCCGATCCAAAGGACGTGCTGGGCTGCGACATAGATATCATTGCCCAGCCCCCGGGCAAAAAGCTGCAGATGCTCAGTCTCATGTCCGGCGGCGAGCGGGCTTTGACGGCCATTGCCCTGCTGTTTGCCATGCTGCGGATCAAATCCCCGGCCTTCTGCGTGCTGGACGAGATAGAGGCGGCGCTGGACGAAGCTAACGTCAACCGTTTTGCCGACTTTTTACGGGCTTACAGCCACGAGACCCAGTTCATCCTCATCACCCACCGCAAGGGAAGCATGGAGGTGTGCAACACCCTCTACGGCGTAGCCATGGAGGAAAAGGGAGTCAGTTCCCTGGTATCCGCAAAATTCGAGGAGGTATCCTGATGGAAAAGAAGCAAGGTTTTTTTGAAAAGCTCCGGGCGGGACTGAAAAAGACCCGGGACAACTGGTTTGATTCCCTCTTTGGGGAAGACAGGATCACGGAGGAGTTTTATGAGGAGCTGGAGGAGGCCATGATCCTGGCGGACATGGGGGCCGCCACGGCTTCCGAACTGATCGAAGCGCTGAAGGAGCAGGTTAAGACCCGAAAGCTGAAAACCTGCGCCGATACCAAACAGGCGCTCATAGAGCTTATTGCCGGGCGGGTGGAGACCGGCGCACCCTTTGTGCCCGATACCGCTCCGGCGGCATTGCTGATCGTAGGGGTAAACGGGGTGGGCAAGACCACCTCCATCGGCAAGATCGCCCACGATTATGCCGAACGGGGCCGCAGGCCCATGCTGGCGGCGGCGGATACCTTCCGGGCGGCGGCGGCGGAACAGCTGGGGGATTGGGCCCAGCGGGCGGGCGTGCCCATGGTGCGCCATCAGGAGGGCTCCGACCCGGCGGCGGTGGTCTATGACGCCATTGCCTCCTATAAGGCAAAAGGCTGCGATCTGCTCATCGTGGATACCGCCGGGCGGCTGCATAACAAAAAGAATCTGATGAACGAGCTGGCCAAGATCCGCAAGGTCATTGCCCGGGAACTGCCGGAGCTCCCCTGCGAGGTGCTGCTGGTGCTGGACGGCACCACGGGCCAGAACGCCGTGGCGCAGGCGCAGGCTTTTCAGGAGGCCTGCGCGCTTACGGGGGTGGTGCTCACCAAGCTGGACGGTACGGCCAAGGGCGGCGTGGTGGTAAACATTGTGGATACCCTGCATGTGCCGGTGCGCTTCATCGGCGTAGGGGAGGGCATTGATGATCTCAAACGCTTCAGCGCAGAAGAATTTGCCCGGGCTCTGCTGTAAAATAAGGGTTGACAACAGGGAGAAAATCCGTATAATAGACAGGGTGTAAAGCAAAAAGACTTTACAGGCAGAAACAGAGGCGGAGGCAGCATGGATAAGGTGGTGGAACTGGGCGAACTGCTGGACTGGTACGGGATGCTCCTGACCCGGCGGCAGCGCTCCATTGCCGATCAGTATGCCAACGAAAACTGCTCTCTTTCCGAGATCGCCGAGCGGGAAGGCATTTCCAGGCAGGGCGTGCGGGATGCGCTGGTGCGCTCCGAAGAGCAGCTGCGGGGGTATGAAAGCGCCCTGGGGCTGATCCGCCGTTTTCATGAGCAGGAGCGTTTGTACGCTCTGACCCGGATCATGGTGAAGGAATCCGCCCTGGAACCCGGGCAGAAAGAGGCTTTTTTCCGGGCGCTGGACCGGATGGAGGCCATCTGGGAAGAATAAGCAAAGGAGTATTTCATGGCTTTTGAAGGCATTTCCGCCAAGCTCCAGTCGGTGTTCAAAAAACTCACCGGCAAGGGACGCCTGAGTGAAAAGGACGTCAAGGAGGCCATGCGGGAGATCAAGCTGGCGCTGCTGGAAGCAGACGTCAACTTTGTGGTGGTCAAGGATTTCGTCAAGAAGGTCTCCGAGCGGGCCGTTGGGGCCGACGTGCTGGAGAGCCTGACCCCCGGCCAGCAGATCATCAAGATCGTAAACGAAGAGCTTACGGCTCTTATGGGCTCTACCAACGCCCGGCTGGACTTTGGCTCCACCAAGCCTGCCGTTATTCTTATGGCGGGTCTGCAGGGCGCCGGCAAAACCACCATGTGCGGCAAGCTGGCCCTGCTGCTGAAGAAACAGTACGGCAAGAATCCTCTGCTGTGCGCCTGCGACATTTACCGGCCTGCCGCCATCGATCAGCTGAAGGTGGTAGGGGAAAAGGCGGGGGTCCCCGTCTTTGAAAAGGGCAAGACCGATCCGGTGCAGGTAGCTTCCGAAGCGCTGGAATACGCCCGGCGGAACTTTTATGACGTGCTCATCGTGGATACCGCAGGCCGCCTGCATATCGACAGCGACATGATGGACGAGCTGGTGCGCATCCGGGAAGCGGTGCGCCCCACGGAGATACTGCTGGTCATCGACAGCATGACCGGTCAGGATGCCGTAAACGCCGCCAAAGCCTTCCACGAAGCGGTGCCCCTGACGGGGGTTATCCTGACCAAGCTGGACGGCGATACCCGGGGCGGCGCAGCCCTTTCCGTCAAGGCCGTTACGGGCAAGCCCATCAAGTTTGCCGGCACGGGGGAAAAGCTGGGGGATATAGAGCCCTTCCACCCCGAGCGCATGGCTTCCCGGATACTGGGCATGGGGGATGTGCTGACGCTCATAGAAAAGGCGCAGCAGGCCTTTGACGAAAAAAAGGCCGTTGAACTGGAAAAGAAAATGCGCACGGCCTCCTTTGACCTGAACGACTATCTGGAACAGATGGATCAGATGCAGTCCATGGGCTCCATGGAGGATATCCTGAAGATGATCCCCGGGGCCAGCAAGCTGGGCAACATCCAGATCGATGAAAAGGCGCTGGCGCGAACCAAGGCCATCGTTCTTTCCATGACGAAAGAGGAGCGCTCCAATCCGGATCTGCTCAACGCCAGCCGCCGCAAGCGCATTGCCAAAGGCAGCGGCACCTCCGTGCAGGAGGTCAACCGGCTCATGAACCAGTTCAACCAGAGCAAGCAGCTCATGAAGCAGCTCTCCGGCAAGAAGCTGGGCCGCCGGGGGGGCTTCCCCTTCAAGTTCTGAGGAAAAACCGGTTTACCGTTTTTCATACATACACAATATTTTGTTTGGAGGAATTTTTTCATGCTTAAGATCAGACTGCGCCGTATGGGCGCCAAGAAGGCTCCTTTCTACCGTATCGTGGTGGCCGATTCCCGCGCACCCCGCAACGGTGCTTTTGTGGAAGAGATCGGCTACTTCAACCCCATTGCCGAGCCCGTGGAGCTGAAGGTGGATAACGAAAAGGCCGCCCAGTGGATCAAGAACGGCGCACAGCCCACCGACACCGTGCGGGATCTGCTCAAGAAGACCGGCGCCATCGACTAAGCCATGGACGAACTGGTTCTGTTTATCGCCAGAAGTCTGGTGGAGAATCCCGATGCGGTGAAGGTCAACGTCCGGGAGGACGGGGATACTTCCGTGATCGAGCTTTCCGTGGACCCTGCGGATGTAGGCAAGGTCATCGGCAAGCAGGGCCGCATCGCCAAGGCCATCCGCACCATCGTCAAGGCTTCTTCGGTACATTCCGATAAGAAGTACGTGGTGGATATCCTGTGATTTCCCCCTATCTGCGCATCGGGCTGATTGCCAGGCCCCACGGCGTCCGGGGGAACGTAAAGATCAACCCCGCCACCGATGATCCGGTTCGGTTCAAAGGCCTGACACAGTGTTACCTGGAGCTGCACGGGAAGCATATCCCCGTGCGGCTTTCTGTAGTTTCTGCGGGGGAGGATATGGTGCTGGCCCATATAGAGGGCTATGATACCCCCGAAGCGGCGGAAAAGCTGCGGGGGACCTATCTGTGCGTAGACAGGGCCCATACCGTGGAGCTGCCCGCCTATACCTACTTTGTGGCGGATCTGATAGGGCTGGAGGTTTCGGATACGGAGGGGAAGGCCTATGGAAAGCTTACCAACGTGTATGAGACCGGCGCCAACGACGTATACGAAGTGGCCGGAGGAAAGCTGATGGTCCCTGCCCTGAAAAAAGTGCTCCACGAGGTGGATATTCCCGGCGGCCGCATGGTGCTGGAGGCCAATGTGCTCAGGGAGGTGGGTCTGTTTGCGGATTGATATTCTTACCCTCTTTCCTGATATGTTTCAGGGCCCCTTTTCCGAATCCATGCTCAAAAGGGCCCGGGACAGAGGGCTGCTGGATATCCGCCTGCATAACATCCGGGATCACGCCCAGAACAAGCACCTGAAGACCGATGATTATCCCTTCGGCGGGGGAGCGGGGCTGGTGATGATGGCGCAGCCCATCTTTGACTGCATCCGCACCGTGGATCCCGGCCATGAGGCCCTGCGGCTGCTCATGACGCCCCGGGGCCCCCTGCTCACCACGGAGCGGGCCATGGGCTTTGCCCGGCAGGAGCGGCTGCTGCTGCTGTGCGGCCATTACGAAGGGGTGGACGAGCGGGTCATGTCCCTGCTGGACGGGGAGGTCAGCATCGGCGACTTTATCCTTACCGGGGGAGAGCTGCCGGCCATGGTGCTGGCAGACTGCGTGGCACGGTTTGTGCCCGGGGTGCTGGGCAGCACGGAAAGCGCCGGAGAGGAATCCTTTTCCCGGGGACTGCTGGAATATCCCCAGTATACCCGCCCGGCCGTGTATGAGGGGATGGAAACACCGGAGGTGCTCCTCAGCGGCCATGCCGCCAATATAGAAAAGTGGCGGCGCCGGCAGGCACTGGAAAAGACCCGGCAAAACCGGCCGGAGCTTTTGGGCACTTACGGAAAATACTATGAAAATAAAGGGAAATAGGGCTTGCACTGCCGGATTCCCCGTGGTATAATGCGTCTGTTGTGGCATTGGGTGGTCCTCTGTTCCCCGTTGAGCAAGAACGCCTGTATCGCTCAAAAATGAACGAAGGAGTAAAATTACACATGTCTGACATCATCAAAGAACTGGAAAAAGAACAGCTTCGCAGCGATCTGCCCGAGCTGGAGATCGGCGATCTGGTACGTGTATTCGTAAAGGTCGTAGAAGGCAACCGGGAGCGTCTGCAGAATTTTGAAGGCACCGTCATCAAGATGGAAGGCGGCGGCATCCGCAAGTCTTTCACCGTCCGCCGCGTATCCTACGGCGTAGGCGTAGAGCGTACCTTCCCCTATCATAGCCCCCGTATCGGCCGTATCGAAGTGGTCCGTCACGGTGTGGTGCGCCGGGCCAAGCTCTATTACCTCAGAGAGCGTTCCGGTAAGTCCGCCAAGATTCGCGAGCGGATCGTGGAGAAATAAGTTCCCTGAGCCCCGCCGGTGCGGGGCTTTTTCCGTTTTGGCGGGCAGAAAGGCAAAAGCATATGCAGCAGATCAACTGGTATCCGGGGCACATGGCCAAGGCCAAAAGAATGCTTCAGGAGAATATAAAGCTGGTGGACGCCGTGGCGGAGATCGTAGACGCCCGGGCCCCGGCCGCTACAAGGAATCCGGACTTTGACGGGATTCTGAAGACCCGGGAGCGGATCGTATTTCTCAACAAGGCGGATCTGGCGGATCCGGCTTTGTGCAAGGCGTGGATCCGGCAGTATGAGAGCCAGGGCATACAGGCGGCGGCCATCGTATCCACCGGAGCCGCCATGAAAAAGCAGGCCATGGCTCTTTTGCAGCGGGCTACTGCCGAAAAGGTGGCCCGTATGCAGGCCAAGGGCATCCGCAAGACCGTGCGCATCATGGTGGTGGGGATCCCCAACGCAGGCAAATCCACCTTTATCAACCGCATCGCCGGAGAGAACCGGGCCCAGACCGGAGACAGACCCGGCGTTACCAGAAGCAAGCAATGGGTAAAGGTGGGCCCCTATCTGGAACTGATGGACAGCCCGGGGCTTTTGTGGCCCAAGCTGGAAGATCAGCGGCTGGCCCGGCATCTGGCCTATATCGGCTCCATCAACGATGAGATCATGGATGTGGAATCGCTCAGCGAAAGCCTTTTAAGCGAGCTGTATGCCCTTTGCCCGGAAAAGCTTTTGGAGCGGTACCCCAAGCTGCTGCTGCGGCAGGGGGAGGAAGACTTTACCTTTTTGGAAGGCGTGGCCCGGAGCCGGGGGTTTTTGCTGCCGGGCGGGCTGGCGGATACGGAGCGGGCCGCCCGTGTGGCGCTGGATGAGTACCGTGGCGGCAAGATCGCCAGGATCACCTGGGAAACGCCCGGGGCAGAGGAAGCCCCGCTGCCGGAAGAGCCTGCCGCAGAAGAATAAGCGATACGGAAAGGAGAAAGCCCCATGCGTATACCCGAGCCGGAGCGGCTGCTGCAGATCACTCAATATGACCGTCCCCTGTGGGAAACGCCCGGGGTGGTGCTGGCAGGGATGGACGAGGTGGGCCGGGGCCCCCTGGCGGGCCCGGTGGTGGCAGGCTGCGCCGCCATGCCGCCGGAACCCCTGCTGGCGTATGTAAACGACTCCAAAAAGCTTTCTCCCAAACGCCGGGATATGCTCTATGAGCAGATCACCGCACAGGCGCTGGGGTATGCCACCGCATGGGTGGGGCCGGAGGATATAGACCGGATGAACATTCTGCAGGCCACAAGGCTGGCTTTTGCACAGGCGTTTGCCGCCATGCCCATAGAGGTGACGGATGTGATGATCGACGCCCTGACGGGGCTGGATATCCCTGCCCGGCAGCATTCCCTTATACACGGGGACGCCCTGTGCTATTCCATTGCGGCCGCCTCCATAGTGGCCAAGGTGGAGCGGGACAGGTACATGGAGCGCATGGACGCCCTGTATCCGGAATACGGCTTTGCCCGGAACAAGGGCTATGGCACGGCGGAGCATATTGCCGCCCTGAAAAAGCACGGCCCCTGCCCCCTGCACCGGCGGAGCTTTATCGGACGCTTCTGCCCGGAGGCATAGGATGAACGCCGGGGAAAAGGGGGAGCGGCTGGCTCTGGAATACCTGCTGAAAAGGGGCTATACCCTTCGGGCGAAAAATTACCGGGCCGGGCACCGGGAGATAGATCTGATACTGGAGGACAGGGAGGGGGTCATCGTCTTTGTGGAGGTGAAGGCCCGCTCCTCTTTGCGCTACGGGCTGCCCCGGGAGGCCGTGGGCCGGGTCAAACAGAACTTTGTGCGGGAGGCGGCCCAGAGCTACCTGCTGGAACAGGGGCTTCATGACCGCTATGTCCGCTTTGATGTGACGGAAGTGTATCTATCCGAAAACCGAATTGAACACATTGTGAACGCTTTTTGACAACGGATTGCCAAAGACGGCTCCGCTATGCTATCATATATCCAAACACATTGGTATAAGCGCGGAGGAAAAGCGTGAAAAGAAAGCACTGGCTGGGAATACTGTGGCTGCTGGCCCTGCTGCTCCTGCTGGGGGGCTGCCGGAAGGCTGAGGGGGAAGATCCCGCCCTGCCCATGGATCTGCCCCTGGAGGCGGAGGAAAACGGACTGCCCCGGGACTGGGAGATCAGCGTGTACGGGGAAGACTATGAGGCCGTCTGCGAGGACGGAGCTTTGCGGCTTACTTTGGAAGAGGGGGACGATCTGCGCATGACCCATCTGGTGCAGGTGTCTCCGGAAAGCCGGTATATCCTTTCCGCCCTGATCCGGACCCGGAATGTGGAGGAAGGCAGGGGCGCCACCCTTTCCATAGACAATTACAGCCTGGATAAAAGCTGCGTATACAGCGAAAGCCTGTACGGGGACAATGACTGGACCCCGGTCTTTCTGTACTTTGAAACGCAGGCCGGCCAGACGCAGGTGAACCTGGCCCTGCGGCTGGGGGGATACAGTGAAAACAGCACCGGCACCGCCTGGTTCAGGGAAGTGCGCCTGGAACAGGGCAGCGGTGCAGAGGGAGAGTATCAGCCGCTGTCTCCCTGGGGCGGCGGTCAGGAGAGCCAGGAGCAGCAGGAGTGGAGTGAGCAGACCTATAAGTCTCTGTTCGCGGCCCTTTTGTGGGCGGCGGTGCTGACGGGCATCGTGCTGCTGTTCTGCGTATTCCGGAACCGGGAGCGCTGGGAAGCGCTGGATCCGCAGGAAAGCACCTGCAAGCGCACCTTTGGGTGGATCCTGCTGCTGGGGCTGCTGCTGCGTCTGGTGCTGTGTCTGGTGTTCAAGGGCCATGATACGGATATGAACTGCTTTATTGCCTGGGGGCAGTCTATCGCCCGGGAAGGCACCTCCACCTTTTATACGGCGGCGGGCCATGAGTGGTACGACTATCCTCCGGCCTATATGCTGTTTCTGGGGGGCTGGTCCGCCCTGTGGAACCTGCTGGGGGTGGATGTATACAGCAGCTTCGGAAAGTTTCTGTATATGCTGCCCGCCATTGCCGCCGATGCGGGCTGTGCACTGCTGCTGATGCGCTTCAGCCGGGAGCAGGGAGCCACCCGGGGCAAAGCCCTGCTGCTGGGGAGCCTGGTGTACCTGAATCCGGCGCTGTTCTTCCTTTCCGGGGCCTGGGGGCAGATCGATTCCATACTGACTTTCTTCCTGCTGCTCTCCTTTATGCTGCTGCAAAAGGAGCGGCAGACTCTTTCCGGGTGCGTGTTCGGGCTGGCCGTGGCCATCAAATGGCAGGCGCTGATGTTCGGCCCGGTATACGGCCTGTTCCACCTGCTCATGCTGGCGCCCTTCGAAAAGAAAGACGTGTGGAAAAAACTGAGCGGCACGCTGCTGGGGGCTTTGGGCGCCCTGGGGGTGCTGCTGGTGATCTCCCTGCCCTTCAAGGGGGAGCAGGATCTGTTCTGGCTGGTGAACCGGTTCCTTTCCGCCAGCAGCGGTTATGATTACGCCTCCGTAGAAGCATACAACTATATGGCGCTGGTGGGCGGCAACTGGAAGCCTGCCGGGGAAGGGCTGCTGGGCTCGGCACTGACATATAAGCAGTTTGGCACCGCATGCATCCTGCTGGGGGTGCTGCTGGGGGCCGCTCTGGGCCTGAAGAAGAACCGAGATCTGCTGAAGCAGGGGCGCTCTCTCACGGAAGAAAAGGGAGCTCTGTATCTGATCGCCGCGCTGGTCATGGCGTTGATCTTCACCTTCGGCCATTATATGCATGAGCGGTATGTGGTGCCGGTGCTGGTGCTGCTGCTCTTTGCCTATGCCGCCTATGGGGATAAGCGGCTGCTGGCGGTCATGGCTCTGTTTACCTGCACCACCTTCCTGAATGAAATGACCGCCATGTATGTGGTCAGCAAGGCCGCCATGAGCATTGTCAGGGGGTCTGTGGAGCATACGGCCACGCTGCGGCTGTGCGCCCTTTGCGAGGTGGGGGTATGCGTATACTTTGTGTATCTGACGCTGGATGTGCTCTTTCATATCCGGCCGGAAAAGAAGGGGATCCCCTTTTATGAAAGCCGGGACTGGAACCGGAAGCTGGAGGAGGCGCTGCAAAAATGAGCAAAAAGAATACCCTGCGGCCGGCGGAATCCCTCAATCCCTTTGAGACCCATGCCAGCGAAAAGCTGGTCCGGGCGGACCGGATCTGCCTGCTGGTACTGACGCTGCTGTACGGGCTCATTGCCCTTTTGAATCTGGGCACCCTGAACTTCCCCGAAAGCGTGTATTACGGGGATACGGGGGATACCTTTACCCTGACCTTTGACGCCCCCGTCACCCTGGCCGAAGCCTGGTGCAACGGGAACATTGCCACAGGTTCTTTGACCTTTACCAACGAAGAAGGGGAGAGCTGGACCTACACCCAGGATCAGGGGGATATGTTCAAGTGGCATAAGGAGACGGTGGATCTGCCTGTGTCCGATACGCTTACGGTAGAGGCGGAAGGAGAGGTGGCCGTCAACGAGATCGCCTTCTTTGATGAGGCGGGCAACCTGCTCCCGGTCACGGCTTCGGCAGAGGGAGCGGCTCTGGTGGATGAACAGAGCACCGTGCCCGACCAGCCCGGCTATTACAACGGAATGATCTTTGACGAGATCTACCATGCCCGGACGGCCTATGAGCACATCCACAACATGTCCGTATACGAATGGACCCACCCGCCGCTGGGCAAGCTTATCATTGCCCTTGGCATACTGATATTCGGCATGAATCCCTTCGGCTGGCGGATCATGGGGACGCTGTTCGGCATTGCCATGGTGCCCATCCTGTATGTGTTTGCCAAGCGGATGCTCCGGCGGACGGATTATGCCCTGCTGGCGGCCGGGTTGTGGGCCTTTGACTGTATGCACTTTACCCAGACCCGCATCGCCACCATAGACGTATACGGGGTGTTCTTTATCCTGCTGATGTTCCTGTTCATGTATGAATATATCCGCAGGCCTTATCTGACCACGCCCCTGAAGGAAAAGTTCCGGTATCTGGCTCTCAGCGGCCTGAGCTTCGGGCTGGGGGTGGCCAGCAAATGGATCGGCTGCTATGCGGGGGCCGGTCTGGCGGTGCTGTTCTTCGGTCATGTGCTGGCGGCTCTGTACCAGACGCTGCGTCTGGAGCCGGGGGAGAAAAAGCAGGCCCAGCTGAAGCGCTTCTGGAACGTGACATGGAAGACCGTGCTCTGGTGCTGTCTGTTCTTCCTGGCGCTGCCGGGAGGGATCTATTTTGCCTCTTATATCCCCTACTACCGGTATGAAGGGGATACCAGCCTGAAGGAGGCCTGGGATACTCTGTTGTATTACCAGAAGATCATGTACAATTACCATTCCAAGCTCACTGCCACCCATATGTGCCAGTCCGCCTGGTATCAGTGGCCCTTTACCGCCAAGAGCGTGTGGTTCTTTGTATCCGGGGGCAACGGATGGATCTCCAACATTTCCAGCACGGGCAACCCTGCCGTGTGGTGGGTCAGTTCCGTAGGGGCCGTGTGTTTGCTGCTGGAGTGGGTCATGGGCCGACTGAAAAAGGATCCCGCCCTGCCGGTGCTGCTCGTGGGGGTGCTGGCCAATTATCTGCCCTGGGTGCTGGTGTCCCGGTGCGTGTTTCTGTATCACTTTTTTGCAACGGTGCCCTTTATCCTGCTGGCAACGGTCTACCTTCTCTGCCATCTGGAGCGGCAGAACAGCCGCCTGCGCATGGTCAAGTGGGTGTGGCTGGGGCTGGCCGTTGTGTATTTCCTGTTGATGTACCCCGCCATTTCCGGGCTGCCTACCCCCATGTGGTACGCCAGCTTTCTGGAAAACGTGCTGCCTACGGGCTATCTGTACTACGGCTGGGTATAACCCCGGCTTCCCTGGATTTTCTGCAAAAGGAAGGAGGCGCCCATGCTGGCTCAGGCCATCAGCTTTGGACTCAGCGGCTTATCCGGTTTTCCCGTGGAGGTGGAGGCGGATATTTCCCCCGGTCTGGGGGCCTATGAAACGGTGGGCCTGCCCGATGCGGTGGTAAAGGAATCCCGGGAGCGGGTCCGGGCCGCGGTGAAGAACAGCGGCTATCCCTACCCCATTGCCCATATCACCGTGAGTCTGGCTCCGGCGGATGTGCGCAAGGAAGGCTCTTTGTATGATCTGCCCATTGCCCTGAGCCTGCTGGCGGCTTCCGGTCTGGTGCCGCAGCCGCCCCTGCGGGAAACGGTGATCCTGGGGGAACTGGCGCTGAACGGGGATGTGCGGCCGGTGAACGGCGTGCTGCCCATGGTCATAGAGGGACGAAGCCGGGGGTATACGGCTTTTCTGGTCCCGGCGGGGAACGGGGAGGAAGCCGCCTGCGTGGAGGGCGTCCGGATCCTGCCCGTCCGCTCCCTGCAGGAAGCGGTGGACTATCTTCGCGGCGCAGCGGAGATACAACCCCTGCCCATGACCCGTTTTGACCGGGAGGAGCTGGTCTATTCCTCAGACTTTGCGGATATACGGGGGCAGGCGGCGGCCAAGCGGGCGGCGGAGATCGCCGTGGCCGGGGGGCATAACCTGTTGCTGTGCGGCACGCCCGGCTCCGGCAAGACCATGCTGGCCCGGGCTATTCCCTCCATATTGCCGGAACTTACCTTTGAAGAAGCTTTGGAGATCACCAAGATCCATTCCCTTACCGGCCGCCGGGGGCTGGTAAAGGAGCGTCCCTTCCGGGCCCCTCACCACGGGGCTTCCGCCGCCGCTCTGGTGGGCGGGGGCACAAAGGCCCAGCCCGGGGAGATCAGCCTGGCCCATCTGGGAGTGCTGTTTCTGGATGAGTTCCCGGAGTTTCAGCGCACGGTGCTGGAAAGCCTGCGCCAGCCTTTGGAGGACGGGTGCATCACCGTCAGCCGGGCCATGGCCAGCAGCACCTATCCGGCGGCTTTCATTCTGGTGGCGGCCATGAATCCTTGCCCCTGCGGCAACCGGGGCTCCAGGCAGCGGCGCTGCACCTGCACCCCCGTGCAGATACAGCGGTATGTAAAGCGGCTCAGCGGCCCTTTGCTGGACAGGATCGATATCCAGATGGAGATGCACGAGGTGCCGCTGGAAGAGCTCTCTCAAAAGCAGCGGGGAGAATGCTCCGCCGTGATCCGCCAGCGGGTCAACCTGGCCCGGCAGCGGCAGCGGGAGCGCTTTAAGGAAGAGAGCATCCACATGAACGCCCAGATGAACGTGCGCCAGCTGGAAACCTATTGTCCCCTGAGCCCGGAGTGCAGGAGCCTGCTGCAGCAGGTGTTCACCCGGATGCATCTTTCCGCCCGGGGCTACCAGCGCATCCGCAAGGTGGCAAGGACTATTGCAGACCTGGAGGGCAGGGAACAGATAGAACCCCGGCATCTTTCCGAAGCCATCCGCTACCGTTCCCTGCCGCTGCTGCAGGAGGAGACTTTATAACCTTTAAGCTCACAGGAAGGGAGACCCCTTATGATCGACGCCCAGGACAGGCTGATCCTCTGGCTTCATTACGGAACGGAGCTGCATTATAAGCTCTTTGCCCGGATAAGAGAGACATACTTTTATCTGGAGGAGGCTCTGGAAGATGTGAAAAAGGGGGATTTTTCCCGCTTTCCTCCCAATATGAAGGAAGAGACCCGGCAGCGGCTGAAGGACGCCTCCCGGGATGGCTTCATGGATCGTTACTGCAGCTGGATGGATAAAAAGGGCGTGGGCATCCTGACGGTGGACGCCTATGCCTATCCCTCTCTGCTCAAGGAGATATCCGATCCGCCGCCGGTGCTTTTTTACCGGGGCCACTGGGAAGGGGATCCGCCCCTGCCCGTAGCGCTGGTGGGCACCCGTCGCTGTACGGATTACGGCCGGGATACCGCCCGGCAGTTCGGCCGGGAACTGGCGCAGTCCGGGGCCACGGTGGTCACGGGGCTGGCCACGGGTATAGACGCTTACGGCGCTCTGGGGGCGTTGGAGTGCAAGGAGGCAGAACATCCCGTCATCGGGGTGTTGGGCTGCGGCATCGACGTGGTCTATCCCAAGGGCAACGAGCGGCTTTATGAGGCCGTAGCCGCCCGGGGCTGCCTGTTTACGGAATTCATGCCCAAAACGCCCCCGCTGGGCCATCACTTCCCCTATCGGAACCGGATCATCAGCGGCCTGAGCCAGGGGGTGGTGGTGGTGGAAGCCGGAGAAAAGAGCGGCGCCTCCATTACGGCAGGGCTGGCGCTGGAGCAGGGCAGAGAGGTATTTGCCGTGCCCGGCCGCATAACGGATCCTATGAGCAGCGGCACCAACCGGATGCTCCGCCGGGGCGAGGCAAGGCTCATTACTTCCGTAGGGGAGATACTGGAGGAGTTTGGGCTGGAAAGCGGAGAAGAATCCGTACCGGCGGTGAACTTCCGGGATCTGACGCCTTTGGAAAAGGATATCTACCGGGCTCTGAGCCAGGGAGAAAAGAACGAGGACGAGCTGCTGGACCGGCTGGACTGCGACGTGGGGGATTTGATTTCCACCTTGACATCCATGACTTTTTCGGGAATAATTAAGCAGCTGCCCGGCAGCCTGTATGCGCTGGATCCCATGTCCGCCCGGGTGGTGTATTAAAGAAGATCAATCAAAGAAGGCATCCGCCTGCCGGATGCGGAAGGTAACTGTATGGCAGAAGCGTTAGTAATAGTAGAGTCCCCGGCCAAGGCCAAGACCATCGGCAAATATCTGGGGAGCAAGTATAAAGTCATCGCCAGCAACGGCCACATTCGGGATCTGCCCAAAAGCCAGCTGGGGGTGGATGTGGAGCATGGGTTTGCCCCCAAGTATATTACCCTTCGGGGCAGAGGAGATGTGCTGGAGAACATCCGCAGGGAAGCCAAAGAGGCCAAGACCATCTATCTGGCTACCGACCCTGACCGGGAGGGGGAGGCTATCTCCTGGCACCTGGCGGAGATACTGAAGCTGGATCCCGGCAGCAAGTGCCGCATTGAGTTTAACGAGATCACCTCCGCCGCCGTAAAAGGCTCTTTGAAGAAGGTTCGCTCCATCAATATGGATCTGGTGGATGCCCAGCAGGCCCGCCGGGTGCTGGACAGGCTGGTGGGCTATAAGATCAGCCCCATCCTCTGGGCCAAGGTGCGCAAGGGCCTTTCCGCAGGCAGGGTGCAGTCTGTGGCCACCCGGATCATCTGCGACCGGGAGGAGGAGATCAACGACTTCGTGCCCCAGGAATACTGGGTCATTACCGCCCTACTGGGGGAGAAAAAAGGCTTTGAAGCCAGATTCTATTCCATGGACGGGAAAAAGGAGCTTACCTGCAAGGAGGAGGCCGATGCCGTGCTGGCAGCCATAGAAGGGAAGCCCTTTGTGGTGGCCGAACGGAAGGTGGCGGAAAAGAAGCGCCATGCGGCTCCGCCCTTTACCACCTCCAGTCTGCAGCAGGAGGCCTCCAGAAAGCTGAACTTTATTGCCAAAAAGACCATGCTTATTGCCCAGAAGCTCTACGAGGGACTGGAAATAGGCAAAAAGGGCCCTGTTGGCCTGATCTCCTATATCCGTACTGACTCCGTTCGGGTGGCCAAGGAGGCGCAGGATGCCGCCAGAGAGCATATTCTGACCCACTACGGGCCGGAGTATCTCCCGGAAACGCCCAATGTGTATAAGGGCCGCAAGGAGGCACAGGACGCCCATGAGGCCATCCGCCCCACGGATCTGAAAAATGATCCCAAGGAGCTCAAGGCGTATCTGAGCAACGATGAATACAAGCTTTACAAGCTTATCTACGACCGTTTCCTGGCCAGTCAGATGGGGGACATGGTCTATGAAGCCACCTCCGTTTCCTTCGACTGCGGCCGGGCGCAGTTCCGGGCCAACGGCAACCGCACGTTGTTCCCGGGCTTTACAGCCGTGTATACCGAGGGCCGGGACGATCAGCAGGAAACCGTGGGCCAGCTGCCCCTTATGGAGCCGGGCGACAGCTTTATTCCCCGGAAGATAGACTGCGGCCAGCGCTTTACCCAGCCTCCCGCCCGCTTTACGGAGGCTACTCTGGTAAAGGCGCTGGAAGAAAAGGGCATCGGCCGCCCCTCCACCTATGCGCCCACCATCTCCACCATTGTGGACAGGGGCTATGTCCTGCGGGAAAAGAAGACCCTCATGCCTACGGAGCTGGGCTTTGTGGTCACCCGGCTCATGAAGGAAAACTTTGCCGATATCGTAGACGTGGCCTTTACCGCCGGCATGGAAGAAAAGCTGGATCAGGTAGAGGAAGGCAAGGCTCAGTGGCAAAAGGTCATTGCCGATTTTTACGGCCCCTTCGAAAAAACGCTGGAAAAGGCCGAAAGCACCATAGAAAAGGTCAAGCTGGAGGATCCCGTGTCCGATGTGCCCTGCGATCTGTGCGGCGCCATGATGGTCATCAAGGACGGGCGCTTCGGCAAATTCCTGGCTTGCCCCAACTTCCCCAAATGCCGCTGTACCAAGGCCATTCTGGAAAAGCTGGATGTACCCTGCCCCAAGTGCGGCGGGGAGCTGATCAAACGGCGCACCAAAAAAGGCAAGGTGTTTTACGGGTGCAGCCACTATCCGGAGTGCGATTTTGTAAGCTGGGATAAACCGGTAAACAAAAAGTGCCCCAAGTGCGGCAAGCTTCTGGTGCAGCGCATGGGCCGCAACGGGCCCTTTATCGCATGCCCGGACAGAGAATGCGGGTATATCCTGCGCAGTGGGAAAAAGAGCGAGGAAAAAACGGCGGATACCGCCGAAGAATAAGTGTTTTTGCGGATAAGGAGAGCAGATGGAGCCCATCACGGTAGTAGGCGCAGGTCTGGCAGGCTGCGAGGCCGCCTGGCAGCTGGCCCAAAGGGGTCATACGGTCATATTGCGGGAGATGAAACCGGAGAAGATGACTCCGGCCCACCACAGCCCGGCCTTTGGGGAGCTGGTATGCTCCAACTCCCTGCGCTCCGACCGGATGGAAAACGCCGTAGGCCTGCTCAAGGAGGAGATGCGGCGGCTGGATTCCCTGATCCTTGCCTGCGCCGATGCGACCCGTGTACCGGCCGGGGGCGCTCTGGCCGTGGACAGAGAGGGCTTTTCCGCCCGGATCACGGATATGATCCGCTGCCATCCGCAGATCACCGTGGAGCCGGGAGAGACGGAGGAGATCCCTGCCGATCCCTGCATCATCGCCACCGGCCCCCTGACCAGCGATGCCCTGGCCGAAAGCATAGCCGCTTTTGCCGGGACGGGGCTGCATTTTTATGATGCGGCGGCGCCTATCGTATATAAAGACAGCCTGGATATGTCCCGGGTATACGCCGCTTCCCGCTATGGCCGGGGAGAGGATTATTTGAACTGCCCCATGACCCGGGAGGAGTATTTTACCTTTTACCGGGCCCTGACAGAGGCGGAGACAGCGCCCCTGCACAGCTTTGAGACCCCCAGAGTGTTTGAGGGCTGCATGCCTGTGGAGATCATGGCCAAAAGAGGGGAACTGACCCTGGCCTATGGCCCCATGAAGCCTGTGGGGCTGGAAATAAACGGAGTCATGCCCTTTGCGGTGGTGCAGCTCCGGCAGGACGATAAGGACGGGCGGATGTATAATCTGGTGGGCTTCCAGACGAATCTGAAGTTTCCGGAGCAGAAGCGGGTGTTCGGCCTGATCCCCGGGCTGGAGCATGCGGAGTATGCCCGCTATGGAGTCATGCACCGGAATACGTTTCTGGCTTCCCCGGGCTTTCTGAACTGGGATTATTCCGTAAGGAAGCGGCCCCTGCTGTATTTTGCCGGGCAGATGACCGGCGTGGAGGGGTATGTGGAATCCGCTTCCAGCGGCCTGCTGGCGGCCCTTTCCCTGCACGAAAAGCTTTCCGGCCGGGAAAGTGTGGACTTTACGGATAAGACCGCCATAGGTGCTTTGGGGCATTATGTGGCGGAATATGCGGGCAAGGATTTCCAGCCCATGAATGTGACCTTCGGCATTATGGCGCCCTTGGAAAAGCGTATCCGCAATAAACAGCAGCGCTGTGCGGCCATTGCGGAGCGAGCCCTGACTATTTTGGCCGAAAAACGGGAGATTCTTTCCCATCCGTTGGTCTGAAAGACAGTTTTTGGGAATACTGCATAGGGTAAAGGTACGAAAGGAGACGTATACCCTATGCATAAACGGATCATCTGCGCCCTGCTGGCGCTGCTTTCGCTGCTGATTTGCCCGGGCTTTGCGGCAAAGGAGCAGGCGACGCTGCCCCCCTTTCCCGATGGATACTCCCTGGGCTCCCATACGCCGGCCCCCACCCTGCCGGAGGAGCCGGAGGTGCTGGGCCCCCAGCCCGGCAGGCATACGGAAGAAGGAACTCCTGTTCCCACCCCGGTGCCGGAGCAGGCAGAGCCAACTCCTCTTTGGGAAAATCTGACTCCTGAGCCGTGGCCCGGCACCCCCATGCCCACCCTGCCTCCGGTGCAGGAGAAGACCTCTGCCTATGAGCAGCTTTTCGGCGTGACGGAGGAGGAGCTGGTGCTGGCGGCCCGGGTGGCCTATCTGGAGGCGGGCAGCCGGGAAAAGGGGATACAGGCGGTGCTCACGGTGATCTACAACCGCTGCATGGCCGCTTCTTTCGGCGGGGAGGAGACCACCATAGAAGAGGAGGTCTACCGCAAAGGACAGTTTTCAGTGATCCACCACAGGCGCTTTGACAAGATCCAGCCCCCGGAGGAATATGTGGAGATCGCCCGGCAGGTCTTTTATTACGGCGAAAGCTATCTGCCGGAAAATGTTTTGTTCTTCTGCGCCCGCAGGCTGGGCAAGGGCTGGGGCGGAAGAAAATTTTATAAAGAAATAGGCGGCAACCTGTTCTTTTACGGCAGGGTGGAATAGCCGCTTTTGGATAGGAAGTGCAAATATATGAGAAAGAAAAAAAATGCTGTCATGAAGCTGATCCCTCTGGGAGGCATGGGGGAGATCGGCAAGAATATGACTCTGCTGGAATGCGGGGAGGATATTCTTATCATTGACTGCGGGATCGCTTTTCCCGATGACGACATGCCCGGCATAGACGTGGTCATCCCCGATATGACCTATCTGGAGGAGCATGCCCAGAAGATCCGGGGGATACTGATCACCCACGGCCATGAGGACCATATCGGCGCCGTGCCCTATGCCCTGAAAAAGTTCAATGTACCGGTATACGGTACGGATCTGTCCATCGCCCTGATAGAGCATAAGCTGGAGGAGATGAAGGTCAAGCAGGCGCAGCTCCATGTGGTAAAGCCCGGCGATACGGTGGAGCTGGGATGCTTCAAGGCGGAATTCATCAAGATCAGCCACTCCATCCCCGGGGCGGTGGCCCTGGCCATTACCACGCCCTTTGGGGTGCTGCTCCATACGGGGGATTTCAAGATCGACCTGACGCCCCTGGACGGGCAGCCCATCGATATCAACCGGCTGGCCTATTACGGCAGCAAGGGGGTGCTGGCTCTTATGTCCGACAGCACCAACGTGGAAAAGCCCGGCTACACCCAGTCCGAACGGGAGATCGGCAAGACCTTTGAGCATTACTTCGACATTGCCCACGGCCGTATGATCGTGGCGTCCTTCGCCTCCAACGTGTGGCGGCTCCAGCAGGTGGCGGATGTGGCTATCCGCCACGGGCGGGTCATATGCTTTGCCGGGCGCTCCATGGAGCAGATTGTGGCTGCTTCCCAGAAGCTGGGCTATCTGAATATCCCCGAAGATAAGATCGTCAAGGTGGATCAGCTCAAAAAGTTCAACGACGATAAGGTCTGCATCATCACCACCGGCAGTCAGGGGGAACCCATGAGCGGCCTGTACCGCATGGCCAACGCCTCCCACAAGGTCAACGTGGGCAAGGGGGATACGGTCATTATCTCCGCTTCCGCCATCCCCGGCAACGAAAAGGGAGTGGCGCGGGTCATCAACAACCTGTTTGAAAAGGGCGCTTATGTGGTCTATGACCGCATGGCGGACGTGCATGTTTCCGGCCATGCCTGCCGGGAGGAGCTCAAGCTCATGCTCCACATCATCAAGCCCAGGTATTTCATCCCCGCTCACGGGGAGCAGCGGCACCTGATGATGCATGCCCAGCTGGCAGAAGATATGGGCGTGCCCCCGGAAAACGTGTTTGTGGTCAATATAGGGGAGACCGTTTCCTTCAGCAAAAACGGCGCCCAGCGGGGAGGCAGCGTGGCTTCCGGCTCCGTGATGGTAGACGGCAGCGACAGCATCGGCAATGTGGTCCTTAACGACAGAAAGCAGCTGGCAGACGACGGCCTGCTGGTAGCGGTCATGACCATTCACAAGGAGACGGGCCGGCAGATGGCGCCCACGGAGATCATTTCCCGGGGGTTTGTGTATATGAAGGACTCCGAGGAGCTTATCCATCAGGCGGTGGAAAGCATTCAGAGCGAGGTGGAGCGGTTTGAGAAAGAGGATAAATCCTCCTATGCCAACATCAAGAACAGCATCAAAACAAAGCTCAAGACCTTCTTCAAGAGCAAGACCAAGCGCACCCCGGTGATCGTCCCCATTGTGATAGAAGTGGAATAAGGAGCCCTTTATGGAAAAACAGCAGCTTATCCGCGAAGCGAAGAACCTGAGCCTGCATCTGCGGGAAAGCCGGGAGTATCAGGCCTATACCGCCGCCCGGGAGACGGCTTTTGCCAACGAAACCACCAAAGCCCTGATCGAGCAGTATCATCGCCTGCAGCTCAAGGCCCAGGGGGACATGCTCTCCTGCGGCAAGGCAGAGGACAAGACTATGGAAGAACTGAAAAAGCTGGGGGAACTGCTGCAGTTCAATCCGACGGCGGCCGGCTTCCTTATGGCGGAGTATGGGCTGAATCAGCTTTTGAGCGAGGTATATCAGGCTTTGGGGCAAGGGCTGGATCTGAGCCTGCCCGCCATGCCGCAGGAGGAGGGACAGGCATAGCATGACCAGACAGGAGCAGCAAAAACAAGGATTCAAAGAGGCCTGGCGGTATCTGCGGCCCCTGGCGGTAGGGCTTTTGAGCCTGCTGCTGGTAGGGGTGGGCATTTCCCTGGGGGTCCGGTATGTGCTGTCTCACTTTATTTTCCCCGTGGACGCCGAGGATAACACCCCCATCGAGGTGGTGATCCCCAAGGGGTCCTCCGCTTCCAAAATCGCTTCGCTGCTGTATAATGCCCGGGGGCAGGATGAACCGGGGCTTATTGTCAGCACCGCTTCATTCAAGGTCTATGTAGACTTTGTGGGCAAGGCCAACGCACTGAAGGCGGGCACCTATGTGCTCTCCCGGAATATGAGCATCTCCGAGATCGTGGAGATCCTTTGCCAGGGCAACGAAGCCAGGACCACCCTGCGCTTTACCATCCCCGAGGGGTATACGGTAGAGAGCATTGCCGCCGTGCTCAAGGAAGGGGGCGTGCTGGAAAGCAATGATACCTTTTTGTCTTTGTGCCGGGAGGGGAGCCTGTATGGCAGCTACAGCTTTATAGACGAGCTGGAAGAGGATCCCGGCCGGCGGTATATGCTGGAGGGTTATCTCTTTCCCGATACCTATGAAGTGTATCAGGGAGTCAGCTGCGATGAGATCCTTTCCAAAATGCTCAGCCGTTTCAACGAGATTTTTACGGAGGCTTACCGGGCCCGGGCCCGGGAGCTGGGCATGAGTGTAGATCAGGTGGTCACGCTGGCTTCCATTATCGAAAAAGAAGCCGCTGCCGAAGGAGACTTTGCCAGGGTATCCGCCGTGTTCCATAACCGGCTGAAACGGGATATGGCATTGGAGAGCTGTGCCACCCTTTCCTATGTGCTGGGGGTAAAGAAATATACCTTCGAAAAGCAGGAGATGGACACCGCCTCTCCCTACAATACCTATAAAAACAAGGGTCTGCCTGTGGGGCCTATCTGCAATCCGGGCAAAACGGCCATAGAAGCGGCTCTGTATCCGGACGAGCAGTTTTTGAACGAAGGCTATCTGTACTTCTGCAACGGGGACATCACCACCTCTAATGCGCTGCTCTTCTCCAAGACCTATGAGGAGCACCAGAAGAAGGTGGAGCAGTATTCAAAGTACTGGAACTGACAAAAAACGCTCCGTTTTAACATGAATCAGACAGAATGGGCATACGCTTTCTCAAAGGAGGGAGCGTATGTTTGCGTTTATATGGAAACTGCTGGGGAGATTTTTCTTTGCCGGGTATGTGGGGAATCAGAACGCCTTTCCCAAGCCCCTTTCCCCGGCGGAGGAGGAAGCCTGCATCCGCCTGTATGCGGAAGGGACCGAGACGGAACGGGAAGCCGCCCGGGAAAAGCTGATCCTGCACAATCTGCGGCTGTGCGCCCACATTGCCAAAAAGTATGCCCGTACCGGCCGGGAGCAGGATGATCTGGTCTCCATCGGCACCATTGGCCTTATCAAAGCGGTAAACACCTTTTCCCCTCAGAAGGGCGCCCTTTCCGGCTATGCTTCCAGATGCATAGAAAATGAGATCCGCATGAGCCTGCGGCTGGAAAAGAAGCTGGTCAGCGAATGTTCTCTGGAGGAGCCTTTGGGCAGGGACAGGGAAGGGAACGAACTGACGGTGCTGGATCTGGTAGGCAGCGATGAGGAGGCGGTCTTTGAGGCCGTGGGCAGGCGCATGGAGAAGGAGACGCTGGCACGGCTTATGGAAGCGCATCTGAAAAAGCGGGAAAAGCTGGTGCTGACGCTGCGCTACGGACTGGGGGGAAGGGCGCCCATGGCGCAGCGGGAGGTGGCATCGCTGCTGGGGATATCCCGGTCGTATATTTCCCGCATAGAAAAGAAAGCCATGGAAAAGCTGCGCCGTGCTTTGGAGCGGGAGCAGGGAAGCGAGGCATCTGCAAGCGGTATGCGTCCAAACTGATCCGGGGGATGCGTGCCGTCCGGATGGACGTTACCAAAGGCTTTGGGTGGTTAGCGGAGCAGACATAAGACGGCGGTCCATCCAAAAAAGAATTAAGGCCCTGTTGGACAGGACGGGAAAGCAAACACAGACAGTATGCAGCTTTGGTTGAGCACTGTCTGTTTTGTGCGTTCAGGAGACGGAAATCGTTTTTCTGTTAGTATGTGATCCGGGCTTTTCGACTTCATGTGCTCGTATGAAACAGTCTTAAAGCAGTAAAAGCGCTGTCTGCTTTTTGCCGGCAGTTTGAAGCACAGTTTGAATGAAATTATGACTTTTTTTTGAATATTGCCGTGCCTCCACGCTGCAGAAAAGGTTTTCTGCTACTGTATATAGTGATCAGCCGCTATTTTGTGAGCATAGCGATTATGAGATGGAGGTGTATCGTACCGAATGAAAAAGACCGCTGTTCTGATATATAACCAGTTCTGCAATTTCGAGATCGCACCGGCGCTGGAAATGCTGGCAATGGCAGAGAAGCCGATTACTGTTTTTGCAAAGTCACTGGCTCCGGTGCGGAGTGAGGAAGGCTTGACTGTTATTCCGGAAAAGAGCATTAAGGAATTGAGTTTGGATGAATATGACAGCCTGCTTCTGCCCGGTGCCATGGATATTCGGGAAGCCATCGAGGACGACACCATTTTGGATTTTATCCGGAAATTCGACGGCATGCCCATTGGTGCAATCTCCATTGCTCCGCTGCTTTTGTTCAAAGCCGGGTTATTGGAAGACAAGCCGTTTATGGCAGGAGTCAATCCGGAGGACCTGTTCGAGGAGGGATATACAGCCGATGCCCTGTCCCTGATGACGGGCTGGGATGCAAATCTTGAAAGCCCGATTCAGGAGGGATATATTCAGGCGGGAAACATTGTGACTTCCGTATCCTATCATTTTGTTCGATGGGCTTTGGCTTTTGGCAGAATGATCGGTATTGACCTACCGCCTAAAACATTTGGGCTTTAAGTTGAATCATGCAGGGCGGCACTCTCTGTTTGGAAAAGCGAATCGCCCCGTCTGGCCGTTTGTTCCCAAATCTGCGATATAACGTGAACGGCAAGCTGAGTGCTATGATGATGAATGCCGCTTGTGCAAATGAGCGGAACAGGTTGAAAGGTGGGATCAAAAAGCTAAAAAATCCAGGCATCGGAACAACTGATACAGAATCAAAAGTATGCATCCAATGGAAGAAGAAGTATACACCCTGGCGGAATCCATATCCCGGGCCTTCGGAGCGCATGCACAGATGAAAACAGCAGGCACATATCGGACAGGATGCTGCGAGCTATATCTCTGCGGATAAACGGATAAAAGTGGAAAAGGCAGTTTGCCTTTGTCTGGTTTCTTTGCTCAAACGCTTTTGAAAAAGCAAAAAGCTTATCCGTACAGAGTCAAACGCAGGAGAAACGGCAGACTTTTGAGCGTGGGAGGGGCGAGCACAAACGATCTTTGTGAAGAAGCTGAAAAAATGTAAGAAAAACAAAAAAATATTTTGTTTTTCGTTGCTTTTGCCCGTCGTCCTTGTTATACTGCAAGTGTATAGAAAGGTCTCTTTTAAGAGGCCTGCAAAAAAGAATTTTCAGGATTGGAGAGAAAAATGGACTACGGCAAAATCAAAGAAACAGCCCAGGGGTATCTCCCTGCCATGACCAGGTTCCTGCGGGAGCTTATCCGCATTCCCGGCGAAAGCTGCCAGGAGGAGGGTCATATCCGCCGCATCGCCAAAGAGATGGAGGACGTGGGTTTTGACCGGGTGGTCATCGACGGCCAGGGCAACGTGCTGGGCTATATGGGCCAGGGCAGCAGGATCATCGCCTTTGACGCCCATATCGACACCGTAGGCATCGGCGCCAGAAGCAACTGGAACTTCGATCCCTACGAGGGCTTTGAAACGGATACCCAGATCGGCGGCCGGGGTGCTTCCGACCAGCTGGGGGGCATCGTTTCCTCCGTATACGGGGCCAGGATCATGAAGGATCTGGGCCTGATCCCGGAGGATGTGACCATTCTGGTCACCGGCACCGTGCAGGAAGAGGACTGTGACGGCCTGTGCTGGCAGTATATCCACAATGTAGACGGCATTACGCCCGCCTTTGTAGTCTCTACGGAGCCTACCGACGGCGGCATTTACCGGGGCCACCGGGGCCGCATGGAGATCCGGGTGGATGTTAAGGGCGTTTCCTGCCATGGCAGCGCACCCGAACGGGGAGACAACGCCATTTACAAGATGGCCGATATCCTGCAGGATGTCCGCGCCCTGAACGAGAACGGTCTGGACGGAGAGATCAAGGGGCTGGAGAAGATGCTCACCCCCGAATACAACCCCGAACATTATGAGGATGCCCGCTTCCTGGGCCGGGGCACCGTTACCGTCAGCGAGATCTTCTTTACCTCGCCTTCCCGCTGTGCCGTAGCGGATTCCTGCGCCGTGTCTCTGGACCGCCGCATGACCGCCGGGGAGACCTGGGATTCCTGCCTGAAGGAGATCGAGGAGCTGCCTGCCTGCAAAAAGTACGCCAAAGACGTGAAGGTCTCCATGTATATGTATGACCGGCCCGCCTGGACGGGGGAAGTGTATCCCACGGAGTGCTATTTCCCCACCTGGATCAACAAGGAGACCGCCGCCCATGTCAAGGCCGTAGCCGAGGCGCACAAGGCACTGTACGGCGAAGAACGGCTGGGCGATGAAACCGCCATGGACAAGCGCCGCCGTCCCCTCATCGACAAATGGACCTTCTCCACCAACGGCGTATCCATTCAGGGCCGCTACGGTATCCCCTGCGTAGGCTTCGGACCGGGGGCGGAGTCTCAGGCTCACGCGCCCAACGAGATCACCTGGAAGCAGGATCTGGTGGTCAATGCGGCCGTGTATGCCCTGATCCCCACCATGTACGTGCAGCAGGCGCCGGATAAGGAAGATGTTTCCCAGTTCCGGGCCGGCAAGACCAACAACAACATTCAATAACCACCGGAAGGAGAGCCACCATGAGCAACGTAAAGCAGTATACCGATATCCTCAACGGGCTGAATTTTGAAAAGATGTACAACGGGGATTTCTTCCTGACCTGGGAGAAATCCGATGATGAGATCAAGGCCGTTTTCGAAGTGGCCGACGCCCTGCGCCATCTGCGGGAGAACAACATCTCCACCCGTATCTTCGATTCCGGCATCGGCATTTCCATCTTCCGTGACAACAGCACCCGCACCCGCTTCTCCTTTGCTTCCGCCTGCAACCTGCTGGGCATCACCGTCCGGGATTTTGAAGAAGGCAAGAGCCAGGTAGCCCACGGGGAGACCGTTCGGGAGACGGCCAACATGGTCTCCTTCATGGCGGATGTTATCGGCATCCGGGACGATATGTATATCGGCAAAGGCAACGCCTACATGCACACCATGGTAGACGCCGTGACCGAAGGTTGGCAGAGCGGCGTGCTGGAGCAGAAGCCCACGCTGGTGAACCTCCAGTGCGACATCGATCACCCCACCCAGATCATGGCCGACACTCTCCACTGCATCCATGAGCTGGGCGGCCTCGAAAATCTCCGGGGCAAGAAGGTGGCCATGACCTGGGCCTACTCTCCTTCCTACGGCAAGCCCCTGTCCGTGCCCCAGGGCTGCATCGGCCTTATGAGCCGCCTGGGTGTGGATCTGCATCTGGCCTATCCCGAAGGGTATGATCTGATGGACGACGTGGTGGAGGTAGCCAAACGCCAGAGCGCTGCTTCCGGCGGGAAGTTCACCATCTCCCACGATATGGACGCTGCCTTTGAAGGGGCAGACATCGTATATCCCAAGAGCTGGGCACCCTTCAAAGCCATGGAAGAACGCACGGATCTGTATGGAAAGGGCGACATGGAGGGTATCAAGGCTCTGGAAAAGCGGCTGCTGGCCCAGAACGCTGCCCATAAGGACTGGGAGTGCACCGAAGAGCGCATGGCCAAAACCAAAAACGGCAAGGCTCTGTATCTCCACTGCCTGCCCGCCGATATCACCGGCGTCAGCTGCCAGGCCGGCGAGGTAGCCGAAAGCGTCTTTGACCGCTACCGCACCCCCCTGTACAAGCAGGCTTCCTTCAAGCCCTATATCATCGCCGCCATGATCTTCCTGGCCAAGGTGAAGGATCCGGCCGCCAAGCTGCTGGAACTGGAAAAGAGAAATACCCTCCGCTGGGACCGCTGAACCAAATTTTTAAAATAAGAGAGGTTTTATCATGATCGATCTTACCATCCATGCAGACGCACTGGCCCGGAATATCGAAGTAGCCAGAAAGAACCATATCATCCTGCCCACCTATGAGCAGATGAAAGACCCCTCCAAGATCCCCGAGAAGGTAAAAAAGGCCCTGAAAAACGTGGGTCTTTGGGATGTGGATCCCCTGAACCTGTTCCGCATCAGCTGGCATAACGAGCCCACCATGGAAGGCGGCGGCTTCGGCGGCGTCAACTATATCGAACTGCCCTCCAGCCTTACCGGCGTCAAGGCCCGGATCGTCTGCCTCATCGGCAAGTGGTTCCCCACGGGGTGCCACAAGGTGGGCGCTTCCTATGGCTGCCTGGTGCCCCGGCTGGTCACCGGCCAGTTCGACGCCACCTATAATAAGGCCGTATGGCCCTCCACCGGCAACTACTGCCGGGGCGGCGCCTTTAACAGCAAGCTCCTTGCCTGCGACAGCATCGCCATCCTGCCTGCGGAAATGAGCCGGGAACGCTTTGACTGGCTCAGCAAGATCGCCGGGGAGGTCATTGCCACTCCCGGCTGCGAGAGCAACGTAAAAGAGATCTTTGATAAAACCTGGGAGCTGCGCAACACCCGGGACGATGTGGTCATCTTCAATCAGTTTGAAGAGATGGGCAACTGCATCTGGCACTATCAGGTAACGGGCAATGCCATTGCCGAAGTGTTTGAGACCATCAAGCGCCCCGGAGACCGGTTTGCAGGAGCCGCCTTTACCAGCGGCAGCGCAGGCACCATGAGCGCCGGAGACCTGCTGAAGGAGAAGTATCCTCACAGCAAGCTGGCCGTGGGCGAAGCCCTTCAGTGCCCCACTCTGCTGTGGAACGGCTTCGGCGGCCACCGCATCGAGGGCATCGGCGATAAGCATGTGCCCTGGATCCACAACGTGCGCAACACCGATATGGTCATCGATATCGACGATAACGATTCCCAGAACCTGCTGCGGCTGTTCAACAGCCCCGAGGGCAAGGCGTACCTGCAGGAAGTGGGCGTAGCCCCCGAGCTGGTGGAAAAGCTCTCCTTCATGGGCATTTCCGGCATCGCCAACATGCTGTGCTGTATCAAGATGGCCAAGTATTACGAGCTTACTGAGCATGACGTGCTGGCCACCGTGTGCACCGACTCCGCCATTATGTACCAGAGCCGTATTGACGAGCTGAACCAACAGCAGGGCGCTTACTCCAAGGTTGCCGCCGCCGCAGACTTTGCCGGCCATCTGCAGAGCATCCGCACGGATACCATGCAGGAGCTCACCTATGAGGACCGCAAGCGCATCCACAACCTCAAGTACTATACCTGGGTGGAGCAGCAGGGCAAGACCTATGAAGAGATCAACCAGCAGTGGTATGACGAGCATTACTGGATCGATATGCATGAGCAGGCCGCAGAGCTGGATAAGCTCATCAACCAGTTCAATGCCGCCACCGGCGTGCTGGAGAGCCTGTAAAATATGAAGCGCATCCAAGGTTATCGATGCACCCTGTGCGGCCGGGAATATCCCTTCGGCCCGGAGCTGTATACCTGCCCTGCCTGCGGCGAAAAGGGCATACTGGATATAGTCTATGACTACAAGGCGGTACAGGAGTCTCTCAACCGGGAGACTCTGGCCGCCTGCCGGGACTTTTCCATGTGGCGGTACCGGGCCTTGATGCCCGTGGCGGATGCTACAGACGTTTCCCAGTTCCTTCGTATCGGCTGGTCGCCCCTCTATAAGAGTCTGCGGTTGGGACAGGAACTGGAGCTGGGCGCCCTGTATATCAAAGACGACGGGATCAATCCCACCGGCTCTTTGAAGGACCGGGCTTCCGGGGTAGCCGTGGCCAAGGCCATGGAGCTGGGGTATGATACCATCTCCTGCTCCTCTACGGGGAATGCCGCCTCCTCTTGCGCAGGCAGCGCCGCCCGGATGGGGCTCAAGGCCGTGATCTTTGTGCCCAAGCGGGCTCCCCAGGGGAAGATCGCCCAGCTGATGATCTTCGGCGCCAGACTGGTAGTGGTGGACGGGGACTATGAGCAGACCTTTGAGCTGAGCCGGGCCGCCATAGAGAAATACGGCTGGTACAACCGCAATGCGGGCATCAACCCCGTTATGAGCGAGGGGAAAAAGACCGTAGCCATGGAGATAGCCGAGCAGCTTGGCTTTAACGTGCCGGACTGGGTGGCCTGTTCCGTAGGGGACGGCTGCACCATCGGAGGGGTGTATACAGGCTTTAAGGATCTGTATAAGCTGGGGCTTATCGACCGGATCCCCCGGATCCTGGGGGTGCAGTCCACGGGCTGCTGCCCCTTTGTGGATGCGGACAGGGTCCCGGAGCACCGGCTGGTGCCCACGGCAGAGAATACTCTGGCGGATTCCATTTCCGTAGGAGTGCCCCGGAACCCGAAGAAGGCCCAGCGGGCCGTATACGCTTCCAACGGGGCCTGGATCGCCGTCAGCGACGAGGATATCCTTTCCGCCATGCGGCTGCTGGGCCGTACGGAGGGAGTCTTTGGAGAACCGGCAGGGGTCACCGCTACGGCGGGGGTAAAGGCCGCCCGGGAAAAGAACCTTATCAAGGCCGGAGAGACCGTAGCCGTTATGAACACCGGCAGCGGCCTGAAGGATGCCGCCAATGCCATGAAGGCTGCGGGAAATCCTATACTTTGCGCGCCAAGCTTGCAAGCGCTTGAAAACAGCGGTATAATGAATTAAAAGTTTCATTTCAGGAGGTCAAAAATGAAATACGGTCGTGTATACAACTTCTCTGCGGGCCCTGCCATGATGCCTGTGGAGGTTCTGGAAGAGGTAGCCGCAGAGGTATTGAACTATCAGGGCAGCGGCATGAGCGTCATGGAAATGTCCCATCGGTCCAAGGTGTTCCAGAAGATCGTGGACGAAGCCGAGGCCGACCTGCGGGAGCTGATGCAGATCCCCGATAACTACAAGGTTCTGTTCATTCAGGGCGGTGCCACGCTGCAGTTCTCCATGATCCCCATGAATCTCATGAAGAACGGCAAGGCCGTGTATATCGAGACCGGCGCCTGGTCCAAAAAGGCCATTGCCGAAGCCAAGAAGGTGGGCGAGGTCATCGTAGCCGCCTCCTCCAAGGATAAGAACTACAGCTATATCCCCGATTGCTCCGATCTGGATATCCCCGAAGATGCGGATTACGTCTACATCTGCGAGAATGAGACCATCCACGGCGTGACCTGGCCTAAGCTGCCCAATACCAAGGGGCATATTCTGGTATCCGACCAGTCCTCCATGTTCCTCTCCCGTCCCTGCAACGTAAGCGATTACGGCATGATCTACGGCGGCGTGCAGAAGAACATCGGCCCCGCCGGCATGGCCATCGTCATCATCCGCGAGGATCTGATCCGGGAGGATCTCAAGGAGCTGCCCGTATACATGCAGTACGCCACCCATGCAGACAACGGCTCCATGTACAACACCCCCAACTGCTGGTGCATCTATGTGTGCGGCAAGGTCTTCAAGTACCTGCTCAAGAACGGCGGCCTTACCCAGATGCAGAAGGTCAACGAAGAGAAGGCCAAGGTGCTGTATGACTTCCTGGATGCTTCCAAGTATTTCCACGGCACCGTAGAGAAGGAGTTCCGTTCCCTGATGAACGTGCCCTTTGTTACCGGCGATGCCGAGAAGGATGCAGCCGTGGTAGCCGCTACCAAGGCCGCCGGGTTTGATAACCTGAAGGGTCACAAGAGCGTGGGCGGCCTGCGGGCTTCCATCTACAACGCCATGCCCATCGAAGGCGTACAGGCGCTGGTGGACTTCCTCAAAGAGTACGAAGCAAAGAACGCATAAGCGGGAAAGGAAAGAGCAATGATCCGTATTCTGGCAGCAGACGGTATGGAAAAGGGAGCCGTAAAGGCTCTGGAAGAAAAGGGCTGCGAGGTAGTGCAGCAGTTTTATGAGGTGGAGGATCTTAAGCAGGCCGTCAAGGAATTTGACGCACTGGTAGTTCGTTCCGCCACCAAGGTTCGGGTTCCTGTGATCGACGAAGCCGCCGCAGCCGACCGGCTGAAGATCATCATCCGGGGCGGTGTAGGTGTGGATAACATCGACGTGGATTACGCCAAGGAAAAGGGCATCGAAGTGCGCAACACCCCCCGGGCCAGCTCCCAGTCTGTGGCGGAACTGGCTATGGGCCATATGTTTGCCTGCGCCCGTTTCCTCTCCGTGGCAGGCCATTCCATGCGGGAAGGCAAGTGGGAGAAGAAAGCGTATGCCAAGGGCATCGAATTGCAGGGCCGCACACTGGGCATCATCGGCTTCGGCCGCATCGGCCAGCACCTGGGCATCATGGCCAAGGCTATCGGCATGAAAGTGGTCGCCTTTGATATTTTCCACATTCCCGGCATCGAAGAGCAGTTGGGCATCCAGTATGTGGATATGGACACGCTGCTGGCCGAAAGCGACTTTATCAGCGTCCATGCTCCTGCCGTAGACGGCGGCGCCATCATCAATGCAGAAACCATTGCCAAGATGAAGGACGGCGTTTGCATCATCAACACCAGCCGGGGCGCCAATCTGGATGAGAATGCCCTGCTGGAGGGACTCAACTCCGGTAAGGTCCGGGCAGCAGGTCTGGACGTGTGGGCCAGCGAGCCTTCCAAGAACGAGGCGCTGTATGCACACCCCATGGTGTCCTGCACGCCCCATATCGGCGCTTCCACCGTGGAAGCCCAGAAGCGCATCGGAGCGGAGATCGTGGATATCCTCACCACCAAATTCTCCCTCTGACACAGAAAAAGAGAAGGAGCCGGTTTATCCGGCTCCTTTTTGTGTACCCGGATGCGCAGGCGTTTGTACATAAGAAAGATATCTGCGAAACTGAAAAACGGGGTTCGCTTACAGGCGGGCAAAAGGCAGGGGAAACGGTTCCGACCTTCAAAAAGCGCCTCATCCGGGAGGCGCTTTTTAGGCGCGCAGGGAGGCGGTGCCTGCGTCGTGATCGGGAGGTGGGGCGCTGCGGGCGGCGGTACGCCGCCCCAGCGGGCCCCGCTTGCGGGCCCGCTGCCTTTGGCTTTGCCAAAGGGGCAGCGCCCCGGCCCCGGGCAAAACATCTTTCTTTCCGGTACGTCCTCGGCTACGAAACAAACCTGACCGGAACGGGAGCGGAAAAAGCATCCGGCAGAGGTATAGGAACAGGGCGCAAAAAAGCACGCCGTAAGGCGTGCCTGACAGTGTATCTTCTTTAATAACCGAACAGCGCTTTCAGAGTGCCGGGGCCTGCGTTGCCGTCTTCGGTGAGCCCCTTGCTCTTCTGGAAGGCTTTAACGGCGGCAATGGTCTTCTCTCCGCATTGACCTGTAGGATCGGAATCCAAAAAGCCTTTTTCCTTCAGCACGGCCTGGATCTCCTTGACCATTTCGCACTTGTCTCCCTGATGCATGATGTAGGCCTTGGCATCGCTGCTCATAAGCTTGTCATAGGTGGTCTTGTCCACCTTGCCGGTGACGGTCAGTTCGTTGCGCTCCTGAAAGATGCGTACGGCCTGACTGGTAATGGAGCCGAAAAGCGTAGTGGTAGTCTTTTTTCCATCCTTGGTGGCCGGATATACCATATAGTAGAGGTTTATGAGCTTCTGCTGGATTTCTGCCACCCGGGGCTCGTTGGCATTCAGCTCAATGGTCACAAAGTCATCTGTCCCGTTGGAGGGGGAAGGAGAACTGCTGGAATCCGGAGAGGAAGAACTCTGCACACCCACATTGGGGGAAGAAGAGGTGCTTGGCTCGGCGGAAGGATCCACATCCGGGGACTGGCTGGGCAGTACAGCCCCTGCCGACGGGCTGGGAGACCCGGCAGGCAGAGAGGGGGAGGCGCTGGAGGTTGCTCCTCCGTTGGCGGAGGGCGCGCAGGAATTGGCCAGGATCAGGATGAGTATGGCCGCCACCAGTACCACAATGGCCGCCGCAAACAGCACAAGGGTCAGCAGACGTACCCGGTATGTGCGCTGGCCCAGATGAATTCTAACATACCCCTTCTTCAAGAGATTCAGTCCTTTTTCCATATCCATAAGATCGCCTCCTTTTTATTTACTATACTATATCACACATCTCCAGAGTTGCGTCAAAAGAATGAATTTTTTTTAAACACTTCCGATAGGAAGCATATATTCTTTCTTGCCGCATATATGCCTCAGAAGTATATATTTCTCCGCTGCCTTGCAATCCCTTGCTGCCTTTACTATAATTTTATAAAAAGAGCGAGAGGAGAGCTTCCCATGTCTTTTTCCATTAAACAATATCACGGGCCGGATTTCTCCCAGCCCCGTTTTGCCGCCATGCCCGAAGCCCGCTGGCAGCCCTGCCCCATGGACGGCGTGGCCCCCGAAGGCTACCATGCCATGGGTATCAGTCCGGAATATTTCAAGGTGGAAGGCCGTTGGCATCTGGCAGAGGAAAGCCGCATGGATTGCGTACCCGTGTGGCAGGGGGGCCGGGTGGCCGTGGTGGAATTCCGCAACCTGAAGCAGGGAGATCTGGTATGCATGGGACGAACGGAGGATGGCAGCAACGGCATCTATGTTCACGGCACGGGCTTTGAAGAGGAAGCAGGTCACGATCAGTTCTTCTCTTTCCGGCAGAGCCGCTCCAGAGAGACGGGCTTTTCCAGAGATTATGAGGAGATCGTGGAGCTGCTGGAGTACGAAAAGAACCACGGCGGTTATGTGGTGTGGGTCATGGGCCCGGCCTTTTCCTTTGATAATGCCGCCCGGGAAGCCTTTGCCAAACTGGTGCGGGGGGGCTATGTGCAGGCCGTGCTGGCCGGAAATGCGCTGGCTACCCACGATTTGGAGGGCGCTTATCTGCATACGGCACTGGGCACGGATATCGTTACCCAGCAGAGCGTATATAACGGTCACTACCATCATCTGGATACCATTAACCGGGTTCGTTCCTATGGATCTATTCCCGCCTTTTTGAAGGGGGAGGATCTTCATGAAGGCATTATTGCCGCCTGTGTGGAAAAGGACGTTCCCTTTGTGCTGGTGGGTTCCGTCCGGGATGACGGCCCTCTGCCGGAAGTCTACGGCAATGTATATGAGGGGCAGGATGCCATGCGGGCGCATGTGCGCAGGGCGACCACCGTCATCGGCATGGCCACGGTGCTCCATACCATTGCCACCGGAAACATGACTCCCAGCTATCGGGTGCTTCCCGACGGAACTGTCCGACCTGTGTATTTCTACAGCGTGGATGTAAGCGAGTTTGCTGTAAACAAACTGGCAGACCGGGGCAGTCTGCTGGCCAAGGGGATTGTGGCCAACGTGCAGGATTTTGTCACCAAAGTCGCCGAAAAGCTGGCATAAAACAAATCAGGTCAAGCCGGGGAGCCAAACGGATTGCAAAAGCAGCCATGAAAGCCGCTGCGGTTCACTGATATTAACCCACTATAATGCAAAAAACGGATCTGCCGCCTGATGGGGGTGCAGATCCTTTTTTTCGTGGGGTGCAGCTTTTCCCGTCAGAGTGGGGCCGGGTACCCGGGGGAGCGGCAGCTGGCGGGAAGCGGGGGCGGGGGCGCTGGGGCGGCGGTACGCCGCCCGCCCGTCCGCTGCGCGGCCGGGCCTTTGGCGCCTGCGGCGCCAAAGCCAGCGCCCCCAACCTCGTATACGAACCCGGTTCCGTATCGCAGCGTCCCCTGTCCCGCCTTACGGAAAATATCTTTCTCCGGGGCGGCGCCCAAAACAAAAAACAGGGGCCTCATGGCCCCCGTCTGTCATATGCTTCAGGAAAGTGTAGCCACCAGCACGGCTTTGATGGTGTGCAGGCGGTTTTCCGCTTCGTCAAATACCTTGCTGTTGGGGCTTTCAAAGACTTCGTCCGTGACTTCCCGGATATCATAGCCCAAAGCCATCTGCTCCTTGGCCATGGTGGTATTGAAGTCGTGGAAGCTGGGCAGGCAGTGGAGGAAGATGCAGTTTTCATTCTTCGTCCGGGCCATGAGCTCTCCCGTGACCTTAAAGGGAGTCAGCAGCTTTACCCGCTCCGGGATCAGGGCTTCTTCGCCCATGGAGGCCCAGATATCGGTGTACAGGGCATCAGCTCCTTCCACACAGGCGGGGTCGTCGCTGATCTCTATCACGGCGCCGCTTTCTCTGGCGGCCTCGGCACAGCGTTCCATCACATCCTGAGCGGGATAAAGAGCCTTGGGGCCGTAGCCCACATAATGGATGCCCAGCTTGGCGCAGATATACATAAGGCAGTAGGCCACGTTGTTCCGGGTGTCACCGCAGAATACCAGCTTGCACTGCTCCAGGGGCTTGTTTACGTTTTCCGTCAGGGTCAGAATGTCTGCCAGCGCCTGGGTGGGGTGATCCACATCCGTCAGGCCGTTGTAAATGGGCACGCCCGCATACTTTTTCAGCTCTTCCACTACTTTCTGGTCAAAGCCCCGGTATTCGATGCCGTCAAACATCCGTCCCAGAACCCGGGCGGTATCGGCCAGACTTTCTTTTTTGCCCATCTGGCTGGACTTGCTGTCCAAAAAGGTAACGCCTGCTCCCTCGTCCATGGCGGCCACCTCAAAGGCGCAGCGGGTGCGGGTGCTGGTTTTTTCAAACAGGAGAACGATGTTCTTTCCTTCCAGGGAGTGTCCCTTTACGCCGGCCTTCTTTTTTGCCTTAAGCTCAGCGGAAAGCTGCAGCAGATACCGGATCTCCTCGGGAGTAAAGTCCATCAGGGTCAACAGGGAACGGCCTTTTAAATTCACAGACATAACAGATCTCCTTTTGCATAGGTTGTGTTGTGCATATCCGCATTGCATAGACCTATTGGATATGCGTTTATTCTAACATCTTTGCGGCATAGACGCAAGGGGAGGAAGATATATATAGTAGAGGCGCTCCCGGAGCCCGGAAAAGAAAATGCGTCATAAATGCGGAATCTTTTAAAACACGTGGGGGGAACACATTTTTGACCTTGCTCTTTTTCAGACCCTGGGATATAATGAACCCGAAAAAGAATCGGAAGGGGGTACTTTTACCCTCTTGTATTTGAAAAGGAGGACATAAAATGAAGAAATTCCTAGCCATGCTTCTGGCGGTTCTCATGCTGGTGACCATGATGCCTGTTCTGGCCATGGCCAGCAGCGAGGGCGAGCTGGAAACACAGGAGCAACAGGATGCTTTCGGCCGCTATGGTTCCAAAATCGGCTGGAATTATGCCATTATCAGCAATAACGGAATAGGATGGACCGCACAGAGACCTACTGCCGCTAATGATCTTTCCAGCCATGTAAAGGTCAACGACTGGGTAAAGGGGCAGGCCACCTATGCGCTGACCAACGATGCTTCCAAGATCGTTACCGTTACCTGCGACCCGGGCTATTACATTGCCCATATCGCTCTCTGCTGTGACGATGACGGCGGATACAGCTGCCGTACCTTCCAGGTGGGCGGTTCCCTGGTCAATTCCTACGGGGTGAACATGACCTCCGCCACGCTGAAGATGAGCGACCTGTATCAGGGCGCCAATCACACCAGCAACAAAGAAAAGTACTGGCTCATGGTCATGATCGCCAAGTGCCCCGACCCCGTATATGTGGGGTATAACGCCGGTTCGGTGGGGGGCAAGGCTTTGACCGCTGCTCCCGTGGATACCACCGTACAGGTCCCTGACGCTTCTCTGGTGACCGGTACCTACAACTGGGCATACAAAAACTGGGAATCTCAGCCCCAGCACACCGTGCTGGCCATCAGCGAGGAGGCCGTGGCCGAAGCCCTGGCCGCCGGCTATGTGTTTGACGGCTGGAGCCTGCAGTTCTATCACACTTGCAAGAAGAATACCTTCCAGGAACCTGTGGATGCGGAAGCCGTTATCAAGGCAGCCGGGGATAAGGTAGGCCTGTACACCCATGCGCTGCTCACCGCTCAGTGGAAGAAGGCGCCCGCGCCCACGGATACGCCGACTCCCGCACCCACGGATACTCCCGCGCCTACGGATACGCCTATTCCTGCACCTACGGATACTCCCGCGCCCACGGATACTCCCGCACCCACGGATACTCCCGCGCCTACGGATATGCCGACTCCCGCGCCTACGGATATTCCCGTACCTACGGATACGCCGACTCCCGCGCCCACGGATATTCCCGTACCTACGGATACGCCTATTCCTGCACCGACAGATACGCCCGCTCCCGCTGCCGGTACCCTGACCATCACCAAGAAGGTAGAGGGGCTGACGGATGTGACCGCAGCGCTGCGTTTCACTTTCACCGTTACCGGCCCCAATGAGTATCAGAGCATACAGATTCTGACTGTCAGTGCAGCTGACAACTGGACCGGGAGCGTTACCGTTGAAAACCTGCCCTACGGCACCTACCGGGTTATGGAAACCGGATTTGATGCGGTGCCCGGCTATACCGGCCCGGCCATCCAGCCCGCCACAGGTGCAGAAGCCGTTGTGTCCAAAGAGGCAAACGGCGCCGTTACCTTCACCAATACCTATACGAAGGCCGCCGCAGACAAGGGCAGCGTAAAGGTAGTCAAGACCTTTGAAGGCCTGCCCGAGAACGTCCGTCCCGAGAATGTATCCTTTGAGATCCTTCTGAATAACGAACTGGTGAGCACCCTGACCCTGGCCAACGGCCGTTGGGAAGGGTCTCTGGCACTGGATGCCGGCACCTATACCGTTCGGGAGGTACTCACGGGTCTGAATGTAAACGGTTATGTATTTACCGGCGTGACCCCTGCCGCTGAGCAGACCTTTGTGGTGGAAGACGGCAAGGAGACCGTTGTCACCTTTGCCAACGCCTACCGCAAGGATCAGGTGGCTGTGGAATTCAACGTGGAAAAGGCCGTGAACCAGACCGGCAGCTACCTGCCCTATAAGGATACGGACTTCACCTTCCAGCTGAAGCTGACCGGCGCTGCGGATACGAACCAGTTGCTGGTGACCTTCAACGGCGTGGAAGTCAAGGACGGCAAGCTGACCCTGAACCTGAAGGCTGGCGAAAAGAGCGTTAAGGGTGCTTTGAACATCAGCGGCCCCGCCGAGCAGATGGCAGGTCTTTCCGGTACGCTGGAGGAAATCGTGCCCGAGGCCACCGGCAAATGGACCTATGATACCCAGAAGTATACCTTCACCTTCGACGGCCAGAGCCTGAAGCTGTATAACGGCAGTCAGGCGGCCGCCGCACAGGCTACCTTCACCAACGAATATAAGGATGATACTCCCCGTACCAGCCTGACCGTAAACAAGGTCTGGCAGGATAAGGGCTACGAAAAGAAGCGTCCCTCCTCCGTAACCGTCCAGCTGTATTACTACAAGAAAGACAGCAACGGCAAGGATACCAAGACCACCGTGGCCTATAAGGTAGACGGCAAGGATGTGACCGTGACGCTCAGCGGCAGCAACAGCTGGAAGTATACCTTTGAAAATCTGGACGCCCGCTTTACCTGGACGGTGAAGGAAGTTAAGGTGCCCAGCGGCTACAGCGCCAAGGTCACAACCAATACCGCTAAAAAGACGGCTACCGTGACCAATACCTATGGTGCACAGCCCAAGACCGGTTTTGACGGGCTGCCCCTGATCCTGGTCATGTGCGGCGTGCTGCTGGCAGGCGGCGCTGCGCTGATTCTGGTCAACCGCAAGAAAAAGCCCGCCCATAAAGAGGACTGATACCTGCGTACAATAAGAGAAGGGGGATCCATATCCCCCTTTCTCTTTTAAAAGGGAAGATGAAAAAAAGCAAGAAAAAAAGCAGAACATGGCAGGAGCAGCTGCGGCTTCTGATCTCCGTGGTGATCGCGGGGATCATGGTCATTGCCTTTGGGGTGATCCTGTACACGGTGCTGTCCGTGCGGATACAGGTTTCTGATACCAACGGGATTACGCCCGTAATAAAAACCGCCGGGACAGGCCTGGCTACCCCTGGGCCCACTGACGGCCCCATGACTACCGGCGGCATAGTGATCATACAGAGCCCGGGAGCACTGACCCCCGATGACGGGCAGCCCCAGGATACTCCCGCTCCTACGGAGGAGCCGAAGGAAAAAGCGCCGGTGGCAGTGGACTTTTCTTCACTTTCCGCCATAAACGGCGATGTGGCTGCCTGGCTGTACAGCGAGGGGACGGAGATCAACTATCCCGTGGTCTACCGGGACAACACCTTTTACCTGAACCACAGCTTTGACGAGAAAAAGGTCAACCGGGGCACTCTGTTTATCCATGAGGATAATGACCCGGACTTTGCGGATGAAAACACAAGTATTTACGGGCACAACATGACCCGTACAGGGGATGGGGTCATGTTCTCCTCTCTGGTGAGCTACAAGAAGCAGAGCTATTACGAAAAGCATCCCTGCATGTATCTGCTGACGCCTCATGGAGACTACAAGGTGGAGATATTCGCAGCCTATCTCGTTGATATTTTTGAGGATACCATTCCCATCACCTTTGCCAGCGACAGTGCGTACGGCGCATATCTGGCTGACATCCGAGGCCGTTCCGATATACAGTCCGCCGTGACGGTGACCCCCGCAGACCGGATATTGAGTCTGGTCACCTGTACCCAGGATCACGAAAGCACCGAACGGTATCTGGTGGTGGGCAAGCTCACGCCCCTTGCATAGAACTTGACAAAAAGCCATATAGCGATTATACTTCATAAAGAAATATCAGTAGGAGGGAAAGCATGAAAAAGCATATTTTGTGGCTTGCAGCGGCTTTGACCCTCCTATTTTGTATGGCGCTGCCTGCAGCCGCCGAAGGGGAGGAGGAGACGATCCCTGCGCCTTCCCCGGCAGCGGAAGACGCAGTCACGCTGATCCCGGAGGAAGCTTTGGCGGTGGAATTGGTGGATTCCATCGATCTGGGAGCCCGGGAGCGCGTTGAAACGGCCTATCAGGAGGCGCTGCAGCTTACGGGGCGCAAGTCTTTCAGAGGATACTGCGGCTCTTATGTGAACCACCTGCTGATGGTATATGGCATCAACACCAGCTATATCTCCGGCAACGGAAACAGATTTTTCCGAAACTATAAGGACAGGGAATGCACCTCCGGCGGCTATGATATCTGGACGTATTATGCAGAGGAATACGGCACGCTGCTGGATATTCTCCAGTCCATTGCCGATGAAGCTCCGGTAGTACACCATGTGGCTCTTGGCTTTTCCAAAGGCACCAGCGAAGCGGGGAAGAAGTATGGCCACTGTATCTTCATAGATACCATCTATGACGGTAAGGTCTATTATTCTGAATCCTTCGGTATCCATATAGGCGGGGAACGTTACAAGGAGGGAGATGCCATTGTATGCTCCCTGGAGGATTTCTGCCGCTACTATCGGAATTACAAGCTGGACGGCGTCCTGCACTTTGTGGATATGGACGGGGGAGAAGAATCTGAAATGCATATCACCTTGCCGCTTGTAAAGCAGGTCATGGCGGGGTTGGGCAAAGGCGATATTCTTCAGGCGGGGGAATTGCCTCCGGCAAACAGCGGGGAGCTGCCCGTGGAAGAGGAATAGACGGAGCCCTGAGCCGGTTCATATAACGGAGACACATCCTTCCCGAGGGAGAGCCACGGGGAGGATTTTTTATGTGCTTTTCAGATAGAAGCGGCGGTACGAAGCCGGGGACGAGGCTGCACGAAAATTGTGTCCGGACGGAACGGGGGGGCGCACGTTCCGGCGGCTAGGCCGCCGGAACACTGCGGGGGCGGTGCCCCCGCAGGCGTGCCGACAGGCACGCAGTGCGCCCCCGCCCGGCGTATACGCTGTATTTCGCTTTGCCGCGTCCCAGGTGCCGAATCGGCGGAAAAGGCATTGTTCAAACGCAAAAGAGGACTTGCAAACATGCAAAGCGCTTTGGTATACTGCAGGCAAAAGGAGGCATGGCCATGGAATATACCCTGCTTCGTTCCGATAGGAAAACATTGGCCGTGGAGATCACACGGGAGGGAAAAGTGTTGGTGCGGGCTCCCAGGTTTCTTTCACGGGGACGGATAGAGTCGTTTTTGCAGGAGAAAATGGCATGGATCCTCCAGCATCAGAAACAGGTGCTGGCTCGGCTGGAAGCCTTTCCGGAGCCTTTAGAGGAGGAAGAAGCCGCTTACAGAAAGGCGGCCAAAGCCCTCCTGCCGGAACTTGTGAAGCGTTGGAGTGAACGTATGGGCCTGTATCCGGAGGGAATCACCATCACAGGGGCCAGAACCCGCTTTGGCAGCTGCAGCGGCAAAAACCGATTGAGTTTTTCCTGGCGGTTGATGCAATATCCCGAAGAAGCAGTGGAATATGTGGTGGTACACGAGCTGAGCCATCTGAAGCACCGGAATCACGGACCGGAGTTTTATGCGCTGGTGGCCCGGTACATGCCCGACTATAAGCGGCGGGAAAAGCTGTTGAAAGCGCCGCCTGCAGCTGCCCCTGAACCAAAATAAGAAGAAAACAGAAAGGAGATAGAAACTATGGATCTTTTGCAGTTGATGGAGGAAAGATATTCCCTGCGCGCCTATGACGCCCGGCCGGTGGAAGAGGAAAAGCTTCAGCGGGTGCTGGAAGCCGGCAGGATCGCCCCTACGGCCAAAAATATGCAGCCCTAGAAGGTATATGTGGTGGAAAAGGAGAAAGATCTGGCGTTGCTGCGTTCATTGACTCCCTGCGCTTTTGATGCGCCGGTAGTGCTCATGTTCTGCGGCATAGAGGCAGAAAGTGCCCACAGCGGCTTTGACGGCCACAGCTGGGATCAAATGGATACCACCATCGTTATGACGCACATGATGCTGGAGGCACAGGCACAGGGCCTAGGCACCTGCATAGTGGGCTGGTTCGACAGCGAGGCCGTGCAGAAGGCCTTCCAGCTTCCGGAAGAAGAGCATCTCTGGTGCCTGCTGCCAATGGGCTATCCGGCGGCGGATGCCAAACCCGGTCCCCAGCATGACCGGCGCAAGGAGATGTCGCAGCTGGTGACCCGGCTGTAAGGAAACTTGTTCCATGCATGCCCCTTTTCAGGGGCATGTTTGCGTTAGGGCGGAGCCTGGGCAGTGACAGGACGGAACTGGAGCGGGCACGGGGCTTTGGGGGCGCACGCGCGCCTACGGCGCGCCTGCGGGGGCGGCCGCCCCCGCAGAGTTCCGGCACATCCGGAACGTGCGCCCCACGCCCTGGGTATACGAGGCTGCTTCGGCTTCCCCGCATCCCCGGCTTCGGATAAATGCTCCCTTCGTTTCGACAGACTTGCATGACAGCCTGCGCCCCTTCGGTTGAAATGCGGAATAGTTGTCAATAATGAAAGAACAGATGTTCCTGCGCCTTGCTCCTTTTGGGAGAAGGTGGTATGATGCTGTATGAGAATATGGGAAAGGATGGCCACGGGCCTATGCATACATATTTACGGAAAGGGATCGCCTGGCTGCTCATCGCCTGCAGCCTGCTGCCTTTGGCTGCCTGTACGCCGCCGAAAGAGACAGCGCCTATTACCGGCATCAATACCCAGGTATCCGCTCAGCCTGCTGTCGGAAAAGAGCAGGAAGCTTCTGCAGAAGGACTGGTATTTACCGAGGCGGTAAGCTCCTCTCATCTGGCCAACCCCTATGAGGGCTGCGGCCGTTGGGACTGGTTTGAACTGTACAACGGCTCCGGACGGACGGTAGATCTGCAAAACTTTTTTGTATCGGATGACCCTCTGAAGCCAAACAAACGGCAGCTTCCCGCTTATATGCTGGCGCCCGGGGGGTATGTGGCCATATGCACCTGCGGGGGCAGCAGCCATCCCTCCGTGGAGCTGGGGTTGAAAAAAGCGGGCGATACACTGTATCTGAACGGCACGGATGGAGCGCAGCTGGATATGCTGGAGATCCCCGCCCTGGAACGGGATGTGAGCTGGGCCATGGCGGCGGATGGCTGGGGGTACTGTCAGGAACCTACTCCCGGGGCCGCCAATACCACCCCCATATACAGTACTCTGGAGGCCACTCCTTCCGATACCCTGAACGGGTTGATGCTCAATGAACTGCTGATCTCCAACCGGTATTCTGCCGTGGATGAGGATGGGGATTGCGGAGATTTTGTGGAGCTGTACAACGGGGGGACTGCTCGCTCCCTGAAAGGCCTGTATTTATCCGATGACCGGGATACACTGACCAAGTGGGCATTCCCTGAGGGGAACATCGGTCAGGGAGAATATCTGGTCGTGTTTCTGGATGGAAAAGACAAGTCCGGCACGTATCTCCATGCCAATTTTTCGGTAAGCGCAGAGGAGGAGGGGGTCTTTCTCTATGACGAAGGTACGCTGCAATATACCCAGCTGCTGGTGCCTTCCGTAATCGGGGCGGATATCTCCTTTGACGGAAAGGGGAACTACTTCCGCTACCCTTCTCCCGGTCGTGAAAACGGTACCGGGGTACAGGATATCTCCAATCTGGGGGCCTATGACCCGGAGGGCGTTTATATCAGCGAGGTCTGCGCCTCCCAAAAGGACGGAGACGACTGGGTGGAACTGCATAACGGCGGCAGGGAAAGCGTATCCCTGGCAGGCTGGGTGTTGACGGATTCCCTGCAAAAGGATAAATATACCTTTGCCAATGTGATACTGGAACCGGGGGCCTATTATGTGCTTTCCCTTCGTTCGGGGGATCCCTTTGGTATTTCCAAAAGCGGAGAAACGCTGTATCTGAAGGATACGCAGGGGAACGTACAGGACAGGTTCCTCACCGGCGCTCTGGAACGGGGCATGACCTCCGGCCGGGTGGAAGGGGATACCGTTCGGGAGCATGTGTTTTTTTCGGAAGTCACACCAGGCGCGGCTAACAGCACCGCCTACGTTACGGGATATGCGGCAACTCCTGTGTATTCTGATACGGAACTGTATCAAACGACGGCCTTCTCCCTGACCCTTACCGCAGAAGAAGGAGCCACCATCTATTATACCACCGACGGCAGCAAACCTACCGCCGCATCCCGGGTGTATACGGGGCCTATCTCCATCAGTCGGAATACGGTGGTGAGGGCCTATGCTTCCCAGCCCGGGAAGCTGGACAGCCCCATGACCGCCTTTACCTACCTGTTTGAAGAACCCCACAGCCTGCCGGTGGTTTCCATTTATCTGGCGCCGGAGGATAAAACCGTGGTCTGGTCCGCCAAAAGCAAACAGTCCAAAACCAAGGTGGAGCGGGAGGGCTACCTGACCTATTACGAAAGCGACGGCCGTCTGGGTACCGCTTTTCCGGCAGGGTTCAAAGCCAAAGGGGCGGGCACTCTGGGCAGCAAGCAGCCGTCCCTGTCCATTCATCTGCGGGGCGCTTATGGGCAATCCAAGGTAACGTACCCGTTCTTCCCCGAATACGGGATGATCAGCTACGGTTCTCTGGTAGTGCGCAATTCCGGTCAGGATAACACCAAGGCCCGTATTCGGGATTCCTACGCTTCCCGGCTGTGCTTGGGGCTGCATATAGATGTGGCGGCCACAAAGCCGGTGGTGGTGTATGTAAACGGGCAGTATTACGGCCTGTATGATCTGAATGAGGATCAGAACGCTGATTTTCTGGAGACTCACTACGGTGTGGATAAGGATAAGGTGGAGATCATCCGCTATAATCAGACGGTGGTTCGGGGAAGTAAGACCGACTGGCTGAAGGTCACGGACTACGCGGAAAACAAGGACATGACCTCTGACGCCGGGTATGAAAAGTTTCTGCAATGGGTGGATGAAGACTACTTTATAGACTATCTCATCTGTACCATCTATCTGGGCAATACGGATGTGGCTAACCAGAAGTACTGGCATACTACGGATAACGCCATCCGCTGGCGAGCCATCTTCTATGATTTTGATTATGCCATGGGCTACAGCAGCGGCGTCAGCCGCAGCATGATGGGCACCTTCTTTACCAGGGAAGGAATGGATACGGCTACCAGCCATCTGAAGACCCTGATTCCCTATGGCTTTTCCCGCAATAAAAAGTGGAGGGAGAAGTTTGTGGAGCGGTTTGTGGAGCTGGTTGAAACGGTATTCCAGCCCCAGCGGTGCAGCCGGATACTGGATCAGCTGGTCAGTGAAATGGAGCCGGAAATGGCCCGGCACACCAAATACTGGGGCAGCAAGTATTCCCCCGGCTCCGTCAGCGCCTGGAAGAAAGAGATAGAGACCATCCGCTCCTTTATGAACCAGCGGCCGGAACAGATCTACAAGCAGCTTAAAAGCTATTTTCGCCTGTCAGAAAGCGAATTGGCTGCGCTCAGGAGCAAGTATGCTTCCGGGAATTAAAAACCTGTTTTCGGGCTGTTTAAAGGCTTAAAGCACGATCCGAACACAAAAAGCGCCTCATGCAGGAGGCGCTTTTTTGCATACCGGGGAGACGGAGTCTGCGCGGTGTTCGGGAGGGGGCGCTGCGGGCGGCGTGCCGCCGCCCCAGCGGGCCGCGCCGGCGCGGCCCGCTGTCTTTGGCTTCGCCAAAGGGCAGCGCCCCCGGCCCCGGGTCGATCTTCCTTCGGGCAGACAGGGGGCTACGCTTCGGCTTCCGGCGTAAAGCCTACAGAGACCGGCATATCCTGCCAGCTGGTCCCGTCCGTGCGGTAATACAGCCGCAGCAGGGAACCGTCCTTTTGTGCATATTCTACTACCAACACCTGTCCGGTCGTAAGCTCCATGGGATATTGGTTCAGGGGCAGCACATCATTGGTCAATGGTGCATTCCGAAAGTCCTCATAGGCGCCCTCTTCCAGAAGATAAAAGGTGCGGCTGCCAAAGGCACTGTTCCACTGGGAAATGTCTTCGCTGCCGTAGCAAAGGGCAGCGTAGCTTTTGCCGTTGATCTCCAGTGTTGTATGCTCCGTGATCCGCAGATCCTCCCGATGCAGGGCGTTTCCCAGCTGTTCCCGGAGTCGGTCCCACATGGCGTCTGGGTGACTGTCGGTGAAGTCAAGATGATTGGCTCCGTAGATCCCCATAACAGCTTTGCCCTCCAGCTGGGCATAGGCCTCCAGAAAATTCTCCACCAGGCAGGTTTCCCGGTAAGCGTCGGCTTCCTCTTCCGGACCGTAATAAAAAGTGCGGCCCTGCTCCAGCGCCTTCAGCGTGCGGGCGTATGCCTCCGTATCCTGCTGCCCGGCGGCCTTCAGTTCATTCAGATACCGCTGCCCTGTGGAATGTAACTGGTGCCCCACATCCGTGCCATGAAAAACCGTTTCCGGGCAGGTCTCCTTCAGCCCGCGGTAAAAACGGAGATAGGTCTCGTTATGCTGCAGGGTGCCCTCCCAATCGGCATACAGAGCCAGCAGGAGACTGTCGTCTTCCGCCTGCATCCACCGGTTCATATATTCGGCAGTATAATAGGGCATCTCTACAAACAGATGCCGCATCCCCCGGGCATAGCAGTCCTGCCACAAAGACAGTTCCCGGGTCAGGATATCCTCCCGTCCGTGGGATTCCCCGTATAAATAGATTTTCTCCGGAGCAGCCTCCAGAGAGGGAGCCGGGGTGTTTTCTGCCGCCGGGGTGGTTCCGTTGCAGCCTCCGGCCGTAAGAAGAAAAAGAACTGCCAGGGCCAAAGCAGCCATGGCAGCAGAAAAGCGTGTTTGTTTGGAATACAGCAAGAAATAGTCTCCTTGTCAGTTTTTTTGCACTCAGGCCATGAGCCCCATGGCCAGCAGCCCTACCATGGCGCACAGCAGTTGGGCAATGGCAAAGCGGAACACCGTCTGCGTATCAGACCAGCCACGGTTCTTCCGGCATTCATCATGAAGCGGGGTTCGCAGCCCGGCCATGAACTTCTTGGTATGGAACAGCCGCATGACAGAAAGCTTCAGCAGCCCCAGCCCGCCGTTGAGAAGGATCACCACCGCAAAGGGAACAGACAAAAGCACATTCCCCGTTTCCAGCATGAGGATGCCCAGAAACAGTCCGATGGCCCGGCTGCCTGCATCGCCCATCATCAGCATGCAGGGGGAGGCGTTGAACAGCAGGTAGGCGCCCAGACAGCCCATAAGAATCAGGGCGCATACGCCCCACAGGGGCTTATCCAGAAACCGGTACAAAGCGTAGCCTGTGGCGCCCAGCGCAATGGAGGCAAGGGTGCCGAAAAGGCCGTCCACACCATCGGAACAGTTGCAGCAGTTGATAAAGGCCCACAGCACAAATACCGCCAGAATAAAGAACACCCATCGGGGCAGCAGCAGAGCGCTGCCGAACAGAGAGAGACTGTAGGGCCCCTGGTTGGCATTCATAAAGGTGACCACCGCCACCAGGCAGATGGCCAGATCCAGCAGCCCCTTTTTCAGCTCGCTCCAGGGCAGTTCGCTGCAATCGTCCAGATACCCGGTGAGCATGGCCGCCAGAGTCAGAAACAGATACACCGCCAGTTCCCAGGAAAAGGGGAGCAGCACCAGACACAGCACCGCAAACACCGGGATGAACACCACCCCGGTGCCCCGGGCTTTGCCCCGGCTTTTTTCTCCGTTTACGGCATAGGCACGGCCGTGATCCTGGGGCAGCTTGTCCCGCAGGAGCAGAATGAGCAGCACGGTCAGCAGCAGGGCAGCGGGATAGCCTGTAAGGGCCGCCGCAGAAAGTGAGAACATAATGCCTCCTTAATGGTTTCAATGGGTGCTGGCCGTGCCGAAGGGCAGGCTACCCTCCACGGTCGGGGGTTCAATATGCCAGATCTCCTCCGCATACTGGCGGATGGTCCTGTCGGAGGAGAAGGGGCCTGCGGCGCAGGTGTTCATCAGGCACTTGCGGCCAAAGGTCATGGGGTCTTTGGTATCGTACAGGGCCTGGAGCTTCCGGTCGATATAGGGCAGAAGCTCATACAGCACAAAGTAGTAATCTGCCTTCTGCCAGCTGTTTCCAAAGAGAAGGGAGTTATACAGCGCCTGGAACTGGCCCGTGCCGTTGTCGGAGAAGGTGCCGTCCACCATGGTATCCACCACCCGCCGGATCCGGGGCTCGTGGTCATAAATGGCCTTGGGGTCATAGTGGGGCCGCAGGGCATTGAGGGTATCCACCCGGGCGCCGAAGATATAGTTGTTCTCTTCGCCTGCGGCAGCTACGATCTCGATGTTGGCCCCGTCATAGGTGCCCAGGGTAACGGCGCCGTTGAGCATGAGCTTCATGTTGCCGGTGCCGCTGGCCTCGGTGCCCGCCGGGGAGATTTGTTCGGAGATATCCGCCGCCGGGATGATATGCTCGGCATAGGAGCAGTTATAGTTCTGTACAAAGACCACCCGCATCTTATCGGCCATATCCGGGTCGGCATTGATCTTTGCGGCGATCTCGTTGATGAATTTGATGACCGTCTTGGCAATGATATACCCCGGAGCGGATTTGGCCCCGAAGATAAAGGCCGTGGGGGGGAAGTCGGTAATCCGGCCATCCTTGATGCCGAAGTATATATCCAGAATGGCCAGTGCGTTCATAAGCTGCCGCTTATACTCATGCATACGCTTGATCTGCACGTCATAGACGAACCCGGCAGGAATATCTACCCACTCTTTCTGGGAGATAAGGGCGGAAAGCCGCTCTTTGTTCTGCCGCTTTACGGCCAGGAAGTCCTTTACATCTTCATCAGAGGTAAAGGCGCGGAGCTTTTCCAGCTGATCCAGATCGGTGATCCACCCATCGCCTATGCGTCTGGTAATAAAATCGGCCAGCCCGGGGTTGCAAAGCCCCAGCCAACGCCGCTGGGTAATGCCGTTGGTTTTGTTCTGGAAGCGTTCGGGGTAAAGGGCATACCAGTTCTTCAGCACATCGTGCTTGAGGATCTCCGTATGGATCTTGGCCACGCCATTGACCGCATGGCTTACATACACGGCCATGTTGGCCATGTGGATCCGGTTCCCCTGGATGATGGCATAATCGGTGCAGTCCAGCCCCTTCTGCATGAGTTCCCCGCAGAGCTTGGCATTGATGCGGTAGACGATATCAAAGATCTCCGGCAGCAGTTCCTTGAACAGGTCTGCATCCCACTTTTCCAGAGCCTCCTGCATGACGGTGTGGTTGGTATAGGCAAAGGTATGCTGCGCCACGTCGAAAGCCTGCTCAAACTGCATCCCTTCGTTCATCAGCAGCCGGATAAGCTCCGGAATGGAAACGGTGGGGTGGGTGTCGTTGAGCTGAATGGCAATATACTGGGCAAAGTTTTCCAGAGGGCGCTCCTCCCGCTTGTAGCGGAAGAGCAGATCCTGCAAAGAGGCGGAGGAAAGGAAATACTGCTGCTTGAGCCGCAGCTTTTTCCCGGCCCGGGTGGTATCGTTAGGGTACAGAACCCGGGTGATATCCTCCACGGCGTTCTTTTCCCGGACGGCCAGAGCATATTCCTGATCGTTGAACAGCTGGAAGTCAAAATCCTCCAGCGCTTCACTCTGCCACAAACGCAGGGTACCGATGTGGCTGGTGTGATAGCCGATGACCGGCATATCATAAGGTACGGCCCGGACGGTCTGGTCGGCAAACTTTACCAGCATTTCGTGGCTGTCCCGCCGCCGGGACCAGGGGTCTCCAAAGCGCTGCCAGTCATCGGCGGCTTCGTTCTGGAAGCCGTCCCGCCAGCTTTGCTTGAACAAGCCGTACTTATAGCGGATGCCGTAACCGTCCAGAGGCAGATTCATGGTAGCGGCGGAATCCAGAAAACAGGCGGCCAACCGTCCAAGACCGCCGTTGCCCAGGGCGCAGTCTTCGATCTCTTCAAACATGTTGATATCCAGGCCGTTGTCGGCAAAGGCCTTTTTGACCTCCTCCAGAATGCCCAGATTGTAGAGGTTGTTGTATACCATCCGGCCGGTAAGATACTCCGCCGAAAGATAATAAGCGCTCCGGTTCCGTTCGTGGGAATGGCGGCTTTCGTACCAGTTGTCGGCGATGCCGTCCATGACCACCCGGCCCAGAGCGTTGTGGATCTGATATACGGTGGCCTCCTGAAGAGAGACCTCATTCTGCTGCTTTAAAAGCTTTTCTACCTGCTGTAATATTTTATCCACTTTTTTACTTGACCCTTCCTCAGAATAGAACTGAATAAACAGTACACCATTATTAAAACGCATTATAGCATTTTTCCGTAGGCAATGCAAGATTTGCCCGGAGATAATATACAAAAGCATGGGGGAGGGAAGCGGGCTGACGGTGTATGGATATGGACGCTGAAAGCACCTGCCCGAGGGCTGGGGCGCGGGAGCATGTAAGCGGGATGAATCCGAGAGCCGGGACGTTGCATCACGGGGTATTTTGCGTATACGCCGGGCGGGGGCGCACGTTCCGGCCCCGGGGCCGGAACACTGCGGGGGCGGCCGCCCCCGCAGGCGTGCCAAAGGCACGCGTGCGCCCCCCAACCTTCGTATATCACTCAGGCACGGTCGCCCTCTGCGGGCAGGAAGCTCTGCGGCGGATCACCGTTTCCGGCTTCAGGCGCTGAACCGGCGGCGGATGCGCTTTTCCAGCAGAGCCACGGCCGCATACATAAGAGCCGCCAGCAGACAGAGCACCACTACCGAGGCCATGACCAGATCCAGCCGGAACACCTGCCCGCCGTATACGATCAGGTAGCCCAGCCCCGCCTGACTTACTAGATATTCTCCTACGATGACCCCCACCCAGCTCATGCCTACGGAGATCTTCAAGGCGCTGATAATATCCGGTACGCTGGCGGGGAGCACCACCTTTTCGAATACCTGAAAGCGGCTGGCCCCCAGTGTATCCATAAGCAGCTGCTTTTCCCCGGTGGCGGCGGCAAAGCCTCCCAGCACCGTTACGGTAGTCACCACCAGAGAGATAAGCACCGCCATGACGATGATACTTTCCATTCCCGCACCAATCCATACGATAAGCACCGGCCCAAGGGCGATTTTGGGCAGAGCATTGAGCACCACCAGATAGGGATCCATGACCTTATCCAGCAGGGGCATCCACCAGAGCAGAACGGCCAGCGCCACCCCCAGCGCCGTCCCCAGCAGAAACCCCGCTACCGTTTCAAACAGAGTGGTGCCTATGTGCAGAAACAGGGTGCCGTCTGCATACAGATTGGCCAGGGAGACCAGTACCCGGCTTGGGCAGGAGAGAATGAAGGGATCCACCCACCCCCAGCGGGCCCCCATTTCCCAAAGAAACAGAAAGGCAATCAACACCAGCAGCCGCAGCACATGGATGGAAACAGTCTCCCGGCGCCGGGCCTGGAGGTAGGCAAATCGCTCCGGGGAGCAGGACAGGGACGTATATCGCATAGGTATCTCCTTATACAACGGAATATACCCCTATACTATTCCGCAGCCGGGTGCCGGGTGCCAGAAGTATACATACGCCCCATATTCCCGAAGGGAACAACCCGGTGTTAAAAAGGCATAAAATTGGTGCACCTGACCGAAAAATGTCGTTAGGGACAAAGTGTATCGGTTTGGAATCGGAATAGGCCTTCGGCCGCCCGTCGTGTGCGCAGAGTTCCGTATACAAAAATGCCGACTCCTGCATGAACGGCAAAAGACGGCAGGTAAATTTATTCTGTTATATCTGCGGCTGTGCAGTGGGAAAAGCCGGGCGCTGCTGCATCAGAACAGGATCCCGATGAAAATACCCAGCACGGCTCCGCAGAACACCTGCAGGGGAGTGTGGCCCACCATCTCCTTCAACCGCTGGGCCGTATCCAGCGAAGTTTCCCAGGAGGCGTTGAGAATATCCAGAATGGAGTTGATGGTGCGGGCCTGCTTGCCCGTTTCCAGTCGAACGCCCCGCGCATCGTGCATGACAATGGCTGCGAAGGCGCAGGCCAGGGCAAACAGCGGGGAAGCCAGTCCCTGACTTTTGCCGATAGAAGCCGCCAAAGCGCTGACCAGAGCGGAATGAGCGCTGGGATAGCCCCCGTCTCCCCAGATGCGTTTGATATCCAAACGGCCGGAAACGATCCAGTCTATAAATACCTTGAGCACCTGCGCTACGCACCAGCTGAGAGCGGCAGCCCAGAAAGGTTTGTTTGCAAACAGTTCCTGAAGCATATATATATCCTCCTTGCAGAACATCTGTAATGCTACCACAAGCCCGGCCATCCTGCAAGTCAAAAGGCGGCTTGCAAAAAACGGGGCCAGGTCGGTATACGGGGCTCCGGGGGCGCACGCGTGCCGCAGGCACGCCTGCGGGGCATTTCCCCGCAGAGTTCCGGCCAGGGCCGGAACGTGCGCCCCCCTGCCCCAAACCTGCCTGTCCTGACATTCCCGCGGCCCAGGCTGCGAGAATACATTTTCTGTTTTCAACGGATCGAACGTTCTTTTACATAAAAAGACCGCCCTGCCTGGGGCAGGGCGGCGGGGGAACCACAGGGTACATCAGTTGATGGAAATACTCTTCTTTTCAGGCTTCTCGGGGGAAGCGGTGGGCAGAGTCAGGGTAAGCACGCCGTTATCAAAGGCGGCGGAAATATGATCCTGATTGATGCCGGTCACATCAAAGCTCCGGGTGAAGGTGCCGTTGACACGCTCCTTGCGCAGATAGTGCTTATCTTTGTTTTCTTCGGTTTCTTCATTCTGCTTCTTTGCGGTGATGGTCAGTACATTGTCGTGCACATCAATGGTAATGTCTTCCTTTTTGATGCCGGGGAGTTCACTTTCCAGTGTGTAGACCCCATCCTTTTCGGTAATGTCCGTACGGAAAGCGCCAAGGCGGCTGCTGCGCATAAGCTCATAGCCGGCGTTCTCCAGCTCTTCAAAGGGATTGTAAGTATCATTATGACCGCTGATGCGGTAAGGAGAATAACTAAGCAACATATCAAATTCCTTTCCGGGCTCCCCTTTCGGAGGCCCTCTCTTTTCTTGATGCCCATAGTATATCCAGCCATTTTTACAGAAAAAGGGAGGAATTGGAACACAATTGTGAACTTAGCACTCTTTTTACACGAGTGCTAAAGACACACGAAAAATACTTGCATACGGGATTTTCTCACCGTGTTTTCTAAAAAAAAATCTGCCGGGCAGTCGAAAAAGAGAAGTGCCTAAATCATTTTGCACAGGCGCATCTGCAAATAAACCTGTGGTTTTTCATGCATACAGCGAAATAAAACCGATGGTTTCCTTTCTGCACAAAATAAAAAACCTAATGCAAATGTTAATGTAAATGTAAATGCCAATGCCAATGCAAATACACAATGCAAACGGATATGGTTTGCGGTGGCGTGTGTTCTGACGGCCTGTGCACATTGAGCACTCTGTAGACATATGCAAAAAGAGAGCTGACTGCCCGTTTTTCCTCTTCGGTTTTGTATATGCCAGATGCAGATTCGAGGCCTGGGGCGTGGGAATGCGAAAATGGATTTGTTCGGGATTTAGGCCGTGCATGCACAAAGACACAGCGTATTCGCCGGGCGGGGCGCACGTTCCGGCCCCGGGCCGGAACTCTGCGGGGGCAGTGCCCCCGCAGGCGTGCCTGCGGCACGCGTGCGCCCCGAAGCCCCGTATACGGCGCAAACCTCGCCCGCCGCCGTTTCGGCTTCCCTGTTCCTTCATTTTCCCACGTCCCATGCCTCGGAGAACGATGCCTGACTTTTCCACATCCCATATTTTCTCATACGCTTTCGGACAGCCTCTTTCCCCCCGTTACAAAAAGTTTACCGAAGTCTGGTTGATTGCGGGGAATAGGGACGGTACAATCATTCTGTATTATTGTATGGGAAAGGAAGCACCCCATGGGAAAACTCTGGAAAAACCGGCCGGCTTTGATTGCCCTGACAGCGGCGGTACTGTTTCTGCTGCTGGCCGCCTTCACCGTTAACGAACGGACGGCCGGGCAGGCGGAGGGTCTCTTTCATGAGGCGCTGGACCCGGTGCAGGGGTTTGTGCAGGGGCTTACGGAGAATGTGACGGATTTTTTCACCCGGGTGTTCTATCCCAGCAGCATTCAGGCGGAAAACGAGCAGTTGAAAAAGGAGCTTCTGTACTATCAGCGCAAGTCTCTCCTGCAGGAAGAAACGGAGCGGGAGAACGGCCGCCTTTCGGAATTGCTGGATTATACCGGGGAGCATCCGGATCTGGGCTTTATGGCTGCGGCCGTTACAGGCAGGAGTCTGGATCCCTACGTGGATACCCTGACGCTCAACGCAGGCACCCGCAACGGCGTTACGGAAAAGATGGCCGTGGTCTGCGCCCAGGGAGTCATCGGCCGGGTGAGCCAGGTGGGGGCCGGCTGGTGCAAGGTACGCACCATGCTTAATGAGGATATGCGCATCTCCGTCATGGTGGAGCGCACCCGGGACGAAGGGCTTCTGGGGGGACTGCTGGAGGAGAACGGAGCTCTGGTGGGGCTCAAGCTTTATTATCTGCCCAAGGAGGCACAGCTGGAGGTAGGGGACAGGCTTATCACCAGCGGTCTGGGAGGCATCTTCCCCAAGGGACTGTATGTGGGGGAGGTTCTGGCGCTGGGGGGCGAAAAAGACCCCTACGATGCCATCGTAACCTGGGAAGTGGATTATACCCATCTGGAAACGGTACTGCTGGTCACGGGGATGGAGGGCAATTAGCGTGAGAAAAAACATTGCCCTGCTGCCTTACTGCATTGTGTGCGTATTTCTGGATACGGCGGTATTCAGCCGCTGGAATCTGTTTTCCCTGCGGCCCTGGATGATGCTGGCCCTGACTTTATCTGCTGCAGCCTGCTTCTCTTTGCAGGCGGGCATGGTGCTGGGGATCCTGGGGGGCTTCTGTCAGGATATTCTTTGCGGCACGGCTTTGGGGATCACCCCGGCGCTGTTTCTGCTGGCCGCCGTGCTCCTGCATATTATGCTGAAAAAAAATACCGTAAAACCCTATGTGCTCTTTTTGTTCCTGACGGCTCTGGCCCTAGGGTATGAACTGCTGCTTGCGCTTCTGGCATGGGTGCTGGGGGGACATGTGTCTTTGTATGGCCTGCTGTATGGGGCTTTGCCCCGGGCGCTGCTTACCGGCGGCGCAGGGCTGCTGCTGAAAAAGGCTTTCCGCCCCCTGCTGAAAGGTCAGGTGGATCTATGAAAAATCCTCGTCTGCATCTTAACCTGCGGCTGGCTCTGCTGGGGCTTGTTTTTCTTTTTCTGGGCGCATATCTGGTGTACGGCCTTTATGATCTTTCCGTAGAACACGCCGTTTCCTATCAGGCGGCGGTGGCTACCACCAGCAAGGTCACTACCTATCAGTCCGGCAGCCGGGGTTCCATCAGCGACTGCAACGGCAATATTCTGGCCTATGACGAAAACAGCTACGATGTCATGTTCTACCGGGATCCGGATAAGACCACTCCCGTGGATTCCGCCCGTTACACCAACGCCCTGATAGAGGCCATTTCCATTATCGAAGCCGGAGGCGGCACGGTGGAAAACGGATTTTATATCGTGATGGATAACGACGGCACCTATCACTATGACTTTGGCGTCTCCAGCGAACTTGCCATTGCCTCCCGGAAGAAGAACTTTGTGGAGGCCTGCCGCTTCAGCAATCTGGAGCTTACGGCAGAGGAGGCCTACCTTATCCTGCGCAAAAGCTGGCAGATCCCCGATGATATGCCCTTTGAGCAGGCCGCCAAGATTATGTCCGTCCGGCAGGAAGCGGTGCTTAACAGCTGGCATGCCTATGAAGGGGTGCTGGTAGCCCGGAACGTGAGCCTGTCGGTGGTAACGGAGCTGGATATGCGCCAGAGCGAGCTGGTGGGCATAGAAACACAGATGTCCGGCAGCCGGGTCTATCCTTATAAGGAGGTGGCCGGGCAGGTTCTGGGCTATATGCAGAAGCAGGTCACCACGAATATGGGGGATATAGGCTACTCCTTTGATAAGGACTTTGCCGGGCTGACGGAGCAGGAGCCAACGGAGAACCTGCTGCAGCTGGGTTACTCCTATTCCGATAAGATCGGCGTGGCCGGGGTGGAAAAAAGCTGCGAAGGGTATCTGACCGCTCACCTGACCGAACGGCAGGGCACCCGCCTGATAGAAAAGACCCGCACCGGCTCCGTAGTGAACGTTCTTTCTACCACGGCTCCCAAAGGCGGCATGAACGTGAAGCTCTCTTTGGATATAGACTTTCAGCAGGTCTGCGAGGAAGCCCTCCGGGAGAATATAGAGGCCACCCGCCTGAAGCAGCAGGAGCGCATACAGAAAAACTACGCCCGCTACCAGAAGCTCAGGGAGAACCCGGAGGAGGATATCCAAACCGCTCAGACCGGGGCTATCGTGGTCATGGAGGTGAAAACCGGCAAGATCAAGGCCATGGCCTCCAACCCCCAGTATGACCCCAACGTTTTTACAGACGGGGTGGACGAAGCGGAGATGCAAACCCTCTTTGGGGAAAACAGCAACCAGCCCACGCTGAACCGGGCCATCGGTATCCGCACGGCGCCGGGCTCCATTTTCAAAATGGCCACGGGTTTTGCCGGGCTGATGGAGGGGGCTATTACCACCGATACGCTGATATCCGACCGGTCTCCCTATTACTACTTTGTCAGCGATCCTACGGTAAAGGTGGAAGCCAACGCTCCCTCCTGCTGGGTAGGGAACACCGCTCGCCACGCCAACCTGGATCTGGCCCATGCTCTGGCAGTAAGCTGCAACTACTTCTTCTTTACCGTGGCCGACCGGGTGGGTATTGACCGGCTGAACTACTGGGCCGGGCAGCTGGGGCTTTCCGGTACCACAGGGGTGGAGCTTCCGGGTGAGCTTTCCGTGCAGATCGGGGGGCAAAGCGTCCGGTATGACAATACCAAAACGCTTTCCCAGCAGTCTTCCGCCATTCCCCGGCTCATCTACAACCAGATAGCCGCTCATTTGCGCACCATCATGGAGGAAGCGGGTATCAACGCCACCTATGAACAGCTGACCCATTGCGCCGAGCGGCTGCTGGAGCTGCAGGACGGCACCCGTACAGAGCACGGCGAGGATATCCGCCGGGTGCTGTATGAAGAACTGAATATACCCATGGGCATCAGTCTGCTGCATACAGGGTGGGTAGTGAATATCTCCGTCTGGCTGGAGGAGCTGCGCTGGAAGCCCACCTATACCATCCAGTCCGGCATCGGTCAGGGCGTCATGCTGCTGACGCCCCTGTCGGTGGCCCGATACATTTCGACCATAGCCAACCGGGGTACGGTGTACAAGGCCTCTTTGCTGGACAGTGTGTATAACAGCGACGGTACCCTGTATAAGACCATAGAACCGGAGATCGACCATGTGGTGGAGGCTCCGGCGGAATACTGGGACCTGCTTTATGAAGGCATGGAGGACGTGGTCTCGGCCGAAGAGGGAGGTACGGCGGCCGCATCTTTCTCCCGGGAGTTTCGGGATACGTACCTGAAGCGGCTGGTGGGCAAGACGGGCACCGCCCAGACGGCCACTACCTCTGCCGTAAACGTGGATATTGAGAATACGGCCTGGTTCGTGGCAGCCTTTCCCAAGGAGGATCCTCAGATCGCCGTGGTGGTATATATCCCCAACGGTCTTTCCGGCAGCTCCAACGCACTGGCGGTGGAGCGCATCGCCACCTGGTGGTTCGAGAACCGGTATACGGGGGCCTGACGTTTTCAGGAAGGCTGCTCCTGCTTCAGAAAACATACGGGGCTGGGATGCGGCGGCTCCGGCTTGCGTGCAGACCAACGGGGGGGCGCACGTTGCGGCGGCTTTGCCGCCGCAACCCTGCGGGGCTCCGCCACGCAGGCGTGCCCGCAGGGCACGCGGTGCGCCCCCGGGCTCCGAACCGGCGCAGAATCGGGGTTCCCGCATCCCATGCTTCGCATATGCGGAAGCGCGGCAAAAGCACTGCCCGAACCAGGCGTTATAGAGTCTGACACTTTTGAACATTATATGACAATTTCTTCCCCCTACTTGCAGGGAGGGGAAAAGGGATTTACACTCAGTATTGATGAATAAGGCAAACAACAACGGCCTGAAAAAGGCGGAAGCAAAAGTAGAAACCATTCTGGAGCAGGCTACCCGGCTGCCTCTGGCCATCCGCAGATCCATTGTGCTGGGGGTGCTGGCGTTGGTGCTGCTGCTCATTGCTCTGGTCATTGCAGGTATTGCCAGCTGTTCCGGCAATAGCAGCCGGGAAGCACTGGTGCAGGAAACGCCCGCTCCTCTGAACGATGGGGAAGCTGGGGGCGCACCGGCGGCAAGTGCCACGGCGGCGGCAGAGAGCGTCTCCGGTTATGTGCAGCCCCAGACGACAGCGGGAGAAGATGGTGTGACCACGCTGGAGGATGAAGAGGATCCTTCCCGGCAGCAGGAAGGGGACGAAGCCGTCCCCGAAGATACGCCTCTTCCGACCGAAGATACCCCTGCGCCCACGGACGCTCCTACCCCGGAGCCGACCAGCCAGTATACCACTCTTAAAAAGCATGATAAATCCGAAGAGGTCACCCAGCTGCAAAACAGGCTCATGGAGCTGGGCTATCTGGAAATAGACGAGCCTACAGACTATTTCGGTTCCTCTACGGCCTATGCGGTGCAGCTGTTCCAGCGGCAGCACAACCTGACGCAGGACGGCGTGGCCGGTCCCACTACGCAGACGCTGCTTTACAGTAAAGACGCAGAAAAATACTGCCTGAAGGAAGGCGCCGAGGGGCGGGACGTAAAGCAGCTGCAGCAGCAGCTGTGCGAACTGGGCTATCTGGATGAAAAAGAGATAGACCATGTGTATGGCCCCACTACCATCAGCGCCATAAAGACCTTCCAGAAACGCAATAAACTTACCGATGACGGTATGGCCGGGGAAAAGACCCTGGAAAAGCTTTACAGCGACGATGCCAGGATCTCTTCCTCCCTGCAAAAGGCGCAGGCTTCCGCTTCCGCCGCCGCTGCCAAAGCCGCCAAAGATAAAAAGACTACTCCCACCCCCAAACCCGATACCAAGGCAGACAAGGTCATCAAGGCTGCCAAGAGCAAGCTGGGCTGCGAGTATGTGCTGGGGGATAAGGGACCGGACACCTTTGACTGCTCCGGTTTTATCTACTGGTGCCTTCGTCAGGCAGGGGTCTATTGCACCCGGCTCAATGCAGCGGGCTTTTCCAACAAGAGCTCCTGGAAGAAAATTTCCAGCATCAGCGAACTGGAGAAGGGAGATCTGCTTTTCTTCAAGTCGGATGAAAGCAGCCGTGTGAACCATTGCGGTATCTATGTGGGCTCCGGAGACATGATCGATGCTTCCTCCGGCAACGGCAAGGTCATTCGCAGGGCATTGAGTTCTTACTGGAAACGGAATTTTGTCTGTGCCAGGCGCCCCTGGTGAGCGGAAAACTGAAAAGGCGGGAATGGATATCCGTCAGCTCTGGCGTAAATTGAAATAGTTTTTAACAGCCGATGCTTTCTGCATATTACGGAAGGCATCGGTTTTGTGTTTTGGGAGAATATGTATGCTTTTGTCTTGACGGAAGTTCTTTGCATCGATCTGCGTTGAAACAGGCGGATATGCGCTGTATTCCGGGCGGGGTTTCCCCGCAGTAATGGTCTTTACGGGCGCTTTCAGGAGTGTTGTGAAGAGGGCAGAGTACTGCTTTCCCGGCAGGATGGGCAAGACAAATCCGCCTATTTTTGGGGGCTGGGCCGTTTCCGGCTCCTCGGAAAAGTAGGATCGGGTCTGGGCAGCGGCGGCACGGGGCTTGCGTGCAGGCGAAACGGGGGGCGCACGTTCCGGCGGCAAAGCCGCCGGAACACTGCGGTGGCACCGCCCCCCCAGGCGTGCCCATCAGGGCACGCAGTGCGCCCCAGACCCCGAGACAAACAAATCCTTCGTACAGCAGCATCCCAGCCTTCGGAACCATGCGGCCCCCGTTTTACAGCGTTCCGGCTTCCGGGGCAATATATGTGCATGTAAAAATGCTCCCTTCCTGATGCAGGAAAGAAGCATGTGTTGCCGTTATTCCGAATTGTGCAGGCGATTTATTCCTCTGCGATCTCCCGGGCCACAAAGACCCCGCTGGCCGAAGCGTGGGACAGGGAGTGGGTCACGCCGCTGCCGTCCCCGATCACATACAGCCCCGGGTAACAGGTCATCAGCCGGTCATCCAGCGCCACTTCCATGTTGTAGAACTTTACTTCCACTCCGTACAGAAGAGTATCGTCGTTGGCGGTGCCGGGGCAAATCTTGTCCAGCGCATAAATCATCTCAATGATGCCGTCCATAATGCGCTTGGGCAGCACCAGACTCAGGTCTCCCGGGGTGGCCGAAAGAGTGGGCCGGGTGGTGCACTCCTCAATGCGCTTTACGGTGCTCCTGCGGCCACGGACCAGATCACCGAACCGCTGGACGATGACGCCGCCTCCCAGCATATTGCTCAGCCGGGCAATGCTCTCGCCATAGCCGTTGCTGTCTTTGAAGGGCTCGGAAAAATGCTTGCTCACCAGCAGTGCAAAGTTGGTATTGGCGGTGCGCAGGGCGGGATCCTCAAAGCTGTGGCCGTTGGCCGTAACGATGCCGTTGGTATTTTCGTTGACCACGATGCCGTATGGGTTCATGCAGAAGGTGCGCACACTGTCTTCAAACTTCTCCGTGCGGTATACGATCTTGCTCTCATACAGCTCGTCGGTCACATGGGAGAAGATCACTGCAGGCAGCTCTACCCGTACCCCCAGATCCACCCGGTTGGAAAGCGTGGGAATCTCCAGTTCCCGGCAAACCTGCTCCAGCCATTTGCTTCCGCTGCGGCCTACGGAAACAATACATTTTTCGCAGGTGAACTCTCCCTGTGCGGTGTAAAGCCGGTAGCCGCCGCCTTCTTCCAGAGCCAGTTTTTCTACGGGAGTGTAGAAATAAAAATCTACGGACTGCCGCAGTTCCTCATACAGGTTCTGCAAAACGATATAGTTGATATCCGTGCCCAGGTGGCGGACGGAGGCGTCCAGCAGGAAAAGCCTGTTCTGCAGGCACTCCTTTTTGAAGCGGCTTCCGGCGGTAGAGAACATCCGTGTACCCTCACCCCCGTGGCTGACGTTGATATCATCTACATAGCGCATGAGTTCCATGGCCTTTTCCCGGCCGATGTGGGCGTGCAGGGTGCCGCCAAAATCGTTGGTCAGGTTGTATTTTCCGTCGGAGAAGGCGCCTGCGCCGCCGAATCCGCTCATGATGGAGCAGACCTTGCAGTTGACGCAGCTCTTGACCTTTACTCCGTCAATGGGGCAGCGGCGTTTTTCCAGGGGGCCGCCGGTCTCAAAGACGGCGATCTTCAGATCCGGCCGCCGTTTTGTCAGCTCATAGGCGGAAAAGATACCGCCCGGCCCTGCGCCAACGATGATAACGTCATACTGTTGCATAAAAGAACTCCTTATCTGGGAATGAAAATAAAAGCGGGGAAGGAGCCCGCTCCTTCCCGAAAACGGTTGCGCTGCTGATTTCTCCGTGCAAAAGGTGCATGCCTTGTACTTACGGGCATGCTGCAAGGGGCAAGTCGTCCCCGCCGGAGAAAGTATGCCGGGATGCTTAGATGGCAGCGGCGATGCGGGCAGCCACCTTTACGTTGTTGAACACCAGCTGAATGTTGGATTTGAGACTGTCTCCGCCGGTGATCTCCTTAATGCGCCTGAGCAGGAAGGGAGTGATGTCCTTGCCGTGGACGCCCTGGGCTTCCGCTTCGGCCACAGCCTGATCAATAACGCCGCCGATGTATGCCGGATCCATGCTCCACTCCTGGGGAATGGGCACCGTCACCAGCATGCCGCCCCGGTAGCAGAGAGTCTCACTGGCCCGGATGGCTCCGGCAATATCTTCGGGGCCGTCTGCCCGCCACAGCAGGGGGATGCCGCTTTTTGCCGTATAGAAGGCAGGGAGCTCATCGGTACCGTAGCCGATAACGGGTACGCCCTTGGTTTCCAGATACTCCATGGTCCGGGGCAGATCCAGAATGGCCTTGGCTCCGGCGCATACCACGCATACGGGGGTCTGGGCCAGCTCTTCCAGATCGGCGCTTACGTCCATGGTCTGCTCAAAGCCCCGGTGTACGCCGCCGATGCCGCCTGTGGCAAAGACCTGGATCCCGGCCAGATGGGCAATGATCATGGTTGCGGCCACGGTGGTGGCTCCGTCCATCTTTCTGGAAAGGAGCATGGGGATATCCCGGCGGCTGGCCTTGGCAACCTGAGAACCTGCCCGGCCCAGATAGTCTATCTGCTCCGGGGTAAGGCCGGCGCAGAGCTTCCCGCCGATGATGGCGCAGGTGGCGGGCACGGCGCCGTTGTCCCGGCAGATCTTTTCACAGGCCAGGGCGGTCTCTACGTTCTGGGGATAGGGCATCCCGTGGGAGATGATGGTGCTCTCCAGTGCTACTACGGGCTTGCCTGCGTCTATGGCCTCAGCCACTTCCGGACTGAGGGAAAGGTATTCTTTCAGCTGCATTTTTGATTTCCTCCTGAATTTCCTGAAAAAACCGTTTCCAGTATACCACAACTGTGGTAAAATAAAAGCAAACTTTATGGGAACTTGGAAAGGAACTTTGGCATGAAGCGTGCAAGCGGCGTGTTGATGCATATTACCAGCCTGCCCTCCCCCTACGGTATCGGGACCATGGGCCGGGCAGCTTACGAATTTGTGGATTTTCTGCACAGGGCCCGGCAGCGGTACTGGCAGGTACTGCCCCTGACTCCCACGGGGTTTGGGGATTCTCCCTATCAGAGTGCGTCCACCTTTGCAGGGAACCCCTATCTGATCGATCTGGATATGCTGCTGGAGCAGGGCCTGCTGACCCGGGAAGAGATAGGACAGGATTGGGGAGAGGATCCCCGGCATGTGGATTTCGGCCTGATGTATGCCCGGAAGTATGCCGTGCTGGAAAAGGCCTTTGCCCGCTTTGACCGGGCGGAGATGGCAGACTTCTGCCGCAGCACTCCCTGGCTGGCGGGGTGGACCCTGTTTGCTGCCCTGAAGGATCATTTTCACGGGGCGCCCTGGACCCAGTGGCCCCAGGATATTCGGGACAGAGATCCGGAGGCTCTGCTTCGCTATGGGCAGCTGCTGGAGGAGCGGATGGCCTTTCACAGCTTCATTCAGTATGTGTTTGACCGGCAATGGAACGCCCTGCGGGATTATGCGCAAAAACAGGGGATAGGCTTTATCGGGGATATCCCCATCTATGTGCCCCACGACAGTGCGGACGTATGGGAACACCGGGAACTGTTTGCGCTGGAGCCGGACGGAACGCCCACTCTGGCAGCAGGAGTGCCGCCGGATTATTTTTCCGAGATCGGCCAGCTGTGGGGGAACCCCATCTATTGCTGGGATGCCCACCGGCAGGAGGGTTTTGCCTGGTGGAAGGAACGGGTGCTTTCTGTGGCGGCCCGTTGCGAGCTGGTGCGCATAGATCACTTCAGGGGGCTGGAAAGCTTTTGGGCGGTGCCCTACGGCTCCGAAGATGCCCGCCCGGGGCAGTGGTATCCCGGCCCGGGAATGGAGCTTATAGGAGCTCTACGGGAAGCGGGCATGGGAGGCAGGATCATAGCCGAAGATCTGGGCTATCTGACGCCGCAGGTAAAAAAACTGCTTTCCGATTCCGGCTGCCCGGGGATGCGTGTATTGCAGTTCGGCTTTACCCCCATGGGAGATTCCCGGGACCTGCCCCACAATTATGTGCAGAACTGCGTGGCTTATCTGGGCACTCACGATAATACCCCCATTCAGGGCTGGTTTGATACGGCGCCGGTGGAGGAGGCGGCTTTTGCCGTGGACTATCTGGGGCTGAACCGGCAGGAAGGCTTCCCCTTCGGATTTGTGCGGGGGATATTTACCTCCGTGGCCAATCTGGCCATTGTGCAGCTGCAGGATATTCTGGGGCTGGGGGATGAACACCGCATGAATCTGCCCGGTACCACGGGCTGGTGGAGCTGGCGGGCCCTGCCCGGGGAATATACCCAGGCTCTGGCAGACCGGCTGGCCTTTTATACCCGTATGAGCGGCCGGGCAGAGCTGAAGAAGTAATCTCCCTGTCAAAAAAATTGAGGCTCCTGCAGGCGTGCAGGGGCCTGTTTTTATGTTCTTCCGGCCGTACTTTCGTTGGCTCTTTTTGGGGATCATGGGGGAGTGCTTTCGGGTCTTCCTCGGGGGATGGGGCGCACTGCGTGCCCCCAAGGGGCACGCCTGCGGGGGTAAGCCCCCGCAGTGTTCCGGCGGCAAAGCCGCAGGAACGTGCGCCCCCCGCTTCGTCTGCACGCAAGCAGGAGCTGCCACGTCCCGGACACATATGTGCAGGCAATTCGTTTTCCGGCGTCCCATGCCCCGTATTTTCGCTGCATATAAAAAGCCGCCCGGCAGCCTTGCGGCTGCGGACGGCTTGCAGGCCGGGCAGACGGTCTATTTATCCAGCAGTTCCCAGGTCAGCTGGCCCAGGATCCGGATACCGGTTTCTATCTGCTCCATGGTGGGCATGGAATAATTCATTCTAAAGGCGTTGGAAGGCCTGGCAGGGTCCATCACAAAGGCCACTCCGGGGACGCAGGCCACCTTCCGCCGGATCCCCTCCGTAACAAAGGGATAGGCGTCCATGCCCTCGGGCAGGAAGGCCGTAACGAACAGACCTCCCTGGGGCCGGTTGAACCGTACCGACGGGTGGAAATACTTTTCCATATTGGAGAGCATGCATTCGCACTTTTCCCCATACAGCCGGGATACCATGGCGATGTGGCCCGCATAGTCATGCTCCGTCATATACCGGTAGCATATTTCCTGAAACAGGGTGGTGGAATGTACATCCGTACACTGTTTGGCCACTACCAGCCGGGCGATCAGGGCCTTGTTGGCGGTGATAAATCCCAGCCGGAAGGCCGGGGCCATGGTCTTGCTGAAGCTTCCTGCGTGGATGACGATGCCCTCCGTATCCAGACTCTTGATGGGCGGCACCGGGTCGCCTCCAAAGCGCAGCTCGCCGTAGGGATCATCCTCCAGAATGAACAGACCGTGCTCTTTGGCCATAGCATAGATGGCTTTCCGCTTTTCCCAGGAGGTGGTAAAGCCCGTCGGGTTCTGAAAGTTGGGGATGATATAGAGCAGCTTGGGCCGGGGCGTGGTCTCCATGGCCTTTTTCAGAGCCTCCAGGTTCATGCCGTCGCTTTCCATGGGCACACCGGTGAGTTTGGCTCCGTAGGAGCGCAAAGTGTTCAGCACGCCCACAAAACTCAGCTCTTCGCAGATAACTCCGTCCCCTTCGTTGAGGAGGATCTTGGCCGTCAGATCGGCGCATTGCTGTCCGCCGGAAACGATCAGCGTGTCATCCTCTTCCCGGGGGAAACCGTATTTTTCCTTCAGGTACCGCTTTACCTCATTCCGCAGGGGCGGATACCCTTCGCTCAGGCCGTACTGCAGCATGGAAGTTCCCCGGTTGGAAAGGGCATCATAGGCGATGTCTGCGATCTCCCGGGTGGGGAAGGCTTCTGGGGAGGGGTTTCCTCCGGCAAAGCTGATCATGTCCGGTGCGGCGGTGAGTTTGAACAATTCCCGTATGATGGAGCCGGAAACACCGCTCATACGCTGGGACTGCACAAATTCCATAGTAAAAGACCTCCGATTGGATTTATTCCTGCTGCCGTTCCCTCATGCAGAGTCTGATATTGACCCGGCATACGGCAGGGGGATACATCAAAGGGTGGGCACCAGCTGCAAAAGCAGGTTGCTCTTATAAAAGAACATGCCCAGGGGGGAGTTTTGCAAAAACGTATAGGTTCTTGGCACCACGGCCAGCATCAGGGGGCAGAGCATGAACACGATGTACATCAGCAGTATCCCGTGAAGCAGTCCGATCCCGCAGGAAAAGGGGATATCCAGATGCCGCAGCACCGGGAGCCCCTCCTTGCCATAGTCTATGAGCCGCAGTACGAAGCCCAGAAGCATTCGGAACAAAGCAAACAAAATCAGCAGGGAAAGAATGTTCAGCACCACGTCTACCAGCGTCTGGTTGAAATAATCCCCCAGCGTGTATATCTCCCGGCTGCGGTAGGCCTGGGAGCGCACATTTTTGCGTACTGCCCGGTCAAAGGGGCGGGGCATTTCCGCCCGCTGCACCACTTCTTCCAGGGTGGCTGCATCCACCTGATCTACGGGCACATGCACCAGCTCCACCGAGGTTTTGTTGATGTACTCATATCCCTCAAAGTAGTAGAGCATCATGTCATACAGGGTCTTTTGCTGCTGGATCCCTCTGGAGAGCAGGGGGCACAGAAGCAGGGCCAGAATGAAGGCAACCGCGCTGATCCCCAGACTGATGGCGGAATACAGCACGCCCCGGTAATACCCGGCCAGAATACACAAGGCAAGAATGGTCAGTATGATAAAATCGATCAAAGGGGCCGCCGTCTCCTTTCTTTAAAATATGAAGATACGGGCATCAGGTATCCGTACAGATGTAGCAGTCCGTGCCGCTGACCAGCAGAAACCGCCCTGTATCCAGAGCTACGGCATAGCTGGCCGGGTGCTCCAGTTCCAGATCCTTGCTGCGCCTGCCAGCAAAGGTATAACTCAAAAATCTTGTGCCCGTAACGATGCGCACGCCGCTGGAGGCCAGATAGGCTCGTACTACCTCTTCTCCCACATACAGGGTCATGGAGGTGGCGTTGGCCGCATCCCCTTCCGCCAGGGCCAGCACATACAGGGTGTGGGCGTTGCTCTCCCCACGGGGCTTGAGAAGGAAGTAAACATAGTCGCCGCTCTGGCGGTAATCCACCACTTCCTTGCCGTAGATCTTCACCCGGTACTGTTCCCGGCTGCCGCTCTGGGAGTAGCGGATGATATCCTGCGTGCCGATAAGAAATACGGATTCGTCCGTAAAGGCCAGCTTTTCTATGCTCTGGTCATAGAAGGTGGGGTAGTAGCTCATGGTGCCGCCGTTGTTGTAATCATACAGGCGGATGTTGGTCACGGGCAGAGAAGCCTCCGTATTGAGGGTGATGACCCACAGGGTCTCCCGGCCGCCCACGGTATCAAAGCCGAAGCTGACCACCTTGGTATCCGTAAAATCAATGGGGTTGCCCACGGCTTCTCCCGAGGCATTGAACAGGATGATGCTGTCCATGCCGCTGGTCTGGCTGGTGCGCAGCACGGCGCAGTAGTGGGTGCCGCAGGAAACGGAGCGGATGGTGCCCGAAAGGTTCAGTACATCATAATTCTTCAGCTGAAAGGCAGAGCCTGCATATACCGCCGTCATGGAGGCGGATACGTCAAATCCGTCTACGGGAGAAGAGAGCTTCGTCTGGGTCACCCGGCTGCTCTCCAGCTGGTACTGGATGAGCCCCGTGTCGGTAGCATAGGTAAGATACCCGCCGGAAACCACATAGTCGTTCCCCGCCTGAATGTTGACCTTTTCATAGGTGAGGCCGTCATCTTTCTGGGCAAAAAGCAGATACAGCAGGGCAAAGCTCCCGCCAATGAGCACAATGGCCAGGCCTGCTGCCAGTATCAGCCGTAAATAATTTATGCGTCCCTTCATGCTTCCTCGCTGTGCTTGTACCAGGAGGGGACCAGCACCTGCATCGTCTCCTCCTCCATGGAAAAGGTCACCGGCGTCCCCTCCATCCGCTCTCCGTCCACCTGGATCCGGGAAGGGGGCTGGCATTGGGCAAAAAGCCGCTTGCCCCGGCAATAGGTAACATATTTGGTTTTCTTTAAGAACGTGCCCCGGAAAAAGGCGGGCAGCAGTGCCAGCACATCCCTCAATCCGCGCACATCATGAATGATGCAGAAATCCAGCAGCCCGTCGGTAGGATCCGCCTTGGGCGTAATGCCCAGCCCCCCGCCGATGTGGGTGCCGTTGCCTGCGGCTATGAGCAGGCAGTCGCAGGATACGCTTTGGCCGCCGTCTATGGAATATTCCACCTGCCGCAGATGAAAATGCCCCAGAGCATGGAACAGCCCTTTCAGATAGGCCAGACGGCCGCTTTTTGTCCCGGCCTTGAACAGTTCTACGGAATCCAGTACATCCACGTCAAACCCGAAGCCCGCCACGTTGATAAAGGGCTGGTCGTTGGCCCTGCAGCGGTTCACCTTAAGGACCTTGCCGTACAGCAGCACGTCCACCGCTCCGGGAATATCCGTAGGGATGCCCAGGGGTTTGACAAAATCGTTCCCCGTGCCGCAGGGGATGATTCCCAGCACACAATCGGTGCCCGCAAGGCCCTGCGCCGCTTCCCGCACGGAGCCGTCTCCCCCCAGGGCGCACAGGGTAGTGTAGCCCTCCCGGGCCGCCTGCCGGGCCAACTCCGTTCCGTGGCCGGGGTACTGGGTCTCTTTCACGGTGTAGCGGACGCCTGCCTGCTGCAGCAGGGATTTGACTTCTTCCAGTGCTTTGGCGGCCTTGCCGGTGCCGGCCACAGGGTTGCAGAGCAGACACAGAGAGCCCGGTCCATAGGGAATGGTGCGCATGGGGTGTACCTCGTTCCTTTATAAATAGCACGGGGCAGAACTGCCCCGAGTGGATCCGCCTGCCGACGGAAGGGGAGAGACGTTTCTTCCTGCCGGGCGGACCGTATACTTTTACCTATACATATAGTAGCACGAACAGGGGGATGAATCAAGGCGGGAAAGCATATGTTGCAGGAAATTCACGCCCGCTCAATTATGAAGTCAGGGTGAAATCCCGGGAAACAAGTGGAAAAACCATGCAAAACCGGAGCTTCGGCGGCAAAAGCACCTTGCATTTACAGGCACACCATGATAGAATATCAATCCGTGGAATTATGCATCACAATGCTTTAGGAGGATGGATCACATGTCACAGTACGAAAAATTGGAGCACGATGTAGCCAAGCTTACCATCACCGTTTCCCCCGAGGCCTTCAAGGCCGCTCTGGAGACCGCTTACCATAAATACGGCGGCAAGTACCCCGTACCCGGCTTCCGCAAGGGCAAGGCCCCCCGCCGGATCATCGAGAGCAACTACGGCCCCATGGTGTTTTATGATGCGGCCTTTGACCTTTGCTGGGCCGATCCCTACGAAGCCGCCATCAAGGAGCATGACCTGCAGCCCGTAGACCGTCCCTCCGTGGATATCACCGATATCGGCGAAGACAAGGGCATCGTCTATACCGCCGAGGTGCAGCTGCGCCCCACGGTGACTCTGGGTCAGTATAAGGGTATAGAGATCCCCCGGCAGGCGTATACTGTAACGGAAGAGGAAGTGGATATGGCGCTCAGGAGCGAGCAGGAAGCCCAGGCCCGCTATGTGGACGTGGAGCGCCCCGTAGCCGATAAGGACCGGGTGCTGCTGGATTATGCCGGTACCGTAGACGGCGTGGCCTTTGAAGGCGGCACCGCACAGGATCAGACCCTGGATATCGGCAGCGGTACCTTTATCTCCGGTTTTGAAGATCAGCTCATCGGCGCAGCCGCCGGTGAGGATCGGGAAGTAAAGGTCACCTTCCCCGAAAAGTATCATGCCGCCGATCTGGCCGGCAAGGACGCCGTGTTCGCCTGTAAGATCAAGGCCGTCCAGCAGAAGGAGCTTCCGGAGATCGACGATGAGTTCATCAAGGATATCAGCGAGTTCGATACCGTAGCCCAGTGGAAAGAGAACAAAAAGGCCGAGCTGCTCAAGCAGCGGGCGGAAGCCGCCAAGATCTCCGAAGAGAACGAGCTGCTCACCAAGGCCGCCGATAACGCCCAGTGCGATATCCCCGAGTGCATGATCGAGCGCCAGGTGCAGGGCATGATCCAAGATATGGCCTACCGGCTGGCCGGCAGCGGCATCTCCATGGACAATTACTTCAAGTACATGGGTACCGATATGGACAAGGTCAAGGAGATGTATAAGCCCGAAGCCAGGATGCGCTGCAAGGTGGATCTGACTCTGGAAGCCATCAAGAAGGCTGAGAACATCACCGCCGCTCCCGAAGAGGTAGAGAAGCAGATCGATCTGTACGCCACCCAGAACGGCATGACCAAAGAGGATCTGGAAAAGAACCTTTCCGAATCCGACCGGGAATACTTTGCCGACCGGGCCTGCGTAGAGAAGGTGATCAGGCTCCTGAGCGATTCCGCCGTGCGGGTAGATGCCCCTGCGGAAGAAAAGAAAGACGAAGAAGAGCAGAAGGAGGAGAAGGCGGAGTAACCTTCTCCCCCGTGAGTATACTAGAAGGAGGACACTATGAATCTGATCCCCTATGTGGTGGAGCAAACCAGCCGGGGCGAACGCTCCTATGATATCTATTCCCGGCTACTGAAGGACCGGATCATCTTTCTGGGAGGAGAGATCAACGACGATGTGGCCAATGCCGTCATCGCCCAGATGCTCTTCCTGGAGGCGGACGATCCCGATAAGGATATCTTTCTGTACATCAACAGCCCCGGGGGATCCGTCAGCGCGGGTCTGGCTATCTATGATACCATGCAGTATATCCGCTGCGAGGTCTCCACTATCTGCGTGGGCATGGCGGCCAGCATGGGCGCCTTCCTGCTGGCGGCGGGGGCCAAGGGCAAGCGCAAAGCCCTGGAAAATGCCGAGATCATGATCCACCAGCCTTCCGGCGGCGCCCAGGGGCAGGCAACGGATATTTCCATCGTGGCGGAGCAGATCCTGAAGATCAAGACCCGTCTCAATGAGATCCTCTCCAAGCGCACCGGTCAGCCGCTGGATACCATCCGGGCGGATACGGAGAGGGATAACTACATGACTGCCGAGGAAGCCAGGGCTTACGGCCTGGTAGACGAGGTCATCGCACCCCGGCGGTAAAAGAAAGGAAACAAGCATACATGAGCAAATACGGCGGTTCCGGAAAAGACTCCTTTGACGACGTCCGCTGCAGCTTCTGCGGGAAGCGGCGGGGCGAGGTCAAAAAGCTCATTGCCGGCCCCAATGTGTATATCTGCAACGAGTGCGTGGAGCTGTGCCGGGAGATCGTCCAGGAGGATATGGTCAACGAGCGGCAGCAAGGCGACCGGCAGGCTCCCCTGCAGCAGATCCCCAAGCCCCACGAGATCGTAGCGGCGCTGGATCAGTATGTCATTGGCCAGCAGAGCGCTAAAAAAGCTTTGGCGGTGGCGGTATACAACCACTACAAGCGGGTGCGTGCCCCCCAGACCGACGACGATGTGGAGCTGCAGAAAAGCAATATCGTGATGCTGGGGCCCACGGGCTGCGGCAAGACCCTGCTGGCGCAAACTCTGGCCAAGATACTGGATGTACCCTTTGCCGTGGCCGATGCTACCTCTTTGACCGAGGCGGGCTATGTGGGCGACGATGTGGAGAATATCCTCCTTAAGCTCATTCAGGCAGCGGATTACGACATGAGCCGGGCCGAGCACGGTATTGTGTATATCGATGAGATCGACAAGATCGCCCGCAAGGGAGAAAACGTATCCATTACCCGGGACGTTTCCGGGGAAGGAGTGCAGCAGGCGCTGCTGAAGATCCTGGAGGGCACGGTAGCCAACGTACCGCCCCAGGGCGGCCGGAAGCATCCTCAGCAGGAGTGTCTGCAGATCGATACCACCAATATTCTCTTTATCTGCGGCGGCGCCTTTACGGGTATCGAAAAGATCATCGAGCGCCGCACGGGCCAGAAGATGCTGGGCTTTGGCGCACCCATCCAGTCCAAGGAGGATAAGGACGTGGGTCAGGTGCTCAAACAGATCCTTCCGGAGGATCTGCTCAAGTTCGGCCTGATCCCCGAGTTTATCGGCCGGGTGCCCGTTATCGTTACGCTGGAGAGCCTGGACGAGGATGCGTTGGTGAACATTCTCACCGAGCCTAAAAATGCCCTGTCCCGCCAGTATAAGCGGCTGTTTGAGATGGACGGCGTGCAGCTGACCATTACGGATGATGCCCTTCGGGCCGTGGCGCACAAGGCTATTGAGCGTAAGACCGGCGCCCGTGGCTTGCGGGCCATTATGGAAGACATCATGCAGGACGTGATGTATGACATTCCCTCTCAGGAAGGTATTGTGGAATGTCAGATCAACGCAGACGTGATCAATAAGACCGCTGCCCCCCTGCTGATCCATGCCCCGGAGGAGCTCACCGCCCCCAAAGAGGAGCTCACCGAGCCCCCCAAGACCACCCGCCGTCCCCGCCGGACTGCGGCCCCTGCCGCCGCTCCCAGAGCGTGAGCTGCAGGCGAAAACAAACATGGCACGAAGCCGCCGGTGCGGAAGCTCCGGCGGCTTTTTCTATACGGAAAAATATGAGCAAAACGGGGCGATTGGTGGAGGATCGCAGGTCTGCGCATAGACGGAGCCGGACGGTTTTCGAGCTGTGCGTTTTCCGGAATAGACAATCTCCTACTATCGTGTTAGTATAAGGAAAAACAGGGCACTGGCCCGGAAAGCAGGGGAAAGATGGAGGATTTCAAGCGCTTTGACGGCAGAGGGGCGGCAGAACTGCGGCCCGTGGAGCTGATACCGGATTTTACCAAAACCAAAGGGGGCTCCGTGCTCATCAACTGGGGAGAAACCCGGGTGCTGTGCACCGCCTTGCTGGAGGAGGGGGCCATGCCCTTTTTGAAAAACACGGGAATGGGTTGGCTGACGGCGGAATATGCCATGCTGCCCAGTTCTACCGGGGACAGAAAAAAGCGGGACGGCATCAAAAAAGACGGCCGCTCCACGGAGATACAGCGGCTCATCGGCCGGAGTCTCCGGCAGGCGCTGGACAGGCAGGCTCTGGGGGAGAACGTGATCTATATCGACTGCGATGTGCTTCAGGCTGACGGCGGCACCCGCACGGCTTCCATCACCGGAGCCTGGGCGGCCCTGCGGCTGGGAGTGGATCGCTGGCTGAAGGAAGGCAGGCTTCAGGCAGACCCCATATGTCATCAGATCGCAGCCGTGTCCGTGGGATTGGAGGGAGACAGGCCACTGCTGGATCTGTGCTATCAGGAGGATTCCCGGGCGCAGGTGGATATGAACCTGGTGATGAACGAAGCCGGAGAGTTTATCGAGATCCAGGGCACGGGAGAAGGACGCTCTTTTTCTCGCCGGGAACTGGATGCACTGCTGGCTTTGGGGGAGGCGGGTATCCGCACCCTGATGGAAAAGCAGCGGGCGATACTGAGAAAATAGAGTTTATTACAGCCGCAGCGGGGAGATCGGTCAGCCGGTTTCCCTTTTTATCTACAGTAGGGGTTTTTTCCGCATCTGTGCCGGCCGGAGGCACACGGGGGCTGCTCCTGGCTGCGTCGGCTCGGGGGCCGGGGGCGCATTGCGTGCCCTTCGGGCACGCCTGCGGGGGCTTTGCCCACGCAGCGTTCCGGCGGCGGAGCCGCCGGAACATGCGCCCCCACGTTCCGCCTGTACGCACCTTCGCAAGGCAGCGGCCCCGTTCCGGCGGCCTCCGGGCAGCACGGAGAAATGCAACTCGGATCCGCACACATAAAACGCCCCGCAGTCATTTGACGGCGGGGCGTTTGCGTTTACGGAAGCCTTCTTTAGGCGGCGAAGAGGGCGATGCTCAGCGCCACGGCCAGAGTATAGAGCACATACAGGCTCAAAAAGGTATTGACATAGTGCTGGGGCCGTTCCTCCCGCACATAGGCCGAAAGCAGATAGCTGGGGGGCAAAGCAAAGAACAGCAAGGCGCCCCAGGCATACCGGACGTCCATGCCCAGATGCCGGATCAGTGCCATAAGGCCAAGACTCATGGGCAGCATATATCCTATGCGCAGCAGGGCTGAGCGGCATACCGGCTTCAGGGTATCTCTGTCCGGCTGCAGTCCATAGCCCACGGCAAACAGCATGATGCAGGATACGGGGGCCGAAAGAACGGCCAGAATATCCTCGGCTGCCGGCCCCGCCGGGGAAGCGCACAGCAGCTGCCACAGGCCGGTCACATTGGCGGCCAGGCCCAGAAGCATACTCAGCAGCAGCGGATCCTTCAGCAGGGAGCGGAGCTGAAAGGTTCCCTTCCCTTCGGTGAACCGCCGCAGCGCAGGCAGATATACCGTGAAAAAGATCAGGGATTGCCCCGCATCAAAGATAACAAAGTAAGGAAGGCTCTCTTTTCCGAAGAGCATGGCAAACAGCCCGTATCCCACCATGCCTGCTTCGGTAGAGCCGGCCACAAAGGGGTGGTATTCTCCATAGATCCCCGGCAGCGTGCGGCACAGTTTCCCCATCCCAAAAGCGCCCAGGAAGATCAGGGCGCTGAGCAGGGGCAGCAGCAGAGTGCGCACTTCCAGCTCCACCGTGGCAAAGGAAGTAAATACCAGAAAGGGCAGCAGCACCCGGGCCACCAGCTTTTTCAGTCCGCCTATCTCTTCCGGGGAGAAGGTATTTTTTCTTCTGCACAGATACCCCAGCCCGATGAGAAGCACCATGGGACCCAGCAGGGATATAAGCTTTAACAGCATAGGCGATCCCTCAGCCCCGGCGGCTCCAGGCAGCAGGGCTGAACAGCAGCAGCAGGGGGAAGATCTCCAGCCGGCCGAACAGCATGTCCAGAGAAAGAACGATTTTGCTCAGATCGCTGTAGGCGCCGAAGTTCCCCGTAGGCCCCACCAGGTTAAGCCCCGGACCGATATTGCCCAAACAGGCAATGACGGAGGAAAAGGTAGTCATGCCGTCAAAATTATCCGTGGAAACAAACAGCAGGGAAACCAGCGCAATGAACAGATAGGTGAGATAAAACACATATACGCCCTTAATGGTGCTTTCCTCCACCAGCTTGCCGTTGATGCGCAGCGTATGGACGGACCGGGGCCGCATCATGAAGGCCACCTCGTTCTTCAGGCTCTTGAAAAGCATGATCAGCCGGGAGACCTTGGTGCCGCCGCCGGTAGAGCCTGCACAGGCCCCCAGGATCATCAACAGCAGCAGTATCCACCGGGAAAATTCCGGCCACAGGTTAAAGTCCACCGTGGCATATCCCGTGGTGGTGATGATGGAAGAAACGGTAAAAAACACATGGTGCACGGCCGCCCAAAACGAAGGGAACATGCCCTTTACGTTGATCACAATGGCTCCTACCGCCAGAAGCACAATGGCCAGGTACCATCGCAGCTCTTCATCCTTAAAGGCCCGTTTGGCTTCCCGGGTCAGCAGAAGGTAATATATGGAAAAGTTTACCCCAAACAGCAGCATGGCCGCCGCAATAATGGATTGGGACAGGGCGCTGTAGCCGTTCATGCCGTTGTTTTTGATGGAAAAGCCTCCGGTACCCGCCGCTCCAAAGGCGTTGCACAGGCTGTCAAAGAGGGGCATCCCGTCCAGAAGCAGAAGCAGAATGGTCACCAGTGTCATGCCCACATAGATGGCGTACAGCACCCGGGAGTTTTTGGACATGGTGGGCGTTACCTTCCCCACGGAGGGGCCGGGGCTTTCCGCCCGGAGCAGATGAAGGGAATCTCCGTTGCCCTTGCTCAGGGGGATAATGGCCATTACGAATACCAGCACGCCCATGCCGCCCACCCAATGGGTAAAGCTCCGCCAGAACAGCATCCCGCGGTGGAGCGCCTCCACATCGGAAAGGATGCTGGCCCCTGTGGTGGTAAAGCCGGAGACGGATTCAAACACTGCGTCTATATAGTGGGGGATATCCCCGCAAAGGGTGAAAGGAAGGGCTCCAAACAAAGACAGGAGCACCCAGCTCAGACCCACGGTAAGCATGCCCTCCCGGGCCTGAAGGCTGTGGGAGCCCTGCTGGCGGATATACAGCAGGCAGGTGGATACCACCAGCAGCAGTGCCATGGTGATCAAAAAGGCTTTTACCGCCGCCCATTCCCCATCGTACAGAGAGACAAACAGGGAGGGAAGCATCAAAACGGCTTCCCAGCGGAGGATGTGCCCCAGATAGTAACGGACGGAGCGGGCATTCATTGCACGCCTCCCCGGAAGATCTCCTCCAGCCCGCCTACGGATTTATCCCGGCCGGTAATGACCACTACCCGGTCTTCTCCCAGAAGCATATCGCCGCCGGAGGGAATGATGACCTCCCGGCCTCGGGCAATGGCCGCCACAATGGTGTTGGGCTGTATGGTCAGGTTCTTAAAGGGGATCCCCACATAGGGGGCGTCCCCGGGGACGATAAACTCCATAGCCTCGGCTTTACTGTCCATAATGCGGGAAAGGGCGATCATGCTCTGCCCGGCGCTGGAGCTCATGGCCCGCACGTAGCGGATGATCTCGTTGGCCGTCAGCAGCTTGGGGCTGACGATGGAATCCAGCCCCGCCTGGGTGAATACGTCCATGAATTCCGTCCGGGCGATCTTGGTAACGGTTTTGGGCACCCCCATGTAGTTGGCAAACATGGAGATGATCACGTTTTCTTCGTCTATGCCCGTCAGAGCCAGCACGGCATCCACATCCCGTATGCCCTCGCTGACCAGTACATCCTGAAAGGTGCCGTTGCCGAAAAGAACGGTGGCTTCCGGCACTTCCAGGGTCAGTTCCCGGGCCCGCTGAGCGTTGTTTTCCATAATGGTCACCTGCACCCGGCTCTTCATAAGCATTTTGGCCACATGGATGGCCGTGCGGCTGCCGCCGATGATCATGACCCGACGGATCCGGGTGGGGGGCAGCCCCAGATCCTTGATAAAGCGCACCAGACCGGAGGCTACGGCGGCAATGATGATCTTGTCCTCCTGATGCAATACAAAACTGCCGTGAGGAATGGTCAGCCGGCCTTCCCGCTCCACGGCGCAGATCAGAGCCTTTTCTTTGGTGATTTTGGGCAGATCAGCCAGACGCAGCCCGTTCAGGGGGCTGTCCTTGCCGATGCGCAGCTCCACAAGATCCGCTTTGCCCCGCACAAAGGTATCCCGGTTCATGAATGTGGGAAACTGCAAATTGCGGTATATCTCCCGGGCGGCGGTAAGCTCCGGGTTGATGACCAGAGAAACGTGGAGCTCGTCCTTCAGTAGCCGCAGATCAAAGTCATATTCCGGGTTGCGCACCCGGGCAATAGTGTTCTCCGTCCCCAGCTTTTTGGCTACCATGCAGCTGAGCAGGTTCACCTCGTCGCCGTTGGTGCAGGCAATGAGCAGATCTGCCCGGTCAGCCCCTGCTTCCAACAGCACATCCGCCGCCGCTCCATTGCCGCACAGAGTGGCCACATCCAGCGTCTCCTGCAAATGCTGCAATACGGCGCTGTTTGTATCGATGAGCACCAGATCGTGCCCCTCGGCGGAAAGCTGAGCCGCCAGGGTGGAGCCTACCTTGCCCTGGCCCACAATAAGGATGAACATGGTAAAAATCCCCTTTTTACACTATTTCATAAGGTTGGTTGTACTATAGCACGTTCCCCGGGGCTTTGCAATAGAGCGGATGGCGGCGTTTACAGACTCAGGGAAAGGGGAAGCGGGGAGCGGGGGCGCTGGGCGGCGGGACGCCGCCCGCCCGGCTGCTCCGCAGCCGGGCTTTTGGGCGCCGCAGGCGCCCAAAGCCAGCGCCCCCGACTTTCGTATACGAGCCTTCTCCGTATTCCCGCGTCCCTATTTCGTTTTTAGGGAAGTTTTTTCGCAGGGATTCTATGTATACGGACGCACCGGCAGCCGGAAAGCTGCATATTTCATTTGACTGGAAGGGGGAAAGCGGATACAATGATGCATACAGCATTCGACACGTTTCAGGAGGAAATTCCATGCAGATAGTGGTATTGGACAGCAAATCCCTGCGGCCCGAGGAACTGGACTGGTCCGGGCTCCGGGAGCAGGGCACCCTTTCCTTATATGACCGCACCGACGCCATCCTTGTTTCCCAGCGTCTGCGGGGGGCCGACGCCGTATTTACCAATAAGGTGTGCCTGACTCGGGAGCAGCTTTCCGGCAATCCTAACCTGAAGTTTATCGGCGTTTTGGCCACCGGCTACGATGTGGTGGATATAAAAGGGGCAAGGGAACTGGGTATCCCCGTGTGCAACGTGCCCGGTTATGCCACGGAGCCCGTGGCCCAAACGGCCATCGGCCTGCTGCTGGAACTGACACTGAACCTGGGCTACCACAATGCCCGGATTCATCAGGGAGCGTGGACCAGTTGTCCGGACTTCTGCTGGTGGGAGCGTACTCCCGTGAGCTTGTACGGCCGCACCATGGGCATCGTGGGCTGCGGCGCCATAGGCCGCCGGGTGGCGGAGATCGCCAAAGCCATGGGCATGGAGGTACTGGGCTTCAATCCACACAAAAAGCCCGGGTTTGCAGGCAAGTACGTGTCTTTGGAAACCCTTTTGAGATCCGCCGATGTAGTGAGCCTTCATTGCCCAGCCAAGGGGGATACCATAGGCTTCCTGAACGAGCAGACCATTTCCATGATGCGCACGGGTGCCATCCTTATCAATACCGGTCGGGGGAGCCTGGTGGTGGAAAAGGACGTGGCCAATGCCCTGAGCACCGGAAAACTGGGGGGCTATGGAGCTGATGTGGTTTCCAGAGAGCCCATTTCCGTCCACAATCCCCTGCTGAAGGCACCTAACTGCGTGCTTTCCGGCCATTGCGCCTGGGCTACCCGGGAGGCCCGGCAGCAGATACTGGATGTATCGGCGGAAAACCTGCGCCGCGCTCTGGCAGGGCAGCCTCAGAACTGCGTGAACTGAGCCATCGTTTTTTTGCCCAGACCCTTGTCAAAAGCTGCGGGAAAGGGTATCATTATAATATAGGGTATCATCGGAGGAATTTATGGAGCTGATCTGCCCGGCTGTTCTTCGGGGCTGCGGCCTCCATAAAAACAGCGCTGTGCTGGCGGCCTTTTCCGGCGGAGCAGATTCCACCGCTCTGGTGCTGGAACTGGCTCGGCTTTCCCGGCAGGGGGAGCTGGGGGTCATATATGCCGCCCATTATCACCACGGCATCCGCGGGGAGGAGGCGGAGCGGGATCTGGCATTTTGCCGGGCCCTGTGCCAAAGACTGGGGATCCCCTTTCTGTTTGAAAGAGGGGACGTGCCTGCCGCCGTCCGGGAGAAGGGGATCAGCGTGGAAAGTGCCGCAAGGGAGCTTCGCTACGGGTTCCTTCGCCGGGCCGCCGCCCGGACCGGGGCAGAGGCCGTGGCTTTGGGCCATCATCGGGAGGATCAGGCGGAAACGGTGCTTATGCACCTGATCCGTGGTTCCGGCCTTCGGGGGCTGGGGGGCATGGCGCCCCAAAGCGGCCTGTATGTCCGGCCGCTGCTGGAAGCAGGCAAAGAGGATATCCTTGCCTATCTGGCGGAACGGGGAGAATCCTTTTGCACGGATTCCACCAACGCCGGGGATGAAGCGGATCGGAACCGGCTCCGTCACGGTGCCATGGAGGCTTTGAAAGCAGTGAATCCTCAGGCCGCTGCGCACATGGCCCATACTGCCGCACTGGTGCGGGAGGAGGACGGGTATCTGGAAACTCTGGCGGAGGAGGCGGAAAAGAACTGCCGCGGCAGCCGCCGGGCGTTGGAGGCTTTGCCTCCGGTGCTTGGCAGGCGGGTGCTGCTGCGGATCCTGCGTGCCCATACCTCCGATTACACCCGGGAGGATGTACGCCGGCTGGAAGGGCTGCTCTCCGGGCGGGGCGGACGCATGGCGCCCCTGACGGGGGGATGGACTGCCCGGGCGGAAGGGGATGCCATAAGGCTTTACGCCCCCGGTACCCTTGAAGCTGAGGCTTATGTCCTGCCGCTTGAGGTGGGAAAAAAGACAGAAACGCCCTTTGGCTCCCTGCTGCTGGAGCGGGTAAGCAAAGCCTGCATCCCCTGCGGCCCCGGGGAAGCCTATGTGGACGAAGAAACGCTTCAGGGGCCTCTGCTGGTGCGTCCCTGGCGGCGGGGCGAGCGCTTTACCCCTCTGGGCATGAAGGGCTCCAAGCTGTTTTCAGACTATTTTACGGATAAAAAGGTACCGCTGTCCCTGCGGCAGACGCCGGTGGTGTTTGATGCCATCGGGGCCGTGTATGCGGCGGGCCATACCATAGATGACCGGGTGCGGATCACCGCCGCCACCCGGCAGATCCTTCATTTTCAGTTTGATTCTATCCGGGAGGTATGAAATGATTTACACGGGGCACGGATTTATGGAAGAGGACATGGCGGAGATCCTGCTGACCAAAGAGCAGATCGAGCAGCGTGTGCGGGAATTGGGGCAGGAGATCGCCCGGGATTATGCAGGCAGAGAGGTCATCATGATCTGTGTGCTCAAAGGCGCCTGCGTATTCTATACGGATCTGGCCCGAGCCACCCCCATCCACATGAAGATGGACTTTATGGCCATCTCCAGCTATGGGGACGCGCAGAAGACCAGCGGCATCGTCAGCATAAAAAAGGATATCGACTCCAGCATCACCGGCAAGGATATCATCATCGTAGAGGATATCATGGACAGCGGCCTGACGCTCAGCTATATGACCAGGCTTCTGGCTACCCGGCAGCCCGCCTCCCTGCGAGTATGCTGCCTGCTGGATAAGCCCGAGCGCCGGGAGTGCGCCATCACCCCGGACTACTGCGGCTTTACCATTCCCAACAAGTTTGTGGTGGGCTACGGGCTGGACTATAAGGGGTATTATCGGAATCTGCCCTATGTGGGAGTGCTTTCTCCCCGGGTGTATGAAGCACAATAAATCATATCTGGCCGGGAAGATCCCCGGCAAAAGGAGTTTCTTTGAATTCTAAGCAAACACGTGTATTGACAACGATCCTGCTCTGGGCCACGGTTCTGGGCATGATCGTGTATATGGTCTTAATGGGCAGCGGAGTAAAAAAGCCCGTGGAACTGACGCTGAAGGACTTCCTGACGCTGGTGGAAGAAGATAAGGTCGCCGCCGTGAAAGAAGAGCTGGGCAGCGGCCTGTTTTACGGTCTGCGTACCGGAAGTACCTATCAGCCGAAGGATCTGCCCGGCAAGGCAGACTTTTACTTCTCCGCTTCCGAGGAGGATTTTAACCGGGATCTGTCCCTGCTTCTGGCCAAAAAGACGGGAGCATCCCCAGACAGCATATCCACATCGGACTATCCCTTTGTGTATTCCGTTTCTCAGCCTAAAGGGGAAAACTTCCTGAAAGAGATGCTGCCCTATCTGTTTATGGGCGCACTGGTGCTGCTGATCATGTGGTGGTTTATGCGCCAGCAGGGCAACAGCAACCGGCAGATGGCAGAATTTTCCAAAGCCCGGGCCCGGGAAATGAGCGGCAGCAAAAATCCCGTGACCTTTAAGGACGTGGCCGGAGCAGACGAAGAAAAGGCGGAGCTGCAGGAGATCGTGGAATTTCTGCGTGCGCCCCAGCGCTTTACCGAAGTAGGGGCCAGGATCCCCAAGGGCGTGCTGCTGGTGGGCCCTCCGGGTACAGGCAAGACCCTTCTGGCCAAGGCTGTGGCCGGGGAAGCCGGGGTACCCTTCTATTCCATCAGCGGTTCCGATTTTGTAGAGCTGTTTGTGGGCGTAGGCGCCTCCCGGGTCAGAGATCTGTTCAACACTGCCAAGCGCAGTGCACCCGCCATTATCTTTATCGATGAGATCGACGCCGTAGGCCGCCACCGCGGATCCGGTCTGGGCGGAGGCCATGATGAACGGGAGCAGACTCTCAACCAGATGCTGGTGGAGATGGATGGCTTTTCCCACAATCAGGGGATCATCGTGATGGCGGCTACAAATCGCCCCGATATCCTGGATCCGGCGCTGCTGCGGCCCGGCCGTTTTGACAGGCGCATCACCGTGGGCTACCCCGATGTGGGCGGCAGGGAAGATATTCTCAAGGTGCATGCCCGCAACAAGAAGTTTGAAGACAACGTAGATATGAAGGTGCTGGCCCGCCGGACCCCCGGCTTTACCGGCGCAGATCTTGAAAACCTGCTCAACGAGGCCGCCATTCTGGCTGGCCGGGCCCGCCGTAAAAAGATTTCCATGCAGGATCTGGAGGAGTCTATTACCCGGGTGATGATGGGGCCGGAAAAAAAGAGCCGGATCATCTCCGAGGAGGACCGGCGCTACACTGCCTATCATGAATCCGGCCATGCCATTCTGGCCATAGAGCTGCCCAAGTGCGATAAGGTGCATGAGGTCTCCATTATTTCCCGGGGCATGGCGGCAGGCTATACCATGACCATGCCGAAGGATGATCTGGACCACGTCACCAAGAGGCGGCTGGAAGATTATATCTGCATGTGCATGGGGGGCCGTGTGGCCGAAGAACTGGTATTCGGGGATATCAGCGCCGGTGCCAGTCAGGACTTGAAGAACAGCACGCAGACAGCCCGGCGTATGGTGTCCCAGTACGGTATGAGCCAGGATCTGGGGCCCGTGTTTTACGGCGGGGATGCAGAGGTGTTCATCGGCCGGGATCTTGGGCACAGCAAAGACTATTCCGAAGAGATCGCCGGGCGTATTGATGAAGAGGTGCACCGGGAGATCACCGAACAGTATGAGCGGGCCAGAACCATTCTGTCCCGGGAGCGGGAAGCACTGGACAGAGTATCTGCCCTGCTGCTGAAGTATGAGCGGGTCACCGGCGAAGAATTTGAGCGGGTGTACCGGGGGGAGGACATGGACGCCGTTATGGCTTCCGCCGCTTCCAAAGCGGAAACCGCTCCAAACAGCGAAGAGATCGCCGAAGCCTCCGGGGCGGAAGGCACGCAGGAGAATAAGTAACGAAGACGGCCTTCCTTGAGAAAAGCGGCCGGTCTGCGGCGGGGTCGGGGGCGCTGCGGCAAAGGATCGGCTTGTATACGCAGCCCGGGGGCGCACTGCGTGCCTGTTGGCACGCAGTGCGCCCCCACCATCGTTTCCACGCAAAAAGGCAGGTGAGCGATTTGCCTTTCTGCCGCTTATACACGTTCTTAAAACGGTCGCCGGGCAAAACCGGAGGCCCGGATACATTCAAAGAAAGGAGCCTGCATCCAGGGAAGCCCATGGCCCACAGATTTGATCTGCACATCCACAGCTGTCATTCTGACGGCACCTATACGCCGGCGGAGATCGTTCGTATGGCTGCCAGAGCCCGGCTGTCGCTGGTGGCTCTCAGCGACCACGATTGCATCTCCGGCGTGCAGGAAGCGATGGCAGAGGGGAAGAAGCTGGGGGTCCCTGTGCTGCCCGGGGTGGAGCTGGATAACGAATGGCCCCATGAGCTGCATATTCTGGGGCTGGATGTGGATCCGGAGCATCCGGTGCTGCTGCGGGCCATGGAGGTGGCCCGGGAACGGCGGGACAGGCGCAACGAGATCATCTTCTCTCAACTGGATGCTGCCGGTATAGAGATCCGTCCCTTTATGGAAACGGGGCAGACCTCCACCACCAAGCTGCATATTGCCCATGCCCTTATACAGGGGGGCTATGCCGCCGAGGTAAAGGAGGCCTTTTCCAAATATCTGAAGCCCGGTACCCCCGGTTATTATACGGAAAAACGCTTTACGCCTCAGCAGGTTATAGAGATCATACACCGGGCCGACGGCATCCCCGTGCTGGCCCATCCCTGCCATATCCGGGAGAATTTTTATGCTCTGCTCAAAGCCCTTATGGACTGGGGGCTCATGGGCATAGAGGCGTTCTATCCCAGCAACACACCCCGGCAGACGGAGCAGTTTCTTTCCGTAGCCCGGCAATACAAGCTCATGGTCACCTGCGGCAGCGACTTCCATGGAAAGAATCGCCCCGGCATCCCTCTGGGCTGTGCCTGGCGGGAGAATAAAGAACTGGAAAAGACCTATGAGACCCTGATCCACCGGATGCAGACCTGATCTCCACGAAAGGAGCTTTTGCTTATGCTTACCCTCGGCATCACCGGAAAAAAAGAACTTACCGTTACCGAAGCATATACCGCCAGATCCCTGAGCAGTGGGGCACTGCCGGTGTTTGGCACCCCCATGCTGGTGGCTCTTATGGAGGGCTGCGCCCATGAAAGCGTACTCCCCTGTCTGGAAAAGGGACAGGGTACCGTAGGCACCGGGCTGGATATTCAGCATCTGGCTCCTACGCCCGTAGGAGGCCATGTGCGGGCGGAGAGCCTGCTGGTCAAGGTGGAGGGCCGCCTCCTTACCTTTGAGGTCAGGGCCTATGACGAGGCCGGGCTTATTGGCCAGGGCACCCACACCCGCTGCATTATAAGCGAGGACCGCTTCATGCAGAAAGCCCAATCCAGACTGGAAACAAAATAAGCAGCACAAAACCGCAGCCGCAAAAAGCGAACTGCGTTTTTTTTTGTGCCGTACCTTTTTAGGAGATATTTTCGAGGAGCGATACACCCTCTTTGCATACTGATAGTCCACCTCTATTATCGTAAAGCTGCAGCAACAGCAGCTGGAAATAATAGCTGCGGAGAGGAATATCCTGTTCCGTCTTTTATATGTGATCCGGATAGCAGGATGTCCAGTAAGGAGTGCCCAGAAAAACATTTTCTTTTGGATGCCATCCTTCGGGCGCTTTTACCTCTTTTAAAGAAAAGCAATGCCAAAAGGCTCTGCTTTCCATATGGGGCAGGGAACAGAATTCCAACCGGGTCAGCAGCGGACAGTCTGCAAAGGCATAGGCGGCAATATATGTAATCGAAGCGGGAAAGTGGACACTTTCTATGCCGGAGCCGGCAAAGGCCCTTTTCCCAATGCGAACGATTCCTTCCGGTATGAAAACCTCCTGCTCAGGTCCGATATAACGCTCTAAAATGCCTCCCCGCACCACAAAATTTCGCTCCATGGGACTGCGCAGCAACGGCATCCTGCACCGGTATTCCGTTCCGCAGTAAGGGCAGTGGTAAGTATCCTGCCCGGAGCCGGGCCGCAGCCCGCCGCCGCACTGAGGGCACCGAAGTGATCTCATGGATTACACATAATGTGCTATGGCGGTTAGGATTTCATCTCGTTTTGCTGTCAGCTCATCGCATTGCTTTGTGGTCCGTTCCTGAGATAAATGCCGCCGGCAATAACGCAGGCGCCGCCGATCAGGCAGACAATGTCCACGACGATACTCTTGGAGCCCGATGCACACATCATGACAAAAAGTCCCAGAGGAATGGACCAGAGCAGAGACCGTCGCCGAAGACGCTTGGAAGAGTCAAGCTCATTCAGGGTGACTTCAAACTGTTCGTCCAGTTCCTTTATTTTGTCATAATAAGGCATATCCATATCCCGCTGGAAAACAAGTTTTACAAAATGTGTGGTTTCGGTCACGCTTTTGATAGTGCCGGGGGCACCCTCCTCCAGGTGAGAATCCCTATTAAACACTTCCTGAGAACCGAGCAGAACCCAGCCGAATTTCTGATACCGATCAATGGTGATTTGTTCTGCAGCCGGGGCAACCCTTACACTCTTGCTTTCCATTCTTGCCAGACTTTTTTCCTTCCATTTCATTCAAAATTCGCTTTCGCATGGAAAGCATAACAAATCCTTCTCCAAAAGTCAACCCAAAAGGGGTAACTTTTGGAGAAAATATTCAATACCATACATACAATATGCGAAGGAGGCTTTTGTGCGGGTAGGAGAAGCGGTGCGGCTCCGGATACTGGAGCTCTGTCAGGAACGGAATATAACCTGCAATAAGCTGGCGACCATGTCGGGAGTGACCCAGTCAACCCTGCAAAACATCCTCAGCGGCCGGAACAACAGTGCCACTGTATCCACCGTAAAAAAACTGTGCGACGGACTGAACATTTCCATACGGGAGTTTTTCGGCGGATCGCAGTTTGACGACCTTGAGCAGGAAATCCATTGAATTTCCTCGATAAATAAACAACCGAAGCACAACATCATGCTTCGGTTGTTTTATATCTATGGGATATCAGCAATACCCAACTCCCTTGAGCCAGTGATAGGTATCCCGCAGCGTCACGGAGAAGCGCCGGGGGGAATACCCCAGCTCCCGGGCGGCCTTGGCGTGGGAGAACAGGCCGTTGGAGCCCAGTACCGATACAGCATAGGGGGTAAAGTATGGCTTTTCCTTCTTCAGCTTGCTGACCCATTCGGCAAAGGGAGACACGGCCTTGGCAAGCCACACCGGAGCCAGCAGTTTTACCCGGTTCCCTTTGGAAATATGGCACAGGCTGTCCAGCATTCGGCGGATGCTTACATACTCTGCCGAAAGAATGTAGCATTCTCCCGGACGGCCCTTTTCACAGCAGGCCAGGATCCCGGCGGCCACATCCCGCACGTCTACAAAGTCATATCCGCCTTCCACGCCCATGGGCAGTTTGCCCTTGCAGTAGGAGATGATCATGGAACTCAGGCTGCCTATGGCATAATCCTGGGGTCCAACTATGCCGGAAGGCTGCACCACCGAAGCGTTGAGCCCCTGCCGGGCTGCCTCCAGCACGTAGGCAGTGGCCTCGGCCTTGGTTTTTGCATACTCGCCGGATACATTCTGGGGCGAAAAATCCCGGATCTCCGTCATGGCGCAGCCGTCCTTCCGTTCCGGAATGGCATGGACAGAACTGACGTATACCAGCTTCCGAATCCCGTAGCGGCGGCAAAGATCCACCACATGCCGGGTGCCCTCTACATTGACCTTGCGTACCATGGGGCCGGGCATCGTATCGATGCAGATGCGGCCGGCGCAGTGGATCACACAGGCGTTTTCCCCCAGGGAGGCGAACACGGGCTCCAGACTTTCCGGATCGGTCACATCCCCCAGGGCGATGTCCACCCCCTCCGGCAGCCGTTGCGCACCCGGATCCTCGGGAAGCACCAGAGCCGTTACCGCTTTGTGCCTGTTTGCCAGCATGTGCACCACCGTATGGCCCAGAAAGCCCGTGGCGCCGGTGACCAGATATCTGTTAAACATGGGAGCCTCCTTTCAACAACCGGTACAGGTGTTGTTTTTCTTTCATGTGTATAGTATACTCAATGAGAACCGAGCCGCAAGGTACACCTTGCAGCCAAATGTTAGTTTTCCAACACTTGCCGGGAAAGCGTTGCATAACAATGTGAGAAGTTTGTGTCAGCGGCCAAAACCCGCCGGCGGCAGGGCTTATACGGGGCAATAAGAATGGATGGACAGGAGAGGATCATATGAAACTGGATGCGCGGGTCCGCTATACCAGGCGGGTCATTCAGGAAGCGCTGCTGACGCTGCTGGAACAAAAGCCCCTGAACAAGATCACCGTAACGGAGCTCTGCGCTCTGGCACAGATCAACCGGGCCACCTTTTATGCCCATTATGCCGACTGCTATGCCGTTTTGAATGCTTTGGAAGACGGGCTTCTGCGGGCATTTGAAAATTCCCTCAGTGCCAGTGCAGGAGGGATGGAGGTGCAGGATCTTATGGAAGCCGTGTACCGGATCATGGATGAAAACAGTCAGGTCTGCCGGGTGCTGATCCTGGAGCAGAAGGACAGAGCACTGGCCGAGCGGATGATCGCCATTGCCCGCTATAAGACCCGTACTTTGTGGCGGGCCAGCCTGCCAAAAGCCACCGAAGGGGAGATAGATATGCTATTTACCTGTCTGGCCAATGGGCTGCTGCAGGTGATCCTGACGGGATATGGGAAATATCCCCGGGAGCAGATCGCCGCTTTTACCTCCGCCATGACCCGAAACGCCATGGCCATGTATACCTGAGTTCCCCGGTTTCCAGGGAACAGGACGACCCATACAGTATAAAAAGCCCCCCGTACAGACTTTGCCTGTACGGGGTTTGCACGTCTAGGGACGTCCAGGCAGGAAGTAAGACGGTGCCCGGGAATGCGTCTCTGCTCCTTATTGTACAGGGCGGCGGGAGAGATTGGCCGAGCATGAGTGCGAAAAACGGGGCCTTCGCTCAGGTGAGGGACAGGGGCAGGGATGCGGGAGCAGCGCCGTATACGGGGCCCGGGGGCGCAGGCGTGCCTCTGGCACGCCTGCGGGGGGGAGCCCCCGCAGCGTTCCGGCCTGCAGCCGGAACCTGCGCCCCCGCCCTGCGTGCCCCAAGAAGCTCCGGTTCACAGCGGTTTCCAGCCTGCTGATCCGTACCGGATGCATCAAAAAAGGACTGCGGGGAAAACGTATCTTCCTTCGCAGTCCTGAATACGTGTCAGCAGCTTAGGCGCCGCAGATCCTTTCACACATGGACAAACCATGAGCGATCCGGGGGATGCTTACAGAATGGTCAGCTCCTTGGGCAGGGAAGTCAGGTCCTCATAACCGTCCTCCCGGAGGATCACCACGTCCTCAATGCGCACACCGAACTTGCCGGGCAGATAGATCCCCGGTTCGGCGCTGGTCACGCTGCCGGCGGGCATGGGCTGGTCATTCCGGGCGTTTACATTGGGGCCTTCATGGATCTGCACCCCTACGCCGTGGCCGTAGCCGTGGCCAAAGTATTCGCCGTAACCGGCGTCGGCAATGATCTTACGGGCGATGCCGTCGATCTCCTTGCCGGTCATGCCAGCTCTGGTAGCGGCAATAGCGGTGGTCTGGGCCTTGAGCACGGTGTTGTAGACCTTTTCCATTTCTTCGGTCACATGGCCTACGGCAAAGGTTCGGGTGGTATCGGAGCAGTAGCCGTCCTTCAGGGCGCCAAAGTCAATGGTCACGAATTCCCCATCCTGGATCTTCTTTTCGCTGGGGACGCCGTGGGGCATGGCGCCGTTTTCGCCGGAAACTACGATAGGGTCAAAGGAGACGTTTTCCGCCCCGTTGGCCAGGAGCCGGTAAGTCAGGTAGGCGGCCACTTCCTTTTCGGTAACGCCGGGCCGGATCATGGGCACGGTTTCCGTGAGGGCTTTATCGGCAATGCGCTGGGCATGGCGCAGGCGCTCCAGTTCCTCCTCGTCCTTCACTACCCGTAAGCCGGTCATAAGAGCCGTGGCAGGGAGAAGCTCCGCCTTGAGTGCTCCTTCATAGCGGCGGAAGTCGGCAACGGTCATATAGCCTTCGTCAAAGCCCAGTTTGCGGATGCCTTCGTTTTCGATCACTTCATTGACCAGCTCCACATAGCCCCGGCCGGGAGCGGTGATGGAAATAACCGCATCCTTTACATGACGCTGAGCGGCTACAGTGTAGCGGGAATCGGTAAAGTAGTAGTTCCGGTTCCGGGTGATCAGTGCCAGACCGTCGGTGCCTGTGGAGGGGAAATCCGCCGCATAGAAGCGGTTGTACTGCTCCGTGAGCATAATGGCGTCCAGGCCGTAAGCGGCCAGCTTGCTGCGGATAGATGAAAAATGATGCATACGTTTACTCCTTTACGTTGATTTGATTGAATTATTGATGGGACATAAGCTTGGGTACGGTTTCCTGAACAAAGCTTACAAAGCTTTGCAGGGCGGGGGAACGGTAGCGGTAGCGGTTTACGGCCATGCAGATTCGCCGTTCGGAACCGGCCAGCGGAATGGTGCGCAGCCCGCCCGGCAGGATGTCCTGCAGCAGCAGTTCCGGAAGAATGGTAAAGCCCAGTCCCTTTCGGGCCATGGCGGCGGCGGCATAATCGTCTCCGGCATTACAGCGGACGGTGGGCGTTACTCCGGCGGAAAGGAAGAGCTTCCCGGCATCGTAGTTGGTGCCCTCCGCCGGGACGATGTAGGGCAGATCCTTCAGATCCTGCGCAGTAAGACGGGCTTTGGAGGAAAGCGGGCAGCCGCTGTCCATAACGGCCATGAGCCTGTCTTTATACAGGGGATAAAGGATGAATTCCTCCCGGGAGGGTGCGGTCACAAAGGCACAGTCCACCTGATCCCGCAGCAGAGCTTCCTCCAGAGGGGAATAGGTATCGTTGTAGATCTCCAGAGAGATCCCGGGGTGCAGGGCGGCAAAGCGCCGGGTTAGCTCCGGCATCCAGGCAATAGCGGCGCTGGAAAAGGTGCCCACGGTCAGCTGCCCGGTGGAAACGCCCCGCAGCTCCTCGCATAGGTGCTGCATATCCTTTTCGGCGGTGAGGATCTGCTGGATATAGGGCATAAGGCGCTTTCCCTCCGGGGTAAGTTCCACACCGCTTTTGGAACGCTTCAGCAGGGAAAAGCCTACCTCCTGCTCCAGAGCCCGTATCAGGTGGCTTACACCGGATTGGGTATATCCCAGGGCCGAAGCCGCCCGGGTCAGACTGCCATGCTCCATGGTAGCTGCCAGAGCCGCATACTTACTGTTGGACATAAAACCTCCATGAGCAGACCTTGTGCAAAGAGTGCTTTGAATGCTCTTTACTGGTGCCTGCCCCTTCACTATAATCTATAAGCGCAAAATATACAAGTGATTTTTCGCTTTCCTCCCACCGGAAAGGCCAGGGGAGAGGGAGATATTTTACAGAAAAGCCACCGTAAAAATCAGCCGTTGACAAAGATCGCCGCCGGGGATATACTCCCATGGCGTGACCGCAGAAAAAGGAGTTTTTTCATGAACAAGACGGATAGGATGCACTTTCTCAAAACCTACGGCAGGCGCCTGGCCACGGCGGTGCTGGGCACACTTCTTTTTGCCGCCGGGGTGAACCTGTTTATCGTACCCATCTCTTTGTACAGCGGCGGCTTTCTTGGCATCGGCATGGTGCTGCGCACCCTGCTGGTAGACTATGCCCATATCCCCATTCCGGCCAATGTGGATATTGCCGGTATTTTGCTGTATATCATCAACGTGCCCCTGCTGGTGCTGGCCTATAAAAAGCTGGGAAAGCGCTTTTTTGTGGATACGCTGGTATGCGTGACCTTTCAGACGGTGTTTTTGACACTGATCCCCATTCCCACTGTGCCTATTCTGACGGATAAGCTGGCGGCTTCCATCGTAGGCGGCGTTATTGCGGGGTATGGCTGCGGCATGACCCTGCAGAACGGGGGCTGCGGCGGAGGACAGGATATTCTGGGGCTGTACTTCATGCAGAAGGACAGAAACTTCAGCGTGGGGAAGATATCCATGATGATCAACATTGCCGTGTTTACTGCCTGCGCCCTGATGTATGATCTCTCCACGGTGATCTATTCCCTCATCTATGTGGCAGTGTACAATTTTGTCACCGACTATACCCACGCTCAGAACCGGAATGTGGCGGCGATCATCATTACCAGCCGGGAGGATGTGATGCCTGCCATACGGGCTTCCATTGACCGCACCGCTACTTCCTGGGAGGGGACGGGGTCCTTTGCAGGCAAAAAGCATCAGATCCTGTATATGGTCATGTCTCAGTACGAGGCTATGGAACTGCGCCATATCCTCAAGGAAACGGATCCCGGGGCCTTTGTAACGTTTCTCAACGTCAGCGGCATTCTGGGCAATTTTGATAAGCATCTGTAAACCGCATAAAAGATACGGGGCCGAAAAGGCCCCTTTTTCTTTTCCCCTGGTCTCCTTGAGAAAAGGAGGTTTCCAACAGCGGGCATGGGCCGTGCAGATACGGGATCGGTCTGTATACGAAAGCCGGGGGGCGCCGGCTTTGGCGCCTGCGGCGCCAAAGGCCCGGCCGCAAAGCGGCCGGGCAGCGGCGTTCCGCCGCCCGGCGCCCCGCCCCCGCTTCCCGGCAGCTTCCGTTCCTTCTGGTCCCAGCCCCCAAATTGCTCCATGACCGTGCCCCTCCTGCTATCCGGCAGCAACAGCGGGTAAATAACTGCCACGGGGACGATACACCTTCTGTTCACTATCCTTTTGTTGCACCCATTAGTTTTTGTACTGGATAAGCTGAAAGAACCGCGCTTTACATGGGGTTCTGCCTATCATATAATAAAAGCAAAGAGAAAACACCCATAAGATCATATATATTCCCGGGCTTCTGACCGGGCCCTGTTCAGGGAAAAAGGAGGCAGACCGTGACCTTTGCGCCCAAGCTGCAAACGTGCGAGTATGTGTTTAAGACCATCGATTCCCACACCATGGGGGAGCCCACCCGCATTCTGTATGAGGGTTTCCCCGAGCTCCGGGGGAACACCATGATGGAAAAGAAGCAGGATCTTATGACCCATTGGGATCATCTGCGCCGGGCCATAATGCTGGAGCCCCGTGGGCACAGGGACATGTTCGGCGCCCTGCTGACGGCGCCTACGGATCCCCGGGCGGACATAGGCGTTATTTTTATGGAAAGCGGCGGCTATCTGAATATGTGCGGCCACGGCAGCATGGGTGTCTGCGCCATGGCAGTGGAAACGGGGCTGGTGCCCGTAACGGAGCCCTATACCACCGTGGTGCTGGATACGCCTTCCGGGCTCATCCGCTCCCGTGTGCGGGTGGAAAATGGCCGGGCGCAGGAGGTCACCATTCTGAATGTTCCGGCATTTTTGTATAGGGAAGGGCAGAAGATCCTTCTTTCCGATGGCCGGGAGATACGCTGCGATATCTCCTTCGGCGGTTCTTTCTTTGCTCTGGTGGATGCAGACGCTTTGAATATCCCCCTCGAAACGGGCAATGCGGAAAAGCTCAGCGCCCTTGGTATGGAGATCCTGAAAAAGGTCAATGCCGCCGGAGGGATTCGTCACCCGGAACTGCCCATTACCACCGTGGATCTGGTGGAGTTTTACAGCCGCCGGGCAGGGGAAGGGGCTTCCATGCGCAACTGCGTGGTCTTTGGGGATGCGCAGGTAGATCGTTCCCCCTGCGGCACGGGCACCAGTGCCAAACTGGCGGCCCTGTATGCCAAAGGCAAACTGGGGCTCCACGAAAAGTTCATATACGAAAGCATCACCGGCTCCCGCTTCACAGGGGAGATCGTGGGTACCGCCAAAGCGGGGGGCTTTGACGCCGTGCTGCCCCAGATCACGGGGTGCGCCTATATCACCGGGCTGAACCAGTGGGTGCTGCAGAAAGACGACCCGCTGAAGCTGGGATTCCTGCTGGGATAAACCAAAAGTTTTCAAAAAGGAGCATGAGGATGGAAAAGACCGTAAAAAAGGTCAGCGCACTGGATTTCTTCTGCATCGGCTTTGGTGCCATCGTGGGCGTAGGCTGGGCAGTGTCCATCAACAACTGGATGATCGGTTCCGGCGGGCCTCTGCCTGCCAGCATAGGGTATCTGGCGGCTATGATCATGATGATCCCCATTGCCCTGACCTATTGCGAACTGGTGCCCATGTTCCCGGAAGCCGGGGGCGGCATGGTGTATGCCCATAAGGCCTTCGGCCGTACGGTAGCTTTGTTTTCCGGCTGGGCGGCCTTTGGGGCCTTCGTAGCCATCATCCCCTGGGAGGCCATCCAGATCACCTCCATGCTTGGATATCTGATCCCGGGGCTTACTGCCGGCACGCCCTTATATACCTTGTACGGTACGGATATCTATCTTTCCACCATTCTGATCGGCACGGCATTTTCCCTGCTGCTGTATCTGCTCAATCGCCGGGGTCTGGCCGCAGCCGCCCGGGTGCAGAAGATTCTCTGTCTGCTGCTGGTAGGCTCCGCCGTAGTGGCCGCCGCAGCCGCCCTGTGCGCCGGCGGGGTCGAAAATCTGAAGCCCCTGTACGAAAAGGTTTCTCAGGAGAGCTCCCACCATCATTTCTTCGGCGGGGTGCTGGCCATTCTGGCCACGGCGCCGTTCTTTCTTTCCGGTTTTGAAACCATCCCCCAGGGGGTGGAGGAAGCCGGGGGCGACCTGAAAAAGGTAGGCAAAACCGTAGTGCTTTCCGTATCCATGGCCTGCGTGTTCTATGCGCTGCTGCTGTTCTGCTTCGGCGCCGCCATGCCCTGGAAGGAGTTTATTGCGCTGGATAAGCCCGTAGCCGCCGTCCTGTTCCGCCATATCTATGGAGGCGTGTGGGGGAATATCTTCTATTGGATGATCATTATCGGAGCCATTGCCGGGCTTCTTACCACCTGGAACGGCTTTTTTGCCGCTTCCGCCAACCTGCTCATGGCCATGGGCCGCAAAGGGCTTATCCCCAGGGTTTTCAGCCGGCAGAATAAAAACGATGTGGCCGTCAACGGTCTGCTGGTGTGTCTGGCGTTGTCTCTGACGGGTCCCTTCCTGGGAGAAGGACTGGTAGATACGCTTACCTGCTTCTCGGCGGCGGCTTTTGTGCTTTCCTGGATGATCACTGCTTTTTCGCTGGTGCGGCTGCGCTATACCATGCCCGATGCCCATCGCCCTTACCGGATTCCCGGGGGCACGGCCATGGGCTGGTTTGCCAGTCTGCTGGCAGCGGCGGTGTTCGTGCTGCTGCTGATCCCCGGAAACCCGGTGTATATGGGCCGCAAGTCTGCCATTGCCTTTGCCGTATGGATGGCTGTAGGCATTGTACTCTACATGGTCAACCGTACTACGGAAAAGGTGGACTGAGACTTTCTCTGCCCGGCAGGAGGTAACATGGAACTTATACAGCTATTGCTCAAACAGCATGTAGGTGCTCCCTGCGTCCCCTGCGTGCAGCCGGGAGACCGGGTAGAAAAGGGGACTCTGGTGGCAGCCCCGCAGGGATTGGGGGCCAACATCTTTTCAAGCGTATACGGCACGGTAGAGGCGTTGGAGCCGGACCGCATCTGCATCCGCCCCGATGAGATCCAGCCGGAAGCCTTTGCACCTATTCCCTTGCCGGAAGCGGCCACCAAACTGGAGCTTATCCGCTATGCAGGCATCGTGGGCATGGGGGGCGCAGGGTTTCCCACGGGGGTAAAGCTGGATACGGATCTTCACGGGGGCTATGTGCTGGTAAACGCCGCAGAGTGCGAACCCGGGCTGGAGCATAATATCCGCCAGCTGGAGGAACAGGGGGAAAAGACCCTTCGGGGCATAGCCATCTGCATGGAGATCACCGGGGCCGGCCAGGCTATTATTGCCGTTAAACGCAAGCATGAGCGGGCGATCCGTCTGCTGCATGGTCTGCTGAAGGAGTATAAAAATATTTCCCTGCATCTGCTCCCGGATATCTATCCCATGGGGGAGGAGCGGGCCGTGGTGCGGGAGTGCCTGGGCATAGAGCTTTCCACCACCCAGCTGCCCACCGCTGCCAACGCTGTGGTGCTCAATGCGGAAACCGTGCTGCGGGTGGCCGAAGCCGTTGAGGACCGGCGGCCCTGTTTCAGCAAGAACCTTACCGTGCGGGGCCAGTTGCACGGAGGCAGCGGCGCGCATGTGTTTATGGATGTGCCTGTAGGCGTGTCGGTGGGCGCTCTGCTGGAACGCGCCGGGGGAATCGATACGGATGTATGCCCCTATGGCGAGATCCTGATGGGGGGAGCCTTCACGGGCCGTTCCGTTTCCCGGGAGGAACCCGTTGCCAAAACCACCGGAGCCATTCTGGTTTCGGCAGACTTTCCGGATCTTCACGGGGCGCCCGTTGGGCTGCTGGTATGCGCCTGCGGGGGCAGCGAAGCCCGGATGCGGGAGCTGGCCGAAAGGATGCACGGCCGGGTGGCCTCCGTCTGCCGGTGCAAACAGGCCATAGAGAATAAACCCGGTGCGCCCTTAAAGTGCGAGCGGCCCGGCAACTGCCCCGGGCAGGTGCAGAATAACCTGCAGTTCAAAAAGGACGGCTGCCAGTATATCCTTATCGGCAACTGCTCGGACTGCTCCAATACGGTCATGGCCTCCGGGCCTAAAATGGGGCTGAAGGTGCTGCATATGACGGATCATGTCATGCGGGCCATAGGCCATCCCCTGTACAGACGGCTCAAAACCTCCAAGCAGGTGAGCCAGGAGATAGATTTTTAACCAAGGAGGGAACAGGATATGTCCATTTCAGCCGAATATGCCCGGGAGCATCAGCAGGAGCCTGCGGTGCTTTGCTGCCGTACGGAAGCGGGCACCGTTATCGAGGCCCACAACCTGGAGGATCCCGCCATTTTTGACGATCTGGTGGATTCCAATCTGCTGGACCTGACGGGATGCCTGTCCATCCGGCAGGTGCTGGGGGCCAGACTTACCAAGACCTGCGATTCCCTCACTGCCCTGACCCGGCAGGTGCTGGAGGGCGTTCAGGAGCTGCCGGAAACAGAGCCTGCTCCTGCCGCAGAGGAAGAAAAGACCCCGGCGGCGCTCCCCGCTGCAGGCGGCGTGCTGCGCATCGATATTGCGGAGGGAAAGGATATCCACATCGAGATCCCGCTGGGCGGTGTTTCCGCCGCCGTTTCCAACACCGCTGCCGCCGTATCCGCTGCACCGGAACAGCCTCCCCGGCTGGTGCGCAGCCTGAAACGGAAGCATTTTAAGGTCACGGAAGTCCGGCGGGGCCCGGAGACCCGGCTGGAAGGTACCGTACTGTATATCCGGGAGGGGATAGAGAAGGACTGTGTGGCTTCTCAGGCGCTGGTATACGATCTGAAGATCGATATCATCACGCCAGATGCCTATCATACCTACTCCGAAACCATTATGGACGTGCAGCCCATCGCCGCCAAAGAAGGGGAGAGCGAGCTGGGTTCCGGCGTCACCCGGGTGCTGGACGGGGTGATCATGATGGTCACAGGTACCGATGCCAACGGCGTGCAGATCGGCGAGTTCGGTTCCAGTGAAGGCTATCTGGATGAGAATATCGTCTGGGGCCGCCCCGGCGCACCGGATAAGGGAGAGATCTTTATCAAGACCCAGGTCACCGTCAAGGAGCACACCAACATGGAGCGTCCCGGTCCCATGGCCGCTCATGCCGCTACGGACGTGATCACCCAGGAGATCCGGGAAGCCCTGAAAAAGGCCGGCGATGAACTGGTTGTTTCCGAAGAAACCTTTGAGCAGTACCGCCGCCCCGGCAAAAAGAAAGTGGTCATCGTCAAGGAGATCATGGGGCAGGGGGCCATGCATGACAATCTGATCCTTCCCGTGGAGCCGGTAGGCGTGCTGGGGGCCAAACCCAATGTGGATCTGGGCAACGTGCCCGTGGCCGTATCCCCGCTGGAGGTGCTGGATGGGTGCATCCATGCCCTTACCTGCATTGGCCCCGCTTCCAAGGAGATGAGCCGTCACTACTGGCGGGAGCCACTGGTGCTGGCGGCCCTGCAGGACGAGGAGCTGGATCTGTGCGGGGTGATCTTTGTAGGGTCCCCTCAGATCAATGCGGAAAAGTTCTATGTGTCCAGGCGGGTAGGCCAGTGGTGCGAGATGCTGGATGTAGACGGCGCCTTTGTAACTACCGAAGGCTTCGGCAACAACCATATCGATTTTGCCAGCCATCATGAACAGATCGGCATGCGGGGCATCCCCGTGGTGGGGCTCAGCTTCTGCGCCGTACAGGGGGCTCTGGTGGTGGGCAACAAGTACATGACCCACATGGTGGATATGAACAAATCCGCCTCCGGTATAGAAAACGAGGTGCTGGCCTGCAACACGCTCTGCCCCGAAGATGCACTGCGTGCCATTCAGATGCTCAAGAACGCCATGGCCGGGGAGCCGGTAAAGGCCGCCGAAAAGAAATGGAATCCGGAAGTAAAGGCCGCCAACCTGCAGGCCATGGAGGCTGCCACCGGAAAGCGGATAAAAACCGAGCTCAACGAGCAGTCCCTGCCCATGAGCCAAAAGCGCCGGGAGAAATACGACTGATGGAAAAGCCTCTTGCGTACGGCGATAAGATCATCCGCATGGAGGGTGTGATCACCGAGGTCCATGACGGCGCCGTAGCCATTGACCTGAAGGGGCGTCTTGGCTCTTTGCGGATCCCCCTGCGGATGTTTATCAGTGAGTATGAGATCCGGGTGGGGCAGGAAGTGGCCTGGAACATGAGCTTCATAGAGCAGCTGGGCCCCGAAGTCAACCGGCGTTACCTGCAAAATCAAGGCGAATATGCGCTCCGTAAGGAGCGGATGCGCCAAAAGAACGAAAATATGAAGGAGGAACTCTGATGGGCCTGACCATAGTCAAAGGATTGCAGTCTGAGATCTACGTGCCCGTGACCCCGCCCCCCGTGTGGGCCCCGGTGACTAAAGCCCTCAAGGATATGTCCATTGCCATCGCTTCGGCGGCCGGTATACACAGAAAGGATCAGGAGCGGTTCAATCTGGCGGGGGATTTCACCTGGCGCAAGATAGAAAATACCGTTCCCACCAGCGAACTCATGGTCTCCCACGGGGGCTATGACAACTCCGATGTAAATAAAGACATCAACTGCATGTTTCCGCTGGATCGTATTCATGAACTGGCCCGGGCCGGGTTTATCCGGGCCTGCGCTCCGGTTCACGCAGGGTTCATGGGCGGCGGCGGCAATCAGGAGAAGTTCCGGCATATCACCGGCCCCCAGATCGCTGAAATGTTCAAAAGCGAGGATGTAGACGCCGTCATCCTCACCGCCGGGTGAGGGACCTGCCACCGCTCTGCAGTTCTGGTGCAGAGAGCAATCGAAGCCGTTGGCATTCCCACCATTATCATCGCAGCCCTGCCTCCCGTTGTGCGGCAGACGGGCGCACCCCGGGCGGTAGCCCCTCTGGTGCCTATGGGCGCCAATGCGGGGGAACCCCATAACGTGCAGATGCAGACGGATATCGTCAGGGCGGCGCTGGAGCAGCTCGTTGCCATCCAGACCCCCGGTACCATCGTGCCACTTCCTTACGAGTACATCGCCAAAGTGTAATCGTATACTCATAGTAGTCTCCTGCAGAAGGGCTGAGTGCGTGTGCGCTGGGTCCTTTTGCAGTTTTGGCATAAAAAACGCTCCGCCCATGGGAGGGGGAGCGCTCAAAACATCAGCTGAACCGGGGCAGACATCGATACAGCCTCTCCAGCTGTTGCAAAAGACTTTTTCTCTCTGCCGGAGAAAGTCCTGCCAGCAGCTTCCGCCGGCAGGCACGCACCTGCTCCGGGTCATGGGGCGGGGTCAGGGCCATGTCGCTGTATCCCCGGAGCCGGTGGAAATACAGCCATCCCTCCTGCCCGGGGGCATCGGCAAAGAGGGCAAATATTTCCCAGCTGTCTGTGGCGTCCTGTTCCCTGCAGGGAGCGCAGATAAACCGGCCCAGATACCAGTATTCCGTTCCCAGCTTATATACAAAGCCGGGGGCGGCGGCCAGCCGTTCTTCCAGCCGAAGCAGATCCGGATCCGTTTCAGTAGTCATAGGCCTCCTGCCGGGTGAGCCAGAAGTATATCCCCGGGGCCGATTCCAGCCAGCGATCCGGGTCAAAGCGGGGCTCGCTCACCCATTGCCCCACCCGGTACACAAAACTGTCCGTCTGCAAAGAGGTGGCTTCCGTGAACCGCTCCCGGTAATCAAAGCTCTTTATGGTCAGCACCTTGGCTCTGTCGCACCGGCCCCAGGTGCTGGTTGCCGCTACCCGCCGGGCCTCTGCGGGGATAAGCAGCTGCACCAGCCGCATGTCCGCACATTTTTTATAAGCCACAAAGGCGCCCTGCTCCGGGCAGTGCATCCGGAACCAGCGGGTGGAGCCGTCGGTCAGCAGGCCGTCCGTGCGGGTATATTCCATCACCGCCCGGAAAAAGTCCGCACCCCGTGCATCCGCCTGGGAAAAGTCGGTCCAGCGGCAGCAGGCACCCTGCAGGCTGGCGTTCTGCAGTATGGCGCCCTGCAGATTGGCCCGGGGCAGCCAGGCATTGTCCAGCCGGGCTCCGGTAAGGTCGGCCCCGTGTAGATCTGCACTTTCCAGATCCGACCAGGAAAGATCCCGTCCCCGCAGATCCGCAAAGGCAAGGTCTGTCCCGGCCAGCCGTCCCCGGCACAGCTCCGCCGGGAGAATGCATTTTCCCATAAGTGCCTCCCTCCGCTTTTTTCTTATTGTAGATTGTTCCTGGCCTGTTGTCCAGCCCGGGTAGGGGAGGAGTGTATATAATAAGAAACAAAAGTGTAAAAATATGCCCCGAGGGGGTATAATTGCAGCCTTTATGCACAAAAATCCATATCTGAAATTTGTAGGGTAAGAAAATACTGCATCTTATATAACAAAACACAAAACGGTCGCTTCAAAAGAGAATAAAAGACAAAAAAGCATGAAAAAGTCCATGTTTTCCGTCTGGCACAAACAAAAATATGAATTTGTATCCAGCCCATTTGGATGAAAATACGCCTATTTACGGGGGAAAATGCCCACAGACTATGTATTCTTCATAACGGCGCAACATTTCTGTTGCATTTTAATCGGCCTTGTGGTAAAATCCATTATCAAGTGATAGAAAGGCTGTATATACACTTCTTCCACAAAAATATCCGGCTCTTCCCTTCACCCGAAAGAGATATTTTCCGGCGCGAGCCGTAAAATATAAAAAAACAAGGAGGAAAAAACATGCAATCCAAATTTGCAAAGCTCTTTGCACTCATGCTGGCCGTTGTGATGGTCTTTGGTGTGCTCGCTGGTTGCCAGCAGCAGAAACCCGCCGAAGATCAGAAGCAGCTCGAAGCTGAGACCAAGACCGAAGCTCCTGCGGATACCGACACCAAGACCGAGGAACCCGCTCCGGCAGCTGAAGTTAAGTACGAAGAAGTAGATGTGAACGATGCTATCGTCCATAAGGATTATTCTTCCGTCTACTCCAAGATCGGTTCCAAAGTCACCATCGACATGGTGAAAGAGGACGAAGACGGTATTGCCACCGTTGAAGTTGATGGCAAGACCTATGAGCTGGGCGAGGACTTCCTCTCCATGGCTATGGTCTACAATTGCTCCGTACCCGAAAATAGCGAGAAGTATAAGACTGCTGACGACGTGTACGCCGAGTGGTGGAAGCTGTACATCCAGCGCTGGAACTACATGGTATGTGAAGTGCCCCTTTACTCCAACCAGTACTTCGATGTATACAACGCCAAGATCGAAAACTTCGTGACCTCTCCCTACTGGGGTCCCGCAGATGCCATCGTGGCCGCAACCGTTAAGGAAGGCGAAACCAGCTCCTTCATTCTCGGCAGCACCACCGATCTGTCCGGCAACTTCCGTAACTCCGCCTGGGGCAAGTCCTCTCCCGCCAGCTCCGATCTGGATGTCCAGAACCTGACCACCGGTTATGCTACCGCTCAGGCCGGCATGGACGGTGCCTATGCCTGGAACATGCAGGCTCTGGCCGAAGAGCCCGTGCACGTCAAGAATGACGACGGCACCCTGACCTACACCATCAAGATCCGTAACGACCTGAAGTTCTCCGATGGCACCCCCATCACCGCCAAGAACTACCTGGCTTACCTGCTGGTCAACTCCACCAAAGTGGCTATGGCCGCCGGCGGCAATGGTAATGCGGGCCAGACCGTTGTGGGCTACGATGCATTCAAGGCCTACGAAGGCGAGGGCGACAAGGTTTACTTCAAGGGCGTACAGCTCATCGATGACTACACCTTCGCCATCACCTACCTGGCAGACTATGCCGATTACTACTATGTAATCACCTATGCCGCTTTCGATCCCACTCCCATGGCTCTGTACCTGGGCGAGAACGACATCGTTGTCAACGAGAACAACGAGTGCGGCCTCTCCGATGACTTCTACAAGAAGGAGAACAAGAACGGCGTTGACGCTTATGTCATGGCCGACGTCATTAACGAGAACCTCAAGTGGGATTCTGCTATCCCCTACAGCGGCCCCTATGTAGTGTCCAACTACGACGCTTCTTCCCTGACCGCTACCCTGACCCTGAACCCCAACTATCCTGGTGACGATGCCCGCGGCAAGGCCTCCATCGAGACCATCACCTACGTCAAGATCATCAGCGAGACCCAGAACGACCAGCTCCTCAAGGGCGAGATCGACATCATTGCCGGCGTTACCGGTGGTGACGACACCAAGGCCGCTCTGAAGATCGTGGAAGATAACCCCGACAAGTTCGCCGAGACTCACTATGACCGCGCCGGTTACGGCAAGCTCGGCTTCCGCGGCGACCTGGGCCCCACCAGCTTCACTTCCGTCCGTCAGGCTATCATCTACACCATCAACCGTCCTGAATTCGCTCAGACCTTCACCGGCGGCTACGGCTCCGTTGTGCATGGTCCTTACTACACCGGCTTCTCCGCCTACAAGGCCGTTGAAGACGAGATCATCCTGAACCAGTATGCTTACAGCGCCGACTCCGCCAACGCGGTGCTCGACGAGGGCGGCTGGATCTACAACGACAAGGGCCAGGCTTATGTGGCCGGCACCGATGCCGTTCGTTACAAGAAGCTGGAAGGCTATGAGCTCTCCCCCCAGAACATCACCTTTGCATCTGTTGACGGCGCTTACAAGACCCTCAAGATCAACGGTGAGTACTACATGCCCCTGGCCATCAACTGGTACGGCACTCAGCCCAACAACGTTACCGACCAGCTGATCACCGCCTGGCAGACCAACCCCAACGCCACCACCGAGATCGGCGCTTACATCACCTACACCTCCTGCGACTTCCAGACTGGTGTATACGGTGAGCTCTCCCAGATGGAGTCCTACGGCTGGAACGGCGTAGCCAAGCTGAACGCTATCAACTTTGCTACCGGCTTCAACAGCGCCGTATATGACTTCTCCTGGAACTGGACCATCGATCCTGAGATGTACAGCAACTACTCCGCCTACTACATCATGGACGAGGCCGACTTCTTCGAGAACTATTAATCGGTTCCTGCAGAAGAAAATATAAGATCGCTTTAAGCGCAAAAACGACTGTGCGGGGGCATTTTATATGCCCCCCCTGTCGTAAGGAGCGGTCTTTCGGTACAGGCTTAAGCGCAGGCGCTGATCTGCATGTCTATAAGGATCCCTTCCTGTGCAGGTCGGCGCTTTTTTTAGAGGGTATAACGGCATAGCCCGCTGCTGCCGTGCGGGCATATCAAACGGAGGGTGCCTATGGGGAAATACATAGTCAAGAGAATATTATACATTGTTCTCGTATTCTTTATTCTCTCATTTCTGATTTACATGGTCTACAACATGCTGCCCATCGATAAGGCGGCAGAAGCGGCCAAGCTGGAGATCCAGGCCAACCGCAAGCTCAACTACGACGAACGTCTTGAATATTGGCAAAGACGATACGGTACAGACGGTACAAAAATCGAACGCTATTTACGCTGGCTGGGTGTGTATCCTTTCTATGACGGGAGCTACAACGGCCTGCTTCAGGGGAATCTCGGCCAGTCCATCAAATACGGCAAACCCGTGATCGAAGTGCTGGGCGAACCCATGAAAAACACTATTTTCCTTAATGTCTTCGCCACCATTCTGGCCCTGGGCATAACCATTCCCCTTGGCATATTCTGTGCCGTAAAGCGGGGGAGCCGCAGGGATGTAGCCGTGCAGGTGGGCACGATCATTGGCTACAGCTTACCTACCTTTATCATTGCAATTGTATTCATTTGGTTATTTGCCGTTGTGCTGTGCTGGTTCCCGGTCTCCGGCATGCAGACAGCAGGCAGTCTTAACTGGTCCAAGTGGGATAAATTCTGGGATAAGATGTATCATCTGGCCCTGCCCCTGATCGTAATGACCTTCTGCTCCCTGGGCGGCATGACCCGTTATGTCCGCGCCTCCATGATCGAGGCCCTGTCCATGGACTGCATTCGTACTGCCCGCGCCAAGGGCGTCCGGGAAAAGGTAGTCATCTATTCCCATGCCTGGCGAAATGCGTTGCTGCCTGTCGTTACGCTGATTATCGGCTGGTTCCTCGGTATATTCGGCGGATCCGTAATGATTGAAAATATCTTCGGCCTTAACGGTATCGGTAAAACATATTTTGATGCCCTGAACGGCAATGACAACGAGGTCATTCTGGCTTTGCAGATGTTCTACGTGTCCATTTCCCTTTTCGGCAACCTGCTTATCGACCTGGTATACGGTCTGGTCGACCCGCGCGTGCGCGTCAACAAGTAAAGGAGGCAGTCTATGGAAAAGAATAACAGCAGTGCTGCCAAAAAGAACGGCGTGTTCAGCACCCTGGGCCGCTGGCTCAAGCGTACCTTCTGGGGCGCCAGCAAAGAACTGACCGATGACGAAAAGTTCGCCATCGAAAAGATCGAAAGCCCCTCCGTTATGGCTACCAAGGCCTTCTTCCGCCGGAAGCTGGCCGTAGCCGCTCTGATCGTGCTGATCGGTATGTTCCTGTTTGTGTTCATTGGGCCTTACTTTATGCCCATGGATCTGAACTATACCGATCCTCTCCAGGCCAACATGCCCCCTCTCAATAATATGAAGACGGTGCCCGACGGCCTGAAGGATCAGATCAAGGATATCAACGGCTTTTCCGACTTTACCGTCGGCGTAAGCAAAGATAACACATTCTATCTCTGGGGCAACGTAAAGAACAACCTGACCGGCGTGGATTACTCCAAGTATCCCGAAGAGATCCAGCCCGGCAAGGTGGTGGCTGCCGCCGCCGGTTCCGACCATATCATCGCCGTCACTACCGATGGTAAGGTGGTGGGCTGGGGCACTAACGGCAACGGTCAGTACGGCTACCTCAAGAGCGAGAACGAGCCCTACACCCAGGAACCCGAAGAGCTGATCAACGGCACCATCGATCCCAGCCATATCCGGCAGCTGATTTGCGGCTATCAGGTCACCGCTCTGGTCATGGATGACGGCCGGATGTATATGTGGGGCAACAACAACAGCATGCTGAGCCTTGCTGAGTTCGCCAACAAAGAAAAGTACAACACCGGCGTGCAGAAGGTGGCCTTCTCCAACTACTATGCCATCCTGCTGAAGGAAGACGGCACCGTTACCGGCGGCCAGACCCTGACCTTCAACAAGCAGACCGCTTATTCCAATAAGGACGGTCAGATCAAGAACCTGCGTTCCTACATGAAGGACCGCACCGTTCTGGATATCGCCGCTACCAACAACTGCTACTGCTTCGTCATGGACGATGGCAGCCTGGTGGTCTTCGGCGCCGCTGAATACGGCGAGAAGGATATTCCTGCCATCACCGCCAATGAGAAGATGGTAGAGATCAAGGCCGGCACCCGGCACTTTGTAGCCGTGGGCGAAAGCGGCAACGTATATGCCTGGGGTCATAACGACGGCGGCCAGTGCAACGTGGACGGCGACAAGTGCAGCCTGATCTACACCGGCTCCAAGCAGACCTACATGGTCGACAGCGAGGATAAGCTGGTAGAGAGCGTGGGCTTCAAGGGGTACCCCCTGGGCACCGACAGCCGCGGCCGTGATATCCTCACCCGTATTATCCACGGCGGCAAAATGACCATGACCATCGGCGCGGTGGCTGTAGTGGTTTCCACCATCATCGCCGTTATCGTGGGCTGTCTCTCCGGATACTTCGGCGGCTGGGTGGATATGCTGCTCATGCGCGTGACAGAGATATTCTCTTCTTTGCCCTTCCTGCCATTTGCCATGATGCTGTCCTACGTCATACGGACCATGCCTATAGACGAGAATACCAGAATCTTCATCATCATGATTATTCTGGGCCTGCTCAGCTGGACCGGTCTTGCCCGTATGATCCGCGCACAGGTGTTGGCCGAGCGTGAGAAGGAGTTTGTCATTGCCGCCAAGTCCATGGGCGTCAAGGAGAGCCGGATCGCTTTCAAGCACATCCTTCCCAACGTTATTTCCATCATTCTGGTGAACATCACCCTGGACTTTGCAGGATGCATGCTTACCGAGTCCAGCCTTTCCTACCTGGGCTTCGGCGTGCAGCAGCCGCAGCCTACCTGGGGCAACATGCTCAACGGTGCCAACAACTCCATCGTCATCCAGAACTACTGGTGGCAGTGGCTGTTCCCCGCCATTGCGCTGTCTGTGGCGACCATCAGCATCAACATCATCGGCGACACCCTGCGGGATGTTCTTGACCCCAAGAGCTCCCAGGAGAAATAAAGGATGGAGGCATACATATGGCTTTATTAGAAGTAAAAAACCTTCATACCTACTTTAAGACCAGAAAAGGTATTGTTAAGGCTGTCAATGACGTATCCTATTCCCTGGAATCCGGCAAAACCATCGGCATCGTAGGCGAGTCCGGTTCCGGTAAATCAGTATCTGCCATGAGCATCCTCCAGCTGTTGGATGGCAATGGCTATATCGCTGAGGGGGAGGTCCTCTTCGAAGGCAAGGATCTGACCAAGCTTTCCCAGCAGGAGATGTATTCCATCCGCGGCAACAAGATCTCCGTTATCTTCCAGGAGCCCATGACCAGCTTGAACCCGGTGTTTACCGTCAAGCGGCAGCTCAGCGAGCCCTTCATTATTCATCAGAAGCTGAATAAGAAGGAAGCGGAGAAGAAGGCGCTGGAGATGCTCTACGCCGTGCAGATCCCCAATCCCGAGGCGGTTCTGCTCCAGTATCCTCACCAGCTTTCCGGCGGTATGCGCCAGCGTGTCATGATCGCCATGGCCCTGGCCTGCAAGCCCAAGATCCTCATTGCCGACGAACCCACCACCGCTCTGGACGTGACCATTCAGGCACAGATCCTGCACCTGATGAACGACCTTCAGCGGGAAAACGGCACCGCCATCATCTTCATCACCCATGACCTGGGCGTTATCAATGAGATGGCCGATGACGTGGTGGTCATGTACTGCGGCCAGGTGGTGGAGCAGGCGGCTGCACGGACGATCTTCAGCCATGATTGCCCGGCCAGCCACCCCTATACGGAGGGTCTGATGCATTCCATCCCCCGTATGGACAGCGTGGGCACCAAGCTCAAGCCTATTCCCGGCGTAGTGCCCCATCCGTTGGCACTGCCCAAGGGCTGCAAGTTTGCACCCCGGTGCAAGTACGCCACCCAGCGTTGTCTGGAGGAAGAACCTGCGCTCAGTGAGGTTCTCCCCGGCCAGAAAATTCGTTGTTTCTATCCCATGAAGGAGGTGCGCTGCAGTGAAGAACACGGAAAAGCTGTTGTCAATCACGAATCTTAAAAAGTACTTTCCTGTAGCCAAAACCAAATGGTTCCAGAAAGAGCAGCTGTATGTACGGGCCAATGAGGATATCACCATCGATATTTTCAGCGGCGAGACTTTCGGTCTGGTAGGCGAATCCGGCTGTGGCAAGTCCACCCTGGGCAGAACCATCCTTCAGCTGTATGATCAGACTGCCGGCAGCACCCTGTATTACGGCCGCACGCTGGAAGACTTTGCCCCCGAATATGTGGCAAAGACTTTGGCGCAGGCCCCTAAAATGATCGAAAAGTATAAGAAGGAGCAGGCCAAGGCCGCTGCTGCCGCTGCGGAAGTGGAAAAGGCGGGGGAGAAGGCAACCTTCTATCAGCATCAGACCAAGAATCTGCTGGCTGCGGAGGCTCAGACGGCTTTCCAGAACGTGGTCAAGATCCTGGGCGGCTTTGCGGCGCTGGATAATCCCCGGGAAGGAGCAGAGGCCCTGCTGAAGAAGTACCGCACCAACATCCAGATCTCCAAGATCAAGGAGCAGATGCGGGATTGGGACGGCGAGATCTCTTTGAACGAAGCTATTGCCAAGGAGATCGAGGCGGACAAGAACTTTAAGAATCCTCAGCCCAAGATCCGCCGGGCACTGCGCAAGGCAGAGATCTACCGGGAAAAGAAAAAGGGTCTGCAGGAAAAGCTTGATAAGCTGAACGCCATCCTGCGGGACGAGGAAGCCAGCGTGGCTGCCCTCAAGGCAAAGTATAAGGATAATGCCAAGTTCCAGGAGTACGAAGCCATGCTGGATAACGGCATTGACTTGAGCCGCCTGAAGTATTCTGAAATGCGCGTGCTGCGCAAGGATATCCAGATCATTTTCCAGGATCCCTATTCCTCTCTGAACCCCCGTATGACCGTGGGTCAGATCATTGGCGAAGGCCTTATCACCCATAAGTTCTTCAAGCCCCGGGATCCCAAGATGAAGGAATACATCCTTCAGATCATGGAAGAATGTGGCTTGCAGGGATATATGCTGCATCGCTATCCCCACCAGTTCTCCGGCGGCCAGCGGCAGCGTATCTGCATTGCCCGTGCTTTGGCCGTAAAGCCCAAGTTCATCGTCTGCGATGAGTGTGTATCCGCTCTGGACGTGTCCATCCAGTCCCAGATCATCAATCTGCTGGAGGAACTGAAGGAGAACGAGAAACTGACCTACCTGTTCATCTCCCACGACCTGTCCGTTGTCCGCTACATTTCCGACCGTATCGGCGTTATGTACCTGGGTAACCTGGTGGAGCTGGGCACGGCAGAAGAAGTGTTCCGGGATCCCCGGCATCCCTACACGGTGGCGCTGCTTTCCTCCATTCCTACCACGGATCCCGATTCCGCCAGCAAGGATCGGATCATTCTGGAGGGCAACATTCCCAGCCCCATCCGGCCTCCGGAAGGCTGCAAGTTCCATACCCGCTGCTATATGGCCTGCGATAAGTGCAAGCGAGTGCCCCCTCCCTATGTGGAGGTCAGCCCCGGCCACTTTGTAGCCTGCCATTTCCTGGATAAGAAGATCGATGAAAACGGCAATTATCTTTTTGACAGGAACAGCAAGAAAGAGGAAAAGTAACCCATGCTCATTGAAAAGTTTCGAAAGCTGAAAAAGTATGACCCGAAGAAAGCGGAAGCCCTTGCCGATGAGATCCATCGGGGAGGCGGTATGGAAAAGGGAGATTTGAAAGCCCTGATCTTATCTGCTTTTATGGTGTTCCTGCCCATAGCTCTCGGAATACTGCTGCTGTTTGCACTGGTTGCCTGGGCCTTTACAGGGTTTGCCAGCTGAAACAAAGCAGATACTGCAAATAAGCGCCGGAAAGGATAACGTTCCTTCCGGCGCTTTTTCTGTACGTTAATGGTAATGGACGTGCGGCATTAAAATGCGGCAGGCAAAGCAGGAATAATCCGTGCCCAAAATGCGAAATGATGGACAGAAAAGCAGGGGAGGGCAAAGAGGCAGGCTTAAATACGTGAACATAAAAAAACACCGGCTATCAGCCTGAACTTCAACAAAGGAAGTCCAGAAGATGGGAAGCAATGCTCCCCACCGATAGCGGTGTTTCCTCTGATAGGATGCAACGACCCGGTAAATTTGTCAATCTGCTGCGTGAAAAAATCAGTGAAGACGCCTTCGCTGGCAATCAAATGATCAGACATAGAAGGGAACGGGTTTCGTCTGCATATGAAAAGACTGCAAAAAAGAAGCACCTATGAAGAACTCGATAAGGCAGCAAATGCTGTTCCCGAGGCGTACGTCCAAGACGCTCTTCAAAATAATGCTTCCAGCGATAAAATATCACAAGCGGATAAATCCGTCAAGGGAAAATTTTCTCAAGGCAAAGCGCACCGGAAGACGATACCCTCCGGCAGCGTGCAGGGGCAACAGAAAGAGAGTAAGTACTCCGTCTGTAAGTCGTCGCTTCTTTATCTGGTAAGGACAGCCGGGTATTACGCTTCATACTAAGGAGAGAATAGAAAGTCTGCTGCCTTTCGGAGAGCAAACCTCACCCGCCGCCGCATCATGGCGCTTTCTGAGGGTCGAAAGTTTGTTTATAACGTGAACAAATTCAGAGAAAGAACTTTGGAAATAAAAAAGACCTCCTCTAAAATATCAATGGCTCTTCCCTTACGGGCGCTCGGGGGGGAGAAAGGTCTTAAAATGTAGTATGCACAGAATAAAGAATCTGTCAAGGGGAAATTTTCTCTGGACACAGATCACTACAACAGATCTTTTGCACAGCAGATCATCAGCTGGGCGCAGCTTTACTGAAGCAGCTTTTCAAATTGATGGAAAATTCAGTGGCTATCATTCAATCTGCTATTCGGATAACAGCGTAGTGGCCATTGTGTAAGGAAAGGTGAACGGAAACCAGTTTATGGCGGCGGTGCGTGTGGGAGGCACAGGAAGACAGAACGGAGCAGTCATTGACAGCAACCATGTGGCAAGTCCCCACGGAAAAGGAAATGCTATTACCAAGCTTCTTTCTGATGCCCTGAAAAAAGAAAACGCCGGAAAGACCGGCGTGTACTACATAAATAAAACAGAGGCTCAAGATCTGTGTGCCCGGACCGGGGTCCAATTCCCCGGGACAGCTGCACAGGATGGCCTCATCCATAGTATATTCGATGCCGGCTCTCCTGTCAATAGGAAATATATGGAACAGACGGAAACCCGAAAGAATGATCCGCCACACGGCGGGGACTCTGGCTTCTTTGGTGCAGTCAGCTATTTACGAACGATTCGGGCTTGCAAAAAAGTGCAGTTTCATTTGCAAAGCTAAGATTTCAGAAAAACGCAGGAAGCAGGTGTATATTATATAAAAAAGCACCGACCCTGGAAGGCGCTGGGGTGCAATTCCCCATACGGCTTCAGCAGTCGATTGCTTCTGATAGAATAATATACCAGTCCTGCGTAAAAGTCAACCGGTCAATTTTAAATCTTATCAATCAGAAAAGTCTGTCTCACCAAAAAGACTTTTCAGATCCTGTGCCTAAACCGTTTGATAGCAAACAACGTGTTGCGGTGGACACGGCTTCGTTTTTCGGTTTCGGCATGCCGGGCTGCTTGTGTTCTATTTAGCGCAGTCCGCTCCTGCCGAAAACGGGAGTAAGGCAAAGCGTCACAGGTGCTGTGCCTGATCTGCGACTGATTCCAGACCACAAAAAAACCACCGTAAGGTGGTTTTTATGGCGTGCCTGACACGGTTCGAACGTGCGGCCTTTAGAGTCGGAGTCTAACGCTCTATCCAGCTGAGCTACAGGCACATCTGCAACACTCATATTATAGCCTCGGGGGCAGGATTTGTCAATGACAGAAAAAACTTTTTATGCCCTCTTTTATAACCGTCCCTGCTCTGCAAGGTACATGGCATAGCCTTCCAGTCCATCCCGATCCAGCGGGAGCAGCCGCTCCATATGCAGCACGCCCATCATATAGGCAAGGATACATCCGCCCTGCAATATCACATCCCGCCGCTCTCCCAGCAGGGGCAGGATATTCCCGGCTTTCAGAGAGGCATGCAGCCTTTGCAGCAATGCGTGCAGAGAAGCAGGCGTCAGAGCAGACAGCGCCCGCCCGTCAAAACGGGTCTGTCCGGCCATGAATGCCCCCAGAGTGGTAATGGTGCCGCCCACCCCATAAAACGGTTCCTGTACCGCAGGAAAAGGCTCCCAGTTCTTTTGCAGCCAGGGGAACAAAGAGGCGCACAGTTCTTCCGGAGTACCATTCGGGCAAAGATCCTTGGCCCGCACGCAGCCGGTGGGACGGCTTACGGAGAAAGCATCCGTCACGATCTGGGCGCTGCCGCCGCCTATATCCAGCAGCGTGCCCCGGCCTCCCGCGCCCAGATAGGCAAGGCGGCCTTCGTCATGACCGCTGAGCACTTCCACAGTGACGGGGCAGACGGCGGCCAGCCGCTCCATAAAGATATGCCGGTTGGCGGCGTCCCGCACGGCGCTGGTGGCGTAAGCATAGACCGGGAAGCCACGGCCCGCAGCCATGGCATAAAATTCGCATACGGCAGCAATGGCTCTTTCCATGGAGGCGGGCTGCAGGCAGCCTGTTTCTATCAGGCCCTGCCCCAGGCGGACCGTGCGCAGCTGCTTTCCTTCCGGGCAGCAAAAATAACCGCCCTCCTGATCCTGCTTATACTGGCACAGGCCAAGGCGAACGGTGTTGCTGCCGATATCTATAATGGCGGCTTTCCGGCTCATGGGGCAGCAGGGGCCGAAGGAGCCGGGGTGCTTATTGCTATGGAAGATGCGGCGGGCGCAGTGCCGCCGGGCATAACGGAAGGAGAGGCAGAGGACCATGCGGAAGGCGATACAGAGGGAGAGGGAGAAGGGCTGGCCGTTCCTCCTGTCAGACTCTGGTTGCCGGTAAGACTGGTGTTGTCTCCGTCATAGATGATCTCGTCGTCCTCGTAGTGCCAGCCGTATTTGGCGGCGCCCTGCTGGAGCTTATAGTCTGTAGTCTTCATGTAGTCCAGATTTTCCTGCTGCCGCTCGTACTCTATTTTTACGGCGTTGAGCTGGTTCTGGGTCTGTTCCAGAAGATTCTGAGCCTCATTGATATTGGTGCGCTGGGGCACAATAATGCCGGCCAGAACGATAGCGTCCACAGCCAGCAGGATCATAAAGTGTATGGGGCGGAAATATGCCCGTTTGGGAGCCTGTCTTTTTTTCACTCCCTCAGTATAGCAGATTACGGCCCGGCAGGGTACTGGTTTTTGTGGATTTTTTGACAGATTTCTGTAAACAACCACCGAAAGCCCAGTCTGGCCAGCCCCATACCGGCTCCGAACCCGGCCAGTGCGTACCAACGGGGCACACCGTAAGTGGCCGTCAGCAGGGATCTTATAAAGATATACCCGCCCGAAGCAAAGGAAAGCACATCCATGCCCCACGTCAGCCCCGGATCCAGACAGCGGAAAAAACGCAGCAATTCATACACCAGCCCCGTCAGCAGGCCGCCGTAAAGCATCACCAGCAGCTCATAAGGCTGGGAGAATACATCTACTATCATCCCCTGAGCCGGGCAAACAGACCCCGGCGGTGTTCCCGCTCGCAGGCATATTCCAGACTGATCAGCGTACCGTCGATCAGAGCCGTGTGGCTGTCGGGATCCAGCCGGGTGAGCTTCATGCCTTCGCCTGACAGATATAACAAGCCATCCTGCACCCGAATGGCGGCTTCCTCTTCCTGAAAGCTTTCTACATCCACCACCCCGGTAATGCGGATGCGGTGCCGTTCTTCAATCGTAACACAGTGGGGACAAAGCTGGGGCGCAAGATCCCCATGGGACATATCCATATGGAGCAAGCCTCCTTTCCGCTATCAGCCTATGCTCCATATCGAAAGAAAATGTGTAAAAGTATGCCATCTTTGCTGTGTTTTTGACCATTGTCTTGACAAAGTCCCGACGGGTGGCATACAATACAAATATTCCAGGTACGAAACCTGGTCACTTCTTTTATAGATATCTCATGTTTATACATTACACTAATATGGAGGAAAGATGTTCTCTGAAGAACTGGCTGAAAAAAGCCTGGCAGAGCTCAGAGCAATGGGCCGTGCCAGAGAGATCCCCAATCTCAACAAACTGCGCAAGGGAGAGCTGATCGCTATCCTTTCCGGCGAGGAAGAAGCGCCCAAACCGGCCAAAAGGGGCCGCAAGCCCTCCGGTAAAAACGCAAAAAATGATGAAACGGCAACCGAACCGGCAGAGCCCGCTGCCGCGCCGGCTGAAAGCGGCAGGCAGAATAGCGCTGCTCCGGTTCAGGAGCCTGCAGCATCGGAAGCGGTCGTTTTTGAGCAGCCGGAAGCAAAGCCGGAAATGCCCGCCCGCCGTCCCAGGGCTTCCGGTAAGAGAAAGTCTCAACTTAGCGAAAATGCTTCGGAACCTGTGGAGCTGCAGCAGACTTCGGAGCCGGAAAAGGAAAAGACTCCGGAGTCCACAGGGGAGAAACAGAACGAGCAGGCAGATCCCGGCCAGGAAGAACACAGCTCCAGCGATAAAGAAAAAGAGACAAAGGCAGAAACGCCTGCCCCCAACGGCCGTTTTCACGGCAAGGAAACCTCCCGCTATACCAGAAACCGGTATGAACGCAATCAGGGGGGGTATCGGCAGCAGGGTCAGAATGGGCAGAGGACCGGCGGCTATCAGAACCGCCGTTACGAAGCCGCTCCCGGAGAGGCTCAGGGGCGGCGAAACAGCCAGAATCCTGCGCCCCGCACGGAGGAACGGCCCAGATATACCTCTGTAAATCCGTGGGAGAATGAGGGAGAAAATAAAGCTCCTTATTATAATGCCGAATACGGTACCAGCAACCCGGCGGTGCCCAAGATGCTGGAAACAGAAGATTGCCCCAAGGTGCAGGGAATACTGGAAGTGCTGCCGGACGGATACGGTTTTTTGCGGGTACGCAACTATTATTCCAGCCCCAAGGATATTTATCTTTCCATCACCCAGATACGCCGCTTTTCTCTGCGCACCGGGGATCTGGTCTGCGGCCGGGCGCGGCCACATCGGGAAGGCGATAAGTTTGATGCCCTGATGTATATCGACAGCGTAAACGGCGTTTCTCCGGATGAAAACGCAAAGCGGCCCAATTTTGAGGATCTGGTGCCCGTTTTCCCCAACGAACGCTATACACTGGAAGTACCCGGAGAGAAAAACGAGCTGGCCGTAAGGCTGATCGATCTGATCGCCCCTATCGGCAAGGGGCAGCGGGCCATGATCGTGGCGCAGCCCAAGGCGGGCAAAACCACCCTGCTCAAGCAGATAGCAGCCGGTATTGCAAAAAACTATCCGGAATCCCATCTGATGGTACTGCTCATTGATGAACGGCCTGAAGAGGTCACGGATATGCAGCGGAGCATCCAGGGGGAGGTCATTTATTCCACCTTTGACGAACTGCCGGAGCATCATACCCGCATTGCCGAAATGGTGCAGGAGCGGGCCATGCGTCTGGTGGAGCGGGGGAAGGATGTGGTCATTCTGCTGGACAGCCTGACCCGGCTGACCCGGGCCTATAATCTGGTGATTCCGCCTACGGGGCGGACGCTTTCCGGCGGTATGGATCCGGGAGCCCTCCATAAGCCCAAAAGGTTTTTCGGGGCTGCCCGGAATATAGAAGGAGGCGGGAGCCTTACCGTTGTTGCCACGGCCCTTATCGAAACGGGCAGCCGCATGGATGATATTGTCTATGAGGAGTTCAAAGGTACCGGGAACATGGAGATCCATCTGGACAGGAAGCTTGCCGAGAAGCGCATTTTCCCGGCCATCGATATATACAAATCCGGTACCCGGCGGGAAGATCTGCTTCTTTCCCGGGAGGAACTGGAGGGGGTATACATGCTGCGCAGGTTCATGGCCGGAGGCGGCGCTTCCGATGTGACGGAGCAGGTGATCCCCATGCTGCAAAAGACCACTACCAACGAAGAGTTTGTGGCAAAGATCAAAGACTGGATCCGGATTTATGAGAAAAAGGGCTTTACGCTTTCCGGCGGCCAGAATCGTTACGGGCAGTAACCAAAAACTGCGGAAAAAATTAAAATATTCCTTGCATTTCCCGGACGGTGTGGTATAATGACTAATGGTAATGCATTACACGACAAAGGAGTGATAATACATGAAGAAAGATATCCATCCGTCTTATGGCGAAGCAGTCGTACGCTGCGCCTGCGGAGAGACCTTCGTTACCGGCTCCACCAAGGGTGAGCTCAAGGTCGAAATCTGCAGCAAGTGCCATCCGTTCTTCACCGGCAGACAGAAGCTGGTAGACAGCGGCGGACGAGTAGATCGCTTCAAGAAGCGCTACGGTATGTAAGCTCCCTGTCATGGGTGCTGCAGCAACAGAAATTGTGTTTCTCCCTGAGTACGCTCAGGGAGATTTTCTTTTATCCGTTCTCGGTTGTTTTTTTCGCAAAATGTGGTTCTGCGCTGCATAAAGCGGCCGGGTTTGTATACAAAATCCCGGGGGCGCACGTTCCGGCTGTGCCGGAACTCTGCGGGGGCGTATACGCCCCGCAGGCGTGCCTTAGGGCACGCAGTGCGCCCCTGCTTCTGCTTCCCAGTAACTTTCGCCTTGCCGGAGCATACCACTTTGAGTCCTCTGCTGCATGTCTATCCGCACAACAAACATTCGACATATAAAAAGCCTGCCGCAGTTTCCACACCGTAGCAGGCATTTTGTTTCTATTCAGGGGCAACATCCCTGCAGAATAGGGGAGAGGGAGATATATCCCGGGTGTATATCCGGCAGCCTCCCTCTGTTCCTTCATATGTAAACCCATGACGCAGGGCAACGCGAAGACTGGCGGCGTTTTCCGGGACACACTCTATGATCGCCCGGGCATACCGACCCCGCAGACCATCCAGCAGCATATCCGTCAGCCGGCCGGCCAATCCCTGGCCCCAATACTCCGGCAGCAGCACCCAGCCCAGTTCTACGGTATCCAGGTTCCAGGAATGGCAGATCACATATCCCAGAAAGGTGCCGTTTCTTTCCGCGCCATAGATCAGGGGCTTTGGCCCTAAACCGGCCTCCTGTAAAAAAGCATGGGTGCGGGCCCGGTCAAAAGGCGGCTCCATATATCGCATGACTGCCGGATCTCCCAGCAGCCGAGCCATAGGTTCCAGATCTTCCGGCTCCATCCGGCGTATCCGCAGCCCTTCTTTTTCCAGAGGAAAGATATCCGCCAGGCCGCTCACGGTGCATCCTCCGCAGGCAGCAGCGGGAGCACCTCCCCTATGGCACGGGCCAGATAGGGAATGGTGTTGGCTGCATCGGCAAAGGTGTTGGCATTGTGTCCCAGTTCCACCAGCATGCAATAAGGGCTCATGTGCTGGTTGTATCGGCCTACTTTCAGGCGTATGTCGCCGCATAGCTCCGGATCCGCTTCCCGGAGTTTCTCCGTCATGGATTTGGCCAGCAGATAGTTTTGCTGCCAATCCGGGGCAATGTCATATTCTCCCGGCCGGGTGCCGATGCCCGTACCTACTACAAAGAACATTTTGGCACAGCGCTTACCGTCCAGCAGCACCACATCGTCTTTTTTCTCTTTTACATTGGCAGCATTCCGGTGCAGGTCTATGAACACCGTGGCCTGGGGGTATTTTTCCATGACCTGCAGGGAGCGGGAATAGGCGCTGTATATATCAGGGGGTTCACAGTCCGTTTCGTCATGCAAAACCGTGTAGCCCATTCCCTCCAGTTCCTGCTGCAGCAGGCGGCCCAGGGCAAGGATGGATTTATCCGTTTCCAGCGTTTTATAGGTGCCTTCTCCGGTTTCCTTATAGGTATAGCCTTTTTCCTGCCGGAAGGCTTCTTCCCCATGGGTATGATACAGAAGGATCACCGTGTCTGCTGCAAGAGGAAAGCTGGTGGGTTCCAAACTGTTTTCCAGATCCTGGTTGATATCCAGATTCCCCTTATCGTCCCGTGGGAGGAACAGGGGCGTGGGCGTAGGCACCGGCGTAGCCGTGGGCAGGGCGGTGATCTCTACCTGCACCCGGCCGGGGGTAGGGGTAACACGTGTTTCCGGAGTCGGCTCTTCGGTACATCCGGTTAAAAAAAGGAAAAGGGCTGCGCAAGCAAGCAGCCCGAACTTCTTCACAGACCATACACCTCCGTGAACTTGTTTTTCAGGTATTCCACATAATAAGCAGGGTCAAAATCGGCGCCGCAGGCGTTTTGCAGCAGCTCACGGGGCTTGAGCAGCCGGCCATAGCGATAGATGCGTTCCGTAAGCCAGTCTACAATAGGGGTAAGCTCTCCGCGTCCCACCAGTTCCCACACGGGGAGATCCTTCTCCATGGAGGCCAAAATCTGAGCACTGTAAGCGCTGCCCAGCGCATAGGAGGGGAAGTAGCCGAAGGAACCGCCGGACCAGTGTGAATCCTGCAGCACCCCCAGGGTATCGCTGGGTACCTCTATGCCCAGGTATTCCTTATACAGACTGTTCCATTCTCCGGGCAGCTCCGCCACCTGCAGGGAACCATCTATAAGCCGTTTCTCCAGCTCGTACCGGATCATAATGTGGAAGCAGTAAGTAAGCTCGTCCGCCTCCGTGCGTATAAGGGAGGGCTGGCTCACATTGGCGGCCAGATACATCTGGTGCGCAGATACATTCTGGAACTGCTCCGGGTTCAGCCTTTGGATCTGAGGATAGATATGGGTGATGAAAGGCTCGCTGCGGCCTATGATGTTTTCATAAAAGCGGCTCTGGGATTCGTGGATCCCCATGCTGGCCCCTCCTGCCAGAGGCGAACCGATAAGCGCATCCCCGGTGTGAAGCTCATACAGGGCATGGCCACCCTCATGGATCACGGAATACAGGCTGGAGAGAAATTCGTTTTCATAATAGTGGGTGGTGATGCGCACATCGTGCTTGGAGAAACTGGTGGTGAAAGGGTGCTCCGTTTCGCCGATGCCGCAGCAGTTCCGGTCTATGGTCATGACTTCCATGGCATAATCGGAAAGAAGCCGCTGCATGTGCACAGGGAAGCTGCGGTGGGCAAAGGCATCGTCTACCGCCGGACCTTTTTGGGCAATGGCCTTTATCAAGGGCACCAGCTTTTCCCGCAGGGAGGAAAAGAAAGCATCCAGGGTCTCCATGGTAACGCCCTTTTCATACCGATCCAGCAGCACGTCATAGGGGGCTTTGGAAGCATCCCAATACCCGGCAAAGCGGCGCTTAAAGTCCAGCAGCTTCTGCAGGTGAGGCGCAAACAGGGCAAAGTCGTTGGTCTCCTTGGCAGTTTTCCAAACGTTCACCGCTTCATTGCAGGCCACCTGATAGGCTACATACTCCTCCATGGGGATCTTTTCCATGCGCTCCAGGTCTTCCATACCTTCTTCCGCTTCCCGGCGGGTCACATAGTCCACCTGCTCCCGGTTGTCCAGTATCTCCTGCATAAGGGCACGGAAAGCGGGTTCCACACCCATCTTATAGGATTCCTCGCTGAGCACCTCCAGCGCCCGGCCCAGATCCTGTGCGCCGCCGCGGGGCATGGCGGTCTTGCTGTCGTAGTGCATCACGCCCAGCGCGTGGTTATAAGCGTCCATACGCCGGAGCTTTGCCTTAAAGGCAGCTACTGTTTTTTCCATGGCTGGGGCGGTTTGGGTCGCATTCATATCGATCATGAGTGGCTCCTTTCAGGCCTGAGGGCCGTAGATTTCTTCCGTATAGAGAATATCCTTGCTGACGGGTTTATAGAAAAGCTCGGTGATCCGGCCGTGTTCCCGGGTCTGGCCTAATATCCACATGAGCTTGGCCACCACAGCTTCGGTGGTCATGTCATAGGCTTCCAGAATGGGCAGGTGCTTTTTCAGCTCATGGCCCACCCGGTACACCGTCAGATCGCTGCCCTCATTGGGCACCTGCGTGGTCATAACGACGGTCTTGCCCGCCTCCACGGCGGCGGCGATGACTTCATAAAACCGGGAATGCCGGCCGGGCACTCCCCCTACGCCAAAGCTTTCCACCACCAGAGCCCGGCTGTGCTCCAGTGCATAGGCCAGCAGATCGGCATCCATGCCCGGGATAAGTTTGACCAGAGAGACCCGTTCCTCCAGCTTGTGGCAAAAGACGGGCGGTTCTTTGTAGCCCAGGTCGATAAAGCGCAGCACTCGTCCCTCCCGCACGCTGGCCAGCTCCGGGAAGTTGATGCTGGAAAAGGCGGAAAAGCTCTTGGAGCGCACTTTCCGCGCCCGGGTACCTAATATCACCGCTCCATTGAACACAATGACCACCCCGCAGCTGCCCGGGGCGCAGGCATAGGCAAAAGCATCCTGCAAATTGACCCGGGAATCCGTATTGTCGGAATGAATGGGTTTCTGCGCCCCGGTAAGGACGATGGGCTTGGGAGAGCGGCGGATCAGGTAACTCAGCGCTGCCGCCGTATAGGCCATGGTATCCGTACCGTGGGCAATGACAAATCCGTCATAGGCGTCGTAATGCACCTCAATGGTTCGGGCAATGAGCAGCCAGTCCGCCGGGGTCATGTCGGTGCTGTCCAGATTCAGCACCTGCATGGGGGTGATCTCACAGGCCTTGGCGGGGCCCTGCAGATCCCGGAGCAGTTCTTCCGCCTGAATGGAGGGGGCCAGGCCGTCCGTTGTGCTGCTGGAGGCTACGGTGCCTCCGGTACCGATAAACAAAATCTTCTTCATGGCATCATTATACAAACCCACCGGCGGGTATGCAAGCATATCCGGGAAATATAGCAATTTGTACGTATATAAAAAGGCCAGCTGCGAGACGGCGGGCCGGATTTGATCTGCAGGGGAGCATCAGGGCGCAGGGAGTTCCCCTATGACGCCGGTTTCTTCCCGGGCAGCCGGCTTTTCCTTTCGAAGCAGCGCCCGGATCTCTCTGGAAGAAAGGCCTTCCAGCAATTCCATGTTTTCTTTTACGGTGCCTCCGTATACACGGGTATACGCCCGGATCGTCTCCAGCCGCTTGGGGGAGAGACATACGACTCCGGAACGACTGTTTTCTGGTGCAGGGGGCAGCTCCTTCTGGCTGTGGCGGTATTCCCGGATCCGTTCATAGATCTCTTTGACAGATATATCCCGAAGCAGCTCTTCATTTTCAGACAGTTCCCCGCCAAAACAGGCTCTGTAGGCCTTCAGTGCCCGGAGCCGACGGGCGGGCAGACGGCTTTTCAAGGCTTCCTGGTTGTCCGATTCCTCCATGGCATACAGATTCACCTCCAAGGCGTCCTGTTCCAGCGTGTCGGAAACGGCTTTCATGCTTTTGGCCAGGGCAGCATCCCCCTGGGCCAGGGTGATCTCTATATCCGTGTTGTTTTCATTCAGATAAGCCTGTTCCCGGCACAGGGTCACAATATTCTCCACACAGGCAGCGGCAGAGCTTTGATCCGGAGACTGCCCGGACAGCAGTGCCTCCAGCATCTCTTCAACCAGAGGTAGTGGTTCTTCTGCTTCGGCATGAGCAGCAGCGGCGAAGCTGCCCAGCATCAGTACCGTCATGCACATGGCTACTATTTTCTTGCATTTCATTTTGTTGTAAATCCTCCTTTCGGATTTTCTGTTTATATATACGGTGCCAGTCCCTAGGATTTGGGGGAAAGAAAAATTATATATAAAAACGGATGCCGATGCCGTCAAAGGAGCGCACAGAGAAAAATACCGCAGCCATGTTTTCTTAAAAGCATCGGCGCCAAAGCTGCCCGGCGGTTGGTGATGCAGCCGCCATTTGCTATAGATAAAGAAAGGAGCGTTTTGAAACGATGGGTATGCAGATTGCTTACGGTGCCCGGAGATCAGACATAAAAACGGCATGGCCGGGGGCCATGCCGTTTTATACATTCGGTATTCTGGTTTCCGCTGCCCTGGGAACTTTGAGCTCATACCAGCACAGCGGATTCGCTGTCCCGGTGCAGGGGCTTTTGCAGGGCGTAGCTCAGTATATCCGTAGAAAGTGCGTCCACCCGCATGGATTCCCGGGCGGCATCGGTGCAGCGGAGCATATCCGAATTGCGCATGATTACCGGTACATGGCTTACGGAGCTTATGGCAGAAAGCAGGGCCCGGGCATCCCGGCGCATCCCCAGGATCTTGTAGTACAGGTTCTCGTCCTGCTCCATATCGGCGCACAGGTCGGCGCTCATATCCAGCAGGGCGCTCATACCGATACGCTTGCACCGGGCCATGGTGTAGCGGCGGCTTTTGACGGCCTCAAAAAAACTGTCTCCGTCTACACTGGTTCTGGCGGCGGCGTACATGGCCTGCTCAAAGCCTTCGGATACATCCGGAAGCAGGCGGATCCCCTCTGGCCCCAGCATGCGGAGCTTGTAAAGCATCATGGCGGAAACGTCGTTTACCGTCAGAGGAAACTGACTGTCAAACTGCATGGCGCCGGAAACAAACAGGGGCAGGGCGTTCAATGCGTTTTTATCTCCGGCCCGGACGGCATCCCGTATGGCTCCGGCAGAGGAGTATTCTCCCGTAAGCCGGGCTTCGTTATATCCGCCGCCAATGCGTTCCACCGGCACCGGGCGGATGGGGGAGCCCAGCCGCTTGAGACTGCGCAGATACTCCATGGCCAGTATGTTGTTGGGTTGGGAAAGCTCCTGCAAAGACTGCTGCCCCACGCCTATATCCGCCAAAGCTTCATATCTGGCCCGGGGATAGGACTTCCCTTCCTGTAGGTGATACCGCAGGCACTGGCGGTATTCCGGCGGCTCTCGGGTGATGAGCGCGGCCAGCTCTTCCAGCACGGGCAGGCTGCTCTGTTCACAGCCAAAGGCCAGATCCGTTACGATCCCCGTCTGGTGCAGCAGTCTTACGGCGCCGGAGGCAAACCGCTCCGCAGAAGCGACCGCAAACACGCTGGGGAGCTCAATGACCAGATCCGCGCCCGCTTCCAGCGCCCACTGTGCCCGGGTGAATTTATCCGTACAGGCAGGTTCCCCCCGCTGCACGAAGTTGCCGGACATGACCACCGCGCAGTAGGCGGCGCCGGTAAGGCGCTTTGCCTGCTCCATGTGATAGATGTGCCCGTTGTGCAGCGGATTATATTCCGCCACAATACCCACTACCCGCATAGGTATCCTCCTGTTCCTCATGAGAGATTTTCATGAAACATTTCTTGCAATAAGTATACCATTCTTTTTGCGTTTGTGGTAGAATAATTCTGAAATTTAACATGGAGGCCTATTTCACATGTCTGTATTGGACAAACTTAAAAAAGTTGCAAAAAAAGATAAGCAAAGAATTCTGCTCCCCGAGGGTGCTGAAGACCGTACCGTCCAGGCGGCCGTATACTGCCGGGATCAGGGCTTTGCGGATGTGACCCTGTTCGGCAACCGCAAAGAGATCGAAGCTACCGCCGCCAAGTACCATCTGGGTCTGGAAGGCATCGGCATGATCGACCCCGAAGGGGACCATATGTTTCAGGAATATGCAGACCGGTTCTATGAGATGCGCAAGACCAAGGGTGTGACCCCCGAAAAGGCCGTGGAGCTCATGAAGAACCCCCTGTATTACGCCGCCATGATGGTCAAGGATGGCCGGGGCGACGGCTTTATCTCCGGCGCCATCAACACCACCGCCAACACGCTGCGTCCGGGTCTGCAGATCATCAAAATGGCTCCCGGCATCAAGACCGTATCCAGCTTCTTCATCATGGAGGTCATGGATCGTCATTTCGGCGATAGAGGCATTCTCTTCTTTGCCGACAGCGCCGTAAACATCAACCCCGATGCGGATCAGCTTTCCGATATCGCCATTGCCACCGCCCGCAACGCCAAGGGTCTGCTGGGCGTGGAGCCCCGGGTGGCCATGCTTTCCTTCTCTACTCACGGTTCCGCCAAGCATGAGCTGGTAGACAAAGTACAGGAAGCTACCCGCCTCGTAAAAGAAAAGGCCCCCGATATTCTGGTGGACGGCGAGCTGCAGCTGGATGCGGCCCTGATCCCCACGGTGCAGGAACTCAAGGCCCCCGATTCTCCCCTCAAGGGCAAGGCCAATATCCTCATCTTCCCCGATGTCCAGGCGGGCAACATCGGCTACAAGCTGGTCCGCACTCTGGGCCGTGCCAAGGCTATAGGCCCCGTGTGCCAGGGCTTTGCTTCTCCCATCAACGATCTGTCCCGCTCCTGCTCCGTGGAAGATATTATTTCCATGGTGGCCGTTACCGCCGTGCAGGCGCAGGCCCAGAAGCGCAACGCAGCAAAGAAATAAGCCTTTTCCACTTATCAATATAAGGAGAATAAAATGAAAAACATTTTGGTCATCAACGCAGGCAGCTCCTCTTTGAAGTATCAGCTCATCGACATCGATACCGAAACCGTCATTGCCAAGGGCCTTTGCGAGCGCATCGGCATCGAAGGCAGCCAGCTCACCTACAAGTCCAACAAGGGCGATAAGGTAGAGATCCAGAACCCCATGCCCAATCATGAGGTAGCCATCAAGATGGTGCTGGATATTCTGGTAGACAAAAAGGTCGGCGTTATTTCCGATATGTCCCAGATCGCAGCCGTTGGCCACCGGGTGGTCCATGGCGGCGAGAAGTTTGCCGCTTCCGTTCTCATCAATGATGAGGTCATCAAGGCCATCGAATCCTGCATCCCTCTGGGGCCCCTGCATAACCCCGCCAACCTTATGGGCATTGCAGGCTGCCAGACCGTTATGCCCGGCGTTCCCATGGTAGCCGTTTTCGATACCGCCTGGGGGCAGGCCATGGATCAGAGCGCTTATATGTACGCCCTGCCCTATGAGATGTACAAGGAGTACGGCATCCGCCGTTACGGCTTCCACGGCACCTCTCACAAGTATGTCACCGGCCGGGCTCTGGCCCTGCTGGAGAATCCTGATGCCCGCATCATCACCTGCCATCTGGGCAACGGCTCCTCCGTATCCTGTTCCGTGGCCGGTAAGTGCGTGGATACTTCCATGGGTCTCACGCCTTTGGAAGGCCTCCCCATGGGCACCCGCTGCGGCAGCATGGATCCTGCCATCGTTACTTATATCATGAACCGCCTGCATAAGGATGCCAAAGAGGTGGACGCCATCATGAACAAGCAGAGCGGTATGCTGGGTATTTCCGGCGTATCCTCCGACTTCCGCGATCTGGGCGCCGCCGCACAGGCGGGCAACGAACGGGCCAAGCTGGCGCTGGATATGTTTATCTACAGCGTTAAGAAGTACATCGGTTCCTATGCAGCTGCCATGAACGGTGTAGACGCCATCGTCTTTACCGCCGGTGTTGGTGAAAATGACCGCAGCGTCCGGGCCGGCGTGCTCAAGGATATGGAATACCTGGGCATTCTCCCCGATTTCGAGTATAACGAAACCTGTCCCCGCGGGGAAGAGGTCTGCATCTCCAAGCCCGAAAGCCCTGTCAAGGTCTTTGTCATCCCCACCGATGAGGAAATGGCCATTGCCCGGGATACCGCCCGTCTGGCTCTGTAAAAAAAGAACGAGCAACGGCGTCTGCTGCTGTGCAGGCGCCGTTCTTTTGTGCCATACCCCAGGAGAATCCCTATGGAATTTGTTTTGAAACGCACCTGTCCCGAAGATCCGCAAAAAGAACAGGTTCTTATGGCGGCTTTGGGCTGTTCCCGTCCCATGGCCAGGGCTTTGCTGCAAAGGGGGCAGGATACGCCCCAAAAGGCAGCCGCCTTTCTGGAACCGAGCCGCATTCCCCTGCCGGATCCTTACGGCCTGCAGGATATGGACCGGGCTGCTGCCCTGATCCGGGAAGCGGTGGAACAGGGGCGCTCTATCTGGGTGTACGGGGATTATGACGCCGACGGCGTCTGTGCCACCGCCATTCTGACCAGGGGCCTGCTGGGGCTGGGAGCCAACGTTCACTGGTATATCCCTTCCCGTCATAAGGAGGGCTACGGTATGAACAAAGGCGCCGTCCGGGCACTGAAGGAGCAGGGGGCGGAGATGATCGTCACGGTGGATAACGGTATTGCCGCCTTTGAAGAGATAGCTTTGGCAAGGGCTTTGGGCATGGAGGTGGTGGTCACGGATCATCATCGCATTCAGGGAGATCTGCCGGCCTGCGGGGCGGTGGTGTGTGTTTCCAGAGAAGAATACCGGGAACGGGTCAACGATCTTTGCGGCGCAGGCGTGGCCTATCTGCTGGTAAAGGCGCTTTGGCAGCAGGAACCGCTGGAACTGCTTCCTCTGGCGGCGGTGGCTACGGCAGCGGACATTGTGGATGTGACCCGGGAGAACCGGGGGATCCTGTATAAAGGCATGTCCATGGTAAAGGGGCAGACGGGGTTTGCCGCCCTGCTCCGTTCTGCCGGTGCCTACCAGCAGCCGGTGACGGAAACTACTCTGGGCTATGTGATCGCCCCTCGCCTGAATGCTGCCGGCCGCATGGGAGAGGCGGATACCGCATTGAAGCTTTTGTTGACGGAGGACGAAGGGGAAGCGGCGGCGCTGGCGCTGGAGTTGGAGCGCATGAATGTGCAGCGCAAAACCGAAGAACAGCGCATCTATGAAGCCTGCCGGAACATGCTGCCGGAGTGGGAGGAAAAGCCGGTGCTGCTGCTTTGCGGGGAAGACTGGAACCCCGGGGTAGTAGGCATCGTAGCTTCCCGGATGGTGGAACGCACCCATAAGCCCGCCATTCTTCTGACACGGAGCAAGGAGGGATATACCGGTTCCGGCCGCAGTGTGGAAGGAGTGGATCTTTTTGCACTGCTGACCTGCTGCCGGGAATGTTTTGTTCGGTACGGAGGGCATGCGGGGGCCGCCGGTATGACCCTGACGGAAGATGCACTGCCTGTTTTTCAAACACGGCTGGAAGAAGCCTTTTGTCGGCTGTTTCCGCAGGGAGCGCCATTGCCCAGCCTTGCCTATGAGGATGTGCTCCGGCCGGAAGCCTGTACCGCTGCGCTGGCCCGGGAACTGGAAGGCCTTGCGCCCTTTGGCCCTGGCAACGAGGAACCCGTGTTCCGGCTGCCGGAGGTGCCGCTGGGGAGCGTAGCCTTTTTGGGTCGAGAGCAGAAGCATCTCAGCGCCCGTCTAGGAACGGGGGAGAGGGGCCTGCGCCTGGTGGCCTTTGGCCAGGGAGAATGCTATGCCCAATGGCGGAGCATTTCCCGGGCGGATGTGCTGGCCCGGGTGCAGCTGAACCGCTATAACGGGTATGAAAGCTGCCAGCTTCAATGTCAGCGGCTCCGCAGGGCAGGCACCTGGCATAAAGACGAAAAAATCCCTAAAATAGTGGATGACTTTTTTGCAGGATTGCGGTATAATATTATGTCTCAATCTTTTCCTGTGGCAGAGCGTATTGCCGGGTGGTTGGGGCCGCTGCCGGTAAGCGAAGCAAGGCTCAGAGATCTGTACCGCCTTTTATACCGGGGCTATGCCCAAACGGAAGCCCCGCTGCTCACTTTGGGCACATTAGAAGAAAAGGCGGCAGCACTGATATTTCTGGAGCTGGGCTTTTTCACCCTGGGCGAAGAGGGGCTTTGCCCCGTGAAGGGCTGCCCCAGGCGGGACTGTAAGGAAAGTATGCTTTACCGGGCGTTCTGCGCCGGGCAGAGCGGCAAGGAACAGGTGCAGGAGGCATGAACCTCCGCCGGATATATTCCCAAAGAAAGGAGACTTTCGCACAGGCGAAAGCAACGGCTGCTAACAATGGAACTCAAGGACATGGTACGCAACATCCCCGATTTTCCCAAGGAAGGGATCCTTTTCAGGGATATCACCCCTCTTATCGGCGATAAGGACGGTTTTGAACAGCTGATCCACCACATGGCCGACTATCTGCGGGATAAGGATATCGACGTGGTCATCGGGCCGGAAGCCCGGGGCTTTGTTTTCAGCGCAGCGGTGGCCTATGCCATCCATGCGGGGCTGGTCATGGCGCGCAAACCCGGCAAGCTCCCCTACAAGACCATCTCCTATCAGTACGGACTGGAATACGGCACCGACGAGCTGCAGATCCACGTGGATTCCATCAAGCCCGGTCAGCGGGTGGCGGTCATCGATGACCTGCTGGCTACCGGCGGCACGGCTCTGGCCTGCGCCAAACTGGTGGAAAAGGCCGGCGGCACCGTGGCGGCCTGCTGCTTTGCCATCGAGCTGGAAGACCTTAAGGGCCGGGAGACTCTGAAGGGCTATCCTGTGGATACCATTCTGGTTTACTAATTCGAGAAAGGGACCGAAAGAATCAGCGGGGATCCCCCGTTGGTTCTTCTTTAAGTACAAATGACGAAAGAAGAGCTCCTGCAGCGTTTCACACAAAAATTCGGCCCTCAGGAAGGCGAGACCATGGCCCGTGCCCTGGCCTTTGCGGAGCATGTCCATGCCGGGCAGAAGCGAGAGAGCGGGGAGCCCTATATCATCCATCCCGTAGCGGTAGCCGGGTACCTGCTGGACATGGGGATGGACGAAGCGACTATCATTGCCGGTCTGCTCCATGACACGGTAGAGGACGGGGATAACGTATCTCTGACGGATATCGAAAAGCAGTTCGGCCGCGAGGTGGCCAAGCTGGTGGACGGGGTCACCAAGCTGACCCGCTCCGGCAAGCAGGAATATGTGACCAAAAAGCAGGAGCAGAGCGAGAATCTGCGCAAACTCTTTCTGGCCATTGCAGATGATGTGCGTGTGGTGATCATCAAGCTCAACGACCGGCTGCACAACATGCGCACACTGGAGTACTGCACTCCCCAGAAGCGTGCCAGAAAAGCCAAGGAAACGCTGGAGGTGTATACCCCTCTGGCTCACCGCTTCGGCATGGGCGCCATCCGCAGCGAGCTGGAGGATCTGTCCTTCAAGTATCTCATGCCGGAAGAGTATGAGCGCATCCGGGATCTGGTAGACAGGCAGCAGGCCGAGCGGCTCAAGCTGCTGGGATCGGCCATGGAGCGCATGAAGGAGCTTATGGATAAGGCGGGCATCGCCTGCGAGCTTTCCGGCAGACCCAAACATCTGTACTCCACCTACCGCAAGATGCAGCGCAACAACGTGGGCATCGGGGAGATCTATGACCTTATCGCCATCCGGGTCATCGTTAATACAGTAAACGACTGCTATGCTGCTCTTGGCGTGGTTCATGCGGAATGGAAGCCTCTGCCCGGCCGGTTCAAAGATTATATCGCCATGCCCAAACCCAATATGTATCGTTCTCTGCATACCACGCTGATGAACAAGAACGGTATCCCCTTTGAGGTGCAGATCCGTACCCATGAAATGCATGAAACGGCGGAATACGGCGTGGCGGCTCACTGGATGTATAAAGAGGGCCGGACGGTGCAGACGGAGCTGGATAAAAAAACCTACTGGCTCCGGCAGGTGGTGGAGGCCAGGGATACCACCGAGGACTCCCGGGAGTTTGTAGACAACATCGTCAAGGATTTTCTGGGGGAGTATGTATATGTGCTTACCCCCAAGGGGGAGATCATCGATCTGCCCATTGGTTCCACCCCTTTGGATTTTGCCTACCGCATCCATACCAATATCGGCCATCATTGCCAGCATGCCAAGGTCAACGGCGCAGTGGTGCGGTTGGATTATACCCTGAAGACCAATGATGTGGTGGAGATCATTACCTCCAATACCCAGCCCGGTCCCAGCCGTGACTGGCTGAACATAGCCAAAACACAGTCCGCCAAAAACAAGATCCGCCAGTGGTTCAAGCGGGCCAACCGGGAGGAGAATATTGCCAAGGGCCGGGAAATGCTGGAAGAAAGCGCCCGCCGCCATGGCCAGGATCTTTCCCGCATCATGAAGCAGGAGTATATCTCCTCCATTCTCAAAAAACACAATCTCCAGAATGCAGAGGATATGTATGCCGCCATCGGTTATGGTGGTATATCCTCCGGTCAGGTGCTCCATAAACTCATCGAGCTTAACCGCAAGGCAGAAAAAGTGCAGTCCATACAGCAGAGCCTGGAAGCCGCTGCCGAGACGCCTGCCGGTTCTGCGGGGATACTGCCAGCTAAAAAGAATGCTTCCCATGGCAATTCCGTCATCGTATCCGGCGATCCCAATATGGCAGTGCGCTTTGGCAACTGCTGTAATCCCCTGCCTGGGGATCCCATCGTGGGGTATGTGACCCGGGGGCGGGGGGTATCCATCCACCGGGCAGACTGTAAGAATCTGCAAAGCTTGCGGCTGGATAAGGAGCGTTTTTTACCCGTTGAGTGGAACATGGATGACAGCGAGCGCTTCTCGGCTACGGTGCAGCTTCATCTGGTGGATAAAACAGGCTCTCTGCTGGAGATCTCCAAACTTTTGACGGCTTCCAACATCTATATTTCCGATATGAGCGCCCAGACCTCTCCCGACGGGGTGGCAGTCATGCGCCTGACCTTTATGGTTTCGGATACTGCGCAGCTCAATTCCATTATCAGCAGCCTGAAACGGCTGAAATCCGTTATCGACGTCAGGAGGGTAAGCAAGTAATGCGGGCCGTAGTGCAAAGAGTCACCTCCGCTTCCGTAGCCATCGCCGGGGAACAGACGGCGTCCATCGGAAAAGGCCTTATGGTGCTGCTGGGGGTGGAAACGGGGGATACCCCGAAAGATGCAGCCTATATTGCCGAAAAGCTGCTGCATCTGCGCATCTTTGAAGACGGGCAGGGGGTCAGCAACCTGTCGCTGCTGGATACGGGAGGCAGCCTGCTGCTGGTCTCTCAGTTCACTCTGGCGGGGGATGCCCGACATGGTCGGCGGCCCAGCTATATAAATGCCGCCCGGCCGGAGGAAGCCGTACCCCTGTATGAGCAGGTCAAAGCCCTTCTTGCCCAACAGGTGCCCCTGCAGTGCGGCACTTTTCGGGCGGATATGCAGGTGAGCCTGGTCAATGACGGGCCTTTTACCATTCTGCTCAGCAGCAGAAAAGAGTTTTAAACCTTTGCCCTTGGGCAGAAAGGATTTGCTATGAAAGTTTTGACCTATCCCTGCGGCCCCATTCAGGCCAACACCTATATCCTCTATGCAGAAGGACAGCCCAACTGCCTGGTCATCGATCCGGCAGACGGGAAAAAGATCACCAAAGCCATTCAGGATACAGGTCTTACCTGCACCCACATATTGCTGACCCACGGGCATTTTGACCATGTGTGGGGAGTAAAGGCAGTGAAGGAGGCCACCGGCGCTCCGGTTTACATGAGCCGGGAGGATCTGGATTTGGTCAGCGGAAAGGGACCGTTCTTTTCCGCCATGCAGCAGGTGCTCAAGCCCTTTGCTCCCGATGTGTTTATCGGGGAAGGGGACATGATCGAAGCGGCCGGGCTGAAGCTTCGGGTGCTGGATTGCCCGGGTCATACCAAAGGCGGGCTCAGCTTTGTAGTGGAGGGGGAGAAGGCCGTTTTCACAGGGGATACCCTTTTCAGGGAGAGCATCGGTCGGACGGATTTTCCCGGGGGCAGCATTCAGGAGCTGATGGATTCCGTGTTCAAAAAACTTTTTGTCCTGCCGGAAGATACGGTGGTCTATCCCGGGCATGAGGGGGTAACCACCATCGGTCATGAAAAAGAATGTAATCCTCTTGTAAAGTATAAGGATCACCCATGGTTCAGCTGATCACCAATGCGCCCCGGTTCAAAAACGACATAGCCGAGGAGATCCGTTTGTTTTTGGGCATGGTGGATATAGAAGAGACCGGGGCGGATCCGGAACTCATATGCACCGTAACTCTGGAGGAAAAGGAGGCCGTGTGCCTCCTTATGCCTGGGGGCACGGAGGGCCGGGCGCCGGTCATGGCTTATGAGGGCGCTCTGGACGAAAAGCGTCAGCAGAAGCGGGCGGTAAAGCTATGTACCTACCGGGCCATGCAGCAGCGGTTTGAAATGCCGACGCCCTGGGGCAGCCTGACGGGGATCCGCCCCACCAAGCTGTACCGGGAGATCCTGCATGCCAAAGGGCAGGAGGAAGCCGACCGGGAGTTTCGGGAGCTGTTTACCGTATCTCCGGAAAAGCTGGCGCTGACGCAGACCATTACCCGGGTGCAGCGCCCTTATATAGCTTCTGCCGGCCGGCGGGATGTGGATGTATATCTGGGCATCCCCTACTGCAAGACCCGGTGCCTGTATTGTTCCTTCGGGGCGGAGATCGCCAAAAAGGAAGGGATGCTGGATGCATATGTGGCACACATAAAGCAGGATATCGCCCAGGGGGCTGCCATGCTCCGGGAACTGGGGTATACCCTGCGCTGTACTTACTTTGGGGGCGGCACGCCAACGGTGCTCAGCGCCGGGCAGCTGTTTGAGCTGCTGACCTTTGCCCGGGCTCAGTATGGGGGCTTCGGGGCAGAGTTTACCGTGGAGGCGGGGCGGCCGGATACCATCACTCCCGAAAAGCTTCAGGTACTGAAGGATTGCGGAGTCAGCCGTATTTCCATCAATCCCCAGACCATGCAAGATAAGACTCTGCGCACCATCGGACGGTTTCATACGGGTGAGGATATCCGCAGGGCCTTTGCCCAGGCACGGGAAGCGGGCTTTACTTCCATCAATATGGACGTTATTGCCGGGCTCCCCGGGGAAACATTAGAGGATTTTGCTTCCACTCTAACTCAGATCCGGGAAATGGGGCCGGAAAATCTGACCGTGCATACGCTGGCCATCAAGCGCAGCAGCCGTCTGAAGGAGCGTTTGGAAGAGTATCCTCTTCCCGACGGAGAAACGGCGGAAGCCATGGTGCGTCTGGGAGCCGAGGAGGCCGCCCGCATGGGTATGGAGCCCTACTATATGTACCGGCAAAAGTATATGAACGGCAACCTGGAAAACGTAGGATATGCCCGGCCGGGGACGGAGTGTATGTACAATATCGACATGATGGAGGAAACCGTATCCATTCTGGCCCATGGAGCCGGAGCCATGACCAAGCGGGTTTACGGCGGGGAAAACCGGGTGGAGCGGCTGCCCAACCCCAAGGACGTGCCCACCTATTTTGCGAAACTACCCCGGCTTTTTGAAGGGAAACAGGCTCTTTTTGAATGATGCTCCTGCATCTTTGCCGTTATTTCACCCCTTTGTCACATCGTGTTCTTGCCGAACCGCAGGCTATGGGGTACAATACAGAAAAATACCGTGAAAGGAATTGTTTGTATGGACTTTATTCATCATATCGAATCCCCTATGGAGCTGGAAGCGTTGCTCAGCGAGCATGAACTGGTGCTGGTGGATTTCTGGGCCTCCTGGTGCGGGCCCTGCCGAATGCTGGCACCCGTCTTTGAGGATCTCAGCGATGATTACGCCGGCAAGGTCACCTTTGCCAAGGTAAATGTAGACGATAACCGGGAGCTGGCCAAGCAGTATAAGATCATGAGCATTCCCCAGCTGCTTCTGTTCAAAAACGGAAAGCTGGTCAACAGTATGGTAGGCGCACAGCCCAGAGAGGATATTGCCGCCATGCTGGACAGCACCCTGTAACCCGTAAATGGAATCCAAAGGAATTTATCTGGATAACGCCGCCACCACCCGGCTGAGCCCGGGTGCTCTGGCGGCGATGCTTCCATTTTTGGCCATGGAAGGGGGGAATCCCTCCGGCAGCCATCGCTTTGCCCGGGAAGCCAAAAAAGCTCTGGAACAGAGCCGCGAGACCTTGAAACAGTGCTTGGGCTGCGGCAGCGGAGCACTGCTTTTTACTGCCTCAGGGAGCGAAGGAAACAATACGGTTCTCCGCTCGGCGCCCATAGTTACGGGAAAAAGGCATATCATCGCCTCTGCCGTGGAGCATCCGGCCATCCTGAACACCTTGAAGGATATGGCGGCGCTGGGCCACTGCACCTACACGCTGCTGCCGGTGGACGAAGACGGGAGCGTATCTCCGGAAGCTTTGGAAGCCGCCATCCAACCGGATACCTGCCTGATATCCGTTATGCTGGCCAATAACGAAGTGGGCACTCTGGAGCCTGTGGAAGAGCTGTGCCGCCTGGCCCATGCCCACGATATCCTGTTTCATACGGATGCCGTGCAGGCGGCCGGGCATATTCCCGTGGATGCAGAAAAGCTGGGCGTAGACTATATGACTGTTGCCGCCCATAAGTTCCACGGGCCCAAGGGCATGGGGGCTTTGTATATTCGCAAGGGCGCCCCGCTGCATCCGTTTATCACCGGCGGGGAGCAGGAGAGGGATCTTCGGGCAGGCACACATAATGTCCCCGGTGCGGTGGGCATGGCCTGCGCCATGGAGGAAGCCGTTAAGAATATGGAGGAGGATGTGCCCCGCATAACCGCCCTGCGAGATAAGCTCATTGAGGGGATATTGGCCGCCGTTCCGGATGCCAGGCTCAACGGACCCCGGCAAAACCGGCTGCCCCAGAATGTCAGCTTCGGGTTCCCCGGTGTGGCAGCAGACCGGCTGCTGATGCTTCTGGACCGCCATGGGCTGGCAGCTTCTTCCGGTTCTGCGTGTCTGGCGGGTTCTTTGGAGCCCTCCCATGTGCTGCTGGCCATGGGGCGGACGGAGCGGGAAGCCCGCAGCGCCCTGCGTTTGAGTCTCAGCCGCTGCACTCTGAAATCCGAAATAGAAACGGCGATGACCCTTATCCCTGCCTGCGTGGGGCTCCTGAAAAAATGATTTTTTCAATTTTTACCGTACTATCTTTCCCTTCTTTTTGCCATACTATCCACTGAAAGCAGGAGCCTGCTTTTCAGGCAGAAAGATAAAGGAGGCAAAAAGAATGAAATCCGTATTCATGGTTGCAGGCATGGCGGCGGGAGCGGCTTTGGCCGTAACGGCCGTATCCGCCATGTATCCCGATGTAATGCGCCGGATGAAGCGGGACGGGGCCAAAACCCTGCGTTCCATCAAACGTACCGCCGGGATCCACTGAACCGCAGGCCGGAGCACTTTAGGGTGGCTCCGGTTTGTCTTTTATGCAAAAAACACCCGGGCGATCTTACGTCCGGGTGCTGTATGCTGTTCACAGCATTTGTTATTTTATTCGGAAAACGATGCCCAGCGCCTCCGTATCAGATATGTGTATTTCAAAGCTGGGCGCATCCTATGCGGATTCGTCCGTTTCCGGGTGCTTCAGCAGACTTAAGGGGAAGCTGCTTCCACCGTGCCGGAGCATCGGGGCAGCGTTACATCCATCCGGTATGCTCGGCTTTATAGGCTTCCAGCAGCGCATCGGCCTGCCGGAGCAGGGGGCGCATGCGGCTGCGCTTATCCAGCGTTGCGCCGCTGGCACAGGCATGCCCGCCACCGCCAAAAGCCTCCGCCAGCTCGTTGACAGTCACGAACCGGGAGCGGAGCCGCACCCGGATGGTGCCGTCCGGATTTTCAATAAATGCGATCCAGATCAGGCTGTCTTTCAGTCCGCCCAGATAGCTGATGGCGTTGCAGGCTTCCTCACTGGTGAGGCCGAAAGATGCCTGTGCCTTTTGCGAAATGAAAAAGTGAGCCACGCCGCTTGTGGTCAGCTGCATGCGGTTAAGCACATAAGCATGGAATTTCAGTGCCCGGTATTCATCCAGATACAAATGGGCATACAGGGTCTGCATATCCACTCCCGTATCCAGAAGCATGGCAGCCAGCCGCAGAGTCTCTCCTGTGACGGATTCATATTTGAACCGGCCGGAGTCTGTGACCATGCCCGCATACAGGCAGGTAGCCGCCTGTACATTCAGCTGCAGGGTCTGTGGAAAGGCAGCGCACAGAGCAGCCAGCATTTCACACAGGGAGGAACGGTCCGGCTCCACCCAGGCAATATCTCCGTAGGGATGCCTTTCTATATGATGATCGATGACCATAAGCTCCCGGCCCATGGCATATTTGGGGTTGGAAATCCTGTCTGCGCTGCCCGTGTCCAGCACAATGACCAGCGCCTCCTTATACAGCTCATCGGGAAGCTGTCGGTCCTCGCTTCCGAGAAAGGCCATATCTTCGGAATAATCCCCATTAATAACATACACCTCCTTTTCCGGGAAGGAAAGGGAGAGCACCCGCTTAAAGCCCAGCGTGCCGCCTACCGCATCCCCATCCGGGCGCAGGTGGCGGCTGAGGATGATGCGCCTGTAGCTGCGGATCTTTTCTATCAGGGCAGCCTGAATGGTATCAGCCATGAAGCGCCTCCCTGCTCAGTGCATCCAGATCCTGAAGCATGGCCATGGCTGTTTCCTTGTCCGGCAGGGTGGCGCCGCTGGCTTTGGCGTGGCCGCCTCCACCGTATTTTACGGCAATGGGGTTGATGTTGCAGCGGTTGGAGCGCAGCTCACACAGCACCCCCTGCGGGCATTCCGTAAAGTTCACCCAGTTGCAAACGCCCTTGATGTCTGTCATGAGATTCGCCATGCCGCGGGAGATGCTGAAGGGGTCTACCCCCAGACTGTCCATGGTAGCCCGATCCGTATAGATATAGGCCGTTCCGGCGGGAGTCAGCTGAATGGCGTTCATAAACCGACCCCGCAGCCGGATGCGGGAAAGTTCTTCTTCATACAGCCGGCCGTAGATCTCTTCCAGCGGGATGGGGGCCTGCTCCATAAGGAAAGCCGCCCGCAGAAAGGTCCCCGCACTGGTGCTGTCATAGCGGAAGCGGCCGGAATCCGTGACCATGCCCGTGTACAGTGCGTTGGCGGCAATGGGGGGGACTTTCCAGCCTGCCTCCATGGCCAGTGCGATCACAAGGCCGCAGCAGCTTTCAAAGGCGGTATCCGTCACCTCCGTATCCGCGATCTGGCCGCAGAAAATGTGGTGATCGATCCGCGCCGTTGCGGCGGCCAGAGTATACCGTGGGTCGCTGATCAGCGCAGGGGCAGAGGTATCCAGAATCACGGCCAGAGCTCCGGAAAAAGCTTCGTCCGGCAAAGTTTCCGGGGCGGAATCCTCCATGAAAGCGTAACGGCCCGGGGCATCGCCTACCATGTGTACTTCCTTTCCTGGCAGATTGGCCAGTATCAGGTGCTTGAGGCCTATCTGGCTGCCCAGTGCATCCCCATCCGGGCAGGTGTGTCGGTGCAGAATAATGCGTTCATAGCGGCATAACAGAGACAGAATCGATTCAAACATGTATATTCCCTCAATATATAGTAATAACAGTATATCATGGCGGCGTACGCCTGTAAAGCGAACGAACCGTTCATAAGAATATATACAGCATGGATGTGCGAAAAATATGAATATGCCTTATGAATCAAACATGGGGTGACGGAGCCTGTATATCAGGGAACGGAAAAGACGGGGCAGACGCGCATCCATAAACAAACGCTCTGGAGCATATTTTGCATATCAGGCCCAGTCTTTGCACACATCCACCCATGCTTCATAATCGGAAAATGTTTCCAGTTGGGGAATGGTCAACTCTATGGCGCTGTTGCTGCTGCCGCAGGCGGGGAACACCGTTTCAAAACGCCGTAAAGAAACATCCAGAAAGATTCTCACTCCCGGCCGTACCGCAAAGGGGCAAACCCCTCCTACCGCATGACCGACCAGGGTGGAGGCTTCCTCTGCGAAAAGCATTTTGGCCTTTTTTCCAAATCGTGCTTTGTATTTGCCGTTGTCGATGCGGGCATCTCCCGCCGTTACCACCAGAACAGGACTGTCATCCACCATAAAAGAAAGCGTTTTGGCTATCCGGCAAGGGGGCACGCCCAGAGCCTGGGCAGCCAAAGGCACCGTGGCGCTGGAAACGGGCAGTTCCATGATCTTTTCTTCCATGCCCAGAGGACGGAAGAAGGCTTTTACTTTTTCAATAGACATACAAAATACATATAAAGGGCGGCAGTTCAATACGCCGCCCCTTTCGTTCCTTTTGTTAAACGGGTCACTGCACGCCTAACCGCTGCTTCATGACCTTTTCCACTGCGTTGAGAATATTTTCATATCCGGTGCAGCGGCACAGGTGCCCGGAAAGAAGCTTGCGCAGCTGCTCCCGGGTATACAGTTTACCGCTTTCCAGGATCTCTACGGCGGTCATGATAAATCCAGGAGTGCAGAAGCCGCACTGAATGGCCGCTTCATCCACAAAGGCCTGCTGAATATCCGAAAGCTCTCCGCCGGGGCCCAGCAGACTTTCCAGCGTGCGGATGTTCTTCCCGTCAGCCCATACGGCCAGATATATGCAGGAATTAAAGCATTCCCCATCGATCAGCACGTTGCAGGCGCCACATTCGCCTACTTCGCAGCCCTTTTTTACGCTGGTCAGCCGGTAGTCGTTCCGGAGCATATCCGTTAAAGAAGCCCGCACATCGATATAGGCATCCCGTTCCACTCCGTTCAGGGTAAAATGAATGTGTTTCATCTGGGCCATTACAGTGCACCTCCGCTGCGAAGAATGGATTCCGTTAAGGCCCGCATGGCCAGTTCCCGGGTCAGATGCAGGCGGAACTCCTTAGTGGCCCGCCAGCTGGTGCGGGGGTTCACATCCTGCAGAGCCGCTTCTCCAAAGGCTTCCACCGTTTCCATGGAGACAGGCTTGCCTTTGGCAGCTGCTTCTGCGGAGGGAGCCCGCATGGGGATGGGGCCGGCCACTCCATAGGCAATGCGCACATCCTCTATGTACTTTTTGTCTGCGGAGAGCTTCACGTTTACGGAGCAGCCGCAGGTGGCAATATCCATGGCGTTGCGCATGGCATACTTGATGTAATGCCCCCTGTAGCCCTCATAGCTCTCTTTTTTGATGAGAATGGCCGTTTCCAGCTCGTTGTGCTGCAGCGCCACCTGCCCGGCTTTTATATAAAACTGCTGGATAGGCACCTGCCGTACGCCCTGGGGGCCGGTGATCTCCATCACGGCGTCCCAGGCGAAAAGCGTGGAGGCGGAATCGGCGCTGGTCACGCCGTTGCAGGTGTTGCCCCCAATGGTGCCGATGTTGCGGATCTGGGGGCCGCCCACCTGATCCACGGCCTCTCCCAGAACGGCGATATGCTTCTGAATAAGGGGATCCCTGGTAATGTGGGAAAAACTGGTCAGGGGCAGGATCCGCAGGGTGCCGTCCGCATCCATGGAGATCCCTCGCAGCGCATCGATGCCGTAAATGCTCACCAGTTCGCAGCCGGCCAGCTTGCCTTCCCTCATTTTGATAAGCACATCGCTGCCCCCGGCAATGATGATGGCCTGAGGGTGCTCCGTCAGCAGCCGCACCGCATCCTGCACAGACCGGGCTTCATACAGGGCTTTCATATCATACATAATCTGGTTCCTCCCTTAGAGTAGGCCCTCTTCATGAAAGCGGGCATAGAGCTGATGGGGATTCATGGGCAGCTTTCGCAGGCTTACGCCGGTAGCATCCATAATGGCGTTGTGAATGGCCGGGGCTACGGGGCACACGGGGGGTTCGCCCAGCGCTTTTGTGCCAAAGGGGCTGGTAGGCTCCGGGTTTTGCACAAACCCCGCCATAAGGTCCGGGTGATCCATCATGGTGCACAGCTTGTAATCCAACAGGTTGTTGTTCAGGGGACGGCCGGTTTTTTCGTCATAGAGCAGCTGCTCGCCTATGGCATAGCCGATCCCCATGCTCATACCGCCGTGTACCTGCGCTTCCGCCAGAGCGGGGTTGATAAGCTTGCCGCAGTCATGCACGTTGATGATATTCAGCAGCTTATACTTGCACAGGGGGATATCTACCTCCACCTCTGCTACGGCGGCGCCGAAGGAATAGGCATTGGTGCGGATGGTATAGGTGGATTCGCTGGTCATATATTCATTGTGCTCCATGGAATAGAGCACCTCCGTAGCCAGCTCGCCCAGCGTCATGAGCACCTGGCCGTCCGTGGTGCGCACAATGCTGCCGTCTACTACATCCAGGCTGTATACAGGCATACGGGTCAGGGCACTGGCGTGGTTCAGAATTTTCTTTTTCAGTTCCAGCCCCGTCTGCTTGATGGAAAAGCCCCCCACATAGGTCTGTCTGGAAGCATAGGCTCCGGTGCCGAAGGGAGTCACGTCCGTATCCTGATTGGAGAGGACGTGGACCTTTTCAAAGGGAATGCCTACGGAATCTGCTGCCATTTGGGCAAAGGCCGTGTCCGCTCCCTGACCGATCTCCGTTTCGCCCAGCTGCAGCTGTATGGAACCGTCCTGATTGAGCACCATCCGGCAGGAGCTGGTTTCCAGGCTGATGGGCCATACGGCGGTATTGTACCAGAATACCGCAATACCAAGTCCGTGGCGCACGGGGCCTGTCTCCTGCTCATATAGGGCCTTTTTCTCTTTATAATGGATGGCCTCCATGGCCTTTTCCATGCACATTTCGTGGCTGGGATAGAAGTTGACGTTTTTGCTGAACCCGTCGGTAAAGCCTACGGGCATAAGATTCTTTTTCCGCAGTTCCCATGGATTCATATGCAGGCCGTGCGCGATCTCTTCCATGTGGCTTTCCATGGCGAAGCTGATCTGGGGCATGCCGTAGCCCCGCATGGCTCCGGCGGTAGCGGTATTGGTGTATACGGTATAGACTTTTGCCTCTATGGCGTCTGCCTGATACAGCTGGGAAAATCCGCTCTGGGACTTTGCCACAATGGAGTGGCCGTGGCTGGCATAGGCGCCCTGATTGGAAAAGCCCTCCATCCACCGGGCGGCAAAGGTGCCGTCAGGGCGGACATAGGAGATCAGGTGATACTTGATGGAATGGCGCACCCGGGTGCAGGCAAAGGTCTCCTCCCGGGTCATGTCGTATTTCACCAGCCTGCCTCCCAGCTGCCGGGAGATCCAGGCTACAAGGGGTTCATACAGTGCATCCTGCTTGTTGCCGAAGCCGCCGCCGATATAGGGCTTTACAATGCGAATCTGTCCCCAGGGGAGCCCCAGGGCCTGGCCCACCACCCGGCGGACGATATGGGGGATCTGGGTGGAGGAGACTACCACCTGCTTGCCCGCTTCTTCGTAGGAATAGCAGATATGGTTTTCGATGTGGCAGTGCTGCACAATGGGCGTTTCATACCAGCCCTCAAAGCGGAGCAGCCCCGGCTCCTGAATGGCTTCTTCAAAGTTCCCTTTGGAAAAGCTGCTCTGGGCCAGAATGTTATGCTCTATTCCGTCCTCTGCATGGAGCTGGGGCGCCCCCTCTTCCATGGCCTTCAGGGGGTCCAGCACAAAGGGAAGCACCTCATATTCCGCCTCCAGAGCCCGGACAGCCTGTTCGGCGGCAATATCGTTTTCAGCAACTACGGCGGCGATCTCGTCCCCGTAATAGCGTACATGGGTGTTCAGCAGATTCCGGTCGGCCTTGTCCTGGTGATGGGGGTCCGTAGACCAGGGGTGCCCTGCCGTGGGGAATTTCTGCGCCGGCACATCGAAGCAGGTGAAGATGCGCACCACCCCGGGAATCGCTTCCGCCCGGCTTCTGTCAATGGCTTTCACATAGCCGTGGGCAATGGTGGAGCGGCACAGCTTGATGACCAGCGCATTTTTATCACACAGATCCTCAGTGTACCTGGCCCGGCCGGTGACTTTATCATAAGCATCCACCCGGGGCAAACTTTTTCCAACGTACATGGTGCCTCCTTAGCTGATAAACTGCATGGTATCCGTATGGAACATCCCCATATCGGTAATGCGCACATGGGGAATAACGGGCAGGGCGATAAAGGAAAGAGTGACAAAGGGATCTCCGTCGGCATACTCGCCAATGGAAGAAAACGCTTCCAGCAGCGCCTGCTGCCTGCGGATGATATCTTCCAGGGGCAGGTCGCTCATAAGTCCCGCTACCGGGAGCGGCAGGCAGGCCAGTACCTTGCCTTCGTGTACCACCACAAAGCCGCCGCTGCAGGCTTCCAGCGCATCTACGGCGGTCAGCATATCGGCGTCATTGTCGCCCACCACCACCAGATTGTGGGAATCATGCCCTACGGTGGAAGCAATGGCTCCCCTGCGGATGGTCATGCCCTTGAGTATGCCCACGCCCGCCCGGCCGGAGGACATATGCCGTTCCAGCACCGCCGCCTTGAGCAGGGTAGGCGTGGCCTGGAACAGGCCGTTTTTCTGCTCTACCTTTTCATAGGTCAGGGTGGTCAGCAGCTCTCCGGGGGTCAGGTTGAGGACAGGCATCTTCTCTCCGGCAGGAAGATCCAGTATACCCGGTTTCCGGGGCGCCAGATGGATGCTGTTGTAAATGCGGGGATCCCGTTTCAGCGGTTTGCCCGGTGCGGGCACGAAGCGCTGGCCGGCGGTATATACGGCCTGCACGTTAAAATCGGTCAAATTGTCAAACAGAACAAAGTCCGCCCGGTAACCCGGCGCAATGGCGCCGTAGCGACGGAGACCATAGGTCTCGGCGGCATTGATGGTAGCCATCTGAATGGCCTGAATGGCCGGTATGCCGTTGGCAACGGCCCGGCGGAGAATATAATTGATGTGGCCTTCCCGTTGTATGTTTTCCAGATGCTTATCATCGGTGCAGAAGAGCATCCGGCGGGTAGGCAGATGCTCCCGGGCAATGGCGGCCATAATGTTTTCCACACCCCGGCAGGCGGAGCCCAGCCGCAGGTGCAGTCGCATGCCCTTGCGCAGCTTTTCTGCAAATTCTTCGTATTCGGAACATTCATGATCCGTCTGGATCCCGGCGGCGCAATAGGCATTCAGCGCATCGCCGCTGAGCAGGGGGGCGTGGCCGTCAATGGGGCGGCGGCGGAAAAGCTCCAGCTTATCCAGCATCTCCCCATCGCCGGAAACGGTGGCCATGCAGTCCATGACCTCCCCCAGCCCCAGCACCCGGGGGTGATGCAGAAACTGCTCCATATCCTTGGCCACCAGCTTGGCGCCGCTGGTTTCAAAGCTGGTGCAGGGCACACAGGAGGGGATCATGATAAAAACGGACAAAGGCATCCATTCCGTCTGATCCAGCATATACTGGATGCCTTCGGTGCCGCAAACATTGGCGATCTCATGGGGGTCGGCAATGACCGCTGTAGTGCCCTGGCTCAAAATACATTCGGCAAAGCGGGAGGGATGGGCCATGGATGATTCAATATGCACATGCCCATCTATCAGCCCCGGGCAAAGGTAAGCGCCGTGGGCGTCCACTTCCTCCTTCCCGGAGTAGCTGCCTACGCCCAGAATGATTCCATCCCGGACGGCTACGTCTGCTGTTTCAATGGATTCGGTAAAAACATTGACCACCCGGGCATTCTTGATGACCAAGGCTGCATTGCGGCTGGCCGCATTGAGAATGGCATTTCGTAAACGGGTCTTCTCCATACTGTTTAGAATCCTCCTATATTGCATTATAACAACTAACACAATAAATTGGAAGTACACAAAATATTTTTGCACCCCTGCACAGAAACTTTTTTTCATGTTATACTGCGGTATAAACTATTTTATCCAGGCAAGGAGGCTGCCCATGACCACTTTGATCCGAAAAGGCATGCTGGTGCTGCCCAGCGGCGTTATGGAAGAAGATATTCTGGCGGAGGAAGGCCGCATCCGCCGCATTGCCCCGCACATGGAAGCAGCGGCAGATACCGTGCTGGAGGCGGAGGGGTGTTATGTGTTCCCCGGCTTTATCGATACCCATACCCATTTTGATCTGGAACTGCCCGCCACCGTAACGGCAGATAACTTTCCCACGGGTACCCGGGCTGCCGTGGCGGGGGGTACTACCACCGTGCTGGACTTTGCTACGCAGGACAGGGGCATGACCATGCGGCAGGCGTTGGAAAAGTGGCATAAAAAGGCTCGGGGCAGCAGCTGCCATTATGGCTTTCATATGGCTGTTTCGGAATGGAACGAAGCCCGCATGGACGAAGTGCAGGCCATGATCGATGGGGGCGTGACTTCCTTTAAAATGTACATGGTCTACGACAACATGAAAGTGGATGACGGCCGCATGTATGAGGCGGTCAGGTTTCTCAAAGACAGGGACTGCATCGTAGGCGTCCACTGCGAGAATGATGCTATCATTCAGGCGCGGGTACGGGAACTGCACCGGGCGGGGAAGCTGGCGCCCATTTACCATGCCAAATCCCGGCCTGACCTGGTGGAAAGCGATGGAGTGGCCCGACTCATGGATATCTGTGCTCTGGCGGGGGCGCCTGCCTGGGTGGTGCATCTTTCTACCGGAGCAGGGCTTGCAGAAGCCAGGAAGGCCCGGCGCCGGGGACAGGAAGTGTATCTGGAAAGCTGCCCTCAGTATCTGGTGCTGGAAGAAAAAGAGTATCTGGCCGCAGACGCGGAGAAGTTTATCATGAGCCCGCCCCTGCGCTCTCCGGAGGATCAGGAAGCCCTGCTGCAGGCCATGGGGCAGGGGGAGTTAGACTGGATCGGTACGGATCACTGCTCCTTTACCATGGCACAGAAAGCCATGGGCGGCGGGGACTTCTCCAAAGTACCCAATGGCGGAGCAGGGGTGCAGAACCGGGCGGAAATCGTGTACACCCGGGGCGTTCGGGGAGGATATATTACCATAGAGCAGATGAGCCGCCTGCTTTCCGAAAATGCCGCAAGGCTGTTCGGTATGTACCCCAAAAAAGGGGTGCTCATGGAGGGATCCGATGCGGATATAGTGATATTTGATCCCAACTGCCCTCATGAGATCCACGCAGCCACCAACCTGCATCATTGCGATAATTCCCCCTACGAAGGATACGCAGCCGCAGGGAAAACACGGGATGTGCTGCTCAAAGGGGTGCCGGTGGTGCGGGAAGGCCGGGTGGTTCTGGAAGGGCAGGGGGAATATGTGTTCCGCGGCCCCTGTCAGAGGTACAGAAAGTGAAGCTGGTGTGCGTGCTGACGGCGGCAGGCCTTTCCCGGCGTTTTGGTGCAGATAAGCTGGCCTGTCCCATAGAGGGGGTGCCCATGGGCATCCGTTCCATGGCATTGTATGAGGAGCTGCCGTTTTCCGCCCGTATTCTGGTGACCTGTGCTGCAAGACCCTATCTGATGGAAGCAGGGGAGCGGCATGGGTGGCAGACCCTGCTGAATGAACATCCGGAGGCAGGCATGAGCGGCAGCGTGGTTCTGGGCACCTGGGCGGCCATGGCGGCGGGGGCAGAGGGCATACTCTTCGCTGTAGGGGATCAGCCATACCTGCAAAAGAACTCCGTTCTTTCTCTGATCCGGGCTTTTGAAAAAGAACCGGAGCGGATCTGGGCCTTGGGCTGCGGGGGCAGGAGCGGCAAGCCTTCCGTTTTTCCTAAAAGCTGTTTTCAGGAACTGCTGAAGCTGACCGGGGATCGGGGAGGAAAGCCTGTCATGCTGGCTCACCCGGAACTGGTTTCCCTTCTGGAAACACCGGAACGGGAGCTGACGGATTTGGACGTGCCCCTTTTCTGAAATGTATGTTTTTTTAAAAGCGTTGCATCCTAATAACCGGAACCTTCCGGAAAGGATGTGACGCTTTTTGTATCTGTATCAACCCGCTTTACTGGCACTGACTGCATGGACGGCGGCGGGCCTGTTTCCCTTATCCCGCAAACGCAGGGCACTGTATACGGCCATGTTTCTGCTGACCCTGGCTGCATCTTTCCTGAGGGTGGAAAAGCCGAACTGGGCCCTGTTTCCGGCGGCTCTGCTGCTGCTGGCCGGTTCTGCCGGATTCTGCCGGGGTCATTGGTCCCGGATACTGCTGGCGGGGGTGTTTGGCGGAGCCGCCGCCTGGAGGCTGACGGATCTGTTTCCGCTGTGTCTGGAAGGGGCATTGCCCGGTAGCCTGTGCCTGTGTCTCTTTGTGCTTTTATATGTGCGGGATATACCGGGGCGGCTTTGCGCCTGTGCGCTGGGCGGCATTGTCTGCGAACTGGGGTTCTGCCTGCAGGAGTATTTTCTGTTCACATACGCCCGCTGGCGCATAGGCAGTGCTCTTGGATTGAGCATCAGCGCCTTTTCCATGTGCCTGGTCTACGGAGTATATGGTATTTTAACTTTTTTTCGGCAGAAAAAAGCCAGGCATCATGGGAAAAATATAGAATACAGATCAGTTGCTGCAAAAGATTTTTAAAATTACGGAAAAAAACACTTGCTTTTTTCCGTGCGATGAGTATAATAATTCTTGCGCGGGGGGTTATAGCTCAGCTGGTTAGAGCGCCACGTTGACATCGTGGAGGTCATTGGTTCGATCCCAACTAACCCCACCACAGCAAATCCTGCGGTGTGCGTTACGTTTATTGTGATAAACCCACAGAGTGATTACGGATTGGCCCGTTGGTAGCGAGGATGTCAAGCCTGCCTGATTCAGGAAGATTGATGCCTATCACAGCCTTACCACCTGCCGGGAGGCGGGTGTTATCACTGGAACGGACGGCACCTCGGGATTTGAGATAACATTGCGGAATTGTGTAATGGCAGCACCTACGACTCTGACTCGTATTGTCTAGGTTCAAATCCTAGTTCCGCAGCCAAAAACCTTCTCGGACAGAGTTCGAGAAGGTTTTTATTTTTCACTTTCACTGAAGTTTTTGGAAGTAATAGGTAATACAGAGTATGGGCTTGAACCTTTGAGCAAAAGCAGCTATTACAGCGACAGAACAATACTTGACAGGTGTATCGAAATAAAAAACTTATTTCATCACTTAATAAGACAAAAGAAAATGATCATTCGTAACGGCGCAAACCGGATATTTCACTTTATCATTTCGATTCAAAAGCCATACTTTAAGAACCCTAGAAAGGAGCTGAAATATGGACAGTGCGGTAATATATGAAGCTATTTTATCGAAAGTGCAGGCAGATCTTTTGAATTATGGATATACCCGAAGCGGAAAAAGCACACTTTTTTATCGTTATTCTGCCGATAAAAAAGTAGGGTGATGCATTGAAATGCAAAAATCAATGTTTAATTTACCCGACGACTATTCTTTTACCTTTAATTTTCTTTGCGTTGGGTCATATGAATTGAATGGATATCATGATCGCAGATTGACTGTTTCCGCATTGAAAGCTTGTTTTTGTAACCCGTTTGCTTACGAAAGAATCGGAGCCGTATGCCGCGGCAGGGATTATTGGTGGAGGATCACATCCGACATTTTGAAAAATTGTGATCCGGAAGAATATTATGACAGATGCATTAAAAACGATATAAAGGCATGTGCGATTTACCTTGATAAGCTGGCAGAGAAAAAGCAAATGAAATACATGTAGAATGGGGCATCTGCCGATTGATATTGCAGCAGCGCTTTCTAAAATGTTCGTTTTTTCGGCAGCGCAATACAAAACAGGAGCGGCAGAAAATAACGGACTGTTGCTGTGTTTTATTCCCAAACGGTGTATAATGAGATCAAAAAGGGATCAGGAAAAGCGATGGAAACAGGCAGCATGATGGACTCCATACACAGGATGACGAATGAGATCGCAGGCGCTTTGGAAGGCAGCCTTTATTGTATTTGGCTGTATGGGAGCGTTGTCTTCGGCGATTTCAGAATGGGCTGGAGTGATATTGATTTTGTTGCTTTGACAGACAGGCCGATTACTGAAAAACAGGCAAACAAATTGCTTACCCTCCGGCAGACGCTGTCGGAAGGAGAGCCTGAGAATTTGTATTATCGCGCGTTTGAGGGAATTATTGCGGATATCCATGAATACCGCCGAAACAGTTACAGTAAATTGGTATATTGGGGTACTTCCGGGCAGCGGATCACAGACACCTATGCGAATGATGTTTTTTCTCAACTCGAATTATCGAAATACGGCAGATCCGTTTACGGAACGGCTGACCGCAGCATCTTTTCGGAACCCTGCCGGGAGGATATTGTAAAGGCAGTACAGGCACACTATGAAGCAATTCGAAAGTATGCCTGTCAAACGGATGCACGGCTTTATTCCTGCGGGTGGCTGTTGGACATTGCAAGATGCATCTACACATTGAGAAACAATGACGTGATAGCAAAAACCCAGGCCGGGATCTGGGCGCTGGAGAATCATATATTTCAGAATGAGGCGCCCCTGAAGCGGACATTGGAGATCCGTCTGCATCCGTTGGAGTTCAGGGACAGAGAAGACGTAAAGCATTGGCTGACCGGACTGGGGCCAACGGTTCAACAGTACGCCGATGTGCTGGAAGCCCAGCTGTCATTGTGCTTATAAGTGCATAGCAATCGCAAAAAAAACGTTCATATTCGGCGGAGTAATGCAGCATGACGCAGATGCTTCAGCACCTGCTTTTTCTTTTCAAATACAAGAACAACGGATGTATCGAAATGTTCAGATGGGACATATGTCATTTTGTTGAACCGGCCTCAGGTTTATGGTATACTGCGTATACGAAGCCGCAAAGGATGTGTGCCAAAAGCATCGCGCAAGCTTCCACATGGGCAGAACATTCAGCACGGATTCCGTATTCGCACAATATGCACACGTGGAAGAGATATAAAAAATGGGCTGCAACGTGATTGAAATGGAAACCGCCTCCGCCTTTCGGGCAGCGCAAACCGCCGGATTGAAGCTGGCGGCCCTCTACAGCGTTTCCGATAATACCGTGCTGAACAAATCTCTCCTCAGCGGCAGAACGGAACAGGATATGCAATACCGCCGGTTTGTAAGAGCCAATCTCTTCACGGAGATTCTTCTGAAGGTATTTGCAGAATGTGAACCACAGACTTGAAAAAGATAATAAACAGGAGGGAATCCCTATGAAGATCGCCGTCATCGGCTTCAGCGGCGGAGGCAAAAGCACCCTTGCCCGCAGATTGGGAGAACTTTATGGGGTAGAAGTGCTGCACCTGGATACCGTGCATCACCTGTCCGGCTGGAAAAGCAGGCCCAGAGAGGAGTCTAGAGCCATGGTAGAAGCATTTCTGAATACACATGATGCTTCCGGCTGGGTCATAGACGGGAATTACGGAAAACTTGCCTATGACCGGCGCATGGAAGAGGCGGACAGAATCGTAATGCTGCTTCTGAATCGGCTGGACTGTCTGCAAAGAGTCTGCCGCCGCTACCGCAAATATCGGGGCAGCAGCCGGCCGGATATGACCGAAGGCTGTCAGGAAAAACTGGATGCGGCATTTATCCGGTGGATCCTGTATGAAGGCAGAAGGGGAGAGCAGCGAGCCCTGCTGCAAAAGGTCATGCGCCGTTACAAAAACAAACTTGTTTGCCTCCGTTCCCAGAGGGATATTGATCGTTACTGGAAACAATGCACCGTCGCAGAAGCTTTGCCTGCCAAAGAATGATGCCAGCAAAAAAGTCCGGATCTTGTGCCCGGACTTTGCTGCATTTATTATTCCAGTCCGGCGTCAGCCCGGCGGATGGTATCGTCAATAAGCTTTCTGGCAGTATCTTCCAGCTTCATGGTCAGCACCGTTTGGATCACGGACTGCTGCCTGTCTTCTGGTACGCCATAAAGGGTGAAGCAGCAGCCCAGATACCGCCGCAGCTTTTGCTCCATGGGGAAGTTCGACCCACAGGCCTTGGCCATATACCCCCGAGTGATACCGGCGGAAGCAATCTCCAGCTCATAAAAATCCTGTGCACTGGCCTGGGGCATATAGGAGCCAAAAAGGAAAGGCAGCTTTTCCGTCATGCTCCGGTAGATGAATTCGGAGGTGCTGGGCAGGGAATAGGCCGTTACATACAGTTCCCGCAGGGCGGGGTTCAGCTCAGCAATGTGCAGCTGCAAAGCCGTTTCCACCCCATACAGCAGTAGCGGGTCATTTCTGGAAACAAAGGCCTCTTCCGTCAGGGTAAACTGATCGGCAAACATACGCTTGGTAAGGGTCAGCAGCAGCGCTTCCTTATTTTCGAATGCGGCAAAAAAGGAAGAGGGGGTGAAACCGGCCGACCGGGCGATGGATGCCGTGGTGGTCTTTTCATAGCCCTGAAATAAAAAAAGCTGAATGGCAGCCCGGAGCATTTTGTTGCGGCGTGCGATTCCCTTGGGCTGAATTCCTCTGGGCATAATTCCCTCCCGTATCTGTTAAGAACTTATTTCAGTATATCATACTTATTTTGCGCCTGCAAGCCGTAAAGCCTCTCATGGATCCGGCTCCTTCCGTGGCAGCAGCCGTGCATACTGTAAAGCATCCTTCCCGAAACGGCTGCGTATGCTGTCTAAAGCCTGTTCCATACGCTGCTGCTTTTCCTCCCGACCCGTATCGCCGAACAAAGACAGCTGTTCCTCTCCCTCATGGGAAAGGCGGGCAGCCGTTACCGTCAGCAAGCGGATGGGCGCGCCGGCCGGGACGCTTTTTTCCACGATCTCCATAGCCGTGTCCCGCAGCACCCGGGTGGAACTGGTGGGGCAGGGGAGAGGCTGCTGCCGGGAAATCACCTTCAAATTCGGATCCTTTATCTGTACCTGCAGGGTGGAAGCATACAGCTTCCGCTGGCGCAGCTGGGCGCCCACCTGATCGCAGAGCAGCAGAAGCCCGGAAAGGATCTCTTCCCGGCTGCGGATGTCCTGTGGAAAGGTCATGCCCCGGCCCATGCTCTTGGGTTCCGGATCGCTTCCGGCCAGGGCCACCGGGGAAGCATCCTCCCCTCGGGCGGCCAAACGCAGCTCCGGGCCGCTTTTCCCCAAAGCGCGGAGCAGGGCTTCCGGATCCCCGTTGGCCAGTGCGCCAATGGTGCCTATGCCCATGGCCCGCAGGCGGGCCGCCCCGGCTTTGCCCACAAAAAGCATGTTTTCTATGGGCATGGGCCACAGAAGCTCCCGATAGTTGGCCCGGCTGATGAGAGTGGTGGCATCCGGCTTTTTATAATCCGATCCCATTTTGGCAAAGGTTTTGTTATAGGAAACGCCTACAGAGATAGTCAGCCCTATTTCATCCCGTATCCGCTGCCGCAGGGTATCTGCAATGTTCTGTCCCGTACCGAAAAGAGGCCTGCTGGCGGTAACGTCCAGAAAGCTTTCGTCGATACTGAAGCGTTCCACCTGATCCGTGTAGGATTCATAGATCCGGTTGATCTGTTCGCAGAGCCGCTTATAAAGACCCATGGTGGGCGGCACCAACAGCAGGGAGGGGCACTTTTTCAGGGCGCTGTACACCGTTTCCGCCGTTTGTATTTTATAGGCCCTGGCCAGATCGTTTTTGGCCAGAATGATGCCGTGCCTGCTTTTCGGATCCCCGCATACGGCCATGGGGACCTTTCGGTATTCCGGGTGGTCGATGGATTCGGCAGAAGCAAAAAAGCTGTTGCAGTCTGCGTGGAGGATCACCCGGTCCTCTGGCACAAACCCTGCATCAAGAAATTCATTTTCCTGCAAAAACGGCATAAGGCACATCCTTTCTCTTTATTACAGTATAGCATATAATCCAGCGGTGGGCAAAGATTTATACACAACGGGTCGTTTGTAATCAAATCAACTTTTTTATGCGGAAAAGGGATAGATACATAATTAAAATCGAAACCGAAAATAGAACAAAAATAAAATATTGCTCGTTTTTGGGAAAAAAGTTATTGCAATTTTCTATCCGCAATGGTAAGATAATAAAAACAACAGTAAATCAAAGCTTTTTCACATTCGTTTGCACCTTGAAAGAAGCATAACGTTTGACGCATTTGACCCAGAGATATATTCATGTATGCCCGCATATTGTTTTTTAAGCGGGCGGTTTTTCCCGTAAAGATTGTTTCAGGTTTATGGTTTTCCATAGGTTTCCATCCGCATATACGGATAAACATAAAAACAAAAAGGGAGGACGAATTTCAATGGCAAAGTACATTATGGCACTGGATGCAGGCACTACTTCCAATCGATGCATTCTCTTCAATCAGAAGGGCGAGATCTGCAGCGTTGCCCAGAAGGAGTTCACTCAGATCTATCCCCAGCCCGGCTGGGTAGAGCATGACGCCAACGAGATCTGGGAAACACAGCTTATGGTCTGTAAGCTTGCCATGTCCAAGATCGGCGCCAAGGCAGCCGACATCGCCGCCATCGGTATCACCAACCAGCGTGAGACCACCGTGGTTTGGAACAAGCTTACCGGCAAGCCCGTATTCAACGCCATCGTTTGGCAGTGCCGCCGTACCTCTGAGTATTGCGACAGCCTGAAGGCCAAAGGTTTGGTGGATAAGATCCGCGAAAAGACCGGCTTGGTCATCGACGCTTACTTCTCCGGCACCAAGATCCGCTGGATCCTGGAAAATGTGCCCGGCGTCCGCGCCCTGGCTGAAAAAGGCGACGTTATCTTCGGTAATGTGGACACCTGGCTCATGTGGAACCTCTCCGGCGGGAAGATCCACAAGACCGACTATTCCAACGCTTCCCGTACCATGCTCTTCAACATCAAAGAAGCCAAGTGGGACGATGAGATCCTGGAGGAGCTCAACATCCCCAAGGCCATGCTGCCTGAAGCCTGCCCCTCTTCCGGCGTGTTCGGCTATACCGATCCGGTCATTTTCGGCGGAGAGATCCCCATTGCCGGTGCAGCCGGTGACCAGCAGGCGGCTCTGTTCGGTCAGGCCTGCTTCAATCCCGGCGAAGCCAAGAACACCTATGGTACCGGCTGCTTCACGCTGATGAACATCGGCACCAACATCAAGTATTCCAACAACGGGTTGGTCACCACCATTGCCTGGGGTCTGGATGGCAAAGTGGAATACGCTCTGGAAGGTTCCGTATTCGTGGCTGGCGCCGCTATTCAGTGGCTCCGCGATGAAGTCCGTCTTGTAGAAGAGAGCCCCGATTCCGAATTCTTTGCTACCAAGGTTAAAGATACCAACGGCTGCTATGTGGTTCCTGCCTTTACCGGTCTGGGCGCTCCCTATTGGGATCAGTACGCCCGCGGCTGCATCGTGGGCCTGACCCGCGGCGTCAACCGGAATCATATCATCCGCGCCACGGTAGAATCCCTGGCCTATCAGTCCGCTGACCTGCTCTTTGCCATGGAAAAGGATTCCGGCCTGCAGCTGGAAGCCCTGAAGGTAGACGGCGGCGCCTGCAAGAACAACTTCATGATGCAGTTCCAGGCCGACATCATCAATGCCAAGGTTCTTCGCCCCAAGTGCGTAGAAACCACCGCCATGGGTGCTGCCTATCTGGCCGGTCTGGCTGTAGGCTACTGGGCCAGCAAGGAAGACGTTATCAACAACTGGGCCATCGATCGCACCTTCGAGCCCTCCATGGCCGAGCATGAGCGTCAGGAACTGCTGGATGGCTGGCACAAGGCCGTCAAGTGCTCCTTCGGCTGGGCTAAATAAGCAACACTGTTTCCATCTCAAAAAACGCACATTGAAACGAGCTTATATCCGCTCCGCTGTGATACCGGCGGCGGAGCGGAGAGCTGATAAAAAATAAGGAAAGAAAGAGGTATTGTCATGAATTTCTTCTTGAGCGAGTTGCTTGCAACCATGACTCTGGTTTTCCTCGGCGACGGCGTTTGCGCAAACGTCAGCTTGAATAAGTCCGGCATGAAGGGCGCCGGTGCCATCCAGATCACCATTGCCTGGGGTCTGGCCGTTACCATTGCCGCCTTCATGTATGGCAACACTTCCGGCGGTGCCTGCATGAATCCCGCTATTGTCATCGCCAACATCGTGATGGGCAGCCTGACCTTCATTAACGGCCTGTGGATGATCCTGGGCGAAATGGTCGGCGCGTTTGTCGGCGCATTCTTCGTACATATGTTCTGGAAGCAGCAGTTTGATGCCACCGAGGATGCCGCCACCAAGCTGGGTGTATTCTCCACCGCTCCTTCCGTCAAGAACACTCTGAACAACTTCTTCTGCGAATTTGCCGGCACGGCCCTGCTGTTCTGGTTCGGCAATGCAGCCGGTGCCTGGGGTCCCGATGCCTCTGCTCTGGCCGTTATCCCCACCTTCTGCATCATCATGGCTATCGGCATGAGCCTTGGCGGCGCTACCGGGTATGCTATCAATCCCGCCCGTGACGCCGGTCCCCGTCTCTATCACACCGTTGCTTTCAAGGGCGATGATCACAACTGGAGCTACGGCTGGAAAGTCGTTGTAGCCGATATCGCCGGCGCCGTGTTCGCGGCCCTGCTGTTCATGGCTCTTAAGGGTGTGGCCCTCTAAGCTGCCAGCGGTTGACCTGATCTGAGGGCCGCACCGGTATCGCGGTCTTCGTGGGGCTGTTCCCGTGTGGGCTTGATTGCCCCCTTGGGGGCAGCCCCTTTTATGTGTTATCCATCAAATTCGTATATCGAGGTAAGTGGAATGTATGATGTAATCATTATCGGCGGCGGTGTCGTGGGCTGTGCCGTGGCGAGGTTTCTCTCCCGGTTCCAGGCAAAGACCATGCTGCTGGAAAAGACCAACGACATCTGCAATGGGCAGAGCAAGGCCAATACCGCCATTATCCACGGCGGCTATGACTGCAAGCCCCATACGTTGAAGGCAAAATTCAACGTAGAGGGCAACGCCATGTTCCAGCAGATGCACGATGAGCTGGATTTTCCCATCAAGTGGAACACCTCACTCATCGTATCCTTTAATCTGGAGGATCATCCCGCCCTGGAAAAGCTTTTGCAGCAGGGCCGCGAAAACGGCTGCCGGGGGGAACTGCGTATTATCGATGAAGCAGAGCTTCGCCGCAGGGAGCCCAACGTGGGGAAGGATGCCAAAGAAGCCCTGCTGGTTGGCTCCGGAGGTATCTGCTGCCCCTATGAGATGACCGTGGCCTTTGCGGAAAATGCCGCCATGAACGGCGTGGAGTTCCGCCGCAATGCCGAAGTTACCAATCTTACCAAGCTGCCGAATGGAAACTGGCAGGTGGAATCTTCCGTCGGCACCTTTGAGACCAGAGCCGTAGTCAATGCAGCCGGTATTTATTCCGATGTGTTCAACAACATGGTTTCCGAGGATAAGGTGCACATTCATCCACGCCGTGGCGAGTATTACATCGTGGACAAGAAGTACGCCGATATGTTCCACGCCGCCATGTTCCAGCTTCCCACCAAGATGGGCAAGGGCATTCTGATCTCCCCCACGGTAGACGGTACCCTGCTGGTAGGTCCCACCGCAGAGGATATCGAGGATAAAGACGATAAGCGCTGCACTGCCGAAGGCCTGGCCAAGACCATTCACTTTGGATCCATGACATGGAACAACATTCCCATGCGGGGCTTTATCACCACCTTTGCCGGGAACCGTGCCACCGGCGATAAGGGAGACTTTGTCCTGGGCGAACCTGCGGATGCAGAAAACTTCTTTAACTGCTGCGCTGTGGAAAGTCCGGGTCTGACTTCTTCTCCCGCCATCGGCAAGTGGCTTTCCGAACAGATCGCCGGCAAGCTGGGGCTGAAAGAGAATAAGGCATTCAATCCTATCCGCAAGGGCATTCCAAAGTTCCGGGAGATGACCGATGCAGAGCGGGTCAAGGCCATCGCAGCCAACCCTGATTACGCCAAGATTGTCTGCCGCTGCGAGACCATCACCGAAGCGGAGATCCGGGAGGCCATCCGCCGTCCCGTAGGCGCCCGTGATGTAGACGGCGTTAAGCGCCGCACCAGAGCCGGTATGGGCCGCTGTCAGGCCGGTTTCTGCACCCCCCGCACCGTGGAGATCCTGGCCGAGGAGCTGGGCATTTCCCCACTGGAGGTCACCAAGTTCGGCGGCAAGTCTGTGCTTCTTAAAGAGCATCTCTTTGGGGAGGGTAAGTAAGTATGCGTAATGTAGAAGTTCTTATTATCGGCGGAGGCCCGGCCGGTCTTGCAGCAGCCATCGGCGCTTACGAAGCGGGCTGCCGGGATATTCTCATTCTGGAGCGGGAGGAAAAGCTGGGCGGCATCCTCAAGCAGTGTATCCACAACGGCTTTGGTCTCCATACCTTCAAGGAGGAGCTTACCGGCCCGGAATATGCCAAGCGCTTTATCGACAAGGTCATTGACTATGAGATCCCTTATCAGTGCGATACCATGGTCATCAATGTTACCGGCGACAAGGTCGTTACCTGTGTTTCCAGAGACAATGGACTGCAGCACTTCAAGGCTCAGGCGATCATCCTGGCCATGGGCTGCCGGGAACGTCCTCGTGGTTCCCTGGGCACACCGGGCGAACGCTGCGCCGGTATCTATACTGCGGGTACCGCACAAAAGTTCACCAATCTGAAGGGATTCATGCCCGGCAAAGAGGTGGTTATCCTGGGTTCCGGAGATATCGGCCTGATCATGGCCCGGCGTATGACCTTTATGGGCGCCAAGGTACACGCCTGCGTGGAGCTTATGCCCTATTCCAGCGGCTTGAAGCGCAACATTGTCCAGTGTCTGGATGACTTCAACATACCGCTGCTGCTGAGCCATACTGTGGTGGATATCCATGGACGGGAGCGGCTGGAGGGTGTTACCGTGGCCCAGGTGGATGAGAAGCTCAAGCCCATTCCCGGCACGGAGCAATATTTCCCCTGCGATACACTCCTTCTGTCTGTAGGCCTGATCCCGGAGAACGAGCTCACCGGTATGGCCGGGGTCGAGATCGCCCCTACCACCAGCGGCGCTGTGGTAGACGAAAGCCTGCAAACTTCGGTAGAGGGCATCTTCTCCTGCGGCAACGTGCTCCATGTGCATGATTTGGTGGACTTTGTTTCCGAAGAAGCCACCAAGGCCGGCGCTAATGCGTACCTGTATGTGCAGAGCAAGCTGCCCAAAGCAGAAAAGAAGATCCCCGTTGTCATGGGCTTTGGGGTGGGCGGTATCGTACCGCAGTTTGTAAGCGATGAGGTCAGTGCGCCCGTGAATTTCATGTTCCGGCCCCGGAACGTATATAAAAATGCCAAAGTCGTGGTGGCGGTGGATGATACGGTCATCTATTCCAAAAAGTCCATGATCCTGGCCCCCGGTGAAATGGTCAACGTGAAGATCGATCCAGAAAAGCTGATCGGGGTGGCCAATGCAAAAGCCATCAATGTAAGAATCGAGGTGCCTGAAGCATGACATACGAACTGACCTGCATAAACTGCCCCATGGGCTGCCGGATCACGGCGGAGTATGACGGCAAGGAAGTGACCAACATTCAGGGGTATACCTGTGCCCGGGGCAAGGCATATGCCCAGACGGAAATCACCAACCCCACCCGCATGGTCACGGCGCTTTGCCGCATCTATGGAACGGACGAACCTTTATGTGTAAAGACCAGTCAGCCCGTGGAAAAGGCCAAGATTTTTGAGGTGCTGGCCGCCCTGAAGGAGGCGGTAGTGATCCGCCCCGTGCATATAGGCGACGTCGTCATCGAAAACGTGTGTGGGACCGGTGCCAACATCATTGCCACGGAAGAGATCTATTGATCCCGGTGCTGTGGCTCAGTAATCGGTAAAAAAGCAGCCGTCCCTTCCGAAAAGGAGGGGACGGCTGCTGCTTTTCTGGCTGAAGAAAACAGGTAATTGTCAGATCACGATCCCGCCGTCTACCGACAGTATCTGTCCCGTGACCATGGGGGATTCCAGCAGATACAATACGGCTCGGGCCACGTCTCCCGGCTGCACATAAGCGCCCAGGGGCGTGTCCGTGCGAAAGGCTTCCATATCCTCAGGAGAAAGGGCGCTGTTCATGGGGGAGGGCACCAGCCCCGGAGCTATGGCATTGACCCGGATGCCGCTGGGGGCCAGTTCTTTGGCCAAAGCCTTTGTCATGGCGTTGACGGCTCCTTTGGTGGCGGAATATACTACCTCACAGCTGGCCCCGATCAGTCCCCACATGGAACTGATAAAAATGAGCGAGCTGTTTTCATGGAGCCGCAGTTCTCCGGATGCGCGTTTTGCCACCAGCATGGGCCCCTTCACGTTTACGTTCCACAGCCTGTCCATGGCTTCTTCAGGCACATCCTCCAACAGCATCTGGGGCAGAGCGGCCCCGGCACAGTCTATAACGGCCTGAGGCGAGCCCAGCCGCTCCCGGGTCTGCCGAAAGATAGCATCTATTTGCTCTGCCTTCGTGCAGTCTCCCTGCACAATGGTGTAGGGAGCAGAAATGGGGGAGAGGCGTTGTAAAAGGGCTTCTCTGTTCCGGTGGCAATGGCAGGCCACTGCGTATCCATGCTCCAAAAGTGTACGGGCTATAGCCCAGCCTATGGTGCCTGAAGCACCGAGGACCAAAGCGGTTTTCACGGCTCAGTCCTCATATACGCCCAGAATACGCCCTATATACTGGGTGTGAGGGTCTCCGTTCTTATAAAAACGCTGGATAAGCGCAGGTTCTTCGATAATGTGTTCGGGGATCTCCGTCCGGTGTAAAATCTTGCATTCCACATGGAACCGGCAGCCGGAAAGACCGCCCTGCCCGCCGAATTTCCCGGGAAGCACGGAAAGGCCAAGCGCCTCCGCCTTATGCACGTCCCGTCCGGAGCGGCAGCCGCAGAAAGCCAGTTCCTTATCCATAACGCCCTCTTCAGGCACACTGATGGTAAAGCAGTCGCTGTCTTTCAGCAGTTCGTGTGTGTAGCGGCTGTGGCGTACATAAACTGTAGCTACCGGGATCCCCCACAGAATGCCGAATTGAGCCCAGCCGATGGTCATGGGATTATCCCTGACCATAAGGAAGGCGCCTTTGCCGTTGAGCTGCCGGGAAGCGATCTCCATCCAGTTTTCAGGAAGCATATGTATTTCCTCCGTCTTTTTTTACATAGTATATCCTATGGCGTGCAGAAAAAAAAGAGGGAAGCCGCATATGCAGCTTCAGTAAATGAAAATTTCGGGGTTATTCCTCCGTGCAGGGCCCCATGCGCCGCACGTTCCGCTGGAAAAGCATTACGATCCCCCACAGTCCGGCCACGCCTACCAACGCATAAATAATGCGGCTCAGCAGGCTTCCAACGCCAAAGATGGCGTCTACCAGGTTAAAGTCGAAAAAGCCGATAAGTCCCCAGTTAAGGGCGCCGGCAATCATCAGTATCAGGGCAACTACGTTCATAAAAAAACTCCTTTCCGTTTTGCACCATGTGTATTTGTAGCATGGCAGGGAAAAGGAGTTTTTATTCGTTTTGTGTCGTTTTTTTGTTTTATGCCCAGGCATAAGGGTCGCTGCTGCGCTTTTTCTTTTCCTGGAGCACTTCCACTTCAAACCGGTCAAAGTCCACAGGCTCCATAAAGTCGGATGCCTTGAATACTGCCCGGGAAAACCGCTGCAGATCCTGATAATGCTTTTGCAGCAGCACCGGCCGGCTCAGATCCAGCTGCTGGCAGAGGAGATGGAGGATATCTTCCCAGCCTGCAAGATCAGAAGGCCGGGGAGAATCAAATTCTCCCACGGCCTCACGGACTGTTTTATGCTCGGTTATGACTTTAGCCCAAACCCGCATAGCCTTATTTGTTGATCATGGCAAACCAGGCTGCCGTATACAGGCTGGTTCCATCGCTGTACAAACCGTTAAGCGTGCAGTAGATCTTATAGGATTTGCCCACGTTTTCGGAAGGTGTCCACTTCTCGCTCATGTTTACGCAGTAGATGTTGGTCGTCTTGCCTTTGGCGGTCATGGCTTCCACGCACACTACTTCCAGTCCGTCTACCTGCTCTACAGAAACGACTTTCCCCGTAAACCGGTATGCGCCCTTGTCGTTGGGGTCAGCCATGACTTTATCGAAGGAATACTTGTAGATCTCGTGGTAGCTCTTGGTCTTGTTGTAAGCTTTGATCATGGCATCCTTGGAATCAAAGAACCGTGCCACATAGCAGCTCAGATCCTTCTCTTCATAGCCTTCCTGACTGGCATGGAGATTGATCTTATAGAAGCCGTATCCGTTGAAGGTGGCTTCGAAGCTGTAAGTGCCGTCGGCATTGACGGTCACTGCGCCGCACGCTACATCTCCATCATCACAGGAGGCGGTCACAGTGCTTCCGGGGGAAACGGTTCCGCTTACGCTCACCTGATTGGCCGTGCCTGCACGGATAATGGACTTATCTCCGTTTACGGTAAGCGTCATCGCTTCCGGAACAAACACATAGGGATTCAAAGTGAAGGTGTATTCGTTGCTGGCGTAATTGTCCTTGCTGGCCTTGATGACTACGGTTTCTGCCGCATCGCCGCTGAGCTTGTAATCACCCTGAAAAACGCCTTCGTTATATACATTCAGCTGCTGATCATTGGCATATACGGTAACGGTGTGGTCATCCACGGTGCCTTCAATATGCAGCACGTTGCCTTCCGCTGCCATAATGCCTTCCGCAGGAATGTTCTCAGGCACGGTAACGTTCAGATTGATCTTGGGCAGCGTCAAAGTCAGGCTCTGCACCTCCCGGCGGGTCTTGGTTCCATCAGCGGAGATCACATACAACTCCGGCGTAAAGGTATAGGTAGTGTCCTCTACCGGTGTGTTGGGATAGAAGCAGACTTTGGGTACTTCCAGTGCCAGATGAATGATCTTTTCCGGGTCGGTGTTGGTGGACTGGGAAGGATCCTGATTGGGAAGATCCAACTGTACGGTTTCACCGGGCTGCAGATATACATAGATCTTGAAGCACTCCTGCCCGGCAGCATTGAGACCTTCCTCAACAGAGGTAGCGTTAAAATCGATCTCGCCGCCGGTAACGGAACCGTCATTCTGCTGCTGGTTGTTAGCATCCTGGGTCTGCTGATCCTGGCCCTGATTCGGCTGTTCCTTACCCTGGCAGTTGAACTGCAGGAAGGAGGGAAGACGGCCTTTCAGATCGCCGCCCACCTTGTTGCAGTAGATAACAATGCATGCCATCAACACAAGGATCAGTGCTACGCCTCCCAGCAAAATGGCAACAACGTTCACGCCGCCTGGTTTTTTCTTGCCGCCATTGGCAGATTTGCGGCCCCGGGGCGGTGTGGGCTCATACTCTTCGTATTCTTCGTCCTCGCCGTCCTCGTCGTCCTCATCTTCATCGTCTTCGTCGTATTCTTCATCGTCGTCGGAAGAATCGTCCTCATCCTCTTCTTCCTCGTCGTCCTCGTCTTCTTCATCCTTCTTTTTGCGGCTGCGGCCAAAAAGGAATCCCTTGCGGCGGGGCTTTTCTTCTTCCTCGTCGTCCTCGTTTTCATCGTCCTCCTCGTCATATTCGTCTTCGTCATCCTCTTCTTCCACAATGACGGGGCGGCGCTTACGGGAGAAACGGGTGGTGTTCTCTTCTGGCTCCAGAGTTTTGGCTGGAGCGGCAGCTTCTTCTTCGGTTTCTTCCGGAGCAGCTTCAGGCTCCGCAGAGGCAGCGGGCTTCTGACGGGCAGTACGGTTCATGCGGGAAGGGGCGGGCGCGGCCTCCTGTTCCTGGGGGGCAGCATCCGTTTCCGGCTCCTGAGGGGCAGGGGCGTCCTGACCTTTCAGGTTGGCGGCGCAGACTTTGCAGAAGTTGGCGTGGTCGGGATTATAGGCCCCGCACTCTTTGCAGATCATTATTGAAATCCTCCTTGGATCATATTTATACTGATGCTAAAATTATAGAGGCGTTTTATTGCCGAGACATGACGAATATGTAAACATTTTTCGCAGGTGCAAGTCATACGCATTGTCACGGACCGGTTCCTGTGATATAAATAGGAACGGCTCCAATTTGCACGGCTTTTGACGGGCCTTGCATAGAATAAAGTAAACCCATATGTAAAGGAGCGATCCTATGATATATTTTGATAACAGCGCAACTACCCGTGTGCTGCCCCAGGCCATTGCGGCGGCAGAGCAGGCCATGGGAGAGAATTTTTTTAATCCTTCCGGTGCATACGGCGGGGCGGCTCTGGTAGAAAAGCAGGTGGAAGCGGCCCGCAGCAGGCTGGCTCGTCCGCTGGGGGCTGCCAATGAAGAGATACTCTTTACCTCCGGCGGGACAGAAAGCAATAATATGGCCATCCGGGGCACCCTGCAAACCTGGCGAGGGCCCTGCCGCATACTGATTTCCGCCGTGGAACATCCCTCCGTATACGAAACGGCTCTGTCCATGGCCGATGGGCAGACAGAGGTCATCGTGGTGCCGGTGAACAGCCAGGGAGCGCCGGATCTGGAGTTTCTGGCCGCCAATCTAACCGAGAATACGGCATTGGTATCCCTCATGCATGTAAACAATGAGCTGGGTACCGTTACGGATATTCCCCGGGCTTCCGCTCTGATTCGCCGCTATGCGCCCCGTGCCCTGTATCATGTAGACGGCGTTCAGGGGTTCTTGAAAGCGGATACGGATGGCCGCTGGTTCGATCTGTATTCCGTTTCCGCCCACAAGTTCCATGCGCCCAAAGGGATCGGACTGCTGTATAAACGCCGGGGCATCCGCTTTGCCGGCGGACAGACCGGCGGCGGACAGGAACAGAATCTGCGCTCCGGCACTTTGAATGTCCCCGGTATTTTGGGAGCTGCAGCGGCAGCGGAACAGTATTTTGCCAACCGGATCCAGTGGCGGCAGAACATGCGTGCCTGTAAGGAGCGTTTGTATGCCAACATGATGACCCTGCCGGATGTTCTTCTTAACGGGCCGTCTCTGGAAGAGGGAGCGCCTCATATTCTGAACCTGTCCTTTATGGGTGTACGGGGAGCAGTGCTGCTCAACGCATTGTCACAGCAGGGCGTATATGTGGCCACGGGTTCTGCCTGTTCCTCTCATAAAAAAGGAAAGAACCGGATCCTTTCCGCCTCGGGTATAGAGGGCCCCCGGCAGGAAGGGGCTATCCGCTTCAGTTTCTGCCCTTTCAATACCCTGGAAGAGGTAGATGCCGCTTCCGACATGATCGCACAGCAGGTTACATTTTTGCGTAAATACAGGAGAAGATAACAACATGGAACATGCCATTCTTATCAAGTATGCCGAGATCCATCTCAAAGGTCTCAACCGCCCGTTTTTTGAAAAAAAGCTGGTGACCAATATTCGCCATGCCCTGGGGGAGATCCCCGGGGAGATCGTCCGGGAGCAGGGGCGGGTATTTGTATATGCCATTCCGGAAGCCAGCATAGAAGAAGCAGCACTGCGGCTGACCCGTGTGTTCGGCATCCATTCCCTGTGTATTACCCGCTGCGTGGAAAAGGATTGGGAGACTATTGTAGAAAATGCAGGGGCCCTCATGGCCCCTTATGCCGGCGGCGCTACCTTTAAGGTGTTTGCCCGCCGGGCGGACAAGCGTTTCCCCATGACCAGCGAGGAGATATGCCGGGAATTGGGCGGACGGATGCTGGAAATGTATCCCATGCTCAAAGTGGATGTGCATACCCCGCAGATACCCTTAACGGTGGAGATCCGGCAGGATCGATGCTTCGTGTATACCCGGGATATCCCCGGCTGCGGCGGGCTGCCGGTGGGCACCAGCGGCCGGGCCATGCTGCTGATCTCTGGCGGTATCGACAGCCCAGTGGCCGGATACATGATCGCCAAGCGCGGGGTCGCCCTGTCAGCCATTCATTTTTACAGCTATCCCTATACCAGCGAGCGGGCCAGAGACAAGGTGGTGGAGCTGGCCAGGATCGTTTCTTCTTATGCGGGGCCCATGGATCTGTATCTGGTACCCTTTACGGAGATACAGACCACCATCTACGATAAGTGTCCCTCCAGTGAGACTACGGTGCTCATGCGCCGCCTGATGATGAAGATCGCCCAGCTGACAGCCGAAAAGTGCGGCTGTCAGGCCCTGATCACCGGGGAGAGCATCGGTCAGGTGGCCAGCCAGACCATAGAAAGCCTGGCCGTTACCAACGATGCCGTATCTGTGCCGGTATTCCGGCCCCTTATCGGCTTTGACAAGGAAGAGATCATCGAACGGGCAGAAAAGATCGGGACCTTTGCCACCTCCATTCTTCCCTACGAAGACTGCTGCACGGTCTTTGTGCCCCAGCATCCCGTTACCAAGCCAAAGGTGGAAAAGCTTCGGGAAAGCGAGGCGCTGGTAGACTTTGCCCCTATGATAGAGCGGGCCATGGAGCAGACGGAGGTTCTGCGGATTTCACACAATGTTTCCGATTGAACCGACTCTTCCATGGTATACTGGACAATGTATTTTTCCAAGGAGGACTAAAGCATGAAAACCTTGCTTCGCATTATCGGCTCCTTGGTGGTGGTGCTTTGCCTGGCAGCCTTTGTGCTGTTCAAACTCAATGAGAAGGGATTTATTTCCGGCGCGCTTTCCGATTGGGTCAGTTCCATCACCGCTCATGTTATCGGCATCAAGAATGAGACAAAAGACTTTCTGGAGGAGGAGGGCATCACTCTGCCTACCGCCCGCCCCACAGATACGGCTGCGCCCCAGCCTACGGGTACGCCTGTGCCAGAGATCACCGCTGCTCCGGAGAGTGGGGAGCCTCCTGTACTGACTACGGGGGTTCCCGCCCTGACGGCGTCTCCCGCACCTGCCGGGAACTGAAACCGATACAGCCGCACTCCGCCTGAAACATTTTTATCAGATAATGTAAAAATTGGCTTGACATTTTCACGGCGGAGTGCTACTATACTCAAGTCGGCAGGAAATGCTGCAGAAATATCTGGGTGTAGCGCAGTTTGGTAGCGTGCTTGAATGGGGTTCAAGAGGCCGGAAGTTCAAATCTTCTCACCCAGACCAAATAAAAAAGTCCCATGTAATGGGGCTTTTTTTGTGCCTTGAATCAGAGACTGCTCAATTGCCGCCTGTGGTTTTCTCATGGCGAACAGACTTTATTGTAAAAAGATCGCATCTCTGTATTTTCTGGTTGTCATGCTGCGCGATTCATGGTATCCTGCTTTAGAGTAACTTGTGTGCCTCAGGCACGGTGAAAAGGAGATCCGGATGCGCTTATTGTTTAAGCAACGCTTTTTCTCGTGGCTCGACAGCTATGATATCTATGATGAAAACGGGAACATCGCCTATGTGGTCAAGGGGCAGCTGAGCTGGGGCCACTGCCTGAAGGTTTATGATGCCATGGGGCGGGAAGCGGGGCTTTTGCAGGAGCGGATCTTTACATGGCTCCCCAAGTTCGAAATATACACCGGCGGCCAGTATAGGGGGTGTATCCGTAAGGAACTTTCCCTGTTTACACCCCGGTATGTCTTTGACTGCTGCGGCTGGCAAGTGGAAGGAAACTTTATGGAGTGGGATTATACCATACGCAGCGGGAACCGGCAGGTGGCCTCCGTCAGCAAGGAATTGTTCAACTGGACGGATACTTATGTGCTGGATATAGCCGATCCGGCGGATGCGCTGCTGGTGCTGCTGTTCGTGCTGGCGGTAGATGCAGAAAAATGCTCCAGAAGCAGTCACTGATTCCGTGAATTATGAGATAGGGGGATATATATGGAAAAGCTTAAGAGAAGATTTGGGGACCGCCGTGACGGACGCTGGGTGCGGGAGGCACCGGGACTGCAAACGGTCATGGCCCATCTGATGCCCAACCGTACCGATTGTGAGGTCTGCCTCCATGATACGCTGGATGCTACGGAGCTGATGAAGTTCATCGAAGAAAAAAACGCCCGGCATCCAGAATATAAGACTACGATCTTCCACTGCTTTTTGCTCAGCTTGGCCCGGATGATCCGGGAGCGGCCAAAGATGAACCGCTTTATTGCCGGGCACAGGATGTATGAACGGTATGAAATAAGTTTCTGCTTCGTTTGCAAGCGCCGCTTTGCCGACGGGGCGGAGGAATCCCTACTGTATCTGGTGCCCAAGGAGGAGGAAACCATAGATTCCTGGTCCAAGCGCATCGTGGGCGATGTAAAGGAAACCCGCAAAAGTGAACATTCCACAGGCGGTATCGATGCGGCGCTGGATGCATTTGCCAAGATTCCCCGGGTATTGCTGATGTTCGTGCTGCGTATTATCCGCTGGCTGGATTTCTGGGGACTGGTGCCCAAAGCCCTGACCTATGGGGACCCCAACTATTCCACGGTGTTGGCCAGCAATCTGGGCAGCATCAAATGTCCATCCGTATACCACCATCTCAATAATTACGGCACCAACAGCGTTATGGTCACCATCGGCACCCTTCACAAGGGAGAGGTCATACGGGAGGATGGCACCAAAGAGATCCGGGATCTGGTGGATATCAGCGCTACGCTGGATGAGCGTATTGCCGACGGCTTCTATTTTGCCCGGAGCCTGAAGCTGGTAAAGCATATCTTTGCCCATCCGGAACTGCTGGATAAGCCCCTGCAGGAGCCAAGCGGCTATACTTTTGAATGAGTTTCAGGCGCTCTTTTTTCGGAGCGCCTGTCCTTTTTCTTCAATTTTTCCTGCATGGCGGCATATTTGGCCTGCCTGTTGAAAAAAGCGGAATGGGGCTGTTCTTTTCTTTGCGGCTGTGTTATACTGTGCAAAGATGAGGTATATATGAGCATCAGCGTGTTTGATATAATCGGGCCCCGGATGATCGGGCCCTCCAGTTCCCATACGGCAGGGGCCGTACGCATCGGGCAGGTGGCCAACCGCCTGGCAGGCGGCAAGGTAAAGGCCGCTTCCGTGACTCTGTATGGTTCCTTTGCACAGACGGGCCGGGGCCACGGCACGGATACGGCTATCGTAGCCGGCATTCTCGGCCTGGATCCAGATGAAGAGGGGATCTGCTATTCCAAACTGCTCATGAAAGAAGCGGGACTCCATATTCCCGTGCGCTTTTCTCATGAGGAGCCCGTCCATCCCAACACCGCACAGGTGTATGTAATGGGGGAGAACGGCAAGGAATATACCTATGTGGGCACATCCATCGGCGGGGGGCGCATCGAAGTGACCTCCATCAATAATATGGAGGTGGGCTTCAATTGCGAACTGCCCACCTTGCTTGTGTTCCATGAGGATATGCCCGGGGTCATCATGCGGGTCAGTTCCATACTGGCATTGGAGCGCATCAATATTGCCTTTATGAAGGTCTTTCGCTCCGAAAAGAGCAAAGGGGCCTGTATGGTCATCGAAACGGACTCCCGAGTGGATGAAGCCACCCGCAGGCGCATCGAACTGAACGTGGATGGGATAACGGAGGTCTGCACTTTATGAGATATGCTTTTCATACCGGTGAAGAGCTGCTGGCCCTTTGCCGCAGCGAGCATATGCCCATCAGCCGGGTCGCTCTTGCATATGAAGAAGAGGCGGGGGAAAGATCCCGGGAAGAGATCCTTGCCGAGATGGAGAAAAACCTTGCCACCATGGAAGAAAGCATCCGCGTGGGGCTGGAGGATAAGCAGACCAGCATAACCGGCCTTATGGGAGACGCCGCAGACAAGCTCATGAACTTCAGGGAGGAAGCGCTCATGGGCAAAAATCTGGCCGCCATAACCGCTGCATCACTGGCGGTGGTAGAGGTAAACGCCTCCATGGGCCGCATTGTGGCGGCGCCTACGGCGGGGGCCAGCGGGGTTTTGCCCGGCGTGGTCATAGAATATGCCCGGCAGCAGGGTCTGCCCCGGGAAAAGATGATAGAAGCTCTGTTCAACGGCGGGGCCATCGGTATACTGATCGCCCATAATGCCTGCATCTCCGGTGCCTCCGGCGGTTGTCAGGCAGAGGTGGGCTCCGCTTCCGCCATGGCTGCCAGCGCTTTGACAGAGCTGCGGGGCGGCACTCCGGAGCAATGTCTTCATGCCGCCGCCATGACGTTAAAAAATCTTTTGGGGCTTGTGTGCGATCCGATAGCAGGGCTGGTGGAATGCCCCTGCATCAAGCGCAACGCCATGGGGGCCGTTAACGCCGTGCTGTGCAGCGATATGGCGCTGGCCGGGATCACCAGCGTGATCCCCTTCGACGAGGTGGTGGAGGCCATGAAGAACGTAGGCCGGATGATGCATCCTGACCTGCGGGAAACGGCCCGGGGCGGCTTGGCCGCTACCCCTACGGCCAGGAGAATTGCCGAAAAGATCATGCATTGACCAGGCTCAGCCTGAAATCAATAAATAAAAAAGAGGTTGTCATGTATCAGATCAAATCAAAAACCGTTTTGAATCCGTCTGTCGTACGCATGGACATCGAAGCGCCCCTGGTAGCCCGCAAGGCTAAGCCCGGCCAGTTCATCATCCTGCGCACCGAAGCGGAGGGGGAGAGGATCCCCCTGACCATTGCCGATTCCGATAAGGAAAAGGGCACTGTGACCATCATCTTCCAGGTGGTAGGCGCCACTACGGAGAAGCTTCAGCACAAGAACGCAGGGGATTGTCTGGCGGATTTCGTCGGCCCCCTGGGCAAGCCCACGCATACCGAAGGGCTCAAAAAGGTAGCGGTCATCGGCGGCGGCGTAGGCTGTGCCATTGCTTATCCCGTGACTAAAGCGCTCTTTGAGCAGGGCACGGAAGTACACGCTATCGTTGGCTTCCGCAATAAAGATCTGGTGATCCTGGAGGATGATTTCCGTTCCCACAGCACAAGGTTCGTAGCCATGAGCGATGATGGCACCTGGGGTGAAAAGGGCCTGGTCACCGATGCGCTCAAGGCGCTTATCGAGGCTGGCAACCAGTATGACGAAGTGATCGCCATCGGGCCCCTCATCATGATGAAGTTTGTATGCAAGCTCACCAAAGAATACGGCATCAAGACCATTGTTTCCATGAACCCCATCATGATCGATGGTACAGGCATGTGCGGCTGCTGTCGTCTCAGCGTCGGCGGCAAGATGCAGTTTGCCTGCGTAGACGGTCCCGAATTCGATGGCCATGAGGTGGATTTTGACGAGGCTATGGCCCGTAACAGTGCTTACCGTGACTTTGAAGCCAAAGCCAGGGAGGAAGCCTGCAATCTGTTCAAGCAGGAGGTACAGTAAGTATGCCTAACATGAAAATGACCCGCAATGAAATGCCCACCCAGGATCCCAAAGTCCGTGCCCGCAATTTTCAGGAAGTAGCCCTGGGCTACACTGCTGAACAGGCTATGGACGAGGCCGCCCGCTGCCTGAACTGCAAAAACATGCCCTGCGTGGCCGGCTGCCCCGTAAACATTCATATTCCGGAATTTATTGCCCATATGGCCAAGGGTGAGTTTGAAGAAGCTTATCAGGTCATCAGCCGTTCCAGTGCACTGCCCGCCGTATGCGGTCGGGTCTGTCCCCAGGAAAATCAGTGCGAAAAGCGCTGCGTCCGGGGCATCAAGGGTGAATCCGTAGGTATCGGCCGTCTGGAACGTTTTGCCGCCGATTATCATAATGCGCATTGGGATAAGCCCGCCGAAAAGCCTGCACCCAACGGCCATAAGTGCGCCATCATCGGTTCCGGCCCCGCAGGCCTTACCTGTGCCGGGGATCTGGTGCGCAAAGGCTATGATGTGACCGTGTTCGAGGCTCTCCATGTGGCCGGCGGTGTGCTGATGTACGGCATTCCTCAGTTCCGTCTGCCCAAAGAGATCGTCCAGAAGGAGATCGCCTCCCTGAAGGAGATGGGCGTAAAGTTTGAGACCAACATGGTCATCGGCCGGGTGCTTTCCATTGATGAACTCATGGACGAGCAGGGCTTCGAAGCCATCTTCATCGGCTCCGGCGCCGGTCTTCCCAAGTTTATGAACATCCCCGGCGAGAATCTCAAGGGTGTATATTCCGCCAATGAGTTCCTGACCCGTGTAAACCTCATGAAGGCCTATAAAGAAGACAGCAACACCCCCATCCAGCATGCCAAGCACGTGGCTGTGGTGGGCGGCGGCAACGTGGCTATGGACGCTGCCCGCTGCGCTCTGCGCCTGGGGGCAGAGGAGGTCTCCATCATTTACCGTCGTTCCATGGAAGAGCTTCCTGCCCGCCGGGAGGAAGTGGAGCACGCCATGGAAGAAGGCATCGACTTCAAGCTTCTTAACAACCCTGTGGAGATCATTGGGGATGATAAGCGCAACTGCACGGGTATCCGCTGCATCCGGATGGAGCTGGGTGAGCCCGATGCTTCCGGCCGCCGCCGTCCCGTGCCCGTAGAAGGCAGCGAGTATGTGGTGGATGCCGACTGCGTCATCATGGCGCTGGGCACCAGCCCCAACCCCCTCATCAAATCCACTACCGAAGGTCTGGCCACGGAAAAGTGGGGCGGCATCATTGCCGATGAGACGGGCAAGACCAGCCGGGAAGGCGTATGGGCCGGCGGCGATGCCGTGACCGGTGCTGCTACCGTTATTCTGGCCATGGGCGCAGGCAAGACTGCCGCTGCCGCTATGGATAAATATATTCAGAGCAAATAAGCTTGCGTGTCTGAAACATAATGCAAAAGGACTGCCAACCAGGCAGTCCTTTTTCTGAAGGCTTTGCAAATTCCCGGCAAACTTGGTATACTTCAGCTGTATGAAGGGGGAGCGCATGGACAGACTTTTGCTGGTGGATGGCAGCAACCTGCTTTTTCAAATGTTTTATGGGATGCCTGCCCGTATCCCCGGTCGGGATGGCAGGCCTGTTCATGGTACCCTTGGGTTTACGGGGGCGCTGCTGCGTGTGCTGCGTATGCGGGTGCCGACCCACTGCGTCGTTTTCTTTGACGGAGAGCATGAAAATCCAAGAAAAGCGCTGGATGAAGCGTATAAGGCCAATCGACCGGATTTCTCGCATATGGAGGAACAGGAGACCCCCTTTGGACAGCTGCCGGATATAAACCGGGTGCTGGAGTATCTGGGCATTCCACGGATGGAGACCACAGACTGTGAGACGGACGATCTTATCGCCGCCTATGCCCGCCGGATGGGGGAAAAGATGTATGTGGATATCCTTTCCTATGACAGTGACTTTTTTCAGCTCCTGTCCAACCGGGTCTCGCAGCTCCGGTATCGGGGCAAGCTTACAGTCTGCTGGGATCCAAACACGTTTCGGGAAAAGTTCGGCATTGAACCGGAACAGTATGCAGATTTCAAATCTCTTACAGGGGATGCTTCCGATAACATTCGCGGAGCGGAACGGGTGGGTCCCAAGACGGCTGCAAAACTGCTGCGGCAGCACGGAACGCTGGAAGCCCTTCTGACCGGAGCGGAGGAGATATCCCAACCGGCTTTGCGGGAAAGCATTTTATCCAGCCGGGAACGGCTTTTGCGGAACCGGGCCCTGATCCGGCTGGAAGGAACGGTTCCTTTGCCTTTTATGCCGGAAGAAATGACTTTCGTCCTTCCGGAAGAAAGCTCGGGCAGCATTCTGCGCCGGCTGGAGATCCTGTGAGGTCAACGCCTTATTACCAACGCAAAAACGGACTTCTTTATGAAGCCCGTTTTCGTATGCTAATATTCCTTTCCCGGGAAAAGAATGCCCGGCAGCTGAGAAAAGGAAGTAAGGATATGATCCGGTTTCAGGTCAGCCTGTTCCATATGGCGGCGCAGACGCTCTTCCCGCTCAAAATCCTCCTGTGTCCAGCTGGTAATGGCGCAAAGCTTTTCATAATAATCGGTATCTTCCCGGGGATATCTGGCCCACAGAGCGGTGACCCCGGCCTTTTTAGCCATATACATATCCTTGGTCAGGCTGTCTCCCACATAAGCGACTTCCGCCGGTGTACGGCCCTCCTTCCGGCATATATCCAGCAGCACGTCCACATTGGGCTTTTTTGTGCGCACGGTGCGCACCTTTTCGTTAGAGCCGTAAGTGCTTTGAAACTGACTTTCGCAGGCATATACCCGCTTGAAAAATCCATCAGCCCCCAGCTTCTGCAGACGGTAAAATCCGTTTTCCTGAGAGGATTCCGTGTAGCCGATGATGGTCAGTCCCCGGGCGGCCAATGCTTCCAGCGTCTCTGCAACACCGGGGAAAAGGCGCAGACGGCTGTCCCGTATGCCATTGAACTTCTTAAAAGCCGGGCGCAGGGCTTCTTTCATCTGTGCCGTCTCCATTCCGGTAAAGCAAGCTCGGATGCTGGGCAGACGCAGCGTGGCATAGGGGAATTCCACCGTACCAAGAGACTGGTGTACCTCCCGGTATTCATGCAGGAGCTGATCCATGGCTATCCCGGTAATGCCTGCGATCTCCTCGGCCATGGCATAAAAGGCCGGTACAAAAAAGCCGCTCCAGTCATACAGGGTATCGTCCAGATCCGTAATAAGCAGTTTATGCATCATGGCACCTCATGTAGAATCATTGTGTATGTTGCATCTTACTCCATGACAGCCGTAAAGTCAACCTCCCGGGCAGGGAGGGCGCAGCCGGCAAAATGGATATATGGGAAAATGACCCTGAATAATATATAATATGACGATACGCACAGATTGTATTGAAAATACACAGCAAACCATGTACAATAGAGACGAAACGTGGAAGCTTGCCTGCATCAGGCTTGCTTCCAATGTCTTTTGAGTCCAACCGGCTGGTTTGCGCTGTGCGCAGAGAGGGGAAAGGCGTGTTCGATTTACAAAAGGCCAATATGCTCAAGCGCATTTCAGCAGCCATGCTGGATGGTATCCTGTTGGGCATTCTGGCCGTAGGCTTTGGGTTCCTGCTGTCCCTGGCAACGGGATACGATGCCGGTTATACCCATCTGAAATCTTTCTATTCCCGGTATGAAACCGAGTATAACATTTCTTTTGATATTACCCAGGAGGCCTACGAGGCTTTATCTCCGGAACGAAAGGAGATCTATGACCGCGCTTCCGCCGCCCTGAACGGGGATGCGGAGGCTGCCGCCGCCTTGACTCGGGTGCTGCAGCTTTCTTTAACGATCGTTACCTTTTCGCTCCTGCTTGCCTGTCTTATTCTGGAATATCTGGTACCGCTGCTCTTCAAAAACGGGCAGACACTGGGTAAAAAGGCTTTCGGCCTGGCCGTGATGCGTTCCGATGCCGTTCGTCTTTCGCCCCTGCTGCTGCTGGTGCGTACGCTTTTGGGGAAATACACGCTGGAACTTATGGTGCCGGTGCTGGTGATTTTCCTGTTCTTTTTCGGGGGCATCGGTATTCTGGGGCCGGGGATCCTGTGCGGACTTGCGCTGGTGCAGGTGCTGCTGCTGGCATTTACACAGAACCATACGCCCCTTCATGATCTCATAGCTCATACGGTGGTAGTGGATTATGCCAGCCAGATGATATTCGACTCACCTGAAGCGTTGCTGCGGGCCAAGGAAGAATATCATGCGTCTCTGGCCAGATCGGAAAGATACTGACGCTTTTGCCTGCGGATATGCAGTGTTCATAAAAATAAAGCATAAGGAAAGATCGTATGAAAGTTGAATTGCGGAACATAACCAAGATTTTCCCCAGCCGGAACAAGAAATCCAATGAGGAAGTGGTAGCGGTAAACAATGTGAGCTTCACCATTCCCGATGGGAAGCTCATCGGTCTTCTGGGTCCCTCCGGATGCGGCAAGAGCACCTCGCTGTATATGATCTGCGGCCTGCAGAAGCCTACCAGCGGGCAGATCTTCTTTGGCGAGAGCGACGTTACCGAGCTTTCTCCCGAAAATCGGGGTGTGGGGCTGGTATTCCAGAATTACGCCCTCTATCCTCATATGACGGTCAAGCAGAACATCCTCTTTCCTTTGCAGAACCTGAAGGGGGAAGAGAGGCTTTCCAAAGAGGATATGCTCAAGCGCACCTATGAGACCGCCCGGCTGGTGCAGATCGAAGATTTGATGGATCGCAAGCCCAACGAGCTTTCCGGCGGGCAGCAGCAGCGTGTGGCCATCGCTCGCGCACTGGTCAAAATGCCCCGGGTGCTGCTGCTGGACGAGCCCCTTTCCAATCTGGATGCCCGGCTCCGCCTTCAGACCCGTGAGGAGATCCGCCGTATCCAGCGGGAAACGGGGATTACCACGGTGTTCGTTACGCACGATCAGGACGAGGCTATGAGCATCTCCGACTTTATCGTGGTCATGAAAAAGGGCGTGGTCCAGCAGATCGGCAAGCCTCAGGACGTGTATGACGATCCGGACAATCTCTTTGTGGCCAAGTTCCTGGGTACGCCGCCCATCAATGTTTTTGAAGGCACCGTAAAGGATGGGAAGCTTTATATCGGCGAAGACGCCGTGGCCGATGCGGCAGACATGCCTCAGGGCGATGTGTTCGTGGGCATCCGTCCGGAAGGATTCGTGCTGGATGCGCAGGGGCCTCTGTGCTGCCAGCTGAACAGCATCGAGGTCATGGGCCGGGATGTGAGCATCGTATCCAAACATGCCGCTTCCCTGAATCCCACAATCCGCTCCATCATCAATGCGGATATAAAAGTGGATCCCGCTGCCGGGAACGTTCGCTTCTCCATCAAACCCCATAAACTCTTTGTTTTCAGCAAGGAGGAAGGGGAGAAGCGCATCCGGCCCGAGGTAAAGTGATATGGTCGAAAGCAAAAACAAGTGGAAGGCATGGCTGTATCTGGCCCCGGCCATCCTGCTGCTGCTGGTGTTTACGGTATGGCCCATTGTCAATACCGTGCGCATGGCGTTTCTGGAAGGATACAGCGGTCTGAAGGCTGCCGGCGGCCAGAACTTCGCCTTCGGCGTGGGGAACTTTGTGAAGGTGATCAAATACAAGCAGTTTTTGAACTGCCTTAAAAACACCATAGTCCTGTGCGTGCCTACGGTGCTGATCTCCTCCTTTCTGGCGCTGCTCATCGCCGTGTTTCTCAATAACATCAAGTGGCTGCAGAAGCCTTTGCAAACCATTTTCTTCCTGCCGTATGTAACAAATTCCATTGCCATAGGCATGGTGTTTGCGGCCATGTTCAATATCGTGGGCAGTTTTTACGGCACGGAGAACGAGATCATCGTCACCGCCGGTATTATAAACAATATCATTGAGTTTTTCGGCGGCAAGCCCGTGAACTGGATCAATTACGGTTCCAGCTACTGGGCGAATATGACGGTCATGATCATCTACATCGTCTGGAACGCCCTGCCCTTCAAGATTTTGATCCTGCTGGGCGGTCTGCAAAGCGTCAACAAGCAGTATTATGAAGCCGCCAAGGTTGACGGTACCTCCCGCCGCCGGGTCTTTACCCGGATCACCGTGCCGTTGCTTTCCCCCATGATCGCTTATGTGGTCATTACCGGTTTTATCAGCGGTTTTAAGGAATACACCAGCATCATCGGTATATTCGGTGAAACCATGGGGCCCGCGGATGCCCCCGGGCGGCTGAACACAATGGTGGGCTTTATCTATGACGCTTTGTCCACCAATAATCAGGGGCGGGCCAGTGCAGCGGCGCTGATCCTGTTTGCTATTATACTGGTGGTAACGCTGCTGAACCTGCAGGTCAGCAAAAAGCGCGTGCATTATTGAGGTATCGACTATGGCGAATACAACCAAGCAAAGAACCATGCTGGAGCGGAACATGCGCGCTCAGAAGACCCGCCAGAGGATCGTAGGCACGGCCGCGCAGGTATTTTACTATCTGTTCCTGCTGGTCATGGCCGTGATCGTCCTGTTTCCCTTCTATTGGATGATCAACTCCTCCCTTAAAAGCCTGACGGAGTACCGCATGAGCACACCTACCTTCTGGCCCAACCGTGTGCTGTGGACAAACTATGTGGATGCCTTTCAAACGGCAAACCTGGGCAGGCTGTTTTTGAACACCGCCTATGTAGGACTCGTTTCCACCATTCTTTCCCTGATCATAACGATCCTCTCCGCCTTTGCCTTTGCACGGCTGGAGTTTAAGGGGAAGGATCTGATGTTCTCGGCGCTGCTGGCCACCATGATGATCCCCGGGGAGCTGTTCACCATCACCAACTACAGCACCGTGACCAATCTGGGCTGGATGAACACCTATACGGTGCTGATCGTGCCGTTTCTGGTCAGCGTGTTTTATATTTATCTGCTGCGGCAGAATTTCCTGCAAATCCCCAACGAACTGTACCTGGCAGCCAAGGTGGACGGGACCAGCGATTTCAAATACCTCTGGAAAGTCATGATCCCCCTGTCTCTGCCAACCCTGATCTCCATCACCATCCTCAAGATGATGGGCGCCTGGAACTCCTACATCTGGCCCCGGCTGGTGGCCAATGATGAGGCGCACCGGCTCATTACCAACGGCTTGAGAAACGCCTTTACAGAAACCACGGGGGATGTTAACTACCCCGTGCAGATGGCCGCCGTGGCTCTGGTCTCTCTGCCGTTGTTCCTGGTGTACCTGTTCCTGCGCAAATACATAATGAAGGGCGTAAGCCGAAGCGGCATTAAAGGGTAATCCCCATATACTGCAAACAGCAAAATAAAGGAAGGAAAGTAACCATGAAGAAACGTATTCTGTCTACCATTCTGGCAGTTCTGATGCTTCTGGGCGCAGTCATGATGACTGCCTGCTCCAACGGCACCCCTGCCAACGACGAAAAAGAGCCCGAAGTCACCGATAATACCGGTGACAAGGCCTCTGAAAGCAAAGATGCCGAAGCCGTCAAGGCCGTTGGCAACTTTGAAGTACCCGAAGGCGGTTATGACGGCAGCGAAGTGACCATCAAGTTCTACAACACCATGGGCACCAAGTATACCGACATGATGACCCACTACATCGAAGAGTTCAACAAGCTCTATCCCAACATTCATGTAGAGTGCACCTCCGTGGGCAGCTATGATGACGTGCGGGATCAGATCAGCACCGAGATCACCGTGGGCAACCAGCCCAACCTGGCCTACTGCTATCCCGATCATGTGGCTCTGTATAACCTGGCAGGTGCCGTAGCCACTCTGGACAGCCTCATTGACAGCCAGATCGAAGTTAAGCGCGCCGATGGCACCACCGAGATCCTGGGTCTCACCGAGGAGCAGAAGAACGACTTCATCGCCGGTTACTACAACGAAGGCCGTCAGTTCGGTGATGATCTGATGTACTCCATGCCTTTCTCCAAGTCTACCGAAGTCCTGTATTACAACAAGACCTTCTTTGAGGAGAACGGCCTCACCGTGCCCACCACCTGGGACGAGATGAAGGAAGTCTGCGCCAAGATCAAGGCCATCGACCCCAACTCCATCCCCCTGGGCTATGACTCCGAGAGCAACTGGTTCATCACCATGTGCGAGCAGTACGGCTCTCCCTACACCAGCGCTACCGGCGATCACTTCCTCTTTAACAACGAGACCAACCGGAACTTTGTCAAGATGTTCCGTGAATGGTATCAGGCCGGCTACCTCACCACTCAGAAGCTTTACGGCGCCTACACCTCCGGCCTGTTCACCGTACAGGAAGAGGGCAAGACCCGCAGCTACATGTCCATCGGTTCCTCCGCAGGTGCTACCTATCAGCGGCCCGCCAAGGGTGAGGACGGCAAATATCCCTTCGAAGTAGGCATTGCCACCATTCCCCAGGTTTCCGCCGACAACAAGAGGGTCATTTCTCAGGGACCCAGCGTCTGCATTTTCAAGAAGAGCAATCCTCAGGATGTCGTTGCTTCCTGGCTGTTCCTCAAGTTCCTGACCACCAGCGTGGACTTCCAGGCTGAGTTCTCCATGGCTTCCGGTTACGTGCCCGTGCTCAAGTCCGTTGCCACCAACGAAGCATACGCCGCATTCATGGCGCAGGCCGACGGCGGTGACTTCATTTCCGCTCTGAGCGCCAAGGTCTGCCTGGAGCAGGAAGACGCCTACTACACTTCTCCCGCTTTCAACGGTTCTTCCACCGCTCGTGATCAGGTTGGCTCTCTGCTGACCACCTGCCTGACCAAGGATGATGGCGGCGATGTGGACAAGATGATCCAGCAGGCCTTTGAAGACGCTGTCAGCGAGTGTGAGTATCAGGGCTAACCTGAGGTATATCCGTTTATGAAGAAGGTATGTTCCCTTTTGACTGCCTGGCTGCTCCTTGGCGTCCTGTTTATAGGGTGCGCCGCTCTGGCTCCCTCCGGAGAGACCGTTTCCACTGCTTCTGCGGTGTCGGGAACGGCTTCCCCGACACCGGCAGCAACGCCCCTGGAACCAGAGGACTATGCAGCCAGCGTACAACCGGCAGGCTCCGGTACCGCCGTGAGTCAGATCGTGACGGTGCATACTTTCATCGACGGAGACACGGTGCACTTTAACGTGCCCGAATCAGTGAATGAGACCGGGGTGCTCAAAGCCAGATTCCTGGCCGTCAACACCCCGGAATCTACCGGAAGAGTGGAAGAGTACGGCAAAGCCGCCGCGGCTTTTACCAAAGAGCGGTTGCAGCAGGCCGCCTCCATTCTGGTGGAATCGGATACCGGGCAGTGGAACATCGATTCCACCGGCGGCCGGTATCTGGTGTGGGTCTGGTATAAGCCTCAGGGCTCCGCTGTCTATCGAAACCTGAACATTGAGCTGCTGCAGGAAGGACTGGCTCAGCCCTATTCGGCAGCCAATAACCGCTATGGCTCCGTATGTACCCAGGCGCTGAACCAGGCCAAAGCCCTGAAGCTGAAGCTGTACTCCGGTCAGAAGGATCCGGATTACTATTATGGAGATGCCGTAGAGCTTACCCTTCGGGAGCTTCGCTGCCATTTGGCGGAATACGATGGCATGAAGGTCGCCTTCGAGGGCAACATCATTGCCAATCGCGGGAACAGCGTCTACATAGAGGAGCCGGATGCCGAGTCCGGGCAGGTTTTCGGCATAACTGCCTATTACGGTTTCAGCCTTTCCGGAACTGGCATGTCCATTCTGTCCGTAGGCAACCGGGCCAGGATCGTAGGCACCGTCCAGTATTATGAAGCGGGCGGTACGTATCAGATCAGCGGCCTCAGCTATCGGGAGATCCAGCCGGATGATCCCAATAATCTGCAAAAACTGGGGGACGGGGTGTCCGCTCTGTATACCCCCATGACTGCCGAAGAACTGGCTTTCGGCACCGTTGCCCTGACGCTGGAAAGCGGGGAAATGACCCTGCCTGTCGCCCAGATGCGGCTGGATACTTCCGTATCCATGACAGGGCTTCTGGTAGAGCAGGTGCAGCTGCCGGATCCTAAAGGCGAAAACACGGCTGTTACGCTTTACTGCACGCAGGAGGGTATACCTGTTACCCTGCGTCTGGAAAAGGCGGGGGAGGGGATGGATCCTTCCAGCCTGGTGGGAAAACGCATCGATGTAAAGGGATTGGTAGACTGCTTTGCGGGCAGCTATCAGATCCGTATACTGTCCAATCAAGGTATTATCATTGAAAACTGAAAAGGAGAAATCATGAAAAAGTTCGTAGCATTGTTTCTGATGCTGGCGCTCTGCATGGCTGCATTTGCAGGCTGCACCAATGAAGCTGCCAACACGGAGAAAGAGCCTGAAGTACAGGCTACCGAAGCACCTGCCGCCGAGCCCACGGAAGAGCCCGTTGCAGCGCCCCAGGTGGATCCTCTTGAAAATGCCGTAGCTTATCTGCGGCTCATGTACAAGAATGCTGCTACCAAAACTCCTGCCGACTATAAAGTCGTAGGCGCTTTCATGTACAACGATGAGAGCTATGACATCGTCTGGACCGTCAACATCGCCGAAGGCGGCGAAGCTGATGCCGTTGTGGTAGGCGAAGCCGATGAGAACAAGCAGGTCACCATCGACGTTAACGAATCCTGCGCCGCCGAGACCGCCTATACGCTGGTGGGTACCGTTCAGGGCAAGGATGGCAAGACTGCCGAAGTATCCTTCGAGCATGTTGTACCTCAGGGCTTTGATCTGGCCACCGCTTCCTACGACGAGCTGGTCAATGCCGCTTATGAGCTGGAAGAGGGCGCTGCCATGGAAGGCACCTTCCGTCTCTATGGCAAAGTGGTCAAGATCGATACCCCCTACAGCGAAGAGTATAAGAACATCACCGTGACCATTGCCGTGGCCGGTATGGATGATAAGCCTGTCCAGTGCTACCGTCTTTCCGGCGAAGGCGTGGAAACGCTGGCCGAAGGCGAGTGGATCACCGTAGAAGGCTCCATTAAGAACTACAAGGGCACCGTGGAGTTTGACAAGGGCTGTGTGCTGGTAGGCCGCGGGGAGATCCTGGATCAGAGCAAGTTGCTGGAGAAGGCCTACGCTCTGGAAGAAGGCGCCGCAATGGCTGCTCCTACCGCTCTCAAGGGTGTGATCACCAAGATTGATACTCCCTACAGCGAGGAATACAAGAACATCACCGTCACCATTGTCTGCGATGGCATCGAGGATAAGGCTATTCAGTGCTACCGTCTTTCCGGCGAAGGCGCCGACAAGCTGGCCGAGGGTGATGAGATCGCCGTGCTGGGTACCATCAAGAATTACAAGGGCACCATCGAGTTCGATAAGGGCTGCCTGCTCATCCCCGTGGAGTCCGTCTCTGCCGCCAAGACTCTTTCCAAGGCCTATGCATTGGAAGAAGGCGCTGAACTCAAGGGCGTCAAGACCGTGACCGGCACCATCATCAAGATCGATACCGCCTACAGCGAAGAGTACAAGAACATCACCGTCACCATCGCAGCCGCAGGGCTTGCCGATATGCCTATCCAGTGCTACCGCCTCACCGGCGAAGGCGCAGATAAGCTGGCCGAAGGCGACGTGATTACCGTTTCCGGCGTGATCAAGAACTACAAGGGCACCATCGAATTCGATAAGGGCTGCACCTTCGTAAAGTAACAAATCTGTATATGAAAAGGATCGTCTTCGGACGATCCTTTTTTGTATTAAGAGTCATGAAAGCCTTTTTTGAAAGAGCCCTGCCTGCAAGGCATATAAGCAGGAAAACTGATATCTGAAAGCCAATGATCGGTAAATAAAATACATTCTTTCCGTATGAAATAACAACTTGACAGAGGGCATGAAAAGGTCTATTATATGTCCTTGTGCGAAAAGAAGAAATATAGGGGATATAAGAAGCAGTCCCCTGAAGGAGTAAACAATGTCTGCATTGATGTCTGCGGCTATGGCTCTGCTCATCGGTCTTTTGATGACCAGGCTCTTTAAGTATCTGCATTTGAATTTTCCGGATGTGACCGCATTTCTGCTGGCGGGTCTGCTGGTAGGGCCGTTCTGCCTGGGCAGATTGAATATCCCGGGGCTGGGCTTTCCCACCTTTGCGGATGCGGAAAAACTCAGCACCATATCCAACTGCGCCCTGGGTTTTATCGCTTTTTCCATCGGCAACGAGTTTTGCCTGAATCAGTTAAAATCCATTGGAAAGCAGGCGGTCGTGGTGGGCATTGTGCAGGGCATCACGGCAGCGCTGCTGGTAGATGCAGCGCTCATTGGACTGCATTTTCTCATGCCAGATACTCTCAGCATCCCTGCGGCCATCACACTGGGCGCCATTGCTACGGCTACCGCCCCTGCGGCCACGCTGATGGTCGTCCGGCAGTATAAGGCCAGAGGCAAACTGACGGATATCCTGCTGCCTGTGGTAGCGCTGGATGATGCTGTGGGTCTGGCGGTATTTTCCGTTTCCTTCGGCATTGCATCCTCCCTTATCAGCGGACATACGGATATTATTTCCATTGCGATGGAACCGCTGATCGAGATCCTGTGTTCGCTGCTGCTGGGAGCTTTTATGGGATGGGTGCTGACTCAATTGGAACGCACCTTTTTCTCCAACTCCAATCGTCTGTCCCTGACCATTGCGTTTGTGCTGCTGACGGTGGCCCTGTCTATGGTGGAGTTTGATATCGGCCCTGTCCATGTGGCTTTTTCCACGCTGCTGGTGTGTATGGCTTTGGGTACCGTTTTCTGCAATATCTGCCCTCTGGCAGCCGATCTGATGGAGCGGGCAGATAAGTGGACGGCCCCCCTGTTTGCCTTGTTTTTTGTGATCAGCGGCGCAGAGCTGGATCTGAGCGTATTTAAGGCTGGTGCAGTCATTCTGGTAGGTATTGTGTATATTCTTTTCCGTTCCGGCGGTAAGTATATAGGCGCCTATGCAAGCTGTGCAGCTACCGGCTGCGAAGAAAAGGTAAAGAAGTATCTGGGCATTACGCTGCTGCCTCAGGCTGGTGTAGCCCTGGGCATGTGTGTTACCGCCGCCACCCTGGGGGATAAGGATGGCGCTCTTATCCGTAACATTGTGCTGTTCAGCGTGCTGATCTATGAGCTGGTAGGGCCGCTGCTCACCAAGTGGGCGCTGACCAGATCCGGAGATATCCAGCCCATGAGTCTGGAAGTGAAAAACCGCCGTGAGCAGAAGCTCAAGGAGATCAAAAGCAGAAAGATCCGGTGAGACTGAAAATTTCAATAATCAATAAGATATAATGAAACGGCTGTGCAATGGGAGTATTCGTTGGCACAGCCGTTTTATACGTAGAGAGTGTATCGCAGACTGTCTAACTTTCCCATGGCGCATTATATAAAAAATGGCTGTCCTGATGGCTGTTGACAAGCATGTGTTTTCAGACTATAATAAAAATGATGATTGCATAACAAACGATGCAAAACGATTGATTTACATAACGAGGATATTATGCCGCCGAAGCCGAAATTTACCAGAGAAGAAATTGTACAGACTGCATTGAAAGTTGTATCCCAAAAAGGAGCAGAGGCTCTTACCGCCAAAGAATTGGGGGCGGCACTGGGCAGCTCAACCCGCCCCATCTTCACCCTGTTCAACAGCATGAATGAAGTGCAGGAAGAGGTACGCAAAGCCGCCATGCATAGATTTGAAAACTTTGCGGCGCAGAAGCTGCCCGATATGCCCCTGTTCAAGCAGGTAGGGATGCAGATGGTTCTCTTTGGCGCAAGGGAGCCGAAATTGTATCAGCTGCTCTTCATGCAGGAGAATAGAAACGCCGTCAGCTTTAACGACGTTTTTGGCGATCTGGGACCCACGGCTCAAAAGTGTATTGAGCTGATCCGGGAAGAATACAGCATGACGGAGGAGGAAGCAAAGCTTCTCTTTGAAAACGTATGGATCTATACCTTCGGGGTCGGTGCTTTGTGCGCTACACGAGTGTGCAGGTTTTCCGAAGCACAGCTGGGGCAAATGCTCTCTACCGAATTCCAAGCCATGATGCTGCTTGTGAAATCCCGGAAGAGAAAATGCCATGGAGCCGAATGAAACGCAATGGGTCCTGTGCCCGGAGTGCCATGGAAAGACACGGACGCAGATCCGGAGGGATACGGTTTTAGAAAACTTTCCCCTGGTCTGTCCCAAATGTAAAATGACCTTCCTGATCTCCATGCGGGATTGTAAAGTCCGATATGCTAAAAAGCCGGACGCTGAGACGCAGAGCTGAGCCTGATAAAAATCAGATTCGCTTTGCGTCATTTTTTATGTAACAGTATTGAGAGTCGTTAAGGATAATAATGCGTAAGAGCGCTGTGCCTTGAAGAAAACGAACATCACAGAGAGAAGAGGAACAAAAAGTGAAAGAAAGATCTGTAAGACTACTATTTACTGCAGGCGGTTTGATGCTGCTGGCTGGGGGCATCGCCGTTTTTATGAAAGGGTGGCTGTATGCGGCATTACTGGGGGCTGCGGCCTTTGGATGCTTTGCCGGAGCCTTAAATTTCAGGAACAAACAAGGCAGGGAAGGGTGAGCCTGTAAAAATGGAGCAGACCTTTTCTACTCTTGCCTCGGTAGTGCAGACACAATACGAGCTGCACCTTCATGAAATGCAACGGTCTGCGGTGGGGGTCGGCTCCGAAACCTGGTTTTTACGCTGCGAAGAGGGAGATTATGTCATAAAGTTTTCGGCGGCCAGCCGCATCCATCACCCGGAAGCAGAACCGGAACTGTGCGTATTTTTGCGTATGCATGGCATCCCCGCCTGCGATTTTTTGAAAAACAAAAAGGGAAGCTATATCTCATGGAATACCGACGGGCGCGTATTCACTGTACAGCGGCGCTTTCCGGGTGTGACTCCGGAATGGAACTGTGCATCGAATACGCTGCTGATGGAATCGGCAGAACTGCTGGGAAGGATCCATGCCGTACTACAGGCATATCCGCCGCTTCCGGAAGGAATAGGAGCAGGCTTTTTTTATGATATGACGCCTCGGCGAGCCCTGGACTCCTATCGCCGCTCTCCGGCCGCTGCCATTCAGCTTGGGGAAAAGGAGAACGCCGCAGAGTTGGAATGGCGGATCGATTTTGCGGAACAGGTCCCGGCATGGCAATTCGATCTGAATCGGCTGACACTGCGGAACACACACGGAGATTATTGCATCAATCAGTTCCTCTGCGAAAATGGGCACCTGACCGCCATTATCGATTGGACAACAGCCTGTGTGCATCCCGTTATCTGGGAGATCATGCGCTCATTCGTTTACAGTGCGCCATCCTGTGCACAGGGAAGAGTGGATACGGAGCTTCTGGAGCGTTACGTATGCGCTTGTTGCAGGTATGGCACACTGAACGACTATGACCGGGAAAATCTTTTTCGCCTGTATCTGTATCAAATCGCTGTCTGTGACTATTATGGGCAGTATTACGCTTCTTCCAATCCCCACAGAGCGATCTATCTTAGGCAGGCGCAGCATGGGACACGGCTGCTGAAGTACGCCGGCTCCGTCCTTTACCGGGAATAGGGTTTGAAAGAGCTATAAAAGCCGGAAGGAGCCGGTTGACAGGTGAGTGGAAGCAGTAACCGGCTTTGGAGACATTGCGAGATATAGCTGTCGGACTGAACGCCGCACAGATTCGGGCAAACAGATTGTTTATGTATGGAGGAGAAAATGAGCAAATACCACATGCTGTGGATGTATGTACAGAACAGCGGTAAACAGCAGCTTATGCTGTCATTCGATGAGATCGAGAAAATTGAGGGCATACCGTTGGATCATTCTTTTCTGAAATATAAAAAGGAACTGTGCGCATATGGGTATGAAGTTGAAAAGATATCCATGAAGGCGCAGACCGTGAGTTGTGTGCGCAAATAGAGCGGAGTATGGAGATTGCGTTGATCAACAGGCACAATTTCACCCGGGAATCTTTAGGCGCATTTTCCCGTTATCAGGTGGTAAAAAACGTGTACCGGGTGAAAGAAGGGGAGATGTATCTGGCGTACCGGCCTTTTGTGGAAACCTGGACGTTGGAACGGAAAAGGGAGAAAGCCGCAGAAATACTGGCTGGGGATCACATTGTTTATGGCGCATTTGAAAAAAACGGGGATATCGTAGGAATCCTGCTGCTGCTTCCGGTACTGGAGCACGACCGAATGATCCTGGACAGCTTCCATGTTTCCACCCATAAACGCAGGCAGGGGCATTGGCCGGGCGCTGTTCGCAACGGCAAAGGAAGAGGCGATCCGGTGTGGAGCAAAAGCCCTGTATGTATCGGCCCGTTCTGCCCGGGAGACGATTGATTTTTATACGGCCATGGGATTTACGCTCGGCCCGCATCCCATACGCTGCTGCGTGGAGGCCGAGCCGTATGACATTCAGATGGAATGTACTCTTTAGCCTTACAACGGGAGCAGAAGACATCTTTTTTGCTTTCTATGCGCAGATAACCTTGCTGCTGCCGGGCCTTCATATGCAGGTAACTGCCGATGCATTGATTGCAGAACAAAATTAGAATCGGGGAAGCTGCAAACAGCGATCCGAAATTTTAATAAACAGGGAGAAGCAAAATGAAAACACTTACTACCATTCAAAAGATTTCCAGGTTGGGAAAAACGCTCAGCAAAATTGCGTTTGTATTTTCAGTGATCGGCTTTGCTGGCTGTCTGGCGGGGCTGTGCGGCATGGGGCTCGGCGGAGGAACCCTGATTAAAATCGGTGGCATTACCCTCCACGGATGGATCCTCAACGACTATGGGTATAGCATGGGAAGCATAGCTGCAGCACTTGCCGCGTGGGTGATTGTTTGCGCAGGGGAGGCAGTGCTGGCAAAGTTTTCCGAAAGATATTTTAAAAATGAACTGAAGGCCGGGACTCCCTTCACCTTTGCCGGTGCAAAGGAAATGTTGCGGCTCGGCATTCTGATCCTTGCCGTTCCTACCGGCTGTGCAGTGGCAGGCAGTATTGTGGAAGGCCTTGTTGCCGGTTTTATGGAAGTGGAAAAGGCGGCGGTCATGGACATGCGCTTTGGTAATGAGGTGAGCATTGTGTTGGGCGTCATGTTCATCCTCGCGGCACTGCTTTGCCGGTACGGGGCAGACCTCAGACAGAGCGATTGTTAAGAAAGCAGACAAGAACTTGCAGATCGAAGGATCAATGCGATACATGCATGACGCATAAGGAGAAAGAAAATATGGAGAAATATTCTTATATCACTTTAAGACAGCAGCCGCAGCTGAAAGAGAGGGCAGCCGAATGGTTTCATCAGAAATGGAATGTGCCAAAGGAAGCGTATCAGAAATGTATGGACGAGTATCTGAATGGAGAAACAGAATATGGCTGGTTTCTTTGTCTGGACGGGAATACACTCATTGGCGGATTGGGTGTTATCGAAAATGATTTTCATGACAGAAAAGATCTGACTCCCAATATCTGTGCCGTATATACCGAAAGAGAATACCGCTCCAGGGGCATTGCGGGGCGGCTGCTTTGCATGGCTGTGGAGGATCTAAAGGCCAAAGGGATCTCTCCGGTATATCTGCTCACAGATCACACCGGCTTTTACGAGCGGTACGGCTGGGAGTTTTTATGCATGGTGCAGGGAGATGGGGAAGAAGAACTGTCAAGAATGTACATACACAGGTGATGCAAGGTAGACAGCGGCGTTCTGTGAAGAAGTTTTTGACCCCTGGACGGGAGAGCTTGTTCCTAATATCGGCAGCGGCCTGACTGCCTTTGACCTGAGGGTATAATATGCTTACCAACAGATCGGTATGACCACAGCAACGGTGCAGGTGTCTCTGACGGAATTTCTATCCATCGTACTTCAGGGCTCGGCGGCAGGCGTATGGACAGCTCGCTATGATCCGCCAAAGTTGATGCTTCTCGGGGACAGGGGCCGGCGCTGGGCCTGTTTTACATCAGCGTTACGGCGAGCGCAGGGTTTTCCTCATTGCTGGAACCTGCTTCCTGTGCGACGGTTTCAAACCTGATCCACAAAGAACAGTATAAAAGGCAAGTAAACTGGTGCAGCTGGCGGGTTATGTATTGTCTCCGGCACTGCTCCTCCTTCTGGGCGGTGCATGTATGTGCACCCTGTCACCGTGTATATATCGTTCCAATAAGATCAGAACTTTGAAAAAGCTGGATAAGAATCTTTCGGTTCAGGCGCACGCGGCATATTTGTAAAAAGTATATTGAAGAGCAGGGGAGAGAACCCTGCTCTTTTGCTTCCGGAAGCGGTTCAGATCAGTTCTATGGGCACGGAACAGTCCGCTTCCACCTGGCCTGGTAAGACACGGCAATCCAGCGCCCCCAGCTGCACACCTGCTTCTGCCGCTTCCCGCAAGGCGTCGGCAAAAGCAGGGTGCGTTTCCCGGTTGGGGCGCAGAAGGGAAACGCCCTTCATCTGAATAATAAACAGGATTCCCGCATCCGATCCGTTTTTCTTTGCTCGTATAAGCTCCCAAAGGTGTTTGACGCCCCGTTCCGTGGGGGCATCAGGAAAGTAAGCTATACCGTTTCGTTCCAGCGTAACACCCTTGATCTCCAAAAAGAAAGGGCCATGGTTCGTTTCTCCTGCAAAGTCAAAACGGGAGCTGCCATAGACCTGTTCCTGCCGCAAAGACAATATCTGCGGGCAGCGATTCAGGAGAAATTCCTTTGCAATGACATTGGGGGCCTGACTGTCCATGTTGATGAGAGTATCGCCCTTATACACACTGACCAGATCATAGGGGGTTCGCCGGGCAGGGTTTTCACCTTTGGACAACAGCACCCGGGTTCCGGGGATAAGAAGCTCTTTGCATCGCCCGGTATTCTTTACGTGGACGGTAAGCTCCTGCCCGTCCAGAAGCACCTGTGCAACAAAGCGGTTCGGCCTTGCCAGAAAAATGGCGTCTTTTATGGAAGAATATCGCATACAGGCAGTATACTCCCTGCAAAAGGGGATTGCAACCGTACCTGCAAAGCGATACAATGAAGCCAGAAAATAAAAGGAGGAACCGGAATGGCTTCTGTTATATACGCCCATCGGGGCGCTTCCGGCTACGCGCCGGAAAACACACTGGAATCCTTTAAGCTGGCCATGGAAATGGGGGCCGATGGCTTTGAACTGGATGTGCATGTAAGCAGGGACGGGGAACTCATCGTCATTCATGATGAGACCGTAGACAGGACCACCAACGGTATCGGGCGGATCATGGACATGACTCTGCAGCAGATCAAGGCACTGGATGCCAGCAACCATATGGAAAAGTACACCGGTGCCCGGATCCCCACACTGGAGGAGGTATATTCTCTCATTCAGGGCACGGATCTGCTGATCAACTGCGAACTGAAAACGGATGCGATCCAGTATCCGGATATCGAAAAAAAGTGTCTGGATCTGGCCCGCCGCATGGGAGTAGAGGGGCAGCTGCTGTACTCCTCCTTTAACCACTATACTCTTATGCAGCTTAAAACTCTGGATCCTGCGGTATCCACGGGGGCCCTGTACAGCAATGCCATCTATGAACCGTGGAACTATGTCAGGCCCTTGGGCATCGACAATATCCATCCTCACTGGGCCAACCTGTATATCCCCGGCCTCATCGAGGGCTGCCTGAAAAATGGCGTGGGCATCAATCCCTGGACGGTCAATGACGAACAGGTCATGAAGCATTGCCTGCACCATGGCATCGGTATTATCACCAACTATCCGGACAAGGCGCTGGCACTGCGCCGGGCAGGGGAGAAAAAGTAATATAGAAAAAAACGATTCAACGTTCTTTTCTACCAATAAAAAAAGAAAAAAGCACTTGCCCTGCTCTGCTTCTCATGGTATACTATTTCATACTGTGGGAGCAGATGGGTGCTGGTGTGCCCCCTGGTCTTCAAAACCAGTGAGAGCGGTGAAGAGCCGTTTAGGTGGGTTCGATCCCCACATGTTCCCGCCAAAAGTGCCCTTTTGGGCACTTTAACTTTTATTGCTACAGGTTTCTTCCAAATATATCATCGAAGAAACAGATTATTCCGGTTTGACGATTGACTTTTTGCATGGAATAGGGTATAGTCTTATTGAGAAAAATGTTTTAGAATTAAATGGAATAAAAAGGACGACGACCGCAGGAGATCTCCTCAGCAGGAGGAGAGCCGAAGGGAATAAACAGCCGGACTTTGCCGCCCGGCTGCGAATATCTCAGGCCAAAGGACTGTGATTCGACTATCTCTGGAAAGCCAATTGGCACCGAAGGAGCAACCGGGATCTATGGGGATAGACCCGGGAATCTCTCAGGTAGATGCACAGAGTCAGGCAGGAGTGTTTCGTGCTCCTCCGTGACTCTGTTTTTTATTCCATTGATTCTAGAGGGCGAAAGGAAGGGTTCCAAAGGTGCTGCATCAAGCGGATTTTCTGATTTTGACCAACAATCCGTTGGTGGTAAAGTGCCTGGGGAACGACTATGAGATCCGCTTCGAAAAAGATTATTCCTACCGGGATATCCTGATCGAAGCAAGGGATCTTGTGTATAAGGGGCACACCTTGTATACACACCCCCTTTCCGGCAGCGTCAAGCCCAACGAGACCCCATATAAATCCATCGTTGTATCCGATGTGCCCCATGGCTTCAATGCGGATATGGCAAACATGATGGGGGGCAGCATTCAGGTGTTTGACAAGTTCACCCCCAAGAATCGGGAGCTGACGCAGAAGCTGCTGGAGGATTTCCAACTTATTGACTATACCCTGCTCTGCGGTGCTCTTGATTACGACGCGGTTGCTGGGCTTAGTAAGATAAAATAACGAAGAGAAGGAGGTGTTCGGTTTGAAGTTGGAATTGGGTTTCATTGAAATCAAAGATATTCAATTTTCAAACGAATGCAAGGTAGAAGACGGTATCCTGTACGTCGATGCCGAAGCAGTAAAATCATTCGTTTACCAGGACGATGATGTAAAGGCTTGTCTCAAGTCCATCAGCTTCGACATTGCCAAACCCGGGCAAAGCGTTAGGATCACCCCCGTCAAGGACGTTATCGAACCCCGTGTCAAGGTAGAGGGCCCCGGCGGCATTTTCCCCGGCGTCATCGCTAAGGTCGACACCGTTGGTTCCGGTAAGACCCATGTTCTCAGAGGCATGGCTATCGTGACCGCCGGTAAGATCGTCGGTTTCCAGGAAGGTGTCATCGATATGACCGGTCCTGGCGCCGAGTACACGCCTTTCTCCAAGCTCAACAACCTGGTCATGGTTGCCGAGCCCGTAGAAGGCATTCTCCAGCACGCCTATGAGCATGCCGTCCGTATCGCCGGTCTGCGCGCCGCCACCTTTGTGGGTGAACTGGGCCGCAATGTGACCCCCGATGAGACCAAGGTCTTTGAAACCTACGGCATCAAAGAAGGCATTGAGAAGCTCCCCAATCTGCCCCGCGTTGCCTATGTGCACATGCTCCAGAGCCAGGGCCTGCTCCACGACACCTATGTATACGGCGTAGACGCAAAGCGCTCCCTGTCCACCATTATCTGGCCCACCGAGACCATGGATGGTGCCATCCTCAGCGGCAACTGCGTGTCTGCCTGCGATAAGAACACCACCTACCACCATGAGAACAACCCCATCGTGGCGGAGCTGTTCGCTCAGCACGGCAAGACCATCAACTACGTTTGCAACATCATCACCAACGAGAACGTTTACCTGGCCGACAAGCAGCGGTCCTCCGACTGGAGCGCCAAGCTGTGCAAGCTTCTGGATCTGGATGGCGTTATCGTTTCTGAGGAAGGCTTCGGCAACCCCGATACCGACCTGATCATGAATGCCAAGAAGATTGGCAGCCTGGGCATCAAGACCACCATCGTTACCGACGAATACGCCGGACAGGATGGCAAGTCTCAGTCCCTGGCTGATGCGGATCCTCTGGCTGATGCTCTGGTTTCCGGCGGCAACGCCAACCAGAATATCATCCTGCCTCCCATGGACAAGGTCATTGGTACCCTGGACTATGTGGATAAGATCGCAGGCGGCCATGCAGGCTCCCTCCGTCCCGATGGTTCCATCGAGGCTGAGATCCAGGTCATCACCGGCGCAACCAACGAGATGGGCTTCAGCTATCTCTCTGCCAGGTAATGGGAAAGGAGAATCCAAGCATGAGTTATCGTGTTGTTCATTACATCAACCAGTTCTTCGCCCAGATTGGCGGCGAGGAGATGGCCCATGTAGCTCCCGAGCTCCGGGAAGGCCCCGTAGGCCCCGGTACTGCTCTGGAAGCACAGTGGAAGGGTGAAGCAAAGGTCGTTAACACCATCGTGTGCGGCGACAGCTACTTTGCCGAACATGAAAAGGAAGCCAAAGAGCAGATCCTGGGCTGGGTCAAGGAACTCAAGCCTGACCTGTTCATCGCTGGCCCCGCCTTCAACGCCGGCCGTTACGGCTATGCCTGTGCAAATATCTGCGTAGCCGTTAAGGAAATGGGCATCCCCGTGCTCACCGGTATGTACGAAGAGAACCCCGGCGCCGACCTGAAGGACAAGATCCTCATCGTCCCCACCGCCAACAGTGCTGCCGGTATGCGTAAAGCTGCCCCCGTTATGGCCAAGCTGGCTATGAAGCTCATGAAGGGCGAAGCCCTGAGCGCTTCCTGCGTGGATGGCTATATGCCCAACGGCATTCGTGTGAACTTCTTTGAAAAAGAGCGCGGTGCAAAGCGTGCCGTGGATATGCTCATCAAGAAGCTCAACGACCAGCCTTTTGTGACTGAGTATCCCATGCCCTCCTTCGACCGGGTTGCACCCAACCCCGCCGTCAAGGATCTGAGCCATGCCGTCATCGCACTTTGCACTTCCGGCGGTATCGTACCCAAGGGCAATCCTGACCATATCGAGTCTTCCTCCGCTTCTCACTACGGCGAATACAATATCGCCGGCGTAGAAAAGCTGACTAAGGAGGCTTATGAGACCGCTCACGGCGGTTATGACCCTGTCTACGCCAACGACGACCCCAACCGCGTACTCCCCGTGGATGTAATGCGCGAGCTGGAGAAGGAAGGCGTGATCGGCAAGCTCCATGATTACTTCTACACCACCGTTGGTAACGGTACTGCCGTAGCCAATGCAAAGCGCTTCGCAGCAGAGTATGCCCAGAAGCTCAAGCAGGCTGGCGTTCAGGCCGTTATCATGACCTCCACATGAGGCACCTGCACGCGTTGCGGTGCAACGATGGTCAAAGAAATTGAAAGAGCCGGTATCCCCGTGGTGCATATGTGCACCGTTACCCCGATCTCCCTTACCGTGGGCGCGAACAGGATAGTACCCACTATCGCCATCCCCCATCCTTTGGGCAACCCCGCTCTTACGCACGAAGAAGAATACGAACTGCGTAAGAAGCTGGTTCTGAAGGCTCTGAAGGCTCTGACGACGGAGGTCACCGATCAGACCATCTTTGAGGACTGATTCGGTTATTGATGCTGACAACCCTTCCCCGGTCTGGTAGCCGGGGGAGGGTTCCCGTCAAATAAAAAGAAAGAGGAACGGATAAAAAGACTTATGCTGTACGATGTGATTGTCCTAGGCGCAGGCCCTGCGGGCCTTACTGCCGGTCTGTATGCCGGTCGTTCCAGACTGAAGACCCTTATCATCGAGAAGGGCCAGGATGGCGGCCAGATCGCCATCACCAATGAAATCGAAAATTACCCCGGCCAGGAGCTGGAAGGGGAGAGCGGCCCCAGCCTTATCGCCCGTATGACCGCGCAGGCCGCCAAGTTTGGCGCAGAGCGTGTGTCTGATCAGATCAAGAGCGTGGATCTTAGTGGCGATGTTAAAAAGCTGGTTGGCACCAAGGGCGTTTATGAAGCCAAGACAGTTATTCTGGCTACCGGCGCCTTCCCCCGGCCCATTGGCTGCAAGAACGAGGGCAAGTTTGTAGGTAAGGGCATTTCTTTCTGCGCTACCTGCGATGCCGCATTCTTCGAGGATTTTGAAGTATATGTAGTAGGCGGCGGTGATGCTGCCGTAGAAGAAGCCATGTACCTGACCAAGTTCGCCCGGAAGGTCACCATTATTCACCGCCGGAACGAGCTGCGGGCTGCCAAGTCTATCCAGGAGAAGGCTTTCAAGAACCCCAAGCTCCACTTTATGTGGGACACCGTGGTGGATGAGGTAGACGGTGACGAGCTGATGAACAAGATGATCGTCAAGAATACCAAGACCGGCGAACTCACCACTATCGAAGCCGATCCCGATGACGGTATCTTTGGGCTCTTTGGCTTTATCGGCCTGTTGCCCAATACTGGTCTTTTCGAGGGCCAGATCGATATGGAGAATGGCTATGTGCTCACCGATGATAACATGCATACCAATCTCCCCGGCGTATTTGCTGCCGGCGATCTGCGCAAGAAGAGCCTGCGTCAGGTTGTGACTGCGGCTGCTGACGGTGCCATTGCCGCCATGCAGGCCGAGAAGTACCTTGCGGATCTTCACTAAGTATCCGTGCAATAAAATCCATTTGGAGGTTAATTATGCTGGAAGTTGATAAAAATACCTTCGAAGCAGAAGTGCTTCAGGCCCCCGGTAAGATTCTGGTTGACTTTTATGGTGACGGCTGCGTGCCCTGTGCCGCTTTGATGCCCCACATCCATGCCTATGCCGAAGAGTATGGCGACAAGATCAAGTTCTGCGCCCTGAACACCACCAAGGCTCGCCGCCTTGCCATCGCTCAGAAGGTTCTCGGTCTTCCCGTTATCGCTATCTACGAAAACGGCGCCATGATCGATTCCCGCGTTAAGGAAGAAGCCACTCCCGAAAGCGTTCTGGAGATGATCAAAAAGTACGCATAAGCCGTACAGTGTTTTTATGGTAGTTAGTCCATGTGGGCTTTCTATAAACAAAATCTAAGGAAGGAGATAAGACATGAGCATTTTAGCTGGTAAAAAGGCCATCATTATTGGTGACCGTGACGGCATTCCCGGACCGGCTATCGCCCTGTGCGCAGAGAGCGCCGGTGCGGAAGTTGTGTTCTCCTCTACGGAGTGCTTTGTCTGAACGAGCGCAGGTGCAATGGACCTGGAAAATCAAAAGCGGGTCAAAGGTTTCGCTGAGCAGTATGGTCCCGAGAACGTAGTTGTTCTTCTGGGTGCAGCTGAGGGCGAGGCAGCCGGTCTGGCTGCTGAGACCGTCACCAATGGTGACCCCACTTATGCAGGTCCGTTGACAGGAGTCCAGTTGGGACTCACGGTGTATCACGTGTGCGAGCCTGAAGTTAAAGAAGAGTTCGATCCTGATGTGTACAGTGAGCAGGTCGAAATGATGGAAATGGTTCTTGATGTAGATGATATCTGCAGCGAGATGAGCTCCATCCGCGAACAGTACTGCAAGTACTTGGGTTAACACGCTATAGGGCGGCGGCTTGTCCGCCGCCCTCACCATATACGCTCTTTTTATAGCGGATACCGATCTTCATCCAAGTTATATCGTTTATTTCGATCATACCCCAGGCGTATCTATTTGAAAGGAAGTTTTAAAAATGAAAAGCGTAATCAAGGGCGCCGGATACATTCTAGTTCATACCCCCGATATGGTGATCCACAACGGCACCACCCAGACTACCGAGCGCATCGTTAATCCCGAAAGCGAATATCTCAAAGAGCTGCCTTCCCACATCCGCACCTTTGAACAGGTTCTTTCTTACTACCCCAACCAGGTCTACATTGGCAACCAGACTCCTGATGATCTGGCCGCCGTTCCCCAGCCCTGGTATGATAAGACCTGCCCCGTAAACGATCGCTACGGCCACTTTGGCCAGATGATGCCCCAGGAGGAGTTCCTGATCCTCATGCAGGCTTGCGATGTTTTCGATCTGGTAGAGCTGGATAAGGATTTTGTTGCCAAGTATAAAGATCAGCTGGCTGCCAATCCCCTCATTGACGAGACCATCATGGCCCGCGTGAAGGACGGTATCGATGCTGCCGAAGTGGAGCGCCTGGTAGATGAAGAGCACAGCGAGGGTCTGTATGATCATGATGTGTTGGTCGGCGCGGTAAAGCGTGCACATGATATCGATGTAAATCTTTCCGCTCATGTTATGCATGAAAACCTGGTTTCCAAGGCTTCTTCTGTTCTTTCCCTGCTGGCAGCCGTTAAGAACGCCGGTATCGATAAGAACGAGGTAGAGTATGTTATCGACTGTGCCGAAGAGGCCTGCGGTGATATGAACCAGCGCGGCGGCGGTAACTTTGCCAAGTCTGCTGCCGAGATCGCCGGCCTTATGAACGCCACCGGTTCCGATGCCCGTGGTTTCTGTGCCGCTCCCACCCATGCCATGATCGAGGCTGCCTCTCTGGTAGCAGCCGGCACCTATAAGACCGTTGTGGTCACCGCCGGCGGCTGCACCGCCAAGCTGGGCATGAACGGCAAGGATCATGTAAAGAAGGGGCTTCCCATTCTGGAGGACATGATCGGTGGTTTTGCCGTGGTAGTTTCTGCCAATGACGGCGTGAACCCCGAGATCAACCTGGAGATCCTTGGACGCCACACCGTGGGTACCGGTTCCGCACCTCAGGCCGTTATCGGTTGTCTGGTCACCGATCCTTTGGCACGCGTAGGGCTGAAGGTCACCGATATCGATAAGTTCTCTCCCGAAATGCAGAACCCCGATATCACCAAGCCCGCAGGTGCAGGCGATGTACCTCTGGCCAACTATAAGATGATCGCTGCTCTGGCCGTTAAGAAGGGCGATATCGAAAAGAAAGATCTGGCCAAGTTCACCACCGAGCGTGGACTTACCGGTTGGGCGCCAACTCAGGGGCATATTCCTTCCGGCGTGCCTTATATCGGCTTTGCCCGTGAGGACATTCTCTCCGGCAAGATCCATCGCGCCATGATCATCGGCAAGGGTTCTTTGTTCCTGGGCCGTATGACCAACCTGTTTGACGGTGTATCCTTCGTTATCGAGACCAATCAGGGCCCCGAGAAGAAGGAATCCGGCGTCAGCGAAGAAGCCGTCCGTGGGCTGATTGCCCAGGCCATGAAGGATTTTGCCTCCGCACTTCTGGAAAAAGCAGAATAAGGCGGTGCCTACATGAGCAGTATTGAAAAAGTCATTGCCCAGACATTTCTGGACATGGCCAAAGGGCTGGAAACCGGCTCCTTTGGAAAGCGTCCCCGCATTGCGCTTACCGGCATGGGCAGCGAACATGGGGAAGAAAATGCCATGGCAGCTGCTAAAATGGCTGCCAAACAGGGCGTAGACGTATACTATATCGGTTCGCTGGAAGCCCCCGGTATCACCACCATTCATGTGGCCGATGATGAAGAAGGCCATAAGAAGATGGAAGAGATGATAGAAAAAGGCGAAGTGGACGGCGCCGTAACCATGCATTTCCCGTTCCCCATCGGTGTTTCCACCGTTGGCCGGGTGATTACTCCTGCCAAGGGCAAGGAAATGTTTATTGCCAACACCACCGGTACTTCCTCAGGCGATCGTATTGAGGGCATGATCCTCAACGCTGTGGATGGTATTGCTACCGCCAAGGCCATGGGCATTGAAGATCCTACCGTAGGTATCCTCAATGTGGATGGCGCCCGCCAGACGGAAAAGGCTCTCAACCAGCTCAAAGAGCAGGGGTTTGCTTTTACCTGGGCTACCTCTCACCGGGCAGACGGCGGTGCTGTCATGCGGGGCAATGATGTCCTTCAGGGTACTCCCGACGTGTTGGTCACCGATTCTCTTACCGGCAACGTGCTGATCAAGATGCTCTCTGCCTATACCACCGGCGGCAGCTTTGAAGCTACCGGCTTTGGCTATGGCCCTGGTATTGGCAAGGATTATAAAAAGTTGATCCTCATCATCTCTCGGGCTTCCGGTGCTCCCCTTATCGCCAATGCGCTGCTGTATGCAGCGGATCTGGTGCGGGGCAAGGTCTTCGAGAAGGCAGCTGCAGAGTATGCAGCTGCAGAGAAGGCTGGCCTTACGGCTCTGCTTAAGGCCCGTAAAGAGGCGGCTAAGCCTGCAGCTGCAGAGGAAGAGGTCAAGATGCCTCCTGCCGAGCCCTGCACCGCTTCCATCGCTGGCATTGAAGTCATGGATCTGGAAGATGCCGCTAAAGCCCTTTGGAAGGCTGGCATTTATGCGGAAACCGGCATGGGCTGCACGGGTCCTCTGGTGATGATGAGCAATGCCAATCTGGAAAAGGCCAAGGAGATCCTTAAGGCCGCCGGGTACATCGGGTAAGGAGCGGCTGCCATGAAGGTATATGACCGCATCGAGAAGAAGGATCTGGATTTGACTACCGCCGAATTGATCGATCTGATGGTCATCAAAAACCGGCAGGTGGATCTGACCCATACCGAACCCCAGCATGATGAAGATGGAATGATGACCTATAATGGCGAGAACTGGACCACCGTGGATGGAAAGCGATTCATCCGCAGCTATTCCATGGATGGCCGGGTGCTGAGTGAATATTCTACTTACAACAAGTATGATATGAAGGGATATTTTGCTCCCGAAAAGGCCGCCACCGTCACGCTGAACTGATTCTGATCAGGATTCATAAAGCCCCGTCTGTTGCCAGACGGGGCTTTTGTTTTATTTGATCTGGTGCGCGCATGGACTTTTCCTGTCTGGTGTGCTATGATACAAACAGTACACGTTGCCATGGATTCGCAGCTTTTTCGGCTGTCGCAACCATATGCAACTGCCGGTTGCGGATTTTCCAGCCTGAGCTGGTGGCGGTTTTGACGCTTTCTTTATAAACTGATGTCAAAACCGGAAAGGAAACACACAATATGAAATTATCTGAAAAGATCCTTTACTGCCGTAAAAAAGCTGGCTGGAGTCAGGAAGCATTGGCCGATAAGCTGGGTGTATCCCGCCAGGCCGTCAGCAAGTGGGAGACAGGGGAGGCAGAACCTGAACTGAGCAAATTGAAACTTCTGGCAGCTGTTTTTCAGGTGAGTACTGACTGGTTGCTGAGCCAGGATGCACCTCCTGTGGAGCCCGAACAGGAAACCTCTGCTTCACAGAGTGCACAGCCCGTTTCCGGCGATTGGATGGATAAGCTTCCCGGCTTTTTAAGCCGCATGGTGCGCCGTTTCGGCTGGCTGTATGGAATTTATCTGGCTCTTGGCGGTGCAGGAATTGGCTTTATTGGCTTTCTGGCGCGTACCATGTCCAGAAAAATGTTTCAGAGCTTTAACAGCTTGATCAGTGACCCTCAGCTTTCCTTTTCCTATCCGGGAATGGACGGCACCATGCAGTTTTTTGATACAAACGGTAACCTGATCAGCTCCGGCAGCGGAATAAACTGGAACGGCGGCTCTTCCGGCAGTTTCTTCAACCCAGTGGAGATGATGGGGAACGTCATGCTGGTCGTTGGTATCCTGATCATGGTGGCGGGAATCCTTTTGGCCGTGTACTTATATAAAAAGAGCAAAGAGGAGACGGAAAAAGGTCAGCAATGCTGATCTGCTGGCTCCGGAAGGGATGCAATGACAAATATCTTTGATTATCTGCTCTGGCGCGGAGATTTGCCCCTGTCGCAAACGCCTTTTAATCAGGTGGATGGGGCAGTGTTGGCACGTCTTTCCTATTTGCCTTTTGAACATGTCATGGAGCAGGAGAGCGGAACACCTGTGCGGGTGGATACAGCCTGTCGGGCGCTGCTGGCTTGGCCTAATATACAGGCCATCGTTCTGCGCAAGGAGGATTACCGCCTGCTGGAAGCTTTGCAGGATAGCCCGCGCTTTCAGAATATGGAGATATTTGAGTATGTGAACCGGGTGGATCCCCAGACACAAACGCAGTTTTCTGCCATCACCCTTCGCCTTGGCAATAGAGAACTGTTTATTTCCTTTCGGGGTACAGATAATACACTGGTAGGCTGGAAGGAAGATTTCAACATGGGGTTTGAATGTCCGGTTCCGGCCCAGCAGCTGGCTGTTGCATACTTTACCCGTATAGCCGCAGAAAATCCGGGTTCCTTTCGCTTGGGCGGTCATTCCAAGGGTGGGAATCTGGCGGTGTATGCAGCCGCTTTTGCGCCCGCTTATGCCCAGAGCCGCATAGAGCGGGTATACAATTATGACGGTCCCGGGTTTGCAGATACAGTGCTGTTGGCCCCTGGCTACAGGCATATCTGTCAGCGGGTCAGCACGTATGTACCTCAATCTTCGGTAGTAGGGATGCTGCTGGGCCATAAGGAACAGCACACCATCATTCACAGCGATCAGGTAGGCATCAAGCAGCACGATATCTATTCCTGGGAAATACGACGGGATACTTTTGTGTATTTGCAATCGGTGACGAACAGCAGCCGTTTGGTGGATTATACCTTGAAGGCTTTCGTAGCCGCATTGACGCCGGAGCAACGGGAACAGTTTATCGATGCCGTGTATGCCGTTCTGAGTGAGACAAACGCCAGTACTATCCGTGAGATGAAGAAAAACTGGGCGGTCAGTGCCGGCCGGGCGCTGCGCTCCATGAAGAATCTGGATGAGCCGACTCGAAAGGCTGTGATGCACGCCTTAAAGGTCTTGGGCAGCAGCACCAGGTCAGGTCTGACCCGTGTCATTGCCGAAAGGCCCCAAAAAGAAAAGCGCACCGGATACACGGTGCGTGTTGGCAGGATAAAAACACTTCCTTCCGGTCTTTATCCCAGGGGAAGAAAGTGATTGCGGCCTCTGTCCAGCAGAATCAGATAGCCGGAGCCCGGTTTCGGCTGCCATTGGAAGCGGTTCTTTTCCACATCGGGGAAAAGATCCTCCATGAGAATGGATATCACGCCTCCGTGCGTGATCAGCAGCGTATCTCTTCCCTGATGGATCAGTTCTCTCAGCCCGGTCAATACCCGGGCTTTTTGTATGACGCCGCTTTCACCGCCAGGACATAGATTTCTACGGTAATCGCCGGAGATCCATTCCCGGTAGGCCGGGTCATTCTGTAGCTCCTGATAGCTGTGCATTTCAAAGTCTCCAAAGTCCATTTCCCTGAAGGCACGGTTCTGCTCATGGGGCACCTCTCCGCACAGTAAAGCCAGTGTCTGCTCGCAGCGAAGCATTCCGCTGGTAAGGATGCGGTAGCCCTCCATGGGTGGATAAATGCCTTTTTCTTTCAAGCGCAGCAGCTCCCTGCGCCCGGAAAGGGATAGAGGAAGATCCGTTTTGCCGCAGTACAGGCGACGTTCTGTAGCCTCTGTGGCGCCGTGGCGCAATAGCAGCAGTTTCATTTCAGCCTTTGGGGCAATCCGCAGAAAAGCCGGGTGACGGCAGCGGCTTCACTGCTAAGATAGGCGCACAACCGTCCGGTCATTTCCCGCCAGGCCCTCTCCTTTTCTCCCATGGGTACAACGCCACAGAAAATATCTGTACACAGCAGCACGCTGTTCTGCCATGTAGCACGGTTTGACTGAAAAAAGGCAACGGCATCCTCGCCACGGTGTATACAGCCGCGCACATAGGCTTCCAAATAGGCAACACATTTTTTTTCAAAGAGAAGGGGCGCCTGTTCCGTGCAGATAAAAATATCTTCATCTGTCAGTGCATAACTGTTTCGGGCATAATCAAGCTTGCCCTGATAAACACCGCCTAAGATCAGTTCCATCACAGTCCTCCTTACAGCAGAATATATATGAAAAGACCTGCCAATTCTCCCAGCGTGAGTCCATATCCGGATATGTCTCCGGACATGCCTCCAAGGGCACGGATCGGCTTCAAAATAGACAGGGCATAGCCCAGCGCAGAAACCGGTACTACCATTCCATGTAGTCCTCCCAGTGCAAATCCTATGCTGCATACCACTGCAAACAATCCGCCGAACCAGACCAGATGTCCACACCGGATGCCCTGGCGGTATACGCCTGCATATTCACTGGTAGACATGGGGCGCAGCAGCGTAACGGCAAAACCTGCGCAAATGCGGCTGGTTACAGGGATAAGGAGCAGCGGCCACCAGGGAGTGCCTGCCTTTTTGGAGCATAAAAGCGCAAACTGTCCCAAGATAAGCAGAATGCAGTAAATCACCGAAAAAGATCCCACGTGCGGGTCTTTCAATATCCGCCGTCGCTGTTCCATGTCCCGGCAGGAACCCACCGCATCGCAAACATCCATGTATCCATCCAGATGGATGCATCCCGTAAGTAAAAAGGGGAGGGAGCATAAAATGGCGCCCTGCATCAAAGCAGGCAACTCCAGTTCCTGCATGATCCATCCGCCAAGGGCCCAGATTCCACCGATCACACCGCCCACAAAGGGCAGGAACAGGAGCATCAAAGGCCGTGCCTCCTCCTCCCAAATGTGTAGGGGGGCGGGCAGGGCACAAAACATGGAAAAGCACATGCAAAGGGCATGCAGATATCGCTTCATGGCAGTTCTCCTTTATGCAGAAGGATATTGCCGCTCATGACTTCCAAAACCGTATCACACCGGGCCGCCAGAGCACGGTCTATCCAGGCAAGCGAGCGGCGGTAATTCTCCGTATAGGCATCATAGGCAATGCCGTCGGCATAAATGTAATCCGAAACAAAAACGGCATTTTCTACCCGATCACACAATTCCAGCAGTTCCTGTCTGCATCGCAGGGCACCATCCGGATCCGGCTCAGAGGCCGTAGGCGTGGGATACAATTCGTTGAGCAGCAGCGCCGTAACGCTGTCCAGCAGATAGGAACCCGCTGGATCGCAGTCCTTTATAGCGGCGCATATATTCCGTCCGGCCTCCACGGTCTCGAATTCCAATCCATCTCTGTCTGCACGGTGGCGGCGGATGCGGGCCAGATCCTCTCCGTCACAGGGAATCATGGTGGCCAGATAATATCTTTTTTTCCCTTGACTGAGCTTTACAGCAAGCTGCTGGGCTAAAGAAGATTTGCCGTTTTTGCAGCCGCCGGAAATAAATATTTTCATGCACGCACTCCGGGCGTAAAGGCGTCTCCCTTTCGGATATCTGCCAGATACGCATCGTCTATTTCAGCTTCCGCAAAGGTAGCCATATGGGTCAGCACTGCAGCGGCGGCGGAAAGGATCTCAAAGGCCAGCAGGCAGCCGCTGCCCTCTCCCAGCCGCATGGAAAGATCAAAAAGCGGGCGCAGGCGCAGCTCCTTTGCTGCAAGAGCGCTCCCGATTTCGAAAGAGGCATGGGAGGGGAAAAGATAGTCCCGTACCCCCGGGCAAAGACGGTATGCGCATAGGGCCGAAACCATGGAGCAGAAGCCGTCTATGACCACCGGCGTGCGGCAGGCCGCCGCCCCCAGAAAAGCACCGGCCATCGCACCCAGTTCAAAACCGCCTACCTTGGCAAGTACATCTATGGGATCTGCCGGATCCGGCTTGTGCTTTTGCAGCGCCGTTCGGATAACGGCAAGCTTTTTTTCATACCCGGCGTCCGTAAGACCGCCGCCACGTCCTGTGACGGTTTCTGGGGCAGCGCCTGTGAACGCAGCCAGCATGGCTGAAGAAGTGGTGGTATTCCCAATGCCCATTTCTCCCACGCCCAGTACATCCGCACCTGCCGCTGCTGCCCGGCAGGCTGTATTGACACCTACCAACAGGGATGCAACGGCCTGTTCCCGGCGCATGGCCGGTTCCAGATAAAGATTTTTCGTGCCCCAGGCTATCTTTTCGTTCACGATTCCGCAGGCAGGCACCTGCCCGTTTATGCCTGCGTCCACCACTGTGAGCTGGGCCCCGAAGTGGCTTGCCATGGTGGCGGCGCCGGTTTTGCCCCGGGTAAGGTTTATGGCCTGCATAAGCGTAACAGACTGGGGAGCACTGGAAACACCTTCTTCCGCGACTCCGTTGTCAGCAGCAAATACCAGCAGATGCTTATGCTTCAGATTCTGAAAGATATGACCGGTGATCCCGGCCAACTGTACGGAAAGCTCCTCCAGCCGTCCCAGGGAGCCGGGGGGCTTTGCCAGCATGGCCTGCCGGGCTCTGGCTTCTTCCATGGCTCCTTCGTTCAGCGGGCCAATGGCAGTGCATACGCTTTGCAGATCTCTATAATATTCTTTCATGGCTGTTTACTCCTCCAGCAGACCTGTTTCTTCCAGCCAATGCAGGGAAGACCTGGCTTCTGCAGTTTCTATGGTAAAAGTAACGTCGGGGCAGAGCCGGTCTATCTGCCGCAGCAAACTTTCCATGGGGATGGATCCGTTTTCCAGACTTCGGTGGTGATCCCAAGTTCCGTCGTTGTTATGCAGGTGGAAATGTCCCACAAACGGCGCACAGTACTGCACCCAATCCATAACAGGCAGAGGGGAAACTGCGTTGGTATGCCCCACATCCAGACACAGGCAAAAGCGGGGATCATCTACCTGTTTTGCCACCTCTATCAAGGCCTTGGGATCTTCTTCCAGTACGTTTTCCATACAGATACGGCTGCCGGCGGGCTTATCTTTTAAAAAATCTTTCCAGAAAAGAACGGATCTTTCCACAAACCAGCTGTCAAAATACAGCATGGGCACATGACCGGAATGCACTACCATGGTTTTCACCCCCAAAAAGAGGGAAAGAGAAAAAGCCTGTTCCAATCGCTCCCGAGTCAGCTGCACTGCCTTTGGGTCTATGGCAGAGGGGTACAGTTCATTAAACGGTCCGTGAAAAATCCTTCTGGACGCTGCGGCCAGGTCTGCTTCGATCAGCGGACGGGTCTGCGCCCAGTGATCATCCATATTGGCGGCGGTGCAGCATTCCGCCAGCTCCAGTCCCAACCCGTATTGAACGGCCAGAAGCCGTGCATCCGGCGCTATGGTAGAAATATACAGACGGTTCTTTTTCATACCGGCTCACACTCCATATTTGACCTGTATCCGTTCCAGCTTCTGCTCAAAGGGCTTGGCAAACAAAAGCAGAAACAGTACATTGGACAGGGCATACACGCATGTATACGGAATGGCAGACAGCAATGCGCCTGTATACAGGGTCCATTGGAATGTGCCATTATACCATAAAACCGTCCATATATCCATAATAAAGGAGTAGGCCACGCCCGCGATCACTCCATAACACAACAGAAACCACTTGTGCCGCTTCAACGGCTGAGCTAAAAGACCCGCAGTAAAACCAATCAGTCCCCAGCTCATCATCTGAAAGGGCGTCCAGGGGCCCTGACCAAAATAGAAGTTGGATATGACGGCAGACAGCGCTCCCGTAAGAAACCCGGCCTCACTGCCCAGATACATGGCGGTGAGCACCGTCAGAGCCGTAATGGGCTTAAACAAAGGGAGAAAACGCCCTGCTACAGACAGTGCCACCATCACCGCTACCAAAATCAGCCGCCGGGTGCCCGTACGCTTTTTCTCAAACCCCGCAATGAAAAGAAGCAGGGAAAGCATCGTTACCAGCAGTGTCACATAGGCGTATCCTTTGTCGGAAAACACCGTGGCGCCCAGCAGCACGCATAGAGGAATAGCCACCCATGGCAGTATTTGGCGCAGTATCTGGCGCAGACGGAGGCTTTTGATTACGATCATGTATGCACCTCCTGCCTGAGATCATTGCAGCGGCACAGCGAGGCGAGGTCTTCCAGTGAAGCTACGTTTTCATAATACCCACGGGCCATACGATTGGCCGCCGTGGTATAAAAGCTGTTGCCGGAAAAGAAGGGACGGGGAGGGGCACAGGAAACGATCTCGCCCCGGAAAAATAAAGCGCAGCGGTCCGCACAGGCAGCGGCAAATTCCACATCGTGCGTCACGGCTATCAGTGTGATGCCCCGGGCTTTCAGGGATTTCAGCACCTCTATGAGCTTAGCTTTTGTGCAGCTGTCCAGCCCCTTGGTGGGCTCATCCAGCAGCAGCAGCCGCGGGCGGGCGCCCATGGCCTTGACCAGCGCCAGCAGTTGCTGCTCTCCGCCGGAAAGGTCATAGGGATGGCTGTCCAGCAGGGGGGGAAAGTCAAAGGGCAGGTTCCCCGGGTCCGCATGGGCATCTTGCAGCTCTTCCCGAACGCTGTTGCACAAAAAGGCTGTTTGGGGATCCTGAGGCAGCAGGGCCAGACAATCCCGGTACAGGCTCTGGTTTTTATAACTTTGCAGTTTTTTTCCAAAGATGCGTATCTGCCCGGCATAGGGCCTTTTAAGCCCCGCTGCATTCAGCAGAGCAGTGGTCTTACCTGAACCGTTGCCGCCCAAAATGCAGAAGCATTCCCCCGCATACACGCTCATATCCAGCCCCCGCAGCACATCCGGGCCGCTGCGTTCATAGCGAAAATAAACCTGAGAGAATTCTACGGCTTTCTCGGAAAAATCAGGTGCGGTGTCAGGCGGCAGAGCAGCGATCCCATTGCCGAAATGCGTTTGTATATATCTCCTGCCCTCCCCGATGGTCAGGGGGCAGGGACCTCGGCCATCCAGTTTGTCAAACAGCCGAACCGCGGCAGGCAGTCCCATACAAAGGGCTTTGTCCCGGCGCAGATTTTGTGCGGCCTCCCGAACCGGCCCCCAGGCGGCAATCTTTCCGTCCTTCAGCGCCAGCACTTTATGGGATAGAGGCAGCACCTCTTCCAGACGATGTTCGGCCATAAGCACCGTAAGCCCCAGATCCCGGTTCAGTTTTTTTACCGTGGCAATAAAGTCCGAAGCCGCAATAGGATCCAGTTGTGCGGTGGGTTCGTCCAGCAGCAGTATCTCCGGCTGCATGATCATAACGGAGGCAAGGCTCAAAAGCTGCTTCTGTCCGCCGGAAAGGGCGCTCACATCCCGCTCAAACCAGTCCTCTATGCCAAAATAACAGGCCATTTCCGCAACCCGGCGGCGGATGGTATCTGTGGGAAGACCCAGGTTTTCCAGCCCAAAGGCCAGCTCATACCAAACCTTATCCGTTACGATCTGCTGCTCCGGCCGCTGCATGACAAAGCCTATGCGGCAGGCGCTTTCCCGGGGAGAAAGAGAAAAAAGGTTTTGTTCTCCCAGCCGGATCATGCCAGTTTGCTGTCCCTGTGGTGTCAGTTCCGGTTTCAGCAGCCGCAGCAGTGTGGATTTTCCGCTGCCGGTAGTGCCCATAAGCGTAACAAACTCTCCTTTTTCCAGAGAAAAGGACAGATCCTTCAGCGTATTCTTTTCCTGACCGGCGTAAGCGAAGGTCAGATCCCGGACTGCAAGTATTTCCACTGAAGCACCTCCAAGGTATCCATTAGGGTGGGGAGCAGGCACAATAGCCCATAACAAACATAGCCTGCCCAGGCGGTAAAGCTGCCGGAAAGAGAAGAAATGACCGGGTAATATGTAAACTCCAAAGCGCCGCTGCCCATAGGCAGCAGCGTCCCGGCGGCAAGCAGGGCCGTTACGGTCAGCAGCAGTCCATCCCGGCGGGTAAAGCGGAACAGCGAGAAAAAGGTTCGTCTGCCTATGCCGTAGCCGCGGGCGGCCATGCTGTCGGCAGTGACGATGCCCGTTTCCAGAGCCCAGGTGGTCAGGCTGGAAAATACCCGCAGACCGCCCTTCATGCTGTCCAGCGCATTATCCTCCTTATACAGTCCCAGGCCTTTCTGAGCCTGCTGTATGGCCTGTGCCTGCTTCTTGTACAGGGGCACATAGCGCAGGGCCATGGAAAGGAGCAGAGCCGTTTTGGGTGATAATGAGCCGAAAAGATACAGCAGCTTATCGCTGCTCATGATCCGGCAGAAGGAACGGAACCAGTATAGTACCCCCGATGCCATAACACCGGACATAAGGCCATACAGGGCCGCCTCCAGGGTTATGGGGTTATGGTTCATCACAAAAAGCACCGTTTGTCCGTTGTGATAGACCAGCGGGTTCAGCAACGTCAGCCCCAGCAGCAGACATACGGGAAAGAGTTGGTTTTTGAAGGAACGGTCTCCGCCGGAAAAGAGCCAGTACGCAGCGCTGCCCAGGAGGCTCAGCCCCAGCAGCACCGGATGCATGGTAAACATGGCGATCCCGGCGGCTGCGGAAAAATAGGCCAGCAGCACCAGAGGATTCCCGTCTGAAAACTTCCTCAAGAAACGTCTCCTTTCATGGAACCTGAAAAACTATTCCTCCACATCGTGACCCAGATCGCAGGTATACAGCCAGGCGATTCTGTCTCCGTCCTGCAGCACATAATCACCGCAGCCCACATTGGGCGCTGCACCGTTCACATGATAGACCCAGCCGGAAAGCTCTCCAAAATCAAACTCATACAGATAGTTTATCCCCGCAATATATACCATGCCGTGGGTTCCGGAAGAAGTCCCCTGATTGTCAATCTGGATGGAATAGGTGCGTGCGGCCTCCGTAAGAATGGTAAAGACAGTATCCCCCTGACGGATATCAAATTCCGTTTCAGGGAGGATCACGCCGTCTTCGGGGATTGTATCCTTCTGACCGGCTACGGAATCGCAGCGAATGGTCATGGTAACGCTGCCTGCAGCATCCTCTTTGGGAGCGGGCGGGGTATAATAGCTGCCTGCAGATGCAAAGTCTGTCAACAGCACAAAGGCACAAACCAGACCTCCTGCCAGCAGCACGAGCAGATAGTTCTTTATGTTCCGTTTCTTCAGCAGGAACAGAAGAATACAAACGAACAGAACCACCAACCCCAGAATGCCCAAAGTCCAGATCTTATAGGCGGGAAGAATGCTGGTTCTTTCTGGGGCCGTGACAGATCCCAATTTCACGGGGGCGGGGGAGGAGATCTTTTCCGGCAGGACTATTTCACCCAGCTGGGGCGTATCTTGGGTATCAAAGATATACAGTGAGCCCAATCCCTGCTGCTGCCGCCACAATGCCACCAGGCTGTAAAAGGCCTGCACCGTAGCGCTGGCATCACTGCCTTTTCCAAGTTCATGGCAGAAGCTGCCGTCTTTCAGTCGGAAAATGAGCAGCCCGTCCACAAGAGTCTTTCCCCCTTGTATGAAACGCACGTCTCGCAGGGGGTCAATATTCAGGGCGCATAGAGCTGTGAGCACCTGGGCGGTTGTTTCCGGATTCACCTGTCCAAAGCCCAGGCAGGCGCCCGTAGCCTGCTGCCTGGAAGAAAGCAGCGGCAAAGCGGCTTCACAAGCTTGGCGAATATCCTCATTCTGCCCGCAGTATGGAGCCAGGGCCTGCAAGGCCATAGCCGTTACATCCGTATCTCCGGTGCTGCCCATAACGGCCCAACCGCCATCTGCAAGCTGTGCAGAAAGTATCTGCCCGATGGCTTCTTCCACCGTACAGCCGGGAACGGAAATGCCGTTTGTCAGCACATGCAGCCCGTAGATCCAACTCATAAGCCCCTGCGCTCCTACTGTTTCTTCGGAAAGCAGGGTGGGGATACAAGGGCTATTGCCATATCCCGCAGCCAGCAGCGCCAGTATATATTTTTCCCGGGTGGTGGCGCTGTGTATCTGGCCGTTTTGCAAAAACTTTTCAAGATTCTCCCCGTATGTCCTGAGAGAAGGTGTGTCTTTATACTGCCGTAGGCCTATGGCGTACCATTCCGAGGTTGTTCCCGCTCCCTCAGCAAGACCGCCGTCAGCCCACTGCTCCAGATCAGAAGCCGAGGCCTCCTGCATTTTATACGAAAGAATACCGTCAATGATCCCTTCCGGAACATCGGCGGTATTCTCTGCGGCCGCTGCTGCCGCACCGCTTAAAAGGAGCAGTACGCACAGCAGCAGACTAAAGGATTTATAAAAACTTCTGTGCATCAGTTCTTCTTTTTACCCTTGAGCATCCACACGACGATCAAAGCGATCACCACAACGATGCCCAGAATAATGCCGATGGTGCGGGCCGGGGATGTCTCTGCGGCGGCAGCCTGCACGGCAACGGCACACACGGCGGGTACCAGCAGTGTTTCACCGGCAGTAGCCGAAACGATGTGGGAACCGGATTCCAGCTTTATGACGGCCTTGCCTTCTGCATCGGTGACAAACTGGGTGGCGATGCCGTCTACGGTGATCACAGCGCCTTCCAGGGGCTTATAAATGGGGGCGTAGTTGGCGTCGAAACCATCTGCCTTGGAGAGGGTCAAAGTCAATTCTTCTCCATCGGCAATTTCAGCCTGGCTCTTGTCAAAATAGCTGTATGCGTCAGAGAAGCCAGCTGCATCGGCATAAACGAATGCATATACCACATCTCCGGCAGCCACGGGATCCGTAAGCCCCATAGACATTGTATTGTTTACATAGTATCCATAGGAACCGCCGTTTTCCACACCCCAAAGTTTAGTGATCATGGGGCCGTACTGGCTGTCTGCCGTGGCAAAACCGGCAGCGGCGCCGCCTTCATACTTGGCGTCGTGGATAAGAATAAGTGCGTCGTTTACTGTCAATGCACCATCTCCATCTGCGTCGGCCAGAGCAATGGGCTCCATGGCCGCTTCCAACTTACCGGCGTTGGCAATGTTTACATAAATAGTGTTCTCTTCCGTTTCAGCGGCGGCGGGGAGAAGTCCCAGGCTTAGTACCAGCAGCAATACGGCAACGAGACTCATGGTTTTCTTGGTCATTTCTGTTTCCTCCGTTTTATATATCTGCAAGCGGTTCACCGCAGGCATCCCTGTCCGGGGCCGAGACCTTCGGCACTTTGAGATTTCTGGCGGCATTTCTTTTCCGTTTGGCTGCAATGCGCTTTTCTTTTTTCAGGAGAGCCTGCTGCTCCGGGTCGAACTTCCGGGGCTTGAGCCCAGCCTCCTCCAGCGCCCGGGGCCATGGTCCCAGCTGCGCCTTGACGGCACATACCTCTTCCGGGGAAAAATCCCCCCGGCAGGGCAAACGGTGCTGCTCCTGTAAAACAAGTTCCTGCTGCTTCTTCTGCAGCAGCGCAATGCATTGCGCTCGATCCATGGCAGATCCTCCGAAAGTAAAATACGCCTCTACCTGTACAGGCAGAAGCGCAGCTGTATCGACCGGGAGGAGATCCCCCTGCGGAGCGAGAAAACGGCTGCACTTTTCCATCCCAAAAGTGTTCCGGCAATACCGGCAACCACAGGCGCGGCAGGTATTCCGGCTTAAGGCCCAAAGCCTATCACGGAAATGGAGATTGCGCCGGATTTGCACCGAACTTCCCCCTTATCCGGCAAGCGCCGGAACCGAACCTGTTTTTAAATATTGTATACCTAAAGTCTGTTTTCGTCAACGGCGGCGAAGCAAAACAAGGCGGATTCCCTTTTCGGCAGACGCAAAGCATAAGCCCGCATATGCTTCGAGTGTATCACATCTCTCCGTCGCCATAAGTGTAGGCTTCCGTAAATGCAGAATAGAAAGGCATTAAAAACTGAAAACCATCTACCACTGTATCCACCAGAGCGGCGGAAAACAGGATCTCACCGAAAGGTGCGGAACGGCCGATCCAAAGACTCTTGCGGTTATACCACTGGGTCAACTGGTCATTGGGATGCCCCTTGGGGCGCGCATAAAGCTGGCCGCCCAGGGTGAACTCCTTTTTCTCTGTCAGCAGCCGGTTGAAACGGGAGAAGGTATCCGGATGATGCTCCATGTATCGGCGTAGCCTGGCCATGGTAGGGGCGTCTGCCCAGCAGCCCATGCCCATGCTCCATTCCATAGCACCTATCTCAAAATACAAGGAAGGCCCGTCCTGCCCGGAGGAAAACGGATCCAGCGAAAACCAGAGGGTCTCCTTATACGGGCCCCGGCCGAAGAGACGCCGGGCATCCCGGTAAATACGGGATATATGCAGCCGCATGGGAGCATCGGGATACAGCTTCTCCATCCGGGCCATCACATCCCGGGCCAGGGCATCAAAGGGCTCTTTCAAAGACTTTTGAAACACAGGGCGGTGTTCTTCAAACCAGGAGCGATAGTTGTGCATGGAAAGTTCCATCAGAAACTCCCCCGTTTGGGGAGTAAAACCCGTAAACAAGTGTATGACCTCCCGAAAATCTGAATTTTCATATGGCATTGTACGGGTTTGCTTCATCCCTGTCAAGACCGGGCAGCACCAATTTTTTTCATGCATTCCCATGTTTTTTCAGCTTGACATTTTGCAGGAAAAGATGCAAGATAAAAGATATTTTTCAGGAGGTGGGCGTTCATATGGATCAGGTTTACGGGGGCTTTGCTCCCCTTAAGGAGCGTATCCGTAAGGAGGGGAAGGTGCTTCCCGGCAATATCATCAAGGTGGATGGTTTTTTGAATCACCGGGTAGATATGCAGCTGATGCATGAGATCGCAAAGGAGTTTCTGCGTCTTTTTGATACGCAGGGTGTTACGGCTGTCATGACGGTAGAAGCCAGCGGGATCGCCCTTGCTTCTGCCGTGGCGATGGAGTTGGGCGTACCCCTTGTATTTGCCAAAAAGGCCAAGTCCGATAATATCGAAGGCGGACTGTACCAGAGTGATATCATGTCCTATACTTATAAGAAGAAGGTCACGCTGCTGGTTTCCCGTCAGTGGCTGTCCGATAAGGATACCGTTCTGGTCATCGATGATTTTCTGGCTCGGGGCGAGGCGCTGCGGGGTCTTTGCGAGATTATCGATCAGGCGGGCGCCAAGCTTCGCGGTATTGGCGTGGCAGTAGAAAAAGGCTTTCAGGGCGGCGGAGATAAGCTGCGGGCTTCCGGTAAGAATCTGATCTCGCTGGCCATTATCGAATCGGCAACGCCGGAGGAAATACGCTTCCGGGGCGAATAAGCATAAAAACTTTTTGAAAGACCGCTGCTGCGGTCTTTTTGTGTTTTGTCCGGACAAAGGCGCCTTACTGTCCGTTTACAGTCATTTTTCTTTTTGTTATACTGATATAAACAAGTACAAGGAGAAACCTATGGATGCCCGGGATTTTTATCTGGCCTGTCAGGCGCTGGAACGTGAGGGAAAGATACGCTCCGGCGTGGGCACTCTGGGGGAAAAAACACTCCACAATGTGCTCAAGCGGGCCGTTGAGCCGGATACGAGCTGCCATGAGATCCCTGTTGGGCGGTATGTAGCGGATGTCCGCAACGCCCATGGCTTTTTTGAGATCCAGACACGCTCCTTATATAAATTGAAAGAAAAGGCGGCTTTTTTTCTGGAACAGGGGCCGCTGACTGTTGTATATCCTGTTTTTCGGGAAAACTGGCTTTTGTATCTGGATCCGCAGTCAGGGACATTGTCCGAGCGGCGCAAAAGCCCCAAGCGAGGATGCTTGACCATGGTGCTCCCGGAACTGTATCCTCTGCGGGAGTTTTTATTCCGACCCGGTTTTGCGGTAGAAGCGGTTCTGCTGGATGGAGAGGAGATCCGCCTGTTGGACGGAGAAGGACCGGATAAAAGACATCATGCCACCAGGTATGAGCGTATCCCTACCACCTTTGTGAAAAGCGTTCGCCTGGAACGGCCGGAGGATTATTTTCGCCTGCTGCCTGAGGAGCTGCCCCGGGAAGCGATGGATAGCAAGACCCTGTCCAGACTGCTGCATCTGCGTCAGGCCTTAGGCGCGGCTGCTTCTCTTACGCTGCGGCGGGCCGGAGTGCTGAAATCAGCCGGGAAAAGGGGGAGATGCAATCTGTATCGTTTTGCAGTTCCGGAATCTGATAAAGAAAATAAGGAGGTGCAGCCGTGCGTCCTATAGAAAAGACAAATCCCATGCGTATGCTGGAGCAGGAGGGAATTTCCTATGATACCGCCTCCTATCCGGTGGACGAAAACGATCTGAGCGGTCTCCATGCTGCCAAAATGCTGGGTACGGAGCCGGATCGCGTGTTCAAAACTCTGGTGGCAAAAGGGGAAAAGCGTGGATATCTGGTATTTTGCATTCCTGTAGCAGAAGAGCTGGATTTGAAAAAGGCAGCGAGGGCTGCAGGAGACAAAAGGGTGGAGCTGCTGCCCTTGAAAGAGCTTTTGCCTGTTACCGGCTATATGCGGGGCGGCTGCTCGCCTATCGGTATGAAAAAGCATTTTCCAACTTACATAGAAGAAACTGCCGCCCTGTTTGATTCCATTTATATCAGCGCAGGGAAGCGCGGCGTGCAGCTGATCGTATCGCCGGAGGCACTTATGCGCTTTCTTCCCGCTCAGGCGGCGGATCTTATACAGGAATGAAAGGAGCTTATTATGGAAGAAAGTAAAACCATCCTGCAAAACCGGCCCGGTGTTTCGACTAAAGAACCTGTGGAACTGCAAATGATCCTCAGCTGCCTGCAAACGCTTGCCGAATCCAACCAAAGGCAGCAGCGGCGGCAGCGTCTGCAATTTGCTTTTTCCGTTATTCTTGTCTGTGCAGTGGTGGCACTGACGCTGGCCGTGATTTGTATGGGCGGAGAACTTATCCATACCGTAAACGAAACGGCGGAAAAGGCAGGCGTTCTGATCGAGGAGACCGGAGAGACCATTCAGACCGTAAACAATCTGGCCGGAGAGTTGGAGAGCCTGGATTATGAGCGGCTGGCCGCCAGTGTTACGACTTTGGCTGAGGAGGGCACCAAAAGTATAGATGAAGCGCTTCTGTCTTTGAAAACCACCATGGAACAGACACAGAGCGCTATTGATAAGCTCAACCGGCTGGATGTAGACGGCCTGAACGAGGGTATACAGGAGCTTAATGCCGTACTCAGGCCCATGACAAATTTCTTTGGAAATTTTGGGAAATAGTATTCCGAAACATAGACAAAAATGTGTCCTAAATTTTGATAATTTTCAAACCTTTTCCGCATTCGGTTGACAAAATTCGACGGATTGACTATTGTTAAGGTAAAGAATCTATCAGGGGGGATATGTATGAATACGATTTTGGATCGTTATAAATTCGCAGCCATGCTCACGGCATTGGGCGGGGCACTCATGGGTCTGCTCATGCTGCTTTTCCCCACTGTAGCAGTGAAGATCGTATGCTATGTGCTGGGGGGCTGCGTATTGCTGACTGGGCTGGCCGGGCTCGTCTTTTTTTTCCGGAGCCGGTTCCTGTTCCAGCCGGGGCTCATGTTGGCATCTGCCATAGTGGCCGCACTGCTGGGGCTGTTTATCCTTATTAAGGCAGAATGGGTAGTGAGCTTCTTACAGGTGCTGTTGGCTGTTATGGTCATACTTAACGGTGCATTGGCTATCTACGAGAGTTTTTTCTTCAAAAACCTGCATATGTCTTACTGGTGGACAGCGTTGCTTTACGGTTTGCTGGCGGCGGCGGCGGGCATAGTGGCACTGTGCAATCCTTTTGCTACCGTCTTAGTGCTTACCAGAGTATTGGGGGTCATGCTGCTCCTCTCCAGCGCAGCAGATGTACTCATCCTTTATCGGGTTCGCAAGGATATGGAAAATAATCAGTATACCCGTATCGTCATTAAGTAAACCGCTGGAAAAGATCAAAGGAGCTGTAAAGGCTCCTTTTTCTTTTAGTGAAATCTGCATACAGGCAGGGGCTGCCGTGTTATGAGGACAGTTTGTATATGAATTTCGGGCGGCGACGCCCCGCCTTCCGTTTTCCGATTATTTACTAGTCGCCTTTTGTCCGTAAAAAGGGCAGCGCAAAAGTACTCCGGTAGAGCAGGCATATCAAGCGCAATTCCATGAAAGAAATATACATGCAGCCAGAGTACACGGTGGAATTTCATACGGCTCCTTTTTGTCATGGAGCGCAGGGGTATTGCATACCTTTCTGTGAAGGAACATGGCAAGGGAGGTATGGTTCATGGACAGCGCCAGATGCACTATAAACTGTGAAAAAAACATTCGGATTTTGGAGGAACAGGCTCCTATCGAAAGCGCAGTGCCCGTCCCTGCGGATAAAACATTGGGAGCGGTGCTTTGCGTTTCTCCGTTGCTTGCGATAGAGCAAACGGCTGTAACGGAGGGCGGGGTACAGGTTTCGGGAACGTTAAGCCTGCATGTAGTGGCCGAGGATGAGGAACGGCGTTTGTACTGCTTTGATGCGGCAGCTGATTTTTCTCATACGCTAACCGGGGAGGGGCTTGCCCCTGGGATGCAAAGTCAGGTGCAGGCTCGCCTGAACGCCTGCGAACTGCGCCAGGAGGATGGCGGGCTGCGGTTGTATGCCCAGCTGTCTCTTACGGCATGGATCACCCAGACCATGCCGCTGGAACCTCTGACGGGTATTTCCGGCGGCCGGGGCGTAGAGCAGCGCACTTGCTCCGTATGCATAAAAAAGAAAGTGCTTCTGGGGGCAAAATCCATGCGTCTGCGGGAGGAAGAAGGCGTAGAGGAGGGGACCGTCCTTCTGGCAGCCCAGGGAAGCCTGGAGCCGTTGAAAACGGAATTGGTGGGTGCTTCCGCTGCACTGGAGGGAGCGTTATTCCTCCATGCATTGGTACTGCCTCCCAATGGACGGTTAAAGACATTGACCATGCGTGTCCCCTTTACAGAAACGATCCCGGTGCAGGGGAGTCAGGAGATGCAACCTTTCGCCCGGGGAGAGATTACAGGCCTTCAGACCATGATCCGCGGGGAGGCACTGCTCTTGGAAGCGGATATTTCGCTGAGTGTATACGGAATTCGTCAGGAGGAGTTTTCTCTGCTGGAAGACGCCTATGATGCTGACGGCACCTTCAGCTGTGAGACGGAAAGGATGGAATGTCTTCGGTACAGCGAAAGCCGGCAGACGGAACTGCCCGTAAGAGCTGTAGTGTCCATTCCGGCACACCTGCCAGAAAGTCAGGAAACACTTTATACCTGTGCTTTGCCGGCAGTCCGCAAAACGGAAAACGGCATTTTGGAAGGAGGGCTTCTTGTCACGCTTGTGTACCGCTGTCCCCAGGGACTCCTGCACAGCTTTACGCAGGAGCTTCCGTTCTCCGTCACGTTGACGGATGGTGCTGCTTCCGCCAATGCAGCGAGTCCTATGCTGATCACAGCGAAGGTGCTTTCTCTGAAGGCCTATGGCACAGGCCGCAGTATAAATGTGGATGTATCTTTGCTGCTGGAGGGAGAGATCTATACCGTGGGCACGCTGACCTATATCCAGGGCCTGTCTCCCTGCACCACACCACCGGGACCCAAGGGACTGCTGCTGTATTTCACGCAGGGAGGGGAAAGCTTTTTTGCTTTGGGAAAACAGTTTGGCCTGCCGGTAAAAGAGATCAGGGAATTGAACCCGGAGGCGGAGGAGCCCTTACCTGCCGGGCGGCAAATTTTGCTGTTAAAATAAGGCAAAAAAAGACATAACTTCCGGTATAGGGCGCAGTTTGGGTGTGCACACTACTCTTGTCGGCTGCGGCCGAACAAAAAGGAGGTTTGCACTATGTCTTTTTACGAAACCTATGACCGGGATTACACCGGTGTGAAGGAACAGAACCAGAAGAACCGGAAGGAAAGTGAATCCAAAACTCCCCAGGAGCGTCAGCGCGAACGGCAGCAGCGGGAGGAGCAGGAGAACACGTACCGCTTCTGATGGATCGCAGAAAAAAGCAGCGGGATCCGGTGCACCCGGGTATCCCCATGTATCCGGAGATGGAACGGCAGCTGCGGCACATTCCTTCCGATGTGCTGGGCAGTTATACGGGCCACCCGGCAGATTCGGAGCATCCGGTTCAGGATGCAGACGACCTGTAAAGCGGAAGGCGGCCTCAGGGCTGCCTTCTGTTTTGTAAGGGCTCCTTCAGATTTGTTTTCTTTCCACCTTGACTTCACATTCTGTTCATAATTTTATAGGATACTGACAACAATAAATCGTTTTAAGAGGAGTCGGGCAGTATGAAGGAACGTTTTCGCAGGTTTATGCAGGGGCGTTATGGCGTGGATGAATTCAGCCGTTTTTTAAGCGGGGCGGGGCTCGTATGCATGCTGATCGCTACGGTCCTGAGCTTTTTTGAAGCACGAGCTACCTACTACATTAGTTCGTTGTGCATGAGTCTGGCCTGGTTTTGCCTGCTGTGGAGCCTGTTCAGATTGTTTTCACGCAACTATGGTCGCCGCTATGCCGAAAATAACTGGTATCTGCAAAAGAAAGCGCGGGTGACCGGTTGGCTGCAAACCAGAAAGAATCGGTTTCGTCAGCGGCGGGAGTACAGATTCTTCCGTTGCCCGCAGTGCTCCGTTACCACCCGTGTGCCTCGGGGCAAGGGAAAGATACGCATCACCTGTCCCCGCTGCGGCAACAGTTTTGTCCGCCGTACCTGATAAGACTTATAGTATTATAGACTTTCTCCAAAAGGCGCACGCAGTATGCGCCTTTTTGTTTGAATGTTTTTAAAAAGAGCCTGAAGCATAGAACCAAATGGAGGTTAGATAAGGCAACAGGTCGTATTCATCGTAGCTCAAACAGGCACATCTCTTGTGCCTGTTTGCAAGAGATGTTTTACGAAATCGTATCCTTGCATAAAAGAAAAAAGGCAGATAGTGATTCTATCTGTCTTTTAAAAGTGAGTTATTCTTCGGAGGTATCGGCCCGCGCATCAGATTCTGGCATTTCGTTTTCGGCGATAGCCGGGGCGGTGGTATTCAGGGCAGCCATTTCCGCCTGAAGCTTTTTGAGCATCTTTCGGCGGCGGATATTCCCCGGAATAAGCAGCAGGGGCAGCAGCAGGATCACCAGCAGCCCCAATGGGATCAAAAACCATGGCCATAAAATAAAGGTGGAGACTGCAGCGATCTCTCCCTCCTGACCGGAAAAGTCAAAGAGCAGATAGCTTCCCTGTCGGGTGGTGGAAAGCCTGCGCCAGTTTGTTCCTTCTCGGAGGTACAGCTCCATGGAATCGCCGTTCTCCGGGATAAGATAGGAGAGTGTGTGACTGTCCGCTCCGTCCTCCGGGATGGAAAAGCGCCATTGCTCCAGAATTCCGTAGTGCGTCCGTTCAAAAATAGGCGCTCCGTTTTTCACATCCTCCCACCAGGTGGAAAGAGCCTCCTGCCAACGTCCGGAAAATGTATTGAAAGCCAAAGGCTCCGTTGCCTCCCGTTCCAGGGTCAGGGTGTCGCCCGGCTCAAAAGCTCCCTGTGCAAGGAGCACCGACCGGCCGCCAAACTCTCTGGAATTGCTGGCCAGAGTGGGGGTGTAAGGCGTATATACGGCTGTGACAACCGTATCAAAATGCAGTTCCTTCAGCTCCGTTTTATCCCAGGCAGCCCAGCAGCCTTCCATTTGAGGCAGCTCAGGGCAAACATCGGCCTCAAAGCTGTCCCCATAGGCGAAAGTAAGTTGTTTGATGACTTCTTCCTGCGCTACAAAGGTAAGGGTAAAGGTCTTCATACTGTCGGGGATCTGCTGGTTTCCCTGCATGGCCAGATAGGAGATAGGATCCGTCTTTCCTCCGTAGCTGCGGGAATCAATGCCTGCCAGCGTATCCGAAACGAAGCGGTTTTCCAAAAAACTGCCGCTGTTGCCGCCGGAAATGGCGCCGGCAAACTGGGTGTACCGGGGAATATCTACCAGAGACACGCATCCGGAAACCAAGCTGCCGCCTCCCAGCACATCTGTGGTAACGCCGTCGCCAACGATGCCGCCTACATATTCACCGCCTTCCAGTGTGCATTTTGCATAGCTGTTCTGCACCGTGCCTCCGGCGATGCCGGCAATGCCGCCCACATAATCTCCGCTTTCGCTTTGTGTGTCGCCATATCCCATGCAGCCGGAGATCATACCCAGATCCATACGGCCGCAGATGCTGCCTGCATAATCCCGTTTGGAGGTAACTTTTCCTCGGTTGGTGCATTCCTGCAATACGGCTTTAAGCTCATAGGCGCGGCCCCGCACTTTGGGGAGCTGCGGCGTAATATCATCTTCGGGGTCCAGTTCATATTCCAGTGCCATGCTTCCGGCAATGCCGCCGGTGTTGATATCCCCCTGCACGGAACCATCGTTTTGGCAAAATCCGACCTTTCCGTAGGAAATGGAGTCAATATCCACACCGGAGGTATCTTTGAGTACATCTTCCAGCGTCTTATCCTCCATGCCCAGCAAAGCATCAAAAGCCGTGCTGCCAATGAGATTTATCTGCTGGTTGATCTGGCTCAGATCCTCACGCATGGTGCCGGAAAGACCGTCCAGTTCGCCGTTGAGCAGCCGCATCTGGCCGGTCATGCCGGTAATGGCGGAGGAAAGCCCTCCCAATGAGGTATTCAGTGTCAGACTGGTATTGGAACGGACCGTAGCGCTGCCGCTGTAGCTGCCGGAGCCTGAAGCAGTCCCTTCTCCCAGCCCACCGTGGATCTCGCCGGAGATGCTCGGTGGATCCTTACCTATGGAAACGCTGCCGCCTGCTTCCAGATCCGAAGGATCCAGAGAGCCTTCCGCACTGCCTTCTCCCTGTGCTTCGGCAGAGATACGGGTAGATAAAGAGCCGCTTGTACGCACGCTGCGAACAGAGGCACCTGCAGCATTCAAATAGTCGGAAATGGCGTTGAGCCGGGCGGTGACCGTGTTTACACCGGTATCCGTATCCGTGAGTGCCGTTTCGATCATTTCCGAAAGGTCATCCATCTGTGTTTGCAGAAGCACCAGCGTGTCCTGATCGATATCATGGCGTATGTAGGGCTCCATCTGTCCCGTTATACCGCCTACATCCTTTCGTCCCTGAAGATGACCGCTGTTGGTACTGTAAGTGATGAACCCGGAATTTCGGCCGGCAATCCCTCCTACGTTATATCCCACATGGGGATACCCTACAGCGCCTTCATTGGCACAAAAGCGCAGTATTCCGGCGGAATATCCGGCAATGCCGCCCGTATCGGTGGGCGCAGATACGGCGTTAAGGCTGTTCAGCTTACTAAGATCCAGCCCTATGGAAAGCTCCAGATCCTTTAGCTGCACATTGGAATCCTGTTCGCTGATATTCACGGTGCCGGTGTTCCGGCACTGATACAGGGTGCCAAGGTTACTGCCCACGATACCGCCCGTCATGGAAAAGCCGGAAACATCGCTTTCATTTACGCAATGAGAGATCTCACCGGCGGAAGTATTGGTCCCTACCAGCCCGCCAGTACTGTTTTTACCGGAGACCCGGCCTGAGAAGGAGCAGTTCCGAAGGGCGCCGGCATTGCTGCCTACCAGCCCGCCAACGTCTTCCCGTGTACCCTGGGGATCCACTGTTCCCTGTACATGAAGCCCTTCTACAAGCGCACCTTCCTGAAGTATGGCAAAGAAGCCAGCGGGAGAAGCGCTTTCAGTAAGTTTAAAGTCGCTGATCCTGTGCCCGTTGCCCCGGAAGGTACCTCCGAAGGTGGGAATGGGGAGATGGACCTTTCCCGTCAGGGTGATGTCGGCAGTAAGCTCCACCGTCAGTCCCCGGGACCAGGTATCCAGAGAGCATTTTTCGGCAAACTCCGCCAGGTCTTCTTCTGTGGCAATGGTATACACCGTGTCTGTTGCTCCCAGCACAGTTACCGGCAGGGAAACAAGCAGAAGCGTCAGTCCAAGAAGCAGCGCTTCGGTACGGATCAGACGCATCTTTTTACACATTCTCATCTGCCTCCTTTGTCTGTTCGTTTTCATCCTTTTCTTCGGGAGAGGAAGGGGAAGTCTGTTCCTCTTCTGTGCTGCCTGCACCAGAAACTACCAGCAGGGAAACGTCACCGTCCATACTGCCCTTGAAAATGCCGTTTATGGTTCCGTTGACCTGTCCGCGCACGGCTCCGTCTACAAATACCCGGCCTGAAGTATCTATCCGTGGCAGAGTATGCTTGACGGAGAAGGAAGTGCGGTCCACCAGATCCCCTCCCAGCAGTAGGATCTGGGGCAGTACAAACAATACCAGAAACATGGAAAGAATGGTGCCCCGGCCCAAACACTGGCCGATTCCTGCAATGGTGCATTCACTGGTCATCTGTCCGATCAGGATACCGGAAACCGCCAGAATCAACCCGCTGGTCAGAATCGTTGGAAAAGCAAAGTTCAGCGTTTCGATAATGGCGTCCTTATGGCTCATCTTGCTCTTGACTTCCTGATAGCGGCTTGCAATTACGATGGCATAGTCAATGTTGGCGCCCATCTGAATGGATGAGACCACCAGGTAGCTCATGAAGAACAGATTTTGCTGCATCAGATAAGGGAAGGAGAAGTTGATCCAGATACTTCCCTGGATCACCAGGATCAGCAGCAGCGGCATGCCCACGGATTTAAAGGTGAACAGCAGCACCACCAGCACGATCAAAATGGAGACGATGCTTACCACTGTATTATCCTGACTGAATGTCTTCTGGAAGTCATACTCCTGGGTGCTTTGACCGGCAACAAGTACGGTTCCGTCCGGATAATAACTCTGCGCCATAGCCCGGACTTCATCTATAAAATCAAAGGTGGGCTGTCCGCTTTCGGGCAGTGTAAGATACAGGAGGATCCGGCTGTACCGGGTTCCGGAAAGCTGATTCTTGGCCCGCTGAATCTGGGCAGCCGCTTCCTGTAGGGAAGCTATCTGTTCCTGTTCCAGACTGACCATGCCGGAATCCACCTGGTCCCATACAAACAGGAAGATGTCCACCAGAGGTATTTCATAAGTGGCAATGCGGCCTAACAGCTTGCCGTAATCCTCCTGCTTGGCAGCGTAGGCGCTGTAGATCAGCTGGGCCACTTCATAATCCAAGCCAGCCAGCTCCGAAAACTGCCGGGGAGTCAGCTTGTCGGCCAGCATATACCCGTCCATGGCCTCTATGTTGCCCAGCCCCATAACTTCGTCCACTTCCGGCTGCTGTTCCAGTGTGTGAAGAATGGCCTTTTCCTTTTCATAATCTCCGGAGGGCACCACCAGAGCTACCATGGTTCTGTCCGGGAAGTTGGCGTCTATCGCCTGTTCCTGCAGCTGCGTATCGTTAAGCTTTGGGGTGGTCAGGCTGCTGTATCCATACACATAAGGGCACCGATTAGAAAAGTACAGTCCTGCAGCCGCTACCAGAACGAACAAAATGGGTACCACGTGGCGTGTAGCCCAGGCGTACCGGCCTACAAAGGGGATCTTCGGCACAAAGTTCTTATGCCGGGTCTTGTCGATCAGGGACCCAAAGAGCACAAGCAGACCGGGCATAACAATAAATACCGTCAGCAGTGCAAACAGAATGGCCTTGATCAGGCATATGGCCATATCCGGGCCGATCTTGAACTGCATAAAGATCATGGCAAACAGACCGCCGATGGTGGTCAGGCTGCTGGCGCCGATCTCCGGGATGGCTTTGGACAGGGCTACGATGGCCGCTTCTCGAATGGGCTTTGTTTCGTGCTCTTCTTTAAAACGGTTTACGAGAATAATGGCATAGTCCAGCGAAAGCGCCAGCTGCAAAATACTGGTGACAGAGTTGCTTACAAAAGAAATTTTTTTCAGTACAAAGTTGCTGCCTGCATTGCACACCATGGCGATGACAAAGGTCATCAGCAGTACGGGCACTTCTCCGTAAGTCTGGGAGGTGAACAGCAGTACCACTACCACAATAACTGCCACATAGATCATAATGACCTGTACTTCGGAAGCAATTGTATCCTGCAGCGTGGTGCCCAGGTCCGTGGAGAAACTGGCATCGTACCCCTGCAGGGTTTCCTTTACAAGATCCAGTGCGGTAAGGCAGCGTTCGTCCTCTTCTCCGTAAGAGAAGGTAACATCAAAAAGAGCCGAGGCGTTGATATAGTGATCCCGGCTGTTATCATAGTCTACGTTCTGCACGCCTTTAAGCCCGGAAAGAATATCAGCCAGAGACTGGCCTTCTTCTTCCGTAATGTTGCTCACCATGACCCGTGCGGTTCCATAAGTGATGAACTGTTCGTCCATGATATTCAGCGCCTGACGGGTTTCGGAAGAATCCAGCAGAAAAGCGGACAGATCATTTTCCACTTCCACCCAGTTCCGGGAGAAAAAGGAGAACACCAGGGCGATCAGCGTCATCAAAAAGAACAGATTCCGTTTATCCACCACAAAGGTGGCCAGTTTTATCCAAAATGACTCCTCGTTCCGATTCTGTTGCTTGCTCATAGAAAGCTCCTATTTTTAATGGTACTAAAATACGATATTGTCTTAATTCTGACAACCGTCAGATTATGGGCGGCTGTCATATTTTTGGGCAAAATTCTATCATTGACAGGTTTCCAGCGAAGAAAACATGCTATACTGAAACAGAAGTCATAATTTGGGGAGTGAGACCAATGGAAAAAAGGACCTACGCCGTATCGGAACACACCAAACAGGCCTTGGGCAATGCCTTGAAAACCCTGATGAAGGAAAAGTCTTTGGAAAAGATCACCATCGGGGAACTGACTCAACTGTGCGGCATGAAGCGGCAGAATTTCTATTATCATTTTGAAGATATCTATGATCTGCTTCGTTGGGTGTTCGAAAAGGAAGCGGTGGTACTCCTGCGCCGGCATGAAGGTGCAGCCCTCTGGCAGGACGGACTGCTGCAGCTGTTCCAGTATATACAGGAGAATCGTGAGGTTTGTCTGTGCGCTATCAAGAGCGTAGGGCACCAGCATATCAAGCAGTTTTTCTATCAGGATATCTATTCCATTGTCCACCGCACCATAGAAACCATCGCCGCTTCTCTGGATAAGGAACGTGTTTCCACCGTACATACGGATGTGGACTTGCTGACCCAGTTTTATGTCATTGCCCTGGCGGGGTGCGTGGAAAGCTGGGTGCTGGGTGAGCTGGACAGAACGCCTCAGCAGCTTATCACTTTTGCAGACACCATGCTTCAGGATCTGGTGCGTGGGGCCACTCTGCGGATACAGGGCGGTATGCTCAAAACAACGGTTGGCTGATGCAGCTGCATATACTAAAAAGTCCTCCGGATGCATCCTGCATATGGAGGACTTTCTACATTTTTATCGGATCATGGCAGAATATTCAGCCATTGAGCCTGACTGACCGGCTCAGACAGGCTCAGCGAAAAAGAATATCCATCTTCGGTCCATATGCCCAGCACGAACCCGCTTTTATCTCCTTTCAGCGTCAATGCGCCGCCGCCGTCTAAAGATATTGTAAGGGATTGGTCATAGACATTGTAATCCCCCGAGTTATCTTCCTCACCTTTGGATTGGCGGAATAAGGCATTCTGAGCGGTATCTTCATATTGGATCTGGGCTATGGTGCCCCAGAGAGAGGTGTACTCCTGCTTTTCTGCCGTAAAAGGAAGGCGGGGCTCACGTATTTCAAACCCCACAGCCTGTTCCAGCTGTACAAGGGATCCCACTTCCTCCATACCGTTGATAGGAGCCGTGACCAGTGGGCCTTCTTCCTGCTTATTGCGCAGAGCGCGGGGGAGTATAAGCCCCAATCCCAGGATTAATACCATGCAGGCCGCCAAAGGCAGGTATTTTCTAACCTTGCCAGGGAAGGAAAGGTTATGCTTTTTGTCCGCCGGAGTGGAAGCGTTTTTCAGAATACGGGTTTGCATTTGAGGGGTTACGCGGACATGCTCCATGATCTGGTCATATTTACTGCTCAAAGTCGTAAGCCTCCTTCAAAATATCCCGGAGCTTTGCACGGGCCCGGAACAGGTCCGAGCGAACGGTTGCTTCCCGTCGGTTCAGGATACGGGCGATCTCAACGGTGGAGTAGCCCTCATAGTAAAACAGATGGATGGCCTCCCGCTGCCCCGGCGGCAGGCTTTTTACCGCTTCCCATACAAAAGAAAGGTCTTCCCGTTCCTCGCCGATCAGCTCATCGTTCAGTTCGTCCGTCTGTCGTCTTCGGTTGTAACCCAGTCGGTTTTTGCTTAGATTGGCTGTCACCCGCAGCAGCCATGCCTTCTCATGGGCTGGGCTTTCGAAGGCAGGGGCTGTCCACAGAAACTGTATCAGTGTATCCTGCAAAACTTCTTCTGCATCGCTCAGCGAATGCATATAAGCGTAGGCATATCGAAGGATCATGTTTCCATAGGTATCCATGATCCTTTCTGCGCGGGTGTTTGTATCTTCTGCGGCCCGAAATAAAGGAACTGTCGGTGCAGCCCGGAAGAACAGGCCCAATGCCCGGCTGAAAAAAGATCGCCGGGCACCGGGTATGGGAAAACAATATTCCAAAGGGAGATCCGCCTTTCATGTGATAGTGTTTCCCCGGAAAGGTGCCTTATTGTATGGCTGCAGCAATCGCCAGCATGTCTGCCTGAGAAAGGCCCTTGTCGGTGAATACAGAATAAGTATATCCGTTGGCAGTCCAGATTGCAAGCTGAGTGGTCTCTTCGTTACCCTTCAGGGTCACGGTCTGCTCACCGGCCTGTGCTTCCTCACTGGCAAGAAAGAGCATATTCACGCCGCTGATATCTTCACTGCCGGGAGCCTTGCGGATACGAAGCACCTCTTCATCTCCTTTGTAATAGATAATTTCGAGCATGTCCTGACTCATGGAGCGATATACGACAGAATCGGAACCAGCCGCACTTTCCGGAATCTTTATATCGAAACCGGCGGCCTTCTCGGCATCTTCCAGGGTAGCGTGATCCGTGAAGGGGTTTGGGATCTGAGCAGATGATTCGCTTTCTGTCATGGCTGCCGCCGCAGAGAGGATTTCTTCGGCTTCCATGCCGCTGTCATTGGTCAGGGAGTAGCTGTAGCCATCCAGATTCCAGCTGGCAGTCATGACCTTTCCGTCCTTGCCTTTCAGCGTTACGCTGATTTCGCTGCGCTCAGCCACGGTGGTTTCTGCATATTCATTGTAATCCCCGCTGATATCCTCGCTGCCCGGAGCCTTGCGGATGCGGGCTACTTCTTTTTCACCTTTCAGATAAATGATTTCAATCATTTTATCGCCTTCCGTCAGAACACGGTAGACAACGTTGTCGGAGCCGTTCAGGGTCTCCGGAGCCCGGAAGGTAAACCCGGCAGCCTTTTCGGCTTCTTCCAGAGAAGCTACATCTTCAAATGGATTGGGGAGCTTTTGATCGCTGGTGTGGCCCTGATCCTGGTTGTCCTTCTTAACGGTGCAGGCGGCCATGGCCAAAAGCATGAGCGCTGCCATCCATACTGCAATGATCTTCTTCATAATGATTATTTCCTTTCTTTGTTTTGCAGTTTCTGTTGAGGGACTTTTCTTGCCCTTCTGCCTTATATACAAACGGGACAGGGAAAATGTTGCAGCATAGCAAAAAAATATTTACAGAATCTTTTCCCATACCCATGCGCATTCCCACCGGAGCTTATTGAAGGAGGTCTGTGTTTGTGCTATCCTTGGGGCATCCGGTAAAGCACGGAATTTATTTCCTATTCGCAGGGATGTTACAACTCTGACGAATTTGCGTGTACAATATAGAGGTAAAGCGTCTGTGCCAACTGTCGTGGCCGGAGTAATATAAGCGGAGATGAGGAAACGGGAATGAACGATCCAAAGGCGATCCTGGATGAAGTAAAAAAGGCGGTAGTAGGGAAAGACGGTGTGCTCATCATGGCGCTGCTTTCCATTCTGGCGGGCGGGCATATTCTTCTGGAGGATATCCCCGGGGTAGGGAAAACCACCATGGCCCTTGCCTTCAGCAAAGCCCTTAATCTGAAGTACAACCGGGTGCAGTTCACCCCGGATGTGCTTCCCAGCGATATCGTGGGGTTCAGTGTATTCAACAAGTCTACCAACGAGATGGAATATAAACAGGGGGCTATTCTATGCAATCTGTTTCTGGCGGATGAACTTAACCGGGCTACCAGCCGCACACAGAGCGCCTTGCTGGAGGCCATGGAAGAGGGAAATGTCACCGTGGACGGCAAGACTCACCCCGTACCGGATCCTTTTGTGGTCATCGCTACCCAGAATCCGGTGGGTGCTTCCGGAACGCAGCTGCTGCCGGATTCCCAGATGGACCGGTTCATGGTGCGTCTGAGCTTGGGGTATCCCAAGCCTGCCGATGAAAAAGAAATGCTGGAGCGCAAACAGAAGGGCAATCCGCTGGATTCCGTCCGCTGTATGACAGATCATGGGGATCTTGCTTCCATGCGCCGTCAGGTGGAGGAAGTGTATGTGTCCGAGAAAATACTGGAGTATATCATCCGGCTGAACAATGCCACCCGCACCCATGGAGACATTCTGCAGGGGGCCAGCCCCAGAGCTTCGCTGGCCGTTACCAACATGAGCAAGGCGGCCGCCTGGGTGCAGGGCAGGGATTATGTGCTCCCTCAGGATGTAAAGCTTATCTATCCTCCCACTGTGACCCATCGGCTGCTTCTTTCTCCGGATGCTGAAGCTGCGGGGAAGAAAGCCGCAGATCTTGTCAGCGATATCATGAAAAGCGTAGCGGCTCCGGCACTTAAATAAAATGACCGGGCGCCGCTGCATATACATGGCCTTCCTGCTGCTGGTGGGAACGCTTCATTTCTTTTACGAGCAGTATATTTCCAGGTATATGCTGCTTTTTGTGTTGTGCCTGCCGGTATTGTCCCTTGCTATGAGCCTTCCCGCCATGTTGACTACCCACGTGAGTCTTTCAGGTGAGCGTGAGGTGGAAAAAGGGCGCAGCGCCTCTTTAACCTTGGAGGCAAACTGCCGCTTCTGGCTGCCGTTGTATTGCTTTTCCGTCCGCATGACCCGGGAAAATCTTTTTACCGGCGAGAAACTTTCCACCGAGAAGCTGTGTCTGTATGGCGTGCAGAACAGCCGCAGGAGTATTGGCGTGCCAACGGAACGCTGCGGCGTGATCCGGTGCGCTCTGAACCGGGGGTGGGCCTGGGATTACCTTGGCATTATTGCGCTGCCCATAAAAACGGCGGGAGATGCGTTCATTACCGTCTTGCCCCGTTCGGAAGAACCGGTGCCTGTTCCGCAGCTGACGGAGGATTCCGCTATTACACTGAAGCCGAAGCCCGGCGGCGGCTATTCTGAAGAACATGAACTCCGCCCGTACCGGCAGGGGGATGCCATAAATTCCATCCACTGGAAACTTACCAGCAAGCTGGATGTGCCCATTGTACGGGAACCTCAGCTCATGAAGCGTAAGCGGGTGACGCTTCTGGTGGATCCCGCCCCGGTAGGAGATGATTTGGAAAGTCAGTTGGGGCAGCTGCTGTTTCTTACTCGTTCCATGCTGGAAAGCAAAGTGGCCTTTACTGCTTATTTCGGTAGTTTGCGCCAATATATCCGGGAGCAGAAAGATATGGATATATTTTTAAAGACCATCCTATCTTCCTGCAAGGACAGGGGACGGGCCCCTCATATCCGCTCCGATCAGGAGGGACTGGTGTACCGGATCCTGCCTGGAGAGGGAAGGGAGGCGGAGAAGTGAACCAGAAGTTTTCTCTTTCTTCGTTTCTGGGAGATTGGGCGCTGCTCTTTTGCGGCGCACTGGGAGCCCCTCTGTGTGTGTTCACTGCCTATAAGGTACCTTTTTCCTGGGGAGAAGCGGTGGTCATGGCGGTGCTGATCACCGGTTTCCTGACCCTTATGTTCGGGTTACCCAAATATGGACCTTATTGTATTGTTCCTTTTGGTGCCGGTGTGCTGGCCTATACCATTTTCGGTTGGGAAAAGCTTTTTGAAGGGGCGCGTCTGGCTGTTTCCATCATTCAGCAGGTGCTTTCTGGTACCATCGGCTTTATTCCGCCGCCCATGCCCGAATATCTGGAAGCCGCCGGGATCAGTACCACTCCGTTTTTGGGGGCATTGGTGCTTTCGTTGGGGCTTTTCATGGCCTGGGGGCTGTGCGCCGGGGAATCTGTCTGGCTGTCTCTATCCCTGCCGCTGCCGTTTCTGGCGCTTTCCATTATTTATTTTGATCTTCCGCCCAGCCGTATGGCAGCCTGCCTGCTGCTTATATACTTTGGAGGTGTGCTGCTTACCGGCGGCTTGCGTAGGCATGCTCCCAAAGCAAGGGGAGGGGTCAGCCTGGGGGTTATAGGGGGTATGGCCCTGTTGTGCCTGCTGCTCAACGGTGCTTTGCCGGAGGAAAGTTATGACGGCAGGGATCCCGCGCAGGAAGGAACGGATCTTCAGCAGACGGTGGAAACGCTTTTTGAAAGCATCAAGCGTCTTTTTGACAACGGCGTCAAAGATACGGAAAATTTGCGCACCCAGGGAGAACGCCTGCCCAAAGGAGAAGCCGCCTTGTCTGTCAGATCCAGCTACGGCGGCACCCTGTATCTGCGTGGTTACTCTCTGGGACGATATACGGGGGGCAGCTGGCAGGCCGGACCGGAATATGCCGGCAGTGCACAGGGACTTACCCTGCTGGGCGCTCACTGCGAGTACCAGGGACAACTGATAGAAATAAAAAGTCGGGGGCAGGGGCTGCTGTACACGCCTTACGGGTATCGTCAGGAGGATCAGGGCGAGGTCACGGAGCATTATGTTCGGGCCCGGGGACTGAAAGAATATTATTCATATTACACACCTGACTGGCGGGAAGCATTGGGATCTCCCTGGGAAGATGAAAGTCAACGGGCTTACCGGCAATGGGTGCAGGAAACGTATACTCAGCTGGATCAGGAGGTCAAGCTGCGGCTGCGTACCATTGCGGCCGAAAACGGCATTTATCCAGGAACGGCGCCTTATGCAGCGGCCCAGCAGGTGGCATCTCTGGTACGTTCCCTGGGAGAATATACACTCACCCCGGGTGAAACTCCGGCGGGGGAAGACTTTGTTCTATACTTTTTAGAGGAAAGCCGCCGCGGCTACTGTGTACATTTTGCCAGTGCCGCTACGGCCATGCTTCAGGCCCTGGATATTCCCGCCAGGTATGTTACCGGATATGCCGTGCGCCTGACGGCGGGGGAATGGGCTACCGTAACGGATGCCAATGCGCATGCATGGGTAGAGGTATATGTACCCGGCGTGGGCTGGGTTATGGTGGAAGCAACGGCGTCTCAGGACAATAGTCTGCCTTCCAGTGAAGGGGATGCAACGATGCCTACGCCTACACCGGAACCTACAGACACGCCTGCACCAACGGAACCGCCCGCTACGCCCGAGCCTTCGGATGAACCGGCGCCGGAAGAAACAGAGCTGCCCGGAGAGTCGGAACAGCCTACGGAAGAGCCTGCCCCTGCACCGACAGATGTACCGGAAAAAACGGATGCGCCCGATGGACAGGACGGAAGCGGCGGCCTTATCTCCGAAGATGAGGAACAGGCGAAAAAGCCGGTTAGTCCCTGGTGGCTGCTTCTGCTGTTGCCTGCGGTGCTGGGAGGCGGCTGGTATCTGTATTACCGGGAGAGCGGCCGCAGATACAAAGCGGCCGTAACGCAGGAGGATGGCCGAAAGGCTTTGCTGTATTTGTACGGGCGGCTGGAAAAGCTTACCCGCTGGGGAGTGATCCTGCCGGAAAAAGCCGTGCAGCTGGCGCAAAAGGCATGCTTCTCACATCACGATATCACGGCGGAAGAACGGGCACAGATGGAAGAAATGCTGCAGGCGGCGGGGCGCTCTCTAAATCAGAGTATGCCGCGCTGGAAGCGGATGCTGCTGCGGGATGTGCTGCGATTGTGGCCATAAAAAGACAGGCGGGAGGGCATATCCTTTCCGCCTGCTGCATATATTTATGTTCAGGAAAATCTGTCAATGATACCCGGCAATTCCAACGGATCGTCAATAACAAACTCACTGCCCAGATCCTCCAGCAGCTGCCGTCCCTTAAATCCCCAGGCAGCACCGCAGAAATGCAGTCCGGCGTTCCGGGCAAAGGCAAAATCCACATCGGAATCACCCACGTAAAGCGACTTTTCCGGGGAAACCTTCAGCGCATCCAGTACATATAAAAGGCTGGCCGGATCGGGCTTTACGGGGAACCGGGGATCCTGCCCCTGAATGCAGTCAAAAAGTTCCTTCCAATCCTGGAAAAGGCAGTGAAGCATATCTTCTGTATTTTGATGTGGCTTATTGGAAACTACAGCCAGTTTCAGCCCTCTTTGACGCAGACTGTGCAGTGTTTCCCGGATCCCCGGATAGGGCTGGGTGCTGTCACAAAGATGCACAGAGTAATCCGCATAATAGGTTTTCATGACCTGTTCCCATTCCGGCTCCCGTCCCCGGGGCATGGCGCTGCGGCACAGCTCTTTCATACCGTGGCCCACCATGGACTGGATCTCTTCCTGCGTATAGGCGGGTATGTTATGTGCGCATAAAGCCCGGTTCATGGAAGCGGCAATATCGGCTATGGTGTTGCACAAGGTGCCGTCCAGATCAAAAGCAATCAGCTGCATGGGTTCACATCCTTTCCGAAAACAGCTTGAGTATACCACGACTCGCCCATGGAATAAACCCCTTTTCCAGACTTCACAAACCCTTGCCGCCTTGCTATAATGAAAACGGAGATAGTATATGGACACTTTTGTACGGGTAAACAAACAAAATATTGCTGCACTTGCCCCTTATTTTGCAGCTTCCCCTAATCGGATCTGTGATAACACGCTGGGTGTTACTTATCAATGGCGGGATATATTCGATACCTGGTATTCTCTGACGGGAGAAGTGCTGACCACTCGCTCCGTATATCCCCGGATCGGCCCCTGCTATGCAGTGCCGCTGGGACAGGGAGATACTTCTGCCGCCTATACGGCTATGGAGGCAGATGCGGCGATGTTGAGGATTCCGCTGCGTTTTGCCTGCGTTGGAGAAGAACAGCTCCCTTTACTGGCGGAACGTTATGGAAAAGAACACCTGCGCATAGAAGAAAACCGCGATTGGGCGGATTACCTGTATGATCCGGCCGGTTTTGCTTATAGCGGCAAGCGATTTCACACTCAGAAAAATCATGTAAACCATTTTTACAAGGAATTTCCCGAAGCAAAGCTGGAACCTGTGACGGATTCCATGATGCCGGAAATAGAGGCATTCCTGCAAAAAGTCATTACCCAGCATCCGGAAATGAGCAATGTGGAGCGGCAGGAGGTTATGGGTACACTGGATCTTATTGAACACAAGGAAGCGCTTCAGCAGTTAAGCGCCTGCCTTCGTACCCGTTTGGGTATCACCGCCATTTCCGTTGGAGAACGGCAGGGAGACACGCTGTACGTTCACGGGGAAAAGGCTGATGCCGAAGCGGCCGGAGCCTTTCCTTCCATGGCACAGGCCTTTGTAGAATATGCGGGAGAGGGTATGACCTATGTGAACCGGGAGGATGATGCTGGGGATCCGGGTATCCGCTACAGCAAAGAACAGTATCGTCCTGTGCAGATGCTGAAAAAATATCTGGTCACTGTAGATTGACAGGCAGGGGATGATCCATATGAAAAAACAGCTGCTGTTCCTTTTTGCGGAGAAATTTGGAGGGGAAGAACTTCCACGGGCCTTTTTTGCCGGAGGACGGGTGAATCTCATTGGTGAGCATACAGACTATAACGGCGGTCATGTTTTCCCCTGTGCGTTGACCATGGGCACATGGTGCCTGCTTCGCCTGCGGAGAGACCGTCAGCTGCGCTTTTTCTCCGCAAACTTTTCGGAACGGGGGATCCTTTACGGATCGCTGGACGAGCTTGCCTATGCAAAAAAAGCAGGCTGGAGCAATTACTGCGCAGGTATGCTTTGGACTATGGCACAGCGGGGCATATTCATTCCGCTGGGGTTTGATATGCTGGTTTGGGGCAATATCCCCAATGGCGCAGGGCTGTCTTCTTCTGCTTCGCTGGAGATGGCCATGGGGGAAGCGCTGCGGCAGGTTTACGGTTTGGAGTTTTCCAACACAACGATGGCTTTGCTGGGGCAGCAGACGGAAAATGACTTTATCGGTTTGCGCTGCGGGATCATGGATCAGTTTGCCATTGCCATGGGACGGAAAAACTGCGGCATCTATCTGGATACGTCCAGCCTTTCCTATCGATATTGTCCGGTGGAACTGGGGGAGTACGGTATTCTTATCATGAACACCATGAAACGCCGCGGACTGGCCGATTCCAAGTATAACGAACGGCGCAGCCAATGCGAGCACGCCCTGCAGCAGCTGCAGCAAAAGCTTTCCATTCGCACTCTGGGGGAGCTGGATGAAGCCTCCTTTGAGACAAATTGCACCCTGATCACAGATCCAGCAGAACGGCGAAGGGCCAGGCATGCCGTATATGAAAACCGGCGCACCATGGCGGCCGTGGAGGCATTGGAACACCGGAACCTTCCGGCCTTTGGTGCCCTTATGGATGAAAGCCACCGCTCTTTGCGGGATGAATATGAGGTGAGCTGCCCTGAACTGGATACGCTGGTAGAGGCGGCGCGCTCTCAAAAAGGTGTTCTGGGTGCCAGGATGACCGGCGGCGGCTTTGGAGGATGCGCCATTGCGCTGGTTTGCAGGAACCGTATGGAGCAGGTCATCCGCAGCGTGCAGGAAACATATACAAACGCCATCGGCCACGGAGCAGAGTTTTATCCTGCATCTGTTGGCGGCGGGCCCAGAGAGATATTCTTTGAGTCGGCCGAAAATAAAATTCACTAAATTTTCAGGAGGAAACTGAGTATGGAAAAACCGATTCTGGTGGTTATGGCTGCGGGTATGGGCAGCCGGTATGGCGGTATGAAGCAGATCGCACCTGTGGATGCAGAGGGCCATGTGATCATGGATTTCTCCATTTTTGATGCCATGCGGGCAGGCTTTGAAAAGGTTGTCTGCATTATAAAAAAGGAGATGCAGGAGGATTTTGAAGACGTGATCGCCCGGCGGATTCGTCCTCATATGGACATCCACTATGCCTTTCAGGATATTCATGCCCTGCCGGAAGGCTTTTCCGTACCGGAAGGACGCACAAAGCCCTGGGGTACTGCCCATGCGGTCATGGCGGCAAAAGAGCTTATTGGCAGCGCCCCTTTTGCCGTGATCAACGCTGACGATTTTTACGGCCGGGAAGCCTATGATACTATCTATCAATACCTGAGTCAACCTCATGAAGCGGGAGCTTACGCCATGGTGGGCTATCTGCTGAAAAACACCGTCACAGATAACGGTCATGTGGCCAGGGGCGTTTGCCAGGCTAACGAGGAAGGATATCTGACGGGGATACAGGAGCGGCTGCATATTGAAAAGCGGCCTCTGGGTCACATTGCCTATACAGAAGATGATGGGCAAACCTATACGGAACTGGCTCCCAATACCACCGTATCCATGAACTTCTGGGGCTATGATCATACTTTTCTTGAGGCGATCGAAGCCAGATTTCCGGCTTTCCTTCAGGAGAATCTGCCCGTAAATCCCCTTAAGTGCGAATATCTGGTACCTCGGGTGACCAATGATCTTATTGAAGACGGAGAAGCCAGTGTAAAAGTGCTTCACTGTCCGGCGCAGTGGCATGGCGTCACTTATAAACAGGATATGCCGGCTCTTCAGGCGTCCATCCGGGAAATGAAAGCACAGGGGCTCTATCCGGAATATCTCTGGAAATGAGCCTGTACACGCAGCTTGCATCCTATCGAACGATATGTCTGGCCGGCATGTGCAAAAATGCCGGAAAAACCACTGCGCTGAGAACCATCCTTCGGGAGGATGACGGACGTTACGGCCCCTTAGGGCTGACCTCCATCGGCCGGGATGGCGAGCGGGAAGATATCGTTACCGGGACAAAGAAACCACAACTGTATATTCGGGAAGGCACCCTGGTGGCAACTGCTCAGGGTTTACTTCCGTTTTGTGATATTTCCCAGGAAATTCTTATGGAAACCGGCTTTTATACTCCTATGGGGCAAGTGCTGCTGCTTCGGGCGCTGTCTGATGGGTATGTGGAGATCGGCGGTCCTTCTATGGCCAGTCAGCTGGCGGTGCTTAACGAAATGTTTTTTGCCCATGGAGCCGGAAAAGTGTTGCTGGACGGTGCGCTGTTCCGCAAGAGCCTTTGCGCACCGGAGGTAAGCGAAGGAATACTTCTTTCTTCGGGAGCGTCCTACTCTCCGGACATGCTGCGCACAGTGCAGGATACGGCATTTGCCGCCCGAATGCTGATGCTCCCGCTGACAAAGCTTTTCAACGGGAAGCAGGTAGGGGAGGAGCGACAGCTTTACCTGGACGAAAGCGGAGAGGTACGTCCGTTTTCTGCGTGGGAAGAAGCATTTGCTTCCTCAGGCGTGCTGCTGCTCGGTGCGGTAACGGATAAACGGGTGGAAAAACTTTTGACTCGGCGTTTAAAATCGCCTATGGAACTTTGCTGTGAGGATGGCACCCGGCTTTTTCTCTCGCCTCTTATGGAACAAAAGCTCCTGCGGACGGGGGTGCATCTGGCTGTTCAAAAAAAGAACACCCTTGTGGCAGTTACGGCTAATCCTTTTTCAGACCGGGGTACGCCTTATGACAGAGAGAGCTTTTTCGCCCATATGACTCGGGCGTTGGCACCTGTGCCGGTGGTGGATGCAGAGAAAGAGTATAACGCAATATGAACACATATGGAGATGACCAATGAAAGTAAGCGATAAGTTCCTGCAAAAAGTGGGATTCCCCTATATTCTGGAGCATCTACCTGTCCAAAGCCCAATGGGAGAAATATGCAAACGAAATTTGAAGCCCTATGCTCCTGCGGAAAAGGAACGGCTTCTGGAAGAATTAGCTCTGGTGACATGGGCTTTGGAACGGCTGGATACACCTGCATGGAATAAACTGCTGCAGGAACTTATGCTCCTTAAGGATGTAAGCGGCAGTCTCAAACGGCTGGAAAGCGGGGAACTGACCCTGCCTGAGCTTTTTGAACTCAAGGGATTTGCACTGCGCCTGCGTGGAACGGCGCTGGCATTGGAAAGCTTGGCACCTGTACCGGAAGCACTTTGCATCGATGCCTGTCCGGAGGTTCTGGATATATTGGATCCGGAACATACCCTGACACCGGCCTTTGCCCTGCGGGAGGGATGGAGTGAGGAACTCTCTCAAATTCGCAGCGAAAAGCGTTCTCTGGAAAAGCAGATAGCTGCTGCCCATGGAGAACAGCGGGAGAAACTTCTGGTGGCACGTACGGCCGTTTGTGCCAGAGAAGAGGCAGAGGAGCAGCGTATGCGCCGGGCTATTACGGCAGAGTTGGCTCCTTTTAGAACCAGATTGGAAGAACAGGTCGGCAGACTGGGGCATCTGGATCTGGTTGGAGGCAAGGCCGCTTTGGCCAGGGAATTGGGAGGCGTTTGCCCGAGGTTTACGGAGAAAGGAATTGGCTTTACCGCCATGCGTATTCCTCAGCTGGAAGCCCGCTTAAAGGAATCGGGCCGTAGCTTTACTCCTCTGACCATAGAGCTGCCAAAGGGTATCTGTGCCCTGACTGGGGCCAATATGGGCGGAAAAAGCGTGGCTTTGTGCGCGTTGGGATTGAATGTATATCTGGCCCATTGCGGATGCTACGTATTTGCCGAGGAGGGGCATATGCCTTTGTTGGATGGCCTTTGTCTGGTGGACGGAGAGATGGAAGATGCGCAGCGGGGGCTTTCTTCTTTCGGCGGTGAGCTCATGGCAGCGGAGGAAGCAGCGCTGGAGGCGGAAAAAGGACTCTGTTTGTGCCTGTTTGATGAATTTGCCCGGGGCACCAATCCCTTCGAAGGGGCCCGTATACAAAAAGGAACTGCCAGATACTTTCGCAGCCTGGGGGCTTACAGCGTTTTTGTGACTCATTATGACGGCGTATCAGCTTTGGCGGATGTGTGCTACTGCACCCGCGGATTAAAGAACATGCCGGACAGAGCCATGCCGGAAGCCCATAAGGACAGGCTGGCCTTGCTGAAACGGTATATGGATTATGGGCTGGAGCCGGTACCGAAGAACGCTCCTGTGCCAAGGGAGGCTCTCCGGGTGGCAGAATTGATGGGACTGGAACCAACTTTGCTCCAGGAGATCCGGCAGGCATACGAGGAATAAGAGCAGTGGATGCTGCTTTACCATGCAGCCGAAAGGACAATGCAGAAGAATTACCGGATTCGCAAACGAATGGGAACGACGAGTGGAGCCACCGGGATTCATTGGGCAGATACTGTCGTAAAGAAGGGGGGAGAAGATGGAAATCACGTTTGTAAATCCGGGTGTAGACTATATGATACAGCGGATCATGGATTTTCAGACCGAAGATGCACTTTCCTTCTGGTCCGAACCACTGTATCATTTCTATCCGCAACTGGATAAGGCGTATGCCGTAAGCTTGCCGCCTACTGAAAGAAGAAATTATATTGAACGCGTAATGCGAAACGTTTATGCCGGGGTGGAGGATACGATCTGTGAAAAGACCGTTTTATATTCTCGCCACTGGAATGCTTGCAAGACGCAAATCACAGCGGCTTTATCAGATGCTTTTGATGTGGATTGTGTCGGCCTGTTTAACGACATGCGGTGCAATGTAAGCATAAATCCTGTAGAACCGCGCTTTTTGAGAGAGCATTGTTATGATACTTTCTACTTGAACAGCGAAAAAGGCGCCATTGGCGGAGGAATACACGAAGTCATACATTTCGTCTGGTTCCATGTATGGAACAGAGTATTCAAGGATGAGTATGAAGAATATGAGCGGCCTTCACTCAAATGGATTTTGAGCGAGATGGTTGTGGAACCTGTCATGAAAGACGAGCGGCTCAGTTCTATAAATCCTTACTTTCCAAGGGAAAATGGAGGCTGCGTATATCCGTACTTTTTTGATATGGTGGTGGATGGAAAGCCGATATTGGATACTCTGGACGCTATGTACAGGAATATGCCCATCGAAAACTTTATGCGGCGCAGTTATGCTTACTGCCAGAAACATGAAGCGGAGATCCGAGAGCATATCAGGAAATCAGAGCGATAGGGTTACGATAAGGGCTGAAGCTTCAAAATAAACTCTGGATGACTGGTATATAAAGACGATCCGAGCGCTTCGCTCATCTGGCATTTCAGCACCGGAGCCTAATGTATAACAGGCAACAAGTCTGTAGAAAAGGATGACAGGACCGAAATACATCTCTTTACACATTTCGCTTTGGGTTATCAGTCAATCGAAGAAGATAGTCTACGGATACCCCGTAAAAGTTTGCCAGCTGTATCAGAATCGCTGTGGGGATATCCCGCTGATCCAGCTCATAATTGCTGTATACCTGTTGAGAGCAGTTCAGGTAGGCGGCAACCTCCCTCTGCTTAATATCTCGATCTTCTCTTAAGTCCCGTAAACGTGTTTTCATAGTTCCTCCTGAAAAAATATTTTAGCCTACCGCATTTTGTTGTATTGACTTTTACTGCAAAATGCGGTAAATTAGGGATATAACAAATAATGAAGGAAAAACTTATGTCTTGTCCGTTTTACTGGTATAATCATCATTATGCCTGCATGAAATCGGAGAAAGATGTGAATGAGGATATCTACAGAAGATACTGTCGTGACTACAACTATGAGAACTGCCCCATTTATAAGCATGAAGAATCTTCCGGATGTTTTTTAACTTCCGCTTGTGTGGAAGCAAAAGGCTTGCCGGATGATTGCTACGGACTAACTGTGCTGCGTAAATTCAGAGATACATATCTCAGATTCCTGCCTTGTGGGGAAAAGGAAATTGCGGAATATTATTTTGTAGCTCCGCAAATCGTATCTGCCATTAAGAATAGAGAGGACTATTTAGGTATCTTTGGTTCCATCTACACAAAACTCGTAAAACCTTGCGTGAATATGATAGAACGTGGTGACAACGAAAAGGCTCATATCCTGTACAGGGATACCATTCAGCAACTTCGAACACAGTATTTGGTGTAGCTTTGGGATAAGTGCGCTTTGAAGGCTCGCAGAGGTTAGGCGGATTGAGAATAACGTGCGCATGTGCGATGATGAAAGCCTGAGAAAAATCGTTTTTAACAAATATATGCGCAAGGCATTTATAGGGACTATTTTAAAACATTAAAAGAAAAGCGAAAATCATAGATCCATAAAAGCGAGATATAAAAAGGAGAGAATGATAATGACAGTGGAAGAAGCAGAAGCTCTTGCGAAGCAGGGAAATGTAAATGCAATGATGGCTCTTGGAGACTATTTTTCCAAGAAAGAAAACGATGATTATGATATAGATCGAGTATTGTACTATTATGAGCTTGCAGCAAATGCGGGTGAACTGCAGGCGATTTTAGAAATGGCTCGTACCTTTCGCTATCGTGCAGATGTTATGTTTTCAATTTATGAAAGTGCGGGGAAATGCAGCTCAAATGATGCGGATATTGAAAAAGCATATTGTTGGGCAAAAAAATTTAGCGAGGATGTGCAGAGCCAAAATGTAGGGGTAGCACTGTAGAATTTGCCGAGAATAACTTAATGGTAGCAATATCTCGTCTTGCGACATTGTATTACATGGACGAGAAATATGATGATATTGTTCGCATTACCAGAGGCATAAAGCATCCGTATGCTCAATCCATATACGGCTATGCCCTCTATAAATTAGCAAATACTGCTCAAGAGATGAAAGATGCTTTTAATGCGCTTAAGAATGCTGAAAATGATTTGTGTTGGGAAAAAGAGTATCAGACGAAATATAGCCAATTATTGATTGTGGAGGCAGCTTTATATCTCAGCGCTTTATTCCGCACCATTTATAACGATGTGGATTCAAGTTATCGCGTTATGTCTTGTATTGCAACACATTCCTTTGATGAATCAATTCGGCAATCTGTGCAGGCAGATATGGCAAAGAAATTCAAGAAAAAACTATTTGGCGGGTACACCTATGTGGATTAAGCGCTGTACCCAATATATGAGGGAAAATAGGGGGTGTATTCCATCAGGCTTTTGGCAGCACTTATGGAAATCTTGTAATTACATTTGGCAGTGAAGACAAATATGTATTCATGAAGGTATCCACAAGTATTTCCAGAGGTGCAGCGTTAAAAACAAATGCGGGACAACTGGAGCCGGAACATACACATTGGACGGAAATTATGTTGGATGTAATAGATGCAGTCGCGGAAGGTTGCCGTATAGAACAAAATGATATATTATTTCCGCCCTTGCAAAAAGAGAAAAACTCCCGTATACTTATAGTACAAAAAAATAAGATGATAGAGGTGCGGTGCGTTGTGTACCCGGAAAAGAAACCTGGTGGCAGAGGTTTTTCCGAAGAAGGAGCGTTCCGCCGAAAGAGCGGGCATTGCTGCGGCCCGTATCTTGGGAGTCGGAGGGACGCTTCGATTACTGTCGTCCAACATCGGATGATGCGCTATGAAGAGTTTATTTCTTCATAGCGTGTTTTTTTTAGGACGGAGTGCTATAGAACCATGGTTTTACGGCGCTCTTATTTTTATTAAAGGAGGTTTTTATGAAGGTTGTGATTCGCTTGCGCATGAGTGCGCATGATGCTCACTACGGTGGAAACCTGGTGGACGGTGCTCGGATGCTCCAGCTGTTTGGGGATGTGGCCACAGAGCTGCTTATTCGCCGGGATGGGGACGAAGGGTTGTTCTGCGCCTATGATATGGTAGAGTTCAAGGCGCCTGTTTATGCCGGTGACTTTATCGAAGCGGAAGGCGAGATCGTTTCTGAGGGAAACACTTCCCGAAAGATGGTATTTGAAGCCAGGAAGGTCATTTCTGCCCGGCCGGATATCAATGATTCCGCTGCCGAAGTGCTCTCGGAGCCTATCGTCGTTTGCCGTGCCAGCGGTACCTGCGTGACCCCCAAGGATAAGCAGCGTTTTTAAATCAGGAGGGTGCATATGGAAAAACTTATTATTACCGCAGCCATTTGCGGCGCAGAAGTTACTAAAGAACAGAACCCTGCCGTTCCCTATACCGTAGCGGAAATTGCCCGTGAAGCCCGCCTTTCCTATGAAGCGGGAGCCGCAGTGATCCATCTGCATGTCCGAGAGGATGACGGTACGCCCACCCAACGTAAAGAACGTTTTGAAGAATGCATTGCCGCTATCAAGGCGGAATGTCCCGATGTGATCATTCTGCCTACCACCGGCGGTGCCGTGGGCATGAGTGCAGAAGAACGCCTGACCGCTACGGAGCTTTATCCGGAGATTGCTACCCTGGATTGCGGTACCTGCAACTTTGGCGACGATATTTTTGTGAACGATATGCCCATGCTCCGTGCTTTTGGCAAGCGGATGATCGAAAATCATATTAAGCCAGAATTCGAATGCTTTGAGCGTGGGCATCTGGATACCGCTATCCGCCTGGCAGAAAAGGGGCTTGCTCCCGGCCATCCCATGCAGGTGAATCTGGTGCTGGGTGTTCCCGGATGCACCCCTGCTACAGTGGAAGATCTGGTATATCTGGTAGGCCGTCTTCCTAAAGATGCCACCTGGACCGTCACCGGTGTAGGCCGGGGTGCATTCCCCATGGCTGCCGCAGCTATCGCCATGGGCGGTAATGTGAGGGTAGGCTTTGAAGATAACATTTACCTGGAAAAGGGTGTAAAAGCCGCCAGCAACGGCGAACTGGTCGCCAAGGTCGTGCGCCTTGCACGGGAACTTGGCCGTCCCATCGCCACGCCTGCCGAGGCAAGGAAGATCCTGGGCCTGGAAGCAAAGTAATCTGAATTCGCTTTATTCCGTTTATCCTGCGTCGCAAAGGGCGCAACAAAATAAAATATTTTTGGAGGAATCATTTATGGCACTCAAAGGCAACAAGTACGGTACTCATCGCGTTATTGAACCCAAGGGCGTTCTCACTCAGGCTGCTTACAAGATCGACAACAACATGGATACTCTCTACAGCAATGAGATCATCTGTGATGTACAGAGCCTGAACATCGACTCTGCCTCCTTCACCCAGATCGCAGAAGCCTGCGGCGGTGACGAGCAGAAGATCGGCGAGATGATCCTCTCCATCGTAGGCGAGCGGGGCAAGCAGCAGAATCCCGTTACCGGCAGCGGCGGTATGTTCATCGGCACTGTGGCCTATATCGGCGAGGATCTGAAGGATACCTGTCCCCTGAAGGTAGGCGACAAGATTGCCTCTCTGGTATCCCTGTCTCTGACTCCTCTGCGCATTGATAAGATCAAGGCCATCCATAAGGATATCGACCGCGTGGATATCGAAGGCAAAGCCGTTCTCTTTGAAAGCGGCATTTACGCCAAGCTTCCCGATGATATGAGCGAGCCTCTGGCTCTAGCCGCTCTGGACGTGGCCGGTGCCCCCGCACAGGCTCGCAAGCTCCCCAAGGAAGGGGATTCCGTCCTTATTCTGGGCGCTAACGGCAAAAGCGGTGTTCTTTGCGGTTACGAAGCCATGAAGAAAGTCGGACCCAAGGGCAATGTGGTGGGTCTTGTCCGTAACCCTGCTCAGGTGGCACCCCTCATGGAATTGGGCGTGTATCATAAGGTCATCGTAGCATCCGCTACTGAACCTGTAGCCGTACTGGAAGCTGCTCTGGCCGCCAACGATGGCAAAGAGTATGATCTTTCCATCAGCTGCGTCAATACTCCCAACTGTGAGATGAGCGCCATTCTGCCCGTCCGCGACGGCGGTATCGTGTACTTCTTCTCCATGGCCACCTCTTTCACCAAGGCTGCTCTGGGCGCAGAAGGCATCGGCAAGGATGTTACCATGATCGTGGGCAACGGTTATACCAAGGACCATGCCGACATCACCCTGAACGTCCTCAGAGAGAATGAGAAGATCCGTAAGCTCTTTGACGAGAAGTACGTTTAAACCGTCCCTTTCCTCCAAGATCTTTTTCCCGTAAGGAGGATCCCATGGTATTTGAAAATAAAGCCCGGGCTTTCGGTGCCTTTGTCGATGTGCCCGAGGAACAGTGGAATGATTGGCATTGGCAGGTAGCCAACCGCATCGAAACTCTGGATCAGCTCAAGCAGCATCTTGCTCTGACCAAAGAGGAGGAGATGGGGGTGGAAAAAACGCTTGGCCGCCTGCGTATGGCCATCACGCCTTACTATCTGTCTCTGATCGATCCCAACGATCCTTTTGATCCTGTTCGCCGTCAGGCTATCCCTACGGCAGCGGAACTGGACGCTGCTCCCTATGAGGATGCCGATCCCCTCCACGAGGATACGGATTCTCCCGTCAAGGGACTAACACATCGGTATCCTGACAGAGTGCTGCTGCTGGTCACGGATCAGTGCTCCATGTATTGCCGCCACTGCACTCGCCGCCGCTTTGCCGGTCAGACGGATTGCGCCGTACCCATGGAGCAGATTGAAAAGTGCATCGAGTATGTGCGAACCCATCCTCAGGTGCGGGACGTACTCCTTTCCGGAGGAGACGCCCTCATGCTGGGAGACGGCTTGCTGGAGAAAATTATCTCTGAACTGCGAGCCATTGAGCATGTGGAGATCATCCGGCTGGGGTCCCGGACCCCGGTTGTCTGCCCGCAGCGGATCACGCCTGAGTTGTGCAACATGCTCAAAAAGTATCATCCCGTATGGCTGAACACCCATTTCAATACGCCTCATGAAGTAACGCCGGAGGCCGCTAAAGCCTGTGCCATGCTGGCCGATGCAGGTATTCCTCTGGGGAATCAGAGCGTTCTGCTGGCAGGTATCAACGACTGCCCCCATATCATGAAGGAACTGGTGCATAAGCTTGTGCAAATGCGGGTCCGGCCCTATTACATCTATGCCTGCGATCCTTCTCTGGGTCTGAGTCATTTTCGCACTCCCGTCAGCAAAGGGATCGAGATCATGGAAGCTCTCCGGGGGCATACCAGCGGCTTCTGCGTGCCTACCTTCGTGGTGGATGCGCCTGGCGGCGGCGGAAAGACTCCGGTAATGCCCAATTATATGATCTCCCAGACGCCCCGCAAGGTAGTGCTGCGGAATTTCGAGGGCGTTATCACTACCTATACAGAGCCCGGCAACTACAAGAATGAATGTCATTGCCCGGTCTGCACCGGCCAAAGGCAGGATCCGGAAGTAGGCGTAGCCGGTCTGGAAGTAGGACTGGAGCAGAAATATATGGAACCCAAAGGCCTAAAGCGCGGTCTGCATCTGGGTGAATGATATGGAAAGCAAGCTGAATCTTAACTGGGCCCTGGTGGAACAAGCCAGGGCCTCGGCCAAAAAGGTGGCGGAAGAAACCCAGGCATTTATTGACCGGCACACTACGGTCACGGTGGAGCGGGCCGTATGCCGGCTGCTCGGCATCGATGGCATCAACGAAGTAGGTGTACCTTTGCCCAACGTAGTGGTGGATCACATGGTGGAAAAGGGGTTGCTGCCTCTTGGTGCCTGCTATGCCGTGGGCAACGCCATGGCAGAAACGGGACTTTCTCCCCAACAGATTGCCGAAATGGTAGAGCGTGGAGAACTGGATCTTTCTGCCGTCCCTGCCCATGATCAGAAGCAGATCGAAGATGTCATTCTGCCGGTAGCTTCCGCTTATGTAGCGCGAATCAAGGCAAACCGGGCAGAACGGGATGCGTTTTTGAACGAGTACGGGGATAAACAGGGGCCTTTGCTGTATGTTATCGTGGCCACCGGCAATATCTATGAGGATATCGTTCAAGCGAAGGCCGCTGCCAGGCAGGGGGCGGACGTTATCGCCGTGATCCGTACCACCGGGCAAAGTCTGCTGGATTATGTGCCTTACGGTGCTACTACGGAAGGCTTTGGGGGCACCTACGCCACGCAGGAGAATTTCCGTCTGATGCGGGCAGCGCTTGATGAAGTGGGAGCCGAAGAAAAGCGGTACATTCGCCTGTGTAACTACTGCTCCGGCCTGTGCATGCCCGAGATCGCAGCCATGGGTGCATTGGAGCGATTGGACGTTATGCTCAATGACGCTCTGTACGGCATCCTTTTCCGGGATATCAACATGCAGCGTACGCTGGTGGATCAAAACTTCTCCCGCCGCATCAACGGCTGCGCTGGCATCATCATCAATACAGGTGAGGATAACTATCTGACCACCGCCGATGCCGTGGAAGAAGCCCATACAGTGCTGGCCAGTCAGTTCCTTAACGAGCAGTTTGCTCTATGCGCCGGTCTTCCGGAGGAACAGCAGGGACTGGGCCATGCCTTTGAGATCGACCCTGCCCGGGAAGACGGATTCCTTTATGAACTGGCTCAGGCACAGATGGCACGGGAGATCTTTCCCAATGCGCCTTTGAAGTATATGCCCCCTACCAAGTTTATGACGGGCAATATTTTTCGGGGGCATGTGCAGGATGCGCTGTTCAATATGGTTACCATTCTCACCGGACAGCGGATCCATCTGCTGGGCATGCTTACCGAAGCTATCCATACGCCCTTCATGTCCGATCGGGCACTGTCCATAGAAAACGCCCGATACATCTTCAGTACCATGAAGGATCTGGGAGCGGAGATCTCCTTTAAACAGGATGGTATCATGGCCCGCCGGGCAGACGAAGTGCTGCATAAGGCCGCAGATTTGCTGGCAGAGATCGAGCGAAACGGCCTGTTCGCTACATTGGAGAAGGGTACTTTTGCGGATATCAAGCGGGGCAGGGAAGCAGGAAAGGGTCTGGAAGGCGTTACTGTCAAGGATGCCCTGTATTATAACCCCTTCCCGGAGTTGATGGAAGATAAGGAGGCGGTACAATGAGCGGTGGACTGTACAATATGAGCAGCCATGACTTCGACCGCACACTGGATCTTTCCAAGCTCAAAGCCTATGGCGATACCATGAACGACGGCAAGGTGCAGCTGAGCTTTACTCTGCCTGTCAAAGACGATGAACGAGGAGTGGAGGCTGCCCGGCAGCTGGCCCAGAAGATGGGGCTTAACGAACCTAACGTAGCCCTTTCTCAAAAACTGGATGACAGTTTTACTTTTTATGTAGTCTATGGTTCCTGTATTCACACGGTAGACTACGAGCATATCGAAGTCAAAACCGTTGGAGATCATGTTATGTCCATGGAGGAGGTCAATGACTTCATCCGGGAGCATTTCGGTCGGAAGCTGATTTTTGTAGGCGCTTCCACCGGTACCGATGCGCATACTGTGGGTATCGATGCTATCATGAACCGAAAGGGATTCGCCGGACACTATGGACTGGAGCGCTATGAGATGATAGAAGCTTACAATCTAGGCGCTCAGGTGGAGAACGAAGACTTCATTCGGAAAGCCGTGGAACTGAACGCGGATGTGCTCCTGGTGTCTCAGACTGTCACCCAGAAGGATATCCATATCCAGAACCTTACCAATCTGGTGGAGCTTCTGGAAGCGGAAGGCCTGCGGGATCGGTTTATTCTGGAATGCGGCGGCGCTCGTATCACTCACGAACTGGCCAAGGAATTGGGATACGATGCCGGCTTTGGTCCGCGGAAGTTTGCCGAGGATTGCGCTACCTTTGCCGTGGAAGAAATGGTCCGCAGAGGACTTGGCAAGTAACTCTTATGCAGAAAAGCGGAAGGATTACTCCTTCCGCATTTTTTGTTTCAGTCCTCGGGCTGGATTTTTTTAGCCAGTGTATTATCCACAAGAAGACGGAAGGGTGGGGGAGAGGTCAATTCTCCGGCGTGTTCCATAATGGAGAGGAGTCGGTGATAATCCTGCTCATACATCTCCAACTCTTTTTTCCAACTGTCTGTCTCCCGATAGCTTTTTGCCACTATCATAAGGCTTTCCAGGCTGGTATCCGGGAAGAAAGCTGCCATAGCCTGGGCAACCTCTTCATCCGGAGCTGTTTCTATCCATTTCTGGGCCCGATAGATGGCTCTTAGAAACCGCTCGATGGTATCAGGATCTTCCCGCAGCTTCTGAGGAGAGACCATATAGGCGGTATAGGGTACTTCTCCCGAGGCCAGGCCTACATTGGCTACAATGTATCCTTTTCCGTTGGAGGCGAATTCTGTGGCGGTGGGCTCAAAAAGCGTTACGTAATCCCCAGTGCCGCCCTCAAAGGCAGCTCCCATCATGTTGAACTGAATGCTGTCCAGTACTTCTATATCTTTTCCTACAGTGAGACCATGATGCTCCAGTACATAACAAAGGGTCATAAAAGGCATTCCACCCCGGCGGCCGCCAATGATAGTGGCACCCTTCAAGCTTTCCCATCTAAAATCATTTTCCTCCTGCCGGGAAAGAAGAAAGGAACCATCCCGCTTCGTCAACTGTCCAACTATCACGGGAGCATCGCTCTTTCCTTCGTTATATACATACACTGCCGTTTCCGGACCGGCCAGGCAGATATCCGCATCTCCGGAAATCAGTGCCGTCATGGCTTTGTCGCTGCCGCCGGAAGTGGTGATGTTGACCGACAGGCCTTCCTCCTCAAAATAGCCCAGTCCGGCTGCTACATATTGCGGAGCATAAAAAACAGACCGAGTGACCTCATGCAGCTCCACCTTTTTCAGTCCGGCATCATTTCCGCTGCAGCCTAAAAAAGCGCATATCCCGATTAGGATGCACAGCATCAGGCAAAAACGTTTTTTCATGGATATCCTCCTTCAAGTGATATGGGTATCCTATGATGGCAGTGTCTTTTTTGTGATTTTTCAAAGAGCATTTGAATTTTGAACGCGGGTATGATATAGTACGGGTGGAGGTGATTTTATGGAATCCAAAAATCAGAATACGGCTCGATACAGATCCTCCCATGACAGCAAGACCCCGCGGGAGATACTGATGACCGTGTATTCCGCCATGAAGGAAAAGGGTTATGATCCTGTGAATCAGATCGTAGGATACCTGCTTTCCGGCGATCCCACTTATATCACCAGCTATAACAATGCCCGGTATCTGATCCTTCGTCTGGAGCGGGATGAGCTGCTGGAAGAGTTGGTTCGTTTCTATGTGCGCAACCAGAAGGAGCATTGATGCAGCGGATCCTGGCTTTTGATGTGGGGGATAAGCGCATCGGTGTAGCGGTAAGTGATGCTTTGGGTATTACGGCGCAGCCGGTAGAGACGTATCACCGCAGCGGCGGCGCACAGAAGGATGCCGAGTATTTGCTGACATTGGCAAAAAAGTATGCGCCATGTATGCTTCTGTTTGGTATGCCCAGGAATATGGATGGTTCCTACGGGGAGCAGTCTGAAAAAGTGAAAAAGTTTGCCGAAAAGGTATTGGAAGGATGGGACGGGGAATACGCCTTCTATGACGAACGACTGACCACCATGGCAGCGCGAAGGGTACTTTTGGATGCGGATATTTCCCGGGGCAAGCAGAAGAAGGTAATAGATAAGCTTGCTGCCGTGGTGATCCTGCAGGGATATATGGAATCTCGTACCAACAGATAGCTGTGTTTTTACAGAAAGGGAGCAAAATGGAAGATAAAGATCGTATCGTGACTCTTATCGATGAGGATAACGGGCAGGAAGTGGATTTTGATCTGCTTATGACCTTTTCTTACGAAGGAAAGCAGTATGTGGCCCTGCAGCCTCTTACTGAAGTGGAGGGGGTAGGCGAAGATGAAGTGATCCTGTTGGAAGTGGTCAACCGGGGTACTGAGAATGAAGCCTATAAGACCATTGAAAACGAGATCCTTTTGGATGAAGTGTTCAAAGAGTTTCAGGAGCTTTTTGATCAGGAGGACGATGGGGAATAATCCCCTTTTCTCCATTTTCAAAACAGACAGTATCCCTTCTGCACATCGGTGCGGAAGGGATATTTTTATATGACACTAATGCTTTTTGACCGAGACTTTACCCGCTGCGGACGCTTATGCAGCGGCTGTATAGATTTGGTTCGGAGAAAATCATTGTGATAAGGGATCGGCAAAAGGTTTGCGTTGACTGTTTCTTGCAACCTTTTTTCTCTTTGCCGGGTATATAAGACAAACGGGAAAGGAGATTCCGGCACTTATGAAAAAAATTATTGCCATGTTTTTGGCCTGTATTGTTTTACTGACAGGATGCACGTCTGTTTCTATGTCTTCCGGAACGGATCTCATGACAGGCGTGCAGGGGCAGTATACTCCTGCCAACGGGGATATTACGGAGGAGGGAGATCTTGCACTGACGGCTTTGGGCCTTATGCTCCTGCAAAAGTGCGCCGGAGAGAAAAGCACATTGATTTCACCACTATCCATTGCCATGGCTCTTGGCATGACGGCTAACGGAGCTCGGGAAGGTACACTGGCGGGCATGGAGCAAGTGCTTGGCTTGCCGATAGAGAAACTAAACAGGTTTCTTGCAGCTTATGGAGCATCCCTGCCCCAGGGAGATACTTTCGGTATGCATTTGGCCAATGGCATATGGATCCAGAAAGATGGGCAGTTCGTTCCGGATAAAGAATTCCTGCAGGCTAACGCGGATTACTATCGGGCCGCTCTTCGTATGGCGGATTTTGATGATGGCACGCTGCAAGAAATCAATGGCTTTGTGAAAAAGAACACCGATGGCATGATTGAAAGGATTCTGGTCAGGATCCCGGAAGAGTCCCTGATGTATCTGGTCAATGCGCTGACTTTTGAAAGCAAATGGGCTGCACCGTATAACGGAAACAACGTGTGGAGCATGGAATTCACGGCAGAAAGCGGGGAAAAAACATCCATGCAGGGGATGCATTCTACAGAATACCTGTATCTGGAGAATGAAGATATAACCGGATTTATCCGCCCCTATGCTGAAAATCGCTATGCATTTGTTGCACTGCTGCCTAAGAAAGGCAAAAACGTAGGAGAATGTCTCCTTGACTTTTCAGCTCAGTCTCTAAGAGATCTGCTTACAAATCCGCAGCAAACCGCCGTACAGGCCGTACTTCCAAAGTTTGAAAAAGCATATGATGCAGAGCTGCAAGATGCTCTTTCCACACTGGGCATGGAAGAAGCCTTTGACCCGAACAAAGCAGATTTTTCAGGCATGGGGGTTATGGAGAACGGGGATACTCTGTACATCGGCCGGGTATTGCATAAGACCTTCATTTCTGTTGCAGAGGAAGGCACTAGAGCAGGAGCCGCCACCGTAGTGGAAATGGAGACGGGGAGCGTATTGCTTGAAAGATCCGTCTGTCTGGATCGACCTTTTATCTATCTGATTGTAGACATGATGAACAAGGTTCCGCTTTTTATGGGCACACTTATGGAGATCTGATTGCTATAGGCCCAGATAGCATGAACGCCCGGAATACGTTCCGGGCGTTCTTTTCTGCTGTAAAAACATTAGTTTTTCCCCTGCCGTAACAGGGAAACGGCAGCTCCTGCAGCCATACCTACAGCCAGCGAAACAGCCATATCGCCCAACATCGCCCAATTCAGAGCCCATTCTCCTGTAAACGCGCTCATGCTCAAAAAAGTTAATCCCCAGAACAGAACTCCACCCAGACCTCCGTAGAGTGCAGGGCGTGAGCAGCTTTTATTTGCAGATAAAAAAGCAGCCAAACCTGCTCCAAGAAATTTCAGTACAGCGTTTGCTACCGGAATGGTGCCAAGACTTGCAATGCCTCCATACAGCAGCAGCGTCCACATCCCCATAAGCAGCAAAATGACTGCGGTTGCCAGCAGTGCTCCTTTGAGCAGGGGCCATAGGGGGAATGTTGCCGCCTGCCTTTTTGCCCGGTAATTTCTTCTTTTCATGGTTAGATGCCTCCTGACACCGTGTTGTTATCAGTCTATGGGAGTGTTTTTCGTTTTAATCCTCAACATCCGGTAAGAGCACCAAGGAGCATTTCCATGTGTTTTACGCCCTGTTCCTGTGTCTGTATGATGTTTTCCAGTATGGGTTTCAACGAATCGCATACAAAAAAACACATGGCGTTTTTAGCCATTTCAATGGCGCCTTTGTGATGCGGTATCATTTCCCGCATAAAGCCACCATTAATGTTGTTTTCAGGCGGAATGCTTCCCATGCGATAAAACATGGTATCGGCTATTTGGCGGTAGCGGCGTTGATAGCGATAAACGGCCTGTTCCGGGTTCATGAGTGAAGTGCATCCGGGCAGAGCCGCCTCCATTTTCTCCACGCTCTGTGTCTGCGTACATATAATGCTTTCTGCCATCTGTTCCAAAGGCAGGCAGGTGGTGTATAGCAGAAGATTTTGCGCCAGCTCAATGGCAGCCTTGTGATGAGGCAGCATCTGACGGATAAAGTTGGCGGATATGCTGCCCGTCACGGGGGCGGCGTTCATATCCAGGATCATTTTTCTGAGTATTTCATCATATCGGTGCAGATACTTTTCTGCAACCCGGCTGAGCTTTTTTTCTTCTGGCATAGGATAGTAAGCGTCTCCTTCCTGGTTCTTTGTATATCCTATGCCGCTTTTATAGTAAAAAGCAAAAAAAGAATGCCGTTTTTCAACGGCATTCCCGGTAACAAAGGTAGATACTTATTCGGCAACATCAGCCTTCATGTCGTTTTCAACGCCCTGCTCTTCCACCTGGGCTACAGCACCGCGGGCAAATACCAAACGAACCTTGTCAGGACCGACCTGCAGATATACCAGTTCGTCTGTGACCTTGGTGATGGTGCCATAGATACCCCCAATGGTGCGGATGCGGTCGCCGGGCTTAAGCGCATCCAGCATGGCTTTGATCTTTTTTTCCTTTTTGCGCTGAGGAATGATCATAACGGCCAGAAGCACGACCATGATAAGCACCAGAGGAAGCGTCTGCAGAAGGCTGCTGGCAGTAGTGGAAGAAACGGCAGCAGCCATAGGGGAATGCATAAGAGTAAGCATGATTGAAAATCCTTTCTTTGTAGCTGCATTCTATATTACGCTATTTGATCCTGTTCGTCAAGGGAATTGTAACTGTAGAAACGGCACCTTTTTTACAGCGACCGTCATATGTAATAATTTAAGGGTTCTTACGGCATCTTGCAGCTGGGCAGTGTATCTGCTATAATGCAAGCATGAAAAAAAGTTCTTATTTTGTCTGGATATGCCTTTTGCTTCTTCTGCTGCCGCTCTATACAGCGCAGGCCAGAACGGATACAGGCAACACACCTGCCAACATTACGGGACTGTGTACGCTTACATCTTCTTCCCGTTCCTCCTGGCAGGAGAGGCTGCTGGATGAAGATACCGAAACGCATCAGGATTTCAAAGCGGGTGGGTTCCTGCAGGCGGAGTGGGAAGCTGATGTTTCTGCTGCCTATATGTATGTAGAATGGGATTGGGTACCACAGGAATTGACTGTATTGTATCTGGACGCAAGCGGACAGGAACTGGCGCGCGCACAAGGGGATGGTGTGTGTCTGAATGAGGTATACATGTTCCCGGAGGGTACCCGCTGCATCCGGCTGGAGTTTGGCCAGGCGGTCAGAGCTTCCACTCTGGCTGTATATGCACCGTGCAATTTGCCATACAATTATCATCCCTGGGAAGGTGGTTCAGATAAGCTGGACTATCTGATCGTTGCCATGCATCCGGACGACGACACGCTCTTTATGGGAGGAGTGGCCGCCACTCTTTCAGATCAGGGATACCGGGGAACCATTGCCTATATGGCTACCCGCGTGCGTCGGCGCTGCAACGAAGCACTGAATGGAGCCTATTTGATGGGCATTCGAAAAATGCCTGTTTTAGCCGGGTTTCCGGATATTCCAAGAGATTATGAAAAAAAACTGCAGCACACATTTAAAGAGCAGAGCATTGTTCGCTATCTTGTGGGTTTGTTTCGCCAGTACAAGCCGGAAGTGGTTTTCAGTCATGACGTGAATGGGGAATATGGCCACTGGCAGCATAAGCGTCTTTCTGCCGCTGTGCAAAAGGCGGTGGAAAAGGTCAGTGATCCAACCTTTGATCCTGAATCCGCAGAAAAGTATGGGGCCTGGACAGTAAAAAAGTGTTACCTGCACCTGTATCCGGAAAACACAATTCACATCGATATGGAAGTGCCTCTTGCTTCCTTTGAAGGAAAAACGGCTCATGCGGTAGCGCAAAAGGCATTTTTGGAGCATGTGTCTCAGCAAAATGGAAATCACAGCTGTTCCAATCAGGGCGTATATAGTCTGGAAGACTTTGGCCTGTACTATACTGCTGTGGGCGCGGATACAAAGAAAGACAGCTTTTTCGAAAATATAGATCCCGGTTTGCTGAGTAATTATCCGGTCCAGACACCGGTACCAACTGCAACGCCGGAACCCATGCCGGAATTTACTCCGAACCCAACCGAGACGCCTTCGCCCATACCAACGGAAGTTCCAGTAGAAAAGACGGAAAAACCGATTTTCTCTACGTCACAGATCGTAGCAGAACCGGTTGCACAAGGCACCAATGGAGGAGCGGATCCTATCCATATCATACTGCTTGTGGGCGCATTGCTGATGCTGGCAGGGGGGATCGCAATAGTGATTCTTTTGCAGAAAAGAAAGTGAGAAAAATAGGTGAAAAAAATAATTCCTGCCGTATTCGTGTTGTGTCTGTTGATGGTGCTTGCCGGTTGTGAGAAAAGCAGGGTATCGGACCAGCCGGTCATAGAAGAAGTTATAGTAAATGCACAGAGTACTGTTTCGACGGAAACATATGCGCCCACGTTTCTCCCTGCAACGCCGACCCCTACGGAAGCTGCGTCGCCTACGCCGGAGCCCTTTGTGTGCATCGGAGGAGAGCAAGTCGTACTCAGCACGGAAGCCGTTGTCTTGACAGACCCATCGGAACTCCCCTTGCTGGAAAAATTCTCATCTTTGATCCAGGTGGATACCAGCGCCTTTATTTTGGAAATGGAGGAGTTTCTTTCTCTGCGGAAAAGCTATTCACAGGAACATTTTATCAGCCGCATACTCCTTTACGGGCAGGAGGTAGGGCCTGAAACAGAATATCTGGATATTCACGGCGTAAAAATAGAATCGCCTGCGGAACTGCTGGCAGTTTTGGACTGCTTGCCAAACCTTACTAAAGCGGATATGCGTGGCTGCGGTCTTTCCAACGACCAGATGGAAACGCTTGTCAATGCTTATCCGCAGATAAAGTTCGTATGGGAAGTGAAGATGGGCACACATACACTCCGCACGGATGCGGTAGGATTCTCCACAAAAAATCCGGGGAAATATATCGGCCCCAACTCATCTGAAGAATACGCAAAAAAGGTTAAAAACTGCGTCCGTCTGGAGGATGAAGATATAGATGTCCTCAAATACTGCACAGATCTGGTGGCTCTGGATCTGGGACATAACTATATCTCCGATATCTCGGTGCTTCGTTATCTGCCCAAACTGCAGATACTCATACTGGCAGACAATAAGCTGACGGATATATCCGTGTTCAGGGAATTGCCGGAACTGGTATATGTGGAATTTTTCATGAACGATGTGACGGATATCACCCCTCTGGGAGGACATGACAAACTGCTGGATCTGAACTTCTGCAATAACAATGTCAACGATCTGAGCATTCTTGAAAGCCTTTCGCAACTGGAACGTGTATGGTGCGCCGGAAATGCATTTACCCGAAGCGAAGGAAAGGCACTTCAGCAGGCATTGCCGGATGCAAAAGTAAATTATTCCGCCCGGGATGATACGGCGGATGGCTGGCGGGAACATCCCCGTTATAAATGGATGCGGGAATATTTTGCTTCTAACAGTAAATATAACCCGGCATAAAGCAAAGGAACCGAGTTGTTCGGTTCCTTTTTCGCATAATATTGGTTAGCTCCTTGCCCGCAGTTCCCAAAAGGCCACGGCACTGGCAGCCGCTACATTCAAAGAATCTACACCGTGCGCCATGGGGATGCGTACCGTATAGGTGCATCCGTCTATGGTTTCGTCTTTGAGTCCGTCGCCTTCCGCCCCCAGAAGCAGAGCCAGTTTTTTCTCCTTATACAGCAAAGGATCCCCCAGAGATAAGGAATCTTCCCGCAGGGCCAGGGCGGCCGTAGCAAAACCGAGCGTTCTCAGCGTCGAAAGAGTCAGGGTCGGCCAATCTTCAGCGGAAACATATGTCCATGGAATCTGAAAAACTGTGCCCATGCTAACCCGCACTGCCCGTCGGTTCAATGGATCACAGCAGGTGGAGGTCAGCAGAATCCCATCCATGTTCAAAGCGGCGGCAGAACGAAATATAGCGCCTATATTCGTAGCATCCACCACTCCTTCCAGAATGGCAATACGGCGGGCATTTTTACATACGCTGTTCACGGGGGGCAGTGTGGGGCGTTCCATGGCACAAAGGATCCCCCGGGTAAGCGTATAACCAGTGAGCGCAGAAAGTACCTCCCGTTGTCCCGTATACACGGGGATTTGAGGCCATGCTTCCAGCAGAGATTTTGCCTGGCCTTCCAGATGTTTTCTTTCCATTAGAAAAGAAACAGGGCGGCAGCCCGCCGCCAGGGCGCTGCGGATGACCTTCAGACTTTCTGCAATGAAAATACCTTTCTGCGGCTCCAGCCGATTCCGCAGCTGATTTTCTGTAAGCCTGGCATATGTGTCCAGAGCCGGCAAGGAAAGATCCGTTATTTCTATGATCTGCGACATGAGAGATCAACCTCACATTTTTTCTTCATTATAGGCCGGGAAGCATTGACTGTCAAACATGGACGGTACACCGTCCCATTGGAGATGTCATAGAATTGCAAATTCCAGGTTAATTCATGCAGCACTTTCTTGACGGCATCTGGTATGAACAGGTAATATAATGATATCATTAAAAGGAGCTTTATTTCGTCGTGCAGCAGAAGAAAAAACACATCGTCATCATCGGAGCAGGACCGGCCGGCCTGACCGCGGCACTGGAACTGATCCGTAAAGAATATGCTGTGACCGTATTGGAAGCGACCGACCGGATCGGCGGTATTTCTCAAACCGTTCGTTACGGCGGAAACCGCATGGACATCGGTGGCCACCGTTTTTTCACCAAGGACGAAGAGGTTAATGCCTGGTGGCAGCAGATGCTGCCATTGCAGGGGGCTCCGGCCTGGGATGATCTGCGTACGGGGGCGCAGAAGGAATTTGCTCCTGACGGACCGGACCCGGAAAGGTGCGATACGGTTATGCTTCTTCGGGATCGTGTGTCCCGGATATACTTCAAGCATCATTTCTTTGATTATCCTGTATCGCTTAAATGGTCCACCATCCGCAATATGGGTTTTGTAACCACCATGCGGGCAGGATTCAGCTACCTGTATGCCTGTATTCATAAGCTGCCGGAAACTTCTTTGGAGAATTTTTATGTGAACCGTTTCGGCAGGGTGCTGTATTCCATGTTTTTTGAAAGCTACACGGAAAAGCTATGGGGCCGTCATCCACGGGATATCTCTGCGGATTGGGGGGCACAGCGGGTCAAAGGTCTGTCCATTCGGGCTATATTCAAAGACATTTTCCGCAAACTTTTTCATACCGGCGGTCAGGTGGAAACTTCCCTCATTGAACAGTTCCACTATCCCAAGTTCGGTCCCGGGCAACTGTGGGAACTCGTGGCGGATAAGGCGCGGGAAGCGGGGGCAGAGATTCGAATGGAATGCCCCGTTGTATCCCTGAAGCAGAGGGATGGCAGGATCTGCGCCGTAACGATCCGTACGGAGACAGGGGAAGAGGAGATAAACGGAGATGTTTTTCTTTCTTCCATGCCGGTCAGGGATCTGCTGGCGCATTTGGAAGGCGAAACGATCCCCAATTCCGTGGCAGAAGCTGCTGCGGCTCTTCCGTATCGTGATTTTGTGACGGTAGGTCTGCTGCTTAAAGAACTGAAAATACAAAATAACACCAAACGCCGCACTGTCGGCAACCGGATCCCCGACTGCTGGATATATGTACAGGATAAGGGGGTTAAACTGGGAAGGGTGCAGCTGTTCAACAACTGGTCCCCCTACATGGTGCAAAACCCTCAAGACACGGTTTGGGCTGGATTGGAATACTTCTGCACTGAGGGGGATGACATGTGGTGTATGTCCGATGCACAATGGAGGCAGCTGGCAGAGAAGGAATTAACGGATATTGGCCTTATTCAACCGGGCGCGGTACTGGATGGGCATGTTGAACGGATAAAAAAAGCCTATCCGGCTTATTTCGACGGGTATGCACATATGGGTGAGATCACAGCGTATCTCAATTCCGTAGAGAACCTTTACTGCATCGGGCGCAACGGCCAGCACCGCTACAACAACATGGATCATTCCATGGCTACGGCGTTTGCCGCGGTTCGGGCAATAGAGGGGGAGGGCAGCAAAGAGGCTCTCTGGCAGGTGAATACGGAACAAAGTTACCACGAAAGCAAAGCGTAAGCACGGTATGCCGGAAAGTTCTCCTGCACTCTTGCAAAAATCGGGCCAAAACGATACAATAGAATCAGCATAAGCAAGCAAGGAGGATTTTGCATTGATCCAAATCATTCATGGGGAGAAAGGCACCGGCAAGACCAAGAAAATCATTGCCATGGCCAATTCCGTATCCGAGAGCATTAAGGGAAGCACCGTCTTTATGGATGACGATACCAGTTACATGTATGACCTCGGGTATAGTATCCGCTTTGTGAATGTCACGGAATTTGATATTGACAATCCCGATCAGTTTCTGGGCTTCGTAGCCGGCATGGCTGCTTCTGATTACGATTTGGAATATGTATTCGTGGACCGCTTTTTAAAGATCATCGGCCGCCCGTTGGATGCGCTGGAAGAGTTCTTTGGCAGGCTGGATCGCTTTACGGCTGCACATAAGCTTATTGTGGTTCTTTCCGTCAGCGAAGGGACGGAGCAGCTGCCTGAATTTATGAAGCCTTACGTTGTGGAGTAAACTGAGAGCAAACGGTCTGGGGGAGTTGTACAAGCTCCCCTTTTGCCATAAATGAGAGGGTAGTATGGAAGAAGAAAAGAAATTGGAACAGCCGTATCAGAAACCGGAACAAATTAAGAATACTCCTTCCGGACACACTGGGAAGGGACTGTGCGTTGCACTGTGCATTGTCTTCTTGGCACTGGGTTTTCTGCTGTCAAGTCTTTATTATGAGCATCGTTATAAAGACCTCAGCCCGCTGGCAGAGGCCATGGATGTGGTGCGCAAAAACTTTTATTACTACGATGAGCAGACCGAAAGCGATGCCATTACTGGCGCGCTTAAGGGGTTAGCCGCTTATCTGGAAGATAATTATGCCGAGTACTATACCCCGGAAGAGTATGAAGAACTGCTCACCAGTAATTCCGGCAACTACATAGGTCTGGGGGTCAACGCGGTAGAGAAAGGAGTCGGGCAGCTGTACATATCCGAAGTTTTCCCGGATACGCCTGCAGAAGAAGCTGGACTGCTGGCCGGAGACAGGTTTATTTCCGCCAATGGGCATAGTGCAGATAATCTGAAGCTGGAAGCATTTTTGGATTTTATTACGCATGAAGAAGGGGATACCAACGTGATCGTGGTGGAGCGTGACGGTCAGCAGCTCACCTTTTCCATGGTCATGCGGGAGGTTTATTCTCCTTATGTGCAGTATCGTATGCTGGAGGACGGCATTGGATACATATATATAAAGGGCTTCCACGGTAAAGTGGTAAAAGAAACACAGGATGCATTGGATGCACTGATGGAACAGGGCATGGAAAAACTGGTGCTGGATGTACGGGATAATCTGGGTGGCTCTCTGTATGATGTAACGGATATTGCAGGAATGTTTTTGCCGGAGGGCAGTATAATCACCACCATTCGCAGCCGGACAAGCGAAGACTATTCCTATAAGACCAAGAAAGAAGGAATCCATGTGCCCATAGCCTTGCTGGTCAACGGCCATTCTGCTTCTGCCAGTGAATTATTGGCCGGTGCGTTGAAAGATTACGGCGCGGCAGAACTTTTCGGAAAGACCACATTTGGAAAGGGCATCGTGCAGACATTCTTTGGCCTCCAGCGGGGACGGAATGGTACCATAAAGTTCACTACTGATGCTTATTATACACCCAGCGGCGTATGCATTCAGGGGGAGGGCATCACGCCGGATCATGAGGTAGATCTGCCGGAGGATCTGACGTATTATTCCATATACACCATCCCTTACGAGCAGGATACGCAGCTTCAGGCAGCTGTAAACTACCTTAAAGAAAGCAAATGATCATTTTCCCGGAGCGGGAAAACAGTTTTTTCCATGCTCCGGGCAATTCTATTTGACAGCATCGGGAATTTATGATATGATGCTGAATGCTTAACATGGGAATGTATGGGGAGAAATCGCCTCTCTCCCATCTGAATATGCAGTAAAATAATCCGACAGGGGGAACAAGAATGAAATACTATACCGCAGATTCCATCCGCAACGTAGGCATTTTCGGCCATGCTGGCGAGGGCAAGACCACTTTGGCAGAGGCCATGCTTTTTAATGCCGGACTTCTGGATCGTATCGGCAAGGTTGAAAACGGAACCACCGCTTCCGACTTTGATCCTGAAGAGATCAAGCGCAGCTGCTCCATCAACATGAGCGTGCTTCCTATCGAGTGGAAAGACACCAAGATCAACTTTATCGATGCTCCGGGTGGTTACGATTTCTATGGCGATGTAGCTTCCGCCATGTTCCTCTGCGACAGCGCCATCATCGTGGTGGGCGCCGTTTCCGGCCCCGTGGTGGGTGCAGAAAAGGCTATGGCCATGTGCCATGAACAGCACAAGCCCCATATCATGGTCATCAACCAGATGGACCGTGAAAACGCCAACTTCGAGAAGGTCATGGCTGACGTAAACGAAAAGTTCGGTCCCTCTGTGGTTCCTATTCAGCTCCCCATCATGCAGGGCAGTAATTTTGTAGGCTTTGTGGATATCGTTAACTCCGTGGCCTACAAATTCGGTCCCAAGGGTCTGGAAGAGATCGCTGTTCCCGGCAATCTGGAGAGCGAAGTGCAGGAGCTTTACGAAAAGCTTACCGAGGCTGCTGCCGAAACAGACGAGGTTCTTATGGAGAAGTTCTTCGAAGAGATGGAGCTCCCCAAGGAAGATATTCTGTATGGTTTGAGCAAGGGCGTGAAGGAAGGTTCCGTTACTCCCGTTGTGTGCGTGTCTGCTCTTAACAATACAGGCGTTAAGACTCTGGCCGATAATATCGTGCATTACCTTCCCTCTGCTGCAGAAGCAAAGCTTCCTGAAGCTACCAACGGTGAAGGTACGCCCATTGAGTTGACCCGTGATGGCAAGATGGTGTGCCATGTGGCCAAGACCATCAACGACCAGTTTGGTAAGTATTCCATCGTTAAGGTCATGCGGGGGACGCTGGACATCTCTGTTGCTCCCTATAATGTGAATGTCGAAAAGGCAGAAAAAGCCACCGCCCCTGTTCTCATGCGTGGCAAGAAGACCGTTGCGGTTGACAAGCTCAATGCAGGCGACATCGGTGCCCTGCCCAAGCTGCAGTATACTTCTACCAATGATACTCTCTGCGATCAGAGCGATATCGTCAAGATTAAGCCCATCGTGTTCCCTGCCGCCTGCATCAGCATGGCCATTAATGCCAAAAAGCAGGGAGAGGATGATAAAGTCATCTCCGGCTTGAATCGTATCCGTGAAGAAGATCCCACCATCACCATCGAAAAGAACATCGAGACGGGTGATGTGCTGCTCTGCGGTTTGGGTGAAAAGCATTTGGACGTTGTCTGTGGTAAGCTGAAGAACAAGTTCAATGTGGAAGCTACTTTGACCGAGCAGCGAATTCCTTATCGTGAGACCATTCGCGCCATGGCGGAAGCCGAAGGTAAGCATAAGAAGCAGACCGGCGGCAGCGGTCAGTTTGGTGTTGTCAACATTCGCTTTGAACCCGCAGATGAAGGCGTAGACTTTGAGTTCGTGGATGCTATTGTTGGCGGCGTTGTGCCTCGTGAGTACATTCCTGCTGTTGAAAAGGGTCTTCGTGAGGCTATGGTGCATGGCGTGTTGGCCGGTTATCCCATGATCGGTGTCAAGGCTACACTCTACTTCGGTAAGTACCATCCCGTGGATTCCAAGGAGGTTGCATTCAAATCCGCTGCCCGCCTTGCATATAAGGCTGCTTGCGTGAAGGCTTCTCCCGCCCTTATTGAACCCATCTATGCTTATAATATCTGGGTTCCCAACGATAACGTGGGTGATATCATCGGTGATTTGAACCGTCGCCGTGGCCGTATGTTGGGTATGAACCCTGTAGACGGTGGTACCGAGATCTCTGCAGAAGCGCCTCTGGCTGAAATGACCAAGTACGCTACCGATCTGCTGGCCATGACTCAGGCTCGCGGCCACTTTGAATCTCACTTTGTCCGTTATGAGGATGTTCCCGGTGATAAGGCCAAGAAGATCATCGAGGCAGCCAAGATCGAAGACGAAGACGAAGAGTAATCTCAATCAATCAAAAAGGGAGAGCAATTTGCTCTCCCTTTTGTTTTGCACTATGGTGTAAAACTGAATATAGCTAGCTTTGTTTGACGGGTGTATCTGTTGAAGCTGTTCCTTTATGGAAATACGCATAAACTGCTTTTGCAGCCGGAGTACTCATACCCTTGACCGCCGACAATTCCTCTACAGACGCAGCTTCTATGGCATGAATGGTAACAAAAGTGTCAAACAGAGCCCGTTTACGTTTATCGCCTATGCCGGGGATTTCATCCAGTCGTGAAAACAAAGCGTTTTTCTGCCGCACTGTACGGTGATAGGTGATGGCAAAACGATGTGCTTCATCTCGAATGCGTTCCAGCAGATGTAGTGGAGCACTGTTTCGGGGCAGGATAATGGGCGCATCACTTTCCGGTGTATAGACCCATTCGTGCATTTCAGCAAGTGCGATCACCGGAATAAAAGGCAACTCCAACTTCTGCAACACCTTTTCTGCTATGGCCAGCTGCGTTTTTCCTCCGTCGATGATCAGCAGATCCGGGTAGGGAGCGCCTTTTTCTAAACGTCTGGTAAGTACCTCTTCCATGGAGATCAGGTCATCCCCCCCGGCTTCCGAGCGGATCCGAAACCGTCTGTATGCGCTTTTATCAGGTTTTCCGTTTGTAAAAACAACCATGGAAGAAACGGTATCTGTGCCCATGATGTGGGAATTATCAAAGCACTCCATGCGGGTGGGGATCTCCTCCAGACCCAACAAAACGGACAGATTTGCCAGAGCACCTTCATCCCGATCCCATGCTTTTTCACGAAGGTTCTTTTCTTTCTCCAAAAGTTCATGCCCATTTTTTTGTGCCATTTCGATCAGTCGTACTTTATCCCCTCTCTGAGGGCAAAGCAAATAGACTCTGCGGCCGGCCCGTTGATTTAGAATGTCCGCAATGGCATCTTCATCTGTAGGAAGGAAGGGGAGAAGTATTTCTTTGGGTGGACGGTTGTCAGGCCTTGCATATTGCTGCATCAGAAAGGCGGTAAGGATATCTTCTTCCGTATCTTCAGGTCGGGCCTGCATGGCATAATGCTCTGTACCTATAATCTTTCCGCTGCGTACAAAGAGCGCATAGACCAATGTATCCTCTTCCAATCGAGCCGGCGCATATACATCGGCTTCGTATTCCTTTGGGAAAATAGCGGCCTGGTGATTCTGCAGTTTTTCCACGGTTTGCAGACGATTGCGTATAAAGGCGGCCTGCTCAAAATCCAGTTTGTCTGAGGCTTCCCACATCTGCTTCTTCAAAGATGCTTCCACCTGCTCCGTATGTCCTTCCAAAAAAGAGATCACATCCTTGAGATATGCATGATACTGTTCTCTGCTGATTTTTCCGGAGCAGGGGGCGCAACATTTTCCTATGTGATACATAAGGCAGGGACGCTCCCGCCGTGCTATGGATTTCTGCAAATCCTTTTTGCAATGCCGTATGGGAAACTGATTGCGAATGATGGAAAGCTGCTCCTGCAGGGCAACTGCGGAAAGATAAGGCCCAAGGTATGTAGCCCCATCGGAATGGATGCGACGCACCACTTCCACCCGGGGGAAGTCCTTTCTAAGATCAATGCGCACATAGGGGAAATGCTTGTCATCCTTTAAAAGGATGTTGTATTTGGGCATAAACTCCTTAATAAGGTTGCTCTCCAAGCTCAGGGCTTCGGCCTCATTATGGACACCGATGGTTTCAAAATCAGCCACATGAGAGACCATGGCTGTAACCTTTGGCGTATGCTCCTTGTTTTTCTGGAAGTATTGGCTGACTCTGTTTTTCAGTGAAATGGCTTTCCCTACATAAATCACCGTCCCGGTTTCATCCAGCATTTTGTATACACCGGGAGAATCAGGCAGCAGCTTTACTTTATCTTCAATGATCTGGTTCATAAAAGCATATGTGCAGTATCCATGACTCTCAGTTCCAGAAGCATGGAATAAAGCAGGGGGAGGGGGAGTCCCACCACGTTAAAAAAGTTTCCGTCTACGCTGTCTACGAAGCAACAGGCTAATCCCTGCACACCGTAGGCACCGGCCTTATCCATAGGATCACCTGTAGACGCATACCAGGTGATCTCATCGATTGTCATAGGACGAAATCGAACCAGAGTACTTTCGTACCGAGTGAGAGAACCATGGGGCGTTTTAACGCATATGCCTGTAAGTACATGGTGATTCTTTCCTTGAAGGGCAGAAAGATATTCCACGGCCTGCGTTGCTGTTTTTGGCTTACCTAAAATGTGACCGTCCAGCACAACAATGGTATCTGCACCTATAACGCAGTGATTTGGATGCCGCAAAAACACATGCTGCGCTTTTTGCTCCGCCAGTGCCATTACAATCTGCTCCGGGCAGGCATCTTCTGGTATGATCTCTTTCTCTCCTGAAACTTCTACATCAAATGGAATTTGCAGCAAAGCAAGCAGTTCCCGACGCCGAGGGGACTGGGAGGCGAGAATAACACCCATTTATAGCTCCTTGGTCAAAAGCATTACCGGACAATGATCGCTGCCCAGCACATCCGTAAGAATACGGCTGTCTGTCAGCTTATTTGTTAATCTGTCGCTGGTAATAAAGTAATCGATCCGCCAACCGGCATTCTTTTCCCTGGCTTTGAACCGATAACTCCACCAGGAATATATGTTAGCCTGATCCGGATAAAAATAACGAAAAGAATCTGTAAAACCGCTTTGAAGCAATGTGCTCATCTTCTCGCGCTCCTGATCTGTAAACCCGGCATTCATGCGGTTGGTCTTGGGGTTCTTGATATCAATTTCTTTGTGTGCTACATTCAGATCTCCACACAGGATCACCGGTTTTTGCGCATCCAGCGTTTTCAAATAGGTCAGGAAATCTTCTTCCCAGGTCATTCGGTAGGCAAGGCGCTTCAATCCTTCCTGCGAATTGGGGGTATAGCAGGTCACAAAATAAAAATCGGGATATTCACAGGTAATGACCCGGCCCTCCATATCATGAACAGGAATGCCGATCCCATAACGAACCGATACGGGCGCTTCTTTTGTGAATACAGCTGTGCCGGAATATCCTTTTTTCTCGGCACTGTTCCAATAGACATGATAGCCGGTCAGAGGCACAGCAGCCTGTCCAGGCTGCATTTTTGTTTCCTGCAGAGCCAGAATATCCGGATCCTCTTTTTCCACAAAATCCGTAAAACCCTTTTGCATACAGGCCCGCAGGCCATTTACATTCCAAGATATCAGTTTCATAGGCAGAGTATAGCATTTTTCCTTTGCATTGACAAGTACGATAAAACTCTATAAGATATCCATTCGGAGGCAGCTATGCATATTGAACTGGAAAGAAGGATCCTGGGATATCTGAAAGAGCGAGCTTATATGGGTGCCTGCAGGATAGAGAATATCCATAAAATGGCTGAGGATCTGAGGATGCGTCCCGGCCGTTTGCAGGCGGAAATATATTTCCTGTGCGGTGAAGGACATATTCTGAGGCAGGGGCCGGTGTTCTTATTGCTGGAGGGGTCGTGAAACACAAGTTTTTGCGCAGTCCAGTCATTTTGCAAGGCTGTAATGGCTTGGCTTAACAGTGATAAGGAACTAATTCACTTATCAACTGTTAGCTGACGGTATCCGGAGTGCATACGGACAAATCCCGTCTGATTTCTAACAGGAAGTCAGACGGGATTTTACTTATAATCTCAGATTGAGAACAGGAAAGAACATGTTTTGGAGGAACCATTAATGACGAAACTGATTCACGCTTTCTACAACATGGATACCAACTCCGTGGAGCTAACCTACAACGACGGCTCCGTCCTTACGATTGATTGTGAGAAAGTGGAGAACCACTACGATGTTACAAACGGACAGATGGCAGACCTCGATTGGCTGCTATACAACGCCGCGATGGAGTATGCTAGTCTGGTGTTGTCCGGGGAAATGGAGAACTACCTGAAAGGGCCTGCACTCCACGGAATAGAAGATTCATAAAGGATGCCGGTGTGTCGTGTTTGCGATACACCGGCAAATAAAACTTCTCTACGTACTTTTCTCTCTGTGCGTCCTGTGCAAAAAAGGTTTGGAATTGGATACAATAAGTATGGAAATCCAAATAACGCACTTAGGAGGGAACCAAAATGGCAGAACGAATAATATCTGAAGAAACCATCAATGCCTTTCGTGAATATCTGGTTCTGGAGGAAAAAAAGCACGGCCACCGTGGAGAAATATCTCCGGGATGTCCGTGCTTTTCATTTGTTTGCATACCAACAGGATGTGACAAAAGAGCGGATGATGGCTTATAAAAAATTTCTGATTGAAAAGGGATATGCAGCCAGCTCTATCAATTCCATGCTGGCGAGTCTTAACAGTCTGCTGGATTTCCTGGGCTGGTCAGACTGTAAGGTAAAAACATCAAGACCCAACGACAGACCTACTGTGCAGAGGAAAAAGAACTGACGAAATCAGAATATCTTCGTTGCTGGAGGCGGCAAAGGACCGGCCCCAGTTGCATCTGATTCTGGAAACCATCTGCGGTACCGGCATTCGTGTAGCTGAACTGCGGTTCTTTACCGCAGAAGCTGTAAAGCGCGGAGAGATCACTGTCAGCTGTAAAAGCAAAACCCGGACAATATTGCTTCCGAGTAAGCTAAAGAAGATGCTTCTGGATCACGCAAAGAAAAACGGCATCCGTTCTGGAGCAATCTTTATTACCAGAAACGGAAAGCCGTTGAACCGGAGCAATATTTGGGCGCAGATGAAATCCCTCTGCAAGAAAGCCGGAGTAAAAGCCAGCAAGGTGTTTCCCCACAATCTGCGCAAGCTATTTGCACGAACCTTTTATGGTATTGAGAAAGACATCGCAAAGTTGGCCGATATTTTAGGACACAGTAGCATCGACACAACAAGAATCTATATCATGACCACTGGTACAGAACACCGGCGAAAGATTGAACGATTGGGCCTTGTTGTTTAGCTAAAAAAAGACACCACATTATTTCCATTATGTTGTATATCTGCTCCGACTGAGTTCCAGCTGAACTAAAACAGTCCTCTATTTTGGGCGCACAAAAGCACACCCTCGTACACGTTTTTCAAAAATGAATTTGAGGGTGAATTCGTGTTGCCAAGTTTTTTTGTACTGCTTCTCTTAACTCCGATTTTTCCATTATTTTACGTACTTTTCCTGCGCCTCTTGTTGATTTTTTTTGTGTTCTTGTGCTAAACTTATTCTGTATAGATTTTGGATATGTATTTATTGCTGGAATCTGCCGGAAACGTTTCACTACATTATGAAAATAATGTTGGTTTTGATAGATGTTTCAGATTACTGATTCGTGGCTAAACATCATGGAGGTATGTGTTTCACAGCACAGAATAAGGATGATTACGACCGCGTTGCGGCGTAAGGATCTTCTGGGGCAGGCGGAAATGACCGATGCCCATTTTTGCATTTGTGCCCTGTGACACAGATTTGGAGGCTTTTGATGACGGATAAAGAGTTGCGGCGTTTAAGCCGGGGAGAACTGCTGGAAATGCTGATTGCTCAGGCAGCGGAAAATGACCAGCTAAAAAACAGATTAGAGCAGGCAGAAGCACAGCTCCGGGATCGCAAAATTGCGATTAACAACGCTGGTTCCCTGGCAGAAGCTGCTTTGTCTCTCAATGGTGTCTTTCAGGCAGCAGAAGCCGCAGCGCAGCAGTATCTTGAGAACATCGAACGGATAAGCGGCCAACAGGATGCAATCTGTCGTGATATGAAGAAACAGGCAAAACAAGAAGCTGCGGAGATCCGGCAGGAGGCGCAGGCATACAGCGAAAAAGCACACGCGGAAGCGGATGCCTATTGGAAACAGATTGTTTCCAAAGCAGCCAAACTGCTGGCAGATCAGGAAGCCCTCCGAGAAATGATCCAGGCAGCCGGAAAGGTTGGGACAGATGAAAAGTAAAACAATGCAGCCACGCGAGCTTCCAACCGTGGAGCAGCTCACGGCAGAGCTTGGCAGAGAAAAATATAAGAGACGATATAAACGGGTCCTGAGAAGCACCATCTACACCCTGATTGTCGTGGCTGCGGTGGCTGTATTGGTGGCCACGATTTGGATGCCTGTGCTGCAAATTTACGGAGCCTCCATGGCCCCGACGCTGGACGAGGGAGATATTGTGATCTCCGTCAAAGGATCGGATTTTGCGCCTGGCGACATGGTGGCGTTTTACATGGGCAACAAGATTTTGGTCAAACGCTGTATCGCTGGTCCTGGTCAGTGGGTGGATATTGACGCTGACGGAAATGTGTATGTGGACGGTGAGTTGCTGGACGAACCATACCTGACAGAAAAAGCCCTTGGAGACTGTGACATTGCATTACCCTACCAGGTGCCGGATAACCGGTACTTTTGCATGGGCGACCACCGCTCTACTTCTGTGGATTCCCGCAGTACAACGGTTGGCTGTGTCTCCGATGAACAGATTGTTGGAAAAATTGTCTTCCGGGTCTGGCCCCTGCCTGACTTCGGAACATTGAGATAGGAAAGCTGGTGATTGGTATATGAAGAAGGATGCTCTTCAGGGCGCAGAAAAATATACGAAGGCACATCAAAGGAAGAAACGCTGGTACCGGGTTGTAACCGGTCTTGCCTGCGTTGTGGTGTTCTGCACGGTCTACGCATTGATTCTTCCCGCCATTACCATGGAAAAGGGAGCGTGTGAGATTCCTGAACACACCCATTCGGAGGCTTGCTACACGCAAGTAACCTCTGCCACCCGGACCGAGCCGGTGTGTACCATCGAAAGCCTGAATCTCCATCAGCATGACGATACCTACTATGACAGCGAAGGAAACCTGACGTGCGGGTATGCAGACTTTGTCGTTCACCAGCATGATTCGGCATGCTATGACGAAAATGGGAACCTTTGGTGCCCGCTGCCGGAGATCGAGACCCATGAGCACACCGGAAGCTGCTATGCCGTGCCGGAAACAGACGCACCCGAAGTACATACCCATACGGATGATTGCTACACCGTGGAGCGCGGCGAATTGATCTGTACGGAATCTACGGAACCGGCCCATGTGCATACGGATGACTGCTACACAGAAACGTCTGCTTTGGTCTGTGAAGAAGATCATGAGCATACCGAAAGCTGCTATGAGACAACGCGGGAACTGACGTGCGGCGACACAGAGGAGCCTGTACACCAGCACACCGACCAGTGTTACGAGCAGATAAAGACGTTGATCTGCGAGCTGCCCACCGAACCGGCGGAAGAAGCAGAACCTGCCGAACCGGAGTTGATCTGTGAGGAGAAAGAAATCATTCTCCACACCCACGAGCCCTATGAATCCCCGGAGGACCCGGGCTGCTATGATGATGACGGCAATCTGATCTGCGGCAAAATCCAGGTTTTGAAGCATCAGCACACGGATGCGTGCTTTGAGACGGTGGAGGAACCGGCGGATACCGAGGCTCTGACCTGTACGCTTCCCGAGGATGAAAAACACACCCATACCGCCCTGTGCTATGGCACCTGGGAATTGACCTGCGATATGGAGGAGCATACCCACACGGAGGCATGCATCGCAGCGGAAGAAACAGGCAAAACGGAAGTAGCGGTAGAAACGACCGAACCGGAGGAAGAGATGTCCGGCATGGAGACTGATTCCGGCCTGCCGGTGATGGGAACCGCCTATGCCACAACGGGGTACATGAGCGCCTATTCCGTGATGACGTTGGAGGCGGATACAACATGGGCAACCAATCCCGTATCCGTAGAAAACTATATCACAGGCGCAACGCTCTACTACCGTACCAATGAAAACGGAGAGTGGACCGATGTATCAGGCGCGACGGATATTCCGGGCAATGCGGATTTCAAGCTGGTGATCAGCTACGGCAACGTCCCTATTGATGATCTCCTGGCTGCGGGCGGGAAAATGACCTATACCCTGCCGGACCTGCTGCGCAACGCCACGGCCAACGGCAGCATCACCAGCGGCAGCACGACCGTGGGCACCATCACGGTGGCAAACAATACGGTCACCCTTGCCTTTGACACCACTTGGCTGGCAAAGCAAAAGACAGAGACGAATACCGTCATCAGCGGCGACTTTTTTGTGGAAGCAGAAGTTAACCTGTCGCAGGTCGGCGAAGATGGAACCGGTCAAATTGTCATTGGCAATACAACGATCAACATCGATTTTGCTGGTGACATTGTCGCCAAGTACGGAAATGTGGATCTGAGCAAAACCGTCTCGGCCATCTCGGAGGAGACAGACGGCGATTATCTGACTTACACCCTGACCGTGAAGGCCGGCGCAGATGGCTGCCCGGATGTCAAGGTGGTGGATTGCTTTGCGGAAACCCAGTACATCGAGGAATATGTGGGCGTGACGGGAGTGTCTACCGCAACCAATGATACGGGTGGCCCCACGGAAACCGGAGGCACCGGAAGCGTCTACATCGGTGCGGCACCCACGGAGGATAAACCCATCCCGGATCCCGCAGGTGAAAACCCGACGAAACCCGGCACCCTGGTCTGGGTTATCGGCAATATGGGACCCAACGAAACCCGGACTTTGACCTACCGGGTCAAGCTGAAGGATGCATACACCGGCGTCACGGCAAAGGGAAATCTTCAGAACACGGCGAATGTTTACTCCAAGACCTACCAGCGGGACCGCGACACCGTCATCTTTACGCCCCGTGCTGGTGCAACCATGTCCAAAGTGGTCTCGACGTTTACCCCCGGCGAAAACGGCGGAGGCACCATCACCTACACCATTTGGGTGAAGGCCAATGCGGACAACAGCTATGTCCTGGACAATGTGAAAATTATGGACGCGTTGGACGGTTCAATCGAAAATCGGAATTGGACCTCAGCAGCCATCCGCAAAAATCTGTCCTACGATGAAACCTCTTTCCACCTCTATCAGGGCGGTTCCAACGGCCAGAACGGAAGCAACGGCTTAACGGAGATTACGGCAGGAACTACACTGAACATCACGGATACGGACAATGACGGCAAGAAGAACGATAGCTTCACCTATTATGTGGGTTCCCTGGCTCCCGGTGAGAGCAAGACCCTGACCTACACGGTGAATGTGGAGCCCGGTGTGTTCGTGGCGGCGGGAAACAAAGACTTCAAGATCAACAATCGCGCCTGCATTTATACCGATGACAGCAGAATAGATGGCGGCGTATGGCTGAAAGGCTATAACGCCAGTAAGACCATTAACCGCAAGGTCTGGAGCCGAAAGCTGGCGGGCGGGAAGCAGGAGACGGAAAGCACTGTGTCCATGAGCGGCAGCGTGTATGACGCCACCGGCAGTTCCGTTACCCAAATCACCTCCCCTGACAGCAGCTTCACTGTGCCTGCCGGCAGCTACAAGTATCAGGTGGCAGCCAATGAGGCGGGCGATTGGGGTCTGTCCTCTGCGTCCTTGAAGGATTCCCTGGGCAGCCAGTACATGGAGTTTATGGGCTATGTCCGGGTGGATGCCTATACCATCAGCAGCAACGCACCCGGTTCCGGCCTGGACGATGCAGCAGCCATTGCCAATTTGAGCAGCCGCACGCCCGATCAAACCGTCTGGGTAAAAGTTGACGGGCAAACCTCCTTCAGCTTCACACCTGAGCAGATTGGATTGGATGGAAAGAAGGCCTACCTTCTGACCTACTACGCGCAGCCCAAGAATACCGACGGCATTACGCAGGTGGTGGTGAGCAACCGCTTCGAACTGACCGGTGAGGTGGTAATCGGCAACTTCCGGTATGTGCTAACCGGTATTGGCGCCGAAGCCTCCGTCGTTGTGGCGGGCAGCAACAGCTTTGCCGCGGAAAAGCAGAGCTGGTACTACGAAGAACCCCAGGCGACCACCGGAGACTTTGCCAATGGCGCACTATACTGGGTCATCAAGGTGGATGGAAAGGTTCTGCCTTCGGGCACTGCCATTAAGGATGTCACGAATGCGGTCGGCGGGTCGGCTCACTATATTCGGAGCACCTCCTTTGTGGGCGTATATACGGGCAATTTGGGAACGAACTTTCTCGCGGATTATGCGGATTTAGATTCGCTAATCGCCAGCAACCTGCTGACGGCCTTAAAAAGCAGTAACTATACCGTTGCGAAAGGCAACTATTCTCTGACGCTGACCCTGAATACAGAGATTCTCTTGGCGCAGGGTGATTCCCTTTATCTGATTGTCAAGACCGAGCCGAGTCAACTGCCCGCCAAGAAACGAGACGCCTTTACCTATAACAATAAGCTGCAAAGCCGCTCCGACGGCACCAACTGGCTGGACCACAACACGGCCAGCAAGACCCTGTACGGCAGCGAAAATATCTTTAAGGAACTGGGCCGTGTCTTTACCTATCCCGGTTCCGGCAACTCCATCACGGACATCCAGCACGGCACAAATCAGGCCATCAGCACAGGCGCGCTGAACGGAGCGGGTACCTATGTGGCCTGGCAGATTCATGTGAACTATGAGGGCAGCCTGTCCGGGCGGTACCGTGTGGTCGAGCAGATCCCGGATGGGATGGAGGTAACCTATGTCCGTATATGGTGGCTGGGATCTAAAGCAGTTCGGCAGGATCCCAAACCCACCTTTGCGCGGCTCACAGCTGAGGAAATCGCCGCCCTAGGCGGCAGCTGGACGGAATACGCGAAGGCCCTGCTCAGCAACAACGCGGGAAGCCAGACGAACTACTATTACACCAACGGTCAGCAGGTGATCTGGGATATTGACAATCTGGTAGCCGGAGGCGGATACCGGGACGATTATGCCGTGGAGATACAGATCGTCTGTAAGGTAACGGATCCTGACGTTCTTCTGGGCGGCGTGAGCAAGGAGTTCAACAATGTGGTCAGCCTGCAAAATTCCGAGGGAACGACCATCGGCAATGACAGCAATGGAGTGACCATCGGAAGACAGTCTCTGTCCAAGCAAGGCACATATAACCCTGAAATCAACGGCGGCCGTTATCCGTTCAAAATCACGCTGAACGGGCTTGGTGAAGATCTGGTCAGCGGCGCGGATACCATCACCCTGGTGGACGAGCTGAGCGAAACCCTGATTATGGACACCACTTCCATTCAGGTGGTGAACACCAAGACAGGCGAGGTGGTATCGAACTGGACCGCCTCCGTGGAAGGACAGACGCTGAAAATTGTCCTGCCGGACAACCTGCCTCTGACCGTTACCTATGAAACCACAGTCAACGCCGCGCCGGGTCAGACCATCTCCATTTCCAACAACGCCCATTGGGAAGGCTATACCACCCCAAGCGGCGGCAGCGTAGAGGTCGAAGAATTCAGCTATTCCACCGGCGGTACCGTTGGTGCAGACACTTCTCCCAGTGTAACAGTCAAAAAGCTGGACCAGTACAATACCAGCCAGACTCTTTCCGGCGCGACGTTCACATTGGTGGAGGGAACCTATGCTGACGGTACGTTTACCCCAACAACGGACGGCCTTTCCCTGACCGGCACCACCGGCGAGGACGGCACCCTGACCTTCGGAAAAACAAGCGAGCAGACCATGTCGTATAACACCGTCTACTGCCTGACCGAGACAGTGGCCCCGGAAGGATATGTGCTGGATGCCGTGCCCCACTACTTTGCTGTGGCAAAGCAGCAGGAGGACGGGAAATGTCCCACCTTCCCGAATGGTGTGACCGTCTGGTACCAGAGCGCGGACTATACGTATCAGACCTATAACCACAAGGGCGAAGCCACGGTGGCCAAGGCGTTTTTGGATGTGGGCGGCAATCATCTGGCAAAAATCGACGGCGCCTACCGTTTCGGAATCTATGCCGAAGCAAATCCCACCGGCAATCCGCTGCAAACGGTGACCATCACATACGCGAACAGCACGGTCACGCCGGAGAGCGGGACAGCGAAGTTTACAAACCTGACCCTTGGCGGAACCTATTACATCTACGAGCTGGATGATTCCGGTCAGCCAATTTCGGGCAATGTGCCGGCCACGGTGAACAGCAGCAGCTTCCTTGTGACTTACACCAACGGCCCTGCGGTAACGGTTCCCGCAGATGGGAGTGCCGCAGCCACCGTGACCGTAACCAACCAAGTCTGCTACCCCGAGCTGCCCAACACCGGCGGGGCCGGTACGATACCGTATACCATAGGAGGCTTCCTGCTGCTCACGGGCGCGGCGTTCCTCCTGTTGTATCACCATACCAAGCGCAGAAAGGAGGATTCAGTATCTTCCTGATGCGCAGCATCCCTGTTGTCACCCACCCCCCAAAAACAAGAAAGGAAGAAAATAACACGATGAAACACACAAAGAAACTTGCCAGCTTGCTGCTGGCCCTGGCCATGGTCTTTGCCCTGGCCACTACCGCGTTTGCGGCAGAAAACACTACAATTTCGGCTCTCGAGGGAAGCACCCGCACCTATGATGTATACCAGATCTTCACTGGTGACCTCCATGAGGGTGTTCTGTCCAACATCAAGTGGGGCAAGAACGGCACCGGCACCGAAGGAACTGCTGTCGATCAGACCACTCTGGACGCTCTGGCCGCTGTGAATGGTAAGAGCGACACCGAAAAGTTAACGGAGATTCAGAAATATGTGAAACTGGATTCTGAAAAATTCGGTACGGTTTCCAATGGTAATCCGCTGACCGTACCCACCGGCTACTATCTGATCAAGGACAACGGCCCTGTCCATGACGGTGAAGCCTACTCCCTGTATGTAGTCCAGGTTGTCGGCCCCACGACTATCTCTCCCAAGGTTGGAACCACAACCTCCGATAAAAAGGTTAAGGACACCAATGACAGCGCGGCGAACTCCACCACTGATTGGCAGGATTCCGCTGACTACGATATCGGCGATGCCGTACCCTTCAAGCTGAGCGCCACCATCGCTCAGGACTACGCCAACTACACCCACGGCTACAAGCTGACCTTCCACGATAAGGAAGATACTGGCCTGAGCTTCAATAAGAATTCTGTGAAAGTCTATGTTGACGGAACGCTGATTACCACTGGCTATGAGGTTGTGACCGAAGGCCTGACCGACGGCTGCACCTTTGAGGTCTGCTTTGCCAACCTGAAGGACATTGCCTCTGTCAAGGCCGGAAGCATCATTTCTGTTGAGTATACCTCCACGCTGAACAATCAGACCGTTATTGGCTCCACCGGCAACAAGAACACCTCCCATGTGACCTATACCAACAACCCCAATGACGAACAGGCCGGTGAAGGCGGCAAGACCCCCGATGATGTCGTTATTGTATTTACTTACAAGACTATCGTGAACAAGGTTACCAAGAATCCCAACTATGATCCCACAGTCGAAGGCTCCGAAGAGTACATCCCTCTGAAGGGCGCAGGCTTCACCCTGTATAAGAAGAACGCTTCTGGTACATATGAAGCTGTAGGGTCCGAGCTTAAGGGTGAGGACATGACCACTTTTACCTGGAGTGGCCTGGATGATGGCGACTACAAGCTGGTCGAGACCACCACGCCCTCTGGCTACAATACAATTCCCGATATCGAGTTCACCATTACGGCTACTCACGATGTGTCTTCCGATAACCCCACGCTGATATCCCTCAGTGGCGGTGATAAGTTCACCGGAGTGATTTCCACCGGTGTTGTTTCTGCCAACATTGAGAACCAATCTGGTGCACAGCTTCCCTCCACCGGCGGCATCGGCACCACCATCTTCTATGTCCTCGGCTCTGTTCTGGCCATCGGCGCGGCTGTGCTGCTGGTCACCAAGAAGCGCATGAGCACCAAGGGCTAATTCCCTGATACATATCTGAAACGCACTGACATCCCGCTGTGACAGCCGGGGAGGCAATCCCTCCTCGGCCCACAGCGGCAAGGAGAACCCTGCATGAAGAAGAAAAAAGGCAATTATATAACGCTACTCCTGTTCCTGATCCTTCTTGCAGGGCTGTCCTTGCTGCTGTACCCCTCTGTCAGCGATTACTGGAACTCCCTCCACCAGACCCGGGCCATTGCCACATATGCCGAGGAAGTTGCAAATCTGAACCAGGATCAATACGACGAAATCTGGGCCGCGGCCGAAAGCTACAACGCATCTCTGACCGATCGGGTCAATGCGTACCTGCTCAGCGACGCCCAGAAGGAAGAATACCAGCAGCTTTTGAATGTGTCCGGTCTTGGCGTCATGGGCTATATTGAAATCCCCAGCATTGATTGCTCTCTGCCCATCTATCATGGTACGGAGGAATCGGTCCTGCAGATCGCCGTGGGCCATCTGGAATGGTCCAGCCTGCCCGTGGGCGGCGAAAGCACCCATTGCGTTCTCTCCGGCCACCGGGGACTGCCCAGCGCCAAGCTATTCACCAACCTGGACAAGCTGCAAACGGGAGACATCTTTATGCTCCGGATCCTGGACAACGTGCTGACCTATGAGGTCGATCAAATCCTGATTGCGGAACCCCAAGAGACGGGTGCCCTTCGGATTGAAGAAGGGAAAGATTACTGTACGCTCGTTACCTGCACCCCTTACGGTATCAATACCCACCGACTGCTGGTACGGGGACACCGGATTGACAATATTGAGGAAGCAAAGACCGTCCGTGTGACGGCGGACGCCATTCAGATTGAACCGCTGCTTGTGGCCCCTGTTGTGGCGATCCCGATCTTGCTATTGCTTTTGATTTTACTGCTGCTGCCCAAGCAGCCAAGAAAGGAACACGGAGGTGAAGCCGATGAAGAGGATTAGACGCATGACTGCTGCGCTGCTCAGTGTGCTGGCAGTATTCCTTCTCCTGCCCTTGCAGGCTCTGGCGGCGGGAAGTATTGACTTGAACCAGGATGTAAGTTTGACCATTTCCTATCAAGATGGAAACACGCCCCTGGTTGGTGCAGAGTTTGACATTTTCCTGGTTGCCACAGTAGACGAATACGGCGAGCTGACCACCACAAAAGATTTCGCCCAGTTCCATGTCAATATCCGGGGCAAGGATGACGAGGCCTGGCGGACACTGGCATCCACCCTGGAGGGCTATGTATTGCGGGATGATATTTTCCCCACAGACAGTGGAAAGACCAATGATACGGGATTGGTTTCCTTTCCCACCGCCGGAAAGAGCCTGAAAGCGGGTTTGTACTTTGTACTGGGGTATCGACACACGCAAAATGGCTTCCGCTATGATCCCACGCCATTCATGGTAATGCTGCCTGGATTGGACAAAGAGAATAACATTTGGGTTTATGATGTAGCCGTCAATGCAAAGTTCGATTCATCCCAAATCCCTGATAACCCAGATGACCATACCATCGACCGAAAGGTTCTGAAGGTCTGGGCCGATGATGGACATGAAAAAGATCGTCCCAAAGAGGTAATTGTTCAGCTTCTTCGTGACGGTAAGGTATATGATACCGTAACCCTGAACGCGGCAAACAACTGGCGGTACACCTGGACGGGATTGAATGATCGCTATACGTGGACCATTGTGGAGAAAGAGTTGGAGGGCTATACCGTGGAGGTCACACGGGAGGGTATCACTTTTGTGGTGACAAATAGCTACAATGAGGAAATTCCTGACGAGCCTACTCCCACAACACCTACCACGCCGGACAAACCTACTACACCTACAAAGCCGACGCTGCCTCAGACTGGCCAGCTCTGGTGGCCGGTTCCAGTGTTGATTGCCGCCGGACTGCTCTTTGTCGTGATCGGCCTGGTGCGCCGCAGAGGTGCTGTTGATGAGGAATGAAGAAAAAAATAGCAGAAAGCAAGAGGGCTTGCTGTTGATTACGATTGGGCTGCTGCTGATTGCAGCAGCCCTTTTCCTTGTATCTTACAACTTGTACGACGAGCTGCGGGCAAAGCAATCGGCCAGGCAAGCGGTAACCCAGCTGGATGCGTATTTGCCCGCAGAGGCCGCTCCAGAGGCTCCCTCGGACTCCGCCGGGGATCAGGAGCCGTTTGTGAGCGATGAGCGGACTGTTATTCCGGACTATGTTCTATCCCCTAATATGGAAATGCCAGTGGAAACCATCAACGGAATAGACTTTATCGGTGTTTTAAGAATCCCAGCCTTGGAGCTGGAGCTGCCGATTATCAGTGAGTGGAATTATCCCAATCTGAAAACTGCTCCCTGCCGGTACAGTGGGTCTGCCTATTTGAATAACCTGATTATTTGCGGCCACAACTACACTTCCCATTTCGGAACCTTAAAGAATCTCTGGGAGGGCGATATTGCCACCTTCACGGATATGGACGGAAATGTATTCACCTACAAAATGGTGGAACGGGAGACGCTGCTGCCAACCTCCATTGACGCAATGGAGAGTGGAGAGTGGGACTTGACTTTATTCACTTGTACTGTGGGCGGTCAAAGCCGTGTGACAATTCGCTTTGAGCTGGAGGAAGACTGATTCCTCCAAAAATAGAAACAGGCTTTCGCATCGGGAAATTGACGGTAGCTATGCCGACTGGGCACGAAAAAACGGCTATACCATCCGGAACTGTGTCTGTGACTGCGATGGTTCCATTGAACTGGATACCCGCACCCTCCAGCGGGCCATATCGAGATAAGCTTCAAACTGCGTGTCGGCTTCCTTGGTTTCCACCCACGCCCCGCTTTGGTAGGCGTAGTGTTTACACCTTAACCCAGTCCATCGTCACCACAGACTCGCAGACTATCGCTGCAAAGCTCAACGGCGAATACATCCGTGCTAAAAATAACAACCAGCGGCTCTCTATCCTAGGGAGCCGCTCAGCTTACCATGGTACAAAACTCCATTATCATATTTGAAACCAGAAAAATACCGGGACAGCGCATTTTTTGCTGCCCCGGTATTCGTTTACGCATTGTCATCATCGCATAGCTCTTCACCAAACAGGCTGGGCAGGTAATCTCTCCTGCCATTGGCATCTTTACTTTAGTCATGGATTCCCAGTTCCTTTTCCACATCCTCCGCAGAGAAGTACCCCTGCTCCCCCCCCGGAGCGGCGACCCTTTTCCAGCTCTGTCATCAGCTTCTGCATCGCCATCAGCTTTTCATACTGGCGGTATTCCTCCATATCCAGAACCGCATACAGGAGCTGCGGAAAAACAAACGCCGCCCCGTAAAAGCGGAACGGCAGGGATTGTTTTCCGGACTTCTGTTCTGTGCCGATTGCGGCGGCAAGCTTCACTTTGCCACCAGCAAGCGCTTTGAAGGGAAACAGGATCGCTATGTTTGCTGTCACTATAAAAGCAATCGTGGCACCTGCACCGCGCATTATATCCGGGAGGATGTGCTTCGTGAAATCGTTTTGGAACGCATCCGTGCGGTCAACGAGTATATCCGCGATGATGTAGATGCCTTTCAGGAGGAATGGCTGCAATGCCGCAGGACTGACCAGGAGCGCAGCATCCGGGATGACAAAAAGAAAGTAGAACAGGCAAAGAAACGTCTTTCCGATTTGGATGTCATCATCTCCCGGCTGTATGAGGACTATGTTCTTGGAAATCTCAGTCAGGACAGGTACAAAAAGATGTCTGCGGACTATGAAGCCGAACAGGAACGGTTAAAGCTCGAAATTGAGGTTATTGAGGAATGGGTCGAACAGCGGGAAGAAATGAACGACGGTTTGGATGCCTTTATTGTCCTGACACAGAAATATGTGGATGTTGAGGAACTGACGCAGACCATCGTGAACGAGTATATCAAGAAGATCGTCGTTTATGCTCCGGATAAATCCAGCGGCAAGCGGACGCAGAAAGTGAAGATTTACTTCAACTTCGTGGACGATGTGGATATTCCCATTATTTCCGAGCCTATCACCACAGAAACAACCTATGGACCCAGAAAAACGGGGTCACACCGTTCTCTGCGTCAAAATAGTTACTTGTCACTATTAAGCCTTGAAATTCCAGTTTCTCTGTGGTAAAATACAATGAATATTCATTTTGGGGGATAACTATGTACATTAGCTGCCGGGACAGAAGGTTTCCGTCTGCTACAAACATATGTGATATCAGCTACAAAACCTATATTCCGGAGGAAATCCGGGGTGGGGTCGTTGTAGTGCATGGTATGTCAGAGCACGGGGGGCGTTATGAGGAACTGGCGCGCTTCTTTGCGGAAAACGGTTTCGTCACGGCGGTAATGGATCTCCCCTCCCATGGAAAAAGCACCAGGGAAGGTCTTCCAAAAGGCTATTTCGGGCAGCAGGAAGATTGGCTCCCCATGCTGGAAGATATTCGTACGCTTTCCAGGGTGCTGCGCAGTGAATATCCTGCTCTGGGATGGGTATTGCTCGGGCACTCCATGGGCTCGATCCTAACCCAGGATTTTATGGCTCGATTCGGAGATGAATTTGAAGGATACATCCTTTCCGGTACTACGGGGCCCAATCCGGCCGCTGTGTTCGGAAAGTTTCTGGCTCGCCGAGAAATTCATAAAGGACGGGGCATGGAACCCAGTAGCATGCTGGATAAGCTTTGTTTCGGAGCCTTTGGCAAAAGCGTAAAACAGGCGGATACACCCTGTGACTGGCTCAGCCGGGATAAGGAACGAGTGGCACAGTATATGGGGGATCCTTTGTGCGGATTTCCTTTTACCCCATGGGGATACCTGGCTTTGTTTTGTGCAACCGGGCGTATTGCCAGTACTGCATGGGCTAAAAAGGTACCGGATAAGCCCATCCTTCTGCTTTCCGGTGACAGAGATCCCGTCGGGCAGATGGGAAAGGGCGTAAAAAAGGTATATAAGCATCTGTCTCAAACGGGGCATAATCATGTGGAAATGCGGCTGTATCCGGAAGGGCGTCACGAGATGCATAACGAGCTCAATCGAAAAGAAGTTTTTGAAGATTATCTGCTCTTTCTGGAATCAGTGGAAGCCGGAGGGGAATTTGAAGCATGAGTATTCTTATCTTTCGGGATACTAAAACTGCCTGTGCAGCTGCGGCGACGATGATTGCCGGACAGCTTCTTGAAAGGCCGGAGAGCGTTATCGGTGTGGAGTATAGTGATCAGATGCTTCCCGTATTTGATTCACTCTCGGCCATGACAGAAAATGGATTGTTGGATTGGACTCGTACGACTCTGTTTCAGCTCAGTGAACTGGTACAGAGAGAGGATGGCATTACAATCCGTGAAAAGATGAAAACGGCTTTTCTGGAGCGCACGGGGGTGCGGCAGGAACGGTTCATCTCTCCCGACAGCGTATCAGAAAATTGGGCGGATAGCTGTCACTCCTTTGAAGAACACATTCGCGATGCGGGAGGGCTGGATCTGGCACTGTTTACGGTGCATACCGACGGAGCTGTGTTGTTTAACGGTTCTGGGCCGGATATAGCGCCCATCACTCATGTCGAATTTTATGAAGGCAGGAAAACCGTAACCCTGGCATTGCCTTCTCTGATGCAGGCCCGCCGTCTGGTGGTGCTCCTTACGGGGAACACATTGGCACAGGCAGCAGCGGATTGCCTGAGAGGGCCTGTCAACAGCGGCTTTGCCGCCAGTCTGCTTCAGCTTCATGGAGCGGCTACCTTCCTTTTAGATGAGGAAGCCGCCGCTTTATTGGGATAAATTGTATCTATTTTCAGGAGGTTCACCATATGTCCGGACATTCTAAGTGGGCAAACATCAAGAACAAAAAGGAAAAGACCGATGCACAGCGGGGTAAAGTGTTTACCAAAATCGGCCGAGAAATTGCCATTGCCGTAAAGGAAGGCGGCGGTGCGGATCCTGCCAACAACGCCAAGCTCAGAGACGTTATTGCAAAGGCCAAGGCGGCCAATATGCCTAACGATAACATCAACCGCTCCATTAAGAAGGCGGCGGGAGAGACGGGCTCCGTCAACTATGAGGAGTTTACTTATGAAGGCTATGGCCCCGGCAATATGGCTGTGTACGTTGAGATCGTCACGGATAACCGCAATCGTATTTCCGCCGAGATGAAGCATCTGTTTTCCAAAGCCGGTGGAAATTTGGGGGCCAGCGGTTCCGTTGCCTGGATGTTCGATAAGAAGGGACAGATCGTGGTGGAGCGCACCGCACTCATGGATGAAGATGAAGTCATGATGCAGGCGCTGGATGCCGGAGCAGAAGATTTTGTGGCACAGGAGGATGTGTTTGAGATCTATACTTCGCCCGCAGAGTTTTCCAAGGTTCGTGAGGCACTGGAGAGCGCCGGGTACACCTTCCTCAAGGCGGAAGTGGCTATGATTCCCCAGAATACCGTGAATATCACAGACCCTGAGGTCGTGGAAAAAGTAAACAAGTTTCTGGATAATCTGGATGATAATGATGATGTGCAGGAGGTATTCCACAACGCCATTCTGCCCGAGGAAGACGAGGAGTAATATCCTTCCCTGGTTTCCTCGTACATTTACAGTGGGAAAATTGCAGTAAAGGAGACCATGTATGGCCATTGTGACGAAAAACGAGTTTGGTACCATCTCCGTTCCCGAAGATCTGGTTTCGGTCATTGCCGGATATGCCGCCGTTGAAAATTACGGTATTGTAGGCATGTGTGCCAAGCGTACCGGAGATTCCATTGTGGATCTTATCGGCAGAGATAATCTGAAAAAGGGTGTAAAGATCACCAGCGTCGGAGAAAATATGGTCAGCGTTGACCTGTATGTTGTTCTTCAATACGGAGTATCTCTTCCGGCCGTAGCTGAAAATTGCAGGAACAATGTGAAATACCGCATTGAAGACCTGACCGGGGTCATGGTACGGGACGTGAATGTCCATGTAGAAGGCATTCGTGTTCTCGAATGAGAATACGGGGAGGAAAGGACATTTGATCAGAGAAATCATCGACGGGGCGGCATTGCGGGATATGTTCCTGATGGGGGCTGCCCAGCTTGAGAAAAACAAAAGTACAGTGGATGCGCTGAATGTGTTTCCCGTACCGGACGGAGACACCGGCACTAATATGTCCATGACCATGCAGGGCGCCGTAAAAGAACTGCGCTCCATGCCTGAAACCGTTACTGTTGGGGAAGTTACTTCTGCCGTATCCAAAGGGGCACTGCGTAGTGCCCGGGGTAATTCCGGTGTTATTCTGTCTCAGCTTTTCCGAGGATTTTCCAAAGCCCTCAAGGGCATGGGTACAATGGATGCCAGGCTCTTTTCACAAGCACTCAGCGAAGGAACGCAGGCGGCCTATAAAGCAGTTATGAAGCCTACCGAGGGAACCATCCTTACAGTTTCCAGAATGGTATCCGATGCGGTGCAGTCTGCATTGGAAGAAAATGCCTCTGTTTCCTGCGATGAGATCATGGATCTCATGCTTAAGGAAGGGGAAGCGGCTCTGAAGCTGACTCCGGAACTGTTGCCCGTGCTTAAGGAAGCGGGCGTGGTGGACTCAGGCGGACGGGGTCTGATGTTCATTTATACCGGTTTTTGGATGGCGCTGGAGGGGGAGGATGTCTCCAATGCGCTTGCTGTGGAAGAAGCTTCCGCACCGGCAGACACGGGTAAATCTCTTCAGGATTCTGTTGATTTCCATGAGTTCGGCACGGATACCATTGAATATGGCTACTGCACAGAATTTTTCATCATTCACCTGGTAGATGGGTTTGAAGAAAGCGATCTGGATCGGTTCCGCAGTCATCTGGAAAAAGTAGGCAACTCTATTGTGGCCGCTTACGATGGTGAAATGGTAAAAGTACATGTTCACAGTAATTGTCCGGGTAAGATACTGCAAATGGCACTTCGCTATGGAGAACTGGACAGACTGAAGATTGAAAACATGCGGGAGCAAAATCGCCAGCTTATCGAATCCAGAAAACGCAGCCAAAAAGAATTCGGATTGATCTCTGTCAGTACCGGCGAGGGAATGAATGAGCTGTTTAAAGCACTTTCTGTAGATGAGATCATAACCGGCGGTCAGACCATGAACCCCAGCATTGATTCCATCGTCCATGCCGTACGGAAGGTGAATGCACGCAACGTATTCATTTTGCCAAACAACAGCAATATTATCCTTGCGGCTTCTCAGGCGGTGGAGCTTTGTGACTGTCATGTGGAAGTGTTGCCTACGAAGACCATCCCGCAGGGCATTTCGGCAGCTATGGCGTTCAATCCGGAGCTTTCGTTGGAGGAAAATCTCCAAAATATGACCGATGCTTTCCAAAATGTGATTTCGGGATCCGTGACTTATGCCGTCAGAGAGACGCAGATTAATGGACAGCAGATTCATAATGGAGATTATATCGGCATTCTGGATGGCAACCTTACCGTCGTTTCTTCCGAAGTGGAAGAAACCGGTGCGCAGCTTATTGATAAGATGATCGAGAAGCTGGGAGACGAAGAAGCTTCAGTCACTCTGTATTACGGAAGTGATGTTGCAGAAGAGGATGCTAACGCTTTGGCGCAGCGTATGGAAAAGGCTTATCCAGAAGCAGAGTTTGTGGTACATAACGGCGGCCAGCCCTTGTACTACTACTATTTCTCTGTTGTATAAACAACCCAGGGGAGCCGCAAGGCTCCTTTTTATGCTTCATGGAATTGAAAGATATAAAAGGGGTCGGCCCTAAAAGGCTGGCTCTTTTTTCAAAAGTGCATATTGAATCGATTGAGGACCTGCTAGAGTTTTTTCCTTGCGGATATTTGGATTATTCTGCATTGACACCGATAAGCGAACTCAGGGATGGTGAATTGAGCTCCGTGGAGATATGTCTTACAGGTAAGCCTTCCTTTTACTCTCGACGCGGAATGACTGTTATTACCCTATACGGAAAGGATAGGAGCGGAAAAAAACTGGCACTACGTTGGTTCAACCAACCCTATCGTGCAGGTCAGTATCAGGAAGGCCAACGCTGGTTTGCTGCCGGAAAAGTCAAAAAAGGGGAGAAGGGACCTGTCGCCTTGATCAATCCTGTGCTCACACGAGAACAGGCGGGGATACTGCCGGTATACAGCACACCAAAAGGATTGCCCGGAAAGCTGATCAGCCAATGCGTGGCTATTGCTTTGGATACAATATCTGTACAGGAAACTATCCCGGAACAACTGTGTCGAAGATACGATCTGATTTCCAGAGCAGAAGAAATTCGCATTTTGCATTTTCCTTCTGATAGACCAACATTGGAGAGGGCTCTTGCTCGCCACACCTTTGAAGAGGCTTTGTACTATTTTTTATATCTGGAAAGTTGCAGGGAAGTTGGTATGCGCACAGCAGGCCGCTCCCTGTCCTGCCCGGGAGCCTTATCCGCTTTTATACAAAGTCGCCCTTTTGCTTTGACCAAAGCCCAGAAGCGGGTTCTTGAAGATGTAGAGAAGGATATGGCGGGGCCTTACGCCATGAACCGTCTGATCCAGGGGGATGTAGGCGCAGGAAAAACCGTCATTGCACAATATGCTCTGTACTTAGCCGCTCGCTGCGGTTGCCAGGGTGCATTTCTGGCGCCTACTGAGCTGCTGGCCAGTCAGCAGTATGAAACCCTGCGCAAGGATTTCGGATCACGTTGCGGGCTTCTGACGGGAAGTCTTTCCGGTAAGGAACGGCAACAGGCGCTGGATGCCTTGCGCAGCGGACGATGGCAGGCGGTAGCGGGCACCCATGCTTTGTTTTCTGATGACGTTGTATTTAAGGATTTAGGGGTTATTGTCACCGACGAGCAGCATCGCTTTGGGGTGGAGCAAAGAGCCCGAATGATGGATAAGGGATTCCATCCTCATGTATTGGTTATGAGCGCTACTCCAATACCTCGTACATTGGCATTGATGTTATATGGAGATTTGGAGCTTTCTGCTGTGGATGAAATGCCCCCCGGACGTTTGACTGTAAAGACGCATTTGGTGAGCCAGAACAAGCGGACAGAATTGATTCGCTATCTGGGGAATGAAGCTGCAATGGATCACCGCAGCTATGTGGTTTGTCCGCTTATAGAAAAAACAGAGGGATATGAAGGTCTTTCTGTGGAGGAGGTAGCAGAGGAATTTGCAAATGCGCTGCCCGGTGTATCCATAGGCTGCCTGCATGGGCGTATGGAAGAACAGGAAAAGCAATGTGTTATGGAAGCATTTCGCAAAGGGGAAATATCTATTCTTATTGCCACCACTGTCATAGAAGTGGGGATCCACGTACCAGAAGCGCTGCATATGACAATTATCGGCGCAGAACGTTTTGGGTTGTCTTCTTTGCACCAGCTGCGAGGGCGCGTAGGACGGGGGGAAGGGCAAGCCCATTGTTTTTTGCTTTGCACCAAGGTACAGCAAAACTCCATGACCAGGCTGCAGGCCATGCTGGATACTAATGACGGATTTGAGATTGCAAATCGGGACATGGCTCTTCGGGGCACGGGAGATCTGCTGGGCATTCGTCAAAGCGGAGAGAGCCGGCTGGAAGCGTTTCTTCGGGAAGGCAGTCTTGCCCTCGTGGAAAAAGCCCATGCTGCTGCCAGAGAGATCATGAGGGAACCTTACGAAGCGTATAACGAGCTTTTGAAAGAATCTAACCGCCGCTATGGCCAAGGGCGCCGCATTGCTTTGAATTGATACAAAAAAAGACCCGTTTCCGGGTCTTCTTGGTACCAGAGGGTTTATCTCATCATGGAGCCGATCGAGTTGCCCATGTTGCTTTGGGCGTAAGCGATCATCCTTTTGACCATTTCGCCACCGATAGAACCGGCTTCGCGACTGGTCAAATCCCCGTTGTAGCCCTGCTTGAGGTTTACGTTCAGAGAAGAGGCTACTTCGTTTTTAAGGGAATTCAATTTCTCTTTGCTCTCGGGGATCAAAGAACCATTTCGTGCCATTTGTATATTCTCCTTTCGTCAGTTTAGTGCATGTTCTTTTCAGCGTATGCGATCATTCGCTTGACCATTTCGCCGCCGATGCTGCCGGCATCCCGGCTGGTAAGGTCGCCGTTATAGCCCTGCTTCAGGTTGATGTTCAGAGAAGAAGCAACTTCGGACTTGAAACCATTGAGCTTGTCCTTGGATTCAGGGACGAGAGCGCCATTGCGTGCCATTTATTTCACCTCCTTTTTTTGATTCGCTGTTACTTTTTCCATTTTTGCTTCTTTTTATGACAGGAAGTTTTTGTCATTTGCTTTTTTGCATCATATTGCGCCAAAATGCACCGGCGTTCATATACTGGACAAATTTAATTGAATGTGGTAAAATACAATATCTATAAAAATGGCGGTATCAGGATGATTTTGGTCAGTGCATGTCTGGCCGGATATCCCTGCCGGTATGACGGACGGGATAACAGGCGGTCGGATATTGTCGCAATGGTGCAGGCCGGGGAAGCGCTGCCGGTGTGTCCGGAGCAGCTGGGTGGACTTTCTACCCCTCGGTCGCCCTGTGAACTTTATGGGGAAAAGCGCGTTTTTTCCAGTGACGGAGAAGATAAGACCGAGGCATTCCTGAAGGGCGCTCGGGCGGCATTGGAGCTTTGCCGTCTGTATCATATAGATCAGGCTATCCTGAAGGCCAGAAGCCCTTCCTGTGGGTACGGCCTTGTGTATGATGGGACCTTTACCGGTACGCTCCGGGAAGGTATGGGCCTGTGCGCTGGGCTGTTGGCGCAGAACGGGATAGAAGTCAGCAGCAGGGAGTAGCCTTTTAAGGAGGAGTTTTATGGAAAACAATAATGTGATTCTTGTTATCGATGATGACCGCAACATTCTGTCCATTATTGAGATGTATCTCAAAAAGGCCGGCTTCTCCGTGGTCACCTGCTTCAGCGGATATGAGGCGCTGCCTGTTTTCCGCAATGTGAAGCCTGCTCTTGTGGTGCTGGATGTAATGCTTCCCGGCAAGGATGGCTGGTCCATTCTCCGCGATATCCGCCAGGAAGCTACCACCCCGGTGATCATGCTCACGGCTAAAGGAGATACCGGAGAAAGGGTCAAAGGTTTGGAACTGGGAGCAGATGACTACATTGCCAAACCGTTCGACTCTAATGAGCTTATTGCCAGAATCAAAGCGGTACTGCGGCGCTCCACCCCCATGCCGGAAGCGGAACGAAGCATCAGCCTGCCTAATCTGTGCATCTCTTTGGAAAACTATTCTGTCATTTTGGATGGGGTACAGCTTGAGATGCCGCCTAAAGAGATCGAGCTTTTGTATTTTCTTGCTTCTCATGCGGGAAAGGTGTTTACCAGGGAACAGCTTTTGGAGCAGGTTTGGGGGTTTGATTTCTTCGGCGATTCAAGAACCGTAGATGTGCATGTCAAGCGTATTCGCGAAAAGTTGGGGGAACGGCCCAACTGGCAGCTTAAAACGGTTTGGGGCGTCGGGTATAAGTTCGAGATTCGGCAATAAGAACTGCGTTCATGGCCCGCATTCGTTTTAAAACCATTTTCTCCAGGATGCTGTGCCTGCAATGTCTCATCATTGTGGTGGTGTTGTTGTTAGCCGGACTTTCCATAGGGGTTGTGGCCAGAAATCAGGCCCTTATGCTGGAAAAGGAACGGCTTCTGAAATGCGCACAGGAAGCGATAGAGGCATACAACCAACCGGGAGGACTTCAGGAGGCACCTTTACAAGAACTTGCCGGCAGGGAAGACCTGATGTTTCAGTTTATCGGTTCCCTGCAAACCCGCTCCGTATATGCGGAAGAAAAGTGGCAGGCGCTGACCGGCCTCTCAAAGGAGCAAACGGCGCTGACACGTATTCTGGATAGAGCATCCGTTGCACCGGATACTACAGAACGATATTTTTCCAAGCGTCCGTTTCCGGTGCTAAGTATGTTTTGCACGTTTGCTTCCGGAGAAAGTACAATACTGCTGTTGGTGCATCGGGATATTTCCTATCTGGAGCAGGAAATGTCTCAGATAGCACAATGGAGCACGATCATCTGTATATTGGGGGCCATTGTAGCGTTTGTGGCTTCTTACTATTCCGCAAGCCGAATTATTAATCCGTTTGTGGAAATGAATCACACGGTGCAGTGTTACTCTAAAGGCGATTTCTCCCAGCGTATTCCCATAACGGGTCGTGATGAAGCATCACAGTTGGGGCGCAGCTTTAATGAAATGGCTGAACAGTTGAAGGATCTGGAAAATACCCGCCGAAGCTTTGTAGCTAACGTATCCCATGAACTCAGATCTCCCTTGACCAGCATGAAAGGGTTTCTGGAAGCCATGATGGATGGAACTATTCCGCCGGAAGAGCACGAGCATTATATTTCGTTGGTTCTTTCTGAAACCAAACGAATGAATGCCATGGTCAATGACCTGTTGGATCTGGCACGAATAGAATCAGGCATTATTACCGTCAATTATGAGCTCTTTGATATCAATGAGCTTATCCGCAGGATCCTGATCACCTTTGAAACACGTATTTCAGAGAAAAATCTGGAATTGGATATTCGGTTCGCCCAGGAACAGTGCTTTGTTTATGCAGACAGCAACCAGATCTCTCAGGTACTGCGGAATCTTATCGATAATGCCATAAAGTATTCCCCGGACGGTCGCTCTCTGATGATCAGCACTTACGCTTTGCGTAAGGAGGTTTATATAACCATTAAGGATACGGGCATTGGTATACCAGCTGAGGATGTGCCCCATGTGTTTGATCGGTTTTATAAAGTCGAGAAGGCTCACACGCCTTCTCCGCAAGTAGGTTCAGGACTTGGTTTGGCCATCGTGAAAAAAATCATCGAAGCCCATGATCAGTCTATAACCGTTAAAAGCGCCCGCGGCCGCGGGACACAGTTTACGTTTACATTGCAAAGAGCCAATCCCCTGAAATCAGGGAATCGCGGGAGGTAATTATAGCTATGTCAAAGAAAAACGAATCTGTAAATGAGCTTTACAACAGCCGCAAGAGCGGTGCAGCTCCATTGATCTGGCTTCTGACTATTGCTTTTTTAATCATATGCGCCGGGGTCGCTTACATGGGGATCCCCATGCTTATGGAAGCAAATGCCATGCCGTTGCCTTTTATGCCTGCTTTCAGAGAGACACTGCCGCCTGAAATGCCAGCGGCACCTTCGTCTACACCGATGCCCGTTTCCACTCCCACCTTTACGCAGCAGCCTACGGCGACGGCTACTCCCACAGGAACGGATACGCCCACTCCTACAACCGAACCTGCAGACACGCCTGTCCCAGCCGCTACGGCTGTGCCGCAGTTGATTGCTACTCCTACGCCTGTACCAACGGATTCCCCTGTACCGCTGGCTACGGAAGTGCCTCAGCTCATTCTTACACCGACTCCGGTTGTATCAGCGGATCCGACTCCTACAGAGACCCCTGTCCCTCAGCTTATTTCCACACCTGAAGCGACACTGATTCCCGAAGCAACGGATACGCCTCAAGCTACCGCTATGGAGGCTGCAGATACGCCGATGCCTACCGAATCTCCCGTTTCCACTCAGGCTCCCGTAGAAAGTCAGGAATCTGTGTCAAACGGCTTGGCAATATTGTCTCTCTTGCCGGACATTGTCGAGAAGACGAACCCGGCCGTGGTAGGCGTGATCAATTATCAGATGGTTACAGGTGCCGAAGATCCGGTTGCCTATGCCAGTGGTTCCGGCTTTATTGTATCGGAAGCCGGGTACGTGCTGACTAATGCTCACGTTATTTCTGGAGCCACTAAATTGGAAGTACTCTTTTCTGATGGCAGCACCGTTTCTGCAGCGTTGGTGGGGAAGGATGTGCCTACGGATATTGCTGTGCTGAAAATTGAGAAGGAAGGGTTGACTGTATTGCCCATTGGCGATTCCGATGCCGTTCGTCCCGGCGAGTTTGTGTTGGCTATCGGCAATCCGCTGGATAGTTATCAGCTTTATGGTACAGTAACTTACGGTATTATCAGTGGCGTAGCCAGGCAGATCAACATTGATGGATATGTAAATATGTATATGCAAACCGATGCTGCTATCAATCTGGGCAACAGTGGTGGTCCGTTGATCAATCTGAAAGGTGAGGTCATTGCCATGAATACAGCCAAGAGTGTTTCTGCCGGTACGGATGATAATGGCACCACTATAGCGGCAGAGGGCATAGGCTTTGCATTACCCATCAAAAACGTGGTAGAAATCGCCAATCAGCTTATTCTCAATGGTTCTGTTGCCCGTCCTGGCGTGGGATTGAAAGTATATACTTTCACCGAGGAGATGGCTCGTCTGGGCCAGTTGGTGCCCGGTGTATATGTAGAATCCGTTACTGCAAGCAGTCCAGCAGAACTGGCAGGTATGCAGGCGGGAGATGTGATCGTTAAACTCAATGGCCAAGCACTTACAGACAGCGATGTACTGGTCAGTTACTGCCGCAGTTGTACCCCTGGAGATACTCTGAATCTTACGGTGTATCGTGGCGGTGAATATTTGGATATTACCATAGAGATTGGCAATATCAATTCTTTCAGTAAATAACAAAGGAGAATACGGCCGCTCTTATCCGAAAATGGGAGCGGCCCTTTTATGTCATATGAATCCCAGAGCTATTATCACATTGGAGTTTGATAAAATACGCACCATGGCCGCTGCCCATATTTCCTCCGAAATGGGCCGGGAGGTCATGGAAACTTTGCTTCCTGCAACTTCTGTGCAGGAAGCGGAAAATTTGCTTAAGCAAACATTGGAAGCGGAATCCGTTTACCGTCGTACAGGCCGTACGCCAGTAGATGCCTTTCCGGATATACGGGCCACACTACGGAAGGTACCGGCCGTATATTCGCTTTCCATGGGAGAGCTTTTGCAGGTAAACCGCTGCTTGAAGGTTTCCCGACAGGCCCGTGATGTATTGCTGGCAGGAGACGGAGAGGGATTGCTAAAAGTCTTTGCCAATAAACTTGCCAGTCAGGAGTATATTGAGAACGAGATCAGCCGTTGTATTCTCAGTGAGGATGAAATGGCAGACAATGCATCTCCGGAGCTTTCCCGCATCCGTCGGCAAATGAAGCTCACTACTGAAAAGGTTCGTGATAAATTAAACAGCATTCTTCGCAGCTCTACTTATCAGAAGTATCTGCAAGATCCCATTATCACTGTGCGAAACGGTCGGTACGCAATTCCTGTAAAAGCGGAGTACCGTACACAGATCCCTGGTCTCATTCATGATCAAAGCAGCAGTGGGCAGACTTTATTTATAGAGCCTACCGCAGTAGTGGATCTTGGAAATGAATACCGAAAACTGCAGCTGGATGAGAAAAAAGAGATGGATCGGATTCTAGCCGGTCTTACCTCGCTGATTGCTCCGGAAGCGGAGAGCCTGTATGATAGCCTGCATATTCTTGCCAGGTTGGATTGCATTTTTGCCCGTGCCATGCTGGCAAGAGACATGGATGCAGTATGCCCAAAACTCAATGATAAAGGCTACATTAAGCTACTGAATGCCAGACATCCGTTGATCGATCCTAAGAAGGTAGTACCGGTCACCATGTGGCTGGGAGATGATTTTGACACACTTATTATCACTGGTCCCAACACTGGCGGTAAAACCGTTACTTTAAAAACCGTTGGGCTGTTTACGCTCATGGCCATGAGCGGTATGTTTATTCCCGCGGATATGGGAAGTGAGATCGGCTTTTTTGAGGAAGTTTTTGCAGATATCGGTGATGAGCAGTCTATCGAACAAAGTCTGTCTACTTTCAGCGCACACATGACCAATCTTGTTTCTATACTTGCGCAGGCAGATAAAGATGCGCTTGTATTGGTGGATGAGTTGGGAGCAGGTACGGATCCGCTGGAAGGTGCAGCTTTGGCTCAGGCTATTTTAGAGTATTTGCAGCAGCGCGGTGCCCGCACTATGGCCACCACACACTATAGCGAAATAAAAGCTTTTGCTCTTTCCAGAGATCGAATGCAAAACGCCTCCATGGAGTTTGATGTGGATCGCCTTTGCCCTACATATAAGCTTTATATCGGGATTCCGGGTAAGTCTAATGCCTTCGAGATTAGCCAGCGACTGGGGCTGAGAACAGAAATTATCGACCGGGCACGGGTATTCCTAAAAAAAGAAGATGTTGCCTTTGAGGATGTGCTTAGCGGCGCAGAGAAGCAGCGCAAACTTGCAGAAGAAGATCGCAGACAAACCCAATTGGCACTGTTGGAAGCAGAGCGATTAAAACGGGAAGCGGAAGATGAAAAGCAGAAACTTCAGAAAGAGAAGAGTCTGTTGAAGCAGAAAGCACGGGAGGATGCCAGGGAAGTTGTAAGAAAAACCCGGTCGGATATGGAACAACTTATTGCCAACTTGCGAAATATCCAGAACATTGACAGCCGTGCTCTGGAGCGCGCCATTCAGGAATCCCGCGATACCATGCGGCATACGGAAGAAAATCTCTATGAGAATATAGAGCATCAGGAGGAATACGGCAGTGCTCCCAACTGCATTAGGGTGGGGGAGAGTTACTATGTCACCAGCATTCACGGTCCTGCTACTGTCATAAAGGGGAAAGACAGCAAGGGACAAGTGCAGATTCAATCCGGCATAATGAAAATGCATGTTCCTGCAACCGATCTGCGCATTCTGCAAAAAATGCCGGAAAAGAAAGTGCGCAAGGTCACGGGCCCCATACTCACGGATGTTCAGGAAGTTAAGCTGGATTTGGACTTGCGGGGATATCTGGTAGACGATGCCGTAATGGAGATTGACCGATATATCGATATGTGCCTGATGCACGGCCGTAAAGAGTTCAATGTCATTCACGGTAAGGGAACCGGTGCTCTTCGTACGGGCGTACAGGCCTACTTAAAGGGAGATAAGCGTGTGAAAACTTTCCGGCTGGGCAACTATGGGGAAGGTGACGCCGGCGTTACCGTTGTAACGCTGAAATAAGTGAACATAAAGAGGAAATTGTATGGCTTTTGATTTTAAAAAGGAATATAGAGCGTTTTACCTTCCCAAGGGGGGAGCCTGAGATTCTTTCGATTCCGGAAGCAAACTATATTGCCATTCGGGGGCAGGGAGATCCCAATGAAGAAGGTGGTGCATACAAGCAAGCCATCGGCGTACTGTATGCCATTGCGTATACCTTAAAAATGAGCTATAAAACCGGCCATGTCATTCCGGGGTTCTATGATTACGTTGTCCCTCCGTTAGAGGGATTCTGGTGGCAGGAAAATGCGAATGATATAGACTTTACACAGAAGCAAAAGTTTCACTGGATTTCTATGATACGCTTGCCCGACTTTATTATCCGTGAGGACTTTATTTGGGCTGCACAGGTGGCGGAACAGAAGAAGAAAATAAATTGCTCCCAGGACGAGTGTTTAACAGTAAACGAAGGGTTGTGTGTACAATGTATGCATATCGGTTCTTATGATGAGGAGCCGGCTACCATAGCCCGGATGAATGCATTTCTGGCGGAAAACGGATATGCAAATGATATAACGGATTCCCGGCTACATCATGAGATCTACCTTTCTGATGCAAGAAAGGTTCCGCCTGAAAGGCAAAAAACAGTGATCCGGCATCCGATCAAAAAATCCTGAATATCTACTAAAACAGCCCGGCGGAAAGAACTTCCGCCGGGCATACATATGTACATGGGTCAACCCCGTATAAGCCGAACGGCCTCTGAAGGATCCGCTGCAGAAAATACTGCACTGCCTGCTACCAGAACCGTTGCCCCGGCTTCCCGGCATAAAGCTGCCGTTTGTGGATTCACACCGCCATCCACTTCGATCTCAAAGGATAGCCCCATTTCCTTTTTGAGAGATGCCAGCTCAAAAATCTTGGTAACTATCTGCGGAATGAACTTTTGACCGCCGAACCCCGGATTTACACTCATAAGCAGCACAAGGTCGCAGTCGCAAAGCACATATTTGCACATTTCTATTGGAGTAGCCGGGTTCAATACAACGCCACCCTTCATCCCGGCTGCATGAATGGCTTGCAATGTGCGGTGAATGTGACGATCTGCTTCCACATGAAAGGTTAGGATATCCGCTCCCGCTTCTTTAAACGGTTCTACCCAGCGAATCGGATCCTCCACCATCAAATGCACATCCAGAGGCAGTGTTGTATGTGGCCGCAGAGCCTTGCACATGACCGGGCCAAAAGTAATATTGGGGACAAAGTGCCCGTCCATAACGTCAAAATGGATCCAATCACCTTGCCAGCGACTAACATTTTCTACGGCAGCACCCATAGCTGCAAAGTCAGCCGAAAGAATAGAGGGAGCAATCTTAATCATAACGGTGTTTTCTCCTGTATAAAAAATCTTGTGCTATCTGCACATAGCGTACATAGCGCTCCCGGGAAAGCGTACCCCGCGCGAGCAGTGCCTTAACGCCGCAATCCGGTTCGGCTATATGCATACATCCGGGAAAGCGACAGGGGGCTGCCTGTGCAAATTCAGGATAACAGGCATTCAGTGCATCGGTATCATAGCTTTCCGGTTCAAAAAGCGAAAATCCCGGGGTATCCAGTAATGCACCTCCGAAACATGGATATAATTGGGCATGCCGGGTAGTATGCCGTCCGCGCTCTGTTTTTCTGGCCAAATCTCCGGTAGGTAAAGCCAATTGAGGCAACAGCGCATTAATAATTGAAGATTTCCCAACAGCGGATTGTCCGGCAAAGCAGCATATATGTTCAGATATCAAAGCCTTGATATCTTCCATACCCTGCCCGGTTTCTGCAGAAATGCATAAGTGCTGGAAGGCTTCATAATCACGCATGAATTCCTTACAGGCTTCCCCTTTGGGAGCATCTATCTTATTAAGCAGCAGGATTGGTTCTATACCTGCCAACCCAGCTTCCACCAGCAATTTGTCACACAAAAGAAAGTCAGGTGCGGGCACTCCAGCCGAAAGGACAATAAACAATCGATCCACATTGGCGGCGGCAGGGCGTAGAAGCTGGTTTTTGCGGGGAAGGATATCTATGATCTGTGCATAGCCCTTTTCATGGACTTCATACCGCACCCGGTCTCCAACCAGAGGCGTGATTCCGTCCCGCCGAAAGGAGCCCTTTGCTTTACATGTAATCTGTTTTCCATGATCCAACACTTCATAAAAGCTGCCAACGCCCTTTATAATAATGCTATCTTCTATCATTCAGCAAACTTCACGTCCTGGGAACGTACCTCCTCTCCGTTGATGAGCAGGTAGAGTGTTCTTGTTACGGCATCATTACTGTACAACGTTGCGCTGACGGTAAACATATCCTGTTTGGCTACAGTGTTTTCGTAAAGTACGACAGTATAGTCTATGTTTTGCGCATTGCTTGTTCGGTAAACAATGTACATTTTAGCATCATTATCCGGAATATTTACTGTAAAGGAGACATCCGCTTTATATTTTCCGTGAGCCTCCCTTCCTATGGCAATGCATACAGAACCCTGCTCGGGAATATTCACACCTGGTTCCAGACTCTGCTCCACAACCGTTCCTACTTTATCGGCAGAAACTCCATATCGAGTGGTCACATAGATATCCGAAATGCCTTGTCTGTCCATAGCCAGCAGGGCCTCATCCAAATGTTTTCCACGCAGATCTGGCATTTGATCAGAAGAAATATTCAGACTTGTCAAGGCTGCCGAGGGAGAAGGGGTGCCATTGGGCATAGAGGCGGAGGTAGAAAGCACTTCTCCAGGTTCTTCTCCTGCACACCAGTTGTTTGCAAAGCCCAAATATGCAAACAGTATCACCAGCAGCGGCACAAAAACGGATACGGATATCCATAGATAAACGGATGGGATTCGGCGATCCGTATGTTGTTCTTCTTCATCTTTCGCCGCTTCCCGAGCAAATGTTCCCTTTGGATCCGATAAGGAGCGAATCAGATCCGAACGCATGGCACGTGCAGAACGATACCTGTCTTCCGGATTTTTTTGAATGGCTCTCAATACAATATCATTGAGTGCAGGCGGAAGTGCAGGCACCAGTTCAATAGGCGGAACAGGCGGAGTGCCAATATGCATTAGTGCTGTAGCTACCGTTGTTTCCCCCTTAAATGGAACTTTTCCCGTAAGCATTTCATACAAAGTTATGCCAACGGAATAAATATCGCTTTCCGCTCCGGCCATTTCACCTTTTGCCTGTTCAGGAGAAATGTAATGAACGGAACCAATAATATTTTTTCCATCAAAAGTTACGGTACTGGCAGTGACTTCCCGAGCGATACCAAAGTCCGCCAACTTTGCCTTACCTCGACTGTTAATAATGATGTTTTGCGGCTTGATATCCCGATGAATGATTCCCTGGTTATGAGCGGCGTTCAAAGCATCTAAAATCTGGCAGCATATACCAATGGCCTGGGAAGGGGAGAGGCGGCAGCTTTCTTCAATCAGATTCTTAAGCGTCTGACCCTCCACATATTCCAGTACTATATACGGGATTCCGTTATCTTCTCCAACGCCGTAAGCCCGTACAATATTATCATGATCCAGATGCAGCGTGGCTCTGGCTTCCCTTTCAAAACGTCTCAGCAGTTCCTTGTCATTACGGTATTCCTCCTTAAGCACTTTAATAGCTACCGTTTTTCGGTTGGCCATGTTTATAGCTTTGTATACATGCGCCATGCCGCCGCTGCCCACCAGCTTAATTACTCTGTATTTATGATCTATTATTTGTGTCATGAGCAGGTGTCTTCCTCGTCATTGCATACAATCAGTGCCGTAATGTTATCTGTGCTTCCCTTTTTTAAAGCCAGTGCTGCCAGCTTTTCGCACTGTATTTGAGGGGAATATGGTTGGCTCAAAATGTCTTGAATGTCCTCTTCTTCCAATACACCGGAAAGGCCGTCAGAGCATAGCAAAACAGAATCACCCTGCTTCCAATCAATATAGAAAAGATCTGTTTCAAAAGGACCGTCGCTGCTGCCGATACAACGGGTGATCAGATTACGCTTTGGGTGGTGCTTAGCCTGCTCCTTAGTGATATAGCCAAGACGCACTAATTCCTGCACATAGGAATGGTCATATGTTACCTGACGAAGGACTCCCTGTTTAAAACTGTACAAGCGAGAATCCCCTACGTTTGCAGCGATAAAATGATCCGGAAAGAACAGCGCTGATACCAGTGTTGCTCCCATACCATCCTTGTGCGGATCTCTATGAGATTCTTCCAACACAGCGTCATTGGCCAGCACATATGCTCTGGCTAACATATCCTGCGGAGCTATATTCATGCAGCGTGTATTCTCATCCAGTATCTGCAAAGATAAAGCGCTGGCTGCATCTCCGGCCAGATGCCCGCCCATACCGTCAGACACGGCCGCCAAAGGCATATACCGTCTGTCCATGCGCACAAGCATTCCATCCTGATTTTGGGGTCGCTTGCCTTTTTCACACACGCTACCGTACTTCACGCAATACCCTCCTTCTTAGTTGTCCGCAGGCGCCGTCAATATCTGCACCCATTTCCCTGCGTACTGTAGCAGATGTATGTCCTTGCTGCAGCCAGCGGGCAAACTCCTGCGCATGCGCCCGGCTGGCGCCTATTAGCGAACGCTCCTTCACCGAATTAAGCGGGATGAGATTTATGTGGCAGCAAAGCCCTTTGACCAGCTGGCTCAATGCCTTAGCGTCTTCAAAACTGTCATTGACGCCCTCCACCAGTGCATATTCAAAAACGACCCGGCGTCCTGTACCTTCTGCATAGGCTTTGGCCGCTTTCATAAGCTCATGAAGCGGGTATTTATTAGCAATTGGCATCATCGTCCGGCGTACATCGTCACTATGCGCATGAAGCGAGATCGACAACGTAACATGAGGTGCATCCCGCATCAGATCATATATCTTGGGAACCAGACCACAGGTAGAAAGTGATATGTTGCGCGGACTGATATTGGGACCCTCTGGGGATGTAACCCGCCGTAAAAAGGTGATCACATTGTCATAATTATCCAGCGGTTCTCCGCTGCCCATAAGCACAATATTGGTTACCGAGCGATCCATACCTTTGAGTGCAGGCTCATCTTTTTCTATATTTTGAAGGAAGCTGAGCATTTCTCCCGGTCGCAGATCCCGAACACAGCCTTCCAGTGTGCTGGCACAGAATTTACAGCCCATGCGGCAGCCCACCTGTGTAGATAAACAGGCTGTATTTCCATAATGGTAATGCATAAGTACACCCTCTACCAGATTTCCATCTTCCAGTGCAAACAGATATTTGGCAGTGCCATCTTTTTTAGACAACAGTTTGCGCTCAATAACAGAACCGCCATAGGGGATTTGGGCTAAATTTTTTCGCAATGTGGCCGGAAGATTGTGCATCTCCTCAGGCCGGGCACCTTTTAACAGCCAGGATATCACCTGCTTACAGCGGAAAGAAGGCTCTCCCCAGCTTTCCAGCAGAGCCTGTATTTCCTCTGGAGCCATATCAGTTAAATACATCGGTTCATCCTCGCCATATAAAATCCGCCTAATCCATCCTCAGGGGGTAACAGTTGTCTTTCTGCAGCTAACGAAAACTCAGAATGTTCTCGTAAAAAATGCCGTATCTGTTCTTCATTTTCTCTTAGAGAGATGGTGCAGGTGGCATATACCAGTATCCCTCCGGGTTTTACATACCGGCAGCAGGTATCTAGAATCTGCTGCTGTATTCGCACCAGAGCTAAAACATCGGATTCTTCCTTATGCAGCCCGATATCCGGCTTAGTCTGCCGCAGCCCTAAACCGGAGCAAGGAACATCCAACAGTACGGCATCAAACGCATTTTCATAATCCAGATAGGGAAGGGAAGCGTCCTGCTGTCTGCATTGTGCCTGCACTCCAAGTCTGTGAAAAGTTTCCTGCATCAGCTGCAGCCGATGTGGGTGGAGCTCCCAGCAGTTAAGCTGAATGTCTCCGTGACATAATGACCACAGATAAGCAGACTTTCCGCCTGGGGCGCAGCAGGCATCCAATACAGCTTTTCCACGCATGTCTCCCATGAACCGGCAAATGGCCATAGCGCCCTCCCCCTGAAAGGTTACCTTGCCTTCCTGAAACAGTGGGGAATCAGCATGTATACATCCGGATGAAAGTAAAAGACAGTCGGGGACGCATTTCCCGTGGATCGCCTGAGGATAAACTGACTTTAATGCTTCCGTGGTAAATGGATATTGTGCCCGTATCTCCATATAAGGAGGCATAGGGGAGAGGAGGGCTTCCGCCTTTCGTATTCCAAATCTTTCTATCCATTCCCTAAGGATCCATAGAGGCATGGAATATTGCACATGAAGTCTCTCCGCAGGCTCCTTCGGCAAAGCAGGAAGAGAATCTTTTTCTCGAAGCATCCGTCGGAGCACGGCGTTGACAAGAGAAGCAGAAGCGTCTTTTCCCATGGAATGGGTCAACTCCACCGCTTCATTTACAGCCGCATAAGCAGGCGTGCTCATGAAGAACAATTCGCTAACGGCCATGCGAAAAATGTTACGCACCACACGCTTTTGGCGTTTTACATAGTGGGCAAGCATATAGTCTGTCCATCCTATATGCTCCAGGGATGTATATATCCAGGCAGAAACAAAGGAGCGCTCATCTTCACCACAATGAAGCTCCTTCAAACGGAGGTTGGCATACGCGCTATCTTCCACAATGTCCATAAAGGCCAGTAAGGCTTCCCTCCGGCCCTTATTCATCGAAGTATACTCCCGGTAATGTCATGCCCGCGAAGAAAAGCATTGCCGTTCATGCGTTTTCCACCGGGGGCCTGAAGCTCCTGCAGCATCAGCACACCATCCCGGCATTGAAGGAACAAACCATCTTTTTGGGACCCCCAAAGCATGCCCACAGGATGTTCTGCATCGTGAGATATAAAAAGAGTTTTCCATATCTTCAGTTTTTCTTCTCCCAGAATGGCGTAGGCTCCAGGCCATGGATCTGTTCCACGCACCAGATTGTGCATTTGCATCGCGGACATATCCATGCTCAGCTTTCCGGTGTCTCGGGTAAGCATCTTGCAATAGGTCGCCCTTTCTTCCTCCTGTGGGTGACGCTGCAATGTGCCGGCTTCCAATGCTGCCAGCGTTTTCATGAACAGATCTGCACCCAAAACAGATAGACGAACGGAAAGCTCCCCGTAAGTTTCTTCAGGACCAAGGGGGGTACTGGCCTGCATGAGCACATCTCCTGCATCCATTCGCTTGACCAGCAGCATGGTAGAAACACCCGCCTCTTTCTGCCCGTCTATAACGGTTTGCTGGATGGGGGAGGCACCTCTGTATAAAGGCAGAAGAGATCCATGCACGTTGATGGCACCGTGTGGGGCAATATCAAGATTCTCCTGGCTGAACAGCTGCCCAAATGCTACAACACACAGCAGATCCGGTTGAAAAGCACGTAAAGCGTCACAGCCTTCCCGAGAACGTATCTTGTCAAATTGGTGCACCGGCAGTCCCAGCTTTAAGGCTTCGCTTTTTACAGGAGGAGGTGTTAAAACGCTCTTGCGGCCAACCGGCTTATCCGGCTGCGTAAACACTTCTATTGTATGCGAGGAAGCTGCCAAAGCCTGTAAAGTAGGCACGGCAAATTCCGGTGTGCCGAAAAAAGCAATGCGCATGTACCGCTTATTCCTCCTCTTTAAAATCAGCCGGCGGGTCAGTTACTTTGCTCAGATACACAATGCCATCCAAATGATCCAGTTCATGGAAAACCGCACGTGCAAACAATCCTTCTCCCCGATACTGATGCAGCTGTCCCGCACGGTCATAGGCTTCTACGGTCACACAGTTTGGGCGCTCTACGTAGCCCCTGCGTCCCGGAAAGGAGAGACACCCCTCCATGCCACCCTGTTTACCGGCGTATGCAATAATCTTTGGGTTAACCATTTCAATGGGACCTTCCCCCACGTCAATGACTACTACCCGGCGCAGAATGCCTACCTGCGGTCCGGCCAGCCCCACTCCCTCAGCATCGTACATGGTGTCAAACATATCATCAATAAGTTTTGCAAGTTTAGCATCGAAAGATGTAACTTCCCTGCATTTTTTATACAGGCAGGGAGCGTTGTTTTTGCGAATCAATCTAACAGCCATTTTATCCTCCTATTTGGCATTAAGTATAACTTATTTTGCAGGCAAAGTAAAGAAATACCCGCTTTTCAATGTGCAAATCTGCCTTTCTACAGCGGCGTATCTCACTCAACTGCTGGTTGAATAGAGCTTTTCCTATATCCGACTACTGGATGATAGCTAAACTGAGCTTTATATGCTATAATTTTCACCAGAAAGAAAACAGAGAAGGGACCTTTTACAATGGAATCAAACGAAAAACAAACCATGGGGCGCCGTATTGCTGCTCTTCGTCGGAAGAAAAAGATGACCCAGGAGCAGCTGGCAGGGAAACTTGGGGTTACGCCTCAGGCTGTTTCTAAATGGGAAAATGATTTAAGCTGCCCGGATATATCCATTTTACCACAATTAGCTGCAGAACTGGATATCAGTGTGGATACCCTGCTTGGTAATGAAGCAGAGCTTGGATCAAAATCAGAAGAACCAAAAGAAAGGGTGATTTCCATCACCGAAGATGAAAAGAAAGAAGGAATAAAAATGTCGATTCGATTGAACAAAACCGATAAGTGGAATGCCGTGCTTATGGGCGTGCTGCTGATAGGCGCCGGAACCCTGTTTCTTTTAAAGGAAATGGGAATCATTTTTCTAAATCCTGAACTGTCCTTCTGGGGCATTATCTGGCCATTACTGCTGCTCGGTCTGGGGGTATGCCTTATGAGAGAAAACTTCAATGCTCTCACATTGGGGATCAGTTTGTTTGCTTTGTATGAATTTCTATATAATTTGGGAGTATTGCCTGCTGCATGGGGTATTACCTGGAACATGATCTGGCCTGCTGCACTGATACTCATTGGTCTTACCGGTCTGCAAAAGGCATTCTTTCCCAAGAAGGCTTCGTGCAAAGCGGAGCAGGAATGGAAACAGCATGTATCCGGAAAAGAACAAAGCGACTGCATCTATGAAGATGGTATTTTAAACGCGACTTGCCGCTTTACGGATATGGACTACACGCCTGAAGGTCCTTTTACAGGGGCACATACCCAGGTTAATTTTGGAGATTGTCAGTTGGATCTGACGCAGTGCGAGTCTTTTGCCGAAAGCTCCGTGCTGGATGCGTCCGTAAGCTTTGGCGAATTGCTTGTGATCGTGCCGCGCTTTGTCCAGGTAAAACGGGGAGCTTCCTCATCCTTTGGCGAATGTGAAGTGCCCTCTCCGCAACCGGGTACTACTTCTGTGCTGGAAATACGCGGTTCCGTATCCTTCGGAAACATTACTGTCCGTTATCCGGATTGAACGCTCCATGTATAACGAAAAAAGAGCCTGTGCAAGGCTCTTTTTTATTATATGTAATCTGGTTATCCTTTTAATCCCCGTGCCTGGCGATCCATGTCCTCTACTACGATGTCATAGATCTCGCCTAAAGAAGCGCAGTATTCCAATACTTTCCACGGCTCGTTTGTATGGAAATGTATTTTGATAAGTTCATCATCTCCCACAGCCAACAGGCAATCTCCTTTAAAATTAGAGAGAATATGATCGTGTACAACATCCTCATCCAGATCATGTCCCTCAATAAGCAATTGTGTGTCATAACGGTATTCAAGCATTTTATTTATTCCTTTCATATAATATGCTGTTTATTGGCTCCGTGAGAGTTATCCAGTACGTCCTGAATTTTTTCTTCACGGAACTGATGCATGTACAGGTCATGATAATATCCCTTCAGCGCCAGCAATTCTTCATGCGTGCCTCGCTCAGTGATACTGCCGTTCCGAATCACCAGAATCATATCTGCATGACGGATCGTGGAAAGGCGGTGAGCTACTACAAGAGAGGTTCGCCCTTCCAGAACTTTGCCTATGGCATTTTGAATCAGCTGCTCCGTTTGGGTGTCGATAGAACTGGTGGCCTCATCCAAAATAAAGATACGCGGATCCGCTAAAATGACTCTTGCAAAACTGATCAGCTGTTTTTGCCCAGTGGACAGGCGAATGCCGCCTTCACCCACTTCCGTATCATATCCCAGTGGCTGCGCCTCAATAAATGTATCGGCATGGATCATTCTCGCAGCAGTCCTTACTTCTTCATCGCTGGCATTGGGGCGTCCAAAGCGAATATTATCCCGAATAGTGCCTGAAAACAGGTGAGGGGATTGAAGCACATATCCAAGATTGCTTTGCAGCCACAGCTGCGAGCGCTCTTTGTAGTCTCGACCGTCTATATAAATAGTGCCGTCTGTAGGTTCATAAAATCGACAGATCAAATTTACAATGGTGCTTTTTCCTGCGCCGGTCTCACCCACCAGGGCTACAGTTTGTCCCGGTAGAATATGCAGATTGAAGTCCGAAAGAATGGGTTCTCCGGGTTTATAGGAAAAGGATACATGCTCAAAGCGAATATCACCCGCAATGGGTTCCCAGTTTTCCTTTTTTGGGTGCATGCTGTCGCCGTATTTTGCGATAACTTCCGGTGTGTCCGTGATGCTTACAGGAGAATCCAAAAGACTGACTACCCGCTCAGCCGACGCCTGCGCACTCTGAAAATCTGCAAAGATCGCTGCCAGCTGCTGAATGGGATCAAACAAATTGGCGGCGTAAGATACAAATGCTATCAGTGTGCCGGCGCTGATCCCTCCGATCCAGGCGGTTTCCGGATGCAGTACTCCGTCGCCTCCAATACAAAGAGCCAAACTGGTGCCGATTGCGCCCAATGAGATAATCAGCGGAAAGAATGAGGCAGAGATCAGGGCAGCTTTAATGGAGGCCTTGCGCATATCCGTTGTCAGAGTCTGAAACTCTTTGCTGTTTTCATCCTCACGTACCAAGGTCTTTGTGGTCATTGCGCCCATAATTCCTTCATTAAAGGCACCCGTAATCCGACTGTTGTGCCGCCGGGCCTGCCGTTGGTATTTATGAATGGCCTTTTCCAAAAAGTGAGTGGCTATTGCCAACGGAGGGATCACGGCAACTACGATCAATGCCAGCTTCCAGTTTTTAACAAACATGACCACAATACATACAGCAGAGTATACGGTGGACCACATGATATCTACAACGCTCCAGGCTATCATCTCCGAAAGACGGCCTACGTCACTGATCATTCTTGCCATCAGATATCCTACAGCAGTCTTGTCATAAAAAGCAAAGGATTGTTCCTGCAGCTTCAAAAAGCCATCTTGTCGGATATCATAGGAAATATTCATTTCCACATGCCCCGATGCCAGAATAAATCCCAGCGTACCGCAGGCTTGTATCAGACATAGACCGATATACAGGGCAAGAAAACTTCCCACCCCTTGCGAAGTGCCGGGGATAATAAAATGATCTATGGCATAATTTGTCAAAAGCGGATAACAGGCATCTATTACTGCTACCAGGATCATGGCCAGCACAGTGCCCATCACCAGTCTTTTATTGCGCAGACCATAGGTAATCAGTCTTTTCCATACCTTTGGATCCACTTTTTGACCGGTAAAATCCTGTTCATTGTCATAACTCATGATGTTTTACGCCTCCTTTCCCATAGCGTCCTGAATAATGGCAATGCGCCGGTACAGTCCTTCCTGCTTAATTAGTTCGCTATGCGTACCTTCCTGTACCAGTTTACCATGATCCAGCACCAGTATTTTATCCGCCTCGCACAGAGTGGTAATCCGGTGCGAAATAATAAATACAACACCCTTTTTACGCATGCTGTACAGGGCATCTCGTATTTTAGCATCCGTCTGGGTATCCACGGCACTCATGGAATCATCAAAAATCAAAATGGGGGCCTTCTGCATCAGTGTGCGGGCAATGGCTATCCGTTGCTGTTGGCCGCCGGACAGGGTCACGCCTCGTTCCCCCACAACCGTATCATAGCCATCTTCAAAGTCTTCTATCACGTCATGCACAGCGGCGGTGCGGGCCGCTTCCTCAACTTCCAGGTCTGAAGCCCTGGGGGAGACGATACGGATATTTTCACGAATGGTGCGTGAATAAAGAAAAGGTTCCTGTAGTACAATACCGATATTTCTGCGCAGATATCCGTGTTCAATGTCGTTGATGTCCACGTTATTTATGAAAATGTGTCCTTCCGTGCATGCATACAGCCGCTGCAAAAGCTGTACCAGACTGCTTTTTCCGGAACCGGTGGAGCCAAGAATAGCTATGGTCTGACCGGGATGTGCAATAAAAGAAATATCATCCAATACCTCTTTAGGGGAATCGTAGCCAAAGCACACATGCGAAAAGACGATGTCTCCGCTAAGGTTCGGTTTCAGAGCACGTCCCGGTTCTTTTTCCACAGGAGCATCCATGATTTCGGATAAACGACCAAGAGAAACAGAGCACTTTCCCAGATCCGCCAGTATTCGACCCATCTGCCGAAGAGGCCAGGTGAGCATTCCGGTATAGGTGACAAACAGAGTAACCATCCCAAGAGTCAGGCTGCCTTTTATGGAGAAAAGAATACCGGCAAAAAGAGAAACGGCGATCTGTGCATATCCCAGGGCATCAGACATGGCCCAGTAGAAGCCCTGAAGGCGGTTCAACAGGATATTTTTCTGCCTGTAATTTTCGTTCAGAGCGGTGAACTTGTCAAACTGCGCTCGCTGCTGCCCAAAGGCTCGAACGACACGCACCCCGGTTAGATTCTCTTGTATGGCAGTGGAAATATCTCCCTCTGCTTCATCCGCAGCCTGAAAAGATCTGCGCATAAAGCGAAAATATACAAAGGAGGCAATGCATAGCACAGGCATGGTGGCCAGAGAAATACAGGCCATCAACGGGTGCAAAGAGAACATGATGCATAAGGCCACAGCAAACATAACGCTGGTGCGCAGAATCTCCATGACCTGCGTACTGAGGAACCGGCGGACAGTTTCCACATCCGAAGTACAGCGCTGTACCAGATCCCCGGTAGAAACATGTTTGTGATAATCGTAAGGCACTTCGTTAAGATGGCGGTATAATCCATCCCTCAAGGCCTGGGCCATACCTTCAGAAGCAAGAGCTGTTTCTCTGCGCCGTAAAAAAGTAAAGCATGCATTGCCAGCTGTTAAAACAAAATAGGCAATACCGCATAGATACAGATGGCTGGCCATGTATGATCGGCCTCCCAGAGAATCCAGTATCGGCAGCAAAAAAGCAGGTACGTCTTCGTTGCTGCCCTGAATCACATAGTCCAGTGTAAAACTGGTCACAAATGGAGCCAAATATACACAGATGGTCCCTAACAGCACAAAAAGTCCGGAAAGTATCAGGTGATATTTGTATCCGCGTAGGCTGATAAAAAACAGTTTCCAACAGGATCGCTTTTTTTCTTTCATAAACATTTCCTTAATACATATCCTGAGGGTTGATCTCTATACGTCCAAGACCTTCCTCATGGTATTCATTTTCGAAAGCATATATAGCTCGAAGCACCTCCGGTAATCGTTTTGTACGCAGGATTTTTGCCAATACCTGATAGCGGTATTGCCCTGCAATACGGGCAATGGGGGCAGGGGAGGCATACAGCAGCAACAGATTCTGCTGTCCGTCTGTACCCAACGCTTCCCGGATAACTTTTTCCAGTTTTATGGCATATGCTTTGCCACGTTTATTCAACGGTTCTTCTTCCGAATCCTGCAAAATCACTCGCAGGAACAGGGAGAAGGGAGGGTAGAGATTCTTTTTTCTTTGGGCGATCTCGTACTGGTAAAAACCAACAAAATCATGTTGAGAAGCAAAGGCCAGTATGGGATGCTGGGGGGTATATGTTTGCAGCACTACCTTGCCTGGCTTCTTGTCTCGTCCGGCACGCCCGGCAACCTGGGTCAGCAAGTGAAAAGTGCGCTCTGCACTGCGGTAATCGGGGTAATTCAGTGTTGTATCGGCGCTGACCACTCCTACCAGCGTTACGTTAGGGAAATCATGGCCCTTTGCAATCATCTGTGTGCCGATAAGTACTCGGGCCTCTCCCCGGCGGAAAGCAGACAATATTTCTTCATACGAATTCTTGGTGCGCACAGTATCTGTATCCATTCTCAGGCATCGCACACCGGGAAAATGCTGCATGACCTGTTCTTCTACCTGTTCCGTGCCGATACCGAAATATTTGATAAACGGTTTATGGCAGTTTGGGCACTCGTGGGGCAATGGCTGTACAGCACCGCAATAATGGCAGCGTACACGGTTTTCCGATTTATGGTAGGTCATGGAAATATCACAGTTGCTGCATCTTAATACATATCCGCAGGAACGGCAGGAAACAAAAGTCGAGTATCCTCTGCGGTTGATGAACAGCATAGCCTGATGTCCTTGCCGTAAGCAGGTATCCAGCAACGAAAGAAGCTTTTGAGAAAATATTCCGTTATTTCCCGTTAAAAACTCCTCTCGCATATCCTGCAGAAGAACCTGCGGCAAGGGTCTGTTCAGTACTCTGTGCGGCAATTCCAGCAAGGTATAACTGCCGTTCAATGCACGGTAATAACTCAGCAGGGAAGGGGTAGCGCTGCCCAGCAGGATCTTTCCTCCCAACACAGACATTCGCTTACGGGCAACATCCAAGGCATGGTACCGGGGTGCAGTCTCACTCTGATAACTGCTTTCATGTTCCTCATCTATGAGGATAAGCCGAAGATTTTCCACCGGGGCAAAAACAGCGCTGCGCGCACCGATAACGATGGGAGCTTTGCCAAGCCGGATCCGTCTCCATTCGTCAAAGCGCTCTCCGGGGGAAAGACGGCTGTGAAGCACTGCGATTCGATCTCCAAAACGGGCAGCAAAGCGGCCAACGGTTTGCGGAGTCAGTGCGATCTCCGGTACCAGAATAATTGCTCCTTCACCCTTTTCCAGGCAATCCTCTATGCAGCGTAAATAGACTTCCGTTTTTCCACTCCCGGTAACCCCGCGCAAGAGGGCTATGCGCCCTGGATCCATGGCACGAAATCCTTCCAGCACTTGGGTTTGTTCTTCTGTAAGTGCAGGTCTTTTCTCCTCCAGCAGTCCATAACCCGGACGCCGAAATACGGTAATGCTATCCTCTTCCAGAATTCCTTTTTTCAGCAGAGCGGAGATAGCTGCGCCGCTTTTAGGAATCATGGCGGAAATGTCTTTCAATGACATGGGTTGCCCTGTTTTTTCCAGGAGCGCCAGCACTTCCTTTTGCAGTGGGCTATGGCTTTTTACAAAATACCCCCCTATATCTGCATCAGCTCGTATGCGGACTATCCGTTCATGCTTTTCCTTCACACGTTCTCCTCGAAGCTGAGAAGGAATCATCAGTCGTAAGGCATCAATAAGCAGGCAGTTGTAGGTTTCTTTCATCCAGAAAGAAAGTGCAATCTGCTCAGGGGTCAGCACTGGGTATGGCTCCAGAATGGCCAACACGTCTTTACAGGTTATGTCCTCTTTCAGATCGCTTTTTTCCATTAAAGAGAGCACAAAACCTTCTGTCGTTTTGTTTCCATTTCCAAAAGGGAGCGTCACATGATGCCCGGGAAGAAGGGGGAGAGCTTCAGGAACATGATAGGTAAAAGCACGGTCCACAGCTCCGTGGGCAATGTCTATGATGACTTTGGCAAACAAGGTATCCTCCTTTCCCGATTGCAGCATTCGCATAAAAAACCCGCTTCCAATCAAGAAGCGGGCAAAAGCAATAACCTGAAACTCAGTTTTCCCTGGAAGTAGTAAGAACGAGTTTATCCTCGTATAATTCTTCTACGGCCATGGATACAGGCTTATTATTGCCCAGCTTTTCCGGCTGATCCTGCAGCTGACGGGCACGAACGGCAACTGCCGTCACCAGCATATAACGGCTTCCTGCTTTTTCAACGAGCTCGTTGACGGGCGGACGATTCATCATATCTACTTAATACCTCCTTGAAGTTTTGCAAGCAGCGCATTGCTGCGGGAAACTTTGCATTTTTCTGCAGTAATAATGGCTTCCATTCGGTTCACAGCCATTTCCACCACATCATTAGTCACTACATACTCATATTCGGGCAGCATGGCGATCTCTTTTTCTGCGGTGGCAAAACGCTTTTCTATCTGTTCCAGCGTCTCCGTATTCCGCCCGATGAGTCTGGACTTAAGTTCTGCCATCGAAGGCGGCGCAATAAAGATCATTACCGCATTGGGAAAAGCTTTTTTTACCTTCATGGCGCCCTGAACATCAATCTCCAAAATCACATCGATGCCGCGGCTCAACTGTTCCTCCACAAAGCTGCGGGGCGTGCCGTAGTAATTGGTTTGAAATACATGCATGTATTCCAGAAACTCATTCCGCTCTATCATCGTCTTGAATTCTTCTTCAGTCTTGAAGAAGTAATGCACACCATCGATCTCTCCGGGGCGAGGAGCACGGGTAGTAGCAGAAACGGACAGCTTCATATCCTGATGCCGTTCCAGAAGTGCTTTGTCTAATGTTCCCTTGCCGACGCCGGCAGGACCGGAGACGACGAGAAGAAGACCTTCTCTTGATTGATTCATAAGAATCTCCTGTCTGTTTATTCTTGCGGCTTTCGCCGAAAAGTTATTCAATATTCTGGACCTGTTCTCTCAGCTTTTCAATTTCCGCTTTGCAAAGCAGAACGAGATCTGTTAAGGCTGCATCATTGGCCTTGGAACCTATGGTATTGCATTCGCGGTTCATTTCCTGAATCAGAAAGTCCATCTTTCTTCCAACAGGTTCTTCTGCTTCAAGTAATTCTCTGAAATGAAGCAGATGGCTTTTCAGACGAACAATTTCTTCATCAATGGCAGCTTTATCCGCAAACAGAGCAATTTCCGTAGCCAGGCGGCTACGATCCACTTCCGTTTCACCCAGCATCTCATTGACACGCTCAGTAAGTCTGACACGATAATCCTCTGCAACGCCGGGAGCTCGTTTTTCTATGGCGGCTGCATATCCTTCCATGGTATCCATGCGGGCAGTAAGATCTTTTTTCAAACGACTTCCTTCTCCATGGCGCATGGCGAGGAGTGCATCTATAGCCAACTCTACAGCAGTCTTTCCCAACTGCTGCAATGCTTCATGATCTTCTTCAGCAGGAACAATCTCTGTTACATCCGGCAAAGCCAATGCCTTGGAAAGGGTAAGGTCATCCGTTATGGATAATTCTCTGGCGGCAGTACGGGCGCAAGTAAGATAAGCCTCTAATAACTGCGTATCTACTCGGACGGACTTGGCATCCTCGCGCTGGTTGCGATAGTTTACATATACATCTATATGACCACGGTTCAGGCGATCCTGCAGGGCATGGCGGAATGTGTCTTCCAAAGGAGAAAGTATCCGGGGCAGACGCATGGAAATATCCAAAAAACGATTGTTGACGGATTTTAATTCTACAGTCAGTTCTCTTCCGTTCAAAGCGAATGTGCCCTTGCCAAAGCCTGTCATGCTGTACATTGTACCGCCTCCTTACCTAATTAATTAGTATATCACTTTATGCTCGATTCGCGCAAGCCCGAAAATGAATTCATTATTATAAACAAAAAGAGTGACTTTCTTCTTCGCTCTATTGCGCGTCATATAAAGCATCTGCCTGCGGTGGAGGTAAAACAGTGCCCGTCTGGTCTGTACATGCATTGCCGCTACAGCGTCCGATAATTGCTGCAGGTATACTGGCATCAGCCAGAGCCTGTATAAGTGACTCTCCGTTTGGGCAGGCAATGAGCAAGCTGCCGCTGCCGATCAGTTTTAAAGGATCTATATCGGCCTGCCGGCAAATTTCTTTGGTTACCGGAAGTATGGGAATAGCGGCTGTATCCACACATATGCCTTTTCCTGCGGCATAACTCATTTCCCAAATTGCACCTAAAACGCCGCCTTCCGTCACATCATGCATGGAGTGCGCTCCATGCGCTAAAGCAATGCGCCCTTCTGGTACCACAGAAAGCATATTTTCCAATACCATGCAGTGCTTTTTTTGTTCATCAGTCAATGCGTACTTGCCGGTAGCCGCTAAAAGTGTGGTTCCCTCTAAGGCCGCCCATTTGGTCAGGATGATTTCATCGCCTTCCTGCATGCCCGGAAGTGTTCCTTTGCGGGAACGGCGGGCGATAACTGCAGAACAGGTTACCGGACGGGTTACAGCATCTGTAACCTCGGTATGTCCGCCAAGAATATCCACATGAATTGCAGCAGAAGCTTCATGCAAACTGTCCGCAATAGCTCCGATTCCTTCTTTTGTAAAGGTTGGGGGTACAAGCAGTGTTACCAGCAATCCAACCGGTTCTGCACCGGCGCAAACAGCATCGTTGCAGTTTACATGTACTGACAGTTTCCCCAGTGCTTCCGGTGAAGCAGCTGTGATCGGATCCATGCTCAACACAATATAATCGTTTCCCATATCCAGCAAAGCGCAATCCTCTCCGATAGCGGGCGCATGCATGGATTCCGGACGGGTACGGTGAAATTTGGACAAAACCAAACGTTCCAGGTCTTCGTTACTCAGTTTTCCGATTCTCATTGCAGCCATTCTAAAAATGTTTTTTCATCAATAACAGGAATACCCAGATCCTGGGCCTTTTTCAGCTTGCTTCCGGCGGACTCTCCGGCCAGTACATAATCTGTTTTTTTACTGACGCTTCCGGATGCCTTGCCTCCGCGGGACAGAATCATTTCTTCAACCTGCTGGCGGGTCAGCGTAGGCAATGTACCGGTGAGAACAATCGTTTTACCCGTAATAGGCGTGGACTCGCCGGAAAAAACGTCAGCAACGGGGGAGACTCCATAAGCAATCAGATCATCAACCTGATTGGCTATGCGTGGATCATGAAAGAAGTCCAATATGCTGTCTGCTACGATTTCCCCGATATCGTCAATAGCCAGCAGATCTTCTCGAGAGGCCGTACGTACCTTTTCCAAAGTTCCGAAAGCTTTGGAAAGATCTTTGGCTGTGCGTACCCCCACATTGGGAATGCCCAGCGCAAAGAGAAAAGCACTCAAAGGACGGGTCTTGCTGTTCTCTATAGCAGAAAGAAGATTATTGGCCTTTTTTTCTCCAAATCCTTCCAGATCCAGTAAATGCTCCCGGCGTAGGGTGTACAACTCTGGTATGGTAGAAATGTTCAGCTTTTCCCACAACACTCCCGCGGTTTTATCCGCAAACGATTCAATGTCCATGGCATTTCGGCTGGCAAAATGCGCCAGTCGTGAAATGATCTGCGGTTTGCAGGAAAGCGGGTTGGTACAAAACAAATGTGCGCCCCGTTGCTCCACATGTGCGCCGCAAGAGGGGCACAGTAAAGGTTTTTCTATCGAAGCAGTCGGAACATCCCCAGGAACGGCTCCAAGGATTTCCGGAATCACATCATTGCTCCTGCGAATAAACACTCGAGAGCCTATCCCCACTCGTTTCCGCTGAATATCCTCCCAATTATTAAGGGTTGCATTGCTCACCGTTGCTCCGGCAAGCTCCACCGGTTCCAAGTGCGCTACAGGAGTCAGCTTACCCGTACGCCCTACCTCCCAGGTAACGCTCTCTACAACGGTGGTAACTTCTTCGGCAGCAAATTTGTAAGCCATAGCCCAGCGGGGGAATTTATCCGTATGCCCCAACTTTTCTCGCAGTGAAAAGTCCACCAGCTTGATGACCATTCCGTCTATATCAAAGTCAAGACTGCTGCGGCTTTCTGCCGTATCCTCAATGCAAGCAAGAAAGTCTTCTGCCCGGCGTCCATAATGTACATAAGGAGATACTGGAAATCCGTTTTCCCGCAGAAAATTAAGCATTTCCTGTTGATCCTTTAGTACTTTTCCTTCTATAAAGCCAATATTGTAGCAGAAACAGTCCAGCTTTCGTTCTGCAGTTATTGCCGGATCCAGATTCCTAAGGGCACCAGCAGCAGCGTTTCTGGCATTTTTCAAAGGTTCTCTGGCACTTTTGTTATAGGCTTGTAATACAGACAGACGCATGATGCATTCTCCCTGTACTTCCATGCGTCCCAGAAACGGAATAGAACGGGGGAGAGAACGTATGGTCAGTATCTGAGGCAAAATTGCTTCTCCGATAATTCCGTTACCACGGGTCGCACCTTGAACAAGCTCTCCCTTTTCGTAAGTAAGATTGATCGTCAGTCCATCAAATTTATATTCAAGCGCATAAAGCGGATCCTCCTGCAATGCCAGCATCTGCTTGATGCGGCGCATCCAGTCTCGAATAGCTTCTGCTGTGCGGACCTTATCCAGACTCCATAACCGGCCCAGATGGGTATGCTTTTCAAATTTATCCAGGGGAGCACCGCCTATTTGATGTGTAGGACTGTCCGGAAGAACAACGCCCGTCTGCTTTTCAAGAGCAAGCAGTTCAGCTTCCAAACTGTCATACTCAGCATCCGCCACTATGGGTGAATCCTGCTCATAGTAGGCGGCAGCATATTCCCGAAGCTTTGCAGTCAATTCCTGCATCCGCTGGATGGGATCCATACGATCCATACTTATCTCCTTTTACAGTTTTATCAACGGCGTATAAGCTGCCGAGAACCTCCGTTCAGAACCGTTTTTGAAACGTACTTTCACGATCTGGGAAGCGCCGCGGCCTTCTACTCCGGTAATGATACCTTCTCCAAAAATGGTATGTTTTACCCGATCTCCATCGTTCCAGACCATATCCTTTGCTGCTGCCTTCGGCTTCATGGCAACAGGTTTTGTGCCTTCCACTTTTACGGGGGGTACATGGCTTTCCATCCGGGGGGAGGAGGCGATACCCCTGCGATTCAGATTCTCTGCAGCATTTGACTTACCGGGCATGGTAATGGTATCGCCCATTTCCTCAAAAAATCTGGAAGGAAGCTGATTGGAAAATTGACCATAAACCATACGTGTATCCGCAAAGGTCATGTACAACTTCTCGCGAGCGCGGGTAATGCCTACATAACAGAGACGGCGTTCCTCTTCCAACCGATCCGGATCTGTCCTGGATTGTTGAGAGGGAAAAATTCCTTCCTCCATACCGCAGAGAAATACCGTATCGAACTCCAATCCCTTCGCAGAATGCAATGTCATCAAATTGACACATCCGTTTTCCTCATCTACATTGTCTGCATTCATAAACAGAGAAACCGTATTCAGGAATGATTGGAGCACATCTCCATCAGGATCGTCAAACTGTGTTTCAAACTCTCCGATATATCCGAGAAGCTCCTGAATGTTTTCCAATCGTGACTCGAAATTCTGTTTTTTATCTTCTTTCAGGTATGCTTCATATCCGATTCGTTTAAGCAGCTGTTCCGTCAACTGCTGCAGGGGTATGGTTCCATATAGCTGATAAAACTCTTCTATGATATCCGTAAATAAAGCAAACTTAGCACGGGTACGCAAAGAAAGCGTCTGAGGATCCAGTACAACAGAAAACAAAGGCAGATCCCGCTGCACTGCTTCTGTCCGAAGTTCTTCCAGGGAAGCTGCGCCAATATTCCGCCGCGGTACATTCACTACCCGTGTAAAAGCTACGTCATCTGCACCATTACAGATCAAACGCAGATATGCGATGATATCTTTTACCTCAGAACGGCTGAAAAAGGAGATGCCACCGTATACTTTGTAGGGAATGGCATAGCTTTGCAGGATCATCTCCAAAATTCGGCTCTGGGAATGCGTACGGTATAGAATAGCGTACTTGTCATAACGCTGCCCCATGCGGCGGCCGTTGAGTATGCGCTCAGCAATATAAACCGCTTCTTCCCGCTCACCTCTGGCTTCATACACAGTGATCGGCTGCCCCTCGGACTGATTCGTCCAGAGAGTTTTACGTTTGCGTCCTGCGTTATGTGCAATAACACGATTGGCTGCGTTTATAATCGGTGCTGTAGAACGATAATTCTGTTCCAGGCGTACCACATGAGCACCCGGAAAATCCTTTTCGAATTCCAGAATGTTGCGAATATCTGCTCCTCGCCAGCCGTATATACTCTGGTCATCATCGCCGACTACACATAGGTTTCGATGTTCTGCAGCCAGTAATTTTACAATATGATACTGCGCCATATTGGTGTCCTGATACTCGTCTACCAGAATATACTTAAAATGTCCTCTGTACTTTTGCAATACATCCGGGTGCTGTCCCAAAAGCTGAATGGTCTTCAAAAGAAGATCATCAAAATCCAATGCGTTAGCTTCCTTCAATCGCTTTTCATACTGTGCGTAGACCTCCATTACCTGCTGCGGCTGATAGCCTTGCCTCAGATACTCTGCTGGATGAAGAGAATGGTTTTTGGCATCAGAAAAAAGCCCCGCCAGCATCCGCTTGGAAAAGACCTTGTCGTTTAAATTCAAATCCTTGATAATCCGCCCAATCAATGCCTGCTGATCATCTTCGTCATAAATGACAAAACGTTTGCTGTAGCCCAGAACTTCGATTTCCATGGAAAGAACCCGGGCACAGAATCCGTGAAAGGTATGAATCCAGATAGAACCGGCATCGGTTTGCACCAGTTTCTCAATTCGATCACGCATTTCCCGGGCGGCCTTGTTCGTAAAGGTCAGCGCCAGAATATGGTAAGGAGCTATGTTTTTCTCTCCAATAAGATAAGCGATCCGGGTAGTCAACACCCGGGTCTTGCCGCTGCCGGCACCGGCCAGTACTAGCAATGGGCCATCTGTATGTACTACCGCCTCGCGCTGAGGGCCGTTGAGCTTGTTAAGATCCATCATATATCGGTTTCCTGTTTCTCTACTGGTTGTCGCATTAAACGATTCCAGATGGCTTCATACAATTCGCTGGAAGCATCTTTCCAATTGGAGCGCATCTGCAAAGCTAATTCCGGTGAGGCCACGCTGAGTTTGATCTCCAGTACTGTCAATTCTCCATCCAGCGCTTTCAGATCGATCATCTGCCCGCCCCCAGGCAAAGCTTCCATCGTGGTAACAAGCTGTTTTTCTCTGGTGAAAGCTTCCCGATTCTCTTCCATATAAGCTTGTATGGTACGCCGAGTGGAGAGGGGGATAGTCTCCGCAAACAGTTCCAATGCCGTTCGTCCGGTGTTCGTTAAACGCAGACATTGGCCAAAGGCCCTCGGTACTTCGGCAACATATCCTTCTTTCAAAAGATCCGGCAATTCTTCACAGAATTCGAACCAACTCATGGGGCAGCAACTATAAACGCAGGCAAAAAGCTGCGCTTCCGTGATCTCTGTTTCCGCTGCATGCAGGGCAAACAAAATGGATAACTGCTTTAATGCAGGCCCCCTGGAAAAGAATGGCATGGCATACCTCCAAATACTATTACAGTGTAACAAAAAAACACTCTTTTGACAATATCCGCAGTAGACTTTTCCGGTAGCCTCATATCCATGTCCGGAATAGGAAAATGATACAATTTCTCTGCAAAGTGCGCACAGATTCAAACAGGAAAGAATTTCCAGTAGAAATGTCTTATAAAGAAACATAATTCTGACAGAAACCCGTTAGGGAGACGCAGCCCTCATTTTAGGATAGGAGTTGAGTTTTAAAATATGTGCATTGATTTGAAAGCCGTACTTTTCGTACAGCCGTATTGCGTCGTTTCCAGCGACGACCTTGACCTCAATGCTTTTTATGCCTTTTTACCTGAATGGTTGCATCGCCCAGTCCATAAGAGCCGTTCCGTTTGCCTATCAGCATTGCAGTGATGATGGTCAATCGAAGTTTTTTAAACGCGGTGACTGTGTTTCTAGTCCCAGCATCTTAAATATAAAAGAATTGGAAAAATACTCAATTTCAGTTGTGCCTTTGACATAAAAAAGTCCACCGCATTTCAATCAAAAACACAATGGACCTATGGCAAATGGCTCTAATTTTGATAGAAACCCGTTAAGGGGGTGCAATTACGGTTTGGAGGGGGGTGCATTTTTGATTTTAGGGGGTGTAGTTCTTTGCCAAAGGAAGAGGAGCGCCTTCATGAAATAATGTGTTAAGGGAAAATAATTTTTTGTTAAAATGCGTATGTTTTTCTCTACACCCCTTGCAAACCAGAAAAAAAGCGCGGTATAATATGACCAGAAGAACCGAAACGGTCATATTTTATGGGGGGGGTGCGTCCTTGGCTTTTACCGATTACGAGACTGAGCAGCTCCGCAAGGCGTTGCTGAAGGAAACGAGACATTGTGCTGTCACGCTGGGGATGAAGAAAACCTCCGTAGAGCA